>JACCDX010832861.1_pt1 | contig 559277 bp, 519 predicted proteins | sample 7449681 | NCBI WGS metagenome assembly JACCDX01 (sample SAMN15323450, study PRJNA562643) | freshwater metagenome | isolation source: river surface water | place: USA:Blue River Watershed | collected 2017-08-18 | reverse complement strand
CGTCGCGGGGCACTTGATGCCCCAGTGACGGCATTAAATACATGATCCTGTCAGTATTTGTCTTAGTATTTCTCCCTTGCCCAGCCCACGCTCGCGACACCATTTTGATACCTCTTCCTCCTTTTGCTGGGGGTAAGCCCTTTGGGCTCACCCCCATACCCCCATCCCCTGTATTTTTGCGCGAAATACACGCATGAAATCCTCCTTTTATTAAATACAACCCTATTTGCGTACTGGTATTTTCCGTTTGCGAGTATTATTATTTCTATTATTCATATATCGCATATTTACGCGGCGCGTATTTGTATTTAACCGCGGACGCTTCGCCGACGACATCGAGTTATACAACGCCCTCAAATACTCTTGACTTGCAGCTTCATTAAAATTTGGCATAAATTCATTTTCATTTGACATTATTGATTCATCGTTATTTTCAATTACATTTGACGCAGTATTTAGCGTTTCATGTAATGCATTCATATCATCCTTGGGCTCCCACACTCCATATGAGGACTGCTTCTTTGCACCCGAACCAACCCTAACTGCTTTACCAAAATCTAATATCCGAACACCTTTGTATTTATTATCATCATCAAGTTCTATATACAAATTCTTTGAATGCACATCACAGTGAATCCATCCAGCCGCATGTATTGCAGTAAGAGCGTGTGTAAAATCATCAGTTATACGGTTCATCATATCACCAATTAATAACTCAGGACTCCTATTTACTATATTATACAACGTGTCCCCATGTACGTATTTACTTATAAAAAATAATGTGTCACGTTCCTCATTGTCTGTATTATTTGATCCTGGAGAACCACGTGGTATTGACAACATTAATGGACCCTTCATAGCATTATTGTTGCTATTTTCTAGTTCCTCTACAGACTCCACGCGTTTTATACCTATTTTACTACCACCATGCAATACATACGAATCGCTTACCAATAACCCAATAAATGGTGGTACATACATACTTGTAGTAGGACGCTGTACTAACTCCGATAATGCCTGTGCTTCATTTAACACTTCATCTAACATAATACGAGTTGCAAGGTTCTTTATTGCAGTACCGTGTGTTATATATGAATTTATTACATGTGATTGTAAGTTCATATGGCTCTCTTTAATGACTAATTTGATACCATTCAATAGTGCCAAATATGCAGCACCATATGTACCACGACCCAGTTCCATTGCCTTTTGCAATGATGGAAGCAGTGATATAAACCGATCCTTACTCAGCCCCAACGTAGATTCTACATAATAGTACATCCGTGACCCACCACCTTTGTAGCGGCCGCGTAATGTTCTACGCTTGAATTTTATGGTACGTCGCACTTTACGCATATCTACTATACCGGGTTAATTTTCTTACCGTCATATATAATGATCGCTGTTCTACTGTTTATCTTGCTTTCTCCTGGTTTCCTCCTGTCCATCCCCGCTGTCGGTGGCAAGTACATTATGACCGGCAAGACCTCTGTCACTGCTGTACTCGTTCATGCGGTTGTATTTGGCCTCGCTCTGTACCTCTTGAAGACCTATTATGGAATCGAGGGATTTGCACCTAAGAAGGCACTGCAGGCAGCTAAGGCTGTTGCTCCCAAAAAATAAATGCGTTCAAATAGAACCAACCATGATTGCTGTCCTCCTTTTCATCCTGCTTTCACCCGGTTTCCTCCTGTCTATTCCTGCTGTTAGCGGTAAGTACATCATGACCGGCAAGACCTCCGTCACTGCCGTGCTCGTCCATGCTGTCGTCTTTGGTCTCGCTCTGTACCTCCTGAAGACCTATTACGGGATTGAGGGCTTTGCTGCACCAAAGGGTGTTAAAAAGAGTGATGTGATGCCCAAGAAGTAAATTCACTTGATATAATAGTATATCATGAACTCCTTACTAATCTACATGCTGCTCTTTGTTGTCCTCTCCCCAGGTCTCTTCCTCCACTTTGGTGCGCCCCCTAGTGGTTCCATACGTCTCAAGTCCGTTCTCATTCATGCTATGCTCTTTGCTGCATCTCTTGTCACTGTACGCGCACTCTTCAAAGCCTATCCTTTCCTAGAAGGATTCGAAGATACCCCAGGCCCGGCCCCTCTTCCTGAGCCCATCGCTAAAGCTTCTCCGCCCGCACGTCGCTCATAAACTTAAATACGTCTTCTCCCTTCCATAGTAGTTCTATGGATACATCTCGTCCAAAAGGAGGTATAGTTACTATCTTAGATTTGGCCGACAGAGATGGACAAGACGACTTCTTCACACCTATCACCGCAGAAACATCGTTTCTCCACCGAGATCAAACTCGCACTATCCCTTTCACTCCCACCCTACAAACTTTCCCGTATCGTGGTCCTGCCACCTTTGGGAACACTATTATGGTGGATTTGAACTCCGCTGATATGGGTGATCTGCTTCATTACATAGGCATCCAAATACAGCTTGATCACTGGCTCCAACAGCCCGATATCTACAAGTTCCTCGCCGGCATTTACACCTACACAGATCCATCTGGGGCCTGGACGTGGGCAAACGCCATGGGAACTATATTGGTTGAGCGGGCATACATTATGATCAATGATACCACAATAGAGACTGTCGATTCACAGTTTGCCTCCATCTTTTCCAGCTTGTGGTCCAACGTAAATACACAAGTAGGCCTCGCATATGACGCATACGGATACAATCCTGATGTGCGCACCATCAATCCAAATCGCCCTTACCCCACCGAAAACGGTAAAATCATGTGTCTCTTGCCGTTCTGGTTTAGTCGCTCTCGTTATAATGAAAGCCTTCCATTAACAAGCTGTAAGGATGGTACTGTCAAACTGTACGTGAAATTCCGTGAGTTCGCTGATGTGGTCCGCCAAATCCAAGGCTATCGTTCTAGTTGCACTGCCACGCCACTCAATACGACCCTCACAGTACGTACAAACCCGACCGCCGAGAATTTCCTGCAATCCGCAACCACGCGGGCTCAGGTTTATACATCGGATTTTGGTGGGCCATATTATAAAATTCCATTATATTCGTCATCGTATCAAAAACAAATATCAAATCTCCCAAATACGTTTTACACACTAAAATACGGTATTTCACGCGCACAGTATTTGTCCGTCCCGTATTTGCAACTCGTGGTAAATACGCCGACGCCCATGAACGTCACACAAATCTACTTTTATTTACTCGAAAATCCTGTATTTGAGTATTTATACACCCTACCTACACCCCTTACAGCCACCACTGCAACTCTTTCATTTAATCAATTCCAAATCACATCAGCCCCTGGTGATGCCCTCCAAATCCAATTTGGGAACGTAACAGTCAATCAAAATACAGTCGCAAATATCACCACTAAATCAACTCTTCCTGGATTTGCAAATATCGAAATCGTCGCCCTTACTAGTATTGTGGATGGCGAGTACCGCGACAAATTACTTCGCAAGCCCCACGAAATGCTATATCGCGAAATACAACCGTTCTATTTCTCAGAACCCCAGAAATACACCCTTACACAGTCCAGTACAGGGGCCCTGAATGAAACCGTCACAATAGGTGTTCCACTTGAATGTAATGGGCCTATTGAGGAAATCCTGTGGGTCATTCGTCGTAAAGGTGTTGCAATGAATAATGAATGGACTAACTTTGGCCCCCTTCTTGAAAGCCAACTGCGTCCTGGTCACTATGCAGAGGAACCTGTAGAGTCGGCCTCACTGTGGATTAACGGTATGTCTTTCGTGGATCAGCCTGGTCACTGGTATCGCACACACATTGCACAGAAACACAAAGGGGGTATTACGGCCTACAATCGTTACATTTACGGGTACTCGTTTGCCCGCAATCCTGGAGAGCATCAGCCTTCCGGTACTATCAACACAAGTAAAGCAACCACTATGCAACTCCGCCTAACTGTCCGCACACCTCAGGCCGCCACTGTACCCGCTGGGTTCGATCAGTCCATTGGAGCTAGTTGGGAAGTGTTTGTATATTGCATGGGCCTTAATTGGCTCCGCTTTGAGAATGGTATTGGGAACCGCTTGTACTCTAACTAAGTGAAGCATTATTGCTACAATTAGGGTGAGTGGCGAGTTCCTGGCTTAATAATACGATACGTTGCATAAATAGACGCGATGGTAGCGAGTTTATTTAGACAACTTACTACGGGCCTACAAGATGCCCGATTGGACTATAAGGGAGGTGATACTTGGACACAATTTACCAAGATTTTCCGCAAAACGACGCGTTGTACCACCCGCTGGCATCGCATTGATTTCAACCAGCCACCCGATTTCGGCAAAACTGTTGTGTGTGATTTGCCCTTGAAAGGTGAATTTATCACGCGGGTTATCCTAGTTAGCACACTGCCAGATATTGGGACCGTCCAAGCGGATGCACGGGCGGCTGCTACGGCGGCTGGTGGAGACCCTACCACAGTGAGCCCGAAGTTCGGCTGGGTCAATAGCATTGGTCATGCACTTGTCGTGGAGGCTCAAATGCAGATTGGTGGTAATACCATTGATACACTGGACAGGCGACTATTAGAGGTGCTGGATGAGTTCAACACACCGCTGGAGAAGGTCACCGTGATGAATCGGCTCCTTGGGCGGCTCGACAACGGATACACGCAGACGGCATTTGGGTACGCTGGTGGAACGAAGACAGTCTATACGCCGCTGCCGTTCTGGTTTTGCCGCGGGGATGCGACCCTGGCACTGCCTCGTGACGCAATCAGTGTGGATTCTGTGCGAGTCCAGATAAAGTTCGCGCCGTTCTCTGACATGTACTACACGGACAGCCTCGAGACGCCGGCTGGGGATGTCGGCTCGGACTCTTTCAGTGGCTCCCAAGTAGTCGTCCAGTCTGATTCTGCGTTGGCCCCGCAGACGTGCGGAGGGTACGGTGTGAAACGATTTGAGGGGACGGAGTTTTACTACACATGTCCCAATGGCCAGGCTGTTACTGGTCTGGATACGGAGGGTCTGGTTTGCCCTACAGGCGTCGTGGCGCCGCCGCGAAAACTGGAAGAGGCGTATTTGCTTGTAGAGTATGTGTATGTGGATAAGCCTGAGGCGAGTCAGGTGCGCTTGGCGGACATTCAGGTCCCTATTGTGACCCACGTGGCGGTCCCCGTTGTGGATACACAGGGTTCCATGGGTGCGACGGTACCGGTTCGCATTGGTAATCCTGTGCGGAGCTTGTTTTGGATGGCACAGCGGACGGATGCGGCCAAATACAATGACCATTTCAGTTGCTCACGAGAGCTCCTGGATTTCAGCGGAAACTACTGGTGGCCGAACGCGAGCGGGTTGTCGGCGGACGCTCCTGGGCTCTTGAAACCGGCTTGGTCTGACCGCGATACTGAACCACTACGGGCTGTACAGCTGACATATGAAGGTCAGCTCAATCGCTTTGGGTCACATATGCCTGCATATTTCCGTAGTATTTTGCCGTCACTGGAATGTAAAAAATCCCCGTGGCTGCATCGCTACTACTACTATTATGGATTTGGGGCAAACAATGGCTCGCGCGGCTTTTCGGCCCCGTGTGGGGCGGCGAACTTCGACAAATTAGACCGCGCTATGATGCGATTTGAATTTGCCCCATTGCGGGGCTATGCGAACCCTATGGTCGTCCCGCGTTACAACATTTACATTTGGGCCGAGACATACAATATGCTCCGGATTTTTGGTGGGCGGGCATCGTTGCTGTTTGACAATTAAGGACGCTTGGTATATTTGGATTTTTGTGTCTTACGACGTTTTCTAATTTGGCGTAATTTATATGTTCCTCCGCGTGTTTCACGTTTGGGTTGTATATCTATAACCCAATATCGTGGTAATGGTTTAATTACAGATGATATAAACGCAGTGAGCCATGTGTTAAAAAACCTACATTTATCTTTGCGTGGTACATACGTTTTTAGAGCATTGAAAAACTCTGGAAATGTTTTTGTAGTTTCATATAGTGTTTTAACTGCAGTTAATTGTGGATTTATTATAGTTGATACATATGGGTTATGCATAACCATAATACGTTGGTAAAATTCATCAAAGTCGTACTTTAATTTAAACTCGGGGCTAATATATTTATTAATACAATCTTTATATTGTATATAGTCCATATTATGTTTTGGACGCGCATTATAATTTCTTTCATACCATGTTTTACCATACATTGCAATACTGTATATTAATAAGTCTAATTGATCAAATGGGTCTTTGCGATTACAAGGTATATGACTTTCATCATTTAATGTCAAATGTTTAACACGCGATACTCGACCGAGTAAGCCAATAATATAATCCAATAACTCTTTTCCAACACTATGTTCCGCAAAATACTCATTTGTTATTTCGTCCTCTACACACTCTTCTAACGATTTAACTTTTGCTAAGTGTGCAGTATTTATCCAGTCTATTTTGCGAGAATTAATTGGTTGGCCGGGTGCAAAATCTGATACTAATACTTCTAGACACGGATTGAGTTTATTACCTACAATTATACTATAGGTTATTAGCTCGCCATTGATTGTCTTTTTAACATTTAGATGAAATGTATAATGTTGAGTTTTAATTGATGGTAAATGTTTATTATACTCACTTTCCATTTCTATTGTATAATCTTAATTATTTGCACCTTGCTCCGCGAGTTCTTTTGCGGCCCATGGATGGATCTTCAAAGCGGCCGTCATAGTCACGCCTTCGCGGATCGGTAAAATAAGATCAACGTAGCGACCATAACGGGCGAACTCGATCTTGCCAGCCCACGCTGGCCCGCCGCGGATCCACTCATTCAGCTTCGCGCGCAACTCCACAAATCCTGGCTCGGCGTCTGTGATGCCCATACCAGTTAATTTCTTAATTAAATCAACAGCTTCCTTTGCTCTGGATGCTGTTGATTTTTCTACTTTGGGTGTCTTTGTCATACTATTAGGGTGGTGTTGGGGCTTATTTAGACCGAGCGCGGAGCTGGAGCACCATCGACTGCGACGTACATCCACCACAGTACATCTTGACGATCCCGTCGGCCTTGTACAAGTTCGTCTCGGTGCCCTTGCACTGCTTACAAGTCCTGTATTCGCGCAGGAACTTCTCCATGATTGACTTCAACACGTTGTCCGAGAATTTCCCCTTGATCATGAAACCGCCCTCAGGTTTGACACTTAGGGTAGTACTGAGCTCATCACGGACGTAGGCCTGGAAGAACTCTGGGAGTACAAGGGATGTGCCGATGGCCGACGGGGTGGCACATGACATCCCCTCCAGGGCCGCGCACATATCCGCAGTGTTGATCCAATATGTTTGCTTGGGAAATCGCTGGATGGACGGCAGCGGGAGCCTGTGGCGCTTCCGCTCGGCAGGCTCGGGCTGGGACGCCATACAAGCGCCCAACATCACCTCGTAGGGCGGCAACGGGTCGGCATCCTTGCGCTCTTCAATCTCCTCGACGGTGTATCTGCGGGCCAGGGTCGTGGTCTTCGCTTCGGTCGCCGCAGCAGCCTGTTCGGGTGTCCATGCCTGCACGGACTCAAACTCACGTACAGAGCGGATCTTCAGTGTTCCATCCAGAATCTCACGACGCCCATTGGACCGCAACAGGCCGCAGATTTGCCCCTCTTCCACACACACGGGTCGGTCCAGGATAATCTCGCGCTTCTTATCGTCGATCTTCTTGATCTTTCCTTTTACCGTCATAATCCCCACACACACACTCACCACCTCACCCTCCTTATGGTCCTCGGGGGGCGCATCGGCCAACGGTACCTTGCGCTTGAACTTCTTGAACTTGCACTTAATGCGGTTCGTAATGGGCGGCAGGGTCCCAGGGGTTCCCACGATTTGACCTATTAGGGCGTTGGTGGCGGTGAAACGGGGATCCAGGGTCGTGCCGACTCCAATCAGGCCGCCGGCGACGGCATACGGGAGCTGGTCCGCATCACAGTACAACGACTTCGCTTTAAAGAGCAGCGGGACCATCTCAGTGCCCGTCCAGATCCCTGGGCGCATCTCCAGGATATCATCGGGGTGCAACACGCCCCGCAGAATTGTCCCACCAATCACACCGCCGGCAATGGCTGACTTCCCTGGAATCCACTGGGTCGGCTTATTCACGTCGAAAGAACGGATAATCATCATACGCAGCGGGCCATCGTAGGTGCGCTCGGGCTGCGGCATGTTGTAGGCCAAATGATGCACTGCGTACTCCACACCCCACCCTAATTGTGCGCTCATTGGGATCAGTGGGTTAGGGCCTGCGATCGTCCCTGCTGTAAAGGCGCGGATTTTCTCCAGGCTTTCTGCAGAGTCTTTGACGATATCTAGCTTGTTTTGTACAGTAAAGACGTGAGGAAGGTCCATGAGTTGGGCGGCCATTAGATGTTCTTGGGTTTGGATTTGGGGAATATTAGGGGAATTTGCGGCGACAATGAGGGCAGCGGCGTCCATAATAGCCGCGCCACTCAACATGGTGGCCAAGTACGCCTCGTGGCCAGGACAATCGGCGAAACTGTAATGGGCAATTAGGGTAGAGCCAGGGACGACTTTGGTTGTACTGGGGGTGTGAGTCAAGTCCCCCGTTTCAGGGTTGCGCCACAGTTTGAAACCGGCGTACCCTAGATGGATTGTAATGTTTGATTGCTTTTCTTTCTTGAATTTCTGGGTGGCGACGCCTGAAAGGGCTCTCACAAAGGTCGATTTTCCCTCGCTTACATTTCCGAGGGTTCCAATCGTCATTATGGCTTGGCGTTCTATGATCTCCCTAAGGGGGAGCTTGAAAGGCGTGATGGCGGTCATCGTTGAGGCGTGAGGTTGGTACTATTAGGGTACGTGGATGGATCGTTCAAATTTGAAGGCGGGCTAGCTGGTCTAAGTATGGGTACTTAGAATGAAGTACTACAATTCAAGCCTGCCTGCACTACACTCTATCGTAAGCATCCAAGTGGATACATACGAGGAGTATGGAGTGTCGGTCACACTGTTGGAATATGACCTGAAGGGGATGATCTTTAGTCGTGAGTTGTCCAAGAAACGGATTCACAGTTTCAAGGATGTTGTGCAATTAGGGGAGATATTGGCGGCGGATGTGATTGAGGTGGATGAGGCGAAGGGGGACATTAACTTGTCGATTCGCAATGTGAGTGAGGAGGAGCGGGCGGAGGCCACTGAGCGGCTGGCGCATCATAGGCTCGTAAATGATGTAGTTGTCCGTGTGGCGGATGCGGTCAAGTGCGAGGTGCGGGAGCTATATGAGAAGCTGGTTTGGCCGCTGGAGGAACAAGAGAAGGGCGCATATCATGTGTTCGTCTCTTGTAATGATCCTGATGTGGATGCGGCGGAGGCACTATTAGGTGTGCATGTGGAGGAGTTCAAGAAGTTCATTCGGATGCGGTTGCCCACGCCGAGTTTCACGGAAGTGCGGGAGGTGCGCCTGGTGAGCACGGACTGTTTGAACGCACCTGAGCGGCTGACGGCGGCCTTGAATGCGGCCTGTGGATGTGGTGCGGATGTGTGGGTCCTGGGCCCGCCGATGTATAAGTTCAGTGTAACGGACATCAACGAGGCGCGGGCGAAGGAAAAGCTGGAGACGGCGTGTGCGGCGGCGATGGAGTGCATCAAGGCTTAATAAGGGCTGGTAACGGGCTGGACGGTGCGGCCCTGGAAGGGTGCAGCGGCGCACTGGAGTGTGCTGCAGGTGTTGCAGTCCGTCTTGAGGCCATCGCGGATTTGCTCGCGGAACTCATAGCTGTCGTACCGGACGACTGCTTGAGAGAGCCCACCACAGAGATTAATGTTTGTGTTGGGTTGTGTGGCGAGAGCGCGCTTGTAATTCAGGAGCACTGTTTTTCCTTGGAGCGCACGTATTTTATCACTGGGGTCCATACTATTAGGGTGTGGGAAGGTTTTTTATGGATTGTAATAGCGGATGATGACAATGCCTGAGCCGCCATTTCCGCCAGGGCGAGAACCTCCTGAACTAAAACTACCACCACCACCACCATTCCCACGATTTGCTGTACCAGCTGCACCTGTTACTGCTGTAGCTCCTCGCGCACCTGCACCCCCTGCACCATACGTAATAGGGGCTCCTGAGAGTGATGACGATATACCTGTGCCACCCGCACCACCTGTTCCTGGAACTCCATTGCTACCTGCTGAACCTGCGCCACCACCACCGCCACCACTACCATTACTACCACCGCCACGACCTGGCCCGCCACCTACTACAGAAGTCCCTTGTGAGCCACCTGTACTAGCACCCCCTGTCTGCGTACGACTACCGAATCCTCCAGAGCCACCAACTGCAGTAATTGAATTGAAACTGGACGAATCACCACTTGTACCAGGAAGATTTTGTCCAGGAGGGTATGGTGATGCTCCCCCTAGACCGCCAGCACCAACTGTAATTGTATAATTTGTATCTGCTGTTACGGTTGTAGTTCCTGTTAATACTACACCACCGCCGCCACCGCCTCCACCACCTGTGTCATATCCGTTACCACCACCACCACCGCCGCCAACAATTAAATATTCCACAATTGTTCCTACAGATGGCGCCAACCATGCAATAGCACCAACTGTCGTAAAAGTCTGTGTTGTAAATCCACTTCCAACTGGTGTGACTGCTGGTGATGTTGCAGTAGTAGATGTGCCTGCCGAATTTGTTGCAGTTACATCAAATGTATATTCAATTCCATTTATAAGACCCAATACTGATACCGATGTACTTGATGTAGTTACTGTTATACCGTCGGGAGAAGATACAACAGTATAATAAAGTATAGCTGCACCACCGTTTGAAGATGGTATATCCCATGATACATCCACGGAGCCTGAACCTGGTGTAGCAGATACATTTAGAGGGACTGATGGGGGGCTTGCTGGGGTTTCATAATTTGCAGTTTCGCGAGAAATATAGAGCTCTTGCTCGGCTGGTGTCGTAAAGATTTCACCGACTTTTAGCGTGGGCACAAATGACGCATCACGATATGGCTGAGCAGTCGGTACATATACACCACGCCCTAACTGTACGCGCTGTACATTTGATACGTAATTTGAATACACAACACGACTATTCAATTGTTGATATCGTAGTGTATAATCTGTTGGAGCATTTCGTTGCGCGGACATACTATTAAAGCGTGTGAAGGTTTTCTTGGCTTAAATCTGATGCAGGACTATTAGGGAGTATGTGTGGCATTTGGGCATATTTTGGCGCGGGAGGTATTACAGAGGCGCAGAAGATGGCGGCGACGGATGCAGTAGGTAGGCGCGGACCTGAAGGGGGGCGCGTGGAGACGCTGTTTGACGGTAGGGCTGTACTCGGATTTACACGGCTAGCTATCAATGGCTTGAATGATGCGGGAATGCAGCCATTCCGCTGGATGGCTGCGGATGGTACGCAGTATTCTTGGATTTGCAACGGCGAGATTTACAACTGGAGAGCGCTGGCGGATGAGTATGGGATTCGGACCACCTCGGGGAGCGACTGTGAAGTTCTCGGTCCACTTTTTCATGCGTGCGGTGAAGACCCTGATAAGTTCTGTAAGCTCCTTGATGGGGTGTTTGCGTTTGTGCTTGTAAATGAGACGGAGAAACGGGTTGTATGTGGGCGAGACCCATATGGTGTGCGGCCAATGTACTGGGCTCATAGTGGGCAGGTGGAAGGGCGCATTTACACGGAGCTGTGTATTGCAAGTGAGATTGCTGCAGTAGCACCTATTATGACGTCTAATATTGCGGCAGTTGAACCTGGAACGGCGCTTGTGTTTTCATTACGAGAAAATGCAATTAGTACATTTCATTGGCATAGCGTGCCAGCAGGGGTAAGAGCGGAGTTTGAGGATCTAGAGACGGCGAAGGACGCAGTCTATGAGAGCCTGTGTGCGGCTGTGCGGAAGCGTATGATGACGGAGCGGCCTGTAGCGGCGCTCTTGAGCGGGGGCGTTGATTCCTCCCTAATTGCCAGCCTTGTGGCGCGCGAGCTGCGGGCCGCTGGGGCTCCTCCACTGAAGACATTTAGTATTGGCTTTGAGGGATCAGAGGACTTGCACCATGCACGGATGGTGGCGGACTGGATTGGGTCTGACCACACGGAGGTGCGGATGACTCCTGATGAGTTTTTTGCGGCAATTCCTGAGGTCGTACGGACCATTCAGAGCTACGATGTGACAACCGTGCGGGCTAGTGTGGGAAATTACCTTGTGAGTCGGGCTGTTAGGGAGCGGTGTGACGCAAAGGTGGTGTTCAATGGGGACGGCTCGGATGAGGTGTTCGGGTCGTACCTGTATTTCTATGCGGCGCCGTCGGATGAGGACTTTGAGGGTGAGGTGACGCGGCTCCTGGAGGAGATTCATGGGTACGATGTGCTGCGCTCGGACCGGTCGATCTCGGCGAATGGCCTGGAGCCTCGCACACCGTTCTTGGACAAGACGTTTGTGCGGACGGCGAGGGCACTGCCGACGCGCTTCCGCCGGCCTGGGACGCGGAACCCCGAGACGGGCGACGAGCCGATTTGCGAGAAGTGGATTCTGCGGAAGGCCTTTGAGGCGAGCGGCCTGCTCCCGCCAGAGGTTCTGTGGCGGCGCAAGGAGGCGTTTTCGGATGGCGTCTCGGGCAAGGTACGGTCCTGGTACGAGGAGATTCAGGAGCGCGTGGGTGCGCTAGTTCCTGCAGATTGGCGCGAGCGGGCGACCGCTATGACCCATCTTCCCCCTCATACCGCCGAGGCGTACTATTACAGGACGTTGTTTGAGATGGAGGTGGGCCATGAAGAGAGTTTGCTGAAGGCCGCCACGCCTTATTACTGGATGCCTCGGTGGATTGAAGGGGCCACGGACCCATCCGCACGGACCTTGATGCGAGCCCTGGGCTCGCGTCTCGGACTCTGAGCGGAACTTTGTTCCACGAGGACCCTGGCGGTGTATTCTACGACCCCTTAGTGTTTCCTTGTTGTTCGCTTGGAAGGGCCATCACAATTGGCGGTGCGACCAAAGATAGAGCACCCAATACGAGAGCCCGAGTGACCCGTGGTGTGCGAGTCGTCGTGCGGGCCCTTACCGAGATCATCAGGATCTGCATGGATAATCAGTGTGCGGCCCCATAAATCTGCCGGCGACACACCACGTAAGACATATGTAGCCTTGAACTCGGCCTTTCCTTCGGGTATCTCTATATTTCCCAAGTCACCCGTGTGACGCGGACCAGGCGAACCAGGTGGGCCACCGTGAGCCGTCGTTGCGCTGCCAACGTGCCAATGCGCACAAGCCCCCTTACAGCCCTCCCCGCGTAAATCTCCCGCAGTGTGTATGTGGAAGCCATGGGCTCCTTTCGGAAGTGCCGTAAATGAGACATCTAAATGCGTTGAGCGACCTACTGCTTTTGCCACTGCCTCACCCTTTATAGTATCCGTGTTAAACACTGCAACAGCCCCTACAGTCTTCATAGTTACTACTGTCAAATAAATTAATACTATAGTAAGTAGTATAGCAATACTAGTTAATATATATACAACAACCGGATACATTACATACAGTACAGATAAAATTGAACATATTTTGTCTAACTATTAGACTGTGTGTGATACACCAAGGTATGAAGCTCGAAGAACTCCAAGCCAAACTACGTGGGCTGTCGCTGGCCCCCGTGCGAGACGCTGATAATATTGCAATAGCGACCTTCCATTACAACTTCTTCCGTGGAGGTCCGCCGGCCGTGCTGCGACCAGAAGACCACCCTGTGTATGAATTCCATAAGCGCTGCGCGCTCCTCGAAGCACTCCCCTACTTGCCAGAACTGAAGCAAGCAGAAATACGGGCAATGTATGGTGACGCGGTTTGATGGGGGCTATTAATCACTATTACAGTTATGATTGTTGTAATACAACTATAACAGTAAGAATTACAAAATACTATTAGGGGTGTGATTTGCGTTGCGCGCAGGAAATACGGACGCGCGGCAGCGCCGAGCAGCCGGCGGGCTGGGAGGCGAGGCCGCAGGCCGAGCCAGAAAAATTTTTAGAAGTGATTTTTAGGGGGGCGGTGGGAGGCCAGTATTTTTCCGTTGGCCGGGCATATTTGATACGCACCTAATACATACTTTCTATTACAAGGACTTCGCAGCAGGACTATTATGGGTATTGGGCGGGCGTGACGTGATTTACAAAATACACATGACGAAATCTTTTGCCAGCCGGCGGCCAGCTGGCCGGCCCGAGCCCGAGCCGCCGCCAAAATTTGAGATGCGTATTTTGTCATCCCAAATTCCACCCGAGTGTATTTCCCAAATCCTCCTAATAGTCATTTCAAGCCTTTATGAAAAATCTCTCAGATTATCTACGGGAAGGTGAGGTCATCTCACACACCTGTTATGGAAATACCTACCGTGCGACCTACCAAGCGGGACTATTAGTGGATGTCGTGGATCCAGGACTCGTCTTCGCCAGTCCCAGTTCATTCGCAAATTCTCACTTAGAGAAGGGGAAGGCGAATGGGTGGGATAAGTGTAAGGTCGAACGTGATGGCGTCAGTGTGTGGCTCAAGAACTTGCCTAAATTAGTTGGACCTGTTGGGCCCGTGGCTGCTGCTGGTGCGGAACCAGAGAGCGCGGTGGCAGTCGCGACAAAGAAGCTGAAGCTCAAGTTGCGGGCAGCGGCGGACATAAAACTGGGCCTCGCTACACAATCAATGCCTAGAGCCGTACCTGCTGCGGCTGCGCCGACCACAAAACCCAAGCGGGCCGCCACAGGAGCCGCTAAAAAACCACGTGCTGCCGCATCTGGAAGCACGAGTAGTGCTGCTGCCGAGCCCGTATATGTTCCTCCTGCAGAACCATCCGTGATTTGTGCAAAGGTTGTAGAGGGGACGGATGGTCTCATGGATGTGTGCTCTACACAACTGATGATTCTTGATTACTTCAAGTATAACGGTGTGCTGTACTATAAGGAGGCCAGCACACAGGAAGTGTTTGAAATCTCTACAGATAAATCCATTGGACCTTGTATTGGCGTATGGGACAGCGATGACATGGTCCTAAAAGCCCCTTATGTGGATTGTGGTGATGGCGATGAGTAAAGTATTGTACATTAAAAACACTTGGCCATCTAGGCGCTTATATTTTTACTATTAGGGTTTGGGAAGGGGAGAGGGGGAGGAGAACAGGACATTATGCATTGTAATCGTAGCAATATGCTTCATCTGGGACATTGTTGGCGAAACTGGACCATGCATTGATTTCATTCAGATTCATGCGAATAGACGTGGCTGAATCCTGTGCCGCCTGGAGATCCTCCTCTTGCTTACGGATGGCCTCCAGGCGAATGCTGTCATCCTGTGCAATGGCCGCCCAGGAGCGACCTGCGGATGACTGGGCCTTGTACTTGATCTCCTTCGGGGCTGCGGCGAAGGGAGAGGGGCCGCCACCAAGAGATGGGAATAGCTCATTGTACGTCTTTGGGGCGTCCGCGACGGCGACGCGCTGGGCTGGAGGAACATAGCCGGTCGGCTTCGGTGCGGCCGGTGCAGGAGCCTGGTCTGCTGCTGCACTCATGGCACCGTTTGCATACACTTCAAACACGGGCCCACCGTCACCGCCGCCACTCTTAATTACCATAGGATGCTTCTCGCTAGTAGGAGGTGCCACGTAAGGCTTTGACGGCTCCAGAGGAATCACATCGCGGGATTCACGTGGCTTCCCCCACGCAAACGCTGACGGGTTCGCATGAGGATCGTCCGTGCGCCGACGAGTGCTCGCAAAGGCAGACGGCACCTCCTCAGGAGTGCGCGAAGTGGCAAATGCGGCCGGTGTAGTGGCAGAGGCTTGATTGCGTAGATGTGCAGGAACGTAGGACATTGTGGCTTGAGGCGGGTGCTGATGTCACAGAACTCATCTCACTCTCAATTTTCGATAGGGGGAGAGTCCCTCTCCGCCGTTAGGCGTTGGGGCTCGCAATAGTGCGAGCCACTACCCCCTTACCCCCTACGGAGTTAGTCTATTGATTTTTTACTGAGTATCTTCATCAACTCTAATAGTAAAACTTAGTAGGACTATTAGGGTATGTATGTATGTATGTTACTGTTATGTGTATTTATAGCCGTAGGGGCTTATATAGCAATCCCCTCATACTTGTCCATATCGGAAAGACTATTAGGGGTGTAAGGGAGCGGATCACGAGGAGATGCCGGCTTCCCTGCGATGAGTGGCTCACCCTGTAGGCATGCGCCCTTGGCCACGTTATACACATCAGACCACACACGGGAGAACATCTCCTCCTGCTTGCGTGACATGGCTTCAGTGAGCTTGGAGGCCGTACAGAGTCGGCGTAACAGCTCCTTCCCACGGCTCTCCCACGTCTCAAAGCTAATGTCCAGCTCACGAACCGGAATTGTCTTTGCAAAGCACCGTGCAACTGTCTCTGCAACCGGCTCACGATCATGAGTCGTCGAGTAAGGCTGGTAGAGGGTCGCATGGATGATACCAGAGGCCCCCATCAGGTCCTTCTTCATACAGGCGAGCTTACTGAGGAGAAGGCGGAGCTCAGAGTAATCCCGTGGGCCCTCTTCCACGGCCTCCACACCGGACTGCTCAAAGAGGCTCAGGATCTCAGCGGCCCCCTGGAGTGTATGCAGGCAATCCACATTGCCAACGCCGCCGACGGCTCCAGAGAACCCCTCATACTTCCCGATGGGATACCAGGGAACGGTGTGGTATTTCTTCATGAACAAGTAGGTGAGTGAGAACACCACTACTAGCGATAAAAAAATCCAGAGGTAGTGTGCTACGTCCATATCTACTTACATTCCTATGTTTTACTCGTCATCACTATCCTCTGCGTCGTCTTCGTCGCCGCAGTCTTCGTCGTTCTCGCCGTCGCCTGCGTCTTCGTCGTCCGAATCCACAGGTTCTGGGAGCGACGCGTCTGGGTTGTAGGTCCTATCCACAATGCTGAAGAACTGCTGTGAAAGGGCCGACTTCTCCCGTACGCGGGCGTTCATGAATTTGTCAATGTTCAACGTCTCCTCCTCCTTGAGCCGCACGAACCACACAGCGACCGTCTTCGTCTGGCCCATGCGTACCGCCCGTGCAATGGCCTGGTCAATCAGCGCGAACGTCCACCAAGGCGACAAGAACACCACGCGATCGCAGCACTGCAGATTCAGGCCCACGCCACCAGCCTGGAGCTGGAGCAAGATGGCCGCCGATCCAGGGGCCTCCTCCACACCCCTAATAGCCAACCTACGCTCCCATTCGTTCATCCCACCTGCATACGTAGTGATCGTAGTAATAAGACCCGAGGTTGTAAGGAACTCCTTCAAGAGGTCCATCTCGTCCTTGAAGTGGCAGATGAAGATGTACTTGTGTGGGCCATCCGTATCGGCGCGAATCTTCTCGGCGATTGCCTGGAATTTGCTAGTAGGGAGTGTCCAGTCTTCACGTTTGTACGTAGGGGTCAGTCGGCGACGGGCGCGGATATACACCTGTGGATGTACGCTGAGCTGACGCAGACGCAGGAGGAGCGCGAGGTGCAATCCTGGGCGGTCGTTGTCATACAAGCTCGACTGAATGGCCCCTTGGATGCCACGATAGAACTCGGACTCCTCGGGAGTGTGGAAGGGGACAATGACCTTTTCAATGGTCGGCTTCGGGGGAGCCGCATGGAGAATGTCACGCAGTTCGTCTAGCGTGCGCCGCAAGACAAGGTGTGGCACAATGTGCTTGTGGGACGCATAGTTCCACTTACACCTTTGAATCGGCGCACCACAGAACGACAGCAGTGCGCCGACATCGTCCATGCGATTTACAACCGGCGTACCAGTTACGGCCCAACGACCACCAGGGGACTTAATAGACTGCACGGCCTTGTGCAGCTTTGATCTAGGATTTCGGATACGGTGTGCCTCGTCGAGGACCATGCGGTCCCAGGGACGGTCATGGAATAGAGGGGCGGTTGATTTCGCATACGTCTTTTCGTAATTTGTGATGTAGATTTGGGGGGCTATTATGGATTTGTAGTGAATCCGTTGCCAGCGACCCTTTTGGAGTGTGAAGATAGTGAAGCCGGCGTTTGTGGCCATTTGAACCCAGTTGTCAATGAGGGCAACAGGGGCAAGTAGGAGTGTGCGACGGAGCGGGCTGTTCTTAATGAGGCCGGTGATTTCGAGGGTCTTGCCGAGACCCATGTCGTCGGCTAGGATACCGCCACGGATTGTGCGGTGGATAAGCTTGAAGCCGTTCTCTTCGAGATTTAGCATCCAGCGAATCGCAACTTGCTGGTGTGGGAAATACTTGAATTGGGCGACGTTCTTGAGGGGTATAGTACTCATTGTAGGGCTTGAAAGGGTGCGTGAGCTTGGGCGTGTAAAAGGGCACTAAAAATATGACGCCCGTGGCGGGCTTCAAATTTTCTACGTAGAGGGGCAGGGTATTACTCACGCTTGACGCCAATGGGAGGAGTTTTGGGCGCCTCATCAAGCTGAGGTTGAGGCATCTGAGGCGTAGTCCAGAAGATAGGAACGGTCTCACCACCCCAGGCATGGATCACATAGCCGCTTTGTGGCTTTGGTGGCGGCAGTCGCTCTTGGCGCGGGAGATGGACAATCAGCCATGGAAGGATCATGAGGAACAAGAAGGACGGCCAAAGGATGTTGATGAGCTCTTGTGCAGTTAGAGCAGTCAGCGGGGGCACAGGTGCAGGCAGGCATGTAGGAGGGCGCGTGTGGAGGATGGGTGGCAGGTGGGATCCGTAAGAGTCGATCATTGTGGCGCTGAAGGGTGCTATTAGGTGTGCGGGACGGGATCCGTTCAAATTTGCGTGTGAGATTGCTTGGGTTGCGGCTAGGCTAACGCACATAAAAAAAGTTCCTAGAGAATTGGGGGAGGGTGTTTTTGTGTTTTGTTTTGTGTGTTTTGTAGTTTTTGTGGGTTTGTTTGGGTTACTTAGGCGCTGGCGCTGGCGGGCTCGGGCCAACGGCTGTCGATGACGCCGTTGATCAGCTTGCCGACGTAGTCGCCCTGCTCGCCGTCGTCGGTGCGCTGCCACAGGTAGTCCATGACGCTGGTCTTCCAGTACTTGACGCCGGCGAGCTCGAACTCGAGGGCGTCACTGTCAGCCGGCAGGGTCTCCTGGACGGGCACCACGGCAGTCTTCTTCAGCGCCAGCTTGGCCTTGAGGGCGGCAGCGGCGCCAGAAGCGGCGGGGGCGGCGACGGTGGTAGCAGCGGGAGCAGGGGCACCAGCACCGCCACCAGGGACCGCGGCAGCGGCCTTCTTGGCAGCGAGGGTGGCAGCGCGCTTCGCGGCAGCGGCCTTCTTGGCCTCCTCCGTCATAGGAGCCCGCTTGGCCTTCTCCTTTACAGGGACGGCGGCGAGGGCTTCCGTGACGGAGGCGCCAGTCTGGAGGGCACTGAGGAGGCCCGCCTTCTCCGCCTTCTTACGTGCGGCTGTCTCCTGACGCTTCAGGCGGGCAGCTTCACGCTTGACGGCACCCTCGGGGTCAGCGGCGTCTTGGCGCTCGCGCGCCTTGATCATCGCCTGGGCCCGAGTGGCCTTGGGGTCGGCAGTTCGCATCTCTGTCAGCACCGTATCGACGAGCTCGTTCCACACCTTGAGCTGTGCGGGCGTCTCGCCCTTAGGAGCGTTGGGGTCCTTAGGCTTCTTGACCGCGACCGTCTTGGAAACGATCTTGGCAAGCTTCTTAAGGCCCTCCAACTCCGCCGCCACACGCTCAATCTGAGCGGTGATGGGGTCCTTGGGGTGGGAAACCTTCACAGACGAGGCCACGGAGGAGCTGTCTGATACGGGGGTCGACTCTGGCAGAGAAGGCACAACGGTGGTAGAGGACATGGTAGGGCTTGGGGCTTGGGCTTGGGAAAGCTGGGGCGTGGGGCTTGGGGGAGTGTCTGGGATGCCGTTGGGCAGCCTTTAGTGGGGCAGAACCGCCGGTTTCAATTTTTTAATCTACTTGAAATGGGGGCTATTAGGGGGTGTAGGGGGTAGTGGGCGGGCCCTATTGCGGGGGTGTATTTCAAGTAGATTAAAAAATTGAAATTGGGGTTTTTGCCCCACTAAAGGTACCCTCTGAGGCTTGAGAAGATAGGGGGGTAGGCTAGAGGTAAGCCCACATTGAAGGTACGTACGCGTACTGGAGTGGTAAACTGCCCTGGCTGCCCACCATTGATAGATAACTGGCTCGGCGCCATGGGCTTGTACCCCTTGACGCTGCCCCTGGATCAATGGTTTTGTGTGCTTGGACACAGGTGCTTCGCACAGCTAGCGTCTTACCCGGTGTGGTAGGCGTATAGTGAGTGCAAGGGGCCCCTAGTGCTACACATGCACGTTTGCAAATCCGCTCAGTATAAGTGCGCATCCCCTCCTTTCCAGTATTGGGCTCAGTCGTAAGGCTGGGTAAGTAGTGTGGGGGCAGAGACTTCCATGGTCTCGTGCGAGGGCTGTACGGCCTAACTCGGTGAAACGGTTAGGCTGGTTGTGCGCCGCAAGGCGCCTCTCGGGCATCGGACAAACGTAGAACGGCGAGCTGTAGAATGCAGTGGCCTTGTGTGTTGTAGTGCTTTGGGTCTTAGTTTGACGCCAAGCGACGTTCGCGACCTCCGTGCCCTTCAAACGGCTTAATAGGCGCAGCGGCGGAACGGCAGGAGAAATACTCTTGCCAGGTGTGTGCCCACCAACCCGCCCTTAACCGGTAATCTGCTCTTTCTTCCTCTTCTTCCTCAAAGCCCTTCTCCACTATGAAGGCCTTCATCCCCGCTTCCGTTATCCGACGGGCCGCGAAGGATGGAGTTGAACTCTCCCGCGATCTTGTGACGATCGTCCGCCCAGACCCCCGTCTCCACATTCCTATGCCGGCCGGTGCCGACTTCAAGGAGTGGCTGGATCAGGAGTCCGCGAACATCGAGCACGATTGCGACGGCTGGACACAGCAGGACATCGACGACTTTGGCCCACCCAGCGAGTGGTGCAGCTGTTGTATGTTCCGCTCCGAGATGACCTGGCGGTGGGAAACCCGCCAGTCGCTCCTCAATCCTCGCCCACCCCCGCCGCCTCCGCCCAAACCCACAGAAGCAGAACTGCTTGCTGCTGCCGCCCGCAAGGAGGCTGGGCGGTTGGCGTTCTCCAAGTGGCTGCAGAGCTTGAATCCCATCTTGAAGGCCTGGTTTGAGACAGGCGACAAGCGCGAACGCCAGTTCATCTACGAAACAGAGTTCCTCGGACTCGAGCACGACTGGTGCAGTATGATGGATCTGATGGAACCTGGCTGGGAAGAGCGAACCCGCGCTGAAGGTCTTGCACGCGAGGCAGCTGACCTGGCTGCTGCTGCCGCACGCGAAGCCGCCAAGGCCGAGCGTGAAGCTGCAGAAGCTGCTGCGGCGGCTGCTGCGCGTGGGCCTGGACACCCGCTCTTCGGCGAACGCTCCCCCCACGAATGGATCCACACGGCCCGTAACAAGGACGTGGATGAACTCGTGGCGGACTTCAACGCCTGGCAGAACACGCCCAAGGACCGGCGCCCCATCTGGTGCGGCGTCGGCCAGCGTACGCTGCCTGGCCAGCGCGTCGGCGGCGAAGGTAATGTTAGCATGCGCATCTCCAACGTCTCAGACCGTATCCGCCTCTGGGACGTGCGCGAGTTCTGCGCGGCAGCTGGCGGACGCGTCCGCGACGTGTTCCACCCTGCCCCTGGCGGCGTTAAGAGGCCCTTCCTGTTCGTAGAGTTCCTCACACAGGAGGAATGCGAGCGTGCCGTGGCAACTCTAAGTGCCGCCCCTGTTGTCCTGTATGGGCGCGAGCTGAGGTTTGAAGTCAGCGTCAATGCGGACCGCGGTCGCCCTGCTACTGGACCTGTCGCAGGGCCAGCAGCTGCACCTGCACGCCCCGCTGCCCCCGCGCCCGCCGCTGCAGCACCTGTTGTCCGTCCCGCCGCCCGTCCTGCACCAGCCGCACCTGTTGTTCGTGCCGCTGCACCTGTACGTCCCGCAGCCGCACCCAGGCGTGGAGCGTTTGCTGCTCTCGCCGCCGACTCCGATTCCGATTAAAGAGTCCTGAGCCTGAACCCGAGCGTTGTTGTCTTGTACAGTATCCCCCTTATCCCCCAGCACCTTTTTTACGGTGTTTAATGTTTTTTATGTGTCCGTCCTTGTGTGCTATTAGGTTGGCAAATGGGCGCTAGTGCCACGGCGCATAAGAAAAATTGACGTCTGTCGTGCGGCCGAAGACTTGTACCCCGTCTGACAATCTTCAAGCTACACATGCCCTACGTCTTCTCCAAGTCCCTTATTCTCCGCAAGATTCCTCGTAAGTACAATGAGAACGACCTATTATCGATCTTCAGTATCTTCGGTGAAGTCCGCGATATCTACATTCCTGTCGATAAGATAACAGGAAAGAAGAAATCGTATGCGTTCATTGAGTACAAGGAGCTCAGCGGGGCAATGACCGCGCATGAGCGCGTAAATTCCAAGCCAGGTCTGCTCGTAGATGGCGTGGTGTTCAAGGTGGATTTCGCCGCCAATGGACGCCAATCACCTGATTCCATGAGGTCCCGTATGCCTTCCATTGAGGCGTGGGAAGAAACTCATCAGATGAAGGAGATCCATGTGTAATCCCTCGCCAGCCCTCGCCAATCCATAGGGCTGGCTTGGGATAATACTGGTCTTTCAGACCAGCTAATCCCTCGCCACACGCCTAATAGTCCCCATACTAAACCCAGAAAACACACTAGGACACCCTAGTGTTGTTTTTCATTGGACGAAAAATTGAAGGACTATTAGGTGTGCTTGTGAAGTGCGCAGCTACTGCTATTCAAGCCCCTTCTTCAAGCCAGATGACCTCCACGCCCACGCCCCGCCCTCCCACCATCCCATTCTCTGACATGGATGACGTGTCTGCACTTAACCCGTTTTACTTCATGTCTAATGACGTGAATGTACAATATACATACAGGGAAAGTTCTATACGCTCAATCGCTTGCATCTGTACAGCTATTCTAAGTGCGCCGGCGTTCCTCGTACGTCACGCGAGTATCGCCGCCTCTCTCTATAGCACACTAACGAGCCTCAAAAACAGTCCCTTGCCGGCAGAAGAAGGGATTGACACTGAGCTAGAGTTGAGAACATATCATTACACACGCCTTCTCATCGAACTGATGGTGCCGGCCGCGGTTAGCGATCGAATCATGCAGCCTCTGGAGTTCTTGAATGAATTTACTCGTCACGTGCGGCGTATTAAGGAACGCGACTCTTACATACGTCGGCATTATGATGCAACTCAACGGCGCGAGGCGTATAAGCCGTGCTATATATACGTAAATCGAGAGTTTCATACCATTCAAAACACATACAGATACGATTTCGATCGCGCTGGTGATAAGGCGGTTGCGGCTCTCACTTCTCATATAAAGTTTGTGCTTGCACACATGCATGTCATTGGTCCATTGACACCTTACAACAGTCTTTGTATGATGAGTATCATTTTCGCGGATCTTTACGGTTTCCTAGAGAGAAATCGTCGTGTAAGTAAGTATGTACTTGATATGTTTAGTGTATTGCGTCTTTCAACCTCTATATGGGAAATCAATAAGATAGTCAATGACGATGCTGCGGCAAGCTCTGCGACGACAAGCTCTGCGGCAGACGCGCCAATTGACACGCCAGCACCGACGGTCAGCGCACCTGCCGATCCTCCTGTGCTCCAGCGAGCACCTGCTGTAGTAGAAGCTGAAAGTAGGCCGTGTCAATGCCCAGCGTGCATTGTACGCCGCAACGAGCAGGCTGCACCTCAACGTATCAGTTGAACGGATCTGTAATAACGAACTACCACAAACCCACAACTACACTCTCAAACATTTTTATTGCCGCAGTTAGACTATTAGGGTGTGTAACAGCCAACGGGCTGCGTAGAGTAGGTTCTACAAGACGAAAAATTGACATCACATTAAATCTATAGAACACGCACGTACGCCTTACACATTCCCTACAAGCCCTCTCAGCAAATGCTCCGCTCCAAGCCCTACATGACCTTTGATGATTATCTTCACAGCCAGACCTATTACGAGCAGGTTTGGACTGGCGCGTCCCTGGTACTCTTCTTCCTCGCCGGCGCACTCTTCTACTCGTACTGTATCGCCGGCCAGAACTTCGACCGCATGATGGACCGGTTCGACATGTTCGTCATGAGCCTCGTAAAGCGCCGCCCGATTCTCAAGGAGGGCTTCGACAATTATGGGGCAAAGGCTGCACCTCGTCCAAACGAGGTACCGCTCTATGGAGCGACAATGCCTCGTCCGAACGAGGTACGTATTGGCCTCGACCTGGACGATCCCGAGTCACCCAAGGATAGGACTGTTCTTAATCCGCAAGTGTGGCACCCGAAGAAGACCCGCCGCCAAATCGTGCGTGCAACGTCGGCGCCCGTCTTCAGTGTCCCGTTGTCCCCGTCCGATGAACCCAAGAAGATTTGGTGAGCAATAGTAGAACTATGCCATACCACAAACATGGAATAAAAAATATATCCCGCCGTAACAGGCCCACCGCGTCTCTTTTTAATCGACGTACTGGGCGACTCAAACGGCATCAGCAAACTCTGTCGTATATTGCGGAGGTGAATCGCGAAGAAAATCTGAGCCCCGTCGTCCATCGGTCGCGGCGCATTACGCTGCCACCGATTCCCAATAACTGGAAGCGGAAGGGTGGGCGGCGGACACGGCGCCTACGGAAGTTGTATAATTAAGGGTCATTATGTACGACGTTTCTTAGTATAATTCTTCCGTTTTTTACCACCTGATTGTACTTTTGTTACACTAAAATATATAGGTTCTAATAATGTCTTTTTAAGGAACACATTATATGCAATTTCACTTGTATCACGAAGTTCTTCAAGATTATATATTTTATATGGTAGTCCCAATTGTTTTGTTATAGCTTCTGTGCGGTTTCTAGTAGATAATATACGATCAGACTTGTAATCTGTACTATGTAACCAGTTTGGGCCATAATAGTGAGTTAATATCTCTATAAGTTTGCCCGATTTTGCTTTACGTGTTTCAAAATTGTTTGTATTTTTAATAATGTGATTTGTAGTTGTAAGTGATTGTATTATATCGGGCAGCTCCAGGCCATAATCCAACATAAATTGATAAATAAGCTGCCCACCGGGTTTAACTACATTTAAAAACATATTTAATAAGTCTATCTTATTGCCACTGTAAAATTTAATTACATTTGTATCAATTATTACTTGTGCGAATTTATGTGTATAATCTTTCACAAATTTTTCCATAAATAGCTTATCATTAAAATTACCCATAATATGTCTAGGAGGGATTACATTTGGGGCGTCCAAATCAAATGTGTATATTTGCGGATTATTTAAATATTCTACATCCGTCCTACGATTTACTCCAACAATTAAATATGCAATATCAGGAATTAAATCGGGATTCGGATTCCCTCCCCTTTGCTTCAACTTACGCGACTTTCTTGTATAGTTCATTATACTATAATGAACTATAAATAATTATTACATACATGTCGGAAAATATGGGCTATTAGGATGGCACGGGATGCTTAATTATCGAAGATGTTGGGATCTACAGGCGGGATTTGTAGGCGAGGAACTTGTGGGTGGCGCTGCAGTGGCACGTCGATAGGAGCATTATTCACCAGTAACTCGTCCCTAATATCCGCTGGAAGGGCTGTTAGGGGATAGTAGGGTGCGCCGTCGATGTCGATTGGTCCGCGCAGAATGTGTTCGGTACGGCCGGCTCCGTAGGGCCATTGACCAAATACGAACTGGATGGTGTAATATGCGTCATCTGCGGCGATAATACGCCCAATGTCATACACCCGCTCCCTAATAGGCTTCAGGTCGGGCATGTTGGGGTTATATACTACCCAGTCTCCTGTGATGAAAGGTCCGAACGTGTTGTACTCTGCTGGCATGGCTTGGTTAGGCTGCATTTAGGGATGGATGTGCGAGGGCTTCAAATTTTTACATGTATGATATCATACACTACAGAATAACTATATATATTATGTACGGGTGATAATCATACACATATAAATGTATGATTTGCGCGTAAAAATCACCTAAAATTAGTCCCGGATGCTACATAGAAACCAAATCATGTATGTTCTAGCAAACACCAACAACGGTACCAGCCAAACGTTTCACACCCTTGGGGATCTGTATAAGTGGGTCCAGACACAGTTCTCAGGATTTTTTGATGAAGTCTCGGGACTTGTTGAAAGGGAAATTGCACGACGGGCTGTTACAGCAGGTGCTACAGCAGGTGCTACAGCAGGTGCTACAGCAGGCGCTACAGCAGGCGCTACAGCAGGCGCTACAGCAGGCGCTCTTATTGAAACAGGAGTGAAAGCGGTTAAAGTCACGAAACATCGCGAAACACCAACCATCCCACAGGCTAAATCGGAAAAGGACGCCTCTGGTATATTATTTAATAAATCTTCCATGTATGTTGGAGTTCCAACTGCTGAAGAATTTAAGATAACGTCCGATGAGCTACTATCGCAATTTGAGCCCTTAACTACACAATGTAGAGCAGATAATGACATACTGAATCTAAAAAGTGTAGTATCATCTAGTACTGGGCCAGATATAAATACTCATACAATTTCTACATTTTTTCACTATGCACTATGCGACAATATACCATATGGTAATTTGGACGCCGAATGTATTCAAAAACGTAAAATTGCTCCTTATTGTTTAAAATTGTGGTTAGAATTTTACAATAAAATTGCGGGCCCTGAAATTCCCAGTGACGTTATAGATGCAATTAAAATGTATAGTCGTTTGCAATCTGTAAAACGTAATGTAAATCACATTATTTTAAATCCAAATTCAATTCCAAAGGCTGACATGTTTAAAGATTTATATGACATGTATAAGGTTATTTCTAAGTTCAAAACTGGTAATTCATCTACAAATATTGAAGAATTAGCATACAATACTGTTAGGACGGAATATATGTACGTCCCGTGTGACTCGGCAGTTACGACAAAAGATGAAACTGTTGTGGCGTTGGTAAAACAATGGATTAATGTTTATGTAACAGATTATTACTTGATTGACAAAAATTCTCTTGAAATTGGTTTAACCATTCAAAGTTCTGTATTACTAGATAACATACTAAAATTCATTGCGCATTCACCATTGAAGAATTGGGTAAATCATGCAACAGAACATGTATTAACTAGCAAATTCTTGGCACAAGTGTTAGCCGAAATGAATATACCCAGTACTCGTAAATCTGCTGGTATTTTTTACGATTTATCAAGCATTTCTGCTACGAAATCTACAAATACTGATATTAGCGGATTTGACCCTGAAAGCTTGGGGAAGTCATTTAAGTATTAAAATACGATGCATATAATATATACAATGGAGTCTCACGCAAATGTTACATGTGGTGACGGTGCGTCAGCGTCAGTCAGCGAGAACGGTATTTCTGCGTCTTACGATAATACTATCAAGGTGGAAGCTGGGGCAAGTGTAGGCAACGAGTATGCCGACGCATCTGTATCAGTCAGTTTCAAGACTGGTACGGAGGCGTCTGTGTCGGCTGGCCTTGATGGGAACAATGTGTGCGTGGAAGCAAGCTACTCCGATGCGACGGTTGCGACGGTGAGCGTAGAGGCGAATGTGGGCTATGAGGGCGTGGGTGTGGCAGCTACAGGCGAGGCGTATGTGAAGAGTGGAACAGAGGCCGATGCTCACATATCTGTAGGCGAGAATGGGGTCGATGTGGGTGCCAATGCATCGATTGGAACCGCAGCGGGAGTTGGTGGAACTGCTACTGAGAATTTACGTGAAGGGTCTATTACAGTCGGTGCTGGGGTGAGCGTAGGGGAGCACTTTGAGGCTGGTGGGGGTGGGCAGGCTACATTTAGGGATGGTGTAGCGACGGTGGGTGTGGATGGCGAGCTTGCTGCGTTGGTCGGCGTGGAGGTTGATGTGAGCGTTTCGGTGGATACAAAGCAGATTCAGGAGGATGCAATGGCGGCCCAACGGCTAGCCGAGGAAGCGGCTGCAAGGGCGGCAGAGGAGGGGAAGCGGGCAGCTGCGGAGGCCAAGAAGATTGCAGACCAGGCTGCTGCCGAGGCCAAACGGGCATCGGACAAGGCAGCCGAAGAGGCCAAGAAGGCAGCTAAGGGTGCCGACAGTCTTGGTAAGAAAATAAGCAATGGGTTCCGTAAGACATTCCGCATTTAGGGTGGCGCTTAGAGCTTGGACAACCGCGCCTTGCGCTTCATTGTCTTCTTCTTTCTAATCACCTTACGTTTCATTGTTTTACCCCCACGGGTCTTATTTGGAAGAGCACATGTAGCGTCGTGAATTGGGCGGAATAAACTAGGAATGTTGTTAGCATTGTGGTTGCCGCTATTGCCGCTATTGCCGCTATTGCCGCTATTGCCACCAACCGCAGGTACGTACATATTTTCCTTGTAGTTTGCCAATGCCGTCCTGTCCGCATCTGTAATAGTATCCCGTAGTAATTCATGGGCAAATGCCTCCTCCACTTCTTCAGGCCATATTGTACCGCCACATGCAGGGAGGTAACATTTACCTTGCGTGGTTGCCACTGATGATATATACTCTACTAATGAATCTTTACTGATTGCGGTATCATCACTATGTGCGTACAATTTACAATTTTGTCCTTTATGTGAAAATTTAATGACAGGCTTATCACTATTTCCACTAACAACATTTGCAACACCTGTTACTACTACAGGGGGCTTGAATGATCCGTAAGGCGCACGAGTGTATCGTTGATGGTTGTATGTAACACTGCTTGCAAGTTCGCGTATAGGCACATTAAAACGCTTACGCCACTTAATTTTCCTAGTTGCATTTCTATTCTTTTCAGGAACCCACATAGCCTCTACAATTCGGTCCATTGCTTCACTATATTTAATCTTTCCAATCTCTGATTGTAACGCCACTGCAATTTCACGCATTTTACGGAACCGCATGATTTTTTCATTAATCCCACCACCACCTGCAGGCACGCAGTCTTGGCTAAATGGATCATGGGGGCGTATGATGGGGGTTTCATAGGGAGCGTCATGCGCACTAAGTGGGTAGTGATTATGGCCCTTGCAAATGCGTCCGCAAATTGTGCACCAGTTTATAATACCATTAGAATTCTTATATTTAGTATATAATTTCTTATGATAATAATTACTAGTTGTACAATTATGGCTCATGTACATACAACCATCTTGACGGTCAGACATTCCCAGGCACACTGGGCATACAGATGTGTCTCGCATTGCACCTGAGGTATCAAACATAACATCAAACCGCTGAATATCATCACGCCCCAGGCCTTTCCAATCAGGTTTAACATACGCCTTTCGATAGTCGTCTAAGAGCTTTTTCATAAATGGACTAGCACTATTATATAGTTCGTATGTTACTATTGCCCCATGATCAAGTAAAACCTTCGCACTAGAAGACAAATATGCAACAGATAATGGGGTATCGCCAATATTATTTGGTTTATTTACATCCACACCATGTTCTACTAATACTTTCACAGAGTCTAAATGACCGTAACTTGATGCATAATGCAATGGTGTATCGCCATTCTTGTCTCCTGCATTTATATCCGCACCATGTTCTAGCAACACCCGTATGACATCTCCACTTTTATAACTACGTACTGCATCATGTAATGCTGTAATACCATATTTATTTGTTTTATTAACATCAAAGCCGTGATCAAGTAAAACTCTTACAACGTCTGAATGCCCAAGGTATGATGCAATACCTAATGGAAACCGGTCATTATTGTCTGATTTATTTATATTTGCACCATGTTCTAATAAAAGTTTCACAACACCTACGTACCCCTTTTCTGATGCAATATATAACGGGGTTTTATCTTTATCGGCTGGTTTATTTACATCTGCCCTGTATTCCAACAATAATTTTAGAGCATCTATACGATTGTATTCTGCCGCAATAAATAACGGTGTGCTTGTTTTGCCCATATTTACATCCGCGCCACGTTCCAGTAACAATTTCAGAATATCTGTTTTTTTATTTAAAACCGATTGTTGTAATATAGTACTTCCGCCTTCAGACTTCGTATTAATATCAACACCACGATCCAACAGCAATCTTACAACGTCTATATTATTATGTAGTATTGCAATATATATACCATAAGGACCTCCGTATTTTTTTGAATGAATAATATCAGGATCTATAGAAATTATATGTTCAATTGTCTTCAGATCATTACGCTGACATGCATAAATAAAATCTGTATCATAACTTCCGCGCTCTATATCTAAGATCGGAGGATACTCGCGATTAGACATTCTATATTATACACAAGTTTAAAATACCTATTAAATTCCGAGGGGGGGGCTAATCCACTATAATAGTCTAGAAGCTCCAACGCCAGCCATAAACATCGCAGTATCCATCAATATATCCACAATGTTTCCCTTGCCTTTTATGGCTAATGGGTGTGCCATACCAATATACACTTGCCACATTTCCCAACACGTATGGACTATTAGGGCGATTGTGTAGTAGTTCGCGACAACAGAGAATGATCGCAGCATTAGGATGCCAAATACAAACCCGCTGACAGCGTGAATGAGGGACCAGTAGGTGATGTAGAAGGTATCACGCTGCCGGCCTACAAGTTCCGTTTCGAGGATCTTGCGGACTTGGGGAGGCAAGAACAGGTCGCCAGATGCGTAAAAAGGGTGTTGTCCGCTCGGCATATCTAGTGGGCCTTCTTAAATTCTGGGCGACTGAAAAGAGTCTCCACTGACTCCAGTGCGCCTTCGATCCAGGCCTGATTGAGACTAACGGACTCGCCGGCAACAAACACGTGCGGTGACACTACATGGGCTGCACGACTCATTGCTTCGACCTCGTAGGTTCCAGGTTTCCAGTGTGTAGTGCCAACGGACCACGGATGGGCTTTTAGATAGAGGGGATCGGGTACGTCGGGACCAAATGTGCGCCGCACTTCGTTCATCAGTTTCTTCTGTAGGGCCGCGGTGTCGCCCGAGTCTGCAAGCTTGAACCACGGGCGTGTATCGAGACCGTCTGTATAGGAAATCATTATTATCCCTTCATCTGGGTTAATAGGGATTACATAACGCAAGGTGTTTGTGGTGATTGTGCGAGGCATGCGGTCAAACCAGACGCGGCCATTGGGACCTTTAGGGAAGATGGCGTAGATGCGGACGAGCGGGGCGGAGGCGAGGTATTTTAGCGGGGTCCATGTGCGGAGCGGCTTGAGCTTACGCAAAGCCTCTGAATGGAGTGCAAGGACGAGCTGGTGGGCTTTTAGGGTGTGTTGCGTGGTCTCCTTGGTATCGACGTTGTAGATTTCTACGGTGGCTTCTATGTGGGAGAATGTGCCGTCAGCATCGTGGTGTTCTTTGTACGTTTTCAGGGTGTGACGGGGGCGAATCTGCCCTCCGCGGGTCCGCACGTCGGCGGCGAGGGAATCGATGAGCGCACTGAATCCTTCTACGGGGTAGCTGTAGTCCTCGCGCGTCCCCATTTCGGCGGCGAATGTTTTCAGGGCGAGGTCGGCGCGCAAGTGATGGACTTCGGTATAATAAGGGAATTGGTCAAACAGTGCCTTTGCGCGCTCAGGGCCATGGATTTCGTTGGCGACTTGTAGGAGTGTGTGTGCTCCGAGTGTTTGCTTGGAGAGGGCTTGTAGGGGTGTGATTAGGGTTTTTAGAAGTTCTTCCAGGTGGTCTGGGGTAGGCTTGGAGCAGCCACGGTGGTTGCAACGGCGAAACTGTGCGTCGGGTGAAATAGGGGCCGTGTGGAGACCGTACTGTTTCAAGAGGGCATGTAGGCGGGTGTGGCTGGCGTGAATGCGGCCGGCACCGTTCTCCCATTGGACTGGGCCGGCGCCTGGTACGTCCTTCTTGAACGTCATGGCGCGTCCGCCGAGTTTTCCGTATTTTTCTAACACAACAACTTTGCGGTCAGGATGTTGTGTGAGGAGTTTGAGGGCCGTTGTGAGACCCGCGACCCCTGCGCCGACGATTAAATAGTCGGCGTCTAGAGGTATATATGACATAGCTACTTGTAGAGAATATTATGCAGACGGGAGGCTCTGTAACCAACTGGCGACAGCCTGGTTCGAGCTGGAGCCAAACAGCGGCATCGCCTGGCCCTTCGCGACGGCCTGGAAGGACGGGATAGAGCGAACACCACAGAAACCAGGGGTGTAATTGTTCTCATCGACATCGCACTTGTACCAGACGGCATCGGGGCGTACGGACATGAGACTGGGGATATCCAGGCGCTTGCAGGCGCCACACCAGTTAGCCGTGAAATAGACGATGACGAGGGGTGCGACCTTGTCGGGGCGCGGCAGCTCGATGTTCGACGGCCGGACAAGAAGGGACTCGAAGAACTCATGACTAGGGAGCGGGTGGAGGGACGTCGCCGACATTCTCCTTACGCCAAAGGATTGTGCCGATCGGCGGTGGGCGCGCCTGGCCCCGCTCGATCATCTGGGCGACCGTTTCGCGGCCTCGGTAGAAGATTGCAGCGATGAAGAGAAGGGCTAGTGTGAAGCCTGGGATGAGCGATGGCTCTTCACTGCTTGCGCTACCCCCGCCCTTTAAAGATACTGTAGGCGCTGTTGCAGCCGGCTCCTGTAAAGTCGCCGCCGCAGCCCTTGCAGGAGCCCCATTTAGTTGCGATGAGGCCGCCTGCAAGCCCGTCTTCACCTGCGCGGGAACCTCCGTTACAGTCTTCACGGCGTTCGTCACTGTTGCCGCCACCTTGAATGCCGACCCCACCACAGGAATGTTTCCCAACCCACGGAAAATACCCATGAGTGTTCCTAACAGTGACGACTCGGTGTTCTTAAATTCAGGGCAAGCCCCGCGATTTGTATTGGCGAAATATGCGTCCTGCTTATAGTCCGCCACACCAGGTATAAGGGTCCATGGGAAATACCGTGTGGTTCCCTCGCACATTACACGCTCAGGATGTGCCAACAGCTTGAACACATTGATAACTGTGTAGATCAAGCCAAACACCATGAGCGTACTGATCGCCTTGAAGGCCGCACCAGGGATGTCGCCGGCCACCAAATAATCGAGGCCAAACGGAAGCACGAATAGGCCAACCGTGTATAACATAAGCCAAAAAGAGCTCGCGTTTTCGACCTTCGGATTGTCGGCTGTTACAAATGCACCACCACCAATGCCTGCGGGCCCATACCATGGCAGTGAAATACCGTATTTCTCAATGGAGTCCCGCTCAGTAAATGCTTGTAGGATGTCGTAGAAGAACCAAAATCCAAATGTAACAACATTTAGGAGGAGTTTGGCAAATCCTGTAGTCGGGCTGCGCAAATAAAAATGGTCGAGGCCCACGAGTCCGCCGACCACGGCCAAAATACGATAAATCGTGAAATTCAGTGTCGCACCACCCCAGTATTTGTTCTGTGTGTAAAAAAATATAGGATTTGCACAGGGTGTTTCCTGTTTAGGGGGCTCCTCTGGCTTACATGTAGGGGCGTTTGGGACAGGGGTTGCTGGCTCGGGATTGGCTTCAGGTGTATTTGCCGGCTTGGCTGGCTCAGGTGCCACAACAGATGCTGGCTGAGGTGCTGGTATTTGCTGTACAGGGGCTTGTACAGGGGCTTGTATAGGTGTTGCTGTTGGCCTAGGAGGCTCAACAGCCGTATTTTGCTGCAATTGCTGCTGTTGTGGTTGCAGCTGCTCCATCTCTAACTGTTTTCCCCTGTATATTAAACTTTGAAGAGTACTCCCCCGTACCCGTCGATGATTCGGAGCACATTGTGATTAACACCATACACTCGAGTATGCACAGGCCCACGTGTAACTGCCGTGGTGTTGTCCAGAGTCATGTTGATCACCAGGCTGTTGATACGGCTTGCATTTAGGGAGCCGGATGGCTGGGCCTCTTCAGGTCGCATGGCGAACGAATAATTGTAAAGGAAAAGTCCAATCGGCGTATTTGTGTGATGGGCCCATGGCTGGACGAGCCGGAAATATTTGGCATTTCGCTCTTCGAACCGGTCCTGACCATCCACCTGTATCACGGCCGACCCTAACATATCCTGCGACGGGTACAACGTCGGGTCCAAGTTGCTCACAGTGGTGTAGTTGAAATACTCGTGGCGCGTGGTCATAACGTCGCGCTGGATGTACCAGATGAGCTCTCGGATCGGATTGTTGAACTCCAGGCGGACGTTCAAGTAGTTGCCCGATTGGGGGAACGACAGGATGGGGCTGTACTGGATCTGCTCAATCAAGTATTCGTGGCTGTTACTGACAAACCGCCGGCTCTCCTCCGTGTCCAAATACACGTAGTCGCCGTATAGCAAAAACGACGGGTTCTCACCAGGTGTCACAGGCTGGACAGAGAACGTAGTTGGGTCGTATCCAGGAATATTCCCCGTGTAGTACAAGTCCTGGAGTGAGCGCAGCTTCAGATTGATACGTACGGGGTGATACTGGAGGGCAATTAGGGGGAGATAGTTGCCAGGGTTGTTACAGAACCAGAATCGCAGAGGGATGATCAGGGATTGTGCGCCGGTCAGTCCAGGGAACGTATTTACACCATCTACGCGCCCGATCATATTGTTGAGGGCCTGCTGTTGTCCCACGGGAGTCGTGAATTGTGAATAGAGTTCCATCCATTCTCCGGTTTGGCGGTCGATTTCATCGGAGCCGATCTCCAGCGACACCTCCTCGATCAAGGCGTGACCAATGGAATTGACGTAACTGATGGGGTTGCCGCACATATCCTTGATCGCCGGCAAATTCACCTGCAAATACACTTGGCCGAGGAGGTCCCCGCGGCGCGGCACAACACAGCTGATGCGTTGCCCGAACCCTGGCGTGCCGTCAAAGTACATCGGCATCGACTCCATGGCGTAGTTTGTGTGCCGGCGATAGACCAACTTGAAAAACGTGATTTGCGGGTTGCCCGTCAGGTAAATGTCTTGTTTTCCTTGTGCAACTAACTGCAATAAACCACCACCGGAAGGCATTCTAGCTTACTCTAAGTGTTTCTTTGGGCGACATTTACGTGGGCTAAGAGTAGTATGAGTCGCATTACCACATTTGCGGACCTCCTTCAGGCAAATTCATATATAGGGCGGACGCTGAGTAACACATATTCTCCGCTCAACTCCGTCTTGACGACAGTCGGTGGGACCGGCCAGGCGACGTTCATCGACATCACTTCGACTATTAGTGCAGCAGGCTACGACCTCAACAACCTCTCTACTGGCGGTGGTGGGAGCGGTGATTATGTAAGTACGGGGGTTTATACGATTTTTTCCACAAATGTGAGCACAACGGAGGGGTACCATTACTCCCTAATAGACGCCTTGTATGATGTAATGAGCACGAGTTTCAGTACGATCAACGGCGAATTCACACAGCTCAGTTCTGTGAGTACGCTGGTGCGATCATCGGACTTCAGTACGCTCAGTTCGCAAGTGCGTTCGCTCTGTAACGTGACTGCGTCACGTGTGGGCCACATACCAGTCATGGCAGGGGGACTTGTAGGGAGTGCGGGGATTGCAAATCAGCCCGTGCAATTTACGCCGACGGTCGAAAATGGCTGGACGTGGTGCCCTAATGTGGATGGATTCGGAAACGTGTCGTCCATCTACTGTTCCACGGCCGGCACATACGAGATCGTGGCAAACCTCAATTACACCACTGCGAGCCGTGATGGGGCCGTGGCCCTCCAACTCAAGACCGACGCGGGGGCCCTGCTCGACCAGGCCGTCCAGCAGATTCCTAGTACGGGTGCAACGGAGAATGTGAGTGGAATCCGCTTCGTCACCTTACAGTCCCTCAATGCAGGCACGAACGTGAATTTCTATATGAGTACTGTTACGGCGGGTGTGACGCTCACCACGTTGGGTAGCGGGATGGGCAGCGTAGGAGCGAAGCTTGTGTGGGAGTCCAACGTGCCGGCACCTTACTAAGGAATTTGAGCGGCCTGCGGTGCGCACACAAAAGCGGAATTTGGCGCATTAGTAGTAGATATGCCTGATCCAAATCCGTATATTATTGATACGGACTCTATTATTATACGAAATGGATTCTTTTATTTATCCAACACGTATAACCCACAAAGCACCAACGCCGTCGTAGCAGTCGGACCAGCGGGGGCTATTACGTACGCAGATACGCTACTCAATATAAGCTCGTACGGCGTAGGCTATCTGCCCGACGTCTTCAGTACGCTCAATGGGCAGCTCTCGAACTTGAGTTCGACCATTTACAACGGCGGCATTCAAGAGCCTGATTTTAGTGCGGCGTGCATTTCGCTTTCCACGACAACCAACGACCTCTCTAATTGGACCGCCGACCAGGTCAGCACGCTTTCGATTGGTATTTCGGCCGTGGAATCACTGTTCTACTCTACTGTGTATGCGTCGTCCGTTACAAGTGCGCAATTAGTGAGTACGGGAAATTCCCTGCAGACACAGATTGATGCGAACTCCACGGGGACTGGCGCACAGTTCAGTACGACCGTGGCATACATGAGTACGAATCCGTTCGGCTACGCCTACAGTACTGCGGTAAATGCTCTTAGTACGTATGTATATGGAAGTGTAACACAGAGCCTTTCGACGATTAACCAGGATTTGAATGCGACGGCCAGCACACAGGGCATCGAGATTTCCACCTTGGCCGGCGGCTTCCAGACACTCAGCTCGCTCGTCGGATTTTCCACGCTGTCGTCGCAAATCACATCGACAAATCAACAGCTGTCGTCACTGTCGTCGTATGTAAATGATGTGGCACTTTCTACTGCAAACAATACAGTCTTAATACAAAATCTTTCTACAAGTCTTTCGGCCACAAATGCCGCTCTATCAACTGTTACAAGTTCTATTACGGGTGGATATGCAACGGGCAACGATATTTCGACGATTTCCTCGGCACTCAGTTCGTACGCGACGGTGGCAAACATTTGCACGATTTCGAACAGCCTCAACTCGTATGCGACGATTGCCAATATCTGTACAATTAGCGCAGGATTTGCGACGGTCCCAACGGGGAACGACATTTCTACGCTGTCTGTTGCGTTGAGCTCGTATGCGACTGTGTTAGCGTTGTCGAATGTAAGTGTTTCACAGTTGCAGTATGTGCCGCTATCGGGGCTGTCTTCATTATTTACGTCTTCTTTAACGACCAATAACTTTTCTGTGCGAAACCAATTTGCGGTGTCATCATTTTACGTAAATGGAAATTCAAATACACTCGGTGGTACAAATCCTGTATTTGACCAAGTGGGAGCATTTCGACTAAAGACGGCCCAGACCCAGGGATTTTGGCTCGAAAATACAAATAATTTACCGTGTGAATTTGTGTTTAAAAATACTGGGCAGCCGTATGTAAATGCATTTGGGTCACAAAATAATGCACGTGGCATGTTCTTTTGGACCGGCTACGGGGATGCACTCAATGCGGACAGTAACCGAAATGTGGCTATAAATCTTGGTTCCACAAATACGGCCTACAAGCTGTACGTAAATGGAAATGCGTGGGCGACGGGTGTGTCCGCAAATACGGTCGGTGCGACGACGGTAGGAGCCACGACTGTGACTGCAAATACGATAAATGTAAATACACTTAGTGCGGGAAATATTCTGGGCACCGTCACATCTGATAATCTTTCAACGCTTTCTTCGGCACTTAGCTCGTACGCGACGGTGGCGAATATTTGCACGATTTCGAGTGGGCTCAGTTCGTACGCAACGATCGCGAACATTTGCACCATATCGAGCGGCCTGAGCTCGTATGTGACCCAGGCACAGTTCTCGACGTTTTCAAGTGGAATCCGTACAGTGTATGCCACAGGTGCGAGTTTGAGCAGTCTTTCGGCGAGTCTGAGTTCGTACGCGACTGTGGCTAACATATGTACCATCAGCTCGGCCCTGAGTAGTTACGTCACAGGAAATGACATATCTACAATTAGTTCCGCTCTCAGTTCCTATGCCACAGTGGCTAACATATGTACCATCAGCTCGGCCCTCAGTAATTACGTGGGGTTCTCTAACTTGTCCTCGTTAGCGGTTTCATCTTTCTCTGCATCAGGAAACACAAATTGTTCAACACTAAGTGCATCCTACATGTATTTGAATAATTCAGCCTTATCAACCTTAATGTATATAAGTGGAAATATTAACACAATTGCGGGTACAAATCCAGTATTGGACATTGTTGGTGCTGTGCGTATGAAAACACAAATAAACCAAAACTTCTGGCTAGAGGCTAGTACGGGTGCCGAGATCGTGTATAAACTAACAGGCGTTGGAGGCGTAATGGCAAGTGGATATCAAACACTAAATTCCCGTGGCTATTACATTTACACTGGTGCGGGAGACGCTCTAAATGCCGACTCGAGTCGCAATGTAGCAATCAACGTCGGTTCCACAAATACAGCCTACAAGTTATATGTGAATGGCGCAGAATATGCAACATCAATGACCGCACCCGTCGGCATCTTCTCCTCCGTAACAGCCTCCACACTGTCCGTGAATGGGTCCGCTAATGCAACTTCAATCACAGCCCCTGATGCTACCTTTTCCTCCATAACAGCCTCCACGTTGTCCGTGAATGGGTCCGCGAACGCCACATCAATCACAGCGCCCGTTGGCAACTTCTCCTCCCTAACAGCCTCTACACTAACAATTAATGGGTCCGCTAACGTCACTACAACAATGACTGCACTTGCCGGCATCTTATCCTCCCTAACAGCTTCTACGCTAACAGTGAATGGCACTACAAGCGCTATAACAGATACTGCACGTGCCGCCAATTTTTCATCGCTCACTACATCCACTCTAACTGCCTACACCACAGCAGGCTTCTCCACTCTTACATTTTCAACTATAACAGGTAACGTAATATCCACAGTGACATTTAATGCAACTGGCGCACTAACTGTTAGACGTACAACGAGTCCGCAGGCCACAATCACAAACGGTGGCTCTGGTGGGCCGGCCCTTGGAACAGCTGTCGAACTTTCGATTGCAAATAACGGTGTATTGAGTGCCATTGGTCTGCAGGCTGACCCACGTGGTACATACATTTATGCCAACGGTGGCGACGCCATACGTATTTTCAGCGTGAATCGACAGACAAACGTTCTGGGGAACTTTTGCGTCGAATCGGCCGGTGCATATTTGGGCTTCCGCGGAGCCAGTGCGTGCTATCGTTTCATTGATGCCGGCACATCAAACAGTTTCGTGCGTGCAAAATACACTGCATCTGGTTCCACGGACACCATCGTCGCCAGTACAACTGCCGTCTTGTTCGACTCCATCAACATCCCCACCATCAATGCCTGGACGCCTGGTACATACACGGTCGGCGCAGCCTCAGGAACAGCCCTTGCAACTGCCGCTGCCGGCACCCTAATAGCCTCCCAAACCTTCACACTCGACTCCAACAGCTGGAACTATCAGTCCGTATATCCTTACTACTTGGCATTCCGCGGCGGACTCAGTATGTCATTCAGCACAGGTACAACGGCGGTCCCCATTCGCTGGTACGGAACCTATCAAAACATCACACAAGGGTCTGGTGAGCGATTCATGAAGGGCGGATATCACTTTACAGAAGGCAAATATGTCACCACGAATTTCAATATGTACTCCATTAGCGCCGCAGTGGATTCCGAAAAGGCCCGTATTGGCGACAATATAACCCTCCGTTACTACGCCCAGGATTACTTAGCATCTGGTATCGCAGTCCTAAGTACTCCTACACAATTTGACGCGTTTATTTCGCCCGTGGTCGTCTAATTACATATACATGTGAGGCACAAAACGATTGCCGTTAATATAACCGCTTACATCAAGATCTCTGTTGAATTGGACGTCTCCATGGACTCCCATATCTCCGCGAACTTCCAAGTTTCCTTCAACAATTAAGTTCCCGCGAACCACAATATCGCGCTCGACTTCGATGGTCCCACCGCACCAAATATTTCCCGTGTTCAGCACATTGCCAATCACGTGAAGTTGTGCCGCCGGCTCGGTCGTTCCAAACCCTACATCCCCACTCTCCGTAATGTGCATGACCTGCTTGTCCTTCCCTACAAAAAGTCTATAAGGACACAACGTGTGGTACGTCGAAGCATACACGGCCCCTTCCACGGTCAGCCTGTGATGAACCCCATTTGTGCTTACATAATGGGTCGCGCCAGTGCTCATCGTCATCTGTGGGCTCCCCGCAAATCCCGCCTGGATCGATCCCGTGCCTCCATTGATCCCCAAGAACGACTGCGCGCCCAAGAGTGACACGAAGCCCGCCCCGCCTCCATACCCTGGCTGCAACACCCCTAACTGTACATTTAGGGGAAGTGTGAGGTTGCTCTGCAGGGTCACACCTGAATCTGGTGAAAAGGCTGTTAGGTATGTAATGGCGGCGGTCTGGGTCGTCGGATTGAACACCGCCTGGACGTTACTGAGGCTCTCTGTAAGTGCTGTGACGGCGGATGCGCCTGATGCACTGTTTTGTGTGGCGGAGCCTCCTATGATATCTACGTAGAAGGCATTTGGGACTAATGGCTGTGTCTGGTAATACGCCATACGCTTCTACTAGTGGGCTGTCGGCGGGATTTAGACTAGTGCGCATTATAAATGCGCACTAGCCGCCGTCCGCAGCGGTTTTTAATCTAAAATCCGCAGTGGTCCAAACGCCGTTAAAAATTTGACGGGTCTGGGGTGTATCAAAGACTAGTACAACTAGAACAACAATGGCCGACAACGAGTATTGTGAGAATTGTGGTGGTGAATGCGATGGATGCTGCGGTGGGCCTGCCAAGAAGTACCTTACAGAGGAAGAGCATGCAAAGGACATTGTCAAGATGATTATCAGCTATGGTCCCTCTATGGTCCTTCATGTACTAAATGAATTAAAAAAACAAGTATCGGCGGAAGTTAAGAACTAATGTGTTGTAATAAATAGAGACTATTAGAGGACGTGTTGGGTGATAAATTCGGCGTCGGCGGCGGGCAAGATGTGATGTGCCGTGAGACACGTGGCCATATGGTAATACGCATGTGTGAGACTTTTGAATTGTTCGTCGCACAGCCCACAGGCACAGGACCCATCCGCACCACGGACAATGTGTTCATTGGAACAGTCGGCATAGTGAATTCGCATACAGTGAATGCGACAGTTCCCTTTGGACAGTGACGAGAACTCGCAGCCCTTGACGGGACATGTATGAAGTTTAATAGAGGACACGGTGGCAGCAGGAAGAGCCTGTCCAGCAGCCTTAGCGGCCTTCAGATCGCGAAGCTTGACCGTTTTTTGGGCCTGTGCTTGCGCTTGGATGACTTCGGGATGGCGGGCATGAATGTGCAGTTCTAGTGTTTGCTTTTGTAGAAATTGCTTATTGCAAGTTGTACAAATGTAATCCGTTACACCAGAGTGCTTCTTCAAATGATAATGCATAGTGCTCATGTGACGAGCGGTATAAATACAGTGGGGGCATACATATTCTCCAGCCGAATTTGTCTGATATTTACGTGCGGGCTTGGATGAAGAGGGCATAGGAAGAGCAGACATTGCGCTAACGCGGTCGGTACTATTAGGGGTGTGCCGAGGCTGACTTCAAATTTTCGCGGGGAGGCCTAGGCGCTCGGATGATAAATAGGCAAGTGCCAGTGGTATGCACGAGCAATGGCGGCGAGCTGATGCTCGGTTGTATAATGATGCGTCGTTGCATAAGAGTTTTTACTGGAGATCTCGCCGTAGCCTGCTGTGTTGTTATGTGACGCCTCGAATTCATAATAGATTACGAGGTCAGGGTAGGTCTCGTGCAACTTCTTGTAGAATGCAATGGGAGGAGTGTTGTGAGAAAAGAAGCGGGATGTAATACCGCCCCCGCCGTTGCTAATGGCGTGAATGTGCGGGGGCCCGTTGTTCTGCTCATTGACGACCCAGTCGGTCCCGAAGGACTCTCGTGCCCATGTGCCAACATCCATCAGATCAATGGCGGATGGAGGGAACAGACGCTCAGGCTCCAGCTGGCCCGCCGAGATCGCCTCGATCGCCGCCGCTGGCCCTGTTATGCGTACGTAATTGTGACATTCGCGAATACTTGACATTGTATTGTTATTAAACATGTTTAATGGTTTAGACCGCTGCGGACGACGCCAAGAGCACATGTGTAATGCGCGGTTGTCTAAGGTCATTCACCATAGAATGAATCGCATGTTCAATGTCTTTTGCGTCCGCACCGCTCATAAAAGAAAACAAGTGATTATGATGAGAATCATATACAATGTCACTATGAGTGTATAATAAGTGTGCAATTTTTCCAATAATTTCGTCCTTGTATTTGTTAAATGTGTCCAGTGAAGTTATATTTGTACGTGATACGTATATATTGTATTTCTCTAGGTCACATACGTTCCTTAGCGTATCAAATTCCATATAATGTCCATCAGGCCCTACTTGTATTTTAAGGTTGGTCGGCATATATTTAAATACAGTTTATTCATGTATAGTATTTAGGTCGCACCTGTCCAATTAGACACGCCAGTTGAGTCTAAATTATAAGCAACACTATCCATCCATGTCTGCCCAGCCACGGTTCGCAATCTTAACCCTTGCCATTGGGGCCGATTTCTGTCGCGACTTGGAGCCACTGCTGGCATCCAAGCGAGCCTACGCGGCGCGCCACGGATACACGTATGTCCAGGGCGGCGCGGAGCATTGGGATCGCTCGCGGCCGATTGCGTGGTCCAAGATTCCATTTTTGCTAGATTTCATCCGCCGCGAAGGGGCCAACTATGACTACATTTGGCTTAGCGATGCCGACGTGTATATAACGAAACCTGACCAACCCCTAACAGCACTATTAGAGCGGATTGGGATGCCCGATTGGGCAGAATTTACGATGAATGTAGATAGTTGGGGGAATGTGAATTCGGGCAACATGCTACTGCGGCCGACTGAATTTATTGTCGAGTATTTCAAGCGTGTGTGGTGTGAGGCACGGGATATTTACCATATTTGGTATGAAAATAAGGCGATGATAGATGTGTATGAAGCACACCCTGAATACAAGGCAAAGATTTATTTTGTGCGCGATGTGCGGGCATTTAATGCGTACGTAAATGGGCGGCCTGGTACGGAGATGTGGCAACAGGGGGATTTCTTGGTGCATTTTGCTGGTGTCTATGATACGCGGGCTATGTTGGATGCTGTCAAGCTTATCCAGGCGGGGCGCACTCCGCGGATCCAATTAGGGCCTGGGTAGCACCTGGGTCTAAATGCATGGTGGGATCTAGACGGTAGTATGAAATTAACGCTCGTATTGAGCGCTGCAAATGAAAATCCACATTACTACAAATTTATCCCTAGTCAAATCCAGTTTTGGGGCTATTTCGGGATAAAATTCGTGGCAGTTTATGTGGGCGCCGAGTTGCCGACCGAGTTGATCCCATTCAAAGCTCATATTATCCACTGGACGCACACTCCCCAGCTCCATAGTGCTTATGTTGCACAAGTGATACGCCTCTTCATGCCGCCACTCTTATGTATGCCCGCCGACGAATGCGTGATGATAACAGACATGGATATGTTGCCGGCGAGTCCGCACTATTTTATGCGAGGTCTGAACGAGTTTGGGTCAGACGATTTTGTGTATTACAGAGAACGTGACAAACAACAGCTCTATATGTGCTACAACGCCGCAAATCCTCGTGCATGGGCCGCGATGTTTAACATACACACAATCCAAGATGTGTGCAACATGTTAGTTGCATTTTATCCACATGATTATATTGGAAAGCGAGGTAAGGCGTGGTTTGCCGACCAAGTAGTATTGTATGCCCATGCACAACACTATCCCCACCTACATGTACTTGAGCGACCATTGCAACGTCTGGAAGTGAGCGACTATAAGGGACATGTAGAGCGTGGTGACTGCGATTTTGTGAAAACATATGATGACATTCATTTCCATGAAAGTTTCATACGTAACGAGGCTCTTATTGCACATGCCCTGGCCGAACTTATACAGTATCAGCCGCGCGGCCCTTTTTAGCGGGTATGGCGGTTTCCAGGAGGAACTTTTCGAAGTTCTCGTAGTCCTTGGCGGCCTTTAGTTCAGCGATGCGCTTATAGCCGCGCTCAATAGCTGCCGTACGATCAGGGCCGTCCGCGTAGAGGCGGCGGATCTCGCGCTCCCAGCACCCAACGTCCTCCTGCTGGCAGATCGGCGTGGCGTTGTTGGTGCATTCGCGGAGGCCAGGGGTGTCGCCGACGATCACGGGGATGCCGGCCGCCATGGCCTCGAGGGCCACACGTCCCCAGCTCTCGGACTTGCTCGGCATGATAATCACACGGGAGTTCTCGTAGAAGGGGAGCGGGTTGTCGGTGTGGGCGTAGTAGGTGATGTTGTCCGTCTGGCCGTCTATCACCTGTGGGCCGTAGCCGCCGCGCACACCAATGAACTTGTGGTCGGGCATGAGTTCCGCCAGAGCCTTGATCGTGTGTCCGCCCTTATTGGGAATGCAGTTCAGCAGTGTAATATGCTCACCCTTGCCGGTGTTGAGCGCCTCGAACTTCTTATAGTCAATGTGCGGCCGCACAACGGTCCAAGGGTGGATCGTCGGCACAATCTCGTGCTGGGTCATGGCGTTGTAGATGACAAACACGGGGGCACTCCAGCGCTGCTGTAGGACGTCAATCTTCTCGATGTCGAGGTGCAAGAAGAAGCAAATTGGGAGACCGAAGTCCTCGGCAATCTTGAGGCCCTCGTCGGCCTGCAAGTTCTGGCAGCCGATCACGTCGGTCTTGCTCAAAATCTCCTTACAGCGGTCGTCCAGGGGCTGCTGGTACGGCATACGGATGAGAGGCACACCATCGTACTCGTCAGCAGGACAATCGTAGAGAAGAACCTGGACCGTCCAGCCATTTCGCTGGAGGTACTTGCTGATCTCGTGGGCCATCAATTCAGCACCAGCCTTCACAGTAGATGCATAAGAGTGCATAATCCATGTGAAGTTCCCCTTGTGCGGGCCCATGTAAGGCGGATCAACAGGCGAGCCGAGTTCAAACATGTGCTCCTGGGGGTGATCCAGTGCATCGGGGGCCGACGGCATGAGCGCTTTACGGCACACAAGGCTCACAACCGCGGCGACGAGTACTCCGACTATTAGGAGTGTATAGGTGTTCCAGCCGAAGGACATATTTCTACTAGGGGCGGCGAGAACAAAAATCTGCGCGTATTATATAGAAATGGCAAAGACTCGCAAGGTAGGCTCGAAGGCCCAGGTGTTCCACGGCAGTGCAATGAAGACCGCAGGTGGTCTTACACGGAAGGATCTAATGAAGACGAAGTCCGGGCGGATCGTCAGCAAGAAGAAGCATGCGGCGGGCCTGAAGGCACTGAAGCGTCTGCGGGCGCTCGGCTTCACGGCCAAGAAGGGGCGTTTCTCGCTGTTCTCCAAGCGGGGTTAAACGGGGGGATGACTATTAGAGTGTGAGAGCACACGTAGCCTAAAGTTTTATAGAGATATTGTATATAGTATCTCTATAAATCTACAAATGGCCGACCAAGATTGGACTCCTGTTGTACTACGTCGTCGCGGACCTGCCCAAACTACGGGCCTGGCGGCGCAGGCGGATCGTGCGGGGCGCGTGAAGGCGGAGGCGAAGGCTGCAGTGGGTGCGGCGGCACGTGCCGCGGGCATTGAGCGGGCGGCCGACGAGGGGCGCCTGAAGCTCAAGCGTGTTTCGGCGGAGAGTCGGCAGGCGCTCGTACAGGCGCGGCTGGCACGGAAGCTGAGTCAAGACCAGGCCGATGCCGCTGCCACGCTCCCCAAGCACACCTTCAAGGGTCTGGAGGCGGCCACGATTCTGCCCTCTCCTGAGGTCCTCCGCAAGATTGCGCGCGAGTTCCATGTGGATATTAAGCTGGAGTAAGCGTGGGACCGCCGTATTACTTCTTGCTGACCTGATCGGCAAGCACATGTAGGTGGTGGGCGATGGCCGAATAGGTGGCCTTGCCGACGTGCGCAGGGCCATCTACGGGATCATACCAATAGGTGGTCCCATGAGCCGTCGGCTCGCGCACACGCGTCCAAACAAGTCCAGCACGAGCCACACGTAGCTCGCGCAAATAGGCCCGCTTCCCTTCCACATCACGCGACCCTACTTGTACATTCAAGGACCTGATAATTGCCGTGGCATCGGCACTTGTGAGATCTTGTACAGGGGGATAGAAGATTGTGTCGGCCCTAATGGGGCTCTCAGAGACCGTCTCCAGCCTCCGCACCTCTGTAACAGTCGTTCCCTGTGGAAGCCGCTGGAAAAACGCCTCGGGTGGATGCACGGCATCATCAATATGGACAAATAGGGGTCGAGGGGCGTACGAACAGTAGGTCAAAATGAGCGTCCATTCTTTCTGGTCGGCCGGCTGAAATACAGCGTCCCAGTTACAACGAAAGAGCGACGAGCAGCGACTTGTAGGGGCGGTGATGAGTACGTGGCGATTGTAAGGTTCTCCATGAATCAGGGCATCGAGTGTCCCTGGAAGACTAGGACAGGCAAGCGCCCCACCTTCAATATAAAATACAGTGTGAGATCCGACCAAGGGAGTGTCAAAATTCTCAAGTTTCACTACATCGGTCATATCGTATTTGTCTAACTGCGAACCTAAATTGACGTTTAGACGTCGTTTTGTAGATAGTATAATATGCAGTACATAATGCACCCTAACTCAGAGTATCCTATAGGAGTCGCCGTGGATGGAGTAGTGGGGGCGAATGACGGCGACCTGGCGATCTTCCACATTGTGATGTCACAAATCCAGGCCGACAAACCAGCCCCTAATAGTATTTGTGTAGATGTTGGTGCGGACAAGGGATGGTTTAGCCGACTAATGCTACACGTCATGCCTGAACAATCTGCCGTGTATGCATTTGAGCCAAATCCGCAGAGCTATAAGGCGCTCGTAGATGGACTTGTGGCGGAGGGGAAGAAGTGTATTTATGCCTTCCCGCTTGCAATTAGTAGTAAGGAAACGACTCTGGATTTTGTATTCGATGGACCGTGTTCGCACTCACGTGGTAGCGAGGGCCAGGGTGAGCGCGTATTTGCGAAGCCGCTTGATTCCGTGATTGAAGCTGGACGGCAGATTTATTTCATGAAGATAGACACGGAAGGGCATGATTTGGATGTTCTGGAGTCTGCGCGCGAACACATTGAAGCGGGGCTCGTACGTCACATTGTATTTGAATATACGGCCCACTGGCTCGATACGCTAGCCGAAGCACAGGCTGCCACACGGCGTGCATTTGAGACATATGGGCGCACCTACAAGTACATCTACGCCCTTTCGCGTTGCGGACCAACGTATTTAGTGGGCCCCATTCAACTTGACGAAGTGGGCTCATTTGTAGAAGACCATTATGGGCGTCACTTACAAACAGACATTTATATGACAAACGTTGCACCCAGCGGATTGCCTGTATTTGCATTTAAACCTGGCACTTATTACGCATAAGTGTATTTTGTATTTGTCTATTTTGTGTATTATACATATATGAACACATTCATACGTGTGCTATTAGGACTGGCGATAGTGCTTACGTTATTGGATATTGTGTATAATGGTCGTGCTGCGGCGGGACGCAGTTTGGCTTATACGGGTGCGTTTATTGTACTGGCACTTGTTGTTCAGTTTGGGACCGGCGTAATTTCTCAGCGCCGATCAGAATGAACGCCGCATCCCGCATGTTGATGGCCGCCGTGATCTTGGTGGCAGTGGATTTCCTGTATTTGTCCTTTTCGTCTTCGTTTGCCAAGGCGATGTTTGAGAAGATTCAGGGCTCACCCTTGCGTTTCAACTACTTAGCTGCAGCGCTAGTGTATTTGGCCCTTGCCTATCTCCTGACCCGGCCCTACGTAGATTCCTGGACGACCGCGTTTGGGATCGGCTTGGCAACGTACGCCGTCTATGATTTCACCAACCTTGCGACCCTGAAGAACTACTCTGTGCAGTTCGCAATTATGGACTCCCTGTGGGGCGGCACACTCTTCGCCATCGCCCACTTCATCTACACCACCCTAATAGCACGCTTGGAGGGTGGTAGTGCTTAAACATATAATTGTTTAAACTGTTGTTTCCCACTGGTCGGATCAAACCCAAACTCTGGCGAATACATATAGGAGTAATCTCTCCCGTCTCGTGATATAACATAACAGTGCGGTGTTTTAATTGGCAGTTGCATTGCAAAGCAATAGAAACTACTATCAACGACTATTACATAAGATGCGTTAATAATTGTGTCTTTATAATGTGTAAGAGGCATATTTACAAATCGCCCCGCAATATCATAAAATGGATGATCTGGGCTATATATGTTTATATTTACATCCAAAATCAGTGTTGTATTACGATCGATATTGAAATCATTTTCAACATGTTCAGCGGTAAATACAGGGCCTGTAGAAGTATGAGAATGAATAATTATATAAGGGGTGCCATGTGGTAAAGATCTATATAGGACCATACTTTCAGGCTGTGTTGCAGTGTGAAAATACGTCCAAAATACGGCTGGTGGTATGCCGGCATCCGCGTAAAAATTGTATGGTAAATAATTAAAAGTATTTGATGTTTTTCCAACCATATGTGCAAAATCACCAAGTGCTATCATTGTGTAATTATCATATTCGCGTGGATAATCTATTGTATAATTGTCGTTGGGTTGTATATGAAGTTTAATTGTAGAATCATCACTATAAAACATAGCTACATTATTAGCATTTGATGCTTTACATAACACAGTTACAGAGTCATATGATGTACTTAAATAACGAACCAATCCTATTGTAGTAATCATATCACCAAGACCCAAATGCGTGAGTACAAATGCATTGCGTGGTGCATAGCCCTTTTGTTCTTTTAGTGACGAGTTGAGTAATGCATTAATCTTATGCTTTATACGAAAGCGGCGGTCGTTGTCTAATATAATTGTATTGCATAAAGTATTTTTTAGATTAACATCACTTGATTCACGAAACGTATCTTGCATGTCCCAAATGCTAAGATTTGTGTGTTTTAATGTGTTATAATGGTAGCATACATCAGGTATCATTAATGGGGCAATAAGGGAGTATATTGCATAATACTCTTTTTCTACATCATTGCGTCGCGTGTCCTTTATTTTAGACATTTTAATATCAAGAATTGTTAATTTATCTAACGCTTCTCCGTAAGATACTGGTAATACAATACTTGTTGTTTGCATAGGCGGCTTAGGGCGCTTCATATGGAACCTTGTATGTGTGCTAGTTGTATGATTTATCACAAATCCATGTTTTTTATAAAGATTTTGAGCAGGAATATTATCAACATCAACTGTCAATTCTAACACGGAAATACCAAGTGCATCCGCGCGTGTTAAAAGTGACACTAGAATTTGCTGACCAAACCCGCGTCTTGTATGAGAGTCAAGAACGCAAACACCAATCCAATATGTATCATTTTCTTTATCAATATGACCATAAGCAACCGGTACAGTATCAACTAATCCAACTATTGTGTATATATGATCTTTAATTGCATTATGGGGAGTTCGCGAAGTATAATATCGGAAAAACGGCGATGTAATATGATCTATAAATGTTTCTAATATGTTAATATTTTGCACATCAATAGTAACAATTTTCATATTTATCTAATACTAATGAGAGTCGGGTTTTAAATTGCTACAAATTATACCTATCTATAGTATGTATCATAGATGTATGCTACACAAGTAAAAATTGACACATATGACTGAAAATATCTAACTATAACCATGAATCACGAAATTGCACGTGCAATCCAAGCCAATCGTTTGTTACATGAAGCACGCGAAGCCGAAGAGCTAGAAGCGGCGCGTGTTGCTAGCTCCGCTGTTGCAACAGAGGACACACTAGAAGATGGAATGATGCATATGAGCGGTCTAGAGGGAGCGGGGCGAATGCCAATGCGTCTGCTCTTGTTGGCTATTATGGGCCTGGACGACATCTTGGCATCGGGACAATTAGGGCCTGGCGAGTTGGCCGAGTTGCGGGAGCTGCAAGGGAGGTTGCGCGTGCGATTTGAGGGCGCGGATGTGGATGCTCTGGAAGAATTAAATGACTACAAGGAAGCTATGTACTTGATTTCACACGTATATAGTTTCATTGAATATAAGGTGTATGATGTGCTGCTGGCAATGCATGTGCGGATGTGTGACGAAGAAGAGGCTGCTCGGGTCGCACAAGAGGAAGCTATTAGGACGGGGCTTGCGGCTGCTCGGGCAGCAGAAGTGGAGCGGGAGCGGCTTGCCGCGGTGGCGATGGCAGCTGCATCAGAAGCCGCAAAGCCTCGCATGCCCACAGAAGCCGAACGGCGGGCCATGGCGGCGGCACGGCTAGCACGATTTGCTTCGGGTTCGGGCGCGGGACCCGCCTAAATGTTAGGGCTGTAGGCCCACTGGAGCAGGCCTTGACGCTGCCGTGGGCGGCACGACAAGTCCCGTGGCTTGCAGTTAGCCTTGATTTGACCAGCGTGCCTGCTGAATGCCTTCCAACGCTTGATCTGGATTTCATCTATCTCAGGCAGGCGCCGCCCCATCCAATATCTGCAATACCACTGAAACCACCCGCGCTCATCGGGGTTCGCCTTGGGGTCCGAGAGCTCAGGGTACTGTGCGCTAGCCTTGCGGCCCGCGCCAGGGAGCCAGCCGTTCCGCTTCCAGACAGACAGGGGCTGGCGCGAATCCACGCCAAACTTATTGACGCTCACGTCGGCCTCGCCTGGTCGCAGCCGATCCCGCCGAATCGCCGCCAAAAACCACTCACGGGGGAATTCGAGCAAACAGTCGTTCAAATACTTCCCCTCAAAGGCTCCTGCGGCCAACATTGCAGCCGGCGACACCGCCGGCCGAAATCCTGGAGCGAAGTTACGACCCGCCGGCTCCGTTAAAGTGTAATGGTAGTTCTTTTCCATTTTGTTCCATACATAAACCTCGCGCCCCTTCTTAAAGAAGCTAGCCCCATGACCGCGCCGCCGCAAAATATCGAGCATATCATCTGTGGTCCTGATTTTGAGTATTGCGGGCTCCCGGAATTCCTCCAGGCCGCCTCCACGCTGGGCCCTGCGAGTCTGTCGGCCGTCCCTAGACCTGTTTTTCATAGTGTTCCGTATGCTGAGGTCGGCCATCTCGCTTTACTAGTAGGGGTGTTTTGTTGGCCGCGCGACTGGTCCAAGGCCAGGGCCGCTCATGTGTTCGCCCTGGTCGTGACCATTCCCTTCACAGCGCGCCTTACACCAGCCCTTTACATGGAATGGGTGTTTGCCGTCGCACTCGCCTTCAGTCTATGTCTAGGAGCCCGTGAAGAATTCCCGCGCGGCAAATAGAGTTAGTTCCCGCCACCCCGATGAATCCTCACATCACCCTCAGCCTGTTCCACATCCTCCTAATTGCCCCTTTCTTCTTTTACGTGGCGTTCCAGCGCTCGGCCTTACCACAGGCCGTCTATTATGTGCTATTAGGGCTCGGCATACTGCTCGTCCTATACCACGGGTTCAAGGCGATTGCCCGGCTTCGCACAAATTCTCCATATGCCTGGGTCAATATGATCCACGCACTTCTCGTCGCCCCACTCCTGATATACATTGGCGCACAGCAGCGCGACACACCACGGGCCGCTTATGAAATGATGGCAATGCTCGGGTTCGCCGTCTTCGGTTACCACATGTACAGCTTGGTCATTTCGATTAACTCTGATTCTGCATAATATGCCCCAATCGCAGGTATTATAGCGCCTAAAATTGGGATACTATGAGTTAGAAATGGAACGGGCCTATGCACCCTATAAGCCGCCGACGGGCACGGCACCGCAATATAGAAGTCCGCTCATACCACAACCTGCTCCTGCTCGCCAACGTGTATGGGAAAGCGAAGAGGAGGACGACACGTCAGACAGTGACTATTACGACAGCGAGACGGAGGACACCGAGGACACCGAGGACACCGAGGACACGGAGGACACCGAGGACAGCGAGGACTCAGACGCCGTGTCCGAAGAAGGATACCAGGACCTCTTGCCCGATCCGCTGACGCTGCAGAAGGCCCCGCTCGTCCTGGCCAACACGATGCCGTCGTCCCTCGACAATCCTGAGACATCCTACGCCGATGTCACTACATCGGGTGCCCAGGACCAGGCCAACCAATTCACGGCCTTCAAGACGACAAACATGGCCCAGACGAGCCTGATTTCTATCAACAGTGGCGACCGCGATCGCACGACCTTTCCCCAGCCGACGAACTTCACGCTCTACCTCCCGAAGATCTATCGCAATGTCACCACATTCCAATTCACCCAGATCAAGCTCCTCAGTGCCTTCTTCTACTTCCGTAATAGCAAATACAATACATGGTTCGACGTGGCAGAAGAGGGACGTCGCAATGCCGCCGGCGGCCAACTCGTCAATCGCGTGCAGATCCGTGAAGGCTCCTACGACATCAATGGGCTTCTCGGCGAGCTGATGATCCAGATGAACACAACGCCGACGTTCTATTATTACCCGAACGGCTTCGCCGATTTCGTGCCGCTCTTCTCCACGACCGGCGATTTCGCCTACAACTTCAATAAGCCAGGGGACTACTATTACGACTCGGCGCTGAACAAATACATTCCCAACCCGACGGCCATGTACATTATCACACGGTATTTTCCCAGCCGCTATGGGGGACTTACAAGTTACACGCTAAATCAAATGCTAGTGGCCTACTATTATCCCGTGCTGAAGGAGGCTTTCCTCGAGCCGGCCGACTTCCAGAAACTCAACACGGACATTTCAGGCTACGCGGCCCACGAAATCTATGACCGTGTCGTCTATAATTTCGGCGGCCTCGATGACCCCGTGATACTAGCCCTGATTAACCATAATTTGGCTGCCCTGGATACCTACCGCACCGCCCACACATTCTACAATCACCTCATTAACAAGTATGTGTGGGGCCTGGACAGTATGACAAACAAGGTGTTTGTGAATTCGTCCAATCTAAATACGTCTATCGTCGCGGACATTGTGGCCCAGTCAAACGTCATTTTGAGCAACACTCTTACGTACGACTATGGGCTCACGTTTGCCCAGTATCAGAATCTGAGCAATGTGATTCAGGCCGACTCGTTGCTCGTGAATTCACTCTTGAACTACTATCAGATCGGTCTGGCGAACTATTACGGGGTGAATTACGGATCTTACACGCTCGACCAGCTGGTCAATCCCTCGACCCTGATGTATTTGCAGAACGGGTCTAATGTGAGCGGTGTCTTCAACTCCTACACGCTGCCTTACATCGAAGCCCGCGGTGCCGGCCTCATTCAAGACCTGCCCGATTTCAACGCGGCCCCGTCGTCTCTAATTACAACCTGGTCCAACTACATCAGCACGGCCCCCACGTTCAACTTCAGTACGCTCAACCAGTCGGATCGCGGCCTCCCCTATGAGTACTCCCTGTCGAACTTCTTGGAGACCACACCGATGGTCAATGCAAGTAGCATCTTATACACGAACCCGAAGAAGCAGTCCCTCAACGTCGTCACACACATCTCTGCCGGCCAGTATTCACTCTTCCGTTTCCGCTCCGATGTTCGTCAGACACTGCAAGTAGAAACGATCCACAAGCCGTTCTTCTACCGCTATCCCGCCTACATGTACGCCTTCGGGAACAATCTTCCCACGCTCTTCAACAAATCTTACACATGGAACCCCGCGCCCTTCAGCAATGCCGGCCAGGTGATCCAAGACTGGGGCACGATCCCGTTCGGTCTCGACCAACAGAGTAGTGTTAGCCAGTATTTTTCCGCGGCCTACCTTCTGAAATCGTCCAATAATACGTACTACTACAAATTCACCGCACCCCCGCCGACCACCACGAGCCCGTCCGCCATCACCTACAAGTACCCCATGACGATTGGTCTCTGGGCGAGCACACTTTCGACCTTCACAACCCCAGTAAATGTAGCACTCTACCAAGACGACGCCGGCTTCTACGCCGACTCGGCCAACGGTAACGAGCAGATCTACAATTACAGCGCGTTTTCAACACTCGGCGTCAGTACAAATACGGGCGGTGTCAGTTATGATGTGATAACGGGAAACACCTATTACGTGACGATTAGGGTGCCGACGACGTCGTTCGGTGACATCCCTTTCTTCTTCACGGCATACACGGGTAATGCACCTGTGGTAATTCCTCTTGAGAACCCTGACATTCCCGTGACATCCCTTGACAACCCCGCGTTCTTTGATCCCGTGGCGAACCTGGGGTCGAATCCACAGAACATCAACTTCAACAAGACGAATGACCCCGCCTGGACGCACTTGAACGCCGCATCAACGCTTATGATGCGTGACCCGACCTTCCAGGGGTTCAATGTCGTGTATCCTTCAGCGGCCCCTGTGCTCGGCTATGATGACAACAACGTGAGCACCGATTTTACGGACTATAAGGGGTGGGTGGATAGCCAACTGAGCAACGCCCCGTATGCGCAGTATCGTAAGGACCCCCTGAACGGATACCAGCTTATCTCTAATAGTCCCTACAATGTGAGCGCACAGCAGTACTTTTACAGTGGGTCGTCGAACACACTACAGAGTTCGAATGGGAACTTGCCTTACACGCCGGCGTTTTCCACTGTGACTAAGCGCGAATACAAGATTGTCCATTGGTACGACGATACTTACATTGCCCCACAGGCGTTTGATGGGGCGGTTTCGAGTTTGGCGGTGAGTTCGCTGATGACGCGCGTCCCGTACAACCAATCGACGCTCAATGTGGGCGGTTATACGTATGCGGCGGACTCCAACTACGGAGGTCTCTCGACATTACAATTAGGGTATGGTGTGAGTGGCTTCACGTTCCTGCCGACGAACGGTGCATGGGACTGCGAGCGGTTCATGTTCAAGTCGGCCTACGCGGGAACCGGTTCGCCCAATGCGGACATCGCCTACGTCGGCATCTTCGACACGTTGTCCGTGAAGGACGTCGATAAGTCCGCCGTGTGTCTGTGTGATGCCATTGCTATTTTGAGCTCTTCTCGCACGGCCGTCTATTCGAGTTTCACACAGGCCGCACAGAACGACGGCTTTGATCCGAGCCTGGGGTCCTATTATGAGTATGTGCGCTTGCCGTGGGAGGCGTATCCGATGGCCTACAGGCGCCACGACAAGGCCGCGGCGGGCTTGGCCGGCTACACGCAGCTTCCTTGTACGATCATCACGAAGTCCGAAGCGTACTACTCTGTGCTCCCCTTCAAGGCCGATGGCACGCTGACGACGTTCTTCATGCCGACGGGCTCCACTGTCCCTTATCCAGACAACACGGTGCCGATCTTGAGTACGAACTATCTGGGGTCAAATATACCGACCGACGCGGGCCCACGCGAGGCCGTGATCCCCAGTACAAGTGTGGCGACACTGTCCAATTATGTGTATAACATCTATTCGTCCAAGTACGAGCAGTCCCTGCCGATCAATGGACAGGTGGTGCATTACCAGGAAGATCTCGACATCCTCGACCAGGCGAACGGGATGAAGTATTACAACCCCTGGCACGGTATGGTGGCGGACACGAGCCTGATCTTCAAGTCGGGCAATTACAGGTATGGTGCGGATCGCTACTTATTGTTTGCACCTCCTGTGCTCAACTTCGGCAGCCCTGCAAGCAACTATTATGCGGCAGTAAGTACGCCGCGCTACGTGACAGGCGGCGATGCCTACATGGTCCGTAATGCGGGCCAGGACGGACGCGATACGGTGTGGGTCAATTCGTTCGACTTCGCGACCCTGGCTCCCGCCGGCGAGCAGGTCGTCCAGTGGGCCGCCACTTGCAACACCCCATACATCCTAACAGTCAGCACGGGGAATCAGACGATGAAGGTGTATCCTGTGAGCGGAGCCCTCAGCAACGACAGTTTCACCCTCGGGCCGCTCCTCACCTCGTTCCAGCCCTACGTTAGCACTGCGACCTACACGGACTACTTGAACGTCAGTAGTGCGCAGTTTGGTATAACCGCAACGAGCAATTTCTATTACACTGACTTGGCGGCAGGGGATTCCAACATGCGCGGTGTGCTAGTTCATAATATGAGCACGGGGACGAGCCTGTATGGAGGATTTTTCGTGAGTTCGGCGGATTTCCTGGACGTGACGGCGAACGTCGGTGAGACGCAGCACCATACGCTCCTCACGTACGCGCCGAGTAGCAGCACGAAGATTTTGGAAGGTGATTTTACGGTGGCAGGAGCGGGCTATAACGGGGGTGTGGGGATGAATTTGGGCCAACTGAATTTGAGCAACTTGATTTTGCCGGCCCAATATGGCAGCAACGCATTTAGTCTGCGGTCCGATTCACTGACAAACTGTCAGCTTATGTCATCGAACTTCACGGATCGTTGGCTCGGCGTGTTCAAGGATCCTGCTGTGGCGCCTGTAGGGAGTAATTTGGACGTATTTTTGGAAGCGAAGGCGCCGACCTTCTACAACCCCACGAACGGCTTTTCGGATGTCACATGGACGATCGGCGACGACGACTCGTACTGGATCAAGGTGACGACCGATTCGTATTTCGCCCAGGACCCGTGGTTGATTTACGGAAATACTCGCGTGGGCGATGATCTCGGCTACGCCCTGAAATCCGCGTGGCAAATCTTCTATCCCACGATGAAGCTCACGCTGACCAAGCGCGCAAATATGTACAACGATATCACAAATACGATCGACACAAATTATTTCAGCAATTACGGTGATTTCTACACGACACCTGCAAATTACCCCGAGTATGGTCACACAAATATGTTTTTCTACTCAAATTACAACAGCCTGATGGCTGATATGAGTACAGTGAGCGCCGCCACTACACTCTACAAGTGGGGCCAAGAGTCGAACTATTACAAGGCCGACACGGAGTTCCAGGGCTATGGGTTTAACTCTTATATTTACAACATCACACTGAAGCCCTCGGGTGCTATTACGGGTTCTAACTCCTACTACTACTTGGCTGTTAGGGGGTACTCACCAACTGAAGATTTCCAAACCGTGGTCCGTTTTTCGCTCGCAAATCGTTACGATTATGGGTTTATTTCGGCAAACGATTTATTTTCGGAAATATCGACAATAAATACTGGAAATGTGGGCGCCTACAATCCTGAGTACGTGGCTTCGACGGCGGCGTTCGATGCGTATTTTAGCACAAATACGGTGGCGATGAATATTTTTGTAAATCCTACGTTATCATTTACGGGCTTTTCTAATTATCACAGCACCTTCAGGGCCTATTACCAGTCGTATAACTCAACGCTCGCAGTCTATAGCAGCATCCAATCGACCCTTAATAGTAAGCTGCAAGTGTATTTGTCGAATTATTATGGGCCCATTATGCCGCCCGATTATTTCACGCGCGCCAAATTCACAGATTCGATTCGGTTCGACCTGTTGTTCAAATCCTCCGTTTATACGACGCTGTCCAATGCCGACCAGTTCTGGGGCCTCGGCTACAATCTCGGATTCCCCAAGGCTGATATGAGCAACAACACGCCGGCCACGCCTGAAGGAACGACTCCTATTGTGGGTCAAGGGACGTACTATAACGCGGAGAGTTTCTACAAAATCTTGGACGACTACATCTACTTGCGCCTCAACGACGAATATTCGCTCAATCGTGTGGATACTTCTGGGCCCGAGGACTTGGCCCTTATCCAGGAGACGACGGGTGCGACGAAGCAGTATTACGCCAAACTCCTACTAGCCAACTTCGGGAACTACACACAGTCGATGATCCAGAATCCCGTGGCACTCAACCCGCCGATTGCGAAGATTGACCGTATTAGGTTCCAATGGATAGACCAGTTAGGAAATATTATAGACAATGGGGACTGTGAATGGTCAGGGATTTTGCAAATCACTGAGTCAGTCAATGTGGTGAATGCGGAATCGACTATTGAGCGTCCCGCGCCAGTGGCTTAATTGTTTTACATGTTACTTATTATAGATGCCAACGCATACTGTAAAAACTGCGGTTGGTGTGTTTAGGGTTAATGTATCAGATAATGAAACACTGAAGTATGACCCGGTAAAAGGACAAGTAAAGACACATTTAGGGTATAATATTGCAGTTGGTGGGAAAAATGTTTGCATTTTTATTAAAACACACAATAATTCTACTACAGCAGAGCTTGTAAATCTGAAAACAAAAGATGGTGGTTGTGAATTATTAGATAGAGTGATTCGTGGAACAAATACAGTTCATATGATATTACTTGCATTTACATTAGCAAAGGATGTTAGTCCGCATATAACACACATTACATTACGTGATAAATCAGGATTTATTTGTACGTTGCCAGATGGCTCGCCTGCAGGTATTTCACTAGCATTTTATGAATTATGCTTTCATGGTGCGACATATTATGAGCGTCATTTTGGTGCGCGTATTACACTACCTCAATTACAATCTATGTATGAAACCGCGAAGCTTGGATTTTCAAAGCCAATCGATACGTCATTTGAGATTGACAACCCTAGTCTGCAAATACTATTAGAGCCGCTTATTAAATCATCATCATCATGGAGGGAGTTATTTGATAAAATAAATCGTATGCCAGAAAAATGTGCTATTATACAACCATGGTATATAAAAGCATTAGAATCAATTATGGATGGGCTAGTAATTGGAGATATACAATGGAGTATTGATTTATCAAATACATCATATATATCGCCCATTGCATATAGTTATGTATCATTACATGGCGGATCACGCACACATAAGCGTAAGCGCGGAGTACCGCTTCATCAAGCGGCAATACCTCGCCGTGGCGAGGTACAATTCTTTGGCGGCGATGCTAATACTCCATACGATTTATACAATCTGCCTAACACACGCGAGACTATAAATACTATAAAGTACCAACCAAAACATATACTTCCTTATAAAACAAGTAAAATACAAGAAAAACTTTTAGAGATGGTAGTATAGTAGTATGTCATTCGGACGGCAATTTAGCGCAGCAGCCTCCTCAATGGAGGCCGAATATCCATTTGAGACCTCAACGACATCGCCGATGTTCCCCCCTGTATGCCTGACGTCTCACTGGAATCCGACGAACATTTACAAGCGGACGGTGCCTGACCAGAAGGTGGCATTGCCGCTGGATTTCCGCCCGTATGCGAAGATTTGTCTAGAGTATCGCACCACGGGCCCAGAAGAGGCTCTACCAGAGACCCCGGCGGACCTGGTGTTTCCTATGGGCGGCGAGTTTTATCCCCCGAACCGCTACAGTCAGGCGATTGACAACGAGTCGGCCCTGCGCCGTCTGGACCGTCCGCTACGCCTCCCTGAGCGCGACGACTACGTACCGGCCCTTGACAGTGACATGTACAACCGCGAGAAGATGGCCCCAGCGCGCACCGCACCGACGTCCCGTATGGTCCAGGAGCTCGCAATGCCCCAGGCACTCCTCCGAATCGGTCCCTATGAGTGCCGTGAGGCGGAGGACAAGAAGGCCGAGGCGACGATAACGAAGCCGTTCAACAACCCCACAAAAATGGCCAAATACAACGGCAAGACGTTCGCTAAGTGAGCCCATGCCGCGCTCATGCTTGACCCCAACAAGTAGGCCCACACAGTAATATGAAGTGGTCCGTGGATGAATGTATGTCTTATTTGAAGACCCCACCTACAAGTGAGTTGGACGCCTTCAAACGCCAAACAACCATGTACGCAGTGTTTATTCTGATGGAGGCCTTGTCGGTCGGCGAGGCGACATTCCGCAACGGGACCCTTACTGTAGATGATGTACAGTATGACTGCAATGATCACCTACCAGTGACTGCTGTGCGCACCTACGGATTTGGCGTGGAAGCGGCGGCAGATGCACACGATGAGACCATTAGCCGGTGCATGTTGGGACTATTAGAGAGTGTGTATCTGCTGCGGGCGGAGGCACTTGTGGAGAACCTGGAGGAGTCGTTCGGTGAATTGTGCGAAGCGGGGCCGGCCGAATGGAACTATTATGGGGCGTTTTTGGCCAACGAGTCGGTCTTGCCGGCGGCGATGGTTGCGCGCGCGGCGGCGCTGTTTGCGCCCATGCCCGAGCCTGAGGCCGAGTCAGAGCCGGCCCCCGTGAAGCCATCGCGGTTTTTCAGTAAAGGGCACACACGCCGCATGCACGGGCGCCGAGCTCTGTCTCCTATTCGGCGCACCCGTGCAACGGACACCACACGTCGTCGGCGCCAGCCCCAGCCCCAGCCCACAAACACCACCTAATAGTAGATGCTGCCGAAAAACTCCGAGCCCTTGCACAAGTTCAATTACAAGTCCAGTGAAATGCACGCAGACACATTGAACGGCAAGTATCAGGCACATATGAATGTTCTTGAAGTTCGCAATGGGGTCGGCAAGAAGACGGTCATTGATATTTTGCCTTCGGGTCGGCGTCGTAAGACTGTGAAAGCCCTCACAGGAAAAGAGGTCGAGGCAATCCGGCGGCGCCAGTTTATTCCTGACTTATTCAGCGGAATGCTCGCTGGGCTCCGCGCCCCCTCTGCGGAGAGCGTTGGACCCAATAAGCCTGGTGCAGTCGCCGTGCGTAAGACGCGAAAGAACAAGAAGACGCGCAACCAGTAAGAAGGTGCGGCGATGCTAACAGGTATTTTAATTATATGTATAATCATATTTCTTGGCGCTGTGTTCTATAAGCAAACAGTTCAAGAATACAAGCTCAATCAGATTGAGTGGTCACAACGAGAACGCATACCAGAGCTATTAGAGGAGGGTACGCCGTTCGTAGTACGATCCGTGCCGACCTGTCCAGTATGGAATGCGACTGACGTGGGCGCACGGGCAGTTTTTGCGGATTTGGCGGCGTGGGTTCAAGCGGCTCCACCAACGGCCAAAATGCCATGGCATCGACGGATGTCCCTGCAATATGGCAAAGACGCCGTGCTCGCGCCATGGCTCGAAGAAACGTGGCTCCCGCACACTGGAACACTCCGTTCAACGATTCCTGCACTTTTTCCTCAGGAAATCCAGGCGTGGGTCGGGGGGCGTGGTCTATATCCCCTAAAAGCCATGTGGAGTGTGATGTTTCCCACAGAAGGAGAGGTGGTAGTGACTCTTATGAGTGCGAAGGAGGACAAATATTTGCCGGCCCAGTATTTTGGCAAGGCCCCACATGAATTGACTATAGCGGACACTCCGTATGTCAGTAAGTTGAAATATTTGGATGTGAAGCTGCGACCTGGTGTGGCTTTACTTGTGCCAGCCCATTGGAAAGTTGCTTGGGCTGCGGCAGAAGGCGCCGAACGTATTCCGTTTATGTGTATTTACTCACTTCACACGCCAGTTAGCAAGCTCGCAGCAGCGTTGTCACCTATATAAGAGTTATGTACTATATAATACAAAAAACCATGTATATGAATACACGTGTTCTTGTAACAGGCGGGGCAGGATTTATTGGGTCTTACTTGGTGGGACTATTAGACCGCGCATTAGGGCAAGTCCGAGTATTAGACAATTTCTCTACTGGAAAGCGCGCGAACATTGAAGAAAATCTATGTAGCACTGATGTGGAAATTATGGAGGGCGACATACGTGACCCTGAGACTTGTAGGCGGGCGTGTGAGGGGATGGACATTGTATTTCATCTGGCCGCCTACGTGAGCGTACCAGGATCCGTGGAACATCCTGAGCTCAACAATGCGATTAACATTGATGGCACACGCAATGTCTTTGAAGCTGCCACGACAGCTGGTGTGCGGCGGATTGTGTATGCATCGTCAGCTGCTGTGTATGGTGACGATCCTGAGATATTAAAAATTGTAAGCGCCGAGCGCCGTTATACGTCTCCTTACGGGGCTAGTAAGGGTGCGTGTGAAGATTTGGCGGCCGAGTATGCTGCACGGTATCCAGACCTTGTAATAGTAGGGCTGCGGTATTTTAATGTGTATGGGCCACGTCAAGACCCTTCGTCGCCGTACTCGGGCGTGATTTCGAGATTTATGGATGCAGTACTGAAGTCTCAACCCGTGACAATCTTTGGCGACGGCACACAGACGCGTGATTTCATTTATGTGGGTGATGTAGCACAATGGACATTTATGGCTGGTCGCAATAATTTCCCGAAAACGTGGCTGAAACCTGGGGCGCACATATTTAACATTGGTACAGGCATCAGTACGAACCTCAATGACCTCCTACCGTTATTTCCTGGAGGGGTTGCTGTGGAGCGCCTGTATTTGCCCGAGCGACCCGGGGATATAAAACATTCTGTAGCAGATATGACACACACATATGAAAAGCTGCGGCGCCATTACAGATTTAGGACTCTAGAAGATGGAATTAGTGCATATGTACGATGGCAGTTTAACCTAAGATGTTGTGACGGTAGTTGTACAACTGGTGATGGACAACATAACAACACACATAAGCACGCTTGAAGGACAATTAGGGTGTGTGCGCGGGGTCCTGGAGGATTTGGAGCGACGGGTGGAAGCGGAGGCAGCCGAAGTGCGACCTGTGATGGTGCGCCGGCCGACAGTGGCTGGCTGGGAGCAGGATGCGTGGGACGCGGCCGAGTTGCCAACCGACGAGGTCGTGGATGCGGTGGCTGCTATTGAGGCTCTCGCGCGCCATGTAGAGTTGCCTGAAGAGCTGACATGGATCGAGTTTCTTGTAGGTGTGCTAAAAGCTGGTTGGATCGAGTAGATCCAGGGCGCAAGCACATAAACTGTGGTATAGACATACTATATATTTACTATGTCTCTAACACATTCGTTGTCACATTCAGACCCCGTACTTGTAACACTATTAGAAGAGGAGCGTGAGCGTCAGCGGGGTTCGATTGAGCTGATTGCATCCGAGAACTACACATCGGCGGCTGTGCTGGAGTGTTTGGGGTCTGTGCTGACGAACAAGTACAGTGAAGGATATCCTGGGGCGCGCTATTATGGCGGGAATGCGGTGATTGACAAGATTGAGCGTCTGGCGCAGCAGCGGGCCCTAGAGGCATTTGGACTGGATCCTACGACCTGGGCCGTAAATGTACAGCCTTATTCGGGATCGCCGGCGAACTTCGCGGTTTATACGGCCCTCTTGAAGCCCCATGATCGTATTATGGGTCTGGACTTGCCTTCGGGCGGACATTTGACCCACGGCTTCATGACGGCCAAGAAGCGCGTGAGTGCGACGTCCGTGTATTTCGAGTCGATGCCCTATAAAGTTGGCGAGGATGGTCTGATTGATTACGATGGACTGGAGGCCGCAGCCCTGGCATTCAAGCCGCGCCTGATTATTGTAGGGGCCTCCGCATATTCACGCGATTTCGACTATGCGCGTTTCAGGGCCGTGGCGGACAGTGTAGGGGCGCTCCTAATGGCCGACATTGCGCACATTGCGGGGTTCGTAGCGACGGGCCTGATGCGTTCTCCCTTTGAGTACTGTGACGTGGTGACAACAACAACGCACAAGACCTTGCGTGGGCCTCGTGCGGGGATGATTTTCTGTCGGCGGGTCCATGAGCAGGCTGTGAAAGACGCCGTGTTCCCAGGGCTCCAGGGAGGTCCGCACGAACACCAGGTGGCGGCCATTGCCACCCAGATGCAAGAGGTCGCCACGCCTGAGTATAAGCAATACATGGAGCGCGTACGTGAAAATGCGCGGGCTTTGGCTCAAGAGTTCGTAGAACTCGGCTATAAGGTGGTGACAGGGGGAACGGACAACCACCAGTTCCTACTCGATCTGCGCCCAAAAGTCCTTGATGGGGACGCCGCCGAGAAGGTGCTGAATCGCGTGGGGATTTCCGTGAATAAGAACGCGATTCCTGGCGACAAGTCCGTCCTGAAACCCTCGGGGGTCCGCATTGGGACGCCGGCGATCACCACGCGGGGCGCACAGGTGCAGGACATGCAATTGATCGCGGCCCTTATTGATGAAGCCTTGAATTCACGACACAACGAAGAGGCCCTGGAACATGTCGCAGCGAAGGTCCATGCATGGGCATCAACCCTGGACTATTATGGGTGATGTGCCGAGCTCTCTTGTAAATTTGAATCTTTCAAACGCGCCACCCTAATAGCACCTTAATACATCTACAATGGATCAGTTAAACCCAGGACAGCAACAAGCCTACACCGCCATTGTTTCAGGGGCAAACACGTTTGTGACGGGACCTGGTGGAACCGGCAAAACGTACTTGATTAAGAAACTCCTTGAGACTTTACCACCTTCAATGAAAGTCGCTATTACAGCTATGACAGGTTGTGCCGCACTACTATTAGGAGGGTCCGCGAGTCCAAAAGGGCGAGGCCAAGCGAAGACATTGCATTCGTGGGCGGGGATTGGACTCGGCAAGGAGCCGGCGGGAGACTTGGTGAAGCGCATTAAGAAGAGTTCGCGCGCACTGAAAAACTGGCTGACTACGGACCTCCTAATAGTCGATGAAGTGAGTATGCTGACGGCCGACTTGCTGGAGAAGTTGGACATCATTGGGCAGCATCTGCGTTCATCTGGGCGACCATTTGGCGGGTTGCAGGTGGTGTTTATGGGGGACTTCTATCAGCTTCCACCGGTCGTGCGGGGGACAGGTGAAGACGTAGGGGCACACTTTGCGTTCGCATCGCCACGGTGGAATACGATTGTAGAGCGGACGGTGCAGCTGACGGAGATTGTGCGTCAGACGGACCCAGTGTTCCAGGAGCTACTGAATGCGGTACGCAAAGGACAATTAGGGAGTGAGCACCTGGAGATTTTGGAGGCGCGAAAGGGGCTGCCATGGAAGGACAAGGAGATCAAGCCGACGCTGTTGTTCTCACGACGGGCCGAGGTCGATACAATTAACGAGGCGAATCTGAAGGCACTGGAAGGGCGGCGGGTGACATGGAAGGCGCGGACGACGATCGATGCGGATGCACCGTCGAAGGCGCTCAACTTGGCTGATGGGGACATTGTGCGAGCGATTGAGATGATGGACCGTGAGGCAGCCTATGAGCCCGAGCTGACGTTGGCGGTCGGCGCACAAGTGATGCTCGTGACGAATTTAGACATGGACACGGGGCTTGTCAATGGCTCACGCGGGGTTGTGGTGAATTTCACGGGTCCTGAAGCGCACGCATATCCTGTTGTGCGATTCCTGAATGGCCGTGAGGAGACGATTATGGAGGCGGGGTGGGAAGTGGATGGATTCAAGGGGGTGAAGCGCGTCCAAGTACCACTGCGTCTGGCGTACGCGGTGACGATCCACAAGGCCCAGGGGGCGACACTGGACTGTGCGCTGATTGACATTGGGATGCGGACGTTTGAATACGGCCAGGCATACGTGGCGTTGTCCCGTGTGCGTTCATTGGAGTCACTCTATGTGTGGGACGTGATTCCGAAGGCCGTCAAGGCACATCCGCGTGTTGTAGAATTCTATGCCGGCCTAGGGGCGGCCTAATTGTGTTGCAGTAGAAACGATGTCTATTTCAGGTGAGCCGTGGTCGAACTACTTGACGGCGTATGGGGTACCACAGGGGCAGTGGCAAGCGTTTTATGGGACGTTTGGGTATTTTTATGCGCCATCCATGGACGTGAATCTGCGGAAGCGGGCGTTCTATTGGCTGCAGGTAAATGGAACTAAGAAACCTAGTTGAGTATGAGTGTTGTGTGTCCCCCGAAAATTTGAAACATCTGCTGTGCGCACAGTTAAGGGCGCACAGAAGTATTTCTACTAGAGCCAAGCAAGCCAAGCCATGACCGACCGTAAGCAAGACATTCTACGCCTCCTTGGGGTTTTAGAGCGCAGTGACACATTCCACGGGCACACGTTCCAGGCCCGTGCATACACGAAAGTGATGGGACAAATCAAGGAGTTACTCGCCGTGAGGACTATGAGTGATGTAGCGGGGGTCAAGGGGGTGGGAAAGGAGATTAAACTGAAGATTGAGACAATCTTGGCCACGGGCACACTCCCGTCAGCCGAGCAGGCGGCAGCAAATCCGCAATTTGCAGCCTACGATGCGCTCCTACGTGTCTATGGCGTAGGCCCAGTGAAGGCGCGGTCGCTGATCGATGCGGGGATCATGACCATTGAGGCTCTGCGGACGGAGTCGGCACGCAACCCGAAGCTCCTCACGGCGGCCCAGAAGCTCGGTCTGCAGTACTATGAGGACACACTGGAGCGCATTCCACGGGCCGAGATGATGGAGCACGAGACCGTCCTACGACGGGCCTTTGGGGCGGCTGGATTGGAGATGCAAGTTGTGGGCTCGTACAGGCGTGGTCTGGCCAGCTCGGGGGACATAGATTGTCTTGTGACTGGAGCCGGCGATAAGACGGTCATGCAGGCGACATTTAGGAGTGTAGTAGAGCGGCTCATTGCGGACGGATACATTGTAGGAGTTCTGGCACGGGGCGATGCGAAGACTCTGGCATATTCAACTGTGGGAAATGGGAAAGCTCGTCGTCTAGATCTGCTCCTAACTGCACCTGCCGAGTATGCCTATGCAGTCCTCTACTTCACGGGGTCGGACCTGTTCAACATCGCCATGCGGGCTTGGGCCCTGGAGCGCGGATACACCATGAATGAGCACGGGATGACGCCAGTCAGCACGGCCAGCGGGATGACGCCAGTCAGCCCGACTACCTCCACTATGACCCCTACGAGCCCCACAATGCCGGCTGCGCCTGTGATGCGGTCTGAGGAGGACATCTTTGCCTTCCTCGGGCTGCAATATGTAGCGCCAACGGCGCGTGTGAATGCTGAACAAATCGTTGCAGCGAGTTGTGCTGTTGTAGCACCCGTAACAGTAGTAGCAACATCCCCCACTAAGAAGCTAAAACTAAAAACAAAGGCTCCCGTAATGGAAGTCCCTGAGACACCTGTTGAGGAACCCATTGAACCCCGTAAAAGTATCAAACTGAAGCTCAAAAAGTTGAAGACTGAATAGGCACTATAAACCTTATCTGCATAACAGGCGATCCAACCATGATTTTTTCGCGGTGACTATTACGGGTGTTGCAGGTGGCGGGAGCGCAGGCTGTCGTTTGGGCTTGCGCTGTGCAGGCATAGTGAATTCTGGCAGAGCAGCGATAGCCGCCGCCTTGGCCTCGGCATGTTCGGCCGGCCCGAGCCCGCGCAAAAAGGCCGCCGCACATTCGCCTTCGGTCGCCCAGCGTGCAATCAGGCCGTATTTGATCGCATCCCACACTTCCAGTACGGAACCAGACGGTACTTGGATCCCAAGCGCGGCCGACAAAGCCTCACACATCCACGGATACACCTTCGCCGCGGCCCCGTGTTGAAATACGACTTCCACAAGAGTGTTCCACAACGGACTCTCTTGTGGGACACTTACAGGCCCCGCCACTGCCTGATCACAGGCACATGCCAGCACACGTAGGAGTTGTGGAAGGCGTTCAGGTTCGAAATAGTCGAAGAACCGCAGCTCCAGGCCATGATTGTAGTGCTTATTGAAGTTGATGTCTATACCGACCTCGGACAACTCCTTATAGGCATTCTCGCGTCCATACAACACCATCCAGCCGTTCTCCTGGGCGACCCGTGCGTCTTCCCGCGGGACTGTGTTGAGTTTTCCATGCGGCATCTGCTCCGTGTCATAACTGCCAACGCCAATGTAGCGACTGACGGCCGCGCGTTGGCTGGCTGCGGAGAACCTGTGGGCGATCAGCGGCGACTTGGCCAGCGGATCTGGCGTCCCGTAGGCGACAAGTAGGAATGGTTGGAGCCACTGAATGTAGCGTGCCACGCGCCGATGGCGCTCCAGGAAGGCCGGCCAGTCCGCAATGCGCCCTTTCTTGTCAAGCTTCGTCGGTAACGTCAAGTTGATGTGGTATGTCCCATTGTTGAAAATCGCCACATTCCGCGGGTTGCTTGCTAAGACGGCCCAAGGATGGTTCGCCGTCATCCAGCGCAGCGGCTGGTAGGTCGCGGGCATGCCAGCGGCGCTCCAGGCCGCATTCAGCTCCCGCACAAATTCGGACCGCAGACCCGCGAACTCCTCACACACACCCTTAATAGTCGCCTTGTAGAAGTCCGCAGTGGCAAGTTCTATACTGTCCCCGTCAAAGATGAACTTCTCGGCCTGTACGCCTGGGGCTCCACTTGCATCAGGCGCAATGTCAAAGTACCGTGTATGGGCTTGTAGGGCAGCGAGAATCGTCGTACCGCAGAACTTCGGATTAGGTATAATGTCCCATACGTGACCTTGATTGGCCGGCAAGACACGCTTTTTAAACGCCGTTGTGTGTTCTCCACTGGCATCCGTGCGCTGGAAGCTGTGGGCATTTAGGAGGAGTGGGAGCGTGTAAGTTCCACTCGGATCAATGAGCCCTTTGAGGGCCTCATTGTAGGCACTTGGTTTGTAGGAGTCGTAATAGCGGACACTGTAGCGTTCGGGGGCTTGGCGGCTCGTGAAATGCGCACCAGGGACTTTTACAGCAGCGGTGGGGGCGGCTTCTATGTACGCTTCGCACTCAATGCCGAGACCCCAAAATGTATCGAGGGGCTTGTAGGCGCCCGCGTAGCGCTTATGTTTTTCATGGACTTCGGGTTTCGGGGGAGTATCGGACTCCATGCTTATTTAGACATGACGTTTCTTCCGCGTGCAGCGCCGGTTTGCCATGCAATCACACCCTAAAAGTCCTACTTGTGAAAATTTGACATTGCCTGCCAACGCACCTAACTGTACCCCTGAACCTAAATTCTCCGGACATTGTATTAGTTAGCCAAGCCAATGACAGCAGTCGAATCCTCTACAACTTCTCTACAAAAGCTCAAAGATGATCTCCGTATGCCCTTCAACTCTCCACTTTGGTCGGCGGCGGCTGTTTCGGGATCTGCGTCTGACCTGCCGGCTCTACTATTAGAGAGCGCACGGGAGGCTGATGCGGGTGCTGAGCGGGAGCACTGGGTGGAGCCGATCTTGGCCGAGAACGCGGATCGATTCTCGCTGTTCCCGATCCAGAAGCCTGTATTGTATGCAAAATACAAGCAACATGTGGCGGTTTTCTGGACACCCGAGGAGGTGGATTTGAGCAAGGACGTGAAGCAGTGGAAGGCACTGGACGCCAAGAAGCAGCATTTCATCAAGTATGTCCTGGGGTTCTTCCACGGGAGCGACGGGATTGTAATGGAGAATTTGTCACTGCGGTTTTCGAATGAGATCCAGCTGCCTGAGGCGCGGGCCTTCTACGCCATTCAGAATGCAATGGAGTCCATCCACAGCGAAACATATGCGTTGTTGATTGATACTTACATTGAGGACCCGCACGAGAAGCTGGAGATCCAGCGGGCGATTCAGACGATCCCGTGTGTGCAAATGAAGGCCGAGTGGGCCCAACGGTGGATTAGTACGACCGAGGAGGACTTTGCGACGCGACTTGTAGGGTTTGCGGCGGTAGAGGGCATCTTCTTCAGCGGGTCGTTCTGTGCGATCTTCTGGTTGAAGGAGCAGGGAATCATGCCTGGTCTGACGACCAGCAATGAGTTTATTGCGCGCGACGAGGCGCTGCACACGGAGTTTGCGTGCGAGCTGTTCAAGGAGATCGTACGGAAGCCGAGCCAGGAGAAGGTCCATCAGATCTTGCGCGAGGCCGTGAAGATCGAGACGCACTTTATTACCAAGGCGTTGCCGTGCGAGCTGATTGGGATGAATGCGCGCCTGATGACACAGTACATTGAGTATTGTGCGGACCGCCTGGCGGTACAGTTAGGGTACGCGCGGATGTTTGGTGTAGCGTGCCCGTTTGACTTCATGGAGCGCATTGCGTTGGAGGGCAAGGACAACTTCTTTGAGAAGCGCGTGACGAGCTACGCGAAGACGGGTGTGGGTGTTGCACGGGAAGCGATGACGTTCTCACTGAGTGAGGACTTCTAATTACTTAAACTTTATTACACACTACAGTACATATGATTACGTTTGCAGAATGGACTGACGAAAAGAAAGAGCATGAATCTACAAAGCAAGCCGCGTGGGACCAACGGGTGAGGCTGGCAAAATTCATGAGTCCTTACTGGATTGCAGACGTTGGCCATGATATCACGTTACATGTTGATTGGAGTGTGCGAGCAGTGCAGCACAGTAATGGGCAATCAGAGGTTGTAGTTCAGATTGCGGATGATGGTAGTTATACAACTAAGACCAAGGCAGAATCATCGTACCATTCTCATATCTTTGAAAGTCTGTTAGCAATGGACGAAGATACCTACAAGAAAACATTCTGTTACAAGGACTCTACTACAGGAGAGTGGTATTACAGGACTATTGATGCATGTGCGGAATGTAGAGGAACCGACATTGTAAAAAATGTTAAATACTTTGATTATAACGCTACCCCAGTATTGGATGAAATGAGTTGTACCAGTCATAAAGTATCGAACGTCGGACTAACTGTTACTTGTCGCGCATGCAAACATTATCGCAGTATTTTTTCTTGTAGTTGCGGTATGCGAGGGTAACTTGCAAGGGCGATTTATTAAATTCTTAAAAATACAGTTTGGCGCAAATCGTATTTTTAAGATGTGCTCAAAGTACAGCCATGGAACTAAATCAAAAATCGTGCGTTTCGATCGTCAATAATACGGTCGGTTGCGGCGGCAGTGGTGTCGTCGTCTGGCGTGATTCCCTAACAAATAAATCATACGTCGCCACAGCGTTCCATGTGGTCGAAGGGATGGCAGACGGGTCTATAATAGACATAAACTATAAGAAATACAAGTCGATCGTACCTGTGATACTGGACAAGACCTATGATTTCGCACTATTAGAGGTGTCAGGCTTACCCAAGGAGATCCCTGTGGCGAAAGTTGTGCCTCCATCACGGCTTATCACGGCCGGTGCGGACGTGTATGTGATCGGCTGGCCCGAGTTATTTGACCACAACAGTATTTCCGTCGGCTGCATACGGAGCAAATTCTGGAACCTGAGTGGGGCCATGAACCAGATCGTGATTTCAGCTCCCGTATTTGGCGGGAACTCGGGCGGCGGTGTATTTTTGAAGGCCACAAATGAACTATTAGGGGTAGTGAGTTGGGGACTCGGGAGTGACGAGACGTTCAATGGAATCGTCCCTTATAATGTCATCTACGAAGGTCTTCTGTATTTCATGTACAGACCGTCGTTGGCGATCCCGAGCCGTGTGTATTGTGAAGGGTATTATTTGGGGGCCCGCACATATGCATGTGATCCTTTCACACTGGAGAGCATGATAGGCGTTGGGTCGCACCCTGTGATTTCCACATATGCCGCTGTAGGCATGATTGTGTGCGACGTTGTGCCTGGTTCGCCTGCGGCGGCGGCTGGCCTCATACCCCTAACAGTTGGTAATGGAGGATACACGTTTGATGTGGTGTGGGCCGTATCACGTGCTGGCAAAGGTCAATGGACGTATATTACAGAAGAGACGGCGTTTGATACGATCGTGTGGAAATACGCATACACGGCGGCCCATGGACGGCGCACATTGATGCCTACACGGGCAAAGACTGGTGATCCCAAGATGGCTGGTCTCGACGTGGTGTTACCTGCGACACTCGAGGTGGATGTACTTGTATCGCGGGTCGTGGATAGTGTGCATGATAACAATTACGTAGTGCGGCGTGTTAGCCTGGCGAAGCGCGATGAGTTCTACGCGGCCCACGGTGGGGACGCAAGTACATTTGCAAACGAGTTCATGTACGGGAGCCGGCGGGAACTAGGCAAGGCTATTACGGAGAAGCGGGCGACGGTGAAAGATGCGTGTGCCGGCTTGCTTGAAGGATTGGTAGCGCGACGTTAAGGGTCTGAGTATATTATAATTAAATTCATGTTATATATAGAACGAATTCATATAACATGAGTGCTCCGACCCTACCTGGTATGGGCGATCCACCGCCACAAGAACTGAAATATGCTGTACTACTTGCAATTGATGCGATTGAAGCTGAACATGATGCGGCAAAACAAAAGGCGCTGTATGACGGTATTGTATTAAAAATACTTCAATCTAATTATAAGGCTAATCTATTAGCATTACATTTACTTCAAGTTCCACTATCTAGCAACAAACTGAAAATATTAGATACAATCTTACGTAATGTTGAAAATGAGCAACTTCACACGTTTATGTCACGTGCATCTACTAGTATAGAGCCACTGCCACAGGCAATTAAGGAAGCAGTTGAACTCGCGGTTGAACAACTTCAAACTGAAACAGATTCTAAGAAAAAGGTTAAAATATATAGTGACATAGTAACACTTTTATACAACGAAAACATTACAGTTGATCAACTACATACGCATATGATTTTACCCGAAGCAAATGATGTTAAAAAGTACAAAATGATAATGATTGAGGGGTTTTTAACAAAAACATATATGAAACATCCCAAGCCGACCCAACCTACTGCAACCGCAGCTGCAACCGCAATGCCAATCATTCCTCAAAACTCCAGCGTCCCAAATGCGGCGGGCCTGGCGTACAATTCCGCCCTATCAGGATCAACGGGTGCAAAGCTGTACAAGAACTCCACAGAGAAGAAGTGGGTGGTAAAAAAGGGCGCATCAAAGTCCAAGTCGCAGCAAGCCTTTATGGAAAACGTGGCAAATGACGTGTATGCCCTACTCGGCGTACCTGTACCTCGCCACAAGTTCGACTACTCTGGGAATGTTTTAGTCACAGAATACATACCAGGGAAGCTATTGAAAGACGCGACCCCCGAAGAGTTCGAAAAGGCCAAGACGGAATTGTGCGCAGGATTCATTGTGGATGCGTTGATTGCCAACTGGGACGTCATTGGCATGGTCAGTGACAACATTATTTTGCCGGCCGACGGTTCGCCGGCCGTTCGCATTGACAACGGCGGCTCATTCGATCTCAAGGCCACGGGCGGCAAGAAGAAGTTCAGCAATGTTGTCATTGAGTTACACACTATGCGGAACGCAAAAATCAACCCTACTGCGGCCAAGATATATGGTGATTTAACCGACGACGAGATCAACGCCCAGATTACATCCATAATTGTACCAAAGTACGATGCCATATTGGCTCTCTTTGATGCCTTCCCAACATACAAGCCCGTTATGAAAAGCCGCTTGGATTATTTAGTTGAACGGTTAAAGTGGTACGATGCATCAACATCAAAGGCGGCCGTCGCGGAAACTGCAACGCCTCAGTACTTGCCTCAAGTTCAAGCCGGCATTGTATCCTTTTTCCGCACAATGCAAAAATACACCGCCAATGAACTGGCAGCAGCACGAAATACAGCATCCGATGCTGGACTTTTAGTAGAAATAAATAACGTTCTGAAGCGTAACGGTGCGATTGTAAGCGGCGGTTTTATATTAAAATCAATCGGCAAATTCACTGATGTCAAATCGGTCGATATTGACATATACGTGCCGACCGCGCACATTGACACATTCAAGGCCGAAGTCGCAACACTAATAAGTCCAGCAGTTGTCAGTAAAGAGCTTGTAACTGGCGACGCATCACTGTTTTTCAAGAAGAACGGTATATTGTCTATTACAAAGTATGTACAAGACTCGCCAATCTATGCCGAAATGGACGTTGTTGAAGTGAAAGACGACCGCACACCAATCGACGTAGTGAAGAATTTTGATTTGACGTTCTGTGAAAACTGGTACGACGGTGAGCAGGTTTATATGACGTATCCAGACCATGTAGAAGGCAAATACGGGTACGTGGAAAACAACTATTTGATGATTTTAACAAATAAACACCCTGTACTATTAGGGCGGATTAAGAAATACGCCAAGCGCGGATTCAAAATACGGATTTACAACCCTGTTAGCGCGACCAACGAAAATATTACAAATGCTGTCGTTGCAAATACGTTTATGAAACACGTTAATATACCTGGCATAACTGGTATTTCTGGTGAAGCCTACGGGTCTTATGGTACTACATCAGGGACACCATCTGCACCCTTACCGCCGATTAACATGAACAGCATTAAATCACACCTTAACACGCCAGCTCAAATTGCGCCCCTTGTACCAAGCGGGTCACTTAACTCTAGTATGGCAACAAATAGACAACTATTAGTGACGCCATTTGACGCGTCTGGGATATCCGCGATCGACATCATTGCGATCAAAACCTATACAGGGAATGGGTATGGCAGTCTTAACAAATTCTTATACACAACCGACCGTTCATACGCACCAAGTGAGCACGATACGAAATTTTGGATCTTTAAATATTTGCGCGAAAAATTCCCACAGGGTGCAAATAGTCTGCAGAGTTACAATAACAAGTTAATTTATCTTTATTTTGTGAATTTGTACAATGCACTACAAAAGCGCCCGTATAAGCTTCACAATGAATTTAAGGTATTTCGTGGAACAGGTACATGGTATTTAACACAAGACAAAGACAAATACAACTACATAAATGCATTTACATCCACATCATATGAGCTATCAGGAGCTTTCGTGTCAGACAAGAAGTACATATTTTACGTGCATCCTGATTGTGTCTTTATGAATGTAACACAGTTTTCGTCACATCCACGCGAAAAGGAAATCTTACTGGCCCCTTATCATCGTTACTATTACGTTCGCGAAGAAACGGCGGCAAATGGTGACGTAGCGCGTACATATGTAGTCTTACCGACAGATTTGGCCATACCGAACACGTATGAAGAATTCATGTCATGGAAGATCACGGTACCCACAATGACAACACCGCGGACCATCCCAGGCGGGCGTCTGGCATTTGCAAACACTCGTAAGAGGTCACGCGGGGTGGCGACAAAAAATTTGATGACGCGGACTAATGTGAAGGGACGCACCCGCACAATGAACAGTATGCCTGCGCCTGTCGCGACTCCCATGCCCAACACTGAAACCGCCAGCACTGCCAATACTAGCAAACCCGTCCCCGTCCCGTCCGATGAGGACCGTCTCACGGGTCCCCTGCCGTCGTTTGTGGGATCCGCACCGACCCCTCACGAAATGGACATTATTAAGCGCATGGTAGCGTTTTTAGACAAGCACTAATGCACTCTAATTTCACATTATATACTAAAATGAACACATTGTATTTCATTTTAGTGTATTTCTTGCAACTCGCGCTGACCGCGCCGAGAGTTCGGCGCACTTGCCGCCAACCCCAGCCGTGGCTCCTGTATTTTGCACATCACGCCCTCGACGTATTTCTATTTTGGTCTCCCGTATTTTTGCGGACGCGCCCTGACTACATCATACACGCCCTACTTGTCTTACTAGTAGGGGCCCATTGGGCTTTGAACAACAACCGTTGTATTATGACCCAGTGGATGAACCGGCGTTGCGGCTATCCTGAAGATAACTGGCTGGATTCATTGAAAAACATGTTTGGTTTCCGCGAATACAGTGAATGGTTTCACTTTATTTGGCTAGGGGTGCTATTAGGGTGGGATGCGTGGATGATATGGCATATGTGATTTATTTAATTGTTTTATGTTTATCAAGTACTAGCGCGTTAAGTGATGCATTCTTATTACGTTTAACATTTTTAAAACTTCTATTTGTTCGTTTGTTGATTACACCTATAAATACTGGATTTGTAGTATCAAAATACATATTTAATACTTTACATATTATAGCGGTTTCTTTAATAAAACCTTGATCAATATTTGTTGAAGTTACTTGTTTTCCCAGTTTAAATAAGAATGAATTAGAATTTGAGCGCACTACACGTATGGACCGTATTTTCTCTTGACCAGGTAGGCCTTGTTTAACATGAATCAAGCCACTATTGCGATGACTAGAATTTGTTGGACATAAATGGAAACTAAAATGAAATACGTTTGTACCATTAAGGATATAATTTATATATACAGATGCTTTATAATTTTTACTATTTGTAACTACGCTTGAATTTAGTACTAATTGTTGATTTAGTTCATGGTCAGTTTGGCGTAATATATTTATATCCTTTATTACTTGTTGATTTCGAAATCGTTGTAACAATCCATTGAGCATATCATCTGATAAACAGTTAAGTACATTAAGCTGTGTATTTATATTTTTACGAGTGCGTCGTGTGCGCGAATTTAATGTTTGAAATCCTTCGTTATTACTCATCACTAATTGTATCTATATGTATATCATTATAATAAATATCATGTTCGTATGACCAATTATAATCATGTATATCGTCTGGTATTGTATCAAATGCCATCATGTCGGGCGGAAAATCATATGTATATTGTTTTATAACATTAGGATCAACGTCACACAGCGTACATAATGTTTTAAATCGTGTATAATATGATAAACAAACTGGTGCATCGTTATCAGGTACAATTATTCGCTCTTCGTCATACTTGTAGGGTGGAACCTGTATGTACGTAGTATCAGATAAGTGACCACGCGATATTAACGCACGTAGTGCTTGTGTTTCAAATTCTGTACTATTAGTAGAATAGTGATATAATTGTAATAAGTGTGTGTATATAGAGTCATAATAAATAAAATCTACGTCCAATATATTTGGCTCTAGGGTCTCATAATAGTCTTGATCCAAATTCATATATGATGAAGGAATTTGTGTAAAATCATGCCATATATTATGAAATCTTGGAACCCTATATGTGAAATCCACACCCCCTGTGTGTATAAGAAGTTTTATAATATCTTCACTGCAACCAGATCGCATTGCAAATAATAATGGAATTCCATATGACGATTCAACATGCGTTAATAATGCACCAGAGTCAATACAGCGTTTAATATCATCGTATGTACATAAACTTTTATGTAAATATATTAGTTTATATAGTTCGCGTGTAGCTTCGTGTGGTGTCATAGTTGTTATTCTATTATATACATTTAGATGTTTGTACATTATACACGTAACCCTCACCCCTCATAATAGCCCGTCAAGTATCGCAAGAGCAGAAATTTGAGGCGACATTAGGCTGGGATTGAACGCTAACCTATGACAGATCATCCGCCCCGTGCCTACAAGCTATACTTTGACGGAGCATCACGGGGGAACCCTGGGCTGGCCGGTGCTGGGGCTGTTATGTATGAGGAAGCTGTAGAGAAATGGGCCGTAACGGCCTACGTGGGCGACAACGCAACCAACAATGAGGCCGAATATTACGGTCTGATGATTGGTTTGCAGACGTGTCTTGAAGAAGGACTAGTAGGGACTATTAGGGTGATTGGGGATAGTCAGCTGGTGATTCGGCAGATGAAAGGTGAGTATGCCGTGCGCCATCCACGGCTCATCGGCCTACATGCGGCGGCGCGGGAGTTGGCAGGACGGCTGGTGGCACGTGGCTGTGCGGTTGTGTATGAGCATGTGTTGCGCGGGGCAAACCGGCGCGCCGATGAGCTGAGCAACAAGGCGATTGAGGAACGGGAGCTTGATTAGTACAAAATACTCCCTAATTGTAGAGCGATGTCCGGTTGCAAATCACGTTTTTGGAAACCTATATTAAGCCCACAAAATGCTAGAAAATGGGAAGTAGATATAATTAAAAAACTAAAAGATAATAAACACTATCCCCTAAATGGTTTGATTTGCTGTACAGTTTCAATAACTAAATTTGTTACAATTGCTGATCATGGATTCGCCCCAGGTACAATTGGAAAATACACATTTCCAGAGACTATTAAGCGGTCTGAACTTGCGCTCGTGTGTCATGTTGTGTTTTGCAGTGCCGATGATGGAGAGTTTGAAAAGGATATATGTACTATTAAAAACCCACATTCAATTGTAGTCATAGGGCAGTTTAAGCCATATAATACTCCAGGTGAAACACGTGGCTGGACACCGACAAAATCAGTAAAAGACGCATTAGCCTATAATAAATCAATTCCGCCAATATACGCATTTCATGGAACAAATTGTGAAAGTGCAAAAACAATTATTCGCAGTGGATTTCGCACATTAGACAATATGAAAGAAGATAATAAACGTGGAGTTAAAAAAGCGCATACAATTGAAGGTAACTATTTTACACCATATCCATGGTATGCAGCTAATTTTGCTGAACCGAATAACTTACTAGTGTGTCAAATAAAATTAAAACACCCTATGACAGAGAAAGAATTTGAGTCGAAACGACACCCATTAGCACACAGTAGTATTACAAAGACACTTGAGTTCTTAAACTATGTAGAAGAAAAGGGATATGATGGTGGTATTTGGAGATCTGAAATATGGACTTGGAACCCTAAAGCGGTCATTGTTGTAGGCGAATTAGTTCCATTTTCATAGTTGGATGATATATGACTTCATTAGTAGTACTAGTAGTAATTCTAATGAAGTAGTACAGGGTGTGGGACTCGAACCCACGATCGTTACCGACTTCCTCTTAAGGGAAGCTCCTTGACCAACTCGGACAACCCTGTACTTTTACTAATACATGTGGGCTTTAGATGTTACTTTTAGAGAACACATGGGCGACTATTATGGGTGATGTGCAGGCAACGCGTCCCCCGATACATGGTGCGCCTGATTGCGGCGCGGATGTGAAACAATCTAAATAAATATACAGCACTATAAGTATATGAGTTGCAAATTAATTCCACTCGGATTTCATTGTAATATAACATTTTTACAACAAGACTTGCAAATCAAACATGAAACTGGACTGTTTGAATGGTTAGAATGCCACAAATTGCAATATATGACCGATATTATAAATATCGTAAAAACAAAGATTGATACGCGAATTATTTACGGGGTTAATAAGAATTTGCGCGTGTTACATCCACATGTATTTACGTATCATTATGATCTTGAAGAATATAAGGCCATATTTACGCGTCGTGCTGTGCGGTTTTTAGATACAATAAAATCATCGCGCAGCCTTATTTTTGCACGTATAAATCCACTAAATCATAGTACAAGTGCCGAAGAAATACAGAAATTCTGCACAATCATACACACCATAAATCCTGACCTGGAAATCAAGTTTCTGATTATTCACACTGTACATGCGCCCGAGGATCATAAGGAATTTGATAGCGCTCTGGTGCCAAATGCTACAGTAATGCAAAAATATTTCCTACAGAGCGATTGCCCTGATGTGTATTTGCGAAATAACGCCGTTATTCAGTCACAGTTTTTGACGTATTTAACTGCGTTGGGCTTTAATGCACATGACGTTTCCAGCAATACTTACACGGATAAGGACTAGTAGGGTGGGCAAAATTTGATTTGGGCAGCAGGTACCTCCTTAAGCACCCCCACATCAAGCCACAATGAACTATGAGCGAATCATTCTATCTGGAATCCCTGTCCTCCGCGCCGACGACGGCACCATCTTCGCCTGGCAGCCAGAGTCAAGCAAGCCTATTCGCCTTGGAACCACAGACACCGCAGGCGAGCTTGCACTTGACGACGACTGGCGGGAGCGCGCTAGCGTTCCCCTTGCTGAGTGGCGCGCAGCCCAGCACGCCCGCAGTCGCGCCCAGTTGCGTGTTCCTGCAGCAGGCCAGTAATCCAGCCCTGCGTACATCCCTAACAGCCGATACAATTAGCGAGCGACGGATGACACCCAAGGTCTTACATGTGAAGCCCGAGGACATTGCCGCATTCAAAGAAGTTCTGAAGGAGTACCAGACCCAGAACTACCTTGCTTCTAAAAACACACTTACTAAACAAAATACTTAAACAGCCTTATTTGCATACGTAGCCTTCTATTGGGGGACGTTGCCGTCCGCCAGAGGCGTTGGGGCTCGTATTAATGCGAGCCGCTACCCCCTCCCTTGAATGAAGGCTTCGCATTAAAAGTCTAATTATTAAGTCGCTCTATTAGCGTATGTTGCTTTCTTGTACGCCAAATACTCATCATATGATTTAAACTGATACTTCGGGCCTGAGCCAGCAACCACATTAAACGTGCTCACCGCGTAATAGGTATTTTGATTAATACGTGCATCCGTGTTCATGAACGAAGTCACAACAGTGGAAGGCTGCTGGCCAGTGAGCAGCGTCGGGTAAATCCCATTGCGACTAGGAGGAGTTGTATCAATGAAACTCATAGCTTCTACTATTAGTGTGTGTGTAGTTTTTACTTGGAAGGATTCGCTTGTAAGAATGTTTTGCCCGTTGCGGTCCCAGCGGACAGCGGCTTGATATCCTCATAGAGCATCACGTTGCTGGCTGCACCGCGCCTTTGGGCCTCTGCCTTCAAGCCCAACTTCTCGCGGCCCCAGGCATAGGTCTCCTTGATTTTGCGCGCGGTCATCGGCGTCTTATACACACGGAAGTCAAACATCGATCCCTTGAACAGCTCGTCCTGATTCTCATACTGCGACGTCACGGCTACCCAGTTCGACTTCCCTAGGTAGTTGTGGTCCGTGTAGTTCGTCCGCGGCAAGGTACCCGCCGGCTTCGTGTAGTACAACTCACCATTAATCCAGAACTGCACATCGGGCTGGAAGGCGTCGTTGTTCTTTGCCGTAATAGCAATATGCGTCCAGGTCTTGAGCTGCACAGCGTTCGTGAGCTTGACCCGCATGGCCCGTACTTTCCCGTCCCACACTTCATACAGGAGATCGGCCGTCTGCGCACCAGCTGCGGCCGGCGTGGCCGGTGGTTGCAGCGCCGCCATCCGCCGACCAAACGCTGCAGGCCCCTTACAGTCATACTCATTGCAGTTCGCATCCGACGTCAGCATCAGCTTCTTCGGATGCACCGTCGGCACATCTTGTGCGCCCGAGGGCGCCTCGGGGACAGTTAGGGTGGATTGGTCTCGACACAAAATGCTGTCGCGGATCTCGTTCGTCTGGATCCCCGCATTGCCGCGACCGATGATGCCCAGGAACACGTTGTCCTGGCCAGCCCCATTGCCAAAGTCAAATATGTGGGCGTTGTTGGTAAATTCGTCGAAATACACCCATGCACTGAAGGCGCGCATGAACCGGTTCGGGGTGCGATCGCCGAACTTCAGGTTCTTCGTCTCGGCCAGGCGGACAAACTGATCGGTCCCGTTGAACGACAGAGCTTTCGTGGTCGGCTGATCGGGGGTCTCGTTGATCTCCATGCCGCCCGCCGTCGTCGCAAAGCTGACATGCGCGTAGTCCCGCATATCATCATAGAAGCGATACCACATCATGATGCCCTCGTAGAACCCAAGGAGGGTCTGGATGTCCTTCGGGGGCTCCGTGTCCTGGACGTCAGTCTTATTGAATGTCAGATCGCCGGCGCGGTAGCAGCGGGCCTGGAAGGCATCCGCTCCCGTCTTGATGATCGAACAGTACGAATCCCGCGACTCGCCGAACACATCACGCATGTAATTGTCACGAGACCGTAAGAATCCGTCGCGGAGGGACGGAGTACGATACGCCACAGAAGACAAGTTCTCCGTGCCGGCTAAAGCACAGGCAAAGAAAGCGTCCTTCTCGTCGCCCCCCTTCGGGACCACCATGCGACAATAGTCGCGCCGCATACCAAGGCGCTGAATATCCACATATCCGTGGAAATACCGCTTGTCCGCTATATACCCCTCCTCTTCACGGTTCTCCCCGACATCGGCTCGTGCAGGGACAAACTGGGCCCAGATCGGATTAGACGGGTCGGACCCAGAGCCCGAAGCCAGGAATCCTTCCTGCCGACCGCCCCAACGAGCCCCTAATAGTTCATATGTGACGACTATTAGGATTCCTAGTGCAGCAATATAGAGTGGGCCGCGCATACTTACTCTTAAGCGGAGAAAAGGGCACGCTCAGCATAGCGCGTACGAGGGGCTGCATGCGCCTATCCCAAGATATCATAATTCTATAGCCATCCAAGTAGAGATGTTTGCGCACATTACCGGGGGTGCATTTATAAGTAGTGGTGTATATGGGTGTGTATTTCGTCCAGCGCTTCCGTGTGCCGACGGAAAGCTGATTGACCCTACCCACCCGAGTAATATTACAAAGATCAGTGCCATGGACCGCAAGTATTTGGACAAGGAGATCGCGGTTGGTCGGCGCGTGCGGAAAATTCCGATTGCCGACCACTATTTTGCGTTGGCCCGTGATGGTATTTGTGAGGCACCTGATGCGGCCCTGAAGAAGGACGCGGGGGATTGTGAAATGATGTACGATCAGGCGAGCAAGAAGAAATATATGATCCAGCAGCCGTATGGAGGGCGCGATTTCGAGAAGACCCTGCTCGGCTCCTACAAGCCCGAGACGGTGGATTTCTACAAGATCGGTCAGCGACTATTAGAGGGGCTCGTGATCCTGGCAGTTACGGGTGTAGTGCATACGGATTTGCATCGTGAAAATATCTTGATCGATGCCCATGAAAATCCGAAAATCATCGACTTCGGATCGGCGGTGATCATCGGGGATCCTGTGAAGGGTCTGGTGCGCGAATTTGACCCGAAATACAGCCAAATTGCGCCCGAAATGTCGCTGTGGGACGCGTGGCGGGACAAACTGGAGACGACAGTGGCGGTGCGGCGGATTGCCACGGAGAAGAGCTCGATGTCGCTGCTGCGAATTTACACGGGGGACTCCGTGGATGACCAAGTACGGAAACTGGCGGAGTACCGGATGCGCAGCTCGTATTTCAAGCGGGGGGACTTTGAGGGGTGGTGGGCGATCCACTGGCCGAAGATCGACGTGTGGAGCGCGGGATTTGTGTTGCTGCATTTGTGGAACCGGTTGTCCAAGTACGACGGCTTTGCAAAAAACAGGGTGTATATTGAAAAGCGTCGTATGATTTTGGGGGTGTTGCGCGGAATGCTGGAGGTGAATCCTATGCGCCGGCTAAATGCTGTACAGGCTTTGAAGGCGTGGGCGCCGACGAGTGTGGTGTTGCGCCGTTATGCTGGACGCTGGGTGGGCGACGGACTGAAGGGCGGCGATACCGAGCCCGCCGAGGAGCTGGAAGAAGGTTTATAACCCCATCCGTTCAAGCGCCTTTACTAGTGGATCGTTGTTATTATTATGAGAAGTGTTACTATTGTGGATTTTAGAAACACTAAACAAATCTGCTAATGCATCAACAAGTGGATCTGGCACATTTACGTTGCTAGATACTGCATGATCTTTTGCTAGATCAATAGCGGCCTCTATTTGTGACTCGGATGCACCAGTGTTCCGAATTTTATCAAGAACCGCCGAAGTCGCCGCAGTAATTGCTGTATTATTGGTCATGGCGCGAGAGTTTCGTGGTTTATGTGCAGCTGCATACAACGCGCTCGCTGCAGAAGCTGCACGACGCTCTGCGCGGGTAGCACGATTTGCCGCCATCTTTGCTTTTAGGGTAGCGCGATTTGTATTAGAATTCTCATTTACGCGTGCTGGCCGACGGGACGTACGACGTTTCACAGCGACCATTGTTGGCCGTGTTGCCCCATGTGCCGGCAGGAACTCCGCATTACGGAATATCGTGCGAACCTCGGGTGCAGCTGCGCCGTATTTCTTTTGAATGATTCCAAATAACGATCCTGGGCTGTATTTGGGGAGCGTAGAAGCCCGTGCAATGTCACGGAATTTCTTCTCGTCGTCTTTTGTGAGAACTACGTCAGGATATTTGGATTTCAACTTATGTACAATCGCCATCATTTTCCGCACAACCAACATGTCATTTGCAGATTTACGTGTCGTATTTCCCACAGAGTTCATACCGCCTAATAAACGACGAGTTTTAATGGCCCGTTTGCCCTTGCCCCCGCCCCGCTTGGCCCTATTAGGGAGAGTTCGAGGGACGCACATGAATCCGCAAAACACGTTGTAATTCAGTCCATCCGCGTTGGACCCATCCTCGCGGTTGTCGCGATTCGCCAGCTCAGGGTTGTAGATGAGTCGTCCCGCAGAGTCTTTGTTTGTCACGGGCGTTCCACCAGGTTTGTGTGACCAAAACCCGTTCGAATCCTGCCTGTAAAAGTGATAGTCCTGCTTCGGGTCGATCACCAAGGCGATCTTACTGTACCCCTTCGCCGGCCGATCAGTAAAACGTATAGGGCGTCCGCCGCGTGCAATCTCAATTGCAGGCATATCGCTCTTCAAGCGCGTAAAAAGGTCAAAACACCGTTTTTCACCGGACTCGTCAAAGCGCTTTTGACCCGAAAAATACCCAGGCTGATGAAACGGGACCTTACAGTCCTCCTCATCGTTCCCGTTGCACTCCTCGGCAGTCGGTAAATCCATAATATCAAACGCGTAGGCAAAACAGTTATGGTTGTGTTGGGTGTATTTCTTGGCGTTATACAAGCGCGGCATGTACAGCGGTTCATACCCACTCAAGGGGCTCTGCGTAGGACACCGCTTGCGCTCCGCGCACCGCACGCAAAAAGGGCTTGTTGCAGTGGGAAACTGTGGATTGACTGACCCACAACATTGACATGTATCGGGTGTTATGGGCTCGGGTGGCTTTGCTGCACCTATCATTACTTTTGCGACACATTTTGTTGTACCGCGGCGCCCTGTCGCTTTTGAGGCTCTGCTTGCTTAAATCCATCTACCAGTTCAACAATCTGCGCATACAACTCCTTTGGCAAACTCGCTGCCAACTCACTCAAGTTCTTCTCGAGAGGTGTGATGAGGTTCATATTGTCCGCGGCGGCCGGCAGGGCCGTCCCAGTGCGACTGGTCACAACTCCCGTAGTACTAGTAGGGGAGTGGGCGTGGGCCGTCTGCGACTCGGTGGCGCCCTTATAGTACTCCTCTTCGACTTGGCGGAGTTTGATCTTCTCGATGTAATGGCAAAATGCTGGGAAAAGCGTCGTGTGGTTATGTGTCTCGCCGTGCTTCAAGAGCGACCCGCCAGCACTGTATTTGCCTGTAAGGGACAAGTACTGCCATCCTTCACTATAGAGAAGCTCCATTGTAGTGTGCAAGTAGTAGTACTTCTTATCGACTTTTAGGAGTGTGGAGATGCCATTGGACATAGTGACTGCGAGGGAAATGACCCATGTAATCCAGTACATGGAATCCTTGTAATTCTCGCTGTACTGGACGGAGAGGAGCGCAGGGACAAGTAGGGAGCCGACGGTGACGACGAGGCGCATGGTGTGGAAGCAGATGGCGTAGCATCGGCAACGATGGTCGAACTCACGGAGGAGCTGGACGTAGCGGGTGTGGAGAATGTCCTTGTCGGTGGGCGTGAGACTGGGAATGCGGCACAACGTGAGGATCAGGTATTCATGCTTGCGAGGCTTGCGGCAGCGCCCAGGGAGGCTCGGGGGCTTGTAGGGGATGATTTGGGCGGGGGCGGGGGCGGCAGCAGCGACAGGCGCCTCAGGATCTTTTGTGGGAGCTGGCGTAGATGGAGCAGATGCCCCTGGAGGTTTCGCTACAGGGGTAGGTGCGGATTTTTTGGTGGTTTGTTCAGACATACTATTATGATTGTTAGAAGAGTTTAATAATGGGAGACCACATCCCGTCGCAACTTGTCTAACTCAGTCGCATCCGCTGCCAACGCCAACGGCTTCACAGGGGCCATCGAGCGCCGTGACATGATCCAGCCGCGATCATCCGCGCGATACACCTGCACCTGTTCTAGCACACCATCGGCAATGAATGCATCCACGGCCTCATTTACGCCGCCCTGACCGTGAGCCTCGCAATAGTCATCGACCATTACCCACGTCCCAGGCGTAATAGCTGAAAGAATGTAGTGGAGGTCCAAGAGTGGCACGGGGCGCTCGTGGCCGCCATCGATGAACACCATATCGGGCTTGTAGCACGGGAAACGGGCGAAGAATGTGGGAAGTGAGTTGATGCTGTTGCCGGCAAGGAGGAGGTTACGCCCAGGATACGCGATGTCGAGCAACAGCTTCGCCTTACGAGTGTAATCAAACCAGAAAATATCAAAACTCGTCACGGAAATATCGGACCGTGCATCAAGCATAAATCCTGTGCCGATGCCGACGTGAAATCCTGTTTCCAGGACTTGTTTGATTTCGGGATGAGTCCGCAAGAACTCCATCAAATACGCCCCTTGTGCAGGTATCATCGAGCCCATTTTGATGGGAAGCTTAGCAATTTCGCCAAGAAATTCATTGAACGCCGCCGACACCACAAGTTTAGCAGGTTGGACCGATTCAGACATACTAGAATGTATGCCGCTTCGGCGCATTAAGCCAATACGCGCAGCGCACCGACGGCCCCCAGGACCAACCCCGCACCCGTAATAGCAGTTGGGTGAGGCGTTTCGTCGGCAAACAGGACTCCCCATCCGTAGGCCGCCGCAACACCCGCAAAGGCAATAATAGAGTACGCGTAGGCCGGCAAGTGGCGTGCCGACCAGAACATCAGCGACCCTCCCACAAATCCTATTAGGGAATTGAAGAGTGTCAGCTTACCGAGGATGGGTGCGCGCAGATCCAGGCTGTGGCCGGCGACCTTGAGGGCCGGCAATGCGGCAGCCAATATGACCGTACCACCAAGATACAGGAGCAACTGGTTGGCAAACGGATCGGCGGTCACGGACCCACGCACGGCCAAGTAAATCCCACTCTCGGTCAAGGCCGCAAGGAAGGCCGCCACGAGACCACGTGTAATATTACGCGCAGGCTGGCCCTCATGTTCGTATGTTTTCGCCTTGTCCGCAACGGAGGCTATTAGGTATGTACCGATAAGTGCCACGGCAAAGAACGGCATCATCCAGGCGTGAATCGCTTCGCCGAAATACAGACGCGACCCGAGTAAATTCAAGAACGGATACAAATAAAAGATCGACATGGCGATGCCGGCCTGGAGCTCCTCGAACGCCACGTAAGACGAAAATACGTGCAGCAAATTCATCAAGCCGAAGGCCAAGCCAGCCAGCGCCTGGGGCGCCGAGCCCCACGTCTTTGCCAGCGCACCAAATCCCCCTAATAGTAACGCCAGTATAGGATACACGGCAAATCGGACAGCTGTTTGTGTAAGAATATCAGTATCAACCCGCTTAATCAATATAGGATACAGCGATGTAACGCTTTCGCCCGTAAGGGCCGCTAATGTGGCTATTAGGGGTGTTGGCATGGTATGCGTGGAACTACTACTAGGATATTTATTTTCCTACATAAGATTTTAGTGTTGTAATCTCATCGCTCTGTGTGCGTATAATATTTGTTACAAATTCAGTCATTGTGTGTCGCTTTCCTAGCAACTGTTTGCTCATATGAACCGCCATGGAGTGGTGTGGTATCATGCTGCGGACATATTGGGCCTCGCTCACAAACGCTTGGGTGCGAATACACCATATACTAGTAAGGACTAGTACGGCCCCTAATGGCAAGGCATAGTGTGTATTGTAAAACAGCCCCATAAATACACACATCCAGCCGGCCATAAGGGTGGCCATATACACGTCATTTATGCTATATCGCATATCAGACCAATTATCAGCCCACATATTCATTGTTGATAATGCACTTGCTAGTAACATTATACCTATCATTGAAATCAACGAACTGAATTTAGTGTGATTCATACTATAATACTATAAGTATTGTAATCACGCAACCTAAACCGTATTTCGTATTTCTGGGACAGATGTCAGGTACCACACAAGATCAGATCAAGGAGATGTATTTCAGCCAGGTCGGCCAAGATGAGTATTTGGACAAGACTGTATTTCGGGGGCTGCGTGGCGGGGTGTTTGTGGATGTGGGGGCCCACGATGGCCTGACGATTTCCAATACGGCCTTCTTTGAGAAGTACCGTGGCTGGACGGGTGTATGCGTGGAGGCGCGTGGGGATCTGGCCAACAAGTGTCGCGAGGCGCGGCCGGCAGCTGCGGTGGTCGAGTGTGCGGTGGCGAACCGTGAGGGGGAGATGGAGTTCCTGGAGTGTGACGGTTACACGGAGATGCTCTCGGGGCTGACTGAGACGATGCCTGCACAGACGAAGGCCCGTATTTACCGTGAGCAGACTGCACATGGTGGAACGTCACAGAAGCGCCAAGTCCAGGTGTGTCGCTTGGCCGATATTTTGGAGGGTGTGAGTATCAAGCGCGTGCATTACTTGTCCGTGGATGTTCAAGGGGCCGAGTTCGAGGTGCTCCAGAGTCTGGACTTTGACGAGGTGCAAGTAGATGTAGTGAATTTTGCGGCGAATTATCCTGATGCGGCGGGGCCTATTGTGGAGTACATGGAGGCGAAGGGCTACGAGCGTGTCTTCTACAACCATCCTCATCAGCAGTATGAGGTGTTTATGATTCGGGCCGACAGTGAGTTCCGTGAGAATGCACGCGGACCGGCTCTGAACGGCCAGTCAGGGCCAATGGGGGTGTAGGCGGGCTCATAAAATTGACAATTAGGGTGCGGTTTGGAGGTCGGCACCAAGCCCGTGATGCGTATTCAGTTTGCCAGCCAATTCTTCCGTACAAGCCAATCCGCGCCCTTCGGGCAGTTAATTAAGCCAGTAGCACCCACGCTATTTCTTCTAGGGAATACCGTGAATGCCTGGACGCTCGGTGGGCGTGACTTCTTGCGTACTGCCGCCGGCGCATTCGATCGCATCCTACTTGTCCCAGGGCCGGCCGAGTATGCGGCCAATCAGAATGAATGTTGGCGGATGAACTTGCGGCGACTGGTCGATGAGACCGCGCAGTATAAGAACGTACATATCTTGTGTCAGAAGGCGGAGAAGTGCGGACCTGTAGTAGTTGCAGGGGCGACATTGTGGGGCCCATTGAACGGCTACAGTAGCAAGACCCATCCTGACACCGCGTGGGTACGGGAGCGTGTCCTTGTAGAACGCCGACCCGAGTCTATTCTCGAAATGGCAGATGAACACAATAGCCAACTCCTATTGCAGACAATTCACGACGATGCTGTGCGCAATCTGTGCCGTTCCGACAGGAACTACTTTAATGAGATCTTACTTTCTACGTACAAGCCGACGGGGAACTATGTGTTTGGGTCGTACCATGTGCCCTACTTCGAGTGCCTAACAGTAGCGGACATGAAGTCACGGGATGTTCTTGGAATGCTGAACGACTACAGGTTCATCTTCCGCAAGCCGTTGCGCCTGTGGCTGTGTGGAGCTGGGGTCGGTGGGAAGAACTATTATGATCGTGACACGGGTGTTCTGTTTGCGAAGAACGCACATGGCGATGGAGAGGTGGCTGCTGCTGGATACAGCCCCGAAATGTTCATGGATGTAGGGACCACGGAGATTACGGTGGTGCAGCGGGGAGAACGGGCTTTAGAACTTGTAAAGGATGACGCACTGCCGGCTGTTTCAGCCGCGGAGGCCAGTTTGGACAGGGAGTTCAAGGCGCAAGCCGCCAACGAGGAGTCCAACTTGGACGACGAATTCGATCCAAAGGCCCAGCCTGGGCATTAAGCATGCGGAGGCGCTTCTCCACGTAATAGTGGAACCAAATACGAATAATAATAACGCTCAAAATCCTGAATAGACCTGTAAAAGTTTGCGCCAGGGTAAAAAGCAATCCGCCGCTTTTCTTTTATTGCCGCAATAGCTGTGTCCGTTGTCATATGCTTGAGGGCTATTAGGGTCATGGCAACAATGGCTGCAGAGCGTTGCATGCCGGCAAAGCAGTGGATAAGAATGGTGTGGCCGGCGTTATACTCCTTGAGAACATTGTAGATGATTTCGGGCGCCCACTGGGCCATATTGTAGATTTCGTCAGGCTCCAAGTTGTCATCCACGGGCACACGGTATTGGCGCTGCGCCACATTGGCAAACGGGAGGTCCTTAGTGGCGTTAAATACGACGTCGATATTGTGGCGGCGGAGCCAATCTTGTTCTAACGCCGCCGCCTTATTGCCAAGCCAGAGGCGCGGGATGATTTCATGGGCCGGTTGATTTGCGTCGGCGTCGAGGTCCATTGTACGTGTCTTCTGCAAAGGCACGGCGGAAAATTTGACGTGTTTTTTGCGTAGTGAGGCACGCTGACCCTATCATGAGAACAAGCCTATCACGCCACTATTATCGCCTGGACGAGGTCCGTGCCGCTCTACGGGATTGTATTATCAATCGCCGGGTGGATAAAGGACTATTCTGGACACAAGAACTATTAGACTCGGGGGAGGACGACTACTTATTTGAAACACTGGTTGAAGTGTGGGCATTTGCAGTGGGCCCAGCGAAATTCCGTTGGATCATTGATGCCTACCAAACAGGGAAAGAGGACCTCCTGTCACTATCACTGCAACTTTTGCGGCTTCCACGTACGGCAGCCGATGGATCACTATTAGGAGCCGTGTTGCGGGCCTACGAAGGGTGTCGGTTGGCCGGCCAACTGGCGTCGCCGGCGAGCTCCTTTCGGGAGGCAGTAAGGAAGGGCGATATCCGAACCGCCGTGACAGCATGGCTGCAGCTGGAAGGCGGGGCCGCGGCGGCGCTCCTCGGAGAACAATGTGCGCTCGCAGCGCCGGCCAAGTCTCTGGTCCTCGAGGCCCTCAGTACGTGGCCTGGCTGGGCCCCCGAGCCCCTCACGTGTCCCATTTGGGCCACTTTGTGTGCTGTGTTGGCTATTATGGGCCTTTGTATGACGGAAGCCCAATGGGCCGAATCTACTAAACCATACACACCCCTAAAAGACGAAACCAAGGCCAGCCTAACAGATCTATTAGACGAGTGGCGTGGGCTGCTGGGGCGACGGGCGCGGCGTCAATACGAGATTCCACAGGACTGTCTGAAGTGGGACACTGCGCGAGGCCGCATGCGGCGGACGGAACGTACAACGAGCGAGTTGTGGCGTGTGTGGGAGGTCATGCGGGGGACGCGCTGTTGGGACGATTTGGCGGCGGTGACGGGATATAGGTGGGCCGGCTATGATACGGAAGGATGGGCCGATTTCGCGGAGGCGGCATCCCATCCAGACGACTGGCCTGATGAATGGTCGGCGGAGAGCCAGGGGCTGTCTCACGGGGATGGCTGTTTGGGCCCGAGCGAACGCCTCTATAGGCCGCAGTGGCTGAGGCGGTGGCTCCCTGATGCTGCACTAATAGGAGAAACAGCAGAAGCTATTAGGGGGTGCGCGGAGCAGCTAGAGGAGGCGTTAGGTGGGAGGCCCGATGCAGTGTATATGTGGGAGTTCCTGGAGTATCTACCGACCTTGCCGGCCATGGGTTGGGCTGGGGCTGGGGCTGCTTCGACCCTACCGCCAGTCCCAGAGTGCCCACAAGTCGCCGCACTTGCAAGCGGTGTGAAGAGTATTAAACTCAGTGAGCTGCGCAAAAAGAAGGTCGCTAAGGCCTAAGGTTGAAGCAATTGTGGAACAGCACGAACGAGCTGGCCAAACAAAAGCAACGCGTGATACTTAATAGTAGTATTATCAAGTGTTGCTATAGAGAAAATACATATGTCAATTTATATACTGGGCGACTCGCATGTAAATATATATAGGCAATCAAATATTTATACTTTTTATTCACACGTACATATTCATCATACCGACAGTGAAAATGTAGTACGCCATGGAAAGTTTATACCTTATTTAATGAATTCTATTGCACACAGAGGTACTGAATTATTACAACCATATATATCAATTATACCACCACAATCACACATTATGTTTGTATTTGGAGAACCTGATTGTCGTATTCATATACACAAGCAAATTCATCAATGTGGGCGCTCCGAAGATGAAGTATTAGAAACATTGGCGCGCAATTATGTACATATGGTAAAACATATATGTTCATTAACAAATTGTACAGGTATAATACGTTATGTACTTCCGCCCATAGATAAAGCTGTGTGGAATAATCCATTATACACCCCACATGGAACAATAATGGAGCGTGTGAATTATACACAAAAATTAAATATGTTATTAAGTTCATTATGTGCGCATAATGAACTCTATTTTATAGACAATATACATCGCGCACACGTGATAATTGAAAATGGTAGTTTAAATCACTATTATGCCGATGACGAAACACATTACAATACTAATGCACTGCATATTATAAATGACGAATTAACACATTTTTATACACGTCCATTAAACCCCTTCACACGGCGAGAAGAACGACCAGCCATGCAACCAGTCCCCTAATTGTGAGGCCTCTTTGACCCCAGGTAGGACTGCGAGCCAGTTCCGCAGAATCTGGTACGTCTCAGGGCGGCGCTCAGGATGGACCTGTGAGCTGTAATGGAGGCCGCGTCGCATGATCGCAATGTGATGCCCACGGCGGGCCAGAACGAGCCATCCGCGCGGCGCCTCCGTATAATGCACATACTGTGCGTACCAGCACATGTATTTTTCCATGTCATCTACTGCGCGCCAAATGCGATCATCATGGCGTCGTATGAGCAAATAGTCCCCATCAACACGCTTGTATGTGTCCCGTATAGGCACACCATGTTGCAGGCACAAGAGTTGATGACTGTAGCACACGAAGAACATACATTTATGATGTAAGCTATAAATGCGTGGATCTATTACGGGTGCGTACGGATCGGTCACTAAATCTGGCGTATTGCCTGTGAAAAACCAGTGTGTGATGTCCGAGTAACGGATCACCTCGTAAAGTTCTGGATGGTACCACGGATATACGTAGATCGTACATCCGAGTGCGTGAAAACAGGTCCGCACGGCGTCACTGACCGTGCCCCCTCGACACATACTTACTATTCCTACACGTGTTGTGGGTGGCATGTGGTTTGTATTGTAGCTTACAATAGCCCGGTAATATAATACTGTGGCGCGCTAAAAGTGCAATAGAAATTGCCTACAGTGCAATTCATTGTTGTTGTAGGCCTCAGCCAGAGAGCTCACGTTCCAGCTGTGTGCGCACCTCGGCATAAAATGCGGGAAATGTGCCGACCAACTCTGTCATCCCTTCTACGATCTTGCGGCAACTCTCGTCATTTCTATATACAAGCATAATATCATCCACCGAGATCGACGAGCATTCTAGCACACTTTGTATGTAGAGAGCCCGCCAAGCTGACAAGTAGGGATGTGTGCTGACCCGCGGAGAGTGAAACGCTTGTTGTAGGATGACGTATATTTGGCCGGCGTTGATCCCACGAAGGGCCGAGATGCCTGTGTAAGTGAATTCAATGATAGACGCCACGCCGTCCAAACTTGTGACATCGAGTGCTTCGCGCACACCATCTTGTTTGTAGAGGGCGACCGTATATTGGCGCACATAACGCTCCATATGCGCACCATCGGCCAAATACGCCCCTAATTGCCAACAAAGCTTGCCCCTCTGGGCGAGTTGCATATGTGCGCTATAGAGTTGTGCTAGTGTAAATTTCATGTTTGTAATAGGATTACGAGGGACCTGTGGATCAGGATATCCATAAGAGCAGGCGCTGAGTTGGGTCCGAATGTAGGCTATTAGGGATGTGGGGTCGTATGCGTAGCGCCAGCGAGTGGGGATTGAATATATGACAACGGGATTTACGAGTGGGCCGAGCGTGATGGGGTCGGTTTGCCCGATGGGGCAGCGGCGGTCAATCGAGCGGACGATGGCGGCATTGACGAGGCGCTTGAAAGCCCAGCGGGTGCGGAGAATTGTCGTGGCAAGGTGGAGATAACGGTCTTTCTCGGCGGTGGTGAGGAATTGGTCGAACTTGTCAATGAATTCAAAAAATGTGTGGGGATGCTGGAGAAGACTGAGGATAGTGGTCTCGAGTCCGGGTCTGAGGAAGTTGTCAGGGAGCCAGCGGAGAGAAGGCGGGAGCGCGGCGGCAATTAGGGGTGTTGGGAGGGTGCTGAGGAGTTCCTGACGGCGCCGACGTTGGCGCTGAACCTGTTCGCGGCGTTGAATCTGCTCGCGTGCGCGCCGACGTGCGGCGGCCTCGGCGGGGGTCGGCATGCGACCGAATGTAAAATATGTGCCAGGTGGGCGGGGGTCGTGAAACAGGTTGCGTTGCGTGGGAGGCTGATCAGCCATTATTGCAACTATGTGGGATCTATTTAGGAGGTCAGTGGATCGACGGATCAACAGGTCAATGGATCAGCAGGATCTCCACGGATGATCGCATATTTGAGTTCGCCTGTTGTTTGATTAAACAAGCCAGCCGGCCTTAGCGCTGCATCCCACACGTTCCCCTTCGGGTCAAACCACAGCGAAGGACATTCTGGGCCGGCTCGCAGGCGTGTAACTGTTTTCGGGATCGGCAGGCCCTGATCAATTCGACTTTGGACGGTTGGGCGGAAGTGTGTATGTTTTCCACAATACGCGGCGTGGGGGACCACAGGAGACCCACAGCGAGCAGCAAAGTCACCCCCAGCGAGGCTCGTATATGCCTTGCAGCACGTATCGGTGGCCAGATCCGCGGGGTCTTGTATGTGGAGTTTTACAGTGTCTTTCGTCGGCAGAACGGCTTTTACGAGTTCGTTCGGATCGACTTCAAGGATGTCGGCCAACTCGCGGACATATCGGCGTGATTCACTGCGAAGGAGCGTTTCAAACGACTCCCAGAAAACGCGAGGGACAGCGTAGTGTAAAGATGCCATGTGCTGGTTGCGGGAAACCGAAGCATGGACTCAATTTTTCCCATCCAGACATTGTCATTAATCAACCACAGCCGTCCGTATGGGGCCCGGCACTTTGGCGGATGCTCCACACATTTGCTGAGCGAGTCGGACGGAACGTGGTGGTACCATTACAGTTAGACGAGGTGCGCGAACTAGAGATGTTAGTGCGGTCGTTTCCTGTAGCGCTCCCGTGTCCTGCATGCCAGTTGCACAGCCGCGAATACATTAGAGTGCATCCGCTGGATTGGGCGAAGTTACGTGGAGCCGATGTAGCGCCTGCTGTGCGGCGCTGGCTCTATGACTTCCACGATCATGTCAATACGTCAAAGGCTGAGCCGACGGTCAGTCCAGCATTTGACACAGTAGAAGAGTACTATAAGGGAGTATTGGGGCTCGGAATAGAAGAGCGGATTATAAGTGACGAGTTGAAGCGGGCGCTGACCTTTGGATGGGTCAAGCGCGATGCGGCGCTGAAATTCAAGCGGCATCTGGAGTGCCTGCGGCGTCTGACGGGGCTCTAGACGATTATTTCACGCCAAGATATGATTTATAGTTATATTCTTGTACGCTAGGGATATGAGGGTGTAATAAATGTGTAGAATATTTTGAAGTCCTTGCCCTACGTTTTCGTGTGCCACCACTTACAACATTTCGAGAAGTATTTCGTCTAATTTGTATCATTGGTATTTTATCTTGAATCGATGCATCCGTAAAATCTATATACCAATTTGGAGTATCTAATATATAGATACCTGGCACACGATTTAACCACGGATACAATACTGCACATTTCTTGGACCCATATTTAGCTTCGATGGCCGCGAAGAATTCTGCCCATGTATTTGTAGATTCATAGAGCTGTTTCAGTATAACATTTAAGTCGCCATTTATAAAATTAAACTCTGGTGGTTTTGAACTTGGATCATGTAATATACGCTGTTTTTGCGTTAAATAATTTTCATGATTAATGGACATTCTTGCACCAAACCACTCTTCATACCACGTCGAACCGTGAAATGCAAAATAGAACTGTTTCATCGACGTCTTTTTAATGTCTCCATCTGGCATTTTACAATCAAATGCACTAGCATCGTATAATTCTACGCCAATTAATCCAGGATTTAACTGCCGTGCAACTGTTAGTCCAATAAGAACCATATGTTGTGACATGCGTTCCTTTACAAATGTTTCCAGACTGCAACTTTGATCAGCTTCAACGTTCATTAAAAATCCTGTCTTTTCAGATACATTTGGCGATGGAATACTGATCTGGACACACTTATTATTACGTGATCCCACATTTATAACATATGATCGAAGGGCTTCTGTATTTCTGTCAAATTCTGCCGTAAGTTTTAAATAAAATACGCCATGATTTGTTTTAATTGGATAATGTTTGCTCTCAATTGGCCGCATTACTGTGATTATGATAGACTTTTAAGGTACGGGGAGCGCACCTCCTAGGGTGTCGCTTGCCGCGCCTTTTCAAGGCACGGGTACGCACACCTGCGGGGCCGAACTACGATCCGCCGACATGATGCGATTGGCGATGCCGAACAAATCCACCAGCCGATCCCCGCTGCATGTCTTGAGCCACTCGAACCACCCGTAGCCCAGCGCGCCTCCGCCAGCCACCCCTAATAGTAAGCCGAGAGGAGATTCGCAGCGCACCTTCATGCGGTATCCAATTAGAAGGAGGAATATCACGCCGGCTACAACAATGGCCATTGCAGACTGGACCTTACGCGCCTGGACCTTCTCATAGGACGCGGTCTTGGCGGCAGGGCGTTCAAAGAGCGTAATTGCATTGAAGATGAAATATGAGAAAAAGAACGCCACCGCCGTTGTCCAGTAGGACATTGTGCTATTCATCATGGAGCCTGGCGCGGGAGACCCGAGGAGTCCGCATTCGGGCGATGACGGATGCTGGTACCAGGCTGCGGGAATGGCCGAAATACGACGGAAAAGCCAAGTGAAGATCCCATCTCCAAGCAGACTCACAATAGGGACAAGTAGGAAGATGCCGGCGGCAATAAATGCGAAGGCGATGTTGCCGACGCCGACGCCGAACACGAGCGCCGTGAAGCCGAGAATAAGAGGTAATATGCGAATTCCGTGAGTTAGAAATTCACTGAATTTGACTACGTTCGCTTCGATGCTTGACATGCCGACCAATACTACTTTACAGGGGCCAGATTAATTCACTGTGGGCGCACAAATGGCCAGCGGTGTGCCCTTGTCGAGCTTATTTACAATGACGGGAAGGCCGAGTAGATTGATGCCCTCGTCGCCGAAGATAGCGCGGTGGAGGAACAGGCCAGCGGCACCCATGCCGACACCGAACACAATGGTCGCCATACCATGGAGGAACGTGTCGCATCCGTTGCGCCAATAGAGGACGAACACAGTTAGGACGAGGATGACGGAGCCGACTGTTGCGATGGTGGAGCGTGTGACGTAATCTTCGCCGAGATTCTCTATGGACGCCTGGAAGCTCATGAGGCTCGTCATGAGGTAGGACAGGACTGCAGTTAGAAGGAAGAGGGGTCTGCTTGGGAACGAGCCGCCGGTGGTTCCGAAGAGGGCGAGAATGGACTTGCGGGCTTCACTGGGGGAGCTGTAATAGCCTTCCTTGCACTGTTCGCCGGCAAAGGGGACAGTTAGGGTGGGAAAGAGGGTGCGGAAGAGGGACGAGGAGAACCGCTGGACGACGAGGGTTTCGAGTTGGAAGAGGAGCAAGATGAGGAGCGGGTAGCTCATTGTGAGGAACGAGAAGATGAGTGTGCCGAATATGAGCGTATCGGGCATATAGGCCATTATACGATTTGCGACGGGACTTGCGACGGCGTCCCTGAATGCGAGGGCGGCTGTACGGGGTGCGTCTGCCATAACTACTTTGAGGGAGAATTATGAGGGCTTGTTGCTGGGCTTGCAAATTTGAGGCTAAGGTTGGGGAGATGTAGATGAGTAAGAAACACGCTGCATATACAATGGGAATTCCTTCATATTTCCGTAAGTTAGTAGATAATTATAAAGGGCTCATTTGCCGGAACAAGCCAGGGGCCGTGGGGTGGTTGATGTTTGACTTTAATTGTCTGATGTACCACGTGCTGCGACGACCCGATTGTCCTGCCTATGTAGCTGATAGGAAGGCGGTGTGGGAGGCGGCGTTCTTAGATGAGATCGCACGCTATACGCTGAAGGTGATCAGGCAGGCGGAGCCGACGCGGGGTGTGTATATTGCCATTGATGGAGTGGCGCCGATGGCGAAGATCAAGCAGCAGCGGATGCGGCGCTTTAAGGTGGTGGGGGAGAGTGCAGTGGGGGAGAGTGCCTCTCCCCCAAAGCCCCCTACGCCTGGGACTATTAGCGGTTCAGGGGCGGATTGCACGGAGGTATTCCCAGAGACGGGGGTACGGGGGCGCGAGCGCAGCGAGGCACCCCCGTGGGATAGGAACGCCCTGACCCCAGGGACGACCTTCATGGCGGCCGTGTCGGCGCGGCTGCAGAAGCTGATCCGTGATCACCAGCCAGCGGGGCAGCGGTGGCTCCTGAGCGACACGAACGAGGCCGGTGAGGGGGAGCAGAAGATCGTAGCGCAAATGCGGGCGGGGCTCTGTGATGGCGAGGAGGGGGTCGTCGTGTATGGCCTGGACGCCGACCTAATTGTACTGTCACTCTGGACTCGTGCGACGCATATGGCGGGGCGGCCTATGTGGCTCTTCCGTGAGCGCATTGAGCGTGGTGAGATGGTCCGCAATGCGGTCGGTGAGGAGCAGTTTGAGTGGTTTAGCATCGGAGTCTTGGAGGACGCGGTTTGTGAAGGTCGCTCTGCGGCCGACCGCCTACCCTACTTGCAAGACTACTGTGCGGCGATGATGCTCCTTGGCAATGACTTCTTGCCGACCTCCATGACATTCCGCTTGAAGGAGGGTGGGCACCCACGGCTCCTGGAACTTGTAGAGAAGGCGCGGAAGGCCAGCTCAGGCGGTCGCCTCTGGTCGGCAGATTCAGGCCTGGACTTGAAGGGGTGGTTGGCGGGACTTCAGTACTTGTCTTATGGGGAAGAGGGGCGCTTCAAACGGGCCGTGGAGAAGAAGTTAGCGGCAAAAGGAGATGATAACGACCCCGAAGATGAGCCGCTGCGTTTGCGGGCTGATGCGGTGTTCTTGGATGGGGCCGAACTTGTAGAGGGATGGCGTCGGCTCTATGCGGAGATTGCATTTGGGGGGGAGGCGGGGCGCCGCGAGGCCGTGGAGAAGTACATAGAGGGACTGGCATGGATTGTGGATTACTACACGGGGCGGCCTATTAGTATGGAGTGGTTCTACCCCTGGCACTTCCCCCCGCTATGGGAGGATGTGGCAGCCGAGCTGCGAGGCGGCTGGAGGATGCCGCCAGCCCCTGGTGCGCGTGGCTTGCGGCCAGTAGAGCAACTCGCGATGGTGTTGCCACTTCGTTCCTGGAGTCTGATTCCTGCAGGGGAGCCCGTGCGGCGCCTGCCTGAGCTGGCTCCTGAGTGGTTCCCTGAGCACTACGAGCTGCAGTCTATTGGGAAGCGGTTTGCGTGGGAGTGTGAGCCAGAGATTCCTATTCCAACGCCGGCCCAGGTGTGGGCTGTAGTGGGCTAAAATTGAGAGTAAGGGGTGGCAGGTCATGAAGGGCACGTAGAGAAGACAAGCCACGAGCCACAATGAACACTACTAAGAGTACTATTACACTTACATTCGGAGATTGTGCAGAGAACCATGTTGGGATGGAGCAATTGGGGGCGCGCGGGGAGGCAGGAGATGGATTTACGGTGGAGGAGCTGGTTGCACTGAAGGCCGAGTATGATGAGCTTGGGCTGACGAGTGAGCTGATTCGGCTGGATGAGGTCGCCGGTGCCGGCATTACAGGCCTTTCTCCCGCGGCTGTACTAGTCCTACGTGGGGGCGTCGATGCGCTCCTTGCGGACACTGACTACAAGCATGCCGACTTGTTTGCGGAGCAGGCGGCCCTTGAGGTGGATAAAAAGGCGCTCATGTATGGGCGTGTGGTGAATAAGCACGCCCGTTGGAATCTGTGCTTTGATGATGCGGGCAAGGAACCAGCGTATGAGGAGGGACGCGGCCGTGTAATTGGATTCAATACAGTCACAATTACACAACAATTGTACAACAATCTAGAACGGCTCTTTGGTCCCAAGGCGCGTGGTATGAAGGGCGAGGGGAACTACTATTATGATGTGAGCAAGTGCGGCATTGGATTCCACGGGGATAGTGAGCGGCGCAAGGTGATTGGTGTGCGCCTAGGTGCAGCAATGACGATGCATTGGCAGTGGTTCCGTGAAGGGGCACCAATTGGTGAGCGGATTCTTGTGCCACTGAATGGTGGCGATGTGTATGTAATGAGTGAAAAAGCGGTTGGTACAGATTGGAAGTCCAAGAAGATTGCCACATTGCGCCACGCAACAGGAGCGGCGAAATTTACGACAATCTAAGGCTGGGGATAGCGCGCTTACGCCAGTATAAGAATTGGCGGCAGCGACTATTAGGAAGCTATGGGAAACGGCGTATCATTAGCAATGTTTAATCCAGCACATGTACGCATATATCAAAATATTTTAAAGATTGCGAGTCCTGCTACGCGGGTCCAGATGATTGAAACGGCGCTGGCCGGTCAGGAGTATGTGGCGGCGGCTAAACATGCCGGCGTATATGCACATCTTTTGTCTTATGTGACCTATTACCGGCGAGGTGTGCAGCCACCGGCGCTGCCTGGCGAGACTGGCTTTGTGGGCGGTGGAGCGGCAGGTGGTGGGGCGCACTTACAGGGACGTATGGAGGTGGCTGCTGTACAGCAAGGGTATGCTGCCCATCCGTCCTTAATGGGGCGTCAGCAAGCACCTATGACCAACGAGTACAGGACTGCTGCAGGAGGCTCATCAAGTGCCATCCAGATGTACCAGGAGGAGCCCCGTGATGCGTGGGCGCAGGTTGTAGCGGCACCCGAGAAGAAGGCGATGAACTATTTTACAAGTTGTCTGGAGGTCCTGGGGCTCACGGAGGACATGAGCTTGACGTCCGATACGCTCAAGGCGGCGTACAAGAAGGCTGCTATTAGGGCACATCCCGATAAGGCAGGCGGGTCTGAGCAGCGGTTCCAGGCCGTCACAAAGGCCTACGCATACATTGCCGATATTTTGAAGCGCGTGGAGGGCAATCGTGCCGGCGACGGCTCAGGCCGTGCCCCACAGGAGCTGTCACCACTGAAGGACCAGCGCGAGGCCGAGATGGAACGCTTGAAGCACGTGGAGCCTGTGCGCCTGAACCCGAAGCAGCTCAACATGGAGGCATTCAACAAGATGTTTGAGCAGACCCGCCTCCCAGACCCGGATGAGGACGGGTACGGGGACTGGCTGAAGTCTGCAGCGGACACAGAGGCGCCCAAATTCAGCCAGAAGTTCAATAAGGATGTGTTCAACTCGATGTTCGAGGATGAGAGTCGTCGAGCGGCAAGCACGCAGCTCCAGGTGATCCATCCACAGGCGATGGCTTTAACACTGAATGCGGGGGCGGGTGTGGAGCTGGGACGTGACCGTCCGACCTCCTATACGGCGGCGGCAAATGCCAGTATGAAATACACGGATCTGCGTGATGCTTACACGAAGGAGAACACCTTCTCGGGCCAGGTGAGTGGTGTGAAGGTGGAGCAGCGCAGCTATGAGAGCTACAAATCCCAGCGCGAGGCTGGCCCAGGGACGCTGACGACCGACGAGGAGCAGTACATGCGCGGCGAGGAGGAGATGTTTGCAGCACGTGAATCTGCCCGACAGCGACGGGCCGCAGAGCAGGCGCGGACAGAGGATCGCTACTTTGAGCGGATGAAGCAGCTCGTGCTGACGAATGGTGGGGGCCAATAATCACCCCTAATAGTAATATGGAGCGCAACTATCTCTGGACCACAGTTGTACTATTAGTGGGTGTAGCGATACTCGGTGCGAACTACGTATCGTCTGATAATCTTCTGCGGGCGGCCACGGGTGTGCGGCGGGCCCACGGCCCAATGTGCCAGTGTGGATGTGCTGAGGGAGGAGCTGGGGGCGAAAGGAGCCCCTATGAAAACCGCTATTTGACTGAGAAGGGTGGCGAGTATCCTCCGCTGTGGCTCTATTATGACACGAATGACGTCAATAGCCGTTGGTGGGCAGACTTCGGTGCGCGCTCGTCGTATGTGCTGAATGTGCCATTCTTGAACTTGTGTTACGGGACAATTGTGGCGGCTAATGGACACAAGTATCGCGTGGAGATCATTGGGGGTCTGGCGGGCGTGGCAGAGCGGCTGGGCGAGGACGCACTGCCTCCGAAGCTGCAGAGTGAGATTGCACGTGTGGGACCTTCGGAGATGAATTGGATCCGCGCGGCGATCTTGGCGAAGTATGGTGGTCTCTGGCTGGATCCGAGTGTGATTTGTTTGAGTGGATTTGGGGATTTGCCGGCGGACAATGTAGTGTTCTTTGGCACGGACACGGACGGCGAGACATATGCAGGTCCGAACGGGACAGGTGCGCCATCTTTACGGGCCATTTGGTCGCCACGCCCCGAGCATCCTGTGTTTATGGCGTGGGCCGATGCGGCCTATCGTCGGCTCTACAACTTGCACACGGGCGGGGCTGCGCGCCGTGATGAGAAGTGGGACTTCGTAAGTTTTGCGGCAAAGCACCCACAGACAGTTGTGCTCCCTGGGGCCGAGTTGAGTCGTGATGTGCGGACCGGCAAGAAGATACAGTTAGAGGAGTTGTTGGCCAGCGGGCAGGAGGGCATGATGCCTTTCGCGGTGCCTGCGGGTACAGTGTATGTGCCTGTGCCGTGGTTGGAGCTGCGTGACCGGCGGGCCTTTGGCTGGTTCTTGCGGCTCTCTGAGGGGCAAATCATGGAGAGCGATCTGGTGGTACGGGACCTGTTGCTGTTGGCAAATCAAGTGCCTGTGGAGAAACAATTTAGGGTGGATTAGAGGGGCTGGAGAGTGTATGTGTGTGTGAATATGTATTATAACATTGTAGAAATGATATAATAAATATACATTGCAACTTTAGACGAATTACCTACGGGCTGTCTTTCTTTTAGAGGACCGGACCTTGCGACGAGTGGTGCGACGCTTACCTCCCTTGGTCATTGGCCCACCGGTTGCTTTATTCATTGCTGCCGCCTTGATAACTGCAGGGTCTAGAGAGGTTGCAGCTGCAGCCTGATTCAGAAAGAATTTACGCATACCTGTTCGATTGCCTGTGGGATTTGTAAAGTTACGAACGGTGTATTTTGGGCCTTCTCCAAACATGGGCATTTTATTTTTGTTAGTACCGGACATTTATAATAATAATAGATAAATTAAGTACATCCCATCTAAAACTATTAGGTGTGTGTAGTGTATAGCGGAATGGGATGGCATTATATATTGAGGTTTCGTTGCAAAATTAAACCTCAATATATTGAATTTGTGCGTGGTGAATATTTACGGGGGCTCTGTGATGAGCGGGATGATCCATCGTATTTGCCGAAATATGGTGAAGCGCGGCAGTATGCGTTAGAAGCCGCGGAGGCTGGCGAGGCGGAACGGGCGGCGACCTATGAGGGGCTATCACGGGATTGGCGTGGGCTCATTGATTGTTGGAAGGCGACGAGGATTGGGGCACATTTTTATGAGTATGATTTGGCAGACGACGGTGTATTTACGTGCGAGATTTCTAAGAAGGTGATTTGGCATCATGGTGATTTGCGAGAGGCGTATTTGGATTTCTTACATGATGTTGTGGTTCGTATTTCTTCTGTGATCCTAGAGTGTGAGATAGAATCAGATGATTTTGGTGATATGCGCTGGTATTATACGGACAATGAATTACGCCATCGCCCGTTCCGCCTACAAGACATAGTAAAGGCCGTGGAGCACACGTATAGTGAGGATGGGAAGGATATCCTGGAGACGCGTGTGGTATATAAGCATGCCGTGCCGGCGCATCAGCATCGTGATTTGGCGCGGGTCTATGGGGGTAACAATTAAGCTGGAAGTATTTGAGTCGGCTGGCGTAACTTATTCCGTATAATATACACTGCCGACAATGACAACAGTGACGCCTCAATACCACTGCGTGCAATCATAGGAGTGTCATTTACCTGGATGCTGTAATACATCCACATACCTGACGAGCAAATACTTAGCAAACAAAATGTCAGCGACAAACTATTTGTACTTTTATTCTTGTAAAGTAAATACATAAATATAAATCGTCCCAAGACTGACAGCGAAGTCGCCGTGTATGGTATTATTTTCAATTCTGCCGTTGTGTTCATAGTTATCAAATATGTGTTATAATTGCAAATACAACACAAATTTGCGTCTAGTTATGATCATATTCTATACAAAACTATACAAGGTCTGTAAAGTTATTGATATAAGTATATATATAAGCTTATGAAAAATCTACATTTACACCGGGCGAATCAACAGTTTCACTAAAGATCATCGGCTGGATCTGGTAATGCAGTTCCTTCTTCCCGCTAATTGTCCGTTCCTGGGAAATAAGACCATATCCTTGGGTGCGCAGAATTTGCCGCAGGATGGTCACAATTCGATGAGGGGTCATCTCGCCATATAAATACTTCCGCGCCTTGCAGGGAATGTAGTAGGGTTCTAGGATGAGCAGGGCGGGATCGAACTCCGCCGGCTTTAAATCCTTCATAGTAAATACACGTGTATCCTCAATGCTGTTGAACTTGAGGAAGACTAATACCTCATTGACAACATCACGAGGAATACACTCACGAAATAGATTGTCGCGGCGACTGTTTGCACTAGAATTCATAGAAGACGCACACGAAGGCGGTAGGCTAGGGGGTCGGCTCAGGGGCTTAAGCCCAGGCGATAAAGGTGGGAGACCGCTCATACATATAACTATTTTAGGGCAATAAATTCTGATTGGGAATTAAATGCTTCAATCAAACAATTGTATAAACTCAAATACGATGTACATCCTTGGCAATATGCCGACCAGCTTGCAATAAGCCAACGAGTGACAATTGACCCATGCTCAAAGGACGGCACACCGAAAAACGTGATGGTCTGTTGCGTGCATTCGAGAATATCCTCGAAGCTGAACCCGCGGAACCAAAGCCGCGTCAGCTGAGACGCAGCTGCCGGTAAATTACGCGAGAAAAAAGACTGAATAAACGGCAAATAATCATAATATGGCGGCACGGAACATAAATCTGTACATACTTTGTCTGTAAGTGGGCCAGCGCCATGACGCTCGAAGGCGGCTATTAGGGCCGCGTGGTGGCAATATTCGCCCACATTGCCATAACTGCTGGCGGCAAACCACTGCAGGATTTTATCACTCAGGCCCTTGGTCGTCACGCCAGCACGCCGTAATAGTTCGGGCCCATTGAGTTCAAGTGAAATAATATCCACCGCGAAATGTTTGCATCGGGACTGTAAGGGTGGAATCAAGGAATTGAAGTGATTGCCGACGAAAATGAAGCAAGTGACGTGTTTGTACAGCTCCATGGGACGCCGCAACGCCTGTTGGCTGAGCTCGGGGAAGGTGTCCATGTCATCGACGACGACCCAACGGCAGACGCCCTTTTGCTTTGTCGGCTGGCGGACGAAATCGAGGAGTGATTCGCGCACACGATGGATGCCACGGTCCTGCTCGCCATTCAAGAAGAAGATCCAGTCTTTTTCGGGGGCGGTAATATCGTGCTGACTATAGTAGTTCCGTAAGAACTCGCGGACGAAGGTCGTCTTGCCGCACCCTGGCACACCCGTAACAGCAAAGTGTGTGGGGGTCGTGTAGAAGGGATTTATGCGCTGCCACAGTTTTTCATAAGAGAGCAGCTCTGTGGGATATGGCGACTGCTGCTGCTGCTGCTGCTGTAGTTGTTGCGACATCATTAGTGTCATAAATGATGTATTAGCTTAAACTCTTGTAGGGGATTAGATTCAGATTCTTAACGCATATGCCCGCTGACTTGTACGAACGGTTAGGAGTAGATAGGAAGGCTGGACCGGCCGAGATAAAGAAGGCGCACCAGCGCTTGGTGAAGACGCACCACCCAGATAAGGGGGGCGATGCGGAGGAATTCAAGAAAATTCAGCAGGCCTACGAGGTGCTAAGTGACGGTGAAAAGCGGCGCATGTACGATATGACAGGGGCGATTCCAGGCGAGGAGCCGCCGATGCAGGAGGTGCATATGGGTGGCGGTGGTCCTGGCATGCCATTTGGGTTCCCGTTCCCGTTCAACATGGCCGACTTGTTCCCTGGTGGTGGCGCTGGCAAACCTGCAGGGCCGGTCAAGAAGGGCTATAAGGGTCCGCCGAAGGTGGATCGGCTCCCACTGAGCCTGGAGCAGTTTTACTACGGACACACGATTCAGATGTCGTTTGATCGTATGAAGATTTGTACGGACTGTAAGGGGTGTGGTGCGGCGGAAAAGGAGACCTGCGGGGAATGTGGCGGTATGGGACAAATCAGTCGTACGATGATGATGGGGAATATGATCATGCAGACCCAGGGACCTTGTACGGGTTGTAAGGGCGAGGGACGGAAGACGAAGCGGATGTGTGAGCCATGTGGGGGAACGGGGCGTGTCAAGGAGCTGCGACAGTTAGAGGTGGCGATCGAGCCTGGGATGGCCCCTGGGGACCAGCTGAAGTTCGCGGAGGCGTGCTCGGAGACGCTGGAATACGACGTGGCCGGTGATGTGATGATTATTCTGGAGGAGGCGGAGTCGGCTGCTGGCTGGGTGCGTCGGGGTGCGGACTTGCACCAGCAGATTGTGATTGGTCTGGCGGACAGTCTGTGTGGATGCGTGCATACGGTGGATGATCATCCGAAGGTGCGGGAGGGGGAGGAGCCTGGACCTCGCCGTGGCGAGGCATTGCCGCTTAATGGAGCGGTACGTGTGCGGGTGCCGGCGGGGGTCATGACGGGGGATGTATTGAAGATTGAGGGGTATGGTATGCCGATGAAGGGAGGGGCAGGGTATGGTGCTATGTTCTTGACTGTAAAGGTGATGATTGCAGAGGACGAGCGCGATGTTGTGACGGGTCGAGGACGGGCTGCGTTGTTGGAGATGTTTGGGCGGGCGGCGGAGAGTGACGTGGCGGCTCTGGGGGCGACACTTGTAGAGGCGTAATAGAGAGTATCATGGTGTCTAGGAGGACGTAGCCGGCCTTGTTTGGATGGGCTCCTTCATCACGAATACATGCGTTGAATATGTGCGGGTTTGTGAAGGCGTCTATGTCAATGATATTGACTGGATAACGGGTTTTCACAGTGTCGTACCAATAGGGGCGCGGGTATGACGAATTCGCGTTGGCTTTGGTACGCTTGTAGAGGCACCAGAAGATGAGTTTGATGGCAGGGTACTTGCGTACAATGGCATCAATATTGGCGAGACTATGTTCGGCAAGGCAGGTAATGTGTTCGGGCGTACAATAATTTGTAGAGACATTGTTTGGTTTGCCAATAGTGTCTAGTAAGAGCTGACCCGGGGGTACTTTTACAAGTGCTTCGTAGTCACTATTGTTGAATTTATAGTCACTGACGAGCCAGACGACGGTGTGTCCCTTACGAGTATGGTCCTCAATGAGCGGATCGATATACTTGGACCAATTTGGGAGACCTGGATATCCATCAAGGATACAATCAGCGAAGAGCGTACGAGATTCTAATTCGGGTGTGATGAGTTCAGTGAAACTGTGATGTATGTGTGACGGACCAATTACATATATCATACTAGGGACTTGTAGTGATATGTGAAATTATTTCGTGATTTTTAACTATTTACTCTTATACGCCTACATATAGGCGTCTTTGTTGAGATGTACAGATTCTTTGCGGGGGTGCCAGTTTCCCTGGTGGGGAGGGAAACAATGTGATGATTGAGGAGGGGGTAGGGGTTTCACAACGCCTCCTATTGGGGGCGGTAGGTATCTACGCCCTTTGGGGCCATATCATCGGGATTGGCAGCGTTCTTCCACTCCTGGTTGAGGCCGGCACCAGAGTAATCATCGAGAAGCATCTCCTTGGCACCGAAGTCGGCAGGGTTGTAGCTGACGGCTGCACCGCCGCGCATGGAGCGACGACGAGAAGCACGGCGGCTCTTACGAGACCCCTTGCGAGAAGAGCGACGAGACTTACGAGAAGCGGAGCGGCGAGAGGCCTTACGAGACTTGCGGGCAGCCTTACGAGCCTTACGAGACTTGCGGGCAGCCTTACGAGCCTTACGAGAGGCGCGACGACGACGACGCCCGCCCTCCATATCCTTCATCCCTGCAATCTCCTTAAAGGCAGCATCAATGGGGGCCACACGTGCAGCACCGGCCATATCTGCGGGGATAAGAGGAGAACCACTGAAGGCATCGCTGTAATCGGCACCACCCAGACCGGCACCACCATGCATGGCCTTGTTGGCGTCGAGGAACTCCTGGCCCTGCTTCAGGTCACCGCCACCGAGACCCTTCTCAAAATCACCATAAGGGAGAGCAGAGTTCATGGAGAGGGCACCGCCATGACGGCGCCGGTACACTGTGCGACGGGTTGCCCGGCGACGGGACGAGCGCTTCATAGACTTGGAACGACGAGGCATTTCTACAAGTAGGGGCGATTAAAAACGCACCTAGTGGTAGAAAAATGGAAGATTCTTGGATGAAGAGCATTTCGAATTCTACCGTGTGTGGTTGGTTCTATTTCCTGTTTGTGTGGCAGTCCATCATGGCTGCGTTAGCCATCCTCGGCGTGTTCGGGTTGGCTTTCATGGGTGGCAAGCTCGGCCTCTCTAAGGGGATGCGCCTGAGCCAGACTGTAGTGATGCTCGTTTCTGCAGGCATTGCTCTAGCGTCTGCTCTTTTCCTCTACATCCTTTGCGACCGGTCGCTGCCTGGCGCTTCTGAGGCCCCTGCTGCTTAATCTCGCACTCTACTACAAGTTCCTCCAGTGAATCGTCGGTGGCGTTGTAGGTGAAGACGGTGTGCCCTTTCTTGGCGAGTCGGGTGGCGGCTGTTAGGTAGTAGTCTGAGCGCGGGGAGAGGAAGAATAGGAAATGTGTAGCCTCTTTTTGAATACGCGTATCACGAATGGCTCGTGCGCGCCGACCGAGCGTGCGCCAGTCGGCATCAATGGCAGTTACGGGGACGCTATTTCGCTCACACCAATCTTGAACATAGATTGATGTGAGCCCATCAGAAGACAAGTAGCAGTGGTCAGGGGCACGCTCTAGTTCCCCTGTAACAGCTGGTAGAAGTTCGGACTGGATTTTTGCCTTTGTAATATCGGTACGATTTCCAAGAACACCTAATAGGATTGGTGTATTATACTTTGGTGGAGATAATGAACGTGACATGGGGCTATTAGGTGTGATTTGGGTGTGAAATACGAAATACAAAATCACGTCGCTCAAATTTAGCCGGCTGCCTGGCTCGGCCTGGCGGCCTCGCCGAACGTATTTCGCGAGGGAGTATTTTGCACGCAGTATTTTCTGAAATACTATTTAATGTGTTACCATGATACCATGATACCATGATACCATGATAAAAGTGTAATAGGAATTTTATATTACATATAATACTACGTCTAATAGTAGTTACCCCCATAACCTAAAGTACGCTGACAACATAACATTAAAATGGCAGTAGATCTGTGCTATATTTGTAACACAGAATGGAAACCTGTACAAACACCGCCAACAAGTACAACATTTGATATGTCAAACCCTGATGAAGGAAGCAATGTGTTTTTGAAACAGCCGCAGCCAAACTATACTGGACAAATAGAAATATCAAATGCATGTGCATGTAATAAAATATTTAAGATGCACGAATCGTGTTACAAAGGGTATCATCGTAATAGATGTGATCCTGTAATTAATTGTGATACATGCAATGATGCACTTGATAATAAATGTCATCTAAAAATATATGATTCGGCTGACGGGTATTTATGTGCTGAAGGCGAATTAGATGATGCACCAATTAATGGATATTGGAAATTTTATTATCCATCTGGGGCAATAGCAAGTGAAGGTAGAAGGCAAGAACATACCTATGGTTGGGGAAGTAAAGGATCTATAAATAGTGGTTATTGGAAGCATTATTATCCATCTGGCTGTTTATCAATGGAAGGGGCATATAATAGCCCCAATACAGTTGGGACAGCAACGTATTATAGAAAAGGTGGAGTTTGGAAACATTACTATGATTCTGGATCACCTTCGATTCAACCAAAGTTGAAATGTGAAGAATTATATGTAGAAGATAATACAGAACCTATTACTGAAAGAAAACAATGTAATCCAAAATCATCAAAGACATACGATATTGATGGCAATCTTCTCCGTGACTACGATTTAACTACAAAAGAGGGTGAAATGATGGGACTATTAGAATCTTATCTTAAAGATACTAGTGTTACAGTGAAACAATTTATGGAGGCTAAAGAAACTAAAACAAAAGATGAATTTAACGATTTTTTCATTAACTTAATGAACTCTAAGTAGTGTGTGTAGGAAAGCAAGTGTATAATTACAATTACAATATAGATAAATATAGTAATTGAAATTGTGGCCTATTAGGGGTGTTGTGGGGGAAGAATGCGAAGCCTTTATTCAAGACAAGGGGTTGTGGGGGCTTGGACCCCCACAACGAAGCTAGATTCAGAGCGTAGGGTTTGTAAGGGAGAGGCACTCTCCCTTACTCTATTCGACAAGCAACTGGGACATATCGATCTTGCGCTTGGTCGTCCTGGAGCTCACCAGATAGATGGAGTTCTCGGTGACGACCAAAATATCCTCACCTGCCTTGTACATGTTCTGCACAATGCTGGTGAATTCCTCAGAGCTCTTCACGAGCATCTTCTGCTTGCGCACGGGATCCTCGCCGATAAATGCCGCGCCCTTGTGAGTGGCCTCGTAATAGTCGAGCTGGATGGGGCGATCCTCCTTCATGGCCAGACGGGCGGCCTGCAGGAGGGCGGTAGGGGAAGGCAGGATCTCCTGGGTCGCTGCGGCAGTGGCAGTGGCAGTCTGCTGGGGTGTGGAAGCCGGGGTAGAAGCCATTTGGTAAGTCTGCTTGCCACATTGAATCTAATTGTTTCATTTTCCCGCGATTGCGGCTGGTGCGGTTGCAACAACCTTCCGTGTGCGCTTTTTGGGGGCCGCCGCTGGTGCCGCCGGCGCTGCAGGTGCATCCGTACCAGCTCCACCCCCTGCTGCCGGCAGCACAGTCTTCACACCACGTTTCCGCGGCGTAGGCTTTACAGGTGCCGCCGCCCCCGCTGCTGCCGGTGGAATTGGCCGAATGATCTCCGCCGCATGATCATCCAGGAACCGATTGACGAAGTCGTACGCCTCATTGATCTGTTTCATATGGCGCGCCCCCGTGATAATGATGTTCCCTGTCTGGAAGAAACTGATTGTAATCCGCTTACACTGTCCTTCACCGGACCCGTCGCCCTGACCCTGACAGAACTCCTTGCACGTACATTGCCCAGGCTTCGTCTTATCTGCCGTCTCATTGTAATAGTACTTTGTATTGACACCTTGGTAAATCGTGCTCTCCAAGATACTGAAGATCCCATAACGGCGCGTGATTAGTTCATGGAGCTTGTCACGGCGCAGCGGCACACCCACACTGAAGTCACTATTGATCAGCTGCTTGTTGAAGCGGACCACGGACGGTTCGCTGCCCCAAGGGCTCCGCGGCAGCTTCGCCACCTCCCGTAATAGCCACTCCAGCGTTTGTACGCCGAACTCCTCGGAGGCGATGCCCGTCATCTGTACGGACCCATTGGCAAACAACTTCAGATTCACTTCCTTCCAGCCGGCCGCATTCGGATTCGGCTGGCGAACGACGAGGGTCGATTGATTAAAGAAGCACTTTGAACTGATCTTGCGCTTCGTCAAGGCGTCGCGATGGCTCAGACCAATCACTTGATCGCGGTGTTCGAACTTCAAGATGCCCTCACCGGGCCACCACAGCGGAATCAAGATGTGATGAATGTCTTCAAACAGTTGATTCAGATTAAGGGTTGTGTTAAAGTGAGCAGTGGCGACCATTGTGCTAATACGCAACGGGGTCTTCTTATAGAGATCTTTACTTGGCGGCACGGGCAGCTGCGCTGCCACGGGGCTTCCTAGTGGGCTTGGTTGGACTTGTAGGGACATTGTGAGGTGTGGCGGGTTGTACCTTAAGTGGGGTCCAAGCGAACAAATCAAATTTTCGGAGAATCACCTCCCGTATTGTGCGCAAGAATGTTGCAATAACAAGCGGGGGCAACAGATCAACGCCGATTTCCATGAGGGGTTTGTGCGCCTCTATGAGCTCCTCGTCCATAAACTGGAAGCTCGTACAGAAGAAGAGCGACGCCTGTATAAGCTCGCTGACACTGACTGTTAGGGTGTATTGGTCTGGCCGCGCGTGGAGGAACTCCATAAAATGACAGATGTCGTTGCGCATAATACGGGCCCCGCGCAAATCGCCGCGCATCGACTGGGTCTGCAGTGAATGTGTGGTGGGTGGATCGAAGCGGACTCGGAGGCAGCGACTGCGGAGGCTCATCTGGACACGGCTCAGTGAGTTGCAAATAAAAATAATACAGATATTCTGCGGAGAATTGTCGAGGAACGGGCGGAGGGCCAGCTGGGCCGAGTCGGTCAGCGTCTCGCATTCGTCCAGGACGAGGAAGCGTGGTCTCGTGTCGGCAGGGTCGCGCCAGTCGGTTGTGACAAACGGAATAATCTTGGCGCGGATAGCGTCGAGAGATCGCTCGTCGGCCGCGTTCAAAATACGGCACGTCTGGACCTTCATGTGGCTGTCGCCCCAGATCTTGTTAAGCAGCCACTCCACTGTAGAGGTCTTACCTGACCCTGGCGGACCATACAAAAGAAGATGCTGTAGATATTCAGGATGATCCCCGAAAAGGCCGAATATTTGCTGGACCCGCGTACAAAGGGGATCGAGGTTTTTCGGGGCGACCGTTGTGTATCCCATTAAGGGGATTGGCGGGGGCAGGGTTTAGATGGGATATTATGTAAGCTTACTATATAAATTCAATGCAGAGCCTTTATTGAAGGGAGGACAGTAAGGGTGAGTGGTACCGCCCCCTTGGGCTTAAATATGCAGACACGATGGAACCTTAGATGAAGAAGCGTACTACTACAAAGAAGAATGCCCCTGAGACCCCAGACACTCCCGCGCCAAGTGCTTCCGCTCTACCTAACAGTCATAGCAACGAATTTATGGCTAACGGGGAAAATGCAGCAGCAGCAGTCGCCACCGCAAAGCCCGCTGCCCGCAAACGCGAGTCCAAGAAGAAGTTCCCAGTGGTGGCAGTGGTAACGCCTGAAGGCATCGAGGGGACCTTCTCTATTGAGCAGCGCCGCCCCCTAATTGCCCACCTACCGATCCACAGCTCCGAGGTTCAGTTCCACGACAACTCTATGCATTATGATCCGACACCGCCTTGCCAACCTGAGGCTTTTGACACGCAGTTCGAGGTGTATCAGACCGCATCTGAGACCGTGGAAAAGCTGGACACGATGTACGAGCCGGCCCCCGAGCACATCCAGGAGGAGTCCAAGGAGGAGACTAGTACGGGTGATGTGGTGGTTGAGGAGAAGGCCACGCTGCCCGTCTATGCTAAGGGCGAGCTCCTGGTCCTGTACAAGCACACCAAGACGTCCCAGCGTCTCCCTGAGTCATCGGACGTGGCCTGTTTCTGGTGCTGCCACACGTTTGAGGGGATGCCGTGCGTGATCCCTGTGCGCGAGGAGAAGGGCGTCTATGAGGTGTATGGGAACTACTGTTGCCCCGAGTGTGCGCTGGCGGGAATCCTGGAGGAGCGCGATGATTCACATGTGAAGTGGGAGAAGATTTCACTCCTGCACCGCATTTATGGCGTACAGGTGAGCGGCGGACCATCGGGTCGCATCTACCCTGCTCCCCCGCGGTCGATCCTGAAGTTGTTCGGCGGGACTGTGGGGATTGACAGTTACAGGGCCACGATTCGCGAGCGGAAGGTCCGCGTGGATCTGCACTTGCCGCCGATGGTGAGCATCCTGGCGACGATGGACACGAAGCCGATTGATTTCTACGAGACGACGATCCCGAAGTCGTTCGCGCCGTCCCTGAATGACCGTACGCAGAAGGCCGAGGAGGGTCTGCGTCTGAAGCGCAGTAAGCCACTGAAGGACAAGGAGAGCACGCTGGATGCCGTGATGAATCTGCAGATTCGTCGTGTGCCGGCGGAACCCGTGGCACCTGCAGCCGGCCTACTGACGGGCATCAGCAACATCTTTGGTGGCAGCGCGGCCGCGATCGCGGTGTAAATTAGCAAAAACGCACGCAATATATACACAACACCCCTAATAGTCCTTGGTAGAGGGTACTATTAGAGATGTTTGAGACGGCGCTGGCGGCCTAAAAATTGAGCCTGTGTGTTTGAAGTACAACCTGTACCCTATATCACACGCCATGCCGACTGACAACGAAACATTTACTGTGACAATCCAAGCCAGCGGGAAGTCTGCGGAGACTTTGCTCGCGAAGTTGAATTATGGCGCGCCTGTTGTGGTGGCGAGCCAACCTGATGCGTCGGTATTGGCCGAGTTGGAAGCAATTAAGGTGTCTATTGCGGCACTAGTACAGCGCTTTGACGTTGTTCGGGTGAAGGACGAGAGTGGGCCTGCGCCTGTGCCTGCACCGTGCCCTCGCCTGGAGGTCGTTGAGACGCCGGTGGTTGAGATTGCATGCGCTCTACTGGAGCCGACTGAGAAGCTCGCAGGGACAAAGCGACGCTGGTCAGAGGCAGCAGCAGAAGAAGAGGAGAAGGTTGTTGCGAGCGAAGCAGAGGAGGAGGAGATCGAAGAGGAGGTAGAGGAAGAGGTCGTTGAGGAGGTTGTTGAGGAGACTGTAGATGAGGAAGTTGAGGAGACTGTAGATGAGGAAGTTGAGGAGACTGTAGATGAGGAAGTTGAGGAGACTGTAGAGGAGGAAGTTGAGGAGGAAGTTGAGGAGACTGTAGAAGAGGTTGTAGAGGAGGAAGTTGAGGAGACTGTAGAAGAGGTTGTAGAGGAGGAAGTTGAGGAGACTGTAGAGGAGGTTGTTGAAGAGGAGGTCGAGGAGACTGTAGAAGAGGTTGTTGAAGAGGAGGTCGTAGAGGAAGAGGCCGAAGAAGAAGAGGAGGAGCTCGAGCTTGAGGACTTCGAGTGGAGGGGTGGCATCTATTACAAGGACCAATACAACAACATCTACACCCAGGACATGGACGGTGAGATCACGGATGCGATTGGCACCTATGACCCCAAGGCCGACAAGATCACGTTCAATAAGGAGTAAATCTAATGCACATATAGAATGTACGCCCCTACAATTATAACAGCATTTCTGCTCATTGGCATAACTACGGCACAGTATTTCACAGACATTGGTGGGCTCGACAAGGGCGCCAATGTCGTATTTTTCATGGCCCTTGCGCTCGTAATGGCCCTCGTGAATATGCTATTAGGGGATCGTGCAGCCTGGGTTGGCCTGGGTCTGGGTATGATTGTGTGGCTAACTCTTCTACTAGTGAAGCTGTTCAGCGGCAAGACTGTTTCGCCAGCCGACATAATTGACAAGCGCTGTGTGCGTTCCACGTCCTCGTCAGCGGCCAAGAAGTGCAAGCGCAAGCAGATCATTGTGACGGCGCCTGCATGCCCTGAACCGAAGTGTGAGTGTGGGCGCTGCGACCCTTCAACTTGTACCACAGACTGTATAGATATGCAGTGTGGGGCCTAAGCGCGTCTCGACAATTAGAGAGTAAGATAGTATGGAGTCTCTGAAGTATTATTCGGCCATGGCTGGTCTGAAGGTATTTAATGCTGTATGCAGCGCCGTTGATATGTATTCGTATTTCTTTGGTATGGTGTATTCTTCTGTATATTCTATCCTGACTGGCATGGAAAACACTTGGTGCTTTTATGATGGTGCGGACCTACCTGTACAGAAGCGCTTTACGGATTCTGCACGGACTGAGAGTGTTGAGTGGTTCTATTTCAGGCGCACGCGGGAGTGGGTCCATCGGACTGCAATTACGGGGAAGGCTGCGAAGAAGTGCCCATGGATGACTGCGACACTGGTGAAGCCGAACGGGGATATGGTGGATTTGTCCGAGTTCTTTGCTGGTCATCGTTTCTACATGCCTTATGGGTACATCAAGTGGCCTACTGCGGAACAGATGTTGGCGGCGTGGAGCATCGAGTCGCACCAGTGGTTCATTGGTGATAATGCGGAGAAGACGATGATGACTGTTATGGATATGGGGTGCGACGAGCATTCATTTTCTGTGGGCCTACGGGACGATGATTCTCTGCGGGCCTATTGGCGCACCTTTGGAATGACCTATTCGGCGGACTCGTCGGCGGCCCCTTCTGAGGGCGGATCCGAGGACGAGGAGGAGGCGGTGGCTGAGGTTGAGGAGGTCGAGCCCGATGTTAGCGAGGAGGAAGAGAGCACTGATAAGCCGGTTGTCGAGACTGCCGAGGATCTGACGGTATCTGATACTGAGGAAGATGAGGACGCTGTTGTTCTACCCGAGCCTGCGGAGGAGGAAGTTGAGCGGAATCCCCTAGAAGAGATGGATTAGGGGGGGGGCGAGATACTATTCCTCTAATAGTAAAGGCGTAGGGGGTTAAGGGGGTAGTGGCTCGCACTATTGCGAGCCCCAACGCCTTCAGCGGAGAGGCACTCTCCCCCCCCCACTTAAAAATTGACAGCTAATTTGTAAGGTAGGAATGAGTACCCCCACTATGTCAAGCCAATCCGCCGTTACGACATCAAGCCTACTGACCAATGATTCCATTCCTAGTGGTGCATGGACTCTTTGGTACCACTCTCCACACGAGACTCGCTGGACGCTCGCCACCTACAAGGCTATTGCGACAGTGAGCACTTGGACGGAGCTCTGGACGCTGATGGACTCCTTGAGTGATGATACTCTACTAAATGGCTTCTTCCGCTTTATGAAGCACCCTATTACGCCCATGTGGGAGAATCCTGCCAACATTCGTGGTGGCGCCTACAGCATGCGCATTCCTCGCAAGGACGCTGCCGATGTGTTTATGAAGTACAGCATTGGTGTGATGCTGGGTGCAGTTGCCAAGGACGCTGACAATGAACTCCTGGGTGTTGCTATTAGCCCCAAGCGCGGATTCAACGTGATTAGTGTATGGAATAGCAATTACGAGGTCCATTCGGCAAATGACGATATCAAGTACATTAGCCGCGTGATTCCTGCGGATGAGATTCGCTACACGAAGCATACCGACCGCCAGTTCTAACTGGCGTGTCCTTGTTGCTAGAGCTGACCAAAGGTCAGCGAAGCATACCGACCGCCAGTTCTAACTTCTATGCCGATCATACATACTTCACATAACGTTTCAACTCATCAGATAATTCCAACTCATTACGTGCAACATCGCGTATTTTATTGCACACGACATTTAACGACATTAATTCACCATTTACACTGTCCATATGTGGCAAATATGCCTTTGAATAATCATCTTGATCCCCCAAAAACTCATGCGGGTTATAAATTTTAAAGTTGGAAAACCCACACGCGCCTAATAGTCCTGTTAAAATAGCATAATCAAAATTCACGTAATGAATATCATATATATTTTTTTGCCCACCATTTAAAAAACCAATCAAATTACATAAATTCTTATCTTTCATATATACACGCACAACTTTTTCAAAATCTGGTACTGAAATGCGCAAGATTCCATCACATTTCAATACACGATTCCAAGATAAAAAAACATCTAATAACTCCGCACGTTTAAAATGTTCTAATACGTGACATATATATATTTCATCAACACATTGCGAGTTAATTATTGATAAATCTGTAATATTTAATTTAATATCGGCCACCGGTGAGTCAATATCAACATTAATAAAATTACGCAGCTTTAATCTCCCACACCCCAAATGCAATCTCATACTATAAATAACATATAATATTATGTTATGTTATAGGATATACAGAAGAATTTGCGCACAAATTTGTCAATTTTACTTTTAGGGGGTGATAGTGTTATTTGAGGTTTAATGCAACACGCCATTTGTTCGCCTATTTCATATTCATGTGCGCGCCATTCACGAATAGCCCGTTTGTATTCGTCGGCTTCTTCTCGTAGTGTCACTACATGTCCGCGTGGCCCAGAATAGGGGGCGATTGGATTCTTAGAATTCTCGTATTTCTCTTGATACACTTCATGTAAGCTAGGAATTCCTAACCGTTTCCATACAGGGTCAGGGTAGATTTTTGCACTTGGCATTTAGGGGGTGGCTTGGGACAGGTGATTTCTAAAATCACAAATCATGTGTCGTCAAATTTCGTCCCGTCGCCGCTGCCCGAAGTCCGCCGACGACCGACAAGATTTCGGCCGGCGACGGTGGCAGTATTTCATCGTCCGAACTAAAACCATCAGATCCACTATCACTCACTATACTACTTGTACCTCGACTACGTGTAGTAGAGCGGCTGCTTACAGGACTCTCAGTCCGTGACCACGACATAACACACGTGGGAATATCGACATGTATAAATGGCATACGTGCGCAAATCACAAATCCATGCCGCTTATACCAGTCAATAATGTGCGTGCAATTTACGGGTTTTAATGTCAGGCTGTCGCACGTTGCCTTAATAGCCTCTAATAGGCGACTCCCGTTACCGCCACTTCGATGACCATCTTGGACAACCAAGAAAGCAATTGCGCCGTCGCTTACAAGTCCAAACCCAACCAGCGTGGCGTTATAATATAACCCCATGCTGCTGCATAAGTCTATTGCGGACCAGGCGGCGGCGAAATCTGTGTCATCTATTGTGGGAAAATTCTCTACAAAAATACGGCCTACATGGCGGAAATCACACAGGGGCAAGGGGTGAATAGCATACATTTTGGCATATCTACTTTTAGGGCGCGGAAATATTGTGCGTTGTGTGCTTGCTAAATACCGCCAAGAAATGCTTCATATGCGATCTTTGCGGCTGCATCATCGGCAAATACAAGCTGATACACCATACCTGTTTGTCGAATTATAACATCAGTACTTACGACCTGTATGCTATCAATATTTCGCCAAAAAATAAATACTGAATCACGCTCGCATTCGCGCCAAATACGAATACCTGTGGGTACCTTGATTTCGTATTTCGGCGTAAATATTGTGATAAGCATGGGGTGTGACGGGCTTAAATCATGGTCGCATTTTAAATTACAATGTCGTTTGTAAGTGCAATGAGCGCACCAGCTCTTACAAAGCGCGGTGTAAATGGAAGTGACGTTTATACAGCCAACGGTGTCGGGGATCCTCGAGTCGCTCTCTACACGTCCCTTGTGCGGGGCTGCGATCCCAAATTTATCCGTGAGCAACTGAAGGCGATTGGGGAAATGAAGAGCGGTGCGGCTGTCCAAGATGCGATCGTGATGGCGTACCAGGCACGTGATGCACGCGGTGGCAAGGGTGAGCGCGACGTCGCCTACACGATGCTTGTGGAACTGGCGGCGGAACAGACTGTCGAGGATGTGCAAAAGATGCTGAAGCTTGTCATGGAGTATGGTTGCTGGCGGGACGTGTTTGTGCTGATGGATATGAGGACAATGAGCGGCAAGTGTCCATTTGGCGAGGCTGTGGTGCGGCTGGTTGCGGAACAGCTAGTGGCTGACGAGGCGGCAATGGCGGGCGGCAAGCCTGTGTCCCTACTAGCCAAGTGGATGCCACGTGAAGGCAAGAAGGGTGAGGAACTTGTGCATACATTTGCCGGCATCAAGGAGGCCGACTCAGATCGCACACGGAATTGGAAGCGGATGATGTATCGCCGACGCATCGTGGCTCTCAACAAGTACTTGAAGACCACGGAGATTGCCATGTGCGGTGGGAAGTGGGCCACCATCAAGCCTGGTGCAGTTCCTGGGCGGTGCCTGAAGAAGAATCGCGCGGCGTTCCTCAATGAGATTGCAAAGCATGGGCGAAAGGATTGGGAGCGCAGCGGCTCCGAGGACCGTCGCACTTGTGCGCGGAACTTCAAGGAGCACATTGCAGCCGGCAAGTCGGTCAAGGGCGGGACCACGGTGTTCCCCCACGAGATTGTGCGGGATATCCGTGACGCGAGCAAGGACCAGCAGGCACTTCTGGAGGCCCAGTGGGTGGCTATTAGGGATGCTGCAGCAGGCAAAGGCGGGTTCCGCCGCACGGTGCCGCTCGCCGACTTCAGCGGGTCCATGAATGGCTTGCCGATGCTGGTCAGTATGGCGCTCGGTATTCTGATGAGCGAGGTCAATCATGAGGCGTTCCGTGATCACGTACTGACTTTCTCGGAGAACCCAACATGGGTAAGCCTGAAGGGCGCGAAGAACCTGGCCGAGAAGGTGCGCCGTTGCTCGGAATCGCCATGGGGCATGAGTACGAACATTGAGGCAGCCTTTGGCCTCATTCTACGGCGCATGGAGGAGCACCGTGTTCCAGTCGGCGAGGAGCCCGAGGACCTTGTGATTTTCACGGACATGGGCTGGGATGCCGCTCTGTGTCGTGACGTCGGCTCCTGGAAGACGCACATTGAGCTTCTGCAGGAGAAGTTCCGTGCCGCCAGTGAGCGGACCTGGGGAGCAGGCCAGCCTGGCTGGAAGATGCCGCGCATTGTTGTGTGGAACCTCCGTGCGGCCTTCAAGGATTACCACGCGACTGCAGCGGCCCCCGGCGTGATCCAGCTCTCGGGCTGGTCGCCATCCACCCTAAAAGTCCTCCAGGAGGGTGCCATCAGTACTCCGACACCCTATGAGTCGATGCGGGCGGTCCTCGATGATCCTCGGTATGACGCTGTGCGGGCTGCATTCAAGCTTGCGTAATGCGGAAGCAGGTTCTGTGACACATTCAAGCTTGCGTAATGTGACGCGTCCAGGGCCTAAGGATCACTTTCATAGGCACAAGTAGGCGGAGAGGAACCGGCTGATGGACAATGTGATGGAAGAGTTGTGCCCGATGAAGGAAGTGATTAGCCTTCGGGAAGCATGCACACGCAGTACTAGCATTATCTGTCGGCGTCGATGAGCTTTCCGCTTAGATATACGATTGAGGTAGCGATGGCACAAGTAGGGGAAGCTGGCGTGGCACCCAGAACAACCTCTTGATTTGCACATCGTATCCGCGACAGGCCTAGCCAGCCGACTGCGTTGTGAGGAGCTGCAAAAGGCAGCGATCCCCGTCTCGTATATCGAAGACAGGACTAATCACCCTGTCGCCCCTTACCCCCTGTTCCATACAGCAATGTATTATAAATCATGTTGAAAAGCATTTTTGCTATTCGAATATATACTGGAGCTCGCAAAAGGTAAGTTATTGGGGTTTCCCCCGTGTCAGCTACGTTACAGTCTGGATGTTCCTTACAGCAACACAAACTGTTTTATTAAGGCAAAACACCGAAAGGAACGCGCACCCCCCAGCAGGGATGGCCGAGTGGTTAAGGCGCTACGTTGAGGTTCTGTTACGGCGCAGAGGGTCGAAACAGGTAGTATCGTAGTTCGAAAGAGCGAGGGTTCGAGTCCCTTTCCCTGCATATACCCCCAGGTTTATTTGATATTCTTCTAGAACCTCAAATAAAACACTTAGAAGCGGACTGGTCTAAACTCGCGCGGCGACTCTTAGGTAATAGGGACGCGATGTCCGTTGAAATTACACCGACCTCAGCTGCAGCCGCAGCGCCACAACCCGCCCTCGAACTCCAAGTGTATCCACACGGACTCGGAATCTCAACCAACGGAGGCACTAAATCGTACTTTTTCCCATGGCGTGTCATTGAGGGGGTCCATGTAGAACGGAAGACGAGCGACGCTGCCGGCACCCCCTTCTGGGCCCTAACAGTCCAAACAGCAAAGGACCGCATTAATCTCACGTCGGTGCGGAATCTGGAGGCCGACTACCGTGCAATATGTATGAACTACAAGGTCTAAATTACAAATATTTTGTCAGCATTTCGATTAATGTCGTTTTATTTTCTAAAGACGATTCACTTAAATATTTAATCATTTGCTCACACTTTAATTGCAATGAAGTTTTATTTTCTTGAGGGGATGTTACGTTTGCATGATGTAAATATAACTTATCAGGTTTAGGATCATTACTATATGCCCATATAGAATCATCAAATAAACCCCATTTTAAATCATGTTGTGATATAATGTTATTTATTATTGCTTGTTCATTAATAAATTCACCATCCGTATGGGATTTCATACGTTGTTCAACCTCTGCCCATAATTGTAATGTACGTGGGCTGCATTTTAAATATATGAACCCAGTATTTATAGTATTATCGGGGCCGCGCCTATGTTCTTTTTGAAACAAAATGTCTTTATTATCGTCCAATTTAAGTAAGTGTTCAAAATTATCATATACAATAATATCAATGTCACTGATAAGAATATGTGTTTCGTGTGGTATATTTGCCTCTATAATATCTTTAACGCGTGAAACTTTTTCAAGCATAAGATTACGAAAATCAAGTGTTCCAAAATTAGAAGATTTTGACTTATAATTAAATTTTATAGGATGTAATTCAATATGTGGAATAGCATTACGTATAGATAATTCAAAGCAATCTTTTAATACAGCTTGATTATCATCATAAAAATAATAACACTGTATAGTATTATTAACTTGCGGTTTGTTATATAATTTATCAATTGTTTTTTTATGTTTAATTAGTAATATTATTAAACATACACAAATTCCACTAATTAACAATGCTAACATCTAACTATATGAAACAAAAATATCTACCAACTAAGAAAATTTGATGACACCCGTATGCCCACATACAGGTACCATCTGAGTCGCACACAATGCCAAGTCCATACTTGCACATCGTTGATACATCCAAGCCATGCGAGGTCGCAAACGGATACCCCGCCGATCCCGCAAAGACCTACGCCTACCCCCTCGACAACTTCCAGCGCTGGGCCATCGCCGCCATCAGCCGCCACGAAAATGTCCTTGTAACCGCCAAGACCGGTTCAGGCAAGACACTTGTAGGGGAGTACCAGATCGCCGAGAGCCTCCGTGCTGGTCGTCGCGTCTTCTACACGACCCCCATCAAATCCCTCAGTAACCAGAAATTTCATGACTTGCGCGCGGCCTTCCCCGAAGCGTCCGTCGGCATTATGACCGGTGACATCAAGTTCATGCCCCACGCAGACATTGTCATTATGACCACCGAGATCCTCAGCAATCTCCTCTACAAGCAAGGTACCGCCACCGCCCACCTCGGCCTAACTGCGAGCCTCTCACTGGACCGCCTGGACGCCGTGGTGTTTGATGAGTGCCACTATATTAACAATAAGGAGCGCGGTAAGGTGTGGGAAGAGACGATGATTCTGCTCCCACCCGAGGTCAGCCTGATTCTTCTGTCAGCCACCATTGATCGCCCTGACCTGTTCGCCAACTGGATCGCCGAGCTCCGCAGCAAGCCCATGTGGCTGATTCCTACTGGCCATCGCGTGGTTCCACTCACGCATTACGTGCTCTTCCCACAGGACCTCGACGAGTTTCTGGAGTCGGACGGGGCACGAGGACACCCTATGAGGACTATTATGGATGCGAGTGAGAAGTTCAAGGATACGACGTATCGTGACTGGCTGAAGGCCCGTGCTGGTCTCGCGGAGGCGGCGAAGGCGTTCAAGGCTCGCGCAGCGGCCAAGGATACACCAGGGGGCTTGGAGGGCAAGGTCCGTGTCGCCGCCTTCCAGCACACCTTGAACCAGACCGTGGAGTACCTGGCTCGTCGTGAGCTCCTGCCGGCCCTCTTCTTCGTCTTCAGTCGGCGCGACTGTGAGCGCTATGCGGCGGCCGTGGAAGGCGCACGAATCGACAGCTCGGACGCGGCGGCCGTCAAGCACATCATCGACTACCACCTGCGCCACCACAAAGAGTCCCTGCAAGACGTCAAGCAGTATTGGGACATCCGAGCCCTGTGCGAGCGCGGCATCGCCTACCATCACTCGGGCCTCCTACCTGTCCTCAAGGAGATGGTGGAGATTCTCTTCAGCAAGGGCTACATCAAGTGCCTCTTCTGTACGGAGACCTTCGCCGTGGGCATCAATATGCCGACGAAGACTGCCGTGTTCTTGGACTTGAAGAAGTATTGTGAGGAGCGCGGGGGCCTACGTGTGCTTCATACGGACGAGTACTTACAAATGGCCGGCCGTGCGGGGCGCCGAGGTCTCGACAAGGTCGGTACTGTCCTCTACTTGCCTGTACGAGAGCCTATTACGCCCGAGGAGGCACACCACATGATGAAGGGTGGTATGCCACAAATCAGTAGCCGCATGGAGTTCGGCTATGAGTTCATTATGAAGGCGTTCCATACGGGCAACGACACTTGGCGACGCATCATCAACGACTCTTACTGGAATCAGCAGCAGGCGAGCTTGGAGCGACAGTTAGAGGACGAGCGGGCAGGGTTGCAGGGGCGCATCGATGCTCTTGGGCTGACGAGTGAGCGGATTGTGGAGCTGGCCGTGCGATTCGATCTGGAGGCCAAGGTGCGGGCCACCGTGAATGCCGCGCGCAAGGAGGCGCAGCGGGCTCTGGACCAATGGAAGAACCGGCACATGGGGCCGACTTGGGAGGCCGCTTATACTGCCATGGGCCAATACAATCGCCTAGTTGCAGATCGGACGACTGTAGAGCGCCAACTGGCTGAGCTCCGTGCTGCCCGTGCGGACCCCGCAGTTCTTCTGCAGACGCGCCTGGACTATTTGATGGACCGCGGCTTCTTGACAGGGACCATGGAGGCCCCTACACTCACCCCTAAAGGTCAGATGGCGACGGAGGTGAATGAGGCACATCCGCTGGTACTTGTAGAGGCGTATGAGCGGGGTGTGTTTGCTGGACTTACGGGTGATGAGTTGGCGTGTGCGCTGGGGGCGTTTATTGTAGAGCGGGAGACGGTGGAGGGCGAAGGGATGACGTTCGATGACTTGCAGGTCGCAGGGGATGCGGTGAAGCGGACGTGTGTAAATCTGCGGTCCGTGGCAGACGAGCTATGGACCGCAGAAAGGGCCCCGTCTGAGGCGGCCTACTGGGCCACGACCGCACAGTGGGTCGAAGTGGGCGCTCGGTGGCTGGCTGGTGAGCCCGCGGCACACATTTGCGCCGACTTCGGTCTATATGAAGGGAACCTGATTCGAGGGATTCTGAAGCTCTCGAGTCTGGTAGAGGAATTCACGTCGCTGGCAACGTTCAAGGGAGATGTGGCGACGTTGGCGGCCCTAGATGGAGTTAGCACACGTCTTGTACGGGATCTTGTTGTCCCTGACTCACTCTACTTGCGACTGTAATAGTGACTTCTTATTAGGGCTGGGACTGGGACTGGTGCCATTGATATTACCAACAGGTGTATAAACGGTGGGATTGCGGCTATTACGGGGAAGAGGATTCTGAACAAAGCGCGGCTCGCCCCACAGCGGGAGAGTCATGAAGAGCGCACCGAGGCCAAGGACGATATAGCCGAACTGGATCTCAGTGAGCCCAAAGCCATCCAAGAGGGTACGGCCGATGTATTTTATTAAGTCGATTACGCCGGCAAAAAAACCGAAGACCGAATCTACGGCCTTTGCGCCCACGGGCTTCGTGGCCTCCACGGCGGCAAGAGCAGCCTGAAGATCCGCAACGTCGGCGTCGGATGCACTTATGGCGGCCGATACAGTCGTTGGCTCGGCCTGGGCTGCGCTGCCACTCCCAGACTCGAAAGACTCTTGTAGTTCATATTGCGGGACAATAAACTGGCTCGGCTCACTTGACATATCTATTAGGGATTAGTAAAACTCGAACCGCGGTCCAGCGCACGGTGCCGCAGCCGGCTCTTTGTCAGCTGCCGCAGCAGGATCCCACACCTGGAACACAATACGTTCGCGCCACTGGGGCCGATTCATATCGGCGTAGTACTTCATCTGGAGGCGCTCTCCAGACGTGAATGTGCGCTGGGAATCCGCCGGCGGCCTGTATGTGACAAGTGTGGCCCACTGCTCGATCCACACACGGACCTTTCCTGGTTCTACACGATACACCACAGCATCTACAAGAGCAGGTCCTCCGAGAATGGCAGTTAGAGTGGCGAGTGAGGCGGCACAACGCTTCATTGTTTTTTCACGGCGGTTCAGCTGGTTGATTGTGCGGGGAATGAGCGGTGGCACAGGGTCACGTACAATGACCGACTTTAGTGCGGCCTGATTTAGGAGGTCCGCATAGCGCCGAATAGGAGACGTAGCGTGGCAGTACTGGACCGGTTCGGGACCGATCGATGCATGTGTAGCATCGCGGCTCGGCTGCACGTAGGTCGCTGCTGCAAAGGCGAGTCGCTGGGCCGCGGCGGGAAGAAGGGCGGTCTCGGCCAAGGCAGCTTGATCCACCCCAGCGTGTGCGCGCAGAACTCCTACCCCGTGCTCTACTAGTACCTTTGCGGCCTCCTTATTGTACAGCTTCATGAGCTCCGCGACCCATTCATGGGTGTCGAGAGGGTTTCCACCTAGGTGGGCTGTTAGGGGAGGTAGAATGTGGAGCGGGAGTCGTGTCGTGGTCGGATTTGTGGTGAGTGCGGCCTGGGCGACCGATTCGTAGGTAAATGTCTCGTTGTTAGTGACTGTGTAGAGGGCAAATTCGCAGACTGTTAGGGTGTGTGTGGTGTTGTTCCAGAGGAGGCGCAGACCGATTGTGGGTTTCGGTGTGCCTGGGGCGAGGCTGAAGAGGTCTTCACTGAGGTGGGCGGGGAACATGGGCTTAATTGCTTGACCTGTGGGGGTGTAGAGGGTTTGTGAATGGAGAGCGGCGGCGATCTTCAGGGCGTCTGGGGCGGAGGCCATATAGGCATCGACGTCTGAGATGCCGATGATAAGTTCCCACGTGTCTGTGACGGCGTCGAATCGGTGGAACGAGAGGATGTCGTCAATGTCTTTGCAGCCGGCAGGGTCGATGTTGATAGTGTAGTAAAGGGCGGGATCGAGTGTTCGGCGGGTTGGTGCTGGAGTGGCAATTAGGGGGGTAGGTGGGGTTGTGGAGGAGGGTTTTCTCCAGTGGGGCGATGCGGCGATTTGGTGGGCAGTGGTTTCGGCGGCGAGCTCACCCACGGGCCCGATGATCTGGACGAGATTTGCGCGGGGAAACTGTTGATTCTGTGGCCAGTCCTCGAATGTAGCAGTGATGAGGATATTACGGGACCGGTCCTTGGTGGAGCATCCGACACGAAAGGGCGGATAGGAGGTATCGAAGGGATAGAAGAGATAAAGAGGGACGTGCCGACTGGTCATTCCGTGGATTGTTTTGGATTTGAGGTCGAGGATGCCGACGAGGAGCGGATGGGTGGCTCGGTAAATGAGTTGGCAGCATTGATTTGTGGAGTCCCATGCGACGGTGTCACCAGGAAGTGCCTGGGCGGCTTGGCGGGGGTCTTCGAAGGACGCGAGGGGGGCAAGTGTGACAGGATCGAGGACCTGGAAGGGGGTCTGGGGCGTGGGCTTGGCGTATGATTTGACGTGGAGCATGATGGGTGGGCGGCTCTATATGATGAAGAAGGGCGCTGTCAATTTTTACTGGGGTTTATCCATGAGTTGCTATTAGGATTTGTGGAGGGTGCAGGTGATGTAGAACATCGCGGGCCAGATAAATTTTAACGGCTCATAGTACAACCTTTATGAGCTACGTAACTGCTATTACCCCGTCTGTACCTTCTGCCATTCAAGAAGGGGGGTACTATGTTGTTAGGTTGATTCCTAACAACGACGTATATCAACTACACTATGATTATAGTCCAGCGGGTCCATCTGTAACACAGTATGGTACTCCAGTTACATTGTCATGGTCTTCGACTGATACATCCGTTGTAACAGTGGATCAGGATGGTGTTATTACGTCCCACGCTGCTGGCCTTGCATACATTACAGCGACTGATGTGAATGATGCGACACTCACAATGACGTACAAGGTGTATGTGACAGGTCTAATCCCTGCCGATGGTCATACTGCATTATATCCAGGAGAGCAGGTGAATTTCAACAGCTCTCCGTTTGCAAACACTATAACACTAACTTCCAGTCCCGCGGGTATAGTTACTTTCACGACCCCTGTGGCCTACCAGTATCGCATGACAGCGGCAAATAACTTGGCAGCAGTGAGTAACGTAACTGCAACTATCACTAGTTCGAGCGGTGCCTCTTACAGTGCAGCATTCAAGGTCCTCGCGCCGATCATGTCAGATCCTACGTCGTCATTGTCATACACGTTTTCAGATGGAATAACTAAATTAACCGCTCCTACTGGATACACACAGATTAGTGCAACGTACCCTTTAACAAATCAAGGGTCATTGCCAGTCATTGCACCGAGCACATCATTAACAGTAGGCCTCACACTCCCAGCTGGGGTTGATGCATCTACATTGATTGTGACAAATCCTAACACAACATTTTTATCTACAACCAAAAATTCTAATACAAATTATTCATTCTACCTAACTGCTAGTGCAAATCCTCCGCAGTTTGCATACATATACATATACAATCCATCTGGTACATACTATGCGTGTATTAAGACACGTGCGCTCCGTTCATGGCCTGCCACTGCATCCATTACTGCGATTTCGCCTATCAATGTTCCTACAAACGACGCCATAACAACTGTAAATGTAGGGCCAGGAAATGAGCTCGAAGTGTATGCATACGGGTACCGCTCATCTGGAGCCAGTTTCTGGATAGATGCAACATTTACATCATCAGATCCTAGTATCGCAACCGTTAGCCGTTCTGCATATGCAAAGGGTCTAATACAAGGTGTATCTCCTGGTACAGTTACCATCACTGCAACAGCATCTGATACAAAGAACGGTACATTCACATCCACCCGTACTTTCACGGTACAGTCTGTAGCTGTAACAGGTGTGAATGATATCTCTGGTGCATCGTCTGTGGAGGTTGGCTCTACAATCACTCTTTCCACTTCAGTAACCCCTGCTGATGCATCTAATAAGACTATTACTTGGTCGTCAGATGCAACCGGTGTTGCCACAGTGGATTCCAGTACAGGTGTTGTGACAGGTGTTGCAGTTGGTACTGCGACCATCACTGCGACATCGGCTGATGGTAGTTACACAAAGACGAAGAGTGTGACGGTGTTTGCTACGGTCTCAGTAACTGGTGTAAATGACATCTCTGGTGCATCCACAGTGGCAGTTGGCTCGACAATTACACTGTCCGCCTCTGTAACGCCAGCGGATGCCACTAATAAGACGATTACATGGTCGTCAGGGGCTACTGAGGTCGCCACTGTAGATGCATCTGGTGTTGTAACGGGTGTTTCAGCTGGTACTGCGACTATCACAGCGACCTCAGCTGATGGTAGTTACACAAAGAGTAAAAGTGTGACAGTAGTGGTCCCTGTAACTGGTGTTAATGACATTTCTGGTGCATCGTCAGTTGTAGTTGGTTCCACGATCACTCTCTCTACTTCAGTTAGCCCTGCTGATGCAACCAATAAGACAATTACGTGGTCGTCAAGTTCTACAGGAGTTGCCACTGTGGATGCATCTGGTGTTGTAACGGGTGTTTCAGGTGGTACCGCGATCATCACTGCGACATCTGCTGATGGAAGCTACACAAAGACGAAGAGTGTGACTGTAACGGTCCCTGTAACGGGTGTTTCAGATGTGTCAGGTGCTTCCACAGTGGCAGTTGGTTCGTCAATCACATTGTCCGCCTCTGTGACACCTGGTAATGCCACTAATCAGACGATTACATGGTCATCAGGTGCTACTGGAGTAGCCACTGTAGATGCATCGGGTGTTGTAACGGGTGTTTCAGCTGGTACGGCGACTATCACAGCGACCTCCGCAGACGGCAGCTACACAAAGACGAAGAGTGTGACAGTAGTGGTCCCTGTCACAAGCGTGAATGATATCTCTGGTGCATCGTCCGTTGTAGTTGGTTCGACGATCACTCTCTCTACTTCCGTGAGCCCTGCTGATGCAACTAATAAGACGATTACTTGGTCGTCAGGTTCTACGGGCGTAGCCACGGTGGATGCATCTGGTGTTGTGACGGGTGTTTCAGCTGGTACAGTGACCATCACGGCGACCTCGGCCGACGGCTCTTACACAAAGACCAAGAGTGTGACTGTAACAGCCGCTATTGTTGCAGCCACGGGTGTTTCACTGGATGAGAGTGCATTCACCAAGTACGTCGGTCAGACCATGCAGCTGACTGCGACGGTGAGCCCTCCAGGTGCATCAAACGCCGCGGTGAGTTGGACCTCCTCTGCTGAGTCCGTCGCCACGGTGGATGCGTCAGGTCTCATAACAGCCGTCTCAGCCGGCACTGCCACGATCACCGCCACGACTAGCGATGGGGGTTTCACGGCGTCCGCTACTGCTACAATTATAGAGGATGTGTCGAGTGTGACTCTTACAAGTGCATCTGGTTACAATGTGCTGCGCGTTGGCGGTACGTTGCAGCTGACACCCGATTACTCCCCCTCAGGTGCCGTTGCTGTATCTACTGTGTGGTCCTCCAGTGACGAGTCGATCGCAACCGTGAGCTCCACTGGTCTTGTGACTTGCGTGGCGACTACTGCAACTACTGGCACAAATGTGGTTATAACACACACTGTAACTACATCATCTGGTACAGTTGGTACAAACGTAACCCTCGCGATTCTATATGAATTCACTGGGTTTGAAACAACAACAGGATTTTCAGTTTCAGATGATTCAAATGCTGGTTACATCCAGCGCGGCGACGAGATCAACATTAACCATACTCAGGCTGTTACATTCACCGCCCTGATCCCTTCAAACACAGGTATGGGCTATGATGTGTCATACAGCTCAAGCAATACTGCTGTGTTGGCAAAGCAGGTCGATAAGTATGGCAATGAAAGCAATGCAACATTCGATGTAGTTGGTACGGGCCAGACGGTGATCAGTGCATCGGCCTACGGTGTTACTGCGACCCAGACAGTTACGGTGGTGGATGAGCCATTCGTTGCGCTCACAGGCTTCTCAGTTGGTACGCAGAATAATGCTGCCACGACAATTGCTCAGGGTGGCACACTGCAGTTGGTTGCGACCCCTGTGCCCGCTGGCGCCAGTTACTCGGCGGCCTACTGGTCGATCGTGAGTTCGACCTCAACAGGTGCAACAGTGGATCCTATCACGGGTCTGCTGACGGCCGGTTCTACTGATGGTGAGGTGGTTGTACGTGCATCGTACGACGGTGGGATTGCGCAAGACTTCACGGTCAGCGTTTCTATCCCTCCTGTTGCAGTTACGGGCCTCTCTAATATCACGGCGGCTGGTGGGCTGACCTACGTGGCCCCTGGCTCAACTCTGCAGCTGTCGGCCACGATTTCACCGCCTGAAGCATCAAACAAGACAATCAACTGGACATCGTCTGATACCACGAAAGCGACTGTGAGCTCAACCGGTCTTGTGACGGGTGTGGCCCTCGCCAGTTCTGTGACAATTACGGCGACGTCTGCGGCCGACGGGTCTTACGTGAAGACATACGACCTGCGCATCGGCGTGCCTGTGTCAGGCATCGAGGACATTTCGGGCGCCTCTTCTATACTCAAGAATGCAACGGCTCGGCTAACATGCAGTGTATCTCCTGCAAATGCTGCCGTAACAACTATAACGTGGTCTTCTTCCAATAGTTCAGTTGCATCGGTTGATTCAAGCGGCGTTGTTACAGCTATCGATGGCGGAACAGCTGTGACAAACGCAGCAGGTGTTGTAACGGGTGTTAGTGGAAACACCGCTACTATCACAGCAACTTCAGTGGAAGGCGGCTACAGTGCAACACATGATGTCACTGTAACTGTTCTTCCTACTGGCGTGTCTGGCATAACCGATCCATCGGGCAACTCGCGGTTCATTGATGTACCTCGTGGTGGCAGTCGCCAGTTGTATGGTATATTCGAGCCATCTAATGCAACAAATCAGTCTATGACGTGGGTTTCATCAAACACCGCAATTGCAACAATTGACGCATCTGGTGTAATAACAGGTGTAGCAAAGGGTACATGTGGTGTGCGCGGACGAAGCACTTACAATTCCAATATGACATCCACCGCGACGATAACCGTCTATATACCCGTGTCTGGAATGAACCCTATCACACATAGTGGTGCAAATGACCAATTAGTACTCGGTAGTGGAGTACAATTAAGTTGCGCTGGGGTAATACCTTCTGATGCCGACAACAAGTCATATTCATGGTCGTCTAGCCACCCTGACTTTGTTGTCGTAGATTCACGTGGATACGTGGCAATTCGTTCAGCCATGCCTGAAAATGAATTCACGATTACTGCAACATCGGCGGATGGTGGATTTACAGCAACGAAGACATTCACGGTGTATCGCCCACTTGGCGGCGTTAGTCCTATTACTGCACCTGGGCGGGCAATTGCAGTGGGTGTAAATAATACATTGCAGCTCACGCTTCCGCTGTTGCCTAGCAATGCAACAACCCAGACAGTGACTTGGACAAGTTCAAATCCCAGTAAAATTTCCATAAGTCCAACTGGTCTATGTACTGGCGTTGAGGTGACAGGCAAGAAGGAGACCATTACTATCACGGCAAGCATAACGGAGCCGCTCACAAATACGACATTTACACGCACATACCCAATGACGTGCCCTATTATCTACATACAGTCGTTGTCCGCAATCTCTATTTTTGATTCGTCTGGAAGTAGGTTTAACTCTAGTACTCTTATCCATGGAAACTCCTATCGGTTTGAGACTGCAATCAATCCTGTAGATGCATCGTATCGAAATATGGGTATAACATGGTCGGTTAGCGACCCGGCGAATGCCAGCATTGATTCAAGTGGCAATTTGACATTTACTGGCTATCCAAAGGCTCTAAAGGTATTTGCTACAACGGTTTCCACTAACAAACTAAAGAAAGCAAATCGCACATTAAAGGTTGTTGTTATGCCCACAGGATTCCAGTCTCCTATAACCACAAATACAGGGTCTTTCACAGTGAATCCTAAAAAGACCATAATCTTGAAGCCGGTTATACTACCCTTACAAGCAACCAATAGGAAGTTAATATATACATCAAGCAACCCTGCAGTAGCAACTGTTACAACATCTGGTACTGTTAAGGGTGTCGCGCTTGGTAGCACTACTATTACTATTACATCGGCGGTTGATTCATCCATCACAACCACAGTAACTGTAACTGTGGCTTAATTGTGTAGGACTGTCTAGCGCGTTCTGACAGGAGCCAGCACGAGCTCTAGCCACCAAAGGTGGCGTCTAGCGAGTGCGCACAGGAGCCAGCACGAGCTTAACCTCGCCCAGATTTGCCACGGTGTAACGCAAAATCAGTGGCGCGTCGTTCTTCAGGTAAATCTCAATGGACGGGCACAGGTTCGTACATTTCGTAAATAGGAACAAATGCTTCAGCTGGAACACACCCTGGACAATCTCAGGCTGCACGGAAGCCGGCCGTTGGATCCGCATCGACCCCTGGGACTCGCGGATCATAATCTCTTGCTCCGCAAATTCACCCAAACACTTGAAAATCAGGTCGCCCGAAGACGACGTGATTTCCACCTTCTCACCCAGACTGTTCATGTCACGACAAATCTTCTGGAAATCATTCGACGGCATGTAGGCGATGGTGGTGAAATTCAGGCTCGGCACCTGGATGTCCATCACATTTGTATCAAACAGCTTCAAGAAGTAGTTCTTCGTCGTCTGCTTTTCCGCGTTTTGCATCATAATGCCGAGCTTATTGGGGTTCTTCGCCGGCAAATAAATCGTCAGATTGTCGTTATTCTCCAGCGTCTTGATGAGCTTGAATAAATAATTCATATTAACACCGAGGACGTGCTTCGTCGGGCAGTAAAAGTGCTCAAAACGGTCCGCATTCAACCGCAAATACACCAGGTTCGTGTGCGTCTCATCCACGGCTACGATCTTGATGCCCGAAGGATCAAACTCCAGATTTGCATCTGTAAGAATGTCCTTCAGCGCCTCAATAAGAGTCCTAAAAGCCGAACTCTGGACTGTCTTGATCTCAAACAGATTCCCATTTGCATTGGGCTTGGCACCACCGGAATAACTCATTAGCTTTCTGGTGGTGTCGGGGCTTTAGATGTGAATTTGTGGAGCGCGTCATGCGTTCGCGGGGAATTACTATTAGTGTGTGTGGAGCGGGTTTGGCGCAGGCTGGCTGGCGAACGCACAGAATTCTGGAGAATTACTTGCGGTGGGATTTTACGCGATGCCTACGACGAGTCTTGTTGCGACGGCTGCCCTTATACATTTTATACCCCAACGCGACGGCCACGGGTGCGACCCGCGACGCCCCTGCCACAAACTGCGTCATCATCGCTTCTAATGCGACCCCTCCCTTCTGGCTGCGTCCCATCTTGCGAGTCCTAGCGCACATCTTACTCTTGCTATAGAAATTACTATTAGGGTGCGACGAGGAACAACCGCCGCGACAGGAAAATTGAGGCGACCTAAGGGTGGGACCTGACGCTACCCTCACTACATCGAGCCAAGCCATGTCCTCCGCAGCAGATTACTCACGCCTAACGCACCATGAACATATCCTCCAGCGTACTGACACGTACATTGGGAGCAAGGATACGAACACGGAGCACCGCTGGATCTTCAACCCTGATACGGGTCATATGACCTGGTGCGCCGTGGAATTCAACCCTGGTATTTATAAGATCTTTGATGAAGTGTTGGTGAATGCCCGTGATGCCTGGATGCGGAGCATTACGGAGGCCGAGCGGACGCCCGTGAAGCACATTGATGTGTCCTTTACACGTGGTGCGGACGGGACGGCAGTGATTCGGGTGTGCAACGACGGGGATGGGATTCCCGTGGAGCAGCACCCGAAGGAGAAGATTTGGTGCCCCGAGCTTATCTTCGGCAACCTGCTGACGTCGAACAATTACGACTCGACGGAGGGGGCCAAGAAGGAGAAGCTGACGGGCGGGAAAAACGGCTACGGTGCAAAGTTGGCGAACATCTTCTCCAAACGATTCACTGTAGAGACCGTGGATACACGCGTGGCGAAGCGTTACACCCAGACCTGGCGCGAGAACATGTATGTGTGTGAGGCACCGGTTGTGAAGAAGTCGGCGGGAAAGGGTATGGTCGCCGTGGAGTTTGAGCCCGACCTGACCCGCTTCGGTTGCACGGAGTTCAGCCTGGACATGGAGTATGTGCTGCGTACGCGTGTGGTGGAGCTGGCGGGCCACATCGGCAAGGAGGTGAAGGTCACCTGGAATGGCACGGCGGTCGCGAGCAACACGTTTGAGAAGTTCGTGAAGCTGTTCCTGCGGGATGATGCTGTGGCACTGGCCCATGAAGTCGCGGGTCCTCGCTGGGAGGTTGCGGCGGTCCTGTCTCGTCAGCTGTATGCCGAGGAGGATGGCCTACCTGACGACAAGCACATCTCGTTTGTCAATGGTATCAACACGCGCCGTGGCGGGAAACATGTAGAGTGTGTGGCGCGTCATGTGTTGGCGGACTGCTGCGAGATTGCAAAGAAGAAGAAGAAGCTGGACCTGAAGCCAGGTCAGCTCAAGGACAGCGTGGTGTTCTTCGTGAATGCTGTGATCTCGGACCCTGCGTTCGATTCACAGATCAAGGAGACTTTGACGACCCAGGTGAAGGACTTTGGGTCGTCGCCGAAATTCACGGGGAAGCTCGTGGATGGACTCGTGAAGCTGGGGCTATTAGAGGATGCGGCGGCGCTTCTGGAGGCCAAGCTGGCGCGTGATGCGAAGAAGACGGACGGCAAGAAGAAGAGCACCATTCGTGGTATGCCGAAGCTGACGGATGCGGAGTGGGCAGGGACGGCGAAGTCGGCGGAATGTACGCTGATCTTGACGGAGGGAGATTCAGCTGCGACGTCGGCGATCTCGGGCTTGGCCATTGTGGGCCGCGAGCGGTGGGGTGTGTTCCCTTTGAAGGGTAAGCTGCTGAACGTGCGTGATGCGTCGATGGCGAAGATCAACGACAATGAGGAGATCGCGAACATCAAGCGGATTCTGGGGCTGGAGCGCGGCAAGGTCTATACGGACACGAAGGATCTGCGCTACGGGCGCATTATGGTGATGGCTGATCAGGACCATGATGGCTCGCACATTAAGGGGTTGGTGATGAACTTCATCCATGCCGAGTGGCCGTCGCTGTTGAAGCTGGGTGGCTTCGTGTGTTCGCTGCTGACGCCTATCATCAAGGCGACGCGCGGCAAGCAGGTGGAGAGCTTCTACACGATCCCTGACTTTGACCGCTGGAAGGAGGCGAATGGGGGTGCCCGTGGGTGGCACGTGAAGTACTATAAGGGTCTGGGTACGTCGGACCCGAAGGAGGCACGTGAGTGGTTTGTGCGGATGGCCGAGGTGAAGTACGACTGGGACGGGACGACGGACGACAGTCTGCAGTTGGCCTTCAACAAGAAGCGTGCCGATGACCGTAAGCAGTGGCTACAGGCGTTCGATCCTGAGCGGACGGTGGATACGAGCTCGGGGCACGTGGGCTACACGCGATTCATCCACGATGAGCTCATTCACTTCTCCAATGCGGACATCATTCGGTCCATTCCGTCGATGATGGATGGCCTGAAGCCGTCCCAGCGCAAGATCTTATACGGCTGTTTGAAGCGGAACTTGCGGAGTGAGACGAAGGTGGCACAGCTGGCCGGCTATGTGTCTGAGCACGCGGCCTACCACCACGGCGAGGCGTCATTGACGGGGGCCATTGTGAATATGGCGCAGAACTTTGTGGGGTCCAATAACTTGAATCTCTTGAAGCCGAAGGGCCAGTTTGGGTCTCGCTTGCAGGGTGGCAAGGACTCGGCCGCACCGAGGTACATCTTCACGGAGCTTTCTCCGATTGTCGATGCGGTGTTCAAGAAGGCCGACTCGGCGATTCTGGAGTACTTGGACGATGACGGGATGCTGGTAGAGCCGAAGCACTACTTGCCTGTGGTGCCGATGATTACGGTCAATGGTGCCGAGGGCATTGGTACTGGGTTCTCCTCGTTCGTGCCCCCGCACAACCCTGCACACATTGTAGCGTTGCTGCGGGCTCGGCTCAACGGTACGCTGGCGACTCTGGATGGGCGTGTGTTGGACCCTTGGTGGTTCGGGTTCAAGGGGCGTCTCTCACGGGCCGATGAGGTGACATGGAAGATGCATGGTGTGTATGAGTTCGACGATGCGACACACTCGGTGCATATCACGGAGCTGCCTGTAGGGACGTGGTCGGCGGACTATAAGGAGAAGTTGGAGGAGTGGATTGCGGCCGAGGAGGAGTTCGAGAAGGGCGTGAAGAAGGCCGCGCGGGCTAGTGGGGGTGGTGCAGGAGGCGATGGTGGCTCTGTGAGTACGACTGGTAAGGAGCCCGAAGGGTCTGGCTTGAAGAGCTATAAGGAGGCCAACAACGACGTGGAGGTCAATATTACGTTGTACTTTAACGAGGACAAGTACTATGAGTGGAAGACTGCGCCGGCGGCCTTTGAGAAGAAGTTCAAGCTGGTGTCTTCTGTGAAGACCACGAACATGCACGCATTCTCCCCTGAGGGTGTGATTCGCAAGTACGCGACGGTGGGTGACATTCTGGAGGCGTTCTATGTGCCTCGTCTGGAGGCGTACGCTGAGCGCAAGCGGGTGCAGCTAGAGGCGTTGGGGCGGGAGCTGGAAGAGACCGACGCGCGGCTCCTGTTTGTGCGGGCGGTCCTGGATGGGCGTGTGGTAATTGCACGGAAGGAGGACGAGGAGATTGTGGCCCAATTGCGGGCGATTGGCTTGCCGGCAATCTCACTCCGTGAGGAACCTGACAACATCAAGGCGTATGAGTACGTCTTGAAGATGCGGATTGATCGGATCAAAGCGAAGGCCGTGTTGGACCTGGAGGAGGAGTTGGCCGAGAAGGCGCGTGAGAAGGCCGAATTGGAGGCCAAGACGGCTGCACAGATCTGGCTGGAGGAGCTGGCCGAGTTTGAGGCTGCGTGGGGGACATTTACGGAGGTGCGTGTGGCCGAGGCAGCGGAGGCGTTGGCGTCTGCTGCGGCCGGCGGGGCTGGCGCTAAGAAGAAGCGGATTGCACTGAAGAAGGCATTGTAATTGTTACATCATGAATATGTATTGTATTATAAACATTAAAACACTTTAGCAAAATCACCAGCGACCCAATGCTTTATAATAAATGCGACCAACCCTAATAGTACATCGGCTGCAAGCCATTTCCAGGCGTTCGTATTTTTAGTAATTGCATTGTATGCAAATCCTAAATACAGCGCTGCATGAATGGGGCGCAAATTGTTCCACCAAATACGATCGCCAAATACTTCAGGGCCTGTAGGGCGAGAGCCAGTGAAATATATATATAGAAATCCAATTGCAGGTAATATAGCTAAATACCCGAGGTATGGCAAGTAGGCGGGTGATATATATGCTGCGAGAGCCGCAAAGGCCGTTCGCGTACCAATGCAGCCGATTAAGAATAATAAAAAACGAGCTTGCATTGAGTTCATTGTTTATTATAGTGGTGGTAATTTATTTTTAACATCATCGTACTATTATGGGGTAAATAGATAATATAGGTCTAAGGCGTAGGGGTCTAAGGGGTAGCGCCTCACACTTGTGTGAGGCCCAACGCTTATAGCGGAGAGTCACTCTCCCCTTAGAGGAATTTTGTCATGGGCATACTCTTAGAGCCAGCACTGCTCATGGACACAGGCCGATCGATCGGCACGGGCATGTGAGAAATATCCTTCAAATACTCGTGATATGCCCACACCTCTGACATGATCTTGGGAACAGTGTAATCAAGAACAGTACGATTCAAATCCTCTACTTGCCGCTGGACATTGTCAGGGAGATTCAAGGCATAACGCAGGTACAGGGCGCGCATAATGATCTTTAGCTCATCGATGTCCTGAGGCCCAATTACCCACTGTTTTTCTTTACTTTTCTCATACACCTCGCGCCTAATAGCATTCTGCAGGGCATTCATATTGGCAGGGCTAAAAAAAGCCTGGCTTACCGGCGTCGTTTCCCAGTTGCCCCGCGTAAGGTCGGTAGCGGCCTTTGAGTCCGGGGCGGTGGGGTGGGCGAAGCCGGCGCTGTTAGGGACTGTGTTTATACCGGCACCGGCGGCAGCGAGATTGACGCGACCATTCTGACCGGCATAACCGGTCGTGGTGTACGGCAATTTGAATTCTGGTTGGCTCATTTGGTAACTCATTCTGACGGGTACTTAGATTCCTGTTTCGTGCGGATTTTTTTCGCCCATACAGGTATAACAAATGTCCTCTGTCTCTGGTGCCGGTCTCGTTCAGATCCCTCGTAACTCTCACTTCCGTGCCGTCCCTAGCCTGTGCGCTAACAACGTGACTGGCCTCCTGTCTCAGTCCATCTACACCTTCACCCCTACCAGCGGCGTGGCCCCTGTGCTCACTAACACTGTTGGCGGTGTGACCGGTTCTTTCGCTGTTGCCCCTTGGCTCTCCACTGCCTCTGGCACTGCCGGCACCCCCAGTGCTACTTCTACCCCTTACGTCCTGATGTCTCAGGGCCTGGGTCTCCTGAAGGATATGGGTGACACCATCGTGTCTGCCGGCCGCACTTTCCGTCGCGTGCAGTTCCTCAACTTCAACACGCTCACTGAGCAGCAGGGCGGCACTTACGTCGGCGTTGATTCTGATGCCAACTGCGGTTACATCGAGGTGGGCTTCCGCGGTGCCTTCGCCGCTGGCCCCTTTGTGCGTGCTTTCTAAATAGCGCACTAATATAGTCTAATTGGTTCTTGCTATACTCTAAATAAACATACACATCACACACAATGCTATACTAATAGAATTGTGTGCGAGTTGCAGCTGAAATTACGCTCTATGACTAGATACCCCGATGAACTTGTATGTGATACTTTACATATTTCTGACAATTGCCATCGGTCTCGGTGTGAGCAATTACTTATACAAGTCCGGTCGCTTCTTGACTACGCTCCTCTTCTTTGTCGGTGCGATCCTGATCTTTGTATTCTACGGCACACGGTGGTTTGAGGGAAAGTCGGCCCTTCAGAAGACTGTACCTTGGCCGCCCGTGGTGAATCAGTGCCCTGATTACTTGACCTACTACACACGGATTCGCACTGATGGGACTCGCCAGAAGACATGCATTGACACCCTGGGTGTGAGCAAGAAGTCTGACGTGCTCCAGCCGTGGGGCAACAATACAATGGGCCCTTCTAATCCGGCCAATGATGCATTCTATTTCAATCTTGATGTAAAGGCGGCCAGTGATGTGGAGCGCAAGACGGCTCTCTGTCAGGCCGCTATCCAGGCAGGTGTGACCTGGGAGGGGATCACGGATGGGGAAGTTTGTACATTCCCTGGGGCTATGGGGACAGCAACAGGTGGCACAGACAGTACCGCCTCTCTCCCTAAGTGCGCTCCCTAAATACAAATAAGGGGTACATGGGTGTAAAATTGATATGCGTTAGCTTTTTCTAATTGTTAGCACACACCATTACAAGCCATGTTCAAATACTTAGTAAATCTATTCAAATACAAACCGCAACCTATTATGCTTGGGCGTTGGGGATATTATTGGGACTATAAAATGAAACATCAAACCTACTATGACTAACACCCGCCTAAATGTAAGTCCTTACAATTAGGGGTAGTTATGGCGCTTACGCTTGAAAATACAGTTTGTCTTCATCCTGGGATTGAAGAGAAGCTGGCCATGTGGCTCAAGACCAGACCCACGCCCGCATTTCTCTGTGTGGGCCCACCAGGAATTGGCAAGACGACGTTGGTCCATCGTGTGTGCCAGTCCCAAGGCTATTGGGCCAAAGAGTTGAATGCATCCCATACACGCACAGGGTCTGCCTTCCGTGATATTATTTTGCCACTGTTGGAAAACCCTGGTATTTCTGCATGGGCTTCGCCGAAAGCCCCCAATGGTCATCTCGTGATCCTGGACGAAATGGACGGTCTGTCACAAGGCGAGCGCGGGGGCCTTCAGGAGCTCCTGAAGTACTTGCGCGACAACAAGAAGGACACAATTAAGATCCCGCTGATTTTGATTTGTAACGAAATCTGTGGGCGCAAAATGCAGCAGATTTTGCGTCTATGTGAAGTGTGTCCTGTGGAACGTCCTCGTGACGGCGTGTTGGCCAAATGGCTGGGACGTCCGCTCCAGCAGCACGAAGTGTCGATGGATTTGCGCCAATTGCTACGCGGGGACGAGTATTCGTTCAATACGCTGAAAACGTCACAGTCTCCTATTACGGGTGTTGAGATTGCACATGGTGGGTGCGTGACGGCAGCACTCCCTGATGATGTGGATGATGCGGAGGAGGCCCCAAATACGTACAACGCGGCATGGTTTAGTTTGTATGATACCTGGGATATTTACTCAGAACTGGATTTGGAAACAAAGGACGCGAATTTGGCGGGCTTACTGTTCCACCAGAATTTGCCGGCACGACTGCGCGGTATTTCGGGCGAGTGGCTGCATTACAAGAAACTCCATAAAATGTGCGCGGAATCAGATTTGGCCGATTATTGGGCATTCTTCCACCAATGCTGGGTACTATTAGGGATTAGTAACAACTTCAAGTTGAAATTCCCAAATACATATTTGACGGACTATCCTTATAAGGGCGTGGTGCCTGATATTGGCTCACTGGAATACACGTGGGTGCTGACAAAGCAATCGGCGTTGTTTAACACATGGAAGGAAATGTTGCGCCTGTCTGAGAACTCGGGCGTGAGCCTGCGACTGATTTCGGATTTCGTGGCAGTGACGCCGGCGACCAAATATACGGGCGCGATTACGTTGTCGCCGGTTGCGGGGGCCGCGGAGGCTGCGGGACGCAAGAAAACAAAGTAATATATTTAATGATAAATATGTATAAAATAATACAAAATATGAGTATAGTTTGTATTATTACATATCCTAATAGTACTATTAGAGGGGGGGGGTATGAGGACCTACAAAACTAACGCGCCACCCAACAAGTGAGGCACCCATGCGGAGCTTTCATGTGGTCGCCATTGTGCGGGGGTATGGGGGAGCTGCGCTCCCCCACCTATTCGTCTTCATCCAACAACTGAACGACTTTTAGGGGTGTAGTGCGGCCCAGACGCTGCGCACGCCCAATAATCTGCTCCTTTTCGTTCGGCGGAATTCCGCCGTGATATAAAATCACATGGGTGGCCGACTCCAAATTCATCCCTGCGGCAAAATACTGGCTGTTCAAAAATAACACACGCACCTCACCTGTACGGAATTTATTGATAAGGCTGAAAATTGCGTCCTTATTACCCTTGACCTCCTGCACACTAATAGCACGAGCTTCCAGTTCTGCAATTAGGGCGGCAAAGGGGTTGTCATAACGACTAAATACAATAAATTTCCCGTCAGGATGGTCCGTGATGTATTTCATGAGCGCCTCGGATTTTTTGAGGATGGTTTCGGCCGGCTGGTCTGCCACCGCCTTCTTGGATTTCTTTCCATCTGTAATGCGGTGGAGATCTCGGACTTTTAGGGATGCGCGACACATCGGGCAAGACGACTTGTAGGTGAGGTGTGTAAGGACACAGGCCCCGCACATAATATGCTTACAGCACGGGACGCATGTGGGATTTTGCGGCGTATCAAGGCAGATCCCGCAAGTGGCGCCCGTGTCGAGCTCCTTAATGCGCTCCGTGAAAGCGGTGATTTGTGTTTGCAAGGACGTGATTTTCTGCTGCAAGGCGTCGATTGCGGCGGCTTTCAGGGCCGGCGTGGAGTACTCGAGGCCTTGCTTGAACTCGAGGGTCTGTGTGAGACGTGCGAGTTCCTTCGTCTGATTCATCATGACAGCATCCACGAGGCTCATGGGAGTCTCTTCGCGCACCCCAAGTTCAGACAGCGCACCTGACACGTCCCCTGCGTGCAACATTTGGCGAATATTTGGGGTCAGCAGGCCATTTACAAGACGCTGATGGAGCGACGTCTTGCAGCGGATGAGTTCGGTCTCGATCGCCGGCAGGGCAAGACTCGTCTTGCGGAATGCGTCAGTTGTACGGACAATGAGTTGGTCTTGATGAGGATGCTGGCTCACAAATGGCGCAAAGAAAGCTGCCGAGGTCCAATTGCTCTCAATTACGGTCGGGTTATGATTGTGTTGCACTGCTGCCGATCCTCCTTCCAGCCGCTTGGCCAAGAAATTTGTCTTAAAATCTGCGTGGGCCGTGTCGAGGTTGATGTCCCCACGGCTAATCAAATAGTCCAGTGTATTTGTAGTAATATAAGCATATTTAGGAGTTACACATGATACCCATGTGGCTGTAATAAGCCATGTAAAATCCGCAATAAGAGGTTCGCGGCGGCTAGAAATATGAATTGAATCGACTTCATCTACAAAGGCCCGTGTCCAGTGAATCTGCCGCTCATTTGTGAGGTCCATTAGTTCTTTGTACAACGTGCTCGGTACAAGTACAGCATCGGATTCGAAGATTAGCTTGGCGGCAGCAGCGGCGTCCGCAAAGAATCGTTTCGTCTTACACTCGGCGACTTTTAGGGTGGTTTGTGTTTTAATATACGTGCTCCATTGGCGATACAAGGTATGTGGGACGAGTATGAGGGTTGCTGCCCGCGGCGCTACATGTGCCACATTCGGTTCCCAAATACTGTAAAGATTTGGCGTGGAGGATTTGTGATAATATGCAGGATTTGGTGGAGGGGTCTTTGTGCGCTTCATACGTGCAATGTGCGCGAGGACTGCCAACGACTTACCTGCCCCCACAGCGTCGGCAAGGATAGCATAGCGGCTATATAACTTCGAGCCATCGGAACATGTACGACCACAACGCAAGGACCGCTCACGAGCCTCCATTTCGGCAAGTAGGGCGGCCTGGTGGGTTTTCAGGCTCACTTTGAGCTCGGACGGGGTTTCGGCACGGGCCGCTTGTTCGGTCAAGGATCCACTATAGGCGCGTTCAATCATGGTCAATACAGTCCGTGTATTGTGGCCATGATAATATCCATTATTGTGTCGAGTATATGGCATAAATTCATTTTGAATGTCTAGATTGGAGGGCTCTTCTGTGGAAGACGTTGAGGAGGCATCATCGTTGGACATTCGATCATCGTCATATCGTTCATTGGCGTCCATTAATTACTACTGTCCTCATTGGCTGAAACTTTAGGCAATACTGGCTCTTCTGATGGCGCAGGCACGGGTACAGAGCTCCTTACGAAATCACTGGCTTTTAAATTCAGGTAGAAATTCCGCTGCGACTCTTTGCGTACAAATGTTTTTAGTTTAAATGTCGTCTTTTTCATCAACGGGTTATTCTGCTTATCACGCATGGGCCGCTTATCATATGTGTTACTAGAATGTGCCATTACAAGCATAACCTTCGTAGGATCAAGCTGAACCATAGGATGTTTATAGTCTTCCAAAAATGACTTCTCCTCTGCGTGCGTAACAGTCTCATCGTAAAAGTGCGTAGTAGCATACTCTTTGCGAATCGCGAAGGTCCCATTAGTGGCATGTCGATTGTGCATTGGGCCAAACTGATAGATGTCGCCCGTATCAAAGTAGTACAAGTAGAGGGTGCTCGAGCCGGCTAATTGGATTTTACGATCGCGATTTAGTGCAACGACGGCATGTTCAACCCGCTCGGGAGGGTAAAAATCATCATCGTCCATTGCAACAAAAATCTCACCTTTGGCTTCGGCATTCAGGCGATTCCGCTTGGCACCGATCTTCAGCTTCGTCTCGGAGCGAATGTAACGTGCATTAGGGACCCGCGGCTTGATTTCGGCCTCAAAGAAGTCCTGGATACTGTCCTCGCCGTCATCGTAAATCAGCCACTCCATGCGATCCTTGGGGTATGTCTGGGACAAATAACACTCTAGAATCGCTGGGAGAAACAGCCGGCGATTATAGGTAGGGGTTAGTACAGATACAAATGGGCGCGACGATGACATTACTCTCTATATATGGGCATAGGTTTAGATTCGTGGGGTGGGGACGACGCGTCCCCAATGCGGAGCCTTCATTCAAGTCAAGGGGGTGTGGGGGCTTGGACCGCCAGAGGCGTTGGGGCTCACACACTAGTGTGAGCCTCTACCCCCACTACGGAGCCTTCATTCAAGGGAGGGTCTTAGGGACGGGACGTCCCTAAAGCGCACTCTTGTCCCTCGCGCCAGTGGGACTTCCACACATCCTCGAGCTCCTTATCAGGTATATAGTGGAAGGGAATTTTCAGTAGTTTGTCAATAAACCCTGTATATGTGTAATCGGCCGGCAATTCAAACAGCGGCAACAATGCAAATCGCTTTACTGGATTTGTGAAATACCTATAAATGTAATACGGGAATGTGACAATAAATCCAACGGACCCATATATGAAATACAGCACGCGATATGCCGGCGCACGCCAAATAGCGTCATTGGCCGCCCACATACCGCACGACAAGAAGAAGCCGAAAAATACTGCGCCCAAAAACACCTTCAGAAATACGCTCAGTACTTCCGCGGTCACACTTTTAGGGGCCTCCACTGCATCAGCAGTTACGCCAGCCTGGGCCGACGCCATTGCATGTTTGACGTCGATGGCGATGGCCCACTCAAGGACCGCCGCCACTTCCGCGGCACACGCCGGTCCCAGTGCCTTGTACGCATTCAAGTATTTCACGGCGGTCTTCATGTACGCCGCCTTTGTTCCCTCGGGATTGCCAACGTAGAATGCCCGCACGGCCTTCGCATACCCCTGTAAGAGATCCAGATCCTTGGCAGGTAGGGTGTAGGTGCCGACCGTTTTCGTATCAACCTGCGTCTGAAATGTCTCTGACATCCAACCTACGATCGTACGCGGGCCTATTGCACCTATAATATCATTAATAGGAGTCAGTCGTTTCACTAACTGAACGTCGAGTGCCGACTCTTTGGTGTTGCGGTGGGTATTGAAATACGCCTCGAGGTCGGCATACTTGTCCTTCATGAGGCCAATGTCACGAGCATTGTAACGGGACACTTGTGGATGCTTGTCATACGCCAGGATCTCTTCATGTTTTTTCCGCAAATCGATTTCACGCTGGGCCAAATATTTCTGTTGGGCTTCATTTGTGGCCCCTTCTACGGGACTAAGCGTCGCTGCCCCAAGAGCCATAGGGGCCGGGGCGGCGGGTACATCTGACCCAGACATACTTGCACTTGCCGACGCACTCATTCTAGTGAAGGCTCATAAAGGTCATCCGAAAACAGGACACGTGGCGTTCAAATTCTTAATTACATTCCACGTTAGCTCCGCGTGACTGAGTGTAGTGTAATTATACACGATTGTACGGAAAAATACATACTCATACACACCTAATAGTCCCACCAATGCCAGATTTTCAGCAAATATGCGGCGAATATGTATTTTATACGATTTACATCTTGAAATTCCTATTAATCCCACAAGAGCTCCTAATAGTCCTCCGAAGTAAGCCCATGAATGGACTTGTAGGGTGTGATTGTACGCTGCGCGTGAGTCGGCCGAAGTCGCCGCGGCGGCTGAAAGATTTGCGAGCGGTACCAGGGCCGTGATAAGAGCTCGCATATCTGCGGTAAGATTTGTGGGTAATACACTACAATCGCCCGCCAATGAACCAGCATAACTGTCAATCGCTGTTAGGAGCCCATTGTCTTCGGATTTGCTGACGTACTGGAAAAAGAACAGTGTTTCAAACAGTGAAATAAGACAAATATGCGCAGTTAAACTAATTGATTTATCGACCCACCATGCACAATCAAAGCGCGGCTTAAATGCAGAGTATCGCACGGTAAAAGGGGCCGGTGATGACAGGGCGCCTTGACCAACGTGAGGTGCAATTAGGATTGTATCGGAAAACGCATAAGGGCGCTTTGTGCGCCGGTCGGGCTCGGCTAGATCGCTCAATGTTGTGTAGGACCCAACATTGGGTAATTCGGGCATATTACTTTTACGTAGTATTACATACTTAGACGGCGTACTTCAATCCGCCTGACCCGCTAGCAATAACAACCCAGTTGATGGACTCAACATAGATCGTGATGTCATACACGTAGGGTGTATTTGCGGGAAGCTGGTAGGGATATAAATCAACTTCGAATGTCTTAATACGACTGGCGTTAATAGAGCCACTGGGCTGAATAGGGGAGTATTTCAGACTGAACGGGTATGGAACGACCTGGACCTCATTGCATCCATCGTAGTACTTGTAGGCGACGACGCGGCTGAAGTATCCGCCTGGACGGGAGTCCTGGATTTCATTGCCGTCACAAATAATGCGCAGCTCGCGGACGATTTCCTTCTGGCCCTGGGGGACAAATAGGCCCGAGGTGGCATAATTGCTGGCGGGCGACAGGAGACCTGGAGTGGCGACAAATGGAGGCCGACGAGGATTGACCCAATTCGTGTAATTGTAGGCGGCATTACGGTATGGTATGGAGTCGCTGCGGCGGGGGACAATTAGGAGGCGCGTGATGGGGTTGTGGATTTCGAGCTGGAGGAAATTACGTTTAAATTCGGCGGGGAAATTGTACCAATTTGTTTGATAAATCAAGTATTTCAGCTCATTTGTGGCAAATACGACCCGCTCCTCGTCGGTCAAATACACGTAGGTACAGAGTAGGCGTGGATTGTATGGGAGCTCGTTCTTGGGTGGCAGAGCAACATCAATATCAGTCAGGAAATTGTTTATGTAAAAGTTGTTGTTACTGACGTCATACGTGGGATCGGGTATATAGGTGGGAACGTTGTTCTGATAGGCCGCTGCAGTTGCATTCATGCGGTATCCTGGTGCCACCGGATAGCCTGAAGGGTCGTTGATAGTGTAGAGGTCACGGATGGGTCGCAACACAATCTGGAGTTCAACTTCCTGGAGCTGTAGGGCACAGAGGGGAAGGGCCAAGCTAGGATCCTGACTGAACCAGAAGGGGAGAGGGACATACAGGTCACGGCCCATAATGGAAGGACGGTTCAACTGGGCAGTGACATTTGGATTGCGATACACAATTGGATAAGAACCTTGGACGGCCGCATTTGACTTACCACCAGTATATTGGCCATTTGCGGGGTCATACATTTCAGGAACTTGGCCGACGAGTTCTTTGAACTTGCAAAATTCTGTGTCGGTCATGTCCAAATTCGCCTTGCTCACAATATACGACCCATCGAACTCCTGGATTTTCTGCCCGCCGATGTAAATGCCGGCGCTGTGAATAATGTGGCAGCCAATGTATTCGGCCCAGGCAAAGTTGTACTGGTGATTAAGCTGACGAGATTCGACGAATTTGCTGTAAATGTCGGGTAGTGTAAATACAAAATACATGTCGCGTATGAGGTCGGTATAACGGGGCAACTTGGCCCGAATTTGAATGCTTTGGTCCCATTTCAGTTCATTTGGACCGTCAAATGGGACAGAGAACGACTCTTCAAAATAGTGAGTGTATTTGCGGAACACCTTGTAGAAATAGGTCATATCAGGGTTCGCGCTCAGGATCACATTCTGGGACCCGTATGTAACAAATCCATATAATCCGCCACCGGGCATACTTAGCTGCTTTTAGGTGTGTATTAAGTGAGGGGCTTATGTCCCTCACATCCATTAGCATAGCGGCCCAAATCTCGCTTCGCATTTGTGTCGGTAGTAGTAGTAGTATTTTATGGGTGAGTATATTTACAATAGGGTATCTCTATTATCATAGTCACACCCCTAATAGTACTATTAGTGATATGTGGTGTGGGTGCGCGCGAAATTTCGGAAATACGTTTTGGAAATCCTGTCGGCTGGCCGAGGCGCCGAGCCCGAGGCCGCGGTGGGAGTATTTTTGATTTTGTGTAAATCATGAAATCACACGTATTTTTAGTATTTTGTAGTAATTCAGATTGTGTTAATGCACAATTTGTATTACAACTGTCCCCTAACTGTTACTATTAGGGGTGTAGTGCGTGCCCACTAGGATAAATCGTAATGTGCTGGCGGTAGTGCCCGTAGGGCCCAACGCGCATAGCGCGGAGCCTTCCAGAGGAGAGGGGGTATGGGGGACGTTCCGTCCCCCACTTAATGGCTAACCCACCAGTCATCCGTCAAGTACGGGGGCTGATCCTGAGTGTCGCTCTCCACCTTCTTGGAGGGACCACTCTGGAGAATGTCATTGAGCTCCGTGTAGCTGAGGGCGTAGCTGTAGTATGTGAGGTTACTGATGAGGCCGGCGATGCTACCGAACACATTGAACGTCTCATCGTTCAGAGAAGGGGTCTTACCGTTCGTGCCGCGGATCATGACACGCCGCCGGTTGAACACATACAGGTTCTGGTAGTTCTGGTAGGGGACGGACTTCTGGAAGTTGAGGCGCTTTGCCACGTTCCCGTTAATGAACACGTCGAGGCCGTTCTCCTGGCAAATAAGGGCCACATGCACCCACTTCTTCACCGGGAAGTCGTCAATATCTACGTAGGCGTTCCACGTGCTAAATGTGTTCATATAGACACGCATGGTGTTCTTGTTGTTGTGCATATACACACCGGGGCCAAGGAGCGGGTACTGGAAGCTGTAACCCTTGTGGAAGACGTGGAGCAGACCGTCGTCCGTGCCGAAGCATGTGGGATCGACGAACAGGAAGAAGGAGTAGGTGAATTCTGCACCGGTGCGCTCATTGTCGGACAAGTAGAGCTGCTTCGAGTTGGCATCGGAGGGATCCTGTGTGAATGTCTTGGACTTCGAGCTGGACAGAGTGTAGTCCATGAGTACCGTCTCTGTCTTGTCTATCCCTTGCATCAGGCGATACGTGTATTCGAAGAGGAAGAATAGGATGTGTAGGCCGAGCAATATAACAAGCGCCAGTACCGCTTGTGCCGGATATGACTGAACAAGACCTGTGGAGTCCATAATACTATCTAACTCTTGGATGTAATTTAGGGGATTAGGGAGAGTGCCTCTCCCTAAAACCCTACGCTCAAAGAATGCTCCGCCTTCATTATATATTAAGAAATATAATGAATTCGGATATTATATAATTACTCTGTATTTGTGTGGTAGTTAGCTGGCGAAGCTTGCCAGGAGGGAGGGGGTATGGGGGACGTTCCGTCCCCCACTAATTCATCTTAGGGTACAACATGTTCTCCATTGCACTCGGATCAAAGAAGCTCTTGAGCCACTCGGTAAAGGACGAGATCCCCACCGGGCCGGCTTGGTACATGCGGTTCGTCTCCTCGGGGTTCATGGCAACGCTGCTAAGCTGCAGGTTGGACATGTAGCCACCGAACCCGTCGCTCGCATGTGCCGTAAGCTGGTATCCGCCCGAAGGCACACGGTAGAAGCTCGGTGCCACGACCGACCGTGCCAGCTTACCATCAATATACACATCCACAGCATTCCCGTTGAGTACGATATTCACCAGGATCCAGCGCTGCAGCTCGATGTTCGGGATGTCACATGCGAACCCAGCCGATGTCGGTGGTGTCCCCACGACCGGCTGCGCGAACATGTTCGCCACATTGGCGTTCGTCAATGCCGGTATAGCAGATGGGCCCGAGCCTGAGGCCACATCGCTGGCTTGTAAGCGGACATGTAGGGTGTTGGTGTTCGCCCCCAGATACACCACAAGTGTGTAGAAGCCATTGTTCGGCGCACCAATGGAAAGGATGTGCTTATTGTACCCTGCGCGTGCCCCCCAGTTCTGCACATACATCCAGAAGCTCACAGAGTACTCGCCACCCTCAAGAAGAGGCGGGAATGTGTCACTCGTCTTCACTAGCGGCTGCACCTGATTCACGTTCTTCACAGGCTGGAAGATAGTGACGGCCTTGTCCGCTGCCCGCACAAAGAGATACTGGTAGAGGTAGTAAAGTGCTATCACCGCACCTACGATGAAGACTAATTTAAATACTGTCCGTAGGCCTTGGCCGGCATTTGCTGCGTCCATTCTGTTGTGCCCTAAGAAACATCGTCAGCAGATCTAGGCATAGGGCGTTTCCCACATCTGCAAGGGGCTTTTAGGGCCTGGAGTGTCACCTCCACAGAAAACGCCGCCGGGGCAGCGGAAAATGTCGAAGGGAGAGACGAACCCTGCACCATCGGGCGTCGGGGCCGTGGAGGAGACAAAGCGGCTATTAGATGTCCGACTGAGCTCGGCCCGTACATCGCTCAAGCTAAGTCTGTAGTTGAACACACGTCCCTGGCTAAATGTACCAAACACGGCAGGTCCGCCGAAGGTCAGCGGGCTCGACCGGTAGGCCGGCATGTACTGGAGACGCTTGCTCGCCACCACCTTATTGTTGTACATCACATCAAAGCGGCGGCCATCGCGAAGGATTGTAAGAGCGATCCACTTCTGTGTGGGGAAGTTCGGCACTGGGATGATTTCGCGTGTGGGCTCCGTTGCACTCGTATTGGTCGTATAGACGACGAGCTCCGTATTCGACCCGAGCGAGTTGTCGGCGGTGAAACCATAGCGGAACTCCAGGACGCCAGGTATAGAGAACAGTATGGGTGCATCGTTGTCCGCACGGGTCGTCTTATCAACCCCCTTGAGGAACACGTAGGTGGCGAGGGACGAACCGGATTGGCCAAATAGCATGCGGCGTGTGTCGTCCGAATTCAGGACAATGGAGGCCGACTCCAGTGTCCCCTCTTCTTTCTCAAATGGCATCATGCGGTCTGGCGTGCCCGACTTTAGAAACACCATGACAATGTACGCCACAAGGAGGGCTATTATCAAAAAACCTATATAATAGGTCGTTGTGATCTCCATAATTCTACTCTAGGGCCGCAGATTTTACTGGCCTTTCATGGCATTTGTAATAGAAGACTGGATATTGAGCCCACTCATAAAAGATTTGGCGGAATCTGTGGCACCTGTTATAGAAGACGGGACACTGACCGAGCCTAGAAGGGATGATGCGGAGTTGGAGGCATCTGTTATAGAAGACGGGATGCTGACCGAGCCTAGAAGGGACTTTGTGTAATCTGCAGCACCTTTCATAGACTGTAAGGGAGATGGTGAGGTAGAATCAGAGATTGCGGCAGGGCAGCCAGGGGTGAGTTCTACACTATCTGCGGCGCGGTCTGTGGGAACACCGAACTCAGCTCGCCCAGGAAGTGCCGGCAGATACCGCATCTTTGCCGGTGGGACTGAGCCGCGCCAAATACGCAAGTTTCGTACCGCGGCCATGTCCGCATAGGGCCCACCAGGAGGCATGAACGATCCCACTACAGGAAGGGGCGGGCTGGCGAGGTTACGGGTGCGATACAGCTTGCCATTGATATACACCTCCAGGAAGAGGGGTGTCAGGATGATCCCCAGACGGAACGCCTCGCCCGTCGGCACGTTCTGTACGACCACACTCTCTAACTCGGACTGGCCATTGAGAACACTTACAATGAGGTCATTCGTCTGTGGGGCCAAGTAGGCGGCGAAGTTGAAGACACCTATTTCCCGTACAATGTTTGCACCTTCGGGCAGATTCAACGCAGAATCCGGAACCTGCTTGTCAGACCGCCAGAAGATCGGCCGGTTTCCTGCGGACTTCACGTTGGGATTGTGGATCAGTACATCTACCGCCAAGGAAAAGTCCATGGTGCCTGACTGATTTCCCGTGAGGACCGTGTTTGCACTGGCAAGGGGAGCGGACGACGACTTCCAGTAATGGCCCGTAGTATCGGACCCGAGGGTCGGGATGGGGATCAGTCCAGGGTCAGCGCTTCCTGAGCGGAATATGGGGCGGATTGTAAAATGGACAATTACAAGGATGATGAATCCAATAAGGGCGACTGTTAGGATAGTGAGGAGGATCGGCTTTGCCTTACTGGGGGTGCCGTCGGCAGCACCAAAGCGGCCCTTTAACCGATCGAATAAACCGGTGGAACCAGAGAATCCAGGCTGGGTTTGTGCTTGCCGAACTAGGATAATAGAAACAACGAGGATAAAGCCTATTATCCCAACTGTTAGGGCCGTGGCGAGCTTACTATTTTTATCTGATTCAGATCCGCTCATTCTCTGTTGAGTAGGCAGTATTTTCCTCTAGTCCCTGCTCCGCATCCACATGTAGGCGCCCATTGCTGCACCGACTGCGATACCTCCATAGACGAAGCCCTCTATGATGCTGCGCAGGTTACGATCCGCGATATCCTTGGACGTATAAATGGGGGAGCGCTTGCGCGCACCGAGCTCCTTGATGTAATCGAGGGCCTCTTCGCGTGTCCATTCGGGCTTACCGAGGGACTTATTGACTTCATTGTGGAGCTTAACGGTCCATTCGAACAGGGCTTTGTTTGTATCAAGATGGGGCGCGATCGGGTTGCGTGTAATATGCTGCTTGTAGTGTTCGCGACAAATCGGGCACGGGATCAGATTGGCGAGGGACTCGAAGAAGTTCTTAGCGGACCGCTTGTCCGTGTATGTCGGATCGGACGGATAGCCGAGGGCAACCAGGTGAATTGTCATCCAGAAAAACGGACCCCAAACAGGCGGCGGGACGCTTATCATTTCTACTATTAGGGTGTGTGGTGTTTTGCCAATAAAATACTCGCACAATAATATTATCCGACAACAATATATTGTATGCGTGATTTTGGAATTGAATTTGAGTTATGTTATGCTGTTATCCAAGAAGACACTTGGATAAATTGTATTAAGTATTATATTAAAGACATAATCAATACAGTTAATAATAAAGATGATATAAAACAATGGTGTAAAACGTTTGATAACACACTATTAATACAAGACGACGATAATAATATATATAAACTAAATGTATTGACAAATGAATTACAACCTATCAACAATAGCGATATAATATCATCGTATATGTATCCATTAATAACATATGATTCGACCGTAATTTGTCATAATACACTACGTAAGAGATCTAAAAATAATTATGACTTAGGTAATTATAACTATTCAATAAACGTTGAAGTTGTATCACAGATACTGCATAATGTAAATGAACTAAAGCTATTTGACGCACTTTTTATTAAGTACAACAATATTATTACAAATAAATCTCAAGGAATACATTTAACAATAGATGTTACAAATCTTACCAAATCAAATATATTGGATATAATAACACATAAATATGTTCCATGGGAAAGAATTCATCAGAAACGAGTTAGACCAATTAATAGTTGCTGGGCACAAATACTTACTGATAAAAATATAAACAATTGTTATACTAGGAATTTGAGAAATACTTTTCATAAACAGAAGAGTATTCGCATGAAAAATACAGGAAATAATAAGTTATTAGAATTTAGACTGCAAAGTTCAACAAACACTAACTATATAAACGATTGCATGTATTTGTATAATATGTTTAATAAGTATAATGGAGGTAAATACAATAATAGAAAGACCCGAAAGTTACGATCAAAGTAATTACATATTTGTATATGGTACATTACGACATGGAAATACAAATAATAATTTATTGATTACTAATCGTGCAACTTACATAGGCGAATTTAAAACAGCAAATAAATACACGATGTATGCAACAAAATCATATCCATATATATTACCTGACAGTTCTGGCACAAATATAATTGGAGAAGTCTATTATATAAATGATAAGCTATTAACACAATTAGATAGATTAGAAGGTCATCCACAACAATATACGCGCATTACTACATATGTATATAATGCAACTAATACTCTTAATGTATATGTATATGTTTGTATAAATCCGTCATTACAGTGTGAGATTATGAATTCTCCGCGCTTCTTTAAAATAACAAGTGGTGATTGGAATACGTGTCACAAAAATTGAGTGCCATATATGCAGCTGTATTATACCGCGTAAAAGCAATGCAACAATCCAAGCCTCTCTACACACTACCTCGTCCGCTGCAACGTGCTACCGTACTAGCACGTCCATCGCGGACAAACAAGTCGCCCTACTTGGCCGACATTCACACGGAAGACGGGACCATCTGTATGGCCCACACGCCGGCCCTCGGCTGCTGCGGTCTAATTGCACCAGGCGCACTTGTATGGGTGATGCCGAGCGCCGAGGGAGGAAAAACAGTAAGTAAATACACGATTTATCTGGTGGAGCTGGCCGACGGAACGCGCATTTGTGCGCATCCGACGGTCGCCAATGAAGTCGCGGAGGGACTTTTACGGAGTGGCGCGGCAGTTCCAGGGCTGACCGATCTGACACGCGAGGTTACACTGGGCGATAGCCGCTTTGACTTCGCCGGCCGACTGTCTGGGCCCGAAGGGTCCAACCGACGGGCCATCATCGAAGTTAAATCAGCGCCCATTGCGGATTACGTGGATTGCCTGCCACGCGACAGGGCAAAGGCACTCGCTGCGGCGGAGCGGACAACGGGGCCGAAAATGGCCATCTTTCCCCACGGGAATCAACGCAAAGAAGGCATCATTTCAGAACGGGCTATCAAGCACGCCCAAGGCCTAGCAGCTCTGGCCCGCAGCCCAGAACTCCCCCTATGTGTCATGCTCTACTTGTCTATGCGCACCGACATTGATCGCTTCACAGTGTCATCTGTGGATAAGACATACCAGGCGGCCGTAGAAGATGCTAGTAGGGCGGGTGTGCAGATCTTGGCCTACTCCATTCGGTGGGACTACAACGCCGCCTACTTGTCGCATCGCTTGACCGTGGTCTAAGGTCTGACACATCTTAAGTAGATAAGTATGTATGATTATAGTCGTAGTATTGGAAAGTTAAAATATAAACAAAGTGGATATGGCGGCAGCGGCGGGGCCATTGGCCAAAACGAATTTTATACCAGTCACAGTGCTACATTTCACATCGGCAGTACATGTACAAATTGCGGGCTGACGGGTCATTCCTACCGTTATTGCACATCCCCGGTGAATAGTTATGGGATTATCGCATATCGTGTGAAGAACCCACATTGGTCACTTGCACGCGGCCTACAGGCAGCACGAAGTGTGAATGGGATGGAGACGACGGGTGGGCTGGAGTTTATTTTGGTACGCCGCAAAGAGTCGCTGCGATTCGTGGAGTTTGTGCGGGGCAAATATGACACCCGCGATCCGACCTACATCAAGCAAATGCTGAGTAAAATGACGTGCGAAGAGCGAGAGTTCCTGCGGACAACCACCTTCGAGCAAATGTGGCAGCGCGTGTGGGGATCGGCGTCGGCGCGCAATTACAGGGCCGATTTCGAGTACTCGAAGGCGCGCTTCGATATATTGAAGACGCCCGACGCTGAAACTGGCGTGGAACCGCTGCAACAGTACTTGGACGAGACGTCGAGTGAATGGACGACACCAGAGTGGGGATTCCCGAAAGGGCGGCGTAATCCAAAGGAGACGGACCTGGCGTGTGCCATTCGGGAATTCGAGGAAGAAACAGGGCTCGGTCGTGACCAACTCAAAGTCGTCGAAAATATGGAGCCAATTTGCGAGACCTATTATGGGGATAACCACGTCCATTATTGTCAGAAATACTACTTGGCCCAAGTGGATAGTGATGTCGAACTGGAGATGTTGAAGGACCATCCTCACATGCCACGGGAGATCGGCGACATCGACTGGTTTAATTTGGAGGACGCGCTGAAGACTATTAGGGCGGAGAGCGTGGAGAAGCGCGAAGTTCTTCTGCGAGCCAACGCAATCCTGCGGAGTTTTACTCCAGGGGTTTGCTAGGGTGCGCGCGCGAAGGGACCAATCGCCAAATTGTAGGAGAACCAATAGATGGACTTTGAACCAATAGACATAACATCAAATACGCCACCGGATGAGCTATTACGGATGTGGGAGGCGGCCCCTCCCGTTATAACATCTGAAACACAACTGGAAGATGCAGTGGCATATTTCGAATATCGCAATGAACTGTTGGCCGAACTGAAACGGCGCGGGCTGTTTCCGTCCGAAGCGGAGGCCGGCGTCGCCGACCGCACGGGCGCCTATCCCGATTCTGGGTTTGGATCCGATAGTCGCGGCCAGTTCGTCGCCCGCGATCCGCTCTTCTTGACGAAGCTGATGGCCCGCCAGGAGTTCGCCGACAGTCGCCAGACGACATGGGAGCCGTCCATTGATCCTTGTACGGACGAGTTCGAGGTCACCCCCGTGCAGCGTTTTGCGGCCAACTTCCTATCCCCTAAAAGTCCCTATATGTCGGCCCTGCTGTACCATGGTGTGGGTGTTGGTAAGACGTGCGCAGCCGTGCAGGTCGCGGAGAACTGGCTCAATATGTACCCGTCGGCCAGCCGTGACAGTCGCCGCCAGGTCATCATTGTCGCCCCCAAGGCCATTCGCGACGGCTTCAAATCGACGCTGTTTAACATTGGACGAGTACGGATTGGTGTGGATGAAAAGACTCCCAATTTTGGTGCGCAATGTACGGGTTCCACCTACATGGAACTGACGGACACACTGTATGAGCGTGATGCGGCGAAAATCAAGCGCGCCGCCGAGCGTGCCATAACTCGCCGCTACGAGTTTTTTGGCTACCAGGAGTTCAAGAACAAGATCAAGCGCGAAATGGGGACCAACAAGGCCATGCAAGTACGGAACATTCAAGCGTATTTTAATAACCGCCTGCTGATTATTGACGAAGCCCACAATTTGCGTGAGTTGCCTGGCGTGGATATTTCGCAGATCCCTGACGAAGAGGCCGACTTGCCTGGTGGCGAGGTCGAGCTGGAAGACACCGCCGCCGGCCGTCAGCTCACACCGTATTTAGAATTTGTCCTCAAATATTCCGCGGGAATGAAACTCCTCCTCCTAACTGCCACCCCTATGTACAACTCGTATCGCGAAATAATTTATTTGCTGAATTTGTTATTAAAAAACGACAAAAAGGTGTATATACGCGAATCCGATATTTTTGCTGATCGTGAAGGCTCTTTTACAGCGTCTGGGCGGCAAAATCTGGGTCTGATTGCGAGCCGCTACGTGAGTTTTATGCGCGGCGAGAACCCTGCATCATTTCCGCTGCGTCTGAAGCCGCACGAGTTGTATGAGCGGATTCCTGATCCGACGAATCCAGGGGAGCACGAGCCCACCTTTGAGTACCCCACCTACGACCCACGCGGGGAAGGCTATGAGGTCCCTGAAGCCGAGAAGGAGTATGTACGTCATTTGCCCATTGTTGCAACGGAGCTGTCGGCTGAAGTCGAAGAGGCTGTTACAGTGTTTTCGGCGTTTATTAAGGGGGGTGAGGCGGGCATTAGTAGTTTCGAGTTGCAGCGCGTGACCCAGGCGGCAAACTTAGTTGTTCCGCCGGCACCTGACGAAGACGAGGAGATGCCAGATTCGATGGAAGGATTTATCCGTAAATACCAGCCACGTGTTGATTCGGGAGCGTTGGAGCTACACTTTACAAAGACGGTTGTAGCCAAGAGTCCCATTCAGTACAAGGCGCGGCGCGAAGGAGGCGCACGGTGGCTCGGGCAGGACCAAATTGGTACATGGAGTCCCAAGTATGCAAAGTGCTTGTCTTATATACAAGGAGCCGAAGGCGTGGTGTTCTGTTATGCCCGCTACGTACAGAACGGTGCGGTTCCTTTTGCGTTGATGTTGGAGGCGAACGGGTATCGCCCCTATGGCCGCGAGACGTTACTATTAGGGGATGGTGTGCAGACCCCAGGGGGTGGTCAGTGCGCACTTTGCAGCCGGCGTCAGCAGCAGCACGGGGATGCCGATCACGAATTCAAGCAAGCCTACTACGCACTCTTGACGGGTCGTATTGAATTCTCACCGAACAACATTGAAGCGATTCGCACGGAGCAGAAGGTGGAGAACAAGGACGGTAGTATTATCAAGGTCGTCATTGGTTCAGAGGTGGCCGCAGAAGGTATTGATTTGCGCTACGTGCGCGAGGTCCATGTGTTGGACGCATGGTTCCATTTAAACAAGATCGAGCAGATCATTGGTCGTGGCATTCGTTATCGCAGTCACTGTTTGTTGCGCGATGAACAGAAGGACAACACGACGGTGTATTTGCACGCCGGCTTACGTTCGGATGGCGTGGAAACAGCGGACTTGTATAGTTACCGAGTGGCGTACCGCAAGGGCCGGCAAATTGGACAGGTCACGCGTGTGCTGAAGGAGTATGCACTAGATTGCAATGTGAATCACGATGCGATTTTGATTCAGAATGCGGAGGATCGACCCGAAGTAGTGGATAGTCAAGGAAATGTGCGCACACAGGTGAATATGAACGATATTCCCTACACTGCTATTTGTGATTGGATGGAGTGCGACTACAAGTGTCATGTGGAGTCCGAGGAGGCACCGATCACGTTTGAGCGGGCCTCGGACGTGAGTTATGATGATTATGCGTTGAAGTGGCGCGAGCACCAACTGAAGCAGCGGCTGAAGGCACTGTTTGCTCGCCAGCCGTTTTACCGCATGGAGGACCTATTAGACACTGTATTTGCCGATGTGCCACGGATGCTTGTAGTGGATTTGTTGTATAATGTAGTGGGAAATAAGCAGTTTGTAGTGCGATATGGGGGGCGTGATGGGTACATTATTTACAAAAATGCGTACTACATTTTCCAGCCGCTGTTGTATGCCGATACGTCGATTCCGATTGTTCTGCGTGCGGCCGATTTCCCTGTGAAGCGCGAGCAGTATGAGCCGTTGGCCAAGGACGACCTGATGACGGATCTTGGACTGACTGCTGCGGACGATGTGTATGCACCGTGCCCAGGAGAAGAGGAGGACGAGGCGGCGGCAGCAGCGGCGGTCGATGTAGGGGAGCTATTAGGGGTGTGGAAGATGTTCGCCACGTGGTTCGTTACGTTGAGCAGCGAGCGGACGGATGTGGCGGTGTTGGCAGAAACGTGGCGTGATGATGCGCATCTGGAGAAGGACATTGACGCATACATTCGCAAGCGGTCGCGCGGAAATGCGGTAGAATACAAGCGGATGCGCTACAGGATGCAGACGATCAAATGGTTCGCTCTTGTGTGCAACCCTTGGACGGCCGAAAAGCGGGCGGCGTTCCTGCGGACTTGCCTGAACTATGTGTGGGACGAGGAGTATAATGACAATGAGCGGGTTGTATTATTGTTTGCTGATGCGGGACAATTGGATGGGGCCGTGATTGGGGGACACCCTGAGACGGCGCTGCGGGAGCACATGAAGGAGAATGTGGTGAATATGATTGACATAGGGACGGGTGCAGTGCGAAAGCGGGTTGTACGTGTGATTCAGTCAGCGAACAATGAGATGGTGTATTATTGCGGCGAGGGGGAGCCGTGTGATGGAGTGACGATTGACATGATTGAGAACCCGCGACCTGCGGTGAAGCCTGTGCGTTTTGGGAAATCAGCGGCGACGGCGGTTGCGCGGAAGCCAGTGGAGGACGAGGTCGATGTACGCGCAATTGGGCCCGAGACGACAGCACAGATCTACGGGTACATTGCGGTGGATGATGGCCAGTACATTTTCAAGGTGAATAAGCCGCCGGTTGGGAAGGAGAAGCTGCGCGGGGGTCTGCAGTGTGCATCGACGGCCAGTGTGAAGGGCTTCAAGGACAAGCTGGTCCAGATTGGGGGGCTATTAGCGATGGCAGGGGAGGACACGCTGAGCCTGACGGGGCCGCTGCTGGAACAGGTGAGCACGGCGGATCGTATTTGTATGTTGATCGACCTTGTGTTGCGTTATTTGGATGTGCGACGGTTCATGAATACACGCTGGTTCTACCGCCCGATTAGTGCAGTGAAGGGCGGGCATGGGCTCAAGAAGGGTCGTGGTGGGCTCGAGGGAGGAGGCGAGATCGACGGTGGGTACGATGAGGAGTATTTCTTGACGGAGGACGAGGATTTGCGTCGGATTATGGGCGGGGGGATATTAGATTAATGGTATGGCCCTATTAAGCCAATTACACGTTGCTATTAGGGGTGATGACGGTGATCCACGAAGAAATACGAAATACTGTGTTGGATGTCCGCGAGATTGGCGGCTGTTGGCCATGCCGGCAGACGGACACAAGTTCCAAATTCGTATTTTCCCACGGACACAGTATTTTCTAAATCATAGGTACCCTAATAGTCATTTATAAATCTATAATACATAGTTTCTATTATTTGTACATCACGTAATAGAAAATATTTCGGGCACCCCGCTCTCACACCTAATAGCCCTGCACGCAAAACAAGTAGGGAAATTGTGGAAAATACAACACTCCAAGAGTCCTATTTAGATATGGTCTCCCGCAGGGAGACCATTAGCTCCGTAGGGGGCTATGGGGGAGATGGAATCTCCCCCAAAATTTGATTTAGAGCCCTCATACAGTAAGAAGGTAGCAGTATGGAAACTAAGGCAATCTTTGAACGGAAAGTTACACTCACGCCACGCGAGCTCAATAAGGTGAGCAAGAGCAAGCCGATTGATGCGTTGATCCTAGAGAAGGTCAAGGCGGAACTAGAGGGGAAGTGCTCACAGCACGGTTGGGTCATTCCACAGTCCATTACACTTGTATCACGATCGTTGTGTCATTGTGAGGCGGGCCGCTTTACGGGTGCAATGACGTCGTGGGTGCAGGCAGAGGGGAATGTGTATTATCCGGTGGATGGCATGGAGCTGGAGGCGGAGGTGCTGAAGAAGAACAAGATGGGTATGTTTGTTGTCTTCAATGACGCGATTCAGGTGATGGTGCCGCGTGATCTGCATTTAGAGAACGAGGAGTATCACGAGGTGGGAATTGGAGATAAGATCCGTGTGGAAGTCAAGAAGTCTCGATTCCAGGTGAATGACCCGTTCATCTTGTCAGTGGGTGTATTCAAGGGGATTATTGCAAAGGCCGCTGTAGTAGAGGCGGTGGAAGAGCCGATTGTGCCTGTGGCGTCGGCTGCGGCGGCTGCGACCCCTGCGCCTGCAGCAATTGAAGAGGAGGAGTATGAAGAAGAGAACTACGGATCCCTACTAGCCTCTAATGAAGAAAACGAGAATGAGCTTGGTGCAAATGAGAGCAACTCCAATGAGAGCAATGTGTTGGGGAGCGATGAAGAAGAAGAGGAGGAGGAGGAAACTGAGTAATGACTATTAGGGTTGCGAGGGGTGTGTATAAGTTACGAGATTGAATACAACGAAACATAAACAGAATGAATACCGGCGACGAAGGCGACGTTCGAAGAACCGGCGATAGCGATGTCTGGAAGACCAGCGCTAGTGCCGTCCGAGGGACCGGCGACGAAGGCGACGTTCGAAGAACCGGCGATAGCGATAGTCGTAAGACTGCCGACTATGATGAGCGAAAGATCTTTCTTGAGCACCTCCCGTCTCTCGTAAAGGACGAATTTGAAGAGATTTTTCGTATTGTAAGGACCTCTGGTATTCCTTGGAGTGAGAACTCCAACGGTATTTTTTTCGACATTAACGCTGTCCCTGCTGACATCTTTCAGAAGCTGAAGGGGTTCATGGAGTTCTGTATGACGAACCGCGCAGAACAGGAGGAGCGCATTCGCCTAATGGAGGCCCTGAAGGCCGATGGTGTGCAGGAGACCGCCTAAGGCTGTGCCGCACTAATAAAGTAATTGTGTGGAGTTCTCTCAACAAATGGAAGAGTTTGAACACCTGAAGTCACTCATTGCGTCAAATCCGAACCGCGCCAAGGGTTTGGATGTGCCGCGAGCAAGCGCAGGGCCGACCCTCGCCTACAAGTTTCCAGGAGCCAGTGATGACTGGTTGGAGTACAATGTGGGCCCTGCGGGTCTCCTGTCGGCGCTCTGTTTCCTCCGCAATCCGTTGTACTGTGAGGCCGGTGCGCGACTGCGTGAGCGAATGCTGCTCGAGTTCCGTATGGAGGCGCAGGTGAAGATCGACGAGGAGCTCCAGGGTGCATCCAAGCTTGGGCGCATGAAGCGCAAACTGATTGAGCGGGTCGCCGCCGATCCCGCCACACTCACGCCACAGACAATTCGCGACGCCTGGGAGGTACTTGTACAGGTGTTCAAGATCCAGACCGTGATTATCCAGGAAATCCCTGGGCAAAAGGAACCGCATCTCTCGTTTGCTCCGGCGAACACGGAGTTGTGGCGTACGGATCGTCCGACGCACATCGTGGAGGCATCCCTTAGCAAGGTGTGGGTCTATGTGGGTGCGCAAGCAGATCTGCGGAAGACCCTCGGGGTGTGGCTATCAGACCGCGAGTTGGCCGGCGCGACGATCCAGTGGCCTGTACGCGAAGGATCCAAGGGCGAACTGGTAGAATACCTTGAAGTTCTACCATTTTGGCGCACTGAGCACGCGAAGATGAAAAAGGACGATCTGGCGGCAATGGCGGGTCGTGCTGCAACGATCGAGCGATTTGCAAATTGGTGCCAGATGCGGCCCGAGGAGCGGTTCTTCGCGGAGGAGTAAGTGCGGACTATTACTGACATGTAGGGGACATAGATACAGAGCCGGTCCATAAAAATGAACCGGCCGTGTATCAGCGATTTAAGGTAAGAAGTAGATACAAGCCTAAATGGAAGTCATTAGTGCAGAAGCCGAGAAACTAAAGCGGCTCATTAAGGAATGGTGGGAGCACAAGGACCAGGAATTAGAGGCGACATTCGGCGGGCGTGCGGGGATTGACTCCACGACGTTCCTGGCCGTCTGCAAGCGCCTGCGGGAGAAGGGCTTCAAGGCCATTCCCCAGGAAGATCGCCTGAACGTCATTGTGAGCAAGCAGACCGGTGCAAATTCCGCGAAGAACGTCCGTTTTACACTTGTAGGCCTCGGCCAAATCCAGCAGTACTGCCGCGACAATCTGATGGAAGGCAAGCCATTCGTCGCAATGGTGAAGGACATCACAGCAGTGGAGGCCCAGATGGATTTCCTGGAGTACGGTGTGCGCGTGAAGAATCGCCGTGAGATGGAACTGGCCGCCGATGATCCGAATGTGCGCGATATGATGACTACGTGGGCCATGGAGAAGAAGTCGTTCCGTCTCATTCGTCGCTGGTCTTTCGAGGGTGACGGCGTGCGCTTCGATCTCTCAATGGTCCGCGCATCAGAGCTCGTCAATGGCAAGTATAAACAGACGAAGACATTCCTCGAAGCCGGCGTATTCCAGAGTCCTCCCAAGTATGAGATGGAGGTGGAGCTATTACGGGATGGCACAGAGACTGAGGTGGCAGCCATGCGCAACCTCGTCCGCGGCATCGGCGAGGTGCTCCGTGGCATCCAGAAGAACACCCTACTCATCCGTAATAGTCAGCGTGAAAAGGTCCTGGCGGCCTACAAGGAGCTCGTAAAGAGCGACAGATTCCGTGGTGTGCAGCCGAAAACCTTGACACGTCCAAACATGTCCAGTGACGTAGTGCCGACGATTCCTAACATTCGTGGCGGCTACAATGTGACGGACAAGGCCGATGGTCTGCGTTGCCATGGTTATTGTGACCCGAACGGCGAGTTCTTCCTGATTGACATGACAATGAATGTGTATCGCACGGGACTCCTGATGAAGGACCTGGCCAATACACTCCTGGATGGCGAGTGGGTCACACAGGATCGCGACGGCAAGCCGATGAATCAGTTCCTATACTTCGACATTTACTACTGGCGCGAGGGAGAGAACGTGAGCGAGAAGCCTTTCATTGATGCGGCCGGCAATGGGCGCATGAAGCACATGGAGGAGTGGCACGGGAAGTGGAGCGAGGGCGATGGGCCGGCGATTGTGGCCGGCGGTGTGACGGCGATTAACAAGCTCGTCGTGGCTCCGAAGACGTTCCGCTTTGCGGCGGCCGGCGATGCATCCATCTTTGGGCTCGCCGCCGACATACTTGCCATTAGTCGTCCTTATCATACGGATGGCCTCATCTTCACGCCGAACACACTGGGCCTGCCGAAGGCCCCTGGTGCAACATTCGCGGAGCAATTCAAATGGAAACCTGCATCGGAAAACACTGTGGATTTCTTGGTGAATTACGAGAAGCGTCTTGACAACATCAAGGAAGATGAGATTCTGACGGGCTATGATGAGAACGACAACATCCGCCGCTACAAGACCATGCGTCTCTACGTCGGTAGTTCTCGCCACCCCGCCTACGTGGATCCCCGTTCAGCCATCTTGATGAACCAGCCTCTGCCTGGGGCTGAGGAGAAGCGCCGTGAGAACTACAGGCCCGTGTTGTTCAACCCCTTTGATTACCCTGACACAATGGCAAGCATCTGTTATGGGACTGTGGAGCGCGATGGCGAGACCGACATGGAGTATGCAGTTACGGAAGCCGGCGAGCCTATCTACGACCCGTCGATTGTGGAAATGCGCTACGACCCTTCGCGCGAAAAGGGGTGGCGCTGGATTCCTATGCGGATTCGCCATGACAAGACGGAGCGACTATTACGGGGTGCAAAGGGGCGCACGATGAACAACGATGCAGTAGCGAATGATGTGTGGAGTTCTATTCACAACCCCGTGACCCAGCATATGATTTCTACGGGGGCTGACCAGCCCTTGGAGGAAGAGTTGCGGGCTATTACGGAGGGCGATGGGGAACGAGCGGGAATGTCGAAGAAGCCTAAGAAGAAGGAGAGTGTGAGCATTGACCCTATGCGCGAGTTCCATAACGGGTGGATCAAGGACCGTATCTTGCTGGGGACGGTGTTGCGCGGGGGCGAACAGGCGAAGCGCATTGTAGATATTCAGTGCGGACCTGGGCGTGATATGCTGAAGTGGATCGCCCACAAGGCTGGCTTTGTGCTCGGCGTGGATTCCAGTGCAGATGCAATCCAGAACCCGAACACAGGGGCCTACAAGCGCTATGTGAAGCAGCTGATGGATGCAACTGATCCTGGGCTTGTACCTCCAATGGTGTTCGCAATTGCCGACGCGTCGAAGCGATTCGTGGTGGGCGATGCAGGGGCAACGACGGAGGAGGCAACGATTCTGCGAACGTTGTTTGGTCAGACTGGTATGGATGAGCGCGTGTTGCCGTATGTTGCCCAGCATGCCAGTGCATTGGCCAAGAAGGCCGATGTGGTGAGCTGCATGTTCGGCATTCATGAGTTCTTTGAGAACATGGAGAAACTGGCCGGGTTCATGCAGAACTTGGCGGAGATCGTGAAGGTCGGCGGGTATTTCGTGGGGTGCGGGTTTGACGGGGAGACGGTGTTCCGTCGGTTGGCCGATAAGGGGGAGAACGAGGTGATCCAGGCGAAGGACGGGAGCTGGACGGTGCGTAAGCGCTACACGGCGGCGGCCCTGGACGATACGACGGAGAGCCTGGGGTTGGCGGTGGAGGTGGAGCTCGGGGGTCTTGACGGCGCACAGAAGGAGTACTTGGTACCCTTCCCGCTCCTTGTGAAGCAGATGGAGCGGATTGGCCTGAAGCTGCTGGACGATCAGGAGGCGGCCGCGCTGGGTCTGCAGCAGAGCACGAGTATGTTCAATGTGAGCTATAAGATGGCGACGGCGGCTCGTCGTGGGAAGAAGGCGGGCGCTGATGCGAAGAAGTACGCGATGAGCAACGATCTCCAGGACTTCTCGTTCATGAATCGTTGGTACATCTTCAAGCGCAAGAGCGAGGGGCCTGTAGGGGATATCACGGCGGAGATGGCAGTGGCAATGGACCAGACGGCGCGGACGGCGATTGCAGCGGAAGAGGCGAAGGTACAGGCGCTCGCACAGCAGGCCAACACGGCCCTCAAGTCGATTCCTGTGCTCCAGCAGAGGGCCCAGGAGGCGCTCGTGAATCGCGTGATGTCTGTGGTGCCGACTGACTTACAGGAGGTGGCACGGGCCGACGCGGCGTCAGCGGAAGTCACGGTGGCACCCAAGCGGAATGCGCGGATGTCCAAGAAGGCACTGAATGCTATGCAGGCGGCGGCACCGGTAGCTGCGCCAACCCAAATGGAGGCAGTAGGCCCAATGGATGCAACTAAGGAAGTTACTGTGGCTGCACCTGGGTTGGCACCTGGTGGGCCCGTAGATGTCCCTCGTACTGTGATGATTGAGAAGGTGACAGCCGAACGGACTTTCACAGACAAGCAGGTGTTCCAATTCTACGTAGATGCACCGTTGTCTGACTTGCTCCTAATGGGCAAGGAGTATGCGAATGCACGCTCCTACTTGGCGACCATTACGCCGTTCCCTATTACGGACAAGATGGACGACGGTACTGGCGGGCAACAGGAGATCACTTATCCTAGCGTGGAGCATTACGTAGCTGCGATGAAGTTCAAGTTGGCAAGTAACATGCCTGACTTGGCCGTGTCACTCTTTAGCCGTGACGGTGAGATTCACCAGAAATACACACGCGCACGCCTAGCCGAGATGGTCGGTGCGCAGGCAGTTCCTTATGACAGGGACATTCAGCTCTTGAAGGAGGAGATGAAGGAGGTCCAGCAATACACGTCGAAGACGTACTTGAACAGTCGCAAATACAAGGTTGTGTTTGATGATGGCCAGTGGGCAACGATTAAGGGCGAAGTGCTCCGTGAGGGGCTGCGTCAGCGTCTGGAGCGTGATGCGAAGTACCGTGACATTGTCATGAAGGCGCGCGAGAAGGGTCTCTACTTGCTCAATCGCGTGGAGACCGGCGGGTCTGAACTGGGTGGCAAGCGAACAATTAAGGGGAAGATCGACGGTCAGAACAAGATTGGTGTGATTCTCATGGACTTGGCTGGGTTCTCATTCTAAGTGAGTAATGATGTTCCGCCGCCAGTAAATAATACTATAAACAACCATTAATTCTGTAACATTTTTACTGATGTATTATAATACGCCTGTAAAAATTTGAGGACGACTATTAGGAGTGTAGTGCGTACCAAATCAACAAGCCTACATGCCCGCCCCTTGGCAACGTCTCGCAGTCGTCAATCGCCATCCTCGTGATGCGCACATTCACTTTGACGAGCCCACGCACATCTACACCGTTAAAGGTACATCCGAGGGCTACATTAGTTGCACGGGGTTCTTGCACGCATTCTTCGGTCATTTCAATCCAGATGAGATCATTGCGAAAATGATGTCATCTCCTAAGTGGCCTCAGAGTAAATATTATGGAAAGACGGCGGCCGAAATCAAGGCCGGCTGGGAGGCAAACGGTGCAGCTGCCTCGGGTGCCGGTACGGAAATGCACTTGGCCATTGAGATGTTCTTGAACGACGCGTACGACCTCATTCCTGCCGAGGTGAAAGAGACCCGCGAATGGTCGTATTTCATGGACTTCTGGCGCGATCACGGGGCCGACCTGGAGCCTTACCGCATGGAGTGGGAAGTGTGGGTGGAAGAGATCAAGTTGGCCGGCAGCATTGACGGGATTTTCCGCCGGCGCTCTGACGGACGCTTCTTGATTTACGACTGGAAGCGGTCCAAGGAAATCAAGACGTCCAATACGTTCCAAAGTGGGCTTGGTCCGATGCGTCACCTGCCTGACTGTAATTACTGGCATTATAGTCTTCAGTTGAATGTGTATCGGTGGATCCTGGAGACCTATTACGGGCTCGATGTGGCGGACATGTATTTAGTGATTATGCATCCTGATGCGCGGGGCTATAAGCGGATGCGGCTGAATCGTATGGACGCCGAGGTGGCGGCGATGATTGAGTGCAGGAAACGTGCCGTGGCGGCTGGGAACTGTCGCGCCGTGCCTGTGTTGTTTGGAGATGAAGATGTGCCGGCTGCAGGGGCCTGTTCTGACGATGACTCGGATACGGAACCAGTGAGCGATGTATTACAAATCGCGCTCTAATTGTTACACACTAGAATTTACATTATTTCCATTATTATTTTCATTTTCGCCAAATACATCGGTATTTGAGTTATTATTTGGATTGAATACATTTACATTAGTATTGTTTTCCAGCTCGCGTAATAAGTTATTTAAATTATTTTCTTCGTTTGTATTTGCGGATTCGACTATTACAGGTGGCGGCGGGGCTGCGGCTGGGGCGGTAGAAAGCCGAATTTGCCGGCGTGCAGGTGGTATTTCACGCGGGGTGATTTCACGAATTTGCTCAAGGTCTGCGTTGTTTGCGAACCGTAAGCGTGGTCCTGGCTTTGGTGCTTCAGTGGGAGGCGCAGGTTTCTTCAGAGCAGATCGTAGGGCCTTTTCGCGGGCAAGATTTGCTAATTTCCGTGTTACAGGGGCTGGTGCGGGAACTTCTGGTGCAGCTGGTACTACAGGTTCCACGGGAGGGACTTCTGGTGCGGGCACTACAGGAGCAGGCTGTTCCACTGGAGGGGCTACAGCCGTAGCAGCAGCTGCTTTCCGTGAGCGCATAAGATTTGCAAACTTCCGTATTTTCGGAACTTCCGCGGGAGGGACTATTACGGGTGCTTCAGGGGCCACTGGCTCTAATGCCGGCATCTCAGTGGGGCCTACAGGAGGTTCTTCTGGGGCAGCGGCCTCCGCCTTTTGGCGAATCCGCTCTTCCAAGAACGACGTACCAAATCCTGGCTTTCTTGTGTTTCCCTCCTCTACCGCCGGTTGTGCAGCACCAGGAGCAGGTTTCAACCGTAATTTACGGGTCTTCGGTGCAGCGACTGGTGCTACAGACTCCACAACTTTTGTCTCCTCGGCAGGTGCTTCTGGCGGCGGCTGTGCCGTTTCGGCTGCCTTTCGCAGACGCAACTGGATGCGCTTCTTCGGTGCCGGCTGTGCGCCAACCGGCAACACACCGCGAATCGCCGGCACTTCAGGTTCGACGGCCTCAATTGGTTCCACTGCCGCCTGTACAGTCCGCTCTATTGGCCGCATGAACACCTGTGGTTCTGGTGACGGCACACGCTGGTCTTCTGCAGGCGCCGCAGCAACCTCTTCCTCCGTCGGCTCAGCCACGGCCGGCGTGACATACAGCGGCTCGGCCATCCGTGAAATATCGGCAGGAATATCCTCTGGCCCACGCCCAAACTCCTCGTAGAACTTCGGCTTCTCCAGATCCTTCCCTTCAAGTCGCCCCGCCAGTCGCGCGAACAGGTCGATCCAATGGTATGACTTTTGTGGGACCACATACTGGTCATCAATGCGTACCCCGCGTGTAATAATCGTCAGATCAGACACAGTATCATTGAGTAACTGCGCACGCTTCACAGGGAACCGTGCCAACTCATCAATGACGCGTCGTACAAACAAGTCCGTCGTATTTACACGAAGCGTCTCGCCCACCTGGCGCCCGCGCTCATCGACTTCACGTCCTATCTCCACATCATCTCGTACATGTAACAGGCACTGCCCTTGGTCCTCGGCCCCCACACGCCATGTACAAGCCCCCTTGCACTCACCTTGCTCCTTAATGTCAATACAAGTACGGCGCAAGAAAGACTGGCGATAGAGTGGCTCATCGTCTTCTATTTCGTCATTCACCGCCATGAATTTCATTAAGAATCCTCCTAATAGGACTTGTAGGCGGGTGCGCTTCTCGTGGAGTGAGAGCCGCTGGGACTCGTCCAGTTCCCCAATGTAAATGTTGTCCTCCACATCATCCACGATCTTACTCACCTGTGCGCGGATTGCCGGCGTCCCCGCAAGCCAACTGCTGACAATTAGGCGGAAGTGTTGATACAAGTCTTCCAGTTCCTGGCGGTTCGTGCGCAAGGCCATGAACTTCGCCGGCCCTTTTTCGACGTCCAAGCCCTCTTCCATCAACTTCACGTCCTCCAATACGCGCTTATTGATCTCAAAGTCAGATTCGTCCATTGTATATACAGGGTAACTGGTGCCCTCCTTGGCGTATGTACGTTGGCCGTCCTCGCCGGTCGTAATAGCAGCCTCGTCCAATTCCATAATAGGAATCACCGCTTTGTTCTTCAATTGTGCATACGCCGCCTCGGTGGTCCCATCGGGCCGCCGGCGTTCTAGCACAGCCGCCACAGTGTAATCGGCCAGTACATCTTCACGGATTCGCCCATGGAGTTTCGTCATGAACTCACGCAACTTCTTCTCGGCGTCGTCGATGCTAACCGGTTTATAATCCTTATAGTCCAAATAAATACTGGCCTCGCCGTCTTTGACAATGTAGCCATCGTCTATTACAGGGATTGTAATAATACGCGACGACGGCTTCATGCGCCCATCGGCGGTCCTAGCGAGACCAATGGGTTGTGTAATGGCAACAACGTGGTTGTATGCGTCGCGTACAATGCCGACACGTTTCGCCTGCTTAATTGCGACCGACAGTGGGACCAGGCGGGGTTTGCGGGCGGCAGTGATGGTGTCCGTATCGACCTTGACACCGAGCATACCAGTGTAAGCACCATGACCAGGCCCCTTGCACACATTAAGGAATTCATCACGACGCATCCGTGCAATCGGCGGCCAAGTCGGCTTCACATCAACTTCAAATCGAACCGTGAATTCATGCGTGGTTCCAATGGCCCCACGGGGAGGACAATTATAGGTGTGGATGAGAAGCTCAAAAACACCCTGGGGATCACGGCTCACAAAAGCGACGTCTAGGTTCTTATGACGCTCAGGATGTACGCCAAGGGCGGGGCAGCGAATCGTCGGTTTCTGTTTGGGATTGTTCGGGTCGATGTCGAGGACTATTAGGTGGATACCGAGTTCTGCGAGGATCGGTGTAAGATGACGCAGCTCCTTGCGCTGGGTTGGGTCACGCAGGAAATCCTTGAAGGTGTTGTAGGCGATGTAAATGCGGCGCAGCTGGAGTTCGTTGTGGCTGACAATCTGGGCCGTCTCGTCCGATTCCGAGTTGTAGATGTACTGGAAGGCAAAGTCGCGTACGCGGTTGTTAAATTCGCGGAGCTTTGCCGGCTCCGTCGGCACAACGGCGGGATCATAGAACTCATTGACGAGATTTCCGTAGTGGCTACCAATGAATTTCACGGGTGTGTAGAACTCATCGAACATCGCCCGTATTTCACTCACGGAGTTCTTGTAAAAGAGCGGGACAAGAACGGCGTAGAGGGACTCATTGATGTTTGTGTTATCCACACCCATACGGAGGAACCCCTTCGCATTCTCTAATAGTACTTGCTTCTGCTTATTTACAAGGGACGATGAGGTCTGCTTGAAATACCAGTCGAGATTTTCATTGAGGAGGCCGAACTGGGTCGGCCGCAAGGGGTATTTCTCACGCTTCTTAATGTATGCCACACTGAGCTGCTGTAAGGCGACTAAGTAAGGCATGGCACTGTCACGAGGGGCCACGACTGGGGCAAGGTCAGCAGCTTTCGTAGCTGGGGCCGCTGCCGCAGGTTCTGCTGCCCCTGGCCCTCCCTTGAGCTTCTCATTGAAATCACGGATGTGCTGGTAGGCACTGGACTGGGCAGATAGGAGGATGTCCTTCGTCTCAGCGCTAGTGAAGCAGCAAGGGACCTCGAAGCCATCGGGCTGGGCGGCATCCTTGAGGAACCCAACGAAGCGATGCTGTTTCTTTGTGTTTGGGGCGAATTTCCTGTAAATCACGGTGCGGCCCTTGACGGCCTCATCGCGTTCCGTGATCTTGCCGCCATAACAGAAGGGACAAGCATTGGCAGGCTTGGCACGATCACCACGCGCACCAGCATTGACGAAATCCTCTTCTAGTACAGGTATGCGGTCGTGGAGGCAGAAATACTTCGGGCATATATAATAGTTCTGTTGTGCGGGATTGCTGCCATACTGGAGAACTGTATATACTTCGAGGTTTGTATCCTCGCGTGGAGGCGTGCGCTCCTTATCACCAGGATCAAGGGGATATTTCTTGACAATTAGGCGGGGTGGAGTGGCGCTAATGTCTTCTGCGTAGGTTTCGAGGAAGCGCTGGTATTCCATTTCACTGAGGACGAACGGCTGGCGATCATCGGTAGCACCGCACTTGCGACTGAAGCCGTCGGCCTTGGCGATCTTCGGCTTGTAATCGAACAGGGCCTTGTCAATCTTCTTAAGCTTGTCGAGCGTCCAGCCCTTGAATTTCACACCAGGGGCCTTGCCCTTATCAGCACCGAGAGGCGTGGGGGCCTCAATGGGGGCCTCTGCTGGTACTTTTACAGGTGCGGGTGGTGGCGGAGCAGCGGTTGCCGCAGCAGGAGGCTCAGGAAGTTCATTGCCGAATACGTTGAAATCTTCTTCGTCCTCATTGGTATAGGCTGATACAATCCCAGGAACAGACGCCGATGCGGCACCAGGACCTTCACTTGTAGAGGTGGTGGCGGATTTCCCAGGCGCAGGCGGTGGTGCATCGAAATCGTCATATACGTCGAAATTCGAGTCGTTCATTGCGGATGCACTGGCTGCAGGCCCCGCAAGACCAGGGGCCGATCGTACAGTAGGTGTGATGGTTGCAGCTGTAGGAGCCGCTGCTGCCTCCGCTCCAGGGAGCGGTACCTCGCCTGAGCGAGGCAGTGCCGCTCCAGGGAGCGGCACCCCATTCGCCCGCAAAATCGCCTCATCTTCGACGCGCCGCGTCTGACGTTCAAACACCTCCAACCCCGCCTCGTCGAAGAGCTCCTCATACTCCTCTAATTGTCCCGATAGGAGTGCGCGTAAGCACATATAGATGCGCCGCAAATCCTCAGGTGACTCCACGTGATAAATATCAATGTTGTAAGACTTGAACGCTGCAAATATGGCGATGTCCGTGCCAGCGTTATACATCTCCATAAAAGCACCCGTCTCGGCGTTCTTCAAGGCGACCTCCTTCTTCTGTTCCACCCACAGTTTGTACTGGGCCTCCGCCTCCACCATCGTCAAGTTGAATTCCAGGGCCAATGCACTGGCATACTCAGCCGGCGATTTCGCGGTTCCATCCACAATATCGCGGCGCTGCAAAATCGTCAAATACGCGCCCGTGCGACTATCTGTCATAAAATTACTGACGGCCTTGTAGCGCAGCATGAGAATTGGCTGTTCGGTCGTCCCAGGAAGGGGCACAGGTTCGATCACCTGGAAAAACGAGCTCAGATACTGGCGCACACGCCCCGTTAGTTCCTCCGCAGTGTAGGGTTTCTGTTTGAGATCCGTCAGACGTACATTTAGGCGTAGTGCGGCGCTGCCAAGTGTAAGGGTGTATTGTGGGTCCGTATAAGGAAATCCTTTCATGGCACGTTTCAAGCGATCATAAAACAAATCCAAATCACGCCGCGCGTCCAAGAACTCGACGCCTTTGTTCGGCATCAAGGTCACATCCGCCGAACCGCCCTCGAAAATACGCACAGTGGAGTACTGTGGATTTACAGCGCCCCCGCCAGGATACACTTGGAATTTCACATATAAATAGCTGTGATCCAGACCAGGCGTGTCTTCGGAAATCCAGTTGGTCAAAATATTCGGGTCATTGATGAGCGGCGTGGGCAATGTTGCACCCCAGAATAACTTAATAAGAGGGCTGCCTTCCACAGGCACCAGGCGGAAAAACGGGCGGAGCTCGGTCACGGGGGCGTTATAAAACAACTTGGAAATACCACCGCGGCTCTTGAAATCTGGTATGTCATTCTCCCATACAAGTCGCAGGTGACGCAGGCCCTGAATGCTATACACATGGGTCGTGTCGTAATTGTCGCCCGAAATCACGTAATCGACGATCTGGCGTTGGATTTTACGGCCTTCAATAAACTCCCGCAAATCAGCCGCGAAATTCACGTCAGTCTCTGTGGGCTCGTAGGGACCGGCCAGGGGAACATCACGGAAATACATGGCGAACCGTCCGTTCCAATCGCGCTCGGTAATAGCCCGTCCAAAATCGGCAAGTAGGGGGCGCAGAGCGAAGACGTGGAACGTCGGAATGCCTTTGCCTCGGTAGCGCTCAAAGGCCACGTCATCGAGCGTCATACGGGACTTCGGGTTCGTTTGGATTGACGGGAGCCACTGGCCTTCTGGTGTCACAAAGTCGGTGTTGATCTCAGGAGTCTTTACCATAAAGAGTGGCGAAGGGAGGACCAGTGGATCCGGGCCGACAGCGGCATCGAACCACGTGAAATCTGCACCATAATAGGATGTTTCCGCGCTCGGTTCCGTGGTCGGCGCCTCGCCAGCGACGTAGGCGAGAAACTGGAACTTCGGGAGCCAATCGGGGTCATGGTCCATACTCGCAAATACGGCCTGCTTGACCTCTTCGAGAGTCGAGTAGGGGTACATCTCAAATTCTTTCAATGACCACTCGCCATTATAAATATACACTTGTATAGGCGGAAACCTTGCAGGGTCTCGCCCTGTGCCAAACTCGACGTCCGTTAGGGTCGCCGATTTCAGCGTATTTAGGAATCTAGTGTCGTCCATCTAACATTGGTGCAGCATACTGGAGGGCCGATTAGGGGCGCGGGGCTAGGCCAATCCTCGGCCGTAGGGGCCCGTGTGCGGGAACAACACGCCACCCTAAAAGTACTATTAGTATGGTTGTAATACAACGATTCTATTACGGTTATATCTGATAATATAACTGTAATAGGAAATACTATTAGGGGTGATTTGAGAGGGGTGGATTTCGCACCGCCAGGATCCTGGCAGCCGGCTGGCTGAGGCTCGGACGGCAGGCGCGGCAGCATTTTGCGAACAGTATTTTTATAATTCACAAATTCAGAAATATTGTTCATTATTGGGTTTAATTGTTAATAAACAAATCATGCGTAAAATATCTTACCAATTTGGAAAATATTTGACGTACCACCACTAGGCCCTGAATGCTCTTCATCCTTGGCGGGATCATACGACGGTTGGTCCGTAATAGTCACACCACAATAAGGGGTAGGATGTGCGGTGAAATCGCGGTGCTGATAGAGGCTGGTTGCCTCGGCTTCCCGTAAAATCCAGGCGAAGTTGTTCCAGAAATCGGGACCATGGCCAATGGATTCGGTCATGCAGTGACCGAGCTCGTGAAGCGTCACGAAAGTCATCACATTCTCATCTACAAGGCTCTCGTCACCGGGCTTGCGCTGGCGCAAACAGAGATGCATGGCCTCGCCCTTATTGACACTATAAGAGGTGTGTTCGGCTTCGGGCGTGGCCTCAATAAGGCGGGCTGGATCGGGCTTGAAATTCCGCATGAGGCGCTTGACCTGGGGCTTGTCGGGGAATTTCTGTTGAAAATGCTCAATGATTTTGATGAGGCGTATGCGGACCTTCGCCATCAGGTCGGCGGCCTGCTGCTTATCGGGCAAGTCGCGCACACGATACACTTTGCCATCGACGCCTGACCGGACATCAACGAGGGGATATTTGCCGGTACCAAGGATGCTGTTAAATACGGATTTTACGTTGTCCATTGTGCGGCGCTCTACTTTGGGCGGGAGGGATAACTACTAAAAATCGCTGACAACCCCTAATTGTACATTAGGGAGCTGCGCTCCGCCGAAGGCGTTGGGGTAAGCGCTTCGCGCTAACCACTACCCTAAGACCCTAGCTCTTTAGTTTATGTTAAAAATCGCTGACAACCCCTAATTGTACTATTAGGTGTGGTTAGTGAATATGAATGCGAAGCCCTCATTCTAGAGAGGGGGTAAGGGGGACGTTCCGTCCCCCTAAGAGATCTCCAGGGGACGACGGTTGATATCAGGCTCAATGGTGCTGACGTTGAAGATCGACACGGGCACCTGGGGGTTCGGGGGCTCAGAGCGGAGCTGCAGGTTAGCATTACGCATAGACTGACCCACGGTATTCACACCGATGAGGGCGCCAGCGCTCAGGAAGTTCTTGCCCTTCAGAGAGCCAGTGCCCATAGGGTTCTGCTGGGCCCATACGCTGTTGGTGTCCTTAGGGAGGAGCTCAGCAGGAGTGAGCTGGTCACGGGGGTAGCAGCCAGCCGGGGCCTCAGCATTGCCGAACTGTGCAGGGCCCTCGTAGGCCATCACATCAGCGCCAGCAACATTGGGGTTCGCGTTCGTGGCCTCCTCCGTAACAGACCCAGCGTTCTCGTTGGCCTGGAAGCCCTCGTTGGTAGGAGGCGCCTCAGACCCAGAAGGGGCAGCAGGGGCAGGCATAGCAATAGGCATAGCCACCATAGAAGCGCCACCGAGAAGACCGAACAGGGTAGGGTCAATCAGATATATGGCGCCAAACACGAGTACCACGACTAAAAGAACTGTAAATATGGACATACCGTTCATTGTATCTGTAATATGGTGAGGCGAGATTTTTGCCTCAATCGCAACCAATTAGTCGGACTCGTCGTCACTTTCCACATCCGTTTCCGTATATTCGGTGGCGTCTGAGTCCGTCAAATCACCGTATTTTTGAATGTATCTGTCCATCGCCCGCTGCGCACGGAATGCCGCCAATTTTGCCCGGAGACGGGCCTCCTCCACACGCTGCCGCTCCCGAATTTGCCGGTCAGTCAGGCCGGAACGAAGAGGAATTGATGCTTCACTGCCCGTCTCATCCTTATCAGATTCAATATCGTCCAATTCCACTAATTCGATTGTTTGGACCGCGCTTTGTGTTACAGGTGCCGGTGCCGGTGCCTGCACAGGTGCCGGTGTAGAGTCCGCCGTTACTACTTCATCCATAAGAGGAACATCCACATCAACATCAATGTCAATCTCTGCAGCAAGTTCCACAGACCAAACCACGTAGAACTTCGAGTTCATTAGACGCACCTCGTTAGGACTCAAAATGCAAGTATAGGATCCCTCCTCAGCAGGCACCACAGGTAGCTCTGGAAAGATGTGGTTTGTTCCACGTGCGCACACAGCAGGATCATATTTACGAACAAAGAGCTTCGCATTTGCCGCGAACAAGGTGGCATACAAATCGGGCAAGTAGGTTGCATAGTCGGCCTCCTTCAGTGTCGTATCCACAAGTGCAGTTAGGAGTGCCGGCGCGGTCATCGTGCCAGTCAGTGTAAGGAGGTCATGAGGAGCGGTCAGGACCTTGAATCGATAATAGGGGATCAACGTGCCACCGTCATTGTATTTCGTGTATTCCACGGGCGCTAGCTTCCAGGTCTTCACTTCAAGTGCCATTGTATGACGACTGTAGCGTAACTTTAGACCTGGATAATTTCCGCAATAGTACTATTATGGATGTTGTGCCGACACCGGCGGGGACGACAGGAGGGGCCACCACAGAAGAGAGGAAATTCGCGTGGATGAAGCCCTATATTGAACGCCTAGTCCTAATGATGAAGGCGCACGACACGCAGCAGTGGCTGCAAGTATTTTTAATCGACCCTGTGTTGTCGTACATTATGAATCGGTTCTTCGCATATTTCCTGGTGGCAATGATCGGATTTGGAGCGCTCTTGTTATTTGTGATTTTGACCTTCATACTCCTAATTGTCCGAACACGGGATGCAGCGGCAGCGCATGTGTGTGTGTCTTGTGGTTTGAATAAGTAAAAACTTAATAGAGTATGTCTTCTAATAGTGCCCCGGCCTCGCCTGATGCAGAATTTCCTACATGGGTTCGCAATTGGCTCCACTATGATACACTTGCGGGAGGCTTGTATAAGCAGGCCCTAAATGCACGGAAGGTCCGCGAAGACTATGAACAGCGGATCTTGGGCAGCTTAACACGACGAGGGCTGACGAATGCCATCCTGCAGTTGAAGCAGGGAAAGTTCCAGGCAATCGAAGAGAACCATCAAGTTCCAATGAGCTACGCCAATATTGAGGCGCTGCTCCATTTGTACTTTAAGGCGAAGGGGGCTGGCGCACGCGATGAGACAGGTGACATCTTGGCGTTCTTCAAACAGCACCGTAAGACTACGCGCAATATGCGCCTGCGACGCATCGACGATCCTGCTGAGAAATTGCCTGCCCCACAGGGACTATTAGAGTAGTATGTGCGCAGCCTAGTCCCACCTAAAATTCTGCCCATACGCTATGTGTAGAACTCTCACATATTCCCAGTTACAATACCCTCTACATGTCAAACGTAGGCGTATCAACAAACGTGCATACTACGCTCCTCGGGCGCGTACATGCCATCAAAGAGACTCATGCATTTAGCCACTGGAGTAACAGTTACACGGTGTGGGCGTACGCAGAAGAGGCCCGCATTTGTGAATGGGCCCACGAACTTGTGGCGGACCTGGAACAGCGGTTGAAGCGAAAAGGGTTCGTATTTGCCTATGACACGCACAGGATGACACGTGCAATCTTGTATTGGTGTTGGGGGCTCAAGAAGACGCTGTCTGTCCCACAACCGTTTGGCGTAGAGATCCCGTTTCCTGGGCCGTGTGCTGATAGTAGTAACGACCCCTACGAGTACGAACTATATAATAGCAAATTCGAATACAGGTATTGGATGGACTTCGAGACGGCTTGGAGGCCCGATTATATGAATGACGAGTTTAGTACGCACTTCTTTACGAATCTGGGGCTGTTCTGCTGGCACCACCTACATGCTGAGCAGTCACCGCTTATTCGCAAGGAACGTGATGCACAGGCCGCCGAGGAAGAGGACGGGAGTGCGGACGAGTGGCGGACGGGCGATCACGGGTCATATTTCAAGGGCAAGAAGGAGTACTATTAGGGTGCATGTGGGTAGGTCGCCGATCCAACCCCATAGCATATAAACCATATATACATATCAACGGTAGTAGTTGTAGCGATGAATGCCACCAGCAATCCACCAACATCCCTACAAGTAAAACCACGTGTGTATTTGGCGTCGTTTGCAAGTGACCATTGGCTCAATGCATTGGCCCGCCTACGTGCAGAATGTAGGACGTGCGGATTCATCGACGTATTTCGCCAGTATTTATACGACGATTTGCGCGCGGATCCTGATTTTTGGACAAAACATGGAGAGTTTATTACATGCAATCCACGCGGACGAGGATACTGGATTTGGAAGCCGCACATTATTTTACACGCACTGTCCTTAATGGACGACGGTGAAATACTTATTTATGCCGACGCTGGTTGCAGCATAAAAGCAAGTGGAGCAGCCAGATTCAACCAATATTTGGAAATCCTCCGTACATCTCCGCATGGAATTTTGGCATTTAACAGTGAGCACCCAATGTACAAATGGACCAAAATGGACACTGTGAAAGCACTAGGCGGCGAGTCTATTATAGATATGCCAGGTGTAATAGCAACGGCTCTTATCATACGTAAATGTGACACATCAGTGCGTATAATAAAACAATGGATGTCGCTGTGTGAGCGCTATGAACTATTAGATGATAGTCCGTCGGTGGTGGAAAATCACCCTGAGTTTATTGAGCATAGACATGACCAGTCCATCTTGTCACTCTTGTTGCGCCTGGAAGGGTCTTATGTGACACTGGACAATGAAACTTGGACATATCCAACATGGGATGCACGTATGCCAATTTGGGCCGCTCGTGCGCGCAGCTAATTGTCGGCACCAGTCCAGTCGCCACCCTTGAACGGCAGAATACCAATGTTCTCGCTCATGGCCTGGAACTCCGCAACCTTCTTGTCAAACTCCAGTGCATCGGGGTCATACGGGTTTGCCTCGCCAGAGGGAAGCAGTGTCGCGTCGTGGTTCTTCTGGGGCGGCTTGACACCATAGCAGGTCACGCCGAACTTGAGGGCGGGATTATCGAAGTAGCCGCCATTGACACCAGGCTTGCCGCACGCCGTCCGCTGGGCCTTGGTGCCCTTCTGGAGCTTCTCATATGTTTCGGGCTGAGTAGGATAGACCGCCATCTGGCCCTGCACCCACCCGTAATTGCACCAATCAGCGCCATTGTCCCACGCCTCCTTCACCTGCTCGTAGGTGGCCAGCTCAGCCCCCAGTGCCTTGCACAGAGGCTCCGCGTCATCATAGCTGTAACGGTTCTCCTTCACTGTGAAAACTTCAGGCTCCTTCTTAAGAGGCAACTGCTTCTCCACGGAAGACATAATCTCCTTCGGGATATTTAAAATGGAATCCATCGAGATACCATCCCCGCTGCCTGTAGTAGGTGTAATGGGGGTAGGCGCAGGTATAGGAATGATGGACGAAGATGCACTTACAGGAGCCGGCGGCTCCACCTTTACGGGCACAGGCTCATCCTGAATGCCGAAAAAACTACGAACCTTGCGCATGAACTCCTTGAATCCCTCGGGCATCAGATCCATGATCTCATTGTAGAAGAACACAAAGATCCCCACGGCGGCTATTAGAATGATAAGGAGCCAAATACCTACCGTCGCCAACATACTACGTCCCTCGCCTGGTACGGCGTAGGACGCAGCATTCCCGATCGCCGTATTGAGAGTATTTGCAGTATTTGCAACGGCATTCCCCACTGCATTGAGGCTAGAATTCAGACCCTTCACTGCATTATTTGCAGCTGCATTGAGTCCTGTATTGAAATTCCGCACAGCATTGTTGGCGACCCGTGCAGCATTGTTCGCCACCTTTGGAAGATAGGATGTCATTACATTCGCATTTCTTACGTTGGGTAAGGGATTCATATCTATCCTACTCGCAGTATAAAATCCCCCGCCTACGCTGACATATCCGCGACAAGTTGCTCACGTTGGGCGTAAATGTGCGCAGCAAATGACGGTACGCTTACATCCACATACGTGCGACCATCTAGTATCGTTGTACTAGGAAACCCGATGCCCCAACCGTAGAGTCGGGGGTAAATCAGTGCGGTTGCCGGATTATAGGGAAGAGAATTTTCCGTGTGAATTGCGCGGCCATCCACATACACCTGTGGATATTGGACTAACTCGAAGCCACACGCAGAAACGCACCACGCGCTCTGTAAAAGCGCCATATGAACAACGAGAGCATCACTATAAGGGATCAGGCGGACCTTTCCCCCGAGCCCGTCGGCCAGTATTTGTCGGGCCAATACTGCCGTTTCGAGTTTCACACCGTCGTATGCCCCTTCGTCAGCAAAATAGAACGGTTGTGGTGTGTTATACACCAGATTCACATCACACCCTAATTGTACTGCGGCTTGGACAATAAGGGCCCCGCTGTGGGATGCACCGAACACTGTTAGGGGTTCGGAGGATTTAATATATGTTGCAAGGTCAGTCGTTGTAAATGCACACTGTAGGGGAATCTGTGGGGTTTGCGTTGGCAGCGCACGAGGTGTTGCGCCGATCGCTATACTAGCATTTAGGGATGTATATACATGTTTGCCGACCGTAATCCGCCAGGGATCTGTGGCGGATTTCTCTAGTTTGCTGACGTACCCATACACACGCGTAACAGTAGGGCCAAGGAGGGTCGCAACGGACGAACGAAGTCCATGGGCGAGACACTGGAGTTCTGTAGGAGACGCCGGGTTGTATTGTGAGGAACAATTAGGGTGTGGTATGCCGAGGAGTGTGAGGGCATCGAGGAACTGCTGGTAGGTGGTGTTGCTGAGCACATGTGGCCAGTCGCGCAGGAGCGCACCGCCGTCGTGGTGAGGATCAATAATGAGGAGCTCGCGAGGTTGAATGAGTTTGTTGGCGAGCACATAGCCGGCGAGCAGCATATGAGCCGCGCCGTAGCCAATTAGACACAGTTTATAGAGCATTGTTACTTGGGTGCGGGCTTTTATTGTTGTATTTCGGCGATTTATCTATAGTTCTGTGGAATACGACTTCCATGGAAGTATAAATATAGAATGTTGGACTTGCGCGCGCGACAAAATACAAGTTGGTGATGGACTAAAAATCCTTATAATCATGCTCAACCAATTTACGCATAGTAGGAATATATTTACAGTGATAAATATATTCGGCAAGTAATATAACAGCTATTATATATCCAATAAGGAAATATGTAGTTTGATCCATATAATTACTAATATAATTATATTGCACCAATCTTTAAGCAATTTAGCCTAGGGATTCTGGTACGGCTATTAGGGGTGTGTGGTAGCACAATTAGAGTTAATATACGAATTATCATAATTCATATATTGACTATTAGGAATGTGTGGAGAGTATATAAAACTAGCCCAAATGCGGTAGCGCCCGTAGGGCCCAACGCGCTGCGCGCGGAGCCTTTATTCAAGGGAGGGGGGGGTAGCAGCTCGCATTTATGCGAGCCCCAACGCCTTCGGCGGTCTGGGGGATATATAACGAACTCTAATGCGAAGCTTTTATTCAAGAGAGGGGGTCTGGGGGACGCTTGCGTCCCCCATTAAAAGCCGCTAGCTCGCCAGAGGCGAGCGTATGGCTTCTTTCAGAAGCCATCATCAGGCACGGTGCGATTCCCGCCGCGCATATTGAGGAACTTGCGCTGCTCAGGAGTCGTGCAAACGCAGCCCGTATCGGTACTGTAAGTGGAGCCGCAGCACTCAGGCTTGGCCACGTTGCTCTTAAACATGAACAGATTGTCAGGCCCCACCTCAAATGCCGGACCACTTAGAGGGACATTGGGCTGCAGACGCTCTGAGGCTAGCCTGATACCATCATAGGCACCGATAGGGGCCATGCCAGTATCAGCCGCCTCTGCGAGGTAGTAGCTAGTGAAACCCTCAGGTCCGTAGCTAGGAGTGACCATAATAGACATTAATAGACATGTAACAAGGAGGAGCACTAAGCCTGTCATGAGGAAACCGGTCTTCATCTTCTGATAGGAGGCCGAGAATCTGTATTACGAAGTTGCATAAGTGTAAAATCATAGGTCCGCTCCATTCCATCGAGTCCCACCTCAAACGCATCCCGTATAAGTCTGTTGCCATCGTCCGTGCTGACATAAAATTCCCCAGATGCCGTGATCAGACTATAGACAACCACCTTCTTGTCACTAAAGTCCCGATTTGCCGGATGATGCCACGTCTTATGATTCGGCTCGTAGATCCAACACCCGCCGGCCATCCAGCGCCGCCCGCCATCTGCCCGTATGCGTTCAGTCGTCCGCATTTGCACCACCCCCAACACGCGTGTCATCTCAAACGACCGCGACAACACTTCATCACCAATATTGACTTCCTGTATCGGCACGGCCCCACGACCCTTTACAAACACCATAGAACCCACCGAACACCCATTCGCCTCCCCAGAATGCCGCAGCATCTTCCCCGCCGGCCCATCTCGTTTGTGCAGCATTTTCCACACCATCGTCTCCCATCCATCTTCACTCGCTTCTGGTATCTCCTCCCAATCGCGGAACCACACATCCCCTACAAGCATACACCGATTGCTCACACTCGGGCAAAAGACACGCTCACACTGCCGATCGACTTTTACAGCGCGTGGGTGTTCTTGCACATAGACCCACTGAGATCGATCTTCGTCCCACACTAAATGGTCCGCGCTCACGATTGCCGGCCCCAGCTTATACATCTCAGCGCCAACGCCCGTCATTTCATATATTCCCTCCACGACTCCACCGCCCTCTAACACATCCCCTACTTGCAACTCGCTCACAGATTTTGCCCTACCGTTCGCCAGTGTCACAGGGGTCTCGGGACTGAAACAAAAGACCGCCGCAAATCCTCCTGCCGATGCACCAAATCCTGCTCCTATTAGCAACGACGTCACCGAAATCAAGAGGGGCGCCAACGGCCATAAAAACAAAAACATTATAATAAATATGGCCGCAATAATTGCCAAAATTATAATAACAACCAATACAACCGTATTATAAAAATTCATAATAGCCTGGACCATACTAATGCCGGCCAGTACGCTACTCACGACCATTGCCTGCACGCGCATAAACGACATTTTGAGGCGATTGGTCAGCACCTTGATTTGATCGCCGGCAATTCGCAACCGTGTAAAAAAATCCACCATCACTTGTGCCACGACGTCATTTAGGGTGCGCATCATCGTCTCCTTCGAAGACAACTGCGACGACGCCAACGTCTCAGCAGCTTGTGTCTGGCCTTTCAGTATTTCATTCGCCGGCTCCAGGGCCTTTTTCATCACAGAGGCCTGAATCTCCTTCATGCAAAACGACATATTGTCCTGGGCAAATTGGCCCGCCGTCCGAGGATCGTCAGCCGGTTTGTACAGCCACCCCGAAAAAATCACTGGGATTTCACACCGCCGCTCTTCCCAATTGTCCATAATATGCTTCCGCTCAAACTTCGACATCATATAGCCGATGCCAAATGTAAATAAAAACACGGTCACTACAATCGGTACAATGGACCGTCCAGGCCCAGTATCGGCCCCTTTTATTGGTATGGATTCCATAGTATCCCCAGTCTAATCAAGCAACAGCTATATTTGTCCGCATACGACTCGCATCTGCCGGCGCCACCATAGCCTCCAACTCCGCCGCATACTCGTCTTCCATGGAATCCGAACCGATCTCCATATAATCTCGTAAATAGAATCCGCCTCGTGTATGTAGTACAGACCCGGGGAGCACAATAAATCCTTCAAACACAAGGCGCCCGCCATTAATGTACGTGTTTCTATACAAATCACCTGCGCGGCGCCACTGTGATGACCCCTCGTCCCATATAAGTGTCCCAGAGCCAACAACCTCCTCGCTCGGCAAGATAACATAATCGCGTACCAACATTCGTATGCGCCCTGCCACCCTATGTCCGCCAGCCAACCAATCCCCTAATTGTACATTCCGTGCATACTTGTAGGACCCATCACGCATTTGCACTTCAGTATTTCCCGAGACCGACGGGCACAACTCTTCCCATTCCACGTTGTAATTTGTTTTAAACTCCGTATTTGCATTTAGGGCCGCGTGAATTTGCGACATCACTTTGTAATTTGGCGCATCCGTCTCGTCATAGTCACGGAACGTGTATCCCCCTACAGGAATTGTATGATCCGTTGTATTAAGACATATGATCGGTCGCAGACGACCCCCACTCCAGGGACTAGTAGGAGTGGCATCAGGATGGTCGCCGGCTCGTATCCAGGCCCCATCATGCGCCAAGTAGTGATTTGTACTGACAATTATGGGTGATGCGCCATCTGCCCGTGGCAAACACGCCATCTCCTGACCGTCCGCCAAGAACTGGAATATCGCCTTCACGGCTGGTCCATCCTCAAACACGTCACCCACACGCACATCCCCAATGCGAATCACACCACGCCCACTAATAGTCACAAGCGTATCGGGACTGAAACAGAACGTATCTATTACAGTGAATAGCGTTGTACCTGTGAAGTTCCGCACAGCAGTGAGACCGCTCATTGACATGAAAATAATGCTGTAAAACGTGGAATAGATCCGCGCCATTAACATTTTCATGCGCTGTGTGCCAATACGAAGTTGAATAAAGAACATTTTAATGCGTTCTTGAAACTCTTTCATCATGGTGGTAATACCGCCATACATCGTCGCAAACCCGAGTTTTAGTCGCTTGGCAGATTCTACGAGGGACAAAAGTACTGCGGAAAACCCGCCAAACATGGTATATATGGGTCCGAGGTGTCCGCCGACCTGACTGTTGAAATTCGACGTCATGCAGTAATTAAAATTCTCTTGCGTGTCGTATCCGTACAAGCTGGCGATTGGAAGTATGTGCGGCTGACAGCGGATTTCGTTCCAATCGGACGCTTCGCCGGCAAGTGAAAAACCTTCCGCAAGGAAATATCCTATTACACTGAGAATGACTATTAGGATGAGTATAGGTTTCGGTGACGACGAACCGGTGTATATATATGTGTTGGTCTTATATGACTCTGTAGTAACTACAGGCGACTCCATCTGATAATGACGTGTGTTTCTCCAACACCCTTTTACAACGCTGGATACTATCAAGGGTTGTAATAGTTTGTGTGTGCCTTCGAATGCATATTATGCCAACATGCTCTCACTTATATCATACTGCTTCTTGACCCAGTCGCGGTCTTCCGCAAATATGGCGGAAGCGGCAGGTTTAACCTCCTTCGACAGCACCGATACGGCGCTCAGCTTCTTATACACGTAGGTTGGCGAATACTCCGTAATAGCAGCTTCAAGAGCCTTTCGCCGGGCATCTATGGGGAGACTGTAATGGTAGCCGTGCTTCAAGAGCTCACGGCGCTTCATGGAACCGAAGATAGGAACCTTCTGCTTGCCGGCGACGGCTTTCGGATCCTTCACACATGCGGCCTTTACATGTACATCGCGCTGACGTGGGTAGATTCGGTAGGTTTTCCCTTTTTCCTTATGCACGGAATAGCCCTCGCGCCGCACAGAGCCGCGGAACTTACGCACATACGACTTCCGCAAGATTTCACCAGGTCCGCACTTGCCATCACGATTAGGGGCGTGTTGGGCTAGCCGGGACGTCATTCTACGGAGCTCTCCAGCCTTTACCTGACGAGACGCAGTTTCCTTTGTAGGAATACAAAGCGGGCGCCGGTGCTGCCCAAGACGTTCATGACCGGCCCTCTTATAGTACCCTGACGGGCACCCGAGAAAAGGGTTGTATGTTTTCGCCTTTCTCCGTGTAGTATTGTGCGGCTGAGCCATATCTACTGTCGGCAAGATTATTTAGCCTCTGCTAACCTTTTACATGCATCGAAGGACCTGGTGTTTGTAGAACCGGCGCATTCCACAAACAGTCTGCGAATCCAATAATTGGACGCAAATGAGTGTTTCGGGTTATTGGTAGAATGAATGTTGTCCAGCATAGCTTGAAGAGTTTTCTGTACGTCTTCATCAAGCTTCTTATAGGGGGCTGTTAGGGATGTTGAGAGCGCACGACGTTTTGAGTCCCATAATGTTTGGATAGCGCGCAAGTAATCTTGATACTCTTGGAGCCCTTGTGTATTTTGCGGATGTTTTACTGTATAATACTCGCGAAATGCCGCGTTGGTTGCCAACTTGAATGCATAGATGGCCTCTAAAAATGGTACCAGCTCGGTGTCTTCGTCGTCACTGTCATAGCGCGCTGCCTGTATTTCTATGTCAGGGTGGTCGTAGCCACCCTCTTGTATATCATTCAAGTCTTCTGTATCACTCATACGTTCTACAAGATACCTGGGGTTAATTTCTAAGTTAGTTGGCCGCGGCCCTCCAGAAACACACCACCGCCGCCCCTAATAGGATTACACTTAGGAGTGTTGTGGATTCGTATGAATAGGATCGGGTGGAAGTGTAGGGTGCATAGACCAGGCCTTGGAATGCCTCGCGTATTGCAAGGTCGTTTGCGGGCCCGGATGGCTTGGAGGGCGCCGCTGGCGGCTTGTCACTCGGCTGTGCATCATAGCATGCATCCGCAACCGACTGTGCCTGTAGAAGGCTCACGCGACCCAAGATGCGATCAGCATCAGAGTAATTCGGATCACCTGTGAGTTTCTTGAGCTCAACACTGGTAGAATTCTGACACTCACGACGTAGCATAATGGCGACGGTTCTATTATCGGGAGCGTTTAAACGAAAGAAAGCGTTTGTATTGCATCAGAAGAATGTCACGACGCGCCCCCGCCCCGGTAGAACGTAAGTCTGCACAAGAAGCCCTTCGCGAGGCCGAGGAGCGCCCCCTCGACTTCGACGCAACCGCACGCAGTTCGTTCTTGAAGAATGCCGTCAATGAGGTCCTTGTAATGAAGTCAGAGGGTAAATCCGAAGACTTCATTCGTGCTGCCGTGCCCGAGATGGCAAATCGCTATCCCGAGCTGTTTCGTAAGCTTATGTCTGGTGAGGAGATCACTCCACTCTTAGGGATGATTGCGCTCCTAGATAAGATCGGCACCGGCGAGGTGTCACACCACGGCGCCTCCGTGGCCGTGGGTCGGGCGCTGGCTGACCGTTATATGCCGTCCCACCTACGCTAAACAGAGTCTGCCGCAGACTCACTGCTCGCCTCCGTCACCGCCATAAATGCTCCACCCGCCGGCAACTTCGGGACTGTTAAGAGGTGAAACTGCGTACAGAACTTCTTACTACATTGAATATTACGATTCCACAGGTCTGTCTCTTGTGCAATCGTGAGGTGCCCTACAAGTCCCAGTGTCTCCTTTATGAACCGTATCTGGCGCTCGGCACGGCTCACTTGCAGTGCCCTGTACTGAGAGCGGATTGCATCATCAAATGTATCATCTGCCCAAACTTTGTAAGGCAAGTGAGGGTTCGCAAGCACCCGTTCAAGTGCTACTGTTAAGGGCTTGGCGTGAATTGACTTAAACCCAACTCCAATGAAATACTGCTCTGCATTGCATGGGCGACTAGTGGCCGGCTTGTAGAGGGTCCATTGGCGAAACACAGACGCCAACCCGAGCATTAAATCTTCTGTTGGCCGTGTGTAACTGTCAAACAACTTTATAATGCAAACACCCCCTTCTGCTAGGCAATTCACCGCCATAAGGGCCGATGCGACAAGTAGGGGATAGATTGTGCGCTCCTGTTCATGATAGTTCGTGGCAAAATCGACTCCACCGTCGGCAGTGAAAAGATACACCGCATGTTTGCATTCATCATAAAACGATTGGCGATTCACGGGGTCCAAAATATCGCCCGTGTTGTTCGCTCCGTAGATGATCCTCACCTCAGGATGCTTCTTCAGGAAATTCGCCGCACGTTTCCATCCAGGAATCTGGTGCTCCGTAGGGCGCAGGGTCATCGCCACTGCGTGCGACACCTTTTTGCGATGCCGCTCCGCCTCGTCAAATGCCGCCTGGATGAATCCGCCAGGTCCCTCGCACACATGTGCTGTCTTGAACCTATCACGCCCTACAAGTCGTTCCACTATGGTCGCTACTTGCATCATCTCAACCATCTTGAAATATGATCGACTGAGAGGATGCAACATACAAATAGACGGGGGTGTGGCGTACTTTCCAGACGTCGTAAAAATAAGTTCATAGGGATTTGTCAGTTTCTTATAATACTCCCATGTGTCTTCACCAAGGGCAGAAATATTGTCTTTAATTGCATGTAATTCAGGTGGCGCAGTAAAGTCCCAGGGGATTTCAGTTGCGAACGCCTCTTCATTGACTTTTAGGGTGGTTGCGGAAGGCATTGGCGATGGATTCCATTGTATTTGTTCCCACGGGGGTTTTTCTGAGGCCACGGACATAGTTACTCATCCTCCGCGGACCTTAGATGACGTGTGGCAGCCGAACTCAGATGATCACCAGCTCTACGTCAGGCTCTTCCAGTACCTCGCCCTTCGGTGCCGGCATCACCATGTTCATCTTGAAGTTCGTGCGCCCACAAGGATCATTGGGGTCCTCCTCCAGTTCGCCATCTGCCAGCTCCGCCTGGTCCTCGTCCTCCAGCTCTTCTTCGGGCGTGAGACCCTCGAGGAGCTGTGGGAGTGCCTGCTCATCGAGCAGGATCTGACTGAAGGCCGTGCCACCACGGATCGGCTGGCCCATCATGATATTGGCCGAAATGCCCGTTACAGGATCCACCTCGCCATACAGGGCGGCATTGATCAGCATCTGCTGGGTCTCTTCGAAGGACGCCTTGGCCAGCGGACCAATGTCCTTCTTGTTCGTACCATAACGGGTCGCCGACATCAGTGCGCCCTTCTGTGTCATCACATCACACAGTAGGCCCAGGTGACGGTAATTCACACCGGCCTCCTCGAACAGCGTCGTGATTTCCGTCATCAGCGCCGCACGGGCTGCCTCCACACCCAGCTGCCCATAAATGTCATGCACGTTCGTACTGTAGAGGCGATTGCCATCCACAGCAGGGTGGTTCATGACCTCCAGGAAGTTGCTACCATCCGTATCGAGCACATACTGTGTGATGTTCTTGTACTCACCGTCAATGTTCTGGACCTTCTCCACATCCTTACGGAAGCTTACGGACTTGATGCCCGCCACACCACGGATCACCACAGAATTTAGGATGCCGTTCTGGACGCGCTTGAAGTGGTCCAGGGTGTCAATGATGTCAATGCCGGCCTCCAGCGTCTTGAAGCGGATGCGCATAATGAGACGATTGCTGTTGTAGTCACTATACACCAGGTTCATCTTCGCGTTCCCGTTCATGTTGTCGTACATGTTCTTCAGGACGAACGCCACATCGTTCATTGTAATGTTCTTGTTGAACATCTTCTCACGGTCCAGCTCAATGCGAAGCATGTACTTTGTGGTCCCCTTGGGCGCACCAGTGCCGAACTCCTCTACCATTGAGGCACTCTCAAAGACGCGGTAGAAGTCCAAGAGCTCACGGTCCTCCTGGACCACAGACGCCTCATCCGAAGGGTCGTAATAGATGCCAATCTTGCTCGTGATATTACGTAGCAGAGTCAGCTCCAAATCCTGGCTGACCTCGCGGGCCTTCTCCTTGGATTCACGGTACTCGGGCTTGAGATAGACAGTTAGGGCGGTGGCCTTCGGCTCCTTCGTCACCTTCAGGAGCTCGTCCAAGCGCGGCACACCTCGGGTCACATTGGACTTCGACGCCACACCTGCCAAGTGGAAGGTGTTAAGAGTCATCTGCGTAGAAGGCTCACCAATGCTCTGCGCCGCCAGAATACCTACAAGCTCACCAGGCTGGACCCACGACTGCCAGTTCTTCATCACAATCATCTCACACAGGGCCTCGAACGCGGACTTGCTGAACCGCTCCTTGACAATTAGGGTGTGTGGTGCGAGGTATGTGCGAAGCAGGGCGCACCACAGGCGGTTGTACGGCTGCGTCTTTGCGATGACTCGCTTGATGCCGTCCAGGACAACAGCGGGAGTCAGGTCCGTACGGGACTCTGGGGTGAAGCCATAACGGATGCGGATGTTGTTGATGAGACGCTGGAGATTCACGGGAGAATTCACGGCACCCTGACGTCCGCTGGCGAACATCCCCTCCACATACATACGGCGGTCCTCCTTCACCTCCTTAATGTACGCCTCCAAGGGCTCCTCGTCAGCACCACGGTCCGTGCCCTCGGCGAAGATTGTGGTGAAATCCACGCCCTGGAGCCCATAGGTCTCTTCCAGGGCCGTCTCGCTGAACTTGCCAATGCCGAAGTCCAGGCTCTCCAGCTTCGTCGCATTGACGCCGTCCTCGCCGTATTTGAACTGCACGATGTTCATGTTGCTCTCGCGCACAGTCCCGTCGTGTTGGACAATGAGGTCCTCCATGGCCTTCACCAGCTGGCGCTGGATGTAGCCCGTCGCGGCGGTCTTGACGGCCGTATCAATCAGACCCTCACGACCTGACATGGCGTGGAAGAAGAACTCCTGGGGAGTCAGACCGCGGATGAAGGAGCTCTCGATGAACCCGCGGGCCTCTGCACCGTCGTCGTACTTCTTGTAGTGGGGCAGAGTGCGATCCAGGTAGCCATATGGGATGCGCTTGCCCTCCACGTTCTGCTGGCCTACACATGCAATCATCTGGGCAATGTTCGTCACACCACCCTTAGAGCCCGCACGGATCATGGCCATCATGCGGTTCTCATAGGCCAGTGACTCCTGGCCCTTCTTACCTGAATCATCAGTGGCCTTGTTCAACGTACCGAACACCTTCCCTTCTAGCTCCTCCTGGTTGGTCTTACCTGTGTTGTTGTCAAAGAGGTCAAGATGGACTTGTAGGAGGATGTTCTCGACCTCCTTCTTGCGCTGCTGGATGGCCTCGTCCATCAGTTTCTTCGTGTTGTCGTCGGCGATCAAGTCTGAGATGCCGACCGAGAACCCATTGAGCACAAGGAATGACTCCACTGTGTTCTGTAGGGTATCAATGAGCTGCACGGTGTCCTTCGGGCCGTAGTCATTGTAGGTGGTGTGGATGATACCCTTGGACGGCTTGGCGAAGATGCCCTTGTCGAAGGTCCCCTGGAGCACATTGCCTTCCTGGATATTCACAATGTCGGCGGTGTCGTCCTTGGTGGCATCATAGGAGCCATTGGCCGTCTTCAGGTTGAGAGGTGGGAGGAGGGTCGTCATCACCTGGTGACCGGTCCAGCGAGGGGCGGCGTCAGTACCCTTGCGGGCCTTAGGAATGGCACCGTCGAACCGCTTGTTGTACATCATCATGTTCATAAACTCGCGCACGTTGAACTGGACATTGGGGCGCGTCATCAGATAAGAGCCAGCCAGCGTATCCTGCACCACACCCACGATGGGCACCTGGTGGCGGGGGCTGATGATCTGATGGGGCACCGCTGCAATCTCTTCGAGCTCCGTGGCGGCCTCATAGGATTGAGGTGCGTGTAAATTCATTTCGTCTCCGTCAAACGTTTATACCCACAGTTTCCTGTGGGACTAGACTATATCTTATGCCTATGGAGAACCTACGGTTCCCCATACCCCTCCCTTTTAGGAAGAATACAGAGAATTCGTAATGTTATTCATAAACCGACCCCCATTTAGTCGTTGCACACTTCCCCATGCATCCTATTAGGGATGTTTAGGGGTTTGGCTCAGGATTGCCCATTACTTACCGTCGCCGGCTCGTATCTTCTTGCGTTGTCACTTTCAGTATCATGTTGCGTACTTGTACGCAATGTGATCACTGTACCCATTCGGCGTTTCGCCGTGGCCACCCGCACCTTTCGGTGCAAGTTTAGTATCAAGAAGCTTTAGGGGTTTCCCTGAATTTGAGGGTCTTGCATTGACTGGCCCCAATGGCCACGCCAACACTAGGCGATTATATCACAGATATGGTGGAGAAATCCGTACCCATGGTAGCATTTACACTGTTTTCCCCCGTAAGACTTTGCTACATCTTATGGGGCAGTCGCCTGTTGCGAACTTTTTTGGATAAGGTCATTAATTGGACAATTAGGTGGTAGTGTCAGTAGTCGTATGAATTGGAGTGCGCTTTTGTAAGCGTCTTCGCGTGTAATAAGTTTTCCCCCAAAGCACACACGTACCTGGTCCTCGTGTCGCGTCCTCTCAGTCGTAGAGATATAGACGGCAATCAACTTAGATGCAGTTGTAATGCGTACTCCTGTAATTGTTTCACCATCAAGCAGTTCCAACTTATCAGCGTACTTTCTGAGGAGCGCATCAGCAAGCTGTTCTTGAACTGGACAGGCCAGCTCACGAGCAAACTCGCGTGCATGTTCAACCGCCATCTCATACGTGTGCTCTCGGTGTTGGCCGAATGTCACTCGTTGAGTTGTGCCGTCGTTCATCCTCATTATCAGATACACTAATCTGTTTTCACCGTTCTTGCATATAGGTCGCAGTGTTGCAGATTGAACTTTTCCTCTGAAGTGCGCCGCTAGAGTGGATTCCAGATGATGCTTGTTTCGCCCATGTTTCGCGACATTCATACCATTTGGCACCAATGTGTTTTCTCGCTCAATCCAGTTGGCTTCTAGCTCATCAAGACGTCCCAGCTCTGCTTCTTCTAGCACACTAACAGTAAAGTTCTCTCGTCCGTACTTGCGAATTGCCTGTGCAATAGGTGTTTCTGCTTTCTTTGATGTTGATACGTGATCGTTCCAGCGACCAGTCGCACCATAATTATAGGGGACTCCTTTTTTGTGTTTATGACTACACGCTTGACCTACATAAGACAACCCCGTTGGATTGCAAGTTATCTTGTAAATCACACCTGACATACTTCCTACCTAAATACTTTGCCCAACCTTTAGACCCTTACCCGTGCTAAATCCGCATTGTACGCCGAGCAAACAGAAACGTTGAGACGGAACGTGTTATAAGGCAAGATTTTCGCCTTATGCCCCATCATGGACATCCTGTGCAGCGTCGGCTGACGATTGAAGAGGACGATGTCGCCGTCCATCAAGTGCCGATGAACGACATCGCCAGGGTAGAGCACGATCTCGCGCGTGTTGATGTGTCGCAGCGAAATCATGCGCCCATCGCTCTTCACGAGCGTCTTCGCACCAGGGTGCTCATCCGCGCCATTCTGGACGTACTTGTAGAGTTGCTGAATATTGTATTTGGTGACGCGCTCAGGGACGGTCAAGTTCATTGCAATCTTCAGCGGCACACCGAGCTCACCGATACTGAGGTTCGGGTCAGGCGTAATCACAGAACGAGCAGAGAACTCCACACGCTTACCCATGATGTTGTACCGGATGCGACCCTCCTTGGACCCGAGGCGCTGTGAGATGGACTTGAGCGGACGGCCCGAGCGCTGAGCCGACGGGGCCACGCCAGGAATCTGGTTATCCACGAGCGTCGCCACGTGGTACTGCAGAACGTTCTGGAACTGGTCAATCACGTACTTGGTGGCGTTATTCTCGATCTTCTGGCCGAGCACGCGGTCGGCCTTGATGATCTCGTACAACTTGTGCGTGAGATCATCTTCGGAGCGCTGATTGTTATCCTGGACGACGGACGGGCGGACCTGAGGGGGAGGAATAGGGAGCACGGTGCAGATCATCCAGTCAGGACGGCACCAGAAACGATTGAAGCCCATGAAATCTACGTCCTCGTCGCTGATACGACGGAACAGCTGGAGCACGTGCTCCACCTCCAGAGGCATCGTCGTCTTGTCGGCAAACTGTGCGACAATACGGGCAATAGGTTCCTTGGTGTAGTTCTTGGGTTGTTCTGCGCCACAGCCGTCCTCTGTCTCCTGGCCGCAACGGCTCACCTTATCACAGGCTGCACGCACGGCCTTCCAGCGATCCTCGCCGCGCCGCCGAGCCAGATCAATGTGCAAGTCCTTGTCAATGCGGAGCTTGGCACACTTGATACAGATACACTTGAGGATTTCACGTACAGTATCGATGAACTGGATGTAATAGACAGGGCGAGTGAGTTTGAAGTGACCAAAGTGACCAGGACAGGCGTGATTTGTTTGTCCGCATGAGCGACAGGTTTTTCCGTTATCAAGTACGCCCATGCGAGGGTCAAACAGACCCCCGATTTCGGGCTCTGAACCTTTATACAGGTTCAGCGACGTGATTTCGACCACCGATCGGCGTTCAATCTCCTCGGGAGAGAAAATCCCGAACTGAACACCGACGACGGTCTCAACGTCGGAAGAAGGCTTGTGGAATCCGGATGGCATCTGTCTTTGCTTTAGATTCAAAGGGCTTAGGTACCAACGAACTGGGCGAAACGCTGGATCAATTTTTGAGCGCAGCGTTTAGGTCCAGTGTGTTCAACCGAGCATAAGGGCGGCTAGCATAGGGACTATTAAGGATGAGTTTAGGAACTGGGACCGATGGCAGTGTGCGTGTTTCTGCAACACAACCTGGTTGCGATGACGTGACAGTGGTATTTGAAGGTACGTTGGCGGCGCATTTCACAACTACAAAGGCGCCCGTGTGTTTGCTTAACACGGAAACGTACGGAGAAGTACTCTTTATGGATGGCCAAGTGCAGTCCTCGCAAGCCGACGAGAGGTTGTATCATGAGGCACTTGTAGTACCTGCAATAAGTGCGCGTGCGGATTGTACTGGTGGAGATGTATTGATTCTTGGTGGGGGCGAGGGATGTGTGGCACGTGAAGTGTTCAAGTGGGGGGCGAAGTCGATTACACAGTATGATCATGATGAACAGTTTGTGCGCTGGGCGCGTCATGGACTGGCCCATTGGAATTGCGGAGCGTATGATGATCCTCGCTTACAGTTTCATTCTGAAGATGTGGAGGTTGCAATGAAATATGGGCGTAAGTATGATACGATCTTTGTGGATCTATTTGATCCTGATAAGACGACGTTGAACTGGTTTAGTGATGTACTATTAGGGTGTGTGCGGAAGCTACGTGCAGGAGGTGTGTTGGCTGCATATATTGGCGACGCTCCACGTGGGGCGGCCGATGTAAGTGCGGAGATTGTGTTCCGTTTGGTTGAGACACTGGGCGAACGGGGATGTGTGATTCCTTACAGGGTCTATGTGCCGAGCTTTTATGGGGAGGCGTGTTTTGTATTTGTGTCGGTGGATGGTGCTATGCCGGCGGTGGAACGTCTGGGCGCATCCCAGGCGAATCAAAATGCACCCCAGGCGATTCAAAATGCACCCCAATTCATGGATGAAGTGAGTTGGGTACGGGCCTGCACTTGGGGCTTGGAGCCATCACCAGTGTTTCGCAATTTGTCTAAACGATACATGTCATTCTTGTCTGGCATTTGAGGTGTCCTGGTATCAATAATAGATGACTCCGTTATATATATTTGCGGGACTGCTATATGAGAAGGGGTTGTAGTTGGTGCGGGTGCAGGAGCATCAAGGGCTGCACGGGCGGCAATTAGAGCACTAAGGGATGATTCCAATTGGCGCGCAGATTCAGTGTTTGGTGCGCGTTCCTTTGTAGTCCCGGGGCCCCAACGGCGAAGTGCGCAACCGCTCATATTTGTATAATACTATAGAAATATGAGATGTTTATAGCGCAGATCTTTACACAACACTTGCACTGACTTTTTCTAGTAGATTATGTTCTTGTAAGAATTCCCGCATTTTGTTTTCAGTCGAATCAAAGAACCCGCTGTAATCTTGAGACGAATTATTAATGTCTGAATGATTTGGTATTTGGCGGGCAATAAGCGGGTAGCAAGTGACAGATTTGAATTTTACGTCGAAATATGTATCGCACGGCCCATGATGCTTTTCATCCCAGCCAGCAATATAATCGTAGGCCTTGTCATTGTACAATATAAAGTGGGCAGCATACCCGTTTGCTTTGAGGAGTAGTGGGGTTTCATTAAATAATTCAATATTGCTTACATATGTAATACCGCCGTTGAAAAATTCCCATTTATCACGATTTGCCCATAACCATGGTAAAAACGTCAAAAATCGCTGCCACCCTTCGCGACTAAATGTACAATCATCTTCTAGTACAAGGACCCATGGTAAGCCCATTTCTTTCGCTTTAGCTGCACATTTTGCGTGTGATTTAGCACATCCATGCCATCCAGGGGATGCTTTTACGGCGGAAATACGGACAGGCTGAATCCCGTTTGACCAACATAATTTTTGTAAATTCAGCCAGCGATCTGGACGGCTATCTAGATTTATCACAAATACAGTCGGGGGCTGCATGAAATTACATAACAGTTAGAAATTAAAATATGCCAGGATTTTCTGAAGAGGTGTTTGAGCTTGTATTTGACACCGAAATGCTTCTACAGTTTGAGCTTCTTTTAGAAGATTTCCAATATGCTTTTCTGAATCTGCAATCATCTGAAATGGTCCATTACCGCCGGCTAAATCTGATGGGCTCTCAATTTGCGTAGAAATGAACGGGTATGTAGATATCATTCGGTACCATTTTGCAAAATTATCAAGAGCGGCTTTTGTTGTGTCCCATGAAATAAATTCATCATATACTGATGTATTTACTAAATAGAAATGCGAACAATAACCTTTTACCTCATATAACAGTGGTTCCTTGGAAAACAACTTAAAATGTTCAACGCTTCCAACGCCACCGGTAAAAATATCCCATTCAGATTTGTGTTCATGTAACCAAGGGAGAAGATCTACAAAAGATTTCCACTGGTCCTGTGAAAATATGGCGTCGTCTTCTAGTACCAAATACCACGGATCATTATTTTGTTTCGCAATTTCTGCAACAAGTTTATGTGACAGCCCACAACCGTGCCAACCTGGAGAGGCCTTGACGGCAGAAACCCGGGTTGGATTAATTCCACAAGAATATGCGATTTTTTTGATGTTTTCCCATCGATCGACACGATGGTCTAAATTTATGACATACACTGGAACCGGTGGAATTGACATACGTACTATTAGGGTGTGTATAAAATAAATCTATGATTGATTACCAGTGTTATTTATGCAGGTTATGTGCATTGAAACTCAAAAATTGCTCAATAATAGATTGTGCTAGTAAAATTTTATGTATCTCACTATTTGAGTTATCAAGTTCGCCTTGCGGGTTACCGATACCGATATCTGATGGATTCTGATCTTGTACTGCAATAAATGGATATGTACTAACCATACTTGAATTATCTTTCAAATAGTTGTCTATTTCTGCACAATGCGTATCCCAGCGTTTAAAAATGTCATATCCAGTACTATTAACTAATAGAAAATGTGTTAATATACCTTGGTTTTTAAATATTATAGGGCTTTTATGTATAATTTCAAAATTATTAACACGACCAGGCCCTCCGTTAAACACTTGCCATTTTTCTCGCAGTTCCCATAAAACAGGCAGTAATTGAACAAAGCGGACCCAATTTTCTAATGTGAAAACCGCGTCGTCTTCAATCACTACATACCATGGTTCGTTTTTGGATTCTGCTAATTCAGCAACTTTCTTATGTGACATGGCACATCCATGCCACCCAGGTGATGCTTTTACCGCAGATACTCGCAATGGCGTTATTCCACAAGATAAACACTGTTTTTTTATTCGTTCCCATCGGTCGGAACGGTGGTCTAAATTTATTACATAGACAGATACTGGAGGATGGATTGACATATATAATAAAAGTCTATAATATATTTATAAATTTACACGAAATCCTCGTGTAAATCCTTCAATGACTTTCATCGAGAGTAAATGTGTCTTAACAGCTTCTTGTGAAGTATTAAAATCGCTGTGTGCATCTCCTGACCCACCAATATCAGATATACTTTCAATTTGTGATGAAATAAGTGGATATGTTGTGATCATATTTACCCGAATATCATATGCTAGAAATAAATCGATTGCTCGCTTCTCAGGATTCCACGATTTTATTTTTTGATATGCATTTGAATTTACAATTAGAAAATGTGTCAAGCTTCCTCGCGCTTCTACCAAGATCGGATTATAACTTAGCATTTTCCCCAATTGGGCATTACCAGGTCCTCCATTAAATATTTCCCATTGATCACGCATATTCCATAATTGGGGTAATAATGCCGCGCAGCGTTTCCAGTCTTCTTGCAGCAATGATGCGTCGTCTTCTAGTACTAAATACCACGGTTCATTCTTTGACTCGGCCAATTCTGCAACTTTAATATGGGATTTTGCACATCCAATCCACCCAGGACTCTCTTTTACAGCTGATACACGTTCGGGGGTAATTCCACACGAATAGCACATTTTTTTTATACTTTCCCATCGATCGGAGCGATGATCTAAATTTATTACATACACAGGTAATGGTGGATGTGACATACTATACTAGTAATATGTTTAAAGTTATACGAATCTAAACATATGACTATATATTAGTCAAAACATATTATTCATAATGGCGCAAATAAATGCATGGACAGTGTATTTATTATTAAATACTGCATGCACACGCACATATGTAGGAGCAACTGTGAATCCGGATCGACGGTTACGCCAACATAATGGAGAACTTGTAGGAGGAGCGCGGGCAACACACGGGGATCATTGGAAGCGTGTGTGTTTAGTAAGAGGATTTCCTGATGAGCGCGCTGCATTACAATTTGAGTGGATGTGGAAACACTACACACGGCGTGGGCCGAAAAGTGGAACACCACTGGAGCGCCGTCGGCGCGCACTAGAGACAATGATCGCATCGGGTCGTTCATCGTCCGAATCAGTGGCATTTAAGGATTGGGGTGGTGGCGATGGGCCTGAAATAATATGGTCAATAATAGAATGAAACATTATGTGCGACTGTTAATACCAATAATAGTAATGTTACTTATAATATTATTATTAATTTACAATAATTCTCATACGTTTGACGGATTTGTGGATTCACACTGGACAAATAATACAGAACTTGTAATAGTATCTTCACATTGGAACGAAGATTTGAATTGGTTGAAATCATTACCACACCCGGTTGTAGTATGTGGTAAAGAAGGGGAAGAAACGCCTGCTATACCAACAAATTTGCGATGTAAAACACCAAATGTTGGATACGAGACGTCGTCATATTTGAAATTTATAATAGAATTTTACGATGAATTACCAAATAATGTTGCATTTATTCATGGGCATGAAAATTCTATTCACCAAATGCGCGATTTAAAAACAATATTAACTGGGAATGATTGGAAAACTAACAAGTATTACTCTATGAATTTTTGGTATGCAAAACGGTGTATTACAATGGAAGAAGAGTCTAGTAAGTATATTAAATATATTTCAAGTATTTGGTCTGAGTATTTTGAGAAAGAACTTGGCATACCAGCCCCCACATATGTAATAGCAGATTGTTGCGCACAATTTGTACTACCACGTGAGTTAATTCATCGTTATCCAAAAGATGTGTATATAAAATGGTATAATCTTGTTACAAAAGATTATGCTAATTATAATTTATCATCTAAAGAAATTGCAATGGCATTTGAATGGGTATGGCATTTAATTTATAAAACCTAATTTAATTATATGCCCCAATCCGTAATGGGACCATTGGTGCGCCATGATCCAGGTCTTCTTGAGTCATCATATAAACTCCCTCTTTGCGGTCGGCCAACCACTGCTTGATAATTTGAACATCAGACTCGGATGGAACATGAGATGTCGCGAGTTGTGTCATGGTTCCTGGTGAAGTACCGAACCCTTCACTAGACCGATGGTCTAGCTTAGGGTAAAGCTGGCCCATTGGGTCAGCGAACCCTTCATAGCCGACGTAGAATGGGCGTTTGTTGCATCCACACATTCCTTCACAGCGATAACTGAGAATGACTGTTAGGAAGATGACGGCGAGCAAAAGGAGAGCAGTAGAGACAATTGCGCGCATTTCTACTATATATGCAAATCTTTTCTAGTAGAGTAGTAAGTATGGAACCTGTCGAGGAGCCGACTTATTCTGCCGAGCTCCCCGATGCACTGAAAACAATCGAAATGGCTGAATCAATCCCATCGGAACCCCTCGAGCCACCGAAATCATTTGATGTCCGCCTGTTCCCCGAGGGCCTGTCACTAAAACCGTCCGCTCTTGGACTCACTGCTGGTACGCTAGCAGCGACACTGACATACAATGCAATGACCACGGCTGGATCTGCGGCGGCCACTGGGGCCGGTGCAACGGTGAATGGGGTCGGGTATGTGTTAGAGCGGACGACAGCCTACTTTGCCGGCGAGCTGGCAGGTATGGGTGTATTTTATACGCGCCATGCATTAGCAAGCTCCGCTAAAAACACAATTCGTATCTACACACCCCTAACTGCAGTCATTACAAGTGCTGTAGTGGGAACCACGACGGCCTATGCTATTACAGCAGGTGGAACACTAGCACGATTGGCCGGTGAAGGGATGAAAGTTGCATATAAACGCGTATGGAAAGGCGAAAGGGATGAAGAGTATATAGACATTGATGAGGGCGAGCCGATTATTGTATGATTACCGTGTGGCCGCATAAATGCCCAAATACATCGTGTGCAAGATCGCAAGAATGCAAGCGGCTAGTCCAATTGCAAACGAAATCTGATCTGCAGTAGTCAATGGAGTACTATTAGGGGAGTGTAGGGAGTCAGGGTCGGGCTTCGAAATAATGCGATCGAGGATGCTGGGATCTGTTTGGGCCTCGGACTCGGACTCGGCATCGATCTCTGAGACAAATACTGGAGGGCGTGTGGAAATATCGTAATCCACGATCGCATCTTCCACCGCGGCCATAATTGTCGCAAATACTGGAGCGGTAAGTGTCTTATATAAATACGTAGTTGATTGCCCGTTCTCATTGTATAAAACCGCCAGACCGTCGGCAGTTTCGGATGCGGATTCTAGTGCATAAAATGTACTAAGGGGATGTATGTGGTTATCACATGAAATATAGTATGTATTGTTGAAATCCACAAGATTTACTTGTAGGATATGAGTGGGAGAAATAGTGAGGGTAATTTGTAGATTTCCATTTGACGTGTTGTATGTCGTACAAATGGGAATTTGCTCGCGGGTTTCCGTGGGCACGCGGGTTTCCGTGGGCTCGCGGGTATCATATACAATGCCACTGGCGTCTTGCGTGGAATCCATTGGAATTGTATATTAATCGTGCGGTACGTTTAGATGATTTTCTCTAGTGAGAAATCAATGGAGGTTTGTGTGATACTGGAGTCGCGGATGTCAATGAGAACGGCGGACGGCTCGGGATGGTACTTGGGCTGGTCGGCGCGGACAAGGTATCGTGTTTTTATGTGTTGTAAGAATGATTTCAGGGTGAGCCACAGTGTGCGCATTTAGGGTATGGAGAGAAATATAATATGTTTCTGTACATTAAATTAATACAGTATTATGTCAATACCTCAACCAGTATCCGGTATAGTTGATTCAAGTGGAGCAGTAACTGATCAACGTGTAATGGGGCGAGAGTTGGCCTATTACGAATCCCGCGTGGGTGAAGATTGGCAACCCGAGATTGTTCATACGCTCATGCAATGGATCCAAATCTCGGCTGTGTATTTGGACATCATGACGACCGCGACGGATCATTATAGGCGCATATTACGGAAAAATACGATCATAAATCTCGTATTTTCGACAGTGGCTAGTACGGCGTCGTTGAGTACATTTAATGTAAATGAAGGATCAAATCCTACATTAGCATTTTTATTAAAGGGTTTATTTTCACTCTTTACTGTGATTTTGACATTTAGCACGGGTTACATCAAAGTATTTCAGGTCCAGGAGAAACTCGAGACGGCCATCCGCTTGAAGCAGGAGTGGTCCGTATTTGGCAGCAAGATTTCGTCAGAAATGCAGCTACCGCCAGCATTGCGGAAAAACGCAATTTGGCTAATTGTAAAAATGAAAGACAACTATTTGGATTTAATTAAATCTGATATGGGTGTATCTAAATCTATTGTGCGTAATACGGCGTTAGATGCAGGATTAAAAGAGCGTGATTTGCGTTTATCACAGTTATTTGCGCGGATTATAAATTCTGAAATGGTGCGGCTAAATGGTGATATTTTTGATTTCGATGACTGTGATGGCCCTGACTGTAAGGGCGAGAGTGATTCAGGATTCTTTTCCGCATTTAAAACTGGTGCCAAAAAACTGGGGAAAGCTATTACATTGGAACCCAAACAAGATTCGCGTGATTTGCAATTAGGGGTGCTGGAATCTCGCATGGATATGTTGGGCCGACAATTAGAGAGTGTGTTGGCCTTGCAGCAGGGCCCGCAACCACCACGTGGGCCTCTAATGAGGTCTTCACATCCTGGTCCTCAGCGCCGTTCATCAGTTGATGCCGATGGAGTACCCGCGCGGAGTTCATCGGTAGCAGAAACGGGCTCGGATGAGCCAGACTCTCAGAAGCGTCGCCGACCGACGCGCGTGGCATCATACATTATGAAACCAATGTCACCATCTATGTCTTCATCCTCAAAAGCATCTTCTGTTCCAGCCCCGCACCCTACAAGCTCACAAGGAACTGCTAATGAATTTACAATCATTCCTGTTTTGTCAGAGGACGATACGCGTCGTCACAATGAACTATTAGAGGAATTAAAACGAGCAAATCGACTCAATGAGGCGTTACAAGCGGCACATCAACAGTCGCAAGTTGCAGATGATGATGCGCATAGTACATCATCTGTGTTATCAGGTATAGCTGAAAACGCGAGTGTATGTTCTGATAGATCGTTTGCAAGTTATAATGAGTAAGTTGGTGGGATGTGGGAGATGGGTGTGCGCTGATGTCAATTTTTGAAATTATCAATTGTTACATTTATTATGTAGTTGTTGATAATTTATATTTTATAGTTTGATATTATTGGAAATTAAAACACACCAAATACAACGTAAATTGTATAAGGATGTTTTAGTTGGAATAAGCCAAGCCACCCATACCGCTCATCACACGCAGCACGTTGTAGTTGGTAGCATACACGCGCACGGTGGAGGTGGTAGTAGTGCCCACTGCGTTGTTAGACACAGTCAGGATCAGGGTCGTGTTATCGATACGAGACAAGTTGCAGGTACCAGAGGGCTGGTGCTGCTCAGGCTGCAGAGCGAAGGAATACACGTTGATACCCACGGCAGGCACGTTGGTGTGGTGCTGGTAAGGCTGCACCTCGTTGAAGTAGCGGCCCTCGCGCACCTGGAACCGGTCGTGGCCGTTGAGCTGCAGCAGGGCAGTCACGGTAGGGTTCTTGCCGGCCATGCCCTCCACGCGGGTCACGGAGTAACCAGACTCCAGCACGGCGCGATCCCACCAGTCGGAGTAGTTGAAAGGCTGCTGGCCCTTCCAGGGGTTGATCACGGTGTCATCGCAAGACACGTAAGAGTCGCGCTGCACAACCCAGATGAGCTCCTTACAGGGGTGGTTGAAGTTCAGCTTGATCTTGTTGGAAGAGGCAGAGATGGACTCGCCGCCAGTGAACTGGAGCACATCGATCAGGTACTCGTGGGACACGTGGGCGAACTTGCGGCGCTCATCGGTATCCAGGTAGATGTAATCCACGTACAGAGAGGCAGCCACCAGACCCTGGGCATTCACGCGGTCACGGATAGTGTGGGTGTTGGACAGGGCAGGGGTGTAGTCCCAGCACAGATTGCGGAGGTCGTTGAACTCCAGGTTGATGCGCACCTCGTGGTACTGGAGGGCGATCAGGGGCAGAGCCAGACCAGGGTTGCGGCAGAACCAGAACTGCAGGGGGATGTACAGAGTGTACTCAGGGGTGCAGTTGCCGATCACCTCAGAGGTGTTAGGCTCACCGCCCACGCAGTCAGAGTCGCAGCCCACACCACCCTGCTGGATGATGTTGGTCAGCTGGGGCACGTTGCCCACCATCTTGGCGTAACCAGCCTGCTTGCCGGCCTCCTGGGTGAGCTCGTTCCAGATCTGGAGCCAGTCACCGTAGTGCTTGTCGATGCGCTGACCGCCGATCTCGAGCTCGACGGACTTCACCAGGTTGTGGCCCACCCAGTTGAGCCAGCGGAACTGAGCACCAGAGCCATCGGCGGAGGAGATCACCACGGAGGGCAGAGTTGCCTGCAGGTACATACGGTAGATCAGATCACCGTTGCGCTGGATGGTACAGGTCACCTTCTTGGAGAAGTTGGGGGCACCGTTGAAAGGGTTCTCGATGGACTCCATCGCGAAGTTGGTGTGACGACGGTACACCACCTTCCAGAAGGTGATCTGGGGGTTACCCGTGAGGTAAACGTCCTGGGCGCCATAGGCGACGAGCTGCATAAGACCACCACCTGTCATTTGTTATACCCGGGAATGAGAAAAAATTTTGGCGCGGACGCAGTTTCAATGCGTTCCAATGTGTTTTTCCACAGACGTATTGGCGGCGGTTTTCAACAGCACCACATAATCCTGTTGAAAATCGCCGATATACATTGTAAAATACTACCTATAAACAACAGTGAGTTACTATTAGGGAGTGTGAGGGCGTGAGCTTGTGACAAAAGGGCAACAGTCTAAACGGTAGAAAATGAATCAAACCAAAATGAACTGTGATATAGGACCTGCTAAAAAACCTGCTAAGCGAAATCAACTGGAAGCTCGCACTACACTTGATGCAATTCATAAGAAACATGTGGAACAATTCAACGATGTGTCGGGTGAAATGCAGTCGGTTTGTGAGCGCTTAGATGAGATTACGCGCGAACTGACGGATGCATCGGCAGAGCGAGCATTTGATCTACAAAAAGAACGGGTGGCACTCGAAAAGCGCAAGGCGGCGCTCGAAAAGCGTGACGACTTGATGGACTACTATTTGCAAACAGGTGACATCTTATTTGAATATTATTCAATTCAAGACAAGATTGCATCAGGGATTGGCGTGTCATCTACTGCAAAGGCCCGTCCTGGGACGATTTTTGCTGCCCTGGAGGCGGCTGCTGCAACCGACGATGCTACTAGTACAGCTGCGCCGGTTGTTAAAAAGGGGGTCCTACCGTCATTTGACCGCGAAAAGTTACTCGACAAATATTTACAAATCATGGATCCTGAAATCGCCAAGCAGTCGTCGAGCGAGGCGGATGACAACTGGTCCGAGTGCAAGCAGTGTGGCACAGAAATGATTTTCAGTGTCAATGAGGCGTATATTTCATGCCCGTCATGTGGATTTCAGGATTTCGTTCTCATTGACAGCGACAAGCCATCCTACAAGGATCCCCCGCGCGAGATTTCCTATTACGCCTACAAGCGCATCAACCACTTTAATGAATGGCTCGCACAGTTCCAAGCCAAGGAGAGCACTGAAATCCCACAGGAAATCTTCGACGGTATTTTACTCGAACTCAAGAAGGAGCGCATTACAAATATGGCGGGGCTGAAGCTGAGCAAATTACGCGAAATCCTGCGAAAACTAAAATACAACAAATACTATGAACATATACCTCATATTTTGAATCGTCTAAATGGTCAAACTGCGCCTGTTATGAGCCGCGACAATGAAGAGAAATTGCGCCATATGTTCAAGGAAATCCAGCCGTCGTTCCAGCGCCACTGCCCACCCGACCGATCGAATTTCTTGTCATATTCTTACGTATTGTACAAATTCTGCGAACTGTTAGAACTGGACGAGTTCTTACCGTGCTTCCCGTTGCTGAAAAACCGCGACAAGCTGTATGCACAAGACAAGATTTGGGAGTGTATTTGTGGCGATTTGAAGTGGCAGTACTTGAAGACTATTTAAAATTGCACAACTCCCTATTTAATGAAATACTACATTCATCTACAAGAGTACATGAAGGTTGCATTTATTACTGGAGTTACTGGTCAGGACGGGAGTTTTCTTGCTGAATTGCTATTAGAGAAGGGGTACAAGGTATTTGGAATGCTGCGTAAATGTTCCAGCATTAATACATGGCGAATTGATCGTATTTTTGATCGTCTGGAGTTACGGTATGGTGACTTGACAGACCAGAGTTCTATTGTGAGTATTTTAAGTGAAATCAAGGCAATTATGCCTGAGCGCCTAGAAGTCTATAATTTGGCTGCACAAAGCCATGTGAAGGTGAGCTTTGACGTACCTGAATATACAGGGCAGGCCGATGCACTTGGCGTGCTTCGCCTACTAAATGCAATCAGCTCCCTAGAAATGTGGTCTTACACACGATTTTATCAGGCATCTACAAGTGAGTTATATGGAGGTGTAACACATGAAGCTCAAAATGAAGACACACTATTTCATCCACGTAGCCCATATGGTGTCGCAAAGTTGTATGCATATTGGATTGTAAAGAACTGGCGAGAGTCCTATGGTGTATTTGCAGTGAATGGTATTTTGTTTAATCATGAGTCTGAACGTCGTGGTGAAACATTTGTCACACGTAAGATTACAATTGGATTGGCGAAGATTTTGGCAAACCGAATTGTAGGTGATAATAAGCGTTGTATTAAACTCGGAAATCTGTATTCACAGCGTGACTGGGGCTTTGCTGGTGATTATGTGGAGGGTATGTGGCGTATGCTTCAGACGGATGCACCAAAGGATTATGTACTTGCAACCGGTGAGACACATACAATTAAGAAATTTGTAGATACCGCTTTTAGGGTGGGTGGGTTGGCTCTTACATGGGAGGGCGAAGGAGAAAATGAGGTTGGCAAGGATGCAGATGGAATTGTGCGTATTCAAATTGACCCCAAATATTACCGCCCAGCGGAAGTGGAGTTTCTATTAGGGGATGCGTCTCGGGCAAAGGCGGAACTTGGTTGGGCACCGAATATGTCGTTTGAAGAGCTAGTGGAGCGTATGGTGCGTGCAGACCGTGTGAAATACTCGTTTTAGATAGCATGATTAACTGTGGAAATCCTTAAAAGTATCCACCTGGGGTTCTAACGTCAATAAACACAGCGACTGCTAAGATGAACATGTAGGTGATAGCCTTGTGTGCTGTGCAGTCTGGAACAAAGACCTGAATGGCGAGATCAAAGAGGCCCCAAATTGCGACCCAGATGAGAATCACGGGGAGTTCTTCAAGAATGGATGACATACCTTCTAATAATGTTCTGTAAGAAGTACTATTAGTGGGTATTTGTATATGCGAAATCAATAAATATGCGCCAACGGCGCTAAACTCTGCGTGCTAAGCGGCGCAACGCTTAAGGGAACCCGACCAGCTTGGCACCGAGACCGAAGCCAGCACCCTGGCGAGCAGTCACACCAATGGTGGGGGCGAGGAAGTCCAGCACTGCGAACACGACGGCAGCGAGCAGGGCCAGCGCACCAACCTCGTTCATGTTGAGCTTCTTCTGGGGGATGATGATGGCAGCAACGGCCACGGCGAGACCCTCAACGAGGTACTTGATGAGGCGAGTGATCACATCAGAAACCATGGAGTCCATTTGTCTTATACCAGGACCTTAGAAAAAATCGCACCTGTTCCTATGAGTACGAATTGCCGGTAATCACGCCGGTTTAAGGTGTGCCGGTATCAACCATACTAGAGCAATGTCTGAGACCATTTCTAAGCGTCCCGCATCCGAAGATTTCCTTGAGGAGGACCCGGGGATTACTAGCCAGCGTTATGTGCTACTAAGCTTCGTTTCTCCAGAGAATGTCCTGACCCGCAAGGAGCACTTCTTCTTCCAGAAGTTCCTGGGCGATTACGAGATTAAGTGGAAGACCAAGAATCTGGAGACCTACCTGGCCCAGCAGGTACTGGATTACAACTCGAAGATTGACGAGCGTGCAAACAAGCTGGACGCGGATGGCCAGGCCGAGCTGGCGACTTTTATGCGCGAGAGTCACATTGCGGTCGATGACCTGATCCGCTCATTTGCTGGTTATGTTGCCAAGACCGCCAAGGAGATCAAGACGACCACTATTGCCGAGGACTACGCCGACTTCATGTACCGCAATCAGACTAAGCTGGAGGACGAGTACCACGCGGCCAATGATTTCCACACGACTGTGCGCGGCGTGAAGGTGCGTGGCGTGTATCCTACTGCCAAGGAGGCCGAGGTGCGTGCCAAGAAGCTGCAGCGCTCCGATCCTCTGCACAACATCTTCATTGGCGAGGTCGGCAAGTGGCTACCTTGGGACCCCGCGCCTCACCAGATTGCTGAGCAGGAGTATGCGGAGGAGCAGCTGAACCAGCTGATGAAGAAGTACAAGGAGAACGATGATGCCAAGGAGGAGTTCTACAAGGCAAATAAGCTGCAGCGCCCTAGCAAGAACATCTTCGGTGGGGATGCAGGCTCGCCGGAGAACGACGGGTCTGCAACCAATACGTTTGAGGGGATGTTTGGTGCAGCGGGTGATCTGGCAATCCAGCGGAAGGCCGCCGCCGCTGCTGCAGTGGCCTCTAGTAAGCCTGTTATGGAGGTTATTCAGGAGGTTTCAGAGGTCACTGATGCACCCGCATCTACCACTGCTTAATTGTAGTATCCAGTGGGCTCACCAGATGAGTCGGGCATGATCTTCACGCACGTGTTGGAGGCACCATCACAGAACTGACCTTCCTCGCACACAGCACCGGTTGCGGGGTCGGGTGAGCGGCAAGGAAGGAAGGTCGAGCTGTAGCGCACAGGCTTCGGGAGACCCTCAGGGACAGCGATGCCGGCCATATCTGCGAAACCAGATATGACAGGCCCGAACATAGAGTTCAAGTACTTGATGCCGAGGGGCACAAAGATGATGACAACGAGGAAGACGACTATAAGGGACATCATATCACCGCGCTTGGACTTCGCCATATTGACTTCTGTTTAGTCTAGATATTTCCTGATAACAATCCTAATAGTATAACATTGTTGGACTATTAGGGTGTTTTGTAAAGTTAAACTCCGTAGGGGCCTAAGGGGTAGCGTCACACATAAATGCGTGACCCAACGCCTTTGGCGGAGAGGGACTCTCCCCTTAAGGGTAGATAGGGAGTTCTGAAAATTCAGGTTGCACAGGGGGCTCCGTTGAGTCACAGTAACCGTTCATACACCGGGTTCCAGCTGTCTCGCACCCACCCAACTGGATGCCGCAACGAGAACGCGGGCCAGCAGGGACTAAGAAGCCTTCACGCCGACGGAGCAACACAAGGCCTAACACAGCGACTATTAGGAGTGTGGCGAGGATTCCTGGGGTAATTGGTACGTTGCCTAAGCAACGCAATGCCTCGGCAAGGCGAGGTACTACTGCGGTCTTCATTACTTATGTGGGCGTTTTTATCTGAGTTACACTGTCTTCTTCACCTGAATGCTAGGCCCGCGCAACCGCTGTGCGTTCTGGGGCGAATAGTTGTTCATATCATCGTCCATGCCACCTCCCGCGCCTCCACCGCGACCGTGAGCCCAGAACTCCGCCGCACCCAAACGGAACTCGCCGTGGATTTCGGCCTTGTACCAGAAGATACAATCCTCCAGCTTATTCGACTGGACCGCGTTGTTAATCACTAAACACTCATAATTGTTCGTACATTGATCCATCACCTGGCAGAAGAACTCGAATGTAGGGAATGCACCACCATAATTCTCAAAAATACGCTTACGGTTTGTCAAATACGACTCGCGCAAAATGAACACATAATCGACGTTTGTACGCAGCGCCGGCGGAATACCCAGCGGGTACTGCATAGTAATAATGAAGAACACCTTGAGCCAACGACCGTTCATGAACAAGTAGCGGATGTTCTTGTCGTGTGTCCAGCTATCGTCGTACATACAGTCGTCCAAAATGAAGAACGACCGCGGGTCAATACGTGACTTCCCGCCTGCCGACTCCTCCTTCACAATACGCGCCATAATGAGCTTCTGGCGCTTCACGTAATTTGCCAAAATCATAGGATTGTATTCGCCGTGAATGAAGATCGGTGGAATCATCTTCCCGTAGAAACTGTTTGACTCCTCTGTACCACTGATTACACAGCCCGCAGGGATATTTTGATGGTGGTACAGCAAATCACGCACCAAAGTGGATTTACCCGTACGACGGCGGCCAATGAAAATACACACGGCGTCCTGAGGAATAGATTTCATATCGAATTTCCGCAAATTCAAGTTTAGTGGATTTGCCATTTTAATACTTTTAGTGAATACTTACGTAGTGTCTAAAACGCAGCATATGCGCTTACGACCCCTAATTGCCTTCGTCGCTACTTGACAGAATATGCCACGTAAGGGGAAAACTGCACCGCCATGCACCCCGTGTAAGCCGGAACAGAGCCGATTCCAGCATTTATTGGACAGTTTCATTGTAAGCAAACCTATCCCCCAGAGCCTTCATGAGAGTTTCCCTGACATTAAACTACATGGTCGTTATCACCCCGGACTAACCCAGTTCCAGCCCGCGAAAAAGCTCAACAACACCTCTACATTCGCATCCAATGGCACCCTAATTGCATTTGCAGCAAATCCTACAGAGAAAGATAGCCGTTTCGGTGTCGGCAAGATTCAGTACAACAATGGGACGATCGAACATCGTCGTGTGTTTGTCAAAACGATTCATTTGCTCGATCCCTTTGATTTCCTGGAGGGCAATTACGGGGCGATTGATCCTGCCAACCCAGCATCCTACATGCCCAGTCGCACGCGCCGACCTGACACCGATGATGACGACTTAGCCGATCGATGGGAAAAGTTGGACTCCATGTACAATCGCGCATATGTTGATACAACAGCCATGGCTGTTCTTGGCAGGTTAAAAGAAGACGACATACTCATACACTCATTACAGTCTTACGGAGCAGTCATTGGAATACAAGACTCCTATTGGCATGACATCACCGACGACTTTGACTCCCTTCGTGCGCACCGATGGTTCTGGGATGCGATTGGCGAGCACACGGACAAGATCAAACTCGTGAGTGACACGCCGATTGACGAGTCTCTCCGCGCGCACCTCCTAACAGTCCCAACCTGGTTCGAAGAAGACGACGGCGAGACATGTTCGAGCATTCACACGGGGGATGACGTGGCAGACAGTGATGAGGCCGATTCAGAGCCCATTGAGAATGACTTTGGCGAATTACCGCCATTGGAAACGAGTGACTCTATGGACGAATCTGCGCCGCCATCGCCATGGACGGTCGAGAGTTGTGCCAGTTTTGGCCTGACTGATATACTTGAAACTACGTCAGTTAAAAGTGATAACGAAGCACCTGTATTAAATCTACTTCAAAAATCGGACGATTCATCTGGGAGTGATTTGAATATGAAAGTTCGTATTTTAGTGGAGTGCAAGTCTATGCCAGTACTACTACTATTCCAAGAGGCAGCCGATGGTACAATGGATGAACTATTAGAGGAGGAAATGGAGTTTGCGGATGCGTTATTGAGCCCAGGGAGTTCAGATGATACGAGCCTGAAAATGACCGACAGCTTACTTGGTATTTTACAGCTCACGGGACAAGAACGGGACGGGCGTTGGGCTGCATGGTTGGCTCAGGTGATTGCTGCGCTGACGCAAATGCAGGCGCTACTCGGATTTTGTCATAATGATTTACACACAAATAACATCGTATGGACCAAAACCCAGGATGAATTTGTGTATTACAAAACCGCCGCTGGCACGTATTTCAAGGTGCCGACGTATGGGAAGATTTTCCATATTATAGATTTCGGACGGGCAACATTTACGATTGGCAAGAAATCATTTATGAGCGACGATTTCTTCATCGGCAACGATGCCTATGGGCAGTACAATTATGACGCGTGCTACGATCCTGAGCGGCCAGCGGTGATGCCAAACAAGTCATTTGATTTGTGTCGGCTGGCGGTCAGTATGTTGGATGCAATGTATGACGAGACGCCGGTCGCAAAGGCGGGTGCTGAGCTTCTAAATGCCGAAGGGCGCTGGAAGAAATACCAGACAAATTCAGAGTTATATAATCGTATGTGGGAGTGGATGATAGACAATAAGGGGCGTAACGTGTTACGTTCGAGTGACGGCGAGGACCGGTTCCCTGGTTTCGAGCTTTACACACACATTGCAAGTTACGTTCATAACGCCGTACCACGGGCGCAATGGTCGAAACTACCATTTGCAAATTACAAGATTGACTATGCTCCATCAGGAAAAGTGTATGATTTATACATTTAGGTGTCGCCGCCCAACCCCTTATAGCTGCAGCTCGAAATCCTTAATAGCTGCCCCGCCGAATGACTTCGACCGTTCTACGACCTCCTGAATGGACGGCAAGGGAACAGTTAGCGAACCGATGTCAGGGAACATCGAAGGTACAAAATAGCGCGTGGAAAGTGTAATGGACGCACCGCTGATAAAATCACGCGCAACCGATTTAACGTCAGGCTTATCGTCACGATAATAGGCAGCAACAACGCCAAGGGTAGCAAATGCAACAGCACCAATCATACCATATAGGAGCACAGAGCGGTCGAACATTTTCGGTTGATAAGATTTAAAAAACATAAATCTTATCACACGTATGTATAACACAAACGCACCCACCCAGCGCTGGTTTTAATCAAACGAATCAAAGTCGTCATCGGCCAGGCCAATGGCCTCTTCCACCGGGGCCTTTTTAATACTACCATCATCACCAATCTCATCCAGGTCATCAAGGGCCGACATAGGTGACGACTCTTCGTCAATGATCAGCTCACCCCCAATAATTTCACCAGTACCCCTCACTTCCAGATCCGAATTCTCACCATCAAACACGGTGTCATACTCGGCAAACTTTACATCTGACTCGTCATCAATTGTAAGAACAGTTGGGGCTATTACAGCAGGCGTCTCCTCTACTGCTTCTGCATCTACTCGGGTCTCTGATGCGGATACCTCTACAACAGGTTCCTCAACGCCTGTAATAGTCTCTACAACAGCTTCAACTGCGGGCTCAGGTACAGGCCCCACTTCAGGTACGTCTTCCTTTACAGGTAGGGGGGGTGGTTCGGCCGCAGCAGGGGCCGGCACCTCGTCATCTTCGTCATCGTCAGCATCATCCTCTGCCTCAGCCTCAACGCCTGCCTCAACTCCATCATCCCCTAAAGGCAAACACTCGCGCAAAATATTCTTCACAGGCACCAAGTACCGAATCGTATTCATAATCGCTTCATTGACCAACTGCTCGGCCTGACGGTAATTCTGCTGGCGCTCCAAATTCTTGATATCATCGCGGAACAAGTAGGTGTGCTTCCAAAAGATCTTCGCAGTCTCACAGCACACCTTGAAAAGGAAGTGATCCGTCTTGTGAATCGTCAGCTGAATGTTCGGCTTACGACCCTCGCGCTTCCCTGGAAGCTGGATCGCCGACAGCACCTTTGTGTGAGCAATAAATACGGCCATGAGTAACTCCTCATAATAGTCACAGTCTATTGCCTTCTGCAAGGCCCCCACTTCACGCATAACCTTCTCCATGTTCCAATCGGGGAGCTCATTTAGAAGCACCTGGTACTGGTAGAGGGTCTTGTGAGTTTCCGCCCCCGCGTCCTTACGGGCCTTCTCCAGTAAATCCATGAATAACTTAAATACAGCCGGGGTCGTGATTTGACACAACTGCCGGCTGTATTCAGCACGAGCATCCATATACGAGCCGACAACGGGATCCGACTGATACGATTCCATACTCTCTAACTGGCCTTACGGTTGGGAGGTCGCACGGATTAACGCATTGGCCTGTAAATAGCCAATAATAGCCCACGGATTAGCTGCAATTAGGTGTGCATGGGAGATCAGCCTCTGCTCTTCGGGAGTACATGTGGGAAAAGAGCTCCAAATCGACGTCCAAGGATTCACAGCATCGGCATACATCATCATCATATCATCGGCGGTAGGAGCTGCATGAACTGTGTAGGTCTCTTTGTGGGCCCAGAGCTCGGGAAAATGACGCGCCAGGCACACAGCGAGCTGATATTGACGATGAGTGGGACTTGCAATATGAGGTTGCAGTTTAGCAATTAGGTCGGCGGAGTATGTCCGCGCAAACTCGGCGGCAAGATCGGCGCCGCTCTTTGCAGGAAGACGCAGGATCTCACAGCGACTCAAGATTGGCTCCTGAATAGACTCCAGAGTGCGCGCCTCCAGGCAAAACCGAACACGCAATGCATATGTCTCCAGGATTCGCCGCAGGAAACTCTGGGCCTCAGGGGTCAAATCATCGGCTCCCTCAATCCACAGGAGCGTCGGCTCGGCACGCAGGGCCCATTCGTGAATGACGGTGCGCTGCTCACGGAGTGTGCGATCTTTGCGGCACGGACAACGGAGAAGTGTGCGCCCTTCACGCTCCGCTAATTGTTGAATGTAGCGACTCTTTCCGCAACCCGCAGGGCCGATGACAAAGAGGGGTTTTAGACGCTCGGATTCCATACGTACTTGACTATTAGGGTGGTTGCGGATTTAGGCGGGCGGGGGCTGGCTGGTTGGGATGATTTGCCGGCGTGATTTCATGAAAATACAAATTGCAAATTTCCAAATCCAAACATATTCCCAGCCGGCTAGCTGGCGGCGAAGCCGAGACAAATCCAAATGTGTATTTTCTGACACACAAATATTTTTGCAAAAATTCTATTACAGCGTATTTCACAATACCCATAATAGCATTTTCTATTACATATTTACCCCATCTACTTCTTATTAATCGCCTGCGAGGGACTGAACATCTCGGTGTAGCGCTGCATCATGTTCCGCTCATCTGTCTCGGCGTTCTTGCGCAAACTTATATTTAGAGGATTTTCCTCCACGGCAGCCACAAACTCGGGCTGCACACGCTGGACATACACATCCTGCTGTAAGGGGTGACGGTATTTGACGCGGCCCAGGTCGCCGGCCCCTGTGGTCAAGCTCTGCACGCGATTCACCGCATTCGGCCGGTCATTTATGTAGTCCGCATCGAGCTTCTTCGTGGTCTGATTGATGTTACCGTCAAACACGGCAATATTTCCGTTACCCGCGGTGGGCTTCCGCAAGGCGGCCACCTGCTGCTTGTTGGGGTTGAGACGCATATTGAGCGACGCTTCGTGACTGGTATGGTTGGTATGCGATGACATCGGCGCGCCATAATAGTCCCGCTTAGACAGCTGGGCCTTCTGAGTCGGCTTGGCAATATCATCAGGGTCATACACCTTAAGGCGAGTAGGTGCGCTGGCTGGTGCAGCAGTACCATAATAGTCAAAGTTAATAGTCCCCTCCTTGACCGTTGTGCGGGCAATGTCCGTCGGGTCCCATACAGTAATTGCGGGCACGCCGCTGCCGGCGTACCCCACAGGCGTACCAGTCTGGCGAATGTTACCGATTGTCTCAGCACGACGAGTAGGGCGCGAGGGGTCATCATAATGAACGGTCACTGCACCGGCCTCAGAAGGAGCCAAGTTGAGGCCCTGCATGCGATCCTGCGTGGCCGTGCGCTCATTGTCGCGATTCTCATAACTGCCACGGCCATAATCGTTCGGCACATACTCGCCTCCCTGGAAGCCCTCCTTCGACTTCTCGCGCTCAGACTCGCCACCAAGATCATTCGTGTAATAGGTCGTCATGTCGGCGTTACGGAACCCAGCGCCACCATACTGTTGGGTCATAGGCGTACGATAAGAACCCGTCACATAAGCCTCCTGGAACTCCTGGGATGCCGCAGGACCAATGTACTCCGTGGAGGTCTCAGGACGGGTCGTGTAGTTGAGAATTTGAGTGGGACGTGTGGCCTCCTTGATGACTTCACCTGTTGTAACAAAGAGACGCTCACCAGTCTCGTCAATGTAGAAACGGTCAGGACGGTACTTGCGCACCTCACCCGCATCCTCCGCAGCATTTGCAATGAAACGCGCACCAGGCACCACGGGAGTCTTGTAGGTCTGCTTAGGGTTTGTCGCCACACGGAGCTCATTCGTGTCCTTCATGGCCTTTTTCATGATGTCATTCACTTCCAACTGCTGGAAACCACCCTCGCCGAGCGCACCATACTCCTGACCAACACCAGGAGCGACCTTCACGGGCTCGAAAGGACGCTCGCCGGCGCGATTACGGGGAGCATTAATACGGGACTGCACAAAGTCCGTGTTATCCTCCATGCCAAATGGATTGCCAAAAGGAGTTTGGCCTGTGTTAAACATCGGCTCAATCTCGCGCTTCGCAATCTGGGTCGAGCCCGCACCTGTAAAAGCATCCAAGCGCTGGGTATTGGCGAAACTCTCCATGTTCTGCTTGACCTGACCGCGGAAGAACGGCATCATATTGCTATGAGTAAAATCCTTGGCGAGCACCTTCTGGCCTGAAAGAGGGCTGACCACGTAGTCACCATCGACATATACAGGGTTCTCCTCCACATTGTCTGAGCGCATTTCCACCATAGGACGATTGCCATTCATAGCAACAGGCGAAGGGCCAGGCTGCTGGACCTGCGGGGCAAGAGGAGGACGCTGGTTGGCGTAACCTGTAGGGTAGCCGTATAGAGGACCAGGATTTGGCTCACTGGCGTACATCCCACCAGGACTATTAGGGACGCTGGGGACCTGGGTCATTGCACCCATAGCAGAGCGATCATTGGTGTAAGGATAGGAGTTCATGTGATTTGCGTAGTCACCCTGGGAAGGGTACTGGCCACCGGCAGGAATCTGGTACATGAGATCGAGTTCGGACCCGTAGCCGACGGCAGCGGCGCCCTTGGGGGCAAGTGTAAGAGGGGACGAATCGGGCCCATGGGCAGCAGGCATGAAACCCTCGGTATTGCGCTTGGACCGAAACCCTTCACCAGGAAGGCCGCCGAGGGATGGCTCTTCGGGCGGCCCACGAACAGCCTTGAAAGGCTCTGCAAATTCTGACCGCGGCATACGAGGAGGAATCTGTGGGGCTACACAGCCTTTCTTCTGTGCATCTGTGGGCGCCGGTGCAGTGGCACCCGGTTTTGCCTCGCCAAGGCGAGACACTATATATCCCATTCCTACAAGGCCAGCAAGTGTAACGACTTCCATTACTAATCGTCCAGAACAAGTTTCTTAGGATTTTTTGCCTGTTAGGGTTCATTGTGAAGCCGTGGCGGGCAAATTACTGTGTATCCTGCTGCTGCGCACTTGTAGGGGCGTGGGTGCGACACTTCTCCTTATCGAGAAGGCGGGCGGGGATGAAGAAGTCGAAGGGTGTCTCGAAGGTCTCCTGGGGCTCATGGTGGAGAGGCAGGAAGCGATTCCAGCCGGTAGCTCGTAGTGTGCAAGGAGGGTTGTGCAGACGATTGAAGTTGGTACCGAAGTTCTCATCCGGGGCGTCCTCCAGAGGAATATTGTTGAACTTGTTGGTCTCGGGGTTGTAGTGAATTTCCTTTGTAGTACAAGGAGGGTCGCCACGCACACGAGTGCCGAGATAGTTGATACCACGGAGATCGGACTCTATTTCTGTGCGCCAAGTACCCTGGAGCCAAGAGTTGCCGTGCTTTTGTAGGCGAATTGTAGGGTTTGTCACGTAGGCATTGGGGCAATTATGAGCCGGGGGCTGGAGCTGATAACGGGCTGCATAGGAGGTGATGCGCATATCATCGATTTGGTGGAAGTCGTCGTTCTTGGGACGTGTAAGAGCCTGCTGCCGACCGTAGCAGGATGTGTCAGTCGTGGGATTTACGAAACTGACAGGCGAATATGTATCAAAGGATGCCAGCATATTACTCTTCTTCTAGATTATAGGAGGCGTACCGCCCCCTAAACCCCCTCCCTTCTGAAAATCTCCGCCAGTGTATTATAATATATCACTAACAGCAACTATTAGTGGATATTGTGTGGAAAAATAAAACAAAATAACTAGGGAGGGGGTAAGGGGGAACCGTAGGTTCTCCCTAATATTTCTGGGGCATCCCACATGCCTCATTCTTCATGGGCTTAGGGGCATACACTGCAGGATAGGCCCACATCTGGTACTCGGGGAGATGGACGGGAGTCGTGTCAATCTTGACCTGCCCCTTCCAGTTGTCACGGACAATTTCGGTCTGGTTCTCAACGGGAGGCTGGTACTTGCGCCAGGGGGCGAACGTGTTGATGCGTGTGATGCCGCGCAAGTCGGACTCGAGATCGATCATGTTGCCGGCGATCTGACTGACGTTGTTTCCGCCGACGAGGCCGAGTTCATGCCGGCGAGGATCAGGACTAGAGAATACTGTGTGGAACTGGGCGTATGCCTGAGGATTCTCGGTGGCCTCCCATTTAGGGGCTTGGGAGACTTCTGCGAACTGTTCAGTGTTCATTCTAAACTCTGGGGACTTTGTTTTCCTGTAGCTACACTACACAATCATCTTAATAGTGACTATTAGGGTGATTGTGAAGGGTGATATGGAAGGTTATGTTGGCCGATGGCCTCTCAACGGGTGAGTGGATTAGCGCGCGAGCGTTAGCTCGTGCGCTCACCTCCGTAGGGGTAGTGGCTCACACTAGTGTGAGCCCCAACGTCTCTGGCGGTCATAGGGGAGCGGGACGCTCCCCTAGCAGTTCATATCCCTGATGTACTCACGGCTCGGGATGCCACCACGGATCCAACCATTCGCCGCGACCTCCGGAATCAGATTCTTCGGCTCCTGGATATTGTTCTTTAGCATATCAATCATAGGGGTGAATTGGTTCTCGAACGTCATCTCCGTGACAGTGCCACACTCCTTGCCGAGGCGCACCTGCTCAGCGTGCTGGAGGAGGCTCTCCACGTCCGGGTTACCACGCCCGCCGGCCATGAAAGGCACAGACAGGAAGGGGCGAGCCTGCTGACGAATGTTGCACCGGTTGCTCTTGAACTGGGGCTGGTTGCGGAGAAGAGAATCAGCGTCGATAGCTGCGTTGTTCAGCCCATAACCTTCACGGGGATACATGAGCTGATTGTCAATGGCAACAGGATTCACGCCGGATGCGTTAGGAACGAGATTTGTGGTGACATAATGGCCAGGACCGGCAGACTGAGCATAGAAAGACTGGAGCCCACACATGTCATCTTTGGGACGAGTTAGACGGTTAATATCCATAGTACCTACTGCTTACTGCAGCCAGTTTTTTTAGCGAAATCACAATTAGAGGTATGGCAAAGTATAATTCAGTCTCGCGGAAGTTTTGCCGGTGCGTGAAAAAGGTACGAGGGACCGTCAAGTTGCGTGGTCGGTCGAGACTTGACCGGCGGCCTGTGAGGGCCAGTGAATCCGCTGCCATAGGAATCTGCGTACGCAGTGTCTTAGGGAAGCGGGGGAAAACATTGAAGAAATTCACTTGCACAAAGCGGGGCGGCCCACGGGTTATGACTCAGCTACCGTCTGAGGTGCAGAAGGATTAGGAGTCCATGGATAGCCAAGGAACCTTGCCACCATCCGTTCCAGCCAAACACGCGGCCCCATTACCCTCCTTACAAGTCTTCCCAGGGATTTTATAAAGCCATTCCTGGTACGACTTGCGGTCACTTGGGACACTTGTACTAGGCATAGTGTAGAACTGGCGCTGACCCTGATTACGTCCAAACACATCCGTGGGATCCGAGAACCACTGAATGCGGAAATAGTCATCTAGTGACTGCTTCACGTCAGGCGCGGTCGGATCGGCGGCGGAAGGGCGGAACGTTTCGTACTTGTACTGATCCGCGAGCACATTCATGAACGGATTGTTGGGTGTCGGCTCGGTCCAAGGGGTCCCCAATGCGGAAGGCAACATAATCGTACCAGTTTCAGTCCGTGCATCACTTACAGGTCGGGGCGCCTTTGCCATTTGGATCAGCTTCGTCCCATCCAGAGCACCGCTCTCTGCGAACCCTTCTGACCCAGATACACCCCCTGAACCCCCAGCACCCTTAATAGCAGTTACAATGGATGGAAGCAAAAACAGCACAAATGTACCGACCATTATGTGGTACGTCAATGCAGGAGCCACATACATTGTAATTGTACCAATTACACCCACTAATAGCAAGACTCGCACAAAAATATTAATTATATCGCTCCCACATGTCGTGCGCGGAAAGACGGTAAATGGTCGGAAGAGGACCATTGGCCGTTTTAGAAACGTCGGCTCGCAATTCGACATACTATACTATTAGGGCGTGGCAAAGAGTTGCTTCGCGCCTACATCTTTAGGGATTCACCCCTTACTTGCGCTTCTTGCTATCGATTCCACCAGCACCGCCACCTGCAGCTGCAGCCTTCTTGGCCTCCAGCTTCTTCTGCAGACGCTGCTTCACGATGGACATACGAGCAGACTGCTCGTTGCCTGTCTTGCGGGCAAGATCGGGGTCCTCCATACCAAACATACTGCGGAACGACTCCATCATCTCGACGAATGCGGGATTCTCGGAGAACTCCTTCATCAGCTCCTCAGCCTCAGCAACGATCTGCTGGGGCTTAATTGCACCACTCTGGATCTTGGACTGCAGGCGCTTACCAATCTTCTGGATAGAATTCTGGAGAATACCGGGGTTGCTAGTAAAAGCCTGTAGGAGCATTTCGAACGCCTTCGATGGTTCGGATTCACACTCACGCAGCGTATCAGGATCCAGCCCGAAATCCTCGGGCTTGAAGTCGCGCATCATCTCCTCGGCGAGACGGGCAATGTGGCCCTTCATGAACTTCTCGGGCAGCTTCGGGATATTTGCACCATCCACGCCAAACAGCTTAGAGAACTTACTGGTGAAAGAAGAGAAATCGACCTTACTCATCTTATCCTTCATGGACTTCAGGAAGGTATCAAACGCCTCCTTGCCGCCCTCACCAAATTCAGCGGCAGTGTTGGCATCAAGGAGAATAGAGAAGCTCAGGAGAGTTAGGAACTCCTGAATAGAAGCTTGACTATTAGAGGAGATGGAGGCCCACTGGGCATCGGACAGCTCAACGCCAGGAAGGATCTTGCCAGGATTTGCGGCGGAGTTACGATTTGGGTTGCCGGCGACGGGCATAACCTCGGCGCGGAACTTGGAGATGCGGTCGGCCAGAGGGAGTGCTGAGGCAGCATCGAGCGCCGGTGTCAGCTCGGGAAACACATCACGCAGATTGCCGACGAATTCGTCGTATTTCGAGTTAAAAATGGAATCCAAAGAGGACGAATTAGCTGCACTCATTCTGCTTGGATTTACTAGACATTCATTAAGTAGTATTTGGACGCGCTAATGTATGCACCACATCAAAACAAGCATTCCAATCGTAATGCTGTTCTTTCCAGTCTTGGTGATTTGGAATCACATCATTTAACAAAAACTGTGTTATATTTATGTGTATATAATTGGCACATGCTTGTAAGAGTTGTGGCGTATTTGTAATATGTACTAATGTAAAATTACATGCTGGATTAATTTGCTTTATTACGTCTATAAATCTCGCCCGCTCATCATGCGTTATAGGCCCTTTAAATACAAAATATAGCGGCACACTTGAATGTATATGCTCTAAAATACGCGCAAACCTGCGTTTGTATTTAGCCACAAATTCATCAAATTCTTCATGAGTGTATTTCATGGGTAAATCATGTAAGAAATCACATGTAGGTACGCGGGTGAAACTCATGTGCGAGTTGAATTTATGCAAACCACGGCGCACAATATATGCAGACGAGAAAAAATCATCAAATGATGCATGGTGCGTAAAACATTGTATTACAGATTCAAAATCGACAATTAACCAGTCAAAAAACAATGTAATCTGGCTAGTTACATTGTTGTAAGATTGTATATGTGCCCGTGTTGAACAATTTGGTCCGAGTGAAATAAATATAGACATATGTATTACTCTATATGTATATATTTAGTGGTACCCTAATAGTAACTTGTAGGGGGATAGCGGCTCGCACTAATGCGAAGCTAGGTTTAGGGCTAGGGGTCTAAGGGATAGCGGATCGCACTAATGCGAAGCTAGGTTTAGGGCTAGGGGTCTAAGGGATAGCGGATCGCACTAATGCGAAGCTAGATTTAGGGCTAGGGGTCTAAGGGATAGCGGATCGCACTAATGCGAAGCTAGATTTAGGGCTAGGGGTCTAAGGGGAGCGCAGCTCCCCTTCACATGTCAGATGGAATCCCCTTGGCGCGCTCGCACAGCACACACAGGACATGCAGGTACTTCCAGATTGCCTCCTTATTGGGCTCACCTAGACCGGCCCAGTGCTTATCAAAGAGCGTAATGGCAGGCATAATCTCATTGAACTGAGTGGCGACCTTCTGGCGCGCCTGGGCAATGATGCGATCCACCTGACGATCAGCAATGGCACGGTGGAAATCCACGTAGAGGTGCTCGTAGAAGAGATCCAGGACCAGACGGGGATTCACCTTCTTGGCCCCTGAAATGGCCTCGGTGGCCATACGAATATCCTTCTCCTCGGGGAATGTGCCCTGGAGCTCCTCAAAAAAATTTACTAGCTGGGTTGTAAAAGTACCAAGAATAGACATCGCCGGCTAACTATTAGGGATGGTGAGGCTAGTCTTTAGGGTATTTACGCAGGTGACGGCGGGGAAACTACGAGCTGGTCTTTCATTACTGTGTGAATCCGTTTAAACATACGGAGAGCCCAGGAAACAATAAATGTGTGCTCTGATTTGCGACTAATGTATGCTAAATTTCCTAGCATTGTAAGACTGCATACACGGGCCAGGTCTGCGTCTGTCATTGACGCAAACGTACTTATGACGGGACCGAGAAAGACGAGGTTATTTTTGGTCAGACGAGTAACGGCGTCGGCGTATTTGGACAACACCTCAAGTGGCATCGCGAATGCGTAGGGGAAGACGCTGGCATGATTTCGCTTGTAGGCGGACGTATTTCGTATTTCGAGTGATTTCTCCAAGATTTCATCCATTGTATATTCGTGCTCCTTGGCCCCCTTAATGAGATCCGTGTATTGATTGTAGAGCCGTTTTCGCAAATACCGTGTTTCACGGTCATTGCAAACACTTGCGGCGGCTGGTACTTGACTCATTTTTGGCTTACGTGTGGTACTGTTAGGGGTGTTGTGCGGGGTGCTTAGGATGCTTGCTGGGGGTCAAATTTAGGAAGGTCTTATTACCCCTGTAATTGTACTATTAGGGATGCGCTGGCGAAGCTTTCCAGAGGGGAGGGGGTATGGGGGATGTGCTGGCGAAGCTTTCCAGAGGGGAGGGGGTATGGGGGATGTGCTGGCGAAGCTTTCCAGAGGGGAGGGGGTATGGGGGACGGAACGTCCCCCTATTGGCGCATAATCCTCTGTGGCATACCTGCATCTCGTGCCTTCATGTACTGCTCCATTTGCTTATCCATCATCTCCTCCTTCTTGCTCCGCTTGGGATCGTGATTTGTGAGAGTTGTCTGTTGGCCGCCCTGGCCCGCTGCCGCAGCTCCATTCAAGAATGAAAAGCTGTGCTGGAATGATGCGCCCCCATTGCCCTCCACACTAGTATCATCATCAAGCAGGCTGTAACTGTCGGAAAACTTGTGCCCCATTTCCATCATACTGAACGCCTCCACGTCATCAGGGGCTGGCGCCCCGCCACCTGCACCAGGAGAGCCACCCCCGCTCCGCTTTGCATTGGAATCCTTCAGTTTCCGCAAGAAAAGCCAGTTCATAACCTCACCATCCACGCGTGGTTCGGCCTCACCCCTAATTGCAAGTGTCGGGACTTTCTTCAGCCAAGAAGGGAGCTGCGGACGGTTGGGAGACGGATCCACGCATATGAAATCAAACTCTGTCTTGTACGGCGTGTCTTTGAGTTCCGTCAAGAAAGCCCGCGACCATTCGCATTTATTCGAGTAAAAACATATGTGCTTCCCCTGGGCGCTCATTCTGAGTATTGCACGGGCATAATAGACCTCCTCGTAAGCGCACATGGCGTCTGCAAAATTGAACTTAATACCGCCGGTCGAGGTAGATACCAAGCCGCCACAATGTTCCAAAACGTAAAGCGCCAAGCCGACAACCGTACTTACACATTTACACTCGCCCCATTCCACGTCAGTTATGCAAACACACTACGACGTGTGATGCTAACCGGAGTTGAGTCAGTGGCATTCCGTGCAGATATGACGGAGCGTGGCACTACCACCGACGTCAGTGTGGAAGCCAATGACACGCCTATGACAAATGAGATGCTGGCTGATCGCGTGGGTCTAGTTCCTCTACATGTGAAGGAACCTCTCAAGTGGGATCCTGCACGATTCCTGTTTGATCTGAATGTGACGAACGACAGTGACGAGAACCGCGACGTGACGACCGCCGACATCCGTGTGCGCGAAGTGCGCCCTGATTCCGAGGAGCCAGTCGAAGTCCCTACTGAGCGATTCTTCCCTCCGAATCCTCTGACCCGCGAGCACATCCTACTTGCCGTCCTGCGGAAGAAGGTGAGTGCGCAGAGTGTGCCCGAGTCTGTCCGTTTCACCGCCAAGGCCACTGTGGGCACTGGTCGTGAGCACGCCCGATTCATCCCTGTATCACAATGCTCATATGAATACACCCCTGATACCGATGAGGAGCGCATTAAGGCATCATTCATTGACTGGATGGACCGCTTCAAGCGCATTTCCCCTGGGTCCATTGACGAGTCATCGGACCGCTGGAAGGCGCTTCGCCGTGAATTTGATACAATGGCTATCAAGCGTTGTTACTTGAAGGATGAGCGTGACGAGCCTTTCAGTTTCGACTTCACGGTTCAGAGTGTTGGTATTCTCGGTGTTCCTTATATTCTCCGCCGTGCCTGTACTGTTATAGAGGATATGTGTAATGTGTATGCCAACATCGGATCTGGTCAGCTACCCGATAAGCTGACAATCCTCCCTTCCGACTCGCGCATTGTTGGGTTCGACTTCATCTTCCGCGGCCAGGATCACACCCTCGGCAACCTCCTGCAGACGTGGCTGGTAGAGAACCACTACCTGGGTACTGCTCAGCCTCGCATTACATTCGCCGGCTACAAGGTTCCTCACCCATTGCGCGATGTGATGGTCTTGACAATTGGCGTCGAAGACGGTGTAGAGGGGACTGCGCGCGCGGCGTTGGCAGAGGCGGCCCGTGGGTGCTCGGCGTATTTCCGAACGGTGCGCGAGGCATGGATTGAGGCGGTCGGCGTGGATGGTCCTGCAGATCGCGGGGCAGAAGCTGCAGGCCCTACACCGGCTCCCGTCGCGGAAGCTCCCCAGCCCACGAAGGCTCCTGCTCGTCGGCGCCTCCAGTTGTCGAAGCCGGCCGCTGCAACGGCTGCACCAACACCCGTAACAGCATAAGTCGAATTAAAAAAGAACAATGATGTATTAGAATGTTTGACACCGCACAGGCACAATTTGTGTCCATATTTGCCCTGGTGGCCCTTATAACGGGAACTGTTACAACTGCTATTATAGGTGGTGTGGCAAACACCATATATTTTTTCACGTGGTTCCTTGTGATGATATTGGTGTCAATGGTGGATATCCGTTGTACTCTGTTGGGCGGGTGTGACTTTTATGGGTGGTTGAAGACGGTGTTGTTAGCGGTGATGTTCATGTTTAACATAATAACATTCTCGTATGCGCTGCGTCTGCGTCGTAAGGAACTGGCGCTACAGAAGGAGGCGGAGGCGGCCGCGGCACAGGCCGTGGCTGAGTTGCCGATTGCGGAACCGGCTGCTCCCGTGACTGCATCTGAACCTGCTAAGCCTGCTCCTGCTGCTGCGCCAGCGCCGGCACCGGCTGCCAAGGAGGAAGAGGAGGACGAGGACTTTGGAGATTACGCGGCATTCTAAGTAAGCTTAGAATGATGGGAACCGCCGCGTTTTGAGATGCACAGCATCACAAAACAAGGAGAACCGCGGCATTCTAAGTCGCCTTCTTCGCCGCAACACGCGACAAATCCAGCGTGCAATACAATGGAATCGAACGGCGACATTCGCGCCCATAATTGTTTAGAATTATGCTGATAGTATCATGTTGAATAATAATACCAGCATATCCTTGTAGGTTTAGCATATGATACATTTTAGCCAACACGTTTAGTGTGGGTTTGTGGGAAGATAACGCCCGATGTTTGGTCACGATATTTACAGATTTATTAAATGATGATGGCCCGTTGTACTTGTAATAGTATGTAGCAGTGCGTTCGGTAAGTGTTTGTGCGTAGTCAGCATGAACTTGTTGAGTGGCAGTTAGGATAGCTTGTTTGAGGTGTTCTCGTTCAGCGGGGGTCTCTTCATCAAAGATTAGTGAAAGACAACTGAAGCAGTCCATTGTATCACGTGTGGGGCTTGTAGCTCGGTACGTGAGACAATTAGGTGGAGTTAGTATCAAATTTATGAAGGCTATTTAATGCCGACGGCTGCGGTGACTACGACGAGACTTGCGGCTAGCACGACGAGCAGAGCGGCGGGACTTACGAGGAGCCACGCAACGGCGACGGGTGCGACGGGACTTACGAGAGCCACCAAATGCAGTAGGAACCTTGCCGGCCAGATTCATAGGTGCAGTCGCACCAGGGACGACCTTCTCGCCGACATTCTGGGGATTCACTACAACAACATTGGAAGGAGGAGTGGGAGTTGCAACAACAGTAGAATTAGCAGGCTTCTTCTCGCCAGTAAAAAGACTGATTATACCTTCAAGGAAGCCCCCGCGCATACGGCGTGTAGAACGTTTTGCCATTTCTATTAGGGGATGCGAGATTCTTAGGGAACGGCATCATTAATCGACCTCCTCAACGTGAGGCCCAGGGACGGGCCCAGAACCCTCGGCAGATCCACCTGCACCCCCGTACATGCGCATCAAAACCGGACGCACCATCTCCTCCACCTTCTTCAACTCGGCCTTATAGGTCTCCGCCTCCTCGGCCGGGTGCGCGTCGAGCCAATCAAGGCCAGCCTGGATGTCGCGCTCCGCATCCGCCACCGCCGCCTCGCCCAGCTGCTCCTTCACCTTTTCCTCACGCAGTGAGTTACGCGCGTTGTACAAGTACGCCTCCATCTCATTGCGCGCCTCCACCTTGGCCATCTGAGCCTTGTCCTCTGCAGCCGCAGCCTCTGCATCGGCCACCATGCGCTCAATCTGCTCCTTCGTCAGACGACCCTTATCATTCGTAATAGTAATCTTATTGGACTTCCCCGTAGATTTCTCCACTGCAGACACATTTAGGATGCCGTTCGCATCCACGTCGTAGCTCACCTCAATCTGGGGGACACCACGGGGCATAGGAGGAATGCCCTCCAGGCGGAACTGGCCCAGGAGGTTGCAGTCACGGGTGAATTGACGCTCACCCTCGAACACACGGATGTCACATGCCGGCTGATTGTCCGAATAAGTGGAGAACGTCTGAGTCTTCTTCGTAGGAACAGTGGTGTTACGCTTGATCAGAGTCGTCATCACACCGCCCGAGGTCTCAATGCCCAGGGACAGAGGAGTCACATCAAGTAGAATTAGGTCATTGGTACGATCACCCTCCTTGGAACCACCACTGAGGATGTGGGCCTGGACGGCCGCACCATAGGCGACGGCCTCGTCAGGATGCACGCTGTCATTCAGCTTCTTCCCATTGAAGAACTCACTGACCAGCTGACGGATCTTGGGAATGCGACTGGACCCGCCGACCATCACAATCTCATGCACCTGATCCTTGCTGACCTTGGCATCGGCCAGTACCTGGCGCACAGGGGCCATACAGCGCTTGAAGTCCTCGTCACACAGCTGCTCAAACTTGGCGCGCGTCAGGGACAGGTTCAGATCCTGACCATCAGCGAGCGCATCGATCTCAATGGTGGCCTGATTGGCTGATGATAGGATGCGCTTGGCACGCTCGGCAGCCGTACGTAGGCGGCGCAGCGCACGATTGTTGCCAGTGATATCCACGCGCGACTTCTTCTTGAACTCCGCAACGGCCCAATCCACAATTTTATTATCAAAATCTTCCCCACCTAAATGCGTATCCCCAGCCGTAGCCTTGACCTCGAATACGCCCTCATCAATAGAAATTAGACTCACATCATGAGTGCCACCACCACAGTCAAACACAATGATATTCCGCTCGCCCGCCACAGAATTGTCCAGACCATACGCCAAGGCCGCTGCAGTTGGCTCATTGATGATACGGAGCACATTCAGACCAGCGATAAGACCAGCATCCTTGGTGGCCTGGCGCTGGGAGTCATTGAAGTACGCCGGCACAGTAATCACAGCGTCCTTCACAGTCGCACCCAGATAAGCCTCAGCGGTCTGCTTCATCTTCGTCAGAACCATGGCCGAAATCTCCTCGGGTGTGAATTGCTTGGTCTCCCCCTTCACGACCGCCTGGATCTTCGGCTTCCCTGATGCCGCATCCTCGACGACCTTAAAAGGCCAATGCTTCATATCCGCCTGGATCTGCGGGTCGGCAAACTTGCGCCCAATCAGACGCTTCGCATCAAACACAGTGTTGGTGGGATTGCCGGCCGCTACAGCCTTTGCTCCATCACCAATAAGTCTCTCGTCATCTGTAAAGGACACATACGAGGGAGTTGTTCGGTTACCCTGGTCATTTGCAATAATCTCAACTTTGTTATTCTGCCACACACCAACACATGAGTAGGTGGTGCCGAGGTCAATGCCAATCGCGGGAGCAAACTTGGTAGGCATCTCTTGTCTGGATATCAAGTGTGCGGAGAATTTAGGCCCTGGAATAAACGCGCTGGTTTCAAACTTTTCTACACAACCACCTCTACATGTGACTATTAGGGGGGGCAGGGAATAATTTTGTTAAGGGCAAGATCTCCAGCGAGACATTCCCCAGGCGGGGGTTTAGGGGGTACGAGCGACAGCGAAGTACCCCCTGCGATAGGGGAGATTCATGAGATAGAGCAACCGAGGTGCCGGCAGTGCGTTCATATACTCAACAACATCCGCCATCTTCACGGTGCGACTAGCAGGGCGCAGTACAGTTAGATACAGGGTATGGAGAGCTGCAACGTGAGTCCGCCAAGCACCATCCACAGCATCAGCTGGTATTGTGTGCATCTTATGGACATTCGTGTAAAGCTGGAACAGCTGTGCCGTAGCCCAACGTAGCCACTGCTCATACTGCCAGAACAGCTGCTTCTCCTCGGGATAGTAAATCAAGTACGTCTTCACCAAGCCCACCGCCCGCAGCCCAAAGAATCGCTCATCGCTCCGTGGCGTGTTCCCGCGCATAGACCGAATCATCCGATACACGGTCGAGCGGATGCGCCAGCGCCGGCCCGCCATATCATGCAGCATCACGCCCTGCCACCCCCAAGGCTTCTCCGCAGCCAACTCAGCAAACCAATCACTGACCGTCACCCCCTCCGCCGGACCAAAATACGTCTCGGGCTTCGCCTGGCCCGCTGCATCAGGCGTCTCACACACCCTAATAGTCCCATCTGCCGTAATCTCGCCAGACTGCAGTACATAGACCAGAGGAACACGGATGTCCGTCACGACACGATGCTCAGGATGCTGTAGAAGTACTGTCGCAAACTGACCAACGCCCTCTACAGGAGCTCCGAGTAGGGACCCGAGAGGTGCGCCACCAAGGGCATCTGCAAGCATCGCCGCAAAACTCTTCGTGGCCTGCTTGTAAAACTTCCCACCGGCGCCAAACTGGGACCGCGACGATACATGGACCTCCGTCTCCCCCGCCTCACGGAATACAGTTAGGGTCACGCCCTCCAAATACTCCGAAATCCGCTGGACCCCCGCCGGCAAAGCGGTAGTCTCCAGGAGATCATCAGCCTCCGCCTTCTGCGTCATTACACTTACGGGCATATTCGTCTGCTTGTTCCACACCACCGAGCGGAACCACTTGGAATGAGGCTTATCCATTGCCGATACACCCTTCTTGGCAAACACAACGGCGTACTTGCCCCCATCGCGATCCTTGCAAACCAGGGAGCCACCATCTGCCCCAGTCAAAAACGCCTTCATTGCATCCCACGTAGGGTGCTGATTCCGAAGGTCGTGGAAAAGAGAAAGTGTGTAGGACATTTCTGTGTGTCTATGTGGTATCTACTGCGGACTGGCTTTAAGAGTCGCATGGACCGAGGAGAGAGGGCGTGGGCAAGAGGGCCAAAAACTGCCAAGCCTACAATAGAAGATGGACACGGAAGATCTTATAAATACAGGACCTCCGGTGGAGGACTCGGCGGTGCAAATCGCCGCTTCTGTGCCGGTTGTAGAGCCCACTGTCGCCAACTCGGGCGATCCAGATTACTCCGTAATAGAACTCGGTGATCGTATTAAGTTAGTTACACGTCGCACAGGAACATTAACGGGTGTTGTGTATTATCGTGACGAGGAACTTATTCGTATTATGCCCGAGGGGGAATCAAATCGCCTACGTGATTTCAGCTTGGGGGATGACGGTGATTTCTTGCCCGAGTATGAAATCACGGAGGTGAAAATACCCGTCGGCGGAAAGCACACGGTGGAAGGATTTGTAAATCAAATGAATTTGCGTGCCGGCCAAATACTGGAAGCATTTGGGGAAGATGGTGAAATTACGCGGTACTATAAGGTGGTGGGTGCGAATGCTGAGGAGGACTGGATTGATGTGCAGCCGTTGGCCACTGAACCTCGTGATGGGGAAGATGGTGTAGAAGACGGCGGCGTAGAACGCATCGAATTTGCCTATATTGGTATCCCACGGGACCAGGATTTCGTGATTTTGCATCCTCGTGAAATGCGCGAGCTGGAACCTGTCGAGGAACCAGCGGAGGCTGAGGCCAAGGTCGCCGCCGACGCGGACGAATTTGAGGAGCCCGAATTTGTCGAGGGGATCACATTTCTCGGAACTGTCGTAGTCCCTGAAGTCCTTGAAATAGAAGAAATCCCTGAGTCCGAGCAGACATACCCCGATTTCGTCCAGAAGGCCGATGCCCTCCAGGATTTCCTCGAAATGCTGACCGAAAAACAGCGCAAAAATCCCAATGAACTCCGTAAGGTCCGCGCAATGACCGAAATGTTCAGCGGCCTGAAGGCCGAAACTGTCCGTTATTCGGACAACTCTGAATACAAACGTCCTATTGGAATGAATCCGACCACCCCAGGCACCCTAATAGATCTATTTGCGGAACAAACAGTGCCACTAGGCCGGCCTGTGCTGCAGGTTACGAAAGACGCCTATAAGACAAAGGAGGACGTGGATGCAATCGCAGCTTTAACAAAGCAAGACGAATCTGGTACCGAATATAGCACAAATGGGCTTGTCATTAAAAGTTGGGACATCGAGCGGTTAAACTGGCAGGATGCACTGAAACTCGACGTGACCGAGTCGTCGGCCAAAGGTGCTGGTGCATCACAGGCCTCGCGTACGACTTTTACGGAGGGGTATTGGATTCACATGTTTAATTACCTCAATCGTTACACACGCCCTTGGCAGGCCGATGCGACTGATGCCGAGCAGTGGCAGGCCAAAGATGACACAGAGTTTTTCCGCTTAGAAATCCCTGATCTTGAAGCGGAGCCTGTTGTGAGCATTAAGGTCGATGCTGGTGAGCGCCGAGCCTTTGGTCGCTCACCGTCCATGTTAAATCCAGCATTCATCGGCTATTCCCTCGAACGCGCCCTACGTGCCACCTATCGTCAGGACAAACAGCGCCGCCGTGAGTTACTATTAGTAGGTGAGTACGCGCCCGTAAATGCTTATGTGTTGTTCCCGTTGCTGACCACTCCTGTTCTTGGTAGTAAGCGGTCTGGGCTATTAGCACGTGATGTGGAATACTCCCATCGGGCGTTCATGACCCTCAAGCAGCTCTTGCGCGCACTTGGCTCAATAGAAGACATCCCTTCATCAAATAAGATTCTGGCCCTTGGTGTTGGCGGAAATACGATTGGAAATATTCCCGTGTCAGATTACTTGAAGGGGATCAAATTCGGTGCGCTGGGTCCTGGGGGGTTCCAGTTTATTATGCGCCAGTTTGGCCTGGACAAATACGAATACAGCAAGGAAATCTACGAAGTACTGATGGCCAAACTTGCTAGTACGCAAAACGCCCTACAAGTATATATAAATACGCTCCGTTCTGAGCTGGAGGAGTTCGCTGCGGCAGCTTCCACGCCCGCCTACGTGCCCCTGTTTGGGGAGTCCTTTAAGGGTGGGCAGGAGGTCAGCGAGATCAAGCCACTTGAGGCCGCACGGACGAATCCTGCACTCCAGGCGGTGCTGCGCGACCTAGAACTGACCGCACCAATGATGGCCGAGTCCGATATTGCACAGGTGATTGCACTTATGACACAGCAGCCCGATCTGTTCTTGGCCATCGCCGGCGGCCAGGCGGCAACAATGGCAAACGAGCAGTTCAAGGCGCGGCGCTCGGCGTTCATTAAATCCCTCGAATCCGCAATGCGCCTGCGGATCTTGATGATGAACAAGGGAGAGGCCCCTGTGCCCAATACTTGTAAGCACGTGGAGCTGCTCGCCAAGGTCCGCCGCATCGACGATGACACGGAGCGCCTGTCGGCCTTCCTCAAGTTCATCGCAAAGTTCCAGGGAGCCCGCAATGAGAACTGGATTTCTTGTAATGTGTGCAAACTGAACCTAGTGTGCATTCATGAGGTGTTAATGGCCAAGATGAAATTCAACCCGCGCGAGAAGGATATATTCAATAAGGAGCTCCTATTAAAGTTCAACGGTCCGCTAGTATCGGGCCTCTACCAGTGCCGTAACTGTGGTCAGCCGATTCGTGAGTTGGCCTATGACACGAACCTGGAGTTCGACGACGAGGGTCGCCCGATGATGGGTCGTGCGGTGCTAGAGGAGGACACAGCGCTGGAAATGGATGAGGTCGATGAGATTTTGGCGGCGGCGATGGGCCAGGCGACGACAACCACGGAGGTGTTCAAGGACGCGGAGGACAAGTATTTGTATTTGATTGTACGTCAAATCACGGATCGTCTTGGCGTGCGTTTCCCTCGTGAGCGCATTGAGAAGATCCTGGAGGGCGTGAAATCCATCATCAACCAGCACCCTACTCGTGAAGTTTATACGGAGACTGTTCGCAAGGCCCTAACAGCACGCCAGACCCGCGCCGCCGAGGGTGCGCGCGACGCCCGTGAGATTCTCGACTATGACACTCGTATTAGCCGTTGGCAGATTGGCTCAATTGCTGCGTATGTACTATTAGAGGTGCAAACGGCGATACCTGGGTACATCCTGTTTTCCAGTGTGCCTGGTTGTAAGGCGACGTTTGGTGGCTACCCTCTGGGCGCTCCCGAGGACAAGTCGGGCATTGAGTACATCGCTTGTGTGGTGTCGTCGATTCGCCCCGCCGACATGAAAATGGAGGAGCCGATGCAGCAGTCACCGTTTGCGTTGTCAAAGTGGCACGAGGACGCTGATGACCAGCGCCGCATTGGGCGCATTCAGATGCAAATAGAGTCGATGTTGGAGCGCTACATTGTACGTATGCCGACGACAACTTACGCACTGACAACCAAGCGGTCATACATACGCGAGGTGTATGGTGCGGCAGCGGGAGCGGCCGGCGAGGTCGGCAAGGTGATTCAGGACAGCATACCTCCCAGTTTCCTACCGCGCCAAGTTGTAATAACACCCGAGGAGGCCGCAGAGAATCCAGTGGTGGCCGAATCGGCCAATGCTACATCCGCCGCGGATCTGTACATTCAGATCGGTCATCGTCAGGCGATTAAGACGGGGAAACTGGCCCGTGGCAACCCCTTCGCGGAGACGGTATGTTGCTTTGCGCCTCTCGAGGACCCTGGTGCGTTCTGGGGGTCCATGGAAGGCCTGCCGAAGCTCCCACGGCGCACAATTCGGACTGTGGCGACCGGCACACGTATGATGCAACATTTTGCACCACGTCCCCTAAAAGTCATCACAGCAGAGGCCCCTGAACAGCTCTATTATCGTATGTTCTTGAATGTGTGCGCCAGTGGGCCCAACATTGGTCGTCCGCACGAGCTCGGATTCACCCATAAATGTACGCACTGTAAGTTCCAGTTCCCCGAGAGTCTGTTCGCAGTGAAGGATTACATTCAGACAACAGGTATGGACAAGAAGCAGGCCGGCGAGGAGAAGGCGCGTCGTGATGAGGAGCTGCGCCTAGCCCAACAGGAGGCGAATGCCATGTTCGCCGAGCAGGGAATCACAATTACGCCCGAGTTTTTCCAGACGATCTTGGATGCCAGCCATTTGGCCAACGCGGTGGATCCTTTCACAATGCCTGAGCCTATCTCTGGGTATGAGCGGATTGCACAGTTGGCCACTTTGTCTCCCCCGCCTGATCCTGAGTGGGTCGGTGAGAGTGACGAGCGCACGGGACTATTAGACAGGATTTTGAAAGGTATTGTACCCCTTTCTCGTAATGGTCCCGAGAACACGGGAGCTGAGCTTGAGTCGGCCGTTGGAGAGATTTCCACGATTGCACGAAACGCGCGCGAGTATATTTTGAAGTGTGTGGCTCGGTATTTGACCCGCTCTGCTGACCAGGACAGGTTCGAGAAGTTCTTGAATGATTTACTGAATTTGGAGACATATGATTTCAAGGAAGTCCTACAATCGCATTTCATCCTCCCGTTACAGCGTATTTTGACCCAGCGCGACCCCAGTGCATACACTCGTATTAGTGAGACACTCCAGTTATCGACGGAGCATTACAGCACCCTTAAGACGATGATGGACGACAATCAGGGTGTATTTACAAAATTCCGCGAGCAATTTGCGCTCGGCAAACACGCATTTGCACGAGCAAAACTGACGTATTTCGTGGAGCGTCTGTGTGCGGACTATAAGGGGATATTGGAGCTGAATGCGGACAACGTTCCTGGGGGCGAGATGATTTTGAAATACATCATCCAATATTTGTTCTTGAAGACGACGGCGGATTTACTGAACCCAAGCGAAGTCCCACCTGATGCACCGCCGACTTCACGGTACGATACGTCCGCGTCCTTGCTGACCACAGTGTTGATCGAGGTGATGAACCGCTTCGGCAAGGAGCAGCTGACGATGAACTCCGAGGAAATCCGCAACTTCATCCAGGCCCGTATTGAGCAGGAAACTGAGTTGTTCATTGAAACTGTGAAGAAAATGACGGACGACGAGAAGCAGCTCGACGCGGTCCAAAAGAACATTCGCATGGGACGCTACGCAGTCGGTGGCTCCACGGTAATCTACAAGTACGACGCCGCGCGCTGGGACCAGGAGCAGAAGGAGCGTATTCTAATGGGCATGGCAACAACTGCCGGCGTGGAAGGTATTTCGATGGAGAACTATGAAGCAATCATAGGTCGCGACGAGGGCGGCTATTCAGACTATAGCAACGGATACGACTTGGGCCAAACGGGTGCCGGCGAGGGCGAGGACGAGTAAAGGATAGGGCGCAGTAAATCGGAGTAGAAAACAGTTATAGTGCGACGATGAAACTACTGTTATTTAGCGGCCTCTTATATTTGGCCGGCGCAGCGACCGTCTTATATTTCAAACCGGCGCTCATGTTCCGCCCCGACGGCACATGGAAAGAGTTCGGAATCGGGCGCAATCCTGACGATTACACGTGGCTGCCACTTTGGATGGCGGCCATCCTCTGGGCCATCACATCTTACCTAATAGTCCTGTTGCTGACGGATGCTTTTGGGTCCGGTGGGCAGCGGGCGGCGGTACAGTTAGACGCCGAGTACCCGATGCACAAGCGGCGTGGTGGGCCGACGGTTCGTAACTCAAAACGCGCCAGTAGCATGGCACATGTTGATGACGGTGAAATGTTGGAAGGGTACTATATTTTGAATAAGGGCAGTGCAAAACGTGGCGTTCCTCGCTATGTGTATGTTGGTGAGGCACCGCCCACAGGGATTGAAATAGAGGGCGTAGGCGCGGAGGACAATTAGGCAGCGCTGGGGCATGTTTGTAAGAAGCCTCCGGCTGCGATTTGTGCATAGGCACCGGCCCAGAATAGGTAGAACGCTACACTAAACTGGTCGATGAATTCATCAGATTGACGGGGGAAGAGTGCTCGTATAGGGGAGGAGAGGGCGCCTACGTAACGCTGCAGGAGCAAGGCGAGGAATGTACCAAGAAGAGCGAAATTGGCGAGTGTAATGTTCTGACGGAGTTTTACACTTGTACAAATGCTGTATTGTGTGAGGAAGTTGAAGCCAATGGCGAGACCAAAGGCGAGAATGGGAAGTATGACGAATTTGTATTGTTCCACAACAAACCCTGATACAGCCAAACTAATACCGAGGGCCAACGCGAGACCGTATAAGATTGCGTTACGACCTTTACGACTTACCGGGCGTTGTTGTGCTTGCATCACTCTGGGGCTAGAGACGAAAAAAACAATGGTTGAAAAGCATAGATGGAAACGCCCGCAATTGACCAAAGTGGTGGTATTAGATTAGTATTAAAATCTGCAGCTCCTCCTGCGGTGGCTCCTGCGGCCCCTACAGTGGCTCCTGCGGCCCCTACAGTGGCTCCTGCAGCCCCTGCACCAACAGCTCCCGTGACCCCTGCACCTGCGGCTGCCGCTGCACCTGCAACACGTAAGATTGTTCGTAGGCCGCCTACCGCTACTACTGCTGCGCTGCCGCAGGCCGCAGCTCCGCTCGCACCCCTAACAGCCGCCCCCGAGGAACCCGCACAGGAAGAGGAAATTGTGACCCCTGATGGAATTATACCCACATCGGACCAATTACGGGCCTTTTATGAGCGTCGTGTGAAAAAGCCTCATTTATATGAATTCGACGCACGTGGTAACCTTGTCCTGAAAACCGAATCCGGACGTGTAGAAAAGGTCTATACAATTCCCCCGTATTATCCGCCAACGGCCGAGGACCTGGCACAATTAGACGCCGCACGATTCCAGGATGTGCGCGCACTGGAGGCGCAATATGACGAAGCTGTGGAGGCGCTCCGTGCCGCCTACCAAGCGTACCATGCTGGAACCGGATCCGCCCTACAAGTCACTGTTGCAAATACCGCAGTGCAGACCTTGGATATGCAGCGCAGTAAGCGCCAGTTCGAGCTTCAGACGGTTGTTATCCAGAAGTCTATACCTTTACAGAGTGTGATGTTCAAGAAGGAACATGGGCAGCAAGTGATGCACAATGTTGGATTTGTGCGCCGGCGTGCATATTCGCTGCAAACGGAGTACGCCCGTGTTGGCCAGGAGCGCATCCCAGCTCCAGAGGAGGTTGTGCCACCGACGGAGGCAGAGCCGATGATGGGTGGTGGGATCACGGACGACACACAGGATGGCGGCGTGGCTCGTAAGCGTGCATTTATGACGGATGTGGCAAAACACAAGAAGATCATTGCATACGCCGGTCCAAGTGACAATGAATATGGATTCCTGAGTACATTCTATCCTGTGGAATTCACAATGGATCGTGTCAAGTATTTCACAATTGAACAGGCCGTTGCAGCCGAGAAGGCACGTCGGTTCCACTATGATGAGCTGCGGACGGAAATTATGAAGACGCGTGCGCCACGTACAATGCGCACAAAGGCTAATGGGATTATCCCCAAGTCCATCTCGGAGACACATGGTGCAGCCTCGCCTCGCTTGGATGAGTGGGAAAACAAGCTGCGTCTAGAGACTCTGGAGGAGGCCACTTACCAGAAGTTCCGCCAACATGGCGAACTGCGTGAGCAACTATTAGGGACAGGTGATGCGACGATTGTGCTGGCCGATTCAGCGGAAAAGGTGGATGGCATTGGGTTGGCGCTGGAAAACAATGACCTCCTGGATTCTGCGAAGTGGCGGGGTGAGAACAAATACGGTAAGATTTTGATGTCGGTGCGGAAGCGGCTGCGGAGTGAGCAAGCGGGCGGTGATGGCGAGCCTGAAATCACGGCCGCATATGAGGATGCAGGCGCGATTGAGGAGGAGGTGATTAGTGCGGGAGCATATGCTGAGCAAACGGCGAAGGCACGTGAAGGGGCTATTGTGGGCCATTACGCTAATGCAAAGCGAGTTCATTTTTGAGAAGGATTCTGAGTCGCCAATGCGGTAGTGCCCGAAGGGCCCAACGTGCTGCGCACGGAGCTAGATTCAAGGGCTAGGGGGTAAGGGGGAGCGCAGCTCCCCCTATTGGACAGGGTACTCGCGCACCTTGCTCTTCTCCGCGTCACAGCTTACCTCCTCAGAGGTGTATTTGTAGCACACGGCATTCCCATCACGGTACGTCGTATTTCCCACATTCTCGGGCGTAGGGTAACGCACAACAACCTTCTGTTCCGGGCGCATCATACACACTAGAAATATGCCCGCACCAAGCCCTAATAGAAATACAGCTGGATTGAATAACATCTACTACTAGTCGTTGTTATAAATCCAAAATACGGTCGCCTGAAAATACAACCGCCAGTAAATCTAGAGATGTTAGCAGATTATATACGAAATCCTAAATTCGGTTATTTATTCAGCTTCTTTGTAGGCCTGGGGCTTATTGTAATCCTCGGCGGCGGGGACTGTAAGGGGGATGACTGCAAACGCATCAAGGCCCCGCCTGTCAGTGAGGTGAAGGACGCAGTGTATAAAATCAAGGACAAGTGCTACAAGTTCCAGACTGCCACGGCGGAATGTGCTGGAAATATAGTGGAATCATTCAAGGGTTCCTCGGTGACGCGCTAAGAAAGCTCTCTTTTTCATGCGTGCTTAAGGCAAAATGAGCGCAGCAGGTACTTTACTATCAGACTTGGATTCCAAGAAGCCAGTGGAGAACGACGGCGACCTCGTTCAGCAGATCTTGGCGGATATGAACACGTCCCACGGAGGTGGCAATCAAATGATGCCCACACAACAGGCCCTACCTCCGGCCCCATCGGCCCGTGCAATGCACGCAATGAACGACCCGAATCCCAACACAATGATGCAGTATTCTATGGACAATCAGCCCCCTACTGCACACATTATTGGAGGTCAGCACCCAAACCCGGCAGATTTCGCATCCCTCTTGCCGAATCAAGGGCACATGATGGGCGCACCATATTATTCAGGTGGTGGCGGCGCCCCGGTCCCCCCTTCGCCTCCTCCGCCCGAGGACGGCTGGTTGAAGTCTTCCAAGAAGAGCCTGCTCCGTGAGCTCAAGACTCCCTTACTTGTCGCCATAATAGTCTTCTTAGTGAGCCTTCCGTTTGTCAATGCAATGATTGGCCTCTACTTCCCCCGACTATTACGGGTGGGTGGTGATCCTACGTCAATCGGCCTACTTGTGAAGTCGTTGTCCGCTGGTGTCTTCTTCTGGGTACTCCAGCGAGTCTTGGTGCCACTTGTGGCCCCTTAATAAAGCCCCTCGTACTATAATTTGCCGCCTCTAGTCAGAATGAGTGTGAAGGTGGCCGCTAGGACATTTGCAGTAAGTGTATTTGTGGTCTTCTTACTGTGGGCCACAAAGGCCCTCGGACTTGTGGGGCTTATGGGGGCATTCTCCGTGGGTCTCATTTCGTTCAGTATGGACAGCAATCTGGAACTTGCAATGGCATCCATGGTGCTGAGCGGGATAGCAATTAAGTATGTGTTGCCTCTTGTACAGGCCAAGTGGGTAGAGAAGTTCGCAGACGCTGGGGCGGCGGTTGGCGAGGCAAAGACCGCGCCGGCAGTTGTTGAGCGGATTGCTAAGATGCGGGCCGGCGAAAAGAAGATAGAGGGTTTCCAGGGGTCTTGTGGTAAGAAGATGAATGGGCTATTAGAGGGGTTTGAGGGCGAGATGGTAAGCACGACATCAGGTGTTAGCTCTGGTGCTACCACATCTATGGGAGCAGGTGGTATGCCTACTACCGGTGCTACCACAACATCTGCACCGGGTCCAGCTGCTCTCCCTACAAGTACTATTACGCAGGTTGGGACTACTCCTAGTGCGCCTTCTGCAGGCACAGGTGTGCTTTCGGCAATGGTAGGAAACGCTGCGGTCGGTGCTGATACTTCCACTCCTGCCGTGAGCTCCACAATCTCCAATATTGCCGGCGTTGGTGCTGCTGCAATGGCTCCCCCTGTCTCTGGTTCAATCATGCAGGTCCCTATGGCAAGCACGACTACTTCAGCACCCACAATGGCGACTGTTAGCACGACTGGACAGCAGACAATGGGTGGCGCAGGTGCTGTGGCAGGCGCAGTGAGTGGGTCTGCGGCTGCTATGCGTGCGGTCGGTGTGAATGCTGCGCCTGTTGCCGGCGCGCCTCCCATGGCACCCCAGACAACAGTTGGTACTGGTGCTATTGCGGCCCCTGTTGGTCAGCAGGTTCCTTCAGCGCTCACGACCACCCAGATGGCCCCTCAGGCCACAGTTGGTACCGCCCTCCAGCCCACAGTAGCAGGTTTCACGGGTGACATAGAGTCTTTCGACGGCCAGGATGGTGGCGCCGTGGAGCCTCCTGGGCTCTTCAAGCTCGGTCAGCTCCCTGGTGAGGGCAAGGCCGGTCCGCACATTGATGCCGGCACGACAATTATGCGTGCGCTAGGTGGTCTCAATCCTCGCCAGGTCGAGGCACTCACACAGGACACCCAGAAGCTCCTCGAGACCCAGAAGTCCTTGATGGGCATGATTACGTCCATGAAGCCTATCTTACAGGACGGCGCAGGGATGCTCCAGAGCTTCCAGGGGCTGTTTGGAAATAAGTAAATATAAAGCATATTAATGATTTAATATAGTATATATGTCAGCATTTTTTGTTGAATTTTATTCATTAAAAAATACTACACATGACGAACCTATTTTGTTTATTGATAGAGATTATCCCACATCTTATAATTGTGATAACCACGAAGGCACTTTTACATTTAATGGATACTATTACGTGGAAAATCATCCTCCTCCATATGTGGAGGATATGAAATTAAAGAGTTACGAACGCCCTTTTAGATATTCACATTATTTACCAAAAACACTGGGTTTATATATTAAATCAAATACAACGTCTGAAGAGCACTATTATGTGGTTGAAATATACAAAATGACATTACATGAAAATACTAACAAATACAGCACTATAAATGATGACGACGATTCAGAAATACACGTATGTTTCTTTCCAACACATAACCAAACTGTACATTTCAAAATACTAGAAACTTTGAAATAAGGTTAGTTACTTGTAAACAGAGATGAAGAAAGGAATCAAGCCCAAACTGCGTATGCGTGGTGGTGGAGGCGGCCCTGCACCTCACGCTCCCCTAATGCGTGGTGGCGCTGCAGCCACCGACACATGTCCCGCCGGCACATTCTGTCTATCCAACAACCTCTTGTTCTTTGGCCTCGCAGCGGTCATCCTCATACTACTCCTAATAGTCATTCTGCGGGACACTGGCTCTGGCCCTACCACAACGTATGTATCTCCTCCCGCCCACCACCGTCCAGCCCCGACACCGTTCTTGTCCCCGCCGACTCCCGCCCCGCCCATTGTGATCCAGACAAACAACGGCGATGATCGTTATATGCGCGCCCCACAGCCCTTGCGGAGTTACTTTAATGGCCCCGAGTTCCCTCCCCGCGGAGGGCTCGCACCGATTCCCATCAATATCCCCACACAAGGCCTTCCAGAGCGCTTCCAGAGCGTCGGCATTATGACTCTCCCGGATGGACAGGTACTCCCTCTCTATGGCCGTCGCACAGCCACCTCCACGGACCGCTGGAACTATTACACGCGCACTGACACCTACAATCCAGTCCCCGTGCCCGTCAGTTTCAAGAAGCGGGACTGCATGGACGACACGGGCTGCGAGGAACTTATGACCGGCGAGCAGGTCAGTACATTCGGCACAGGAAACGCCGGCAAGGTCCATATTTATCGTATGGACGGCCCCAAATACATCCCTGGCATCCTCTAATAGCCCCCTAGCGCGCCGCCCAGCCATTGCAAAAAGGCCCGTACTTGATAAGTAGATATGTCAGGCAATACGTGTCCCGCGAATAGCCTACAAGGCATCCCTGTGTCATTTACGGGGACCATTAAACGTGATAACTTCGAGATAAATTATGGAGACATTGTGCGTGATATACAATTACGGACGGCGCTGAGTATTCGTTCGACCCCGCGCAAATTCCTCGATAAGACCCATGGCTTCATTGAAGACAATGCCAATGACACCCTGTTTATCAATCGAATTCCATACACACTCCAGACGATTCAGTTTTGCAAGCATTGGTCTGGCCCAAATACGACTATAACAGTCCAACCCGAATCAGATTCGCCGGCGGAAGCGTTTGGTCAGCTCGTATTTGCATTTAAGAAGGCGTACAGCGACTATGGTGGTGAGCCAGTGTATTTGGTCATTGTTCCTATTTCGGCCACCCAGGACACATCCAGTTACGACGCCGACATAGATTTGTATTTTAGTGATTTGTTGAATGAACGTGTGCCCCAAGTAAAGTCGCTGGAGCCGTTTTTCCGTGGAAAAACACTGCGCCTCGGATACCAGTCGTGCATAGAACTACAGAACCCTGGTGATGGTGCTATTAGTAGTCTGCACATCGGCGTACTAATGTGCCCTGGTGTGTATATTAAGACCGCGACAATCGAGGGCTTGAAGGGGTATTTTGGTGCAGGGAAGCCGATTCCGATGTTTATTCTGCCGGCCTTCGCACACCCTGGGCTAAACACGGCAAAAACGAAGAGTGGAGAGACTATTATGTGGTCTCAGGCCGGCGAGACGTACAGTACATCACGCGACTTGACGGCCAAGCAGTTCTTCATTTTCAACACCGACATCAGCCCAAATGCGCCGACGCCGACGGCAGCCAAGGTGGATGAAAACGGGCTTCGGACCACGCAGCAGTACAAGTGTGTGCCCCTGGATCGCCTGAAGGACATTAGTGGGAATCTGGTGCTCCTGGATCCGGCCACGGGGGCTCGTACGCTGGCTGACACACTGCAGGATGAGGCAGAGGCAGAACAACTCGAACTAAAAGATGTAATGGCGGCGAAACCTGACGATGGAACACTGTCATCTGCTGTGCGAACTGGGTTGATTGTCGGTGGAGTTGTCCTGGGACTTGTATTAGCAGGATTCTTGTGGTATTGGATTTACACACGGGGCAAGCCTACAACAGTGGAGGGCGTGAAAGAGTTAATAAGTAAAAATAATCCCGAGACTGGTGCAAATATGGGAAATCTAGTTGGCGCGATTGCCGCTGTCGCTGCCGCAAATGCCACAAATACAGCTCGTAAAACAAATACTGCTGTGGCTCCTGCTCCTCCAGCCCCAGCTCCTGCTCAAAATACAACACAAGCCACCCAGCTCCCAGCCCAGCCCCAATAACAACCCTAATAGCCCAACTCAAAAATACAGTTAGAGTCGTTGGAATATAATCCAAAAACTCTAATAGTAGTACATTTAGATGGCAGACAAATCTCCATTCATGTGGTCAATATCTATCCTAGCATTCGCAGCGCTCCTAATAGCCTTCTATGTGGCGCTCCGGCGCTGGGTCATACAAGAGAATTTCCGTTTAGAGCGCGCCTCACTGGAAGCATTTGCTACACAACAGGACGCTGCACGATCAGAGCAAGCCGAACTCCCAACGGCTGTGAGGACGTATCACTGCCCTCCTGGGTCCAAGTATTTTGTGGATAAGAATGGCAATTCACATTGCTGTGCAGGGACTATTAGGGGACTGAAGTGCGACGGGGACGTCGTATGTACGATGTCTCCCGAGAAGGGCGGCGTTCCTTCCTGCAGGGCCATTGAACTGACGATTGCAGCCGACAAGGCCTCCGCCGTGTGCCCGCCGTCCATGCCGAACTACTTCCGCAATTTCACGACGGGCTATGAGGGATGTACGGAGTCTGCACTGACAACGAGCCGTGACGCGCCGACCAATACCGCGGCCCCTAAATGTACCATTTATGCGACCGATGCGGAAAATACACAGAAGCTCGACAGCTGCGCCAATGTGCGTGACAAGGAGCTCATGCCGTGTGTAACGGAGAATTGCCAGAAGACAGTGACAAGCCTGGCAGCGGGCAAGCCGGCGGTCATTATGCAGACCTACTTCGCAGGCGAGAGCGTACCCGTTCCTCGCATGTGTAGTTCTCGCGCTAGTTATGAGCGGTATTTGCGTGCAAATGGCCAAAGTGTTGCGGGCCTCAATGAAAATCCTGCAATCTGTGAAGTCGTGAGTGGCTTACTGAAGGCTGGTAAGCCGATCGACGGAACTTGTGCAGCTGCGCCTACTGCGTAATTAGATGGCCTGAAATAATCCAGCCGCCGCCGTCCCGAGTGGTGCCGAATCCATCACCACCTTATTGTCATCCGATCCAGGTTCCGCCGTATAATCGTTGGACCCTAGCTCGTCATACGGCCGATACTCAATGTCCGTCTCCTCGGGCACTTCATCGGGCACGTAATAAACTTCTCCACTTACGGGCATATCTTCATCCGCCCCCATACGAGGTGCCTCACCTCGCCGCCGGTACTTGAACAGCAGCTTAGAATAAGACAAAATCCTGTAGTTCCGCTCCAGGAGCAGCGCGCCCACTAGCAGGAACGTCGCAACACCTATAATAGGCCCATAACGGAGAGAATACACCATAATTAAGAGCAATATAATACGCACCAGTGCATAATCTAGCACTAAGAACGATTCATGTGGTACATATGGTATCACTATAAATGACGCAAATAGCAGCGCCAGTAATACAAATACGTCGGCCTTCATCTGATGATACGCTAGTCTAAATTTGAGCGGCTTACACGTAAGAAGATACGCCACCACCCTACAAGCCCATGACGAGCAACGTGAATGATCTGGACAAAATTCTTACAAGCCGAGGCTATGCGATCAAGAAATCCGCCCTAACTGCCACTCAACAGGCGACCCTGCGGAAAGAACTATTAGTGAGTCCGAAGGTGCAGGAGAAATACGCCAAGGGCATCAAGCCGTTCCCGATTTACATGGAGTCGAGCACACGATTCTATGTTCCTCGTGCGTGGGGCACGGCACAGTATGGCCCTGCCGATGTTTCACTAGTACCGGAGGGTCTGCCACTCCCACCTGCTGTGAAATTCAAGGGGAAGCCGTATGATTACCAGGACGAAATCCTGGGAAAGTTCGCTGCGGCGGGCCATAATGGGCTCTTGTGTGTTCCATGCGGAAAGGGGAAGACGTTCATGGCCTTGGCGGCGGCTGTACGCTATGGACGGCGGTTCATTGTTGTGGTGGATAAGGAGTTCTTCTTGAATCAATGGCGGGGTGAAATGACGGCCTTTGTGGATGGTCTGCGTGTAGGAATCTTGCAGGGGCCAAAGGCCGAGGTCGATCCTGCGAAATACGATTGCTTGATCTGTATGTTACAGACCTTGGCACTGCATGATTACCCAGAGGGATACTTTAAGGACTACGGGCTGGCGATCTTCGACGAGTGCCACAAGTTAGGCGCACCGCATTTCTCGAAGGCGCTCGGGAAGATGCAGCCGGCGGCGCTACTCGGTCTGTCGGCGACACCGACACGCGAGGACGGCCTGACGTTTGTGTTCGAGTCGTTCCTCGGCAAACCGGTCCATTGGGACAAGACGCGCGAACCGGATCCGACTGTTAGGGTGCGTGGTGTGCATTTCGTGACGAAGGACGAGGAGTATAAGGAAGTTCCTGTGGATTGGCGCGGTGAGCCTGTGTTGGCGCGACTGCTGAGTAAGGTCGTGGAGCACCCAGAGCGGACGGCGAAAGTGCTGGAGTTGATCCGTGGGCTGGCAGCAGATAAACGACGGAAAATCCTGATCTTGAGTGAGCGGAAGATCCTGCTTGAGAACATTGAGATTGCACTGCGGACGGAAGGGAAGCACTCGGTGGGCTATTATGTGGGTGGTATGAAACAGGCGGATCTAGATGCGACAGCGCGGGATGCCCAGGTGGTGTTGGCGACCTACGCCATGGCGAACGAGGGACTGAACATTAAGACACTGAACGCCGTGATCTTGGCGTCGCCGCGGAAGCGAGTGGAGCAGAGCACGGGGCGAATCTTACGTATGCGGCCAGAGGAGCGCGAACTCGACCCCGTAATAGTCGATGTGATCGATCCGCATGACATGTACAAGCGTCAATGGAAGTTGCGGTTGTCGTACTATAAGAAATGTGGGTATGACATTCAGGAAGAAGGCCGACCTACATATTTGGCGCGCCAGGAAGCGGAGGAGAGTATGTTCAAGGGGGATACGTGTTTGATTGGGGGTCTTGGTGGAGGTTGTGGTGGGGATAGCGAGGAGGAAGAAGAGAATGAGGAATAGTGTGGGGGTAACAAATTTGATCTGTCTATTTATGGTAGGCAAGAGTACCAAGCACACACACTGTAAATATAGAAATTGTCATGGATTCGGCAAGTCGGCTGTTAAACATTACAACTTCTCCAAGCCTGTTAAACCAGCTAAACCCAAATCATTCATTCATTGAAGCAATTACAAATACTGTAGTTGATGTACTAGTGCATATTCTTGTATATGGCATAGTTCTATGTTGTGTTGGTATAGTTCTATGTTGTATTGGAATACCAATTTATCTATTAGTTGGAGTGTGTTCCGAGCTTTGTTACGATGTTTATCCACGATGTATTGATTTCCTGTGTAATCTTTGTTCTACAACAAAGAACGACACTGTCTATCCTAGAAATGCGCTCTACTCTACAAGGATTACAGGCATTGGAGGGTATAAATATTCTAAAAGTAAGGACGACGATAGCGAGGTTTAATAAAATTGATTTGCCGCCAGAAATGTTCTTAGTTGTAAGATAAGGTACTATGAGTGCTTTAAAATATGCAAATCCAGCCAACGCAGTAAATCAAAATAATTACAATAATTACAAAAATGTATCAGTTGATTCTGCTACACTTGGAATTATTATAGGTTCTGTTGTAGGTGGCGTATGTATAGGACTCCCATTACTATATTTGCTAGGTATGTTATGTTGCCACAGTTATGAACGTGTAGAGACTATCTTATGTAAGCCTTGTAAAAGGCGTAAATCAGATACTAACACCAGTAATTCTAGTGAAATTGTACCTGTACCTGATGCTGTAAGTATTACAGGCGCACCAAAAGACACACATGATACTATAAGCATTAAAGTTGCTCAGTAACAATTGTTGTAAGTAAATATATATTTGTATTGCATGTTAATCATAATTACAAATATACTACTAGTGTGCTTACTTACGATTTTTACGGGAAGCCTTACGATTCTTACGAGATCCCTTCACAGCCTTACGACGAGCGGAGCGGGTAGCACGGCGGACAGAGCGGCGACGGCGCTTACCCCCACCCGTGGTCTTGCACGCAGGCACATCGAGCTGCCCACCCACGGGCGTGCGGAGAGCGATAGGAGCGCCCACGGAATCCAGGAACTTGCTGGGCTCAAAGGTGTAGCCGGCGGTCTGCTCCTGGAGGAAAGGGGCAGGGGCCAGCTGGGCTGCACCACCCTTCATGAAGCCAGGGAGGAGACCCTCATTGGCACCGCCGAGGGGCCCAGGGGCCGCCGCCGCACCGCTAGGAGCCGAGCAGGCCGTCGGGGAGCCGCCGGTTTCACCCGCGATCCGCACAGTGTCGGCCAGCATCCCGCCACGAGGACCCATTGCAGCCCCGAAATCAGCCGCAGTGCTAGAAAGGTCAGTGGTGTAACGGCCCCCGCGCATAGCACGTTGGGCCCTACGGGCGCTACCGCGGATTGTCTTACGACCGCGGCGGCTGGAGCGGCGCTTACGGGCACCCCCGCTCATCCCAGGGAGACCAGCCTTGGTGAGCCCTGCAACATCCCCTTCAGCCAGCATACCGGGACGCGAGAGGGCCCCGCAAGAAGGGTAGCCGCCAATCACAGGGTACCCAGGTGCGATCATCTCAGCCTCATTGCGCCAGCCCTGACCCCAGGCGCCGCCTCGCATCTTCCGCGTCCTGCTTGATTTACGCGACTTACGAGCCATTGTACTATTAGGTGCGCGTATTTTTCTATCGGCAGCGCCCAGGTCGTATCTAAATACACCCTAATAGTACCACTCATGCAGACTGAACAAATCCAATGTATAATTTGTATGGACGATGAACCATCGCTCACACAAATTACGACCGCATGCAATCACACATACCACTCTACTTGTCTCTCCCGTTGGACCCTGCGTTCCAACACGTGTCCTACTTGTAGAGTACGTTTGCCGGCACCAGCAAATCCATGGGGGACCTTGAGTTTATACGAGCAACTGAGTAGTGTGTTGTTGCTGTCTGTACTAGCAGACTCTTATAGTAGTACAAGCTCGACTGAAGTGTATTAAATCACAAGTTGTTTAGAAGCCATGGCAGGTACAATTATTTGCGCACTTATATTATACAATGACAGCCAGTTGGTTGGTAATGTACCATTTTCAAATATATATAAGTAAAACGCATTTGTGACAGTTATTGCATCTTTAGTTTTTTGATCTACTGGATCTTGGGTGAATCCTGACCATACAGCATATAATTCATTAGCATTTGGTTTCATTAATGTGTCCAATATGGATTTAATGCCTGACTTAATACTTGCAAAAAATGCCGCAGGGGCCCCTTTTGCTTTTAATACAATAAGGGCTGCAAAACACATTTTTAAATAATAATCGTGGTAACTAAGTGATTTCTGTTCGCGCCACTCAGTCGATAAAAACTTATCGTTATTATATGTCACTGTAAAATTAACACCATTAGGATCATTTACTACAGTTTTACCATCTGTGCCACCGTACATTTTTAGCGATGCTGTGCGAGTACCATTAACAGTTTCTATATAAGGTAATGTTATAAAAGTGTTGGGTGCTGTTGTTCGTTGTACAGGGTAATTATTTTGAAACTTCTTTGTTATATTTGTAATGATATCATTATAACTTGAATATGGGGCGTTAGTAATATGTAAATATGCAATTTGTTTGCATGCATATAAATAATATGTATTAGTATTATAACTTTTATAAGGTTCAGTGTAAGTAGTGTTTAATGTGTTGAACCAATTTAATATTGCGGTTTTTTTACTAACATCAAGTATGACGTTGTCACGATTTGCATTATACTCTAATATACAGTAATTTATAAATGTAGATGATAGTAATTCAAATGTAGCAAATTTGTTTTGTCCATTGCTTACTACAGGACTCATTAATGCGTTATCGATAGCATGATAATAATAAAAGTCAATTGCAGAATTGTAGCACAAATTCTCTACAAAATATCCCAATGTGCCTCTGAATTTTTTGGGTAAATCAACCATATCATAAATTGCTGGATTAACAACAGTAGTACCTGGACAATAATGAGGGGGTGTTGTCACTGATAATAAAATATCAAATGGTTTGTCATATGTTATAGTACTATTTGGTGGTTTGCATTTCAAAGTATATGATTTTGGTATTACAGCTGAACCACTTGTACTAGTATATCCAGTAATATAGCAAGGATAATTTCGACCAGAACTACTCGAGCTACCCACACCAGTCTGTGCTACCACGGGCTTGGCGGAGGAACTTGACGAACCTCCTCTAAATATAGACAACCAAGACGAACTCGAGCTACCTGCCGGCTTTGCCGATCCATATGATGACAATGTTGTACTAGTCATTGCTGCAAGAATAGGCGTTGCGTTATAATTGTATGTAGTAAGCCAATGATTTGCCAATGTACCATTTTCGAAAATATGTTGATATTCATTATATACCATTGTACTTACAGTGAAAGTTTGTTTATACCCATCAGACCACGCTGCATATATATCTCTAGCATTGGGTTTCATTAATGTTTGCAGTATTCCATATATAGTGGGCTTTATGGTGTCAAAATACGTTTGTGGTAAGCCCTTTGCCTTCAATACAATTAACGTAGAAAATAATGCGCGCAAATAGTATTCATGATAATTCATAGCTTTATATTTGCGGTATTCTGTTGTTAAAAAATAATCATTATCATATGTTACAGTAAGGGTCGTAGGGTTACCAGCGGAGTCATAGATTATAGTACCATTTGCGTTTAGCAACGTAACCGTTTTTGTACCAGATATGGTTTGAATATATGGCATTGTTGATTGATAGTTTGTATCTGATACAAATGGTATTGATGGAAGTACTGATTTAGGGCTCATGAATTTGGAAGTTATAGTTGATAATATAGTTTCATACGATGATGCTGGTGAATTTTTAATATGTAAATACGCAATTTGTTTGTTAGCATACACATAATATATGTTATTTGTCACCGTACTATATGGATCTGTATATTGTGTATTTAGTGTATCAAACCACGCAAGTATTGATGTAATTTGATTTTGATCTAGTGTTATATTAGAATTAGATGCATTATACATAGTTATAATATATTGCATAAATGTAAATGCTGTAAGATTAAACGTACGTAGTCGTGCGTCAGACCAACGTGGCGGTAAAGGAGTTAATAGGCCATTTTCAATCGCATGATTATACATAAACTGTATTGCAGATGTGTAACATGTATTATTGACAAACCCGCGTAACACGTTTTGATAAGTATTAAATTCTGTTAGTGATGTATTTACAACTGGATTAACTGTTATATTGTCCTTGCATAATGCTGGGCCTGAATTTGCATGTAATAGAATGTTAAATGATTGTGTAGTATTACCACACGGCAATGCATAACTAGTACCTAGACTTGGTTCATAAATATCAGCTTCACATACTAAAGAATTATATGAACTTGACGAGCTGCCCACACCAGTCTGTACTGCAGGCCGCATAGAAGAACTCGAGCTGCCCATGCCAGTCTGTACCGCAGGTCGCATAGAAGAACTCGAGCTGCCCATGCCAGTCTGTACCGCAGGTCGCATAGAAGAACTCGAACTGCCCATGCCAGTCTGTACTGCAGGCCGCATAGAAGAACTCGAACTGCCCATGCCAGTCTGTACCGCAGGTCGCATAGAAGAACTCGAACTGCCCACGCTGGGTCGCTCAATCTCATAATTTGTAACGGCAGGGCGTATTACAGGTGTAACAAGACCAAAAGACGACGAGGAACCCACACCCTGATATGTTCCATCATCACCAACTCCAGCATACGAAGAAGAACTCCCATATTCAGACACCCCGCTACTCCCTAATAGTACAGATGGAAATTCTGCAATAGAGGCTGTTAGGGATGGTGAGGTGACTTCAGAGAGTGTAGCCGGCGTTACTTTTGCTGCCGCCCCACTACTGACTTTTAGGGGTGTAGCACGGGTGAATGTTTGTGGTGTGCGGGTTGCAACAGGTGCTAGAAGGCTGGCCGCTTGTTGCAATGCCTGGGTGTCAGTTGGTGTCTCGCGGGTCGCAATGGGTGTTAAGCCTGCAGATGTCAGTGTTTGTGTTGTAACACCCGTTGTAGCTCCATAGCCATAGTCGGATCCAGAAATTGCCGACACATATGCGGGAGCCGCTTCAGAGAGTCTAGTATTCACAGCCTTTGCTCCTTGCTTGAATAAATCAAAGGCCGCAAAGAAGTAGCGACCCAAAGTAAATGAATCCTTGTCCATCAAGGACGCACCGTCGCTCATAACTTCATTTTACTCCGAATTTATTTCATGGAAGGCATCCGCGGCGGACAGCGGGGAGTCGGTCGGCAGGAATTTCGTGATTTCGTATTTCTTGAAATTTGTGTGCCACGCGATCTCGACAGGGAACCCGTCAGGGCACTCCTTGAACTTCTGTCGCAGTTCCTTACTCTGGTCCAGACGAGTCACACATACACGGCCCACAGTCACACCATCACCAGATTCAAGGACATATGAATCAGGGAGGGATGTACCAGGATCGGTCTTTACCTTCGCAATACGGACAGTTAGGAATTGTGTGGTGCGCTTGAGGACGTTCTTATTGACTTGGGGAGTCGTAGCCGCCAAGTGAGCCTTGGTAGCCGCTTCACGGTTAATAGCGCCGGCCGACGGGCCCACGCGCACACCAGGGATCACGTAATAGAGGCGCTTGCGCCCCGCAGTCTCAGGCTGGAAATCCCAGATCGTCCCTGGCTCGGCCGTACGTGCAAACTCCTCCAGACTCACGGGTCGGGTCAGTACCATATCCATACCGAGGTAGAGCTGCTGTGCGGACAGCGCCTCATAAGCCGCATTCAGTGCTCGCCACCGAGCAGAAAACGGCGCCGACATCAAAGACGCCCCTGCGTTACACCAAATGTCCTCCAGGATGAGTCGCCGCTCACCACGGAGCAGGGTCGCCACGAAAATACTGGGACCGCGGCGGGTAAAACCGAAGGGAATCTGGAAGCGAACCGCATTCGGCTCATCACGGTCCATGTCCCAAAACACGGCTGGCTCGTCGGCACCCGAGAGGACCAGGATACCAGGACGCTCACGGCCCTCGCGGAGCCACGCGTAGCATTGATCGGTGGCAAGAAGGCGCCCGTCCTTGCGGGCATCAAACTTGTGGCTAATGCGCCAGTCCGCTCCAATGTGGCGTTCAATCAGCTGCGCTGCGGCCTCCCGTGCCTGTGGCAGTAGAGGGCGTAGCGATAAAGGCTTCTGCTCGGCATGATGCGACGAGTTGATGACGCGGGTCTGGCGTGGCTGGGCGGTGTCGGCCATTTTCTTAATCATCGTGTCCAGGATTTAGGCTGGGAGCCGCCGGCGCCGCCGTGTGGTCCGTCGTACAATCCGTTGTGGCTCCCTAAAAGGTAATGAAATATCCCCGCGCAAGATTCGTTGCAACTTCCCTACTAGTGCAGGTAGAGTCGGATCGGCGTGCATAGGACGATACGGGCGTGGGTCATGTGCATACCCAAACGGTGCAAATGCGGGAACTAATATGCTATTTCCCTCGTTACTTGGGTTGTGTGTATTTTCCTTCAGGTCATCAATTAGCACAGTATTTCGCCGATTCATCCGACCAGATGTATCCAACACTTTCCATATATATTCAAGATTTTTGGAATGTTGTTTGGACTTGTAGGTGGTGGATTTTTCCGATACGGACCGCGCCCATACATGATCAAATGGACGCGGGATCAGCCCAGCGGAAAGTAGGCGGGCCTGGAGGTATTTAGCATAGTCCATCGTGGCCCGCGTGAGAATGCTGACGGTCGCAAATTCGCGAAAGGCAAACGCCAGGAACTCGCGCAGGCCAGGGCGTAGTATGTAGGGACCGACACGATCGTATTTTGCGAGCTCCTCGGGCGGCAATCCATACCAGGCTCGGGGATCTGGCACAGCCGCAGGCACATATCCCTCCAACGGAGCCTGCAACACACCCCTAATAGCACTCACTGCGGCCGGCGTGCGACGACCCCATTTGTATTGGACAAGTGTCTCATCAATGTCACACACTAAATGATATTGTCTGTGAGATCTTTTCTGTGACATTGGTTGTCAGAACACGCAACTACTAGTACATAGCAATGGAGCTGTCCTCGAAGGTATCATTGGCCATCACGCCGTCCATAAAGAACCCGCCATTCTGGGCCATTTCAGGGGCGAACTGTGCCATTTGTGCAGGAGCCGCCGAGCCCTGGGACGCTAGGCCCGCCTGCACAGCGATGCCCGTGTTACTATTATCGGGCGGTGGGCGGAACATGCGCTCAGGATGCCGCAGAGTTTCTCCAGCGTAGGCGTCCTCCTGCTGCTCGGCGTAAGGGTCCATGGGCTGCTCGGGGGCCATATGGTGGCGCTCATTGGAAGGGGCTTGCTGCGAGGGAGGATTGGGACCAGCCGGGGCAATAGGGCGCTCCTCAGGAATCGGCTTCGGCGTCTCCTGGAACACTGGGACGGTCGCTGGCTGCACTGAGCGGAATTGTTCCTCCATTACGGACGGAGGTGCGCTGTATGTAGCGGCAGTCGTGGGCATTTGGCTGACGGCTTTTAGGAGCAGCTGGTATGCGAGGAAAAGCAGGACGATTGTCAGCAGGATTTTTATGATACTCGCAAACATTGTACCTAGTTCTGACTTCAAACAAGGAAAATTAAGACCTTTAGAAAACCCTCTAGCAAGGTTCTAAACGTATTAAACTGTGGCTATAATAGAGATGAGCAATCGCCAAATTCCTAGTGATATTTCTACGTCCGAGTTGGCCCAGCGTGCGCATTCATTCCTTATAAAACAATCCGAAGGGCTTGGTCCTGAGGTCCTGGCAGCCGCTGCGACATACCTGAACGGTGTTGCGGGGGACGGCGATTCGCATCGTGTGAATGATGCGATTTCGAAGGCCGTTGCGCGTGTGATTGAGACGGAGCGTCTTTCACGTGCGGAGATCGAAGAGGCTGCGCGCGATGCTGTGAAGGACTGTAAGGGGTGCGTTGGGAAGATGGAGGAGGTACTTCAGCATACTGCCGTGGTTGATGAGTACCTAGGTGAGGGCGCGAAGAAGGGACTTCCATCACTTGTTCCATCGGGGGTTGCGGCGTGGCTTCGGCGTGTCTGGGCTTGCGTTGGGCCCGTACTGAAGGGTTGTCGGACTGCGGGAGCTGTATCAGTAGTGATTGTTCAGCAGGTTGCGGACGCTGTTGGCGATGGTTCGCTCGAGGAGCCCGATCCCGTGACTCTTTCACAGGACACTCGACTTGTGGTGGATGAGAAGGGTCCTGCAGCGCCAACCGCTGGCGCGCCCATCGCCCAATCAACTCCCCGCCCTCAGGAAGAGCATACACAGGTACCTCAGTCCGAACATACAGCTCCGACGGAACCCACCCATCAGGCATCTGTCGAACAGTCATAATTCGACCAGGTCCTGTTTGCAAAATCTTGAACGCCTCCCCAGCACCCGTAATAGTATCCACTTCACACCATCCTTCTGGTCCGGCGGACCAAACGACGGTGCGAACAGGGGCAGCAGGAACAGTCCCTGTGTGTAGAGTAAGTCTATGTATTTCTGTCATGTCTCAGAGGAGCACTCTCTACATCATAAATTTGATTCCGATTTAAGCCTGGGTTCAGACGTACCCTCCAGAATGCCGCCCAAGAAAGCCGCTGCCACAGCCACGCCCAATACGCCCACTACACCAGATAAAGTCCAAGCCCTTGTGTGTTCTGCCAAGGGCGAACTGAAGAACGCCAAGCTCGCCTTGGAGTCCGATGGATCCTTGAAGAAGGAGACGATCCAGGCGTATTTGAAGAAGAAGGCCGATCCCGTTGAGCTTGGCCATTATACCCATGAAGGAACCAAGATCTACTTATTTGGCTATAAGGAGGGGAAATCGGGCACTGAGAATAAAACGGAGCTCCCGCCGCCCTACGATTCGCTCGTCAGCTACGGCGATATGCTCCTAATTGCCACTACAAAGGGCTCCTGGAAGACCCCTACACCATACACGGAGGCCCAATGGAACACATTCAAAGAGGCCGCAATGGGAGGCTTTGATGAGATTGAGGGCAAGGAGGAGGATATAGATGAAGACGAGGAGGAGGTACTAGAAGAAGAAGAGGATGTTGTAGATGATGCCGACGAGGAAGGTGTTGTAGATGAAGAGGACGGTGGAAGCATTGGGGGTGGGGAAGAAGGACTGGAGGACGAGGAGGAAGAGAAGCCGGCCCCGAAGGCAGAGCGCCGCAAGAAGCCAGCCGTTACATCTTCTGGGTATCAACGCCAGGCAGTACTATTAGGGAGTGCTGGCTTCAAGGAGCTGGTCGGTGGCGAGGCGGCTGCAACCAACTCCATTCGCCAGGCATCCCTACAAGTCCTGGGGTGTGTGGTAGAACTCGGCCTACCTGCTACAGCGGCCGAGGAGATCGAGCGTGGGCTGTATGTAGCGTCGTTTGAGGAGGCGAAGAAGAAGAATGTGTTAGCACACTGGGACAATCCGTTGTTCCGCAACATTTACGGGATGTTGTTCCGTTCGGTGGTGAGTAACTTGCATCCGAGCTCACCGGTCAAGAACCCACGGTTTGTAGAGCGGATCCGTTCAGGCGAGATGGCTCTGGATCAGATTGGTCGCATGACGTCGGTTGAGATGTACCCCGAGCATTGGAAGACCTTGGCGGATCGTCAGTTGTTGCGCGAGCAGAAGTTGCTAGAAGGGAACAAGGAGATGGCAACGGACCGGTTCAAGTGTGGGCAGTGCAAGAAGCGCGAGTGTTCTTACTACGAGATGCAGACCCGGTCGGCAGATGAGCCGATGACGATCTTCATTACTTGCTTGAATTGTGGCAAGCGTTGGCGCCAGTAATCGGGAATCTGAGATGGCGCATTCTATGGCGCCAGTAATCGGGAATCTGAGATGGCACTAGCGCTTATTATAAATCTAGAATTGCGCAAACCATGGCGCCAGTAATTGTAAAATCATGCCGGCGATCAGCATACGCTTCGGCGCCGACACAGAAAGAAACCTGAAGTATAAGAAACACCCACGGGTACAATGAGCATTGCTGCAGAATTCCATGGCCTTAAATACTTTGCCCCTATTGCAGCGTCACGCTTGTACGAACACCGTTCGCTTTTTTCGACTGTCATGTTGGCCACGGCAACACCCCGCCCAGTAATTCATATGCCGAAAGAGACGAGTCCAGAATGGCATCGTATGATTTATACGAAGTCCCGTACTCGATCAAAATCGGAGCAATCTCCGTCATCCAAGGAAAAACACGCAGGTTTAACTAGATATGCCGACCACGCGCCGGCTGAAGCAGCGTTCGCGGCACACAAGAAAACACAAGCCGCAAATAAATCTGTATCCCCCTGTGAGCTATATTAAGCCAGGTACGGATTTTTACACCCACGTAAATGCCACATGGTTGAAGCGAGTACATATACCTGCTGATCGACCTGCTGTTGCTATTACGGATGAGATGCAGATGGCAGTGAATGAAGAGTTACACGCTCTGGTGCGTCGTGCCATGACTCGGCCAAGGTCCGTCGATGAACGTGCAATTGGCCAGTTTGCCAAATCCTACATGTCCGCGGATCGCAAGCGCAATGCGCTCGAAACAGTAAAAACAATGTTGAACGATATCGGTTGTATGAAGACACCGTCCGATGTGAGTAAATACGTGGCTCAACAATTAGTGACTGGCGTACCATCTGTTTTCACGATCTACGATGGTCCCGAAGACAAACATGCAAATCATTGGCGGTTTCATATATCCAACGGGACTCTCGGTTTGCCCGACGTGGCCTACTATAAGGGGGATGTACGGGGAGGCCGGCGATTCTACGAGGCGTACAAGGATGCATTGGAGACCCTAGGGCAGGAATTAGGGTATGTTGGCTTGGGCAGCTTTGCTGAACTAGAGGCGGCTTATGCGACCAACATTGATTCCGCGGACGACGATGACAGTAAGGTGTATAGTGGCGCAGAGTTGGAACGGGCCTACGCGGCGATTGAATGGAGCGCAATTTGGGGTGCATATGGACTGGCCGATGCAGAGTGGAAATCGATGCGATTTGTGGTAGATGCACCGTCGTGGTTGCGACATGTAAATCACATGGTTCGTTCTTACACGATTGACGAGTGGCGTGTATGGATGCGAGCACAATTGCTCTTATTTTTTGGGCGGTATTTACCCGATTCTTACATGTCACTCATTGATTCCGTATTTTTTGATTTAGTGGGATTACAGAAGCATACGAAAATACCTGTGCGCGAGCGCCTTTTACGGGCGGTAAAAGGATTTATGAATTTGGAGTTATCACGAGCCTATAAACGTACGATTGAGTCAGCTGTATTTCAGGACGAGGTACGTGCGTTCGTTGAGACTGTATTAGCTGCAACGGAACGGCGCTTACGCTCACTTGAATGGATGCGTGGGCCGACGAAATCCACTGCGATTGACAAAATACGGAAATTACATGTAGGGGTGTTGTATCCGTCGAAAAATATTGACTACACGCCGCCTGCTCTGGGTCCAAATATGATTGAAAATATACTGCGCCTTGGACGTGCCGAGTCCCAGAAAATGCTGCGTGACGTGCGGAAAAAGACGACAGGGGAAATGTGGGATAACCCTGTATTTTCCGTAAATGCATTTTACATTGCAACTGGTAATCGGTTTGTATTACCAGCGGCTATTGTGGCCCCTCCATTTTATGATCGCAGTGCAGGACTGGGGCAGAAATACGGGGGCCTGGGATGTGTAATTGGGCATGAAATCACGCACGCATTTGATGAACAAGGGAAAACATATGATGCAAGGGGTGCATTGCGCAACTGGTGGTCGGCGGCGGACAACCGTGCATACAATAAGCGGACGTATGCACTTGAGAAATTATACAATAAAGAACGACTATTAGGGGTGCATATTGATGGAGCACAGACACTGAGTGAAAATATTGCGGATCTGGGGGGTATGGCGATTGCACTGGACGCTCTGAAGTTTGAGTTGGATAAGGCCAATGTGAGTGACGAAGTGCGCCAGCGCGAACTACGGGAGTTTTTCACGACCTATGCTGTGACTTGGCGAGAGAAAGCGCGACGGGAAAAGCAGCAGTTGAATTTGGTAGTGGATGTTCATTCGCCGGCCAAATATCGCGTCAATAACATCGTACGACACTTTCAAGAGTGGTATGATGTGTTTGATGTGCGCGAAGGTGATGGGTTGTATTTGGCACCTAACAAGCGGATTTCTATTTTCTAGACGACAGAGGCTGGCGATCTGAACACATTATCTACTAGTAAAAGCTCATCAAAGCTTCATACTATTAGGGGATGGAGGTGGCGCTGCAGGTGTCAAGCGGGGTGTAGTAGAGGCAGACTGTGTGGTTGGCGTGGCAGAGACAGACTGTGTCTTTGGTGTCGTACTTGTTGATTGTGTTTTGGGGGTAGCGGCAGCCGACAAGGATAGTGGGGTGCTGCCAACAGATTGGCTTGCGGGCGTGCCCCCAGCGGAACGAGTTGCCGGCGTGGCCGTACTTGCAACGGCCGATTTTGGCGTACTTGAACCTGCAGTGGCAGCGGTACTTTTAGGGGTCGGTACCTCACCCGCCTTCTTGCGCTTGAATTCAGCCACAAGTTCATTAATCTCGCTCTCCGTTCTATAGAGCCACACATCCTCTGCACTGACCTTATAAGGAATGCGCGTAGGTTTTCCGTTTTTATTTACGAAATGTGCCTGAATTTTAGAAAAATAGAATACAATCTCGCCATCCGCCCCGTAGATCTTGATATCATCTAATTGGACACCATTACGGGCCAATACACCGCGCACACTAATATCATACAGTTTGCCGAACTCCAGGTCCGTCAAGCATCGTATGGGTTCTTGTAGGCGCAGCTTATACTCCTCTACAGTTGTCGGCATTTCGCGCGTATCTTCACGAAAATAATGGTCCAGTGTTTTCTTGAAGGATTGCATAGTGGGCGCTAGTTGCGAATCTGGATTAGTTAGGGAGAATCATTAGATCAGATAGACGCCAATACTCATACTCGCCATTCGGGAGCGGGCGCTTAACAATGTAAGGCAGACGCTTCTGCTCGAGCTCGAGGCGAGCGATTTCACGTACATCCGTTACATGCTCGGGAACCTGGATGTAGGCCCGTGCGCCGAGCGACAGCTCGTTCGCGCGTTGGCCAATGATGCGGGTACGCTCATACTTCGTCAAGAACGGGTACGTGCGGTGATGCTCATCTCCGTTACTGCCATCCGTGAAAGGACCAGCCGGGAACACTTTTAGGGGTAGTTTAGGTAACACGGCCTCCACATAATCTTGTACAAGTTCGGGATGGGCTGCATTGAGGCGCTTGAAGGTCACATCTTGATCCTTCAGTGCGAAATCTGTCTTATCAATCTCCTCGGCGCCCTCTTCGTCGAACTCATCGACATAGTCGCCGTCGTCTTCCATTTCAGTACCTCCGTATAGATCTGCGCTGCTTGACATCTTCTGCTTACTACTTGTAATTCGCCAGGTCTTAAATCAATTTTCAGGCACCAGATGATGCATCACGAAGATCTATGGCATGGAGCTATTAGGATGGGGTGAGGACCGATCCTGGTGTCGGTGGGCGTCTAAAAATTGAGCGCGCTGATTCTAAGAGATGTCAGACACCCACCCTACACACGCCCCAATGTCCGCAACGACCCACGCCCCCCACGCCGATACCTTTGCAGCCGCCGCTCCTGAAGAGCGCACCGAGTATGTTGTGAAGCCCTACAACAGCTTCGATGACATGGGACTCTCCGAGGATATCCTGCGTGGTATCTACTCATTCGGTTTTGAGAACCCGTCCCCAATCCAGACCCTTGCAATCCGTCCCATGATGGAGCGCAATGATATTATCGCCCAGGCCCAGTCGGGTACTGGTAAGACTGGCACCTTCTGTATTGGTGCTCTGTCCTCAGTGGATCCTACTATTAAGGAGCCACAGGTGCTGATTCTAGCACCGACTCGCGAGCTGGCGAACCAGAGCGCAACGACATGTGTCGGCATCTCGACTTACATGGGCGTGAAGACCCATGTGGCAACAGGTGGCCCTCCTATTGACGGCGATATCCGTGCGCTGCAGCGTGGTGCGCAGGTCGTAATTGGCACTCCTGGTCGTGTCTATGATCTGATCCGCCGTGGCGCACTGAAGCTGAGCAAGATGCGCTACCTGGTGCTGGACGAGGCGGATCAGATGTTGGAGGACCGCTTCCGCGAGCAGGTGAAGTGTATCCTGGAGTTCCAGTTCCCTGCCAGCTGCCGCATTGGTCTGTTCTCAGCAACCATGCCTCCTGAGGTGATGGAGGTGGCCGAGAAGTTCCTGCAGAACCCTGTGCGCATTCTGATTCCTCCTGAGAGTGTTACCCTGGATGGCATCAAGCAGTTCTATGTGAATGTGGGCCCTGACGACAAGTACAAGTTCGACACGCTGCTGGACATTTACCAGCACTTGGTGGTGTCCCAGCTGATCATCTTCGTGAATACCAAGAAGCGTGCCGAGTGGCTGGCGATGAAGATGCGCGAGAAGGATTTCACCCTGGAGTGCATTCACGGCGAGATGGACGTTGCCGAGCGCAAGCAGCGTATGGAGGACTTCCGTCGTGGCACGTCCCGTGTGCTGATCTCGACCGATCTGCTGGCCCGCGGCATTGACGTGCAGCAGGTGAGCACGGTGATCAACTATGAGCTGCCGACTCAGCACGAGAACTACATCCACCGAATTGGTCGCTCGGGCCGCTTTGGCCGCAAGGGTGTTGCAATCAACGTGATCTGCGACGCGGAGTCCAGTATGATGGACGAGATTGTTCGCTACTATGACACCACCGTGTCGCCGGTCCCTGGCAACCCTGCCGAGATGAACATTACCAACAACGCCTAATTGTACAAACTATATAACACTTCATATAACCACTAATTGTCAATAGAAAATGACTATTAGTGAGTAATTAAACTCTCCTCCAGTGGAACCTACTACATATTTTTATTGCACATCAGAATTTGATGTCGGTGCTTCGGCTGACGCGGGAGGAGGAGCAGCAGCCGCCGCCGCAAGTGATGCAACATCACGGACATCGTTGCGGCAAAGTGGGCACCGAGGGCTCGTCTGGAAATGGCGATCAATGCATTCACGATGGAACGCATGATCACACCCGCGGAGTACGCGCTGCGCCTGACCCGTGCTAATCGCATCAAAACATATGGCGCACGAGTCCCGTGTAGATTCAGCATCAGTTGTGAAAAGGCGCGTACCTGCTGTAATCTGTTCTTGTGTTGGTCGAATAGGAATCGGATTCATGAATGACGACAGTATTTCAGCCCACGACTGATCCTGGTGAGGCGTACGTTGGCGTGCAATCGGGGGTGTCATAAATAGACCAGAACCACTGCCGAGCGGACTAAATGACAGCGATGCTTCACCCGCCGCGGTCGGCAAACTCAGGAGTCCAAGAATGGCGGTTAGGGTGTCGTATGACGTGTCTTGTGTTGCGGTTGCGGTTGCGGTTGCGGTTGCACTTGTGCCTGTAGGCCCTCGTTCCATTGTAGCAGCATCAAAGTATGATCGCACTGTATTGGGGCGGGCCTGTGAGCGCTGCTCACGCATAGTCGCTGCAACATAGGAGGCCGCTGCGGAGTCATACACATTATACACCTCACGCATGCGTCGGCGAATGTACTGGACGAGGTCATTGTTGCGAAACTGCGTCTCATCATACAAGATTGCAGGAAAGAGCCTATGAATTTCATCTAGTAAGACCGAGTTGTAGTAGGACATATATCTTACTCCGTGCGCACTATAATTGCCATCCTCATGCAAACGCATATAAGGTCCTGGGCCAATTCCAAGTAGGAGAACGTACATATGGACCCAGGCCCGGACACAACACAATCGCCTCAAGCACCGGCAGAACTAGTAGGGGTGTGTGGGCTACTGAATATGGGAAACACATGTTTCTTAAATTCAGCCATTCAAGTTATGCGGTGTATCCCCGAATGGGCTGCGTTCTGTGCAAGCGAAGAGGGACGTGCCTGGACCTACACTGATCCAAGCGGGTCGCAAGTGAAAGTCCTGGAGGCATACGCCGATCTGACACGAGGAATGTGGTCACAGCGCCAGCCGTCGATGTGTCGCCCACGCGCATTCCTACTTGCCATCCACCAGGCGACCAAGGGGACCATTCATGAGGAACTGGGGCTGCCGATGCAGAATGACGGGCATGAATTTATGATGTACGCGTTGGATCAGTTTCATGAGGCCTTGAAGCGCGCTGGGCCAACTGCTGCACGGGGCGCAATTCCCGCCGTAAAAGCCTGGTGCGAGCAGTGGAAAAAGGACTACTCGCCGTTGGTGAATATGATCTTTGGCCTCGATCGTGTGACTGTTACGTGTGGTGCGTGTGGCACACAGTCGGTACGCTGGGAAACATTCAATACACTCCGTGCGCCTGTGCCGACGGAAGGTGTATCAGTGCTCGAGGCGCTGTTGGCGGAGCGGGCGCCAGAGACAATTGATGAGTACGCATGTGATGCTTGTAAGGCGCGAGATGCGACGGCCCAGCGCCCACAGGCCACAATTCGGCGCGAAATCTGGCGCCTTCCGCGAAACCTAATTGTCATGTTTCGGCGGTTTGACGAGCACCGACGTAAAATCAACGCGGTGCTAAAATACGACGGCGCGCCGGTTCGATTGACGGACTTGTTCGCAGCTGACACGGCAGACGAGAGTCGAGGTTGGTCGTATGGCCCAATTGGCACACTGGACCATCATGGGAGTCATTTTGGCGGGCATTACACGGCCCAGGCGTACAACTTTGTCGAGAAATCTTGGTGGCATTACGATGATGGAAATGCAACTAAGATGAGTGATGGGCCGGCATTTGGCCGACCAACGTATGTGGTTGTTCTTAGACGTATAGAGAATCAGAATGCATTCGATTAATTAATTTCAATGCGAAGCTAGATTTAGAGAGGGGGTTAAGGGGGACGTTACGTCCCCCTAAAGGCCTCCTCCACGGTCTGACCGCTGATTTCGGTCGCATCTTCCTGGGCTAGTACGGATGGTTGCGAGGCATCCATGGCAAACTGGGTCTGGAGGGTTTGCATGATCTGGTTAATCTGGGGAACGACCTTGGCCATATCATGAATGGCCTTCTCGGTGGCTTTCTGGCCCTGGAACCCTTCCACACTTGTACTAAAACGGAATCCTTCCATCTCAGGCCCGCCCTTGGTAGGGGCCGTCGAAACAAATACAGTATTGACGCGCCCAATCATCCCCCGAGGCTCACACACACGGTAATGTATGTGAGGCTCAATGCGCCCCTTAAAAGGTACGGTGTAAGGCTGCGGTGTGCGGACTTGTAGGGTCGCGTTGCCGGCATCGTCGGCCGTTGTAACGCCGACATTATCAAACTTCGCATACGCCTCCTTCCAGTCGTTGATATGTTTCAAATCTTCATTTGCAGGCTCGGCGGCCCAATACAGTACCTTTGCCCCAGGAGCAACCTGAATTGCAACTTCACGATCTGCACCGGAAGGCGTACGGTCTTGTAGAACTGCACATGGCATAACAGTTTCACCGAGGAAGGGCAAATAGTAATCACGCTGAAGGAGGAAATACAGACCCGCAAATCCAATTGTCGTAAAAATCACGCTACTCATGACCCCCTCGCCAAATAAACCCGTGACAAGATTTGTATTTGCCGCCCCGAAAATCAGACAGACGATCGCACCAAATATCAGGGCGCCATACGCCAACTTTTGGACAAGTAGGTGGGTGTATTTCTTGTCAAATACGTAATTTTCCGTATCCATCGTATTTTCTAGTGATACATGCATAAATTAAAACGCCCAAACTAGTAGAAGTGTTATGAACATCGCAACACTAGCCCTGATAGGCACCCTAATAGTCTTATTTGCAGTCTTTCTTGGACGGGAAGGATTTTATGCAGGCACGGCCGACTCTTTGATCACATCTTCAAGTTCTTCCGCAGGACTTACAATTAAGGACGGATGGATGGCCTACGTATATGATTCACGGAAGTTGTATTCACGTGCAAACAACTGGGTGGCTCGCGTAATAGAGGCAAACACCCGGGCTTCAGACGTGAGCGGGGTCCGTATTTTTGCGATCAACGCGACGTCTGGGATTGGCATTGTATTTGTGGATTTAGACACGCCGGCCAACGAGATTTTGCGCCCCATATTTCCAAATTCAATGGGTATTTATGTGAGCGGGGCTAAGACCTCTATACTCCTTAATAGTTATTTTGGAATGGATCGTATAAATAATGAGGCGGATGCGAAGAAAATCATAAATGCCGTGTTTGTGGCAAAGGGTGATACTGAACTGGCGGCAACCTTATCACAACAATTAGGGTTGTATGTGGAACGTCGAAATGATATGCCGACAGTTGATGCATTGATGACGTCAGTCTATAAGGGCATTGGGCAAGCAGGCTTACAAACAACGATATAAACGATGCGGTTCTTTTGGTTAAGTAGAATGGCCGAATACGATGCATTTGTAGTGATCCCTTATAGAAATCGTGCAGAAGACCTGGAGGTGTTCAAGCGGTGCGTTCCGGCGGCTTTCAAGGCCCAAGGCGTGAATGCGCTATTTATTGTGAGCGAGCAGGCCGATGATCTGCCGTTTAATCGAGGCAAGAGCATTAACGTGGGGTGGTGTGAAGTGATGAAGCGCTACCCTCGCGCTCGATCATTTTACTTTCATGACGTCGATACGTGGCCTGTAACACCGACATCAATGCATTACAAGACACCAAAATCGGGTGGATTTACGCACATTTTTGGCGTACCGGACCGCCAGGGACTGATTAGTTGGGGTGGCGGCTGTGGGAGTATTTCACGTCTGGCGCTCCTGAAGACGAACGGGTATCCGAATGATTTCTGGGGGTGGGGTGGCGAGGACAATGTGCTAGGGAACCGGTTGCTCAAGAACAAGGTAGATGTGTATTTGAATAAGAAGGTGTATCGTGGGCAGGCGGACAAGGTGAATGAGAAGCAGGACCAGCCACGTGACATGCGATTCCAGCCCGAGAACGCACGTCGCTTGTATAGCGGCGAGGCAGATTTAGTGGAAAATGGGATTACAAACTGCGAGTACCGTGTGATTTCTGACGAGGTGGATAAGGATGGATTTTTATGGCTCCGATGCGATTATACTCCGAAGGAGGGTGCTGCATCTGTTCCTAAGTAAGGACTTGTAGGGTGTGAGTGTATAATTTGAGTGTTTTCTAGAGTCTGTTTTGTAGATGGATTCTAGTGCATACTTGGCGGCTAAACAATTAATGGCAATTTGCAAGTCAAATGGGAGCTGTTATACAAGTGGTAGTGGCGGTGGTACGGGTATCACTGGCCCTACAGGATCTACGGGCGTAGCTGGGCCAACTGGTGAGACAGGTTTGACAGGCCCTACAGGCGCAACTGGTCCAACTGGTTCCACTGGCCCTACAGGAGAAACTGGTCCAACTGGTACTACGGGCCTAACTGGTTCCACAGGCCCTACAGGAGCCACAGGTTTGACAGGCCCTACGGGCCAGACAGGTACAACAGGAGTAACGGGGACATCTGGTCAGACAGGTACAACAGGAGTAACAGGGACAACTGGCCAGACTGGTACAGGCGGTGTTATGGCATTGTACGGAGCCTTCTATGATACAAGTGGTTCAACAACAGATGGGATATCAGCGATTCCTATTACATTTAATAACACGTACGAAGCCAATGGAATTTCAATTGTAGATGCTTCAAATGTCACGTTTGCATCCGCCGGCACATACAACATCCAATTTTCAACAGTATTTGATACAACTAAATCTTCGTCCATCGATGTTGATATATGGTTTAGTAAAAACGGCACCAACATTCCCCAGTCAAATACTCGTTTTACGGTCGCCAATCAAGCACAATTAGTGGCGGCGTGGAACTACGTGCTTACGGTTGCGGCTGGTGATTACATTACACTTTATTGGTACTCCAACGACAACGCAGTAAGCATCATATCACTCCCAGCATCAACTAGTCCAGACCGTCCCGCCATCCCCGCAACCATCCTAACAGTGACCCAAGTGACATACACGCAGATTGGTCCCACGGGTGCTACTGGTACAACTGGTCCAACGGGCGAAACGGGCCCTACCGGTGAAACTGGACCCACAGGCGAGACCGGTCCCACAGGAGCCGGTTATAATGTCACCTCAACGACCTCCAATACCATAAATGGAACCAGCACACCCTATGTATTTACCGTAAATGATGTCGGTGCTTATACAACAGGATCATACGTAATTGTCACAAGCACACAAGCCGGCGAAGGATACCTAACATACTACATACGTGGCACACTAAATGTGACAAGTCCTACTGTATTTACAGTAGTCCCTGACAAGGTTGTAGGAAACATCACGATATCAAGTTGGGTGTTTGATTTGGCTGGGTATGATGGCTTTACGGGTCCTACTGGACAGACAGGTACAACAGGAACTACAGGTACAACTGGTACAGGACTTGTAGCGTATGAAGCCGGCATAGTGGATGCCGGTTCTTTTATTACTTTGGGGAATCTAAAAGCAACTGTAACAACTACGGGCAATCGTTCATTGGCACTTGCGACAACTACTGGGACAATTGGTGCTTACGTATCAGGATACGCTACATACTATAATGGCAGTACTCAAGCATTTGTAAATTATGCACCAAACGGTGCAACAACAAGTATAACAACTGGAACTGGTAATACGGCGCTTATAAGCACATGGAGTTTTCCTAGTATAAATGATACTGCATATTATAGCGTGCGTGATAGTACAAATGGCATTATATATCGTATAACATTGATTATTGGTGATGTAACATCAGGATATACACAGAATTTTATTAGTATTGAACGTTTATATTAACGCGCACCCATCTAAGTATGTGTGATTATTATCACACAGTACTTCAGTAGGCACCTCATGAACGTATTTTTCAACGCATTTTGGCCAGGATTTGATGACAACCCTAAAACTGCCGAGTATTTTACTCGTATTTTATCAGCCGCATTTGCTGTACCTGTGGTGCGTGGGTCAAACGCCGCCGAGTGTGAGCTATTAGTTGAGAGTGGATTTGGTGCAAGTGTGCTCGCGACAAAATCATGGCGTGCATCATTTCTCTTCATGGGCGAGTCATGGACACGGCCAAATTGGCGCAATTATACTGTCGTCCTTTCGGGTCAGCCGACGACCGATGCACCCAACATTGTTCAGGTGCCCCTATATGCATTGTACTTGTATGATAGGCCTGGTCTAAATGTATCACCACCACGCGTAGAACGCCCAATGCCCACCCACAACGTAATAGCAATTATCAGCAACCCTGCTCCAGGAGTCCGCACACAGTTCTTGGACGAACTTGACAAGCATTTCAAGGTATGTTACGCCGGCCGTTACAAAAACAATATTGGTGGCACACTCAAACCTGCATACGGCTCACCCGAGTTCTTCAATTTCATCAGCAAATTCAAATTCGTCATCACAATGGAGAATTCTGCGCAAGATTCATACATCACCGAAAAAATCTTCCACGGAGTCTTTGCGCAAAATGTGCCGATCTACTGGGGCGCGCCACGTGTAACGGACTATATTAATCCAGCCCGGTTCATTGAGGTCCGTGATGGATCATCAGCGGAGTTCGCACGTGTCATCGCCGAAATGAAACGCTTAGCCACTGATGCCAGTGCCTGGCAGACCCTAATAGCCCAGCCCTGGGAAGCCCCTGGTCGCGAACAGCCAACATGTGAATCAATTGCAGCGGAGATTCGAAAGAAAATTCTCACATAAGTATAATGAATACCATAGGCATATTAACTATTATTAGTGGTTGTATATTACTACTTATAATAGTTGGTGTATATTTGCAACACCGTCATGTGCGTGAATATTTTTCGACATCCTCGTGTCCAACTGAATTTCCTCGACGCATATTTCAAACATGGAAATCTCGCACCGAATTTCCTGAAAATTACACATATTGGAGTAGCACATGGAAATCACTAAATCCGAACTACAGTTACACATTATTCGACGATGCGGACATACGTGCATTTGTAGCAAGTAAATTTCCGTGGTTCCTAAAACGATTTGATGAATATGATAAGCCGATCAAAAAAGCGGATGTTGTGCGTTATTTATATTTGTATGCACACGGTGGAATCTACGCCGACATGGATTTTGAATGTTTGAAGCCGTTTGATCCTCTCCTTGAACTCCATTCTGACGCGGGTGTGCTATTAGGGTGTATGGCTGACTACGAGAACGAGGCAGAATCGCCGGCAAATAACGTTCCGAATGCAATCATGGTGTCTAAACCACGCCATCCATTTTGGCTCTGTATGGCACACGTGTTAATGAATCGGTATGGCGGCAGACCAGACGAGGAGACTGGGCCCAACGCACTGCGCGACGCCTACTTGTCCTTTACAAGTGGTACATATGAAACTACAGACTGGTATAAGAAAATCGTGTCAGACCTTCCTGAAGATCTGAAACCATGCAAGAGTGGGCCAGTAAAAATTCTGAAATCAGTTGTGTTATACCCTATACCGTGGGGGCGCTCAGATTTACGAAACTTGAACGATGAAATGCTAAATAGCAAGGACCGGCCGGCATCGTCCAATAAAATGCGTGACCTGTATCCTGATTCATATGCAGCAACCTATTGGACACATAGTTGGAAAGACCAGTAAGAGCATTTAGTGCTACTAAATAAGTTATACATAATTACTATCAAATATGTATGTAAAGTGAAACCATGGATCATGTTTTATTGTATTAGGAGGGGTAATAATTACAGAATTTGATGAATTTAAAATACGTTTATAAATAATTTGATCCTTTCCGTGTGGATTTGCTTTGAGTTCTTTTAAATATAAATCTGAAAATGTATCCCATGCAAGTTTGTCCCCTGCAAGAATTGTCCCTCCAATCATATCAGCAATATCAAGACCAACAATTTTACCAGGCTCGATGTATTTGTACGTATGTTTGAAATCACATGTATGAGGGTCCCTAAAACACCCAATATCACACCACACATAAATGTCGGCTGGCTTCATGATCATTGCTTCTCGCACAAATTCCTGTTTTGCAGCCCATATTGCATACAACTCGGGCGAGTGTATAGATTGTTCAGGATCTATTTTGTTAAATTCTTTCCATATGTCCATTTGTGATGCTGACATCATATCAAACGAATCAAATTCGCGTACAGAAAAAATCACGCGCGCATTATGTTCTGACGCAACTTTCTCAAGCTCGTCTTTCATATCTTGCGGACAAAAGCATACAATATCGCACTTCACTCCAGAAAAGAAATTCTTAATCCAACCAATGTATTTTTGATGTCCGTGCTTATTTTTATGCAGTGGGTAATATGCAGTTACTACCACCGTATTTGGCGAAGCATTAAATGATTCGCGGGTATTTCCTACATAAGACATTATAAGTAACACACACACACTTACTATTAGTAATATTGTAAGTGTGCGAGTGAGTTTAGTATGTTTGTTCATTATTCTACATAAATTATATATTATTTATAACGGTCGCTTCCGGAAAGTGAAAATCTGGATAATAGTCATCAGGCCTATGTTCTTCTAGAATCCAGTTTTGTGGAATAATTAAATGTGGGCGATCTAAATTCAAATATAGACCCCACCATGAAAACGTAGAATTACTCGCAATTCCTCCAGCACCGCAGCGTGACATTAAATACAAAGAGTCGTATTCATTTTCATCAACATAGGTGTGATCAATGTTATTAAATAAATCAAATGATTCTGTGTATGTTTTATCATTTGTAAATACGTATAAATGTTTCACATTATGTGATTTTAACAAAACTATAGCATTATTGTAATAGTCTTTTAATTTAACATTAAGATAATCAAATGACTTAAAATCTCCACCGCGAATGTGTATAAATGCACTTTCAGATAATTTTGGATATTTAGTTTCAATTGATGTATTAAAATCCAGCATGGAAATAAATTCGGCCCTATATGGATGTATTTCACGCCAATTATGATTGTATCCCTTTAATTCTAAAGGTGATATATCATTTATTAAAGTAGTATATTGTGACGCCGACATGCGATTATTAATTTGTTTTTCAGGTTGCACCGACGTTAAATATGAAGAAAAGTTTTTAAATATGGTATCCATATAATTAACTGAACTATGTATTGAATTATTAATAAGCGACTCCGTTAATTGTAATTGTTTCCCGTGCGCCTTTGAAAGTGAATATGCTGTTGCTAACTCAAATAATTGATTGCCCAAGCCTCCTTGCAATTTTGGTGTCAGAAAGTTGCTTGTAAAATATTCAATATGACGTCGTGATCTAATACGTAAAATAATTAATATTATTACACATACTATAAGAAATAGTAGTAATAACTGAGTAATGCGCTTCATAAATATCTATCTAGCACATATATTATACATACATCATCTTGTAACTGTCATTTGCCGGCTCCTTTTTCTTCAAGAACAGATCTACATGCTCCTTCTTCAGTACATACGGGAGCGTGAAATCTTTGATATAGAACGGCAGACTCTTATCATTGTACATCCGGAGCATATTGACCTTCTGTGCAATCGCCTCCAAACACCGCTTCAATTCGCGCACACCCTTCTCCTCGTTCGCATACGTCTCAATGATGTGCGCGATCAGATCCTTGCCGATCCCCACGCGTTCCTCCAGATTCACCTCGCGCAGAGCAGCAGGAAGCAAGTACTTCTCAGCAATCACCTGCTTCTCCTTGGGACTATATCCCTCCAACTTTACGACCACCATACGGTCCAGCAAGATTCGGTCCAGCTTGTTGATATCATTCGCCGAGAACACGAACATCACTTTGCTCAAGTCGATCGGAATGCCGGCCAGGTACTTGTCCTCAAACTCGCCGTTCTGTACGGGATCCGTCAAATGCACAAGCAAGTTCTGTACTTCCTCGCCCTTCGCCGTCGTGGAAATCTTGTCCAGCTCATCAAAGAGCAGCACTGTGCTCATCGATTTCGACGCACAAAGACAATTCACGATCTTCCCTGAATGCGACGACTCATACACAAGCTGGTGACCCGTATAAGTGCTTGCGTCAGAATCACCACCGAGCGAGATGAACTGGAACGGCCAGTCCAGTGCCTTCGCAATACCATTCTTAATGAGCGACGTCTTACCAATACCAGGGGGTCCAATTAGGAGGAGCGAGAGACCATGAGCCGTGGGATTCGCAATCTTGCTCGCAATGAACTGCATGATCTGGAGCTTACTCTCCTCCTGGCCATACACTGCATCGTCCAGGTATTTCTTGGCCCGTGCCATGAATCCTCCACAGCTCTCTGAACCGTCCTCCAGACGCACCGGCATCTCCTTATAGTATCCGAATGGAACTGAACACAGCTTGTCCAACCAATTACGCAGCTTGAAGTACTCACCCGTGCTAGGATCCATCGTCTGCAGAGATTGATACTTTGCCAACACCATCGCCTGAGTCTCCTTCGGCAACTTCATCGTCAGAATCTTGAACATCAGACTCATACTGTTCTCCGTAGCCGTAGGCCGACGCTCCAGCGCCTCTAACAGTGCCTTCCGCTTCCCCTCCTCGAGGGCCTTGAATTGGTCAATCTGTGAATCAATGTCGTTCTCCTCAATGGGCTGAGTAATGAGCTCCACGAACTTCTTGACCTCTGCCGACTCCTTTTTCATGTTGTGCCGTTGGGGAATCATGCGTTCCGTCCCGTCACTCATTCCATTATCTACGCGGATGATAAACTCATTTGCCGCCGGCTCATCGTCGTCGTAATCAGAATCCTCGTCAGAATCATACTCCTCCTCGTCCTCTTCGTCATCCTCCGTTTCGTACTCCTCTTCGTCTTCCTCCTCTTCTTCCGTTTCAGACTCTATCACAACCGCTTTGCGCCTATTACGGGCGTGCGCGGTAGGAGTTGGAGCCGGCACCGACATCTTTCGGCGCTTGCGCGGAGGCAGCGACTCCTCTTCAGTCTCCTCCTCCGTCTCAGATTCAATTGCAACACGCCGAGCCGCCGTGCGTTTTCCAGCAGCTGCCGCTGGGCCCACGCGCTTCTTCTGCGTCGCACCCTTACGAGTCTTTGCCGGCACCTCACTCTCCTCGCTGGAGGTTGTCGTATAGCCCTCCGAGTCATCCGTGTAATCGTAGTCAATCAGTCCGCGAATGTTTCCGCGACTATCGACACTGTCATCATCACGATCGCCAAATCCTCCCCGCTTTTTCGTCGGTTCCTTCTTCGCCGCGCCCTTTTTGTCATCAGACGATTTTTTGGCAGGCGAACGTTGGAATCGTGGCATGGAACTATTAAGTGTTCAAGGCTTGTTAAGCTTAAGTGTGCGCTGACCCCGTATGTCAATTTTCGGTCAGCCAAACACCGACATGATTTTTGCACAATACATAAAAAACACGAAGTTTGGGATGAACAAGATTACACATATATGTACTATATACATGTGTAATTGTTACTTATTTGTACTAGTATGAATTATTTAGCGACGGGTGCAACTGTGTATTTAGCGCTTACCAGCCGCCTTCTTGAGGGCATCCAGGGAGTTCATGATACCAATGCGAATGCGATTTGTCAAACTGGGGCGCTCAGCAGACATCACCGTCAGGGGGGTCAGATCTTCTGTTAGAACAGGCAGGAGAATTGCGCGCATTGCGTCGGCCTCTGCCGTCCGCTCACTCAGGGCCTTCAAGATACGGGACAGGCAGTTCATGTACTCCTCCATCACGTTCGTCTTTCCCTCCTGAGTGCTCACTGCGCACATCTGTGTAATGATCATGCGAACAGTAGTAGTGAAGGGGGCAGACTCGACGATCCCTTGCTTGAGTAGCTCCGTGAGGAACTGTGAATAACCCTGGCGGTACCGACGCTGGTTGTTTCGCTCAATGAACTCCTCCATGTTTGCAGTTGAACTCTCATCCACCTCCTCGAAGATCGACGGGAACTTTGTGTAGAGGGTCTGCATTTCGGCAGTTAGGGTGGGATAGTCGGTTGATAGGTCCTTCAACAGACGGGCATACAGAGGGCAGAATGTCTCCTCCATGGCTGCCTTGGAGAACACGAGCTTCATGAACTGGCTGACGAAGTCCGTCGCACCTGAGCCGAGGATCTGCTTAATGAAATCGCACACGTCGTCGTAATTGGTAATACTGAATTTGTTGAGTTTGTTTTGGATGATGGAAATGATCTTGTTCTCAACTGGGGCGGTAGCAGTTGTAAAGATGCTTGTGTAACGGCCGCGAGAAGGAGTTGGGACAGGAACAGGGGCAGGGGCAGGGGCAGACTCTGCAGTACTAGAATCGCCCGTACGAGGAACTGTTAGAGGTGTCATGGTTGCTGCGGCAGACGGAGCTGCAACAGGTCGCGTGCTCTGGAACGGGCTCGCAGCGGAAGAAGTCGGTGCAGACTTTTGTGCAGTGCTCGCGAACGGATTGTCCTGCTTACGCCGCCCGCCATTGGAGCTACTGACAGATGTCCAACCATCTGACTCGGTCTGTTGTTGGTGCTGCTGCCGACGATGGTGCGACTCTTTGAATGCACTTGGGGTCTCGCTCGCACGCATAGAACCTCCGCGAACATTCCACTGATTTGCGCCAGATGCGGCACGGTGCTCAGTGCGGTGGTCTGCACGGTGATCTGCACGGTGATCTGGACGATGTACTGGAGGTCCGCCTGCACCGCCACCAGGCTTGCTAGGTCCGCCGGCACCGCCGCGCCAATTCCGTGTAATTGTATTCCATCCATCCCCGTCTTCCCCCGAAGGGATCTCGGCACGAATCGCCGTGATCATATCCATCACTTCCTTCGGTAGGGGTGCGCGCCGTCCTGCGGCTCGTAGCTGGCTCCGAAGAGCCAGTACGGTCATAATTTCAGGAGGACAGGCTGGGCCGCTCATAGATGTTGATGGCTCGGACTTTTTAAGCGTGCTTACTGACATAGTTGCTGACATACTGTGAGAGGCTTGGAAAGGCTTGGGTGTGTGATACGTGGAAGGGTACCATACACTCCCCCTTCATCCGCGTCTCAATTTTTACTCTCCCTGCACAGCCCTACAAGTAGAGTATGGGTGTCGCCGTTCAAGATATATCCGGTGTAATCCAAGATGCACGCATGGAGAAAATGCCAGACATTCTCGGACTCAAAACGGTCGCGGCCAAGGAAACGTTCTTTGCCGGCCTACATGATTGGTCCTCTAACCCCGCCAAACTCCTGAAAAAAACAGCCATGGTGGAACAATTACGGGAGCGCACAACGTCAGCCGATGTCAGACATCAATTCGATGCCGCATTTGCCGCATGTGCCAAGCACGAGCCAGTTGTACGCAACCTCTTGTCAGCCCCGTCGGCCATGGAAGACGAAGGCTATGGCCAGCTCCTATTTCGCGGAGAACACACTCAGCCATTGAATCACATACCACATCTACTAGCAATATGGGCTGTGTGCAAAATCTTCGTTTTTCCTGGGCTCGCCGTATGTATTCCGCTATTTACCCTAATTGCCCCTTATATATTAATTAAATATGTGTGGAATATGCCATGTACATTTGATGAATATATTCGTATCACAAAAGCGATGTTTATGGGTGGCGGTATGGGAGCACTATTAGGGCAGCTCGGGGGTGGAGGCATGGCCATGCCGCGAATTCCCGAAGGTCTCAGTGAGCAGGCGAAGTCATTCCTACAAGTCGCTTTCTTATTTGTCACGGTGGGCCAGTCGATCTGGCAGCCGATCCAAGGTGCGCGCCATACATGGCGCCTACAGGCAATGATGATGGAGCGCGCTGATGCTGTGCGTGATTTCCTGGCGGCCTACGCTGGTCTGCAAGCTGCATTTAAGAGTATTGGAATTCGGACCCCACGGATTCCTGTGCCAGTGGAATTATGGTCTGACCGGCGACGGCTTCTTGCCTTCTGCCTCGAGCATCCAACCCAGCTGAAGGTACTATTAGGGGTTGTAGGGCGGTGGGAAGTGGCGTACCGCTTGGCGACGACGGAAGGTGTGTGCGCTGTGCGATGGGTACGGAACGCCAGCGACGACCGGCCTGTCATTGACTTCCGTGACATTTGTGATGTTGGTATTGCGCCGGCACAGCAACGGCGATTTTCATGTCGGTTTGGCGTTGGTGTCGATGGCACGCATGCGCTCCTGACGGGCCCGAACCGCGGCGGCAAATCCACCGCCTTGCGCGCTGTCTTACGGAACTTGTTGTTGGCCCACACATATGGCGTGTGCTTTGCTAACCATGCGACCCTAACAGTGTTTGATTGGGCCCAAAGTTGCTTGCGCTTGGAAGATTTACCTGGTCGCGCATCGCTGTTTGAGCGCGAGGTTGCGTTTGCGGCGGCATCCTTGGCACGGCCGGCAGGGACTCGCGGCTTTGTCTGTGTGGATGAGTTGTTCCATTCCACGAATCCGCCTGATGGCAAGGCTGCCGCGGAACTGTACTTGGGTCGGCTTTGGGCGACTCCAGGAATTGCCAGTATGATTAGTACGCACGTGTTTGAACTTGTAGAGGGGGCGCCGGCTGAGATTCAGCGCCTCTGTTGCCCTGCGTCGGCGTTCCCCGATGGCACGGTAGAGTACAAGTACGGGCTGCGCGAGGGGGTTTGCAAGGTGAGTTCAGTGGGGGATATATTGCGGGAAAATCATTTAGGGTAGAGCTTCACGGTACTATATTAAGATAAGCTGGCGAAGCCTTCAGTGGAAGGGGGTTTAGGGGGCGGAACGCCTCCTATGCGTAAATAACCATGACGAGAGAACCTCGGTCAGATCTAGACAAACATGAACCTGGTCGGCGACGTATTTACAGTTGGTATAGTTCTGCTCCTCTTGATCGGTGCCGTGGCGTTCTACCTCTACACCCGGATCGCGCAGGTGGAGAAGCACATGAATCTGCTGGAGAGCATCCTTCTCGACCTGAAGGTGGCAACGGAGAACTCCTTCCTGGGCTTCCCGATGCCGATGATGGGCGCCGGCAAGTCCGGCGGGGCGAGCGGCTCCAACTCCCCTAAGAGTCACCACGAGGATGATGAGGACGAGCTCCTGTCCGAGTACGTTCCCAAGATGCCTACGGCACACATGGCCTCTTCCGAGGAGGAGGAGCTATCCGCCGACGACCTAGAGAATGACACTGACATGTACGAGAAGATCCTGGAGTCTGTCGCAGCCACTTCCACCGAGGGACTAGAAGAGGTGGATGTGGAGAGCCACGAGGAGGACGCCGCTTCCGCTGATGCAGAGGAGACCCGCTCTGTGAGCATCCCTGCGGCCCTGCCCGAGCCCATGAAGGTCGGCGAGACGAGCGGCACCAGCAGCACAGAGGAGGTCCATGTGAATAAGGTGGAGCCCAACTACGAGTCCTTGAGCGTCAAGGAGCTGAAGGAGCTCGCTAAGGCCCGTGGTATCGCCGGTTCGACCAAGATGGGCCGCCGTGACATCCTGGAGGCGCTCCGTAAGAAGGACAGTGGTGCGGAAGACGGCATTATGGGGTCCCTTGCTGACTATGGCTTCGGCTCCTCTCTTGATGGGAGTGCCGCAGTGATTGATGCCTAGAGAGGATAGAATCTTCTCCTACTAGTAAGAAGAAGTATGGCGTGGATGATGAAACAAGGATTCCGTATTGACCCCGATCAATGGGCGTCGTACAATAAGGGGGATATTGCCGGCGATGGTAATGGTAAAGTCCAGGCCGCGAATGTAGCACCTGCGATGTATGAGCCAGCCCCTGATAATCGTTATCCGGCCTACGCGGCCCTTATGTCTGATGGCCGACTGGTGACCGATTACCGCAGTAAGTGTGAGAAGAATGTGCCCGTAGGGAAGCAGTTTGCCACACACCAGTTCCTCGTACATAATGCCGAGTCGCTAATTGCAGAGAGCCGTCGTCGCCAAGCGCTGTGGAATGGCGCTGTATTTGGGATGGCAGCGACCGAGCCACGTCCTGCTGCTATCCAGCGGTGCGACGCAGACCGTTGTACAATTGAGCCCACAGGGGACTTCTTTGGTGTCGGTCTGGAACGCGCTGAGCCTGTGCCTGAATTATTTGGGACATTCGAGGTCGAACCTACAGTGAAGGAGACCGCCAAGGACAAGCGGCGCGTAGGTCTTACGACACGCTTTGAGGGCGGGCGGAACACGCCCCGTGCCAGCGTCGCGCCCACAACCTCTACAAGTCAGCCTCCCGTGCGCTCGGTGAGTTTCACAAACTAAAATTGACATACCAGCAGTGCGTCCAAGCCCGTCAAACGCTCCGCCATGTCCCGCAAGTACCCCGTAATAGGAATTATAACAGTAAGTCCTATTACAGATATTGCATTTATCGAAACAGCTTTCATTGATCGCACAATTGGCGCCATGATCTTAGACCCAAATTCATACAATGTGTTCCCAGAATTATACGCATCGGCCTATAAAATCCCTGTGTATTTCATCCGTTCAGCCTCGCCCATCTACCTAACTGCCGTCGATGAAGTCCATATCTTCTGCCGAAGCATTGACGATGTGCCGACTATTATGGATGAGTGTGATGCGGCCCATGTACATGTGGAGCTTCATATGATCCCTTAGCGGAACTTTACGAATTGAACTAAGAGATATAGCGTAGCACAGGCCAACGTACCATCGATAAATCCTAGCCAATACGAATTACTGATTTCATGCTCAATCCGCTTCTGCCTGCACATGTACTCCTTGTATTCTTCAGATGAGATGTAAATCTCAGGTTCCTCTGGAATTTGCTCTAGGGTTTGCATCCACGTGTTACTATTAGTATAGTGTGCAAAGTTTAGGCTAGGGAGTCCGACTAGGCGACTAATCCGCGCCACAGTGCATAGAGCGTGACAGTCTTTTTTTCGCAACTACGGACCGGCGTATCGGCGATTGCAACAGGTTCATCGAGGTCCAGATCATCCGCTGGCACAGCCTCCTCGTCATCTTCCACCGGCTCAAGTTCTTTTCGCACTACCATTTCCTTCAAGTATCCTGTGGCGGCTTTTACGGTCGCACATGCGATGTCCATGTGACGTGTCCAGGGCGTGGAAAGACTGGCGTCGGCCGGCGCACGTAAGAACAACCAGTATGCAAAGCTGGCCGAGAGTGCCGTGCTCCCTTTGCCCGCCATCGGATCCGAGAAGAACTCCAGCGCGGACAATCCAACTCGTGTCAGACCCGCTTGCCGACGCCTGCAACACCGTTGTGTGAGCCAGAACAGCGCAAGGGTCAGGCCTATTGTGGCGGCCAGCGTGATAGGCTGTGTAATGAAAATCGTCGTAAATTGCGCGAGCCCGTACGTCTGGAACACGTGGCCGGCCACTTCAGGGCGTCGCGAAACGGCGAAGGCAAGCAGGTATTGAATACACCAGGCGAACCAGGCGGTCGGCACGAGAAGACCCACCCATCCCCTAACTGTATGCACGACAAACCAACGACTGGCACGACTAGCGGGTTCCTTCGGGACATTTATAGAGAGTGTAAGATACGATTTTGCCTGATCAAGTGTGCAACAGCGCTTGGTCGTAGGATCTACGGGACGCCGTTTGCACCGCATAATCATAGCAAGATACTCAAAGAAGTCTCCTTCTTGGGCCGTCGAGTCTGCACCGGTCCCCACAGTCAGCATTTCGGCCTCCTGACGGGCCTGCGCAGCACCCAAATCATACGAGGTTTCTGCCGATGTTGGCCCACCGAGCTGGAACCGCCGTTTGCGCTCGCGACGTAAGCGATAAATTTCACGGGCCATTTCAGCGTCATCTATGTTACATAGTACTTCTTCGATCTTGTGGCGCCGCAACAATTCTTCATAGAGGATTGGATAACGCCAACGGAACTCTGCGGACCCAGCAGAATTCATGAGCGTGAAGAAAATACGCATGAAAATCACGTTGAGCCCGCTGGTGGCCACAGTATTTACGACTGTTTCCGCGACTGTCATGGGAGGAAGTGCCTCGCCAGCGGCCGGTGCGCCATGTGTAAATCCATACAGGAGTGTTGTTATAAACAATGTGTGGAACAGTGACGTAAATATAAATATCGCACGAAGAACGCGGGGAAGACGCGGATCATATCGGAAAAATACGGACAAGTAGGAGTGTTGGTAGAAAAATCGTTGGGCATAAAATTTCGCCAAAAATACGGCCCGTCGTGCAAATCCTGACGGCACTTTTGGCGCTGGTGGCGGCGGACTTGTGGGCCAGGTCGGCACGAGACCATCCGCCGCGCCCACTCCACATCTATCTAATAGTGTTCCTGGTGGATATGATTTCAGAAGTTCCTGGATTTCTGTACAAGTCTGGAGACGTGCTAGATATTTTACGGCGGCTTTGCGGTCTAAATGTGCAAGGACAAGTAGGGTGACGAGCGCGGTAATAGCCCAGGCCCCGAAAAATGCATAGAAAGGCCACAGGGCTTTCAAGGCTTCGAGTGTGTAGATGCTGAGGAAGCTGCGGAACAGGGCCGCATTGGATGCCGCGACGGCCCTAATGCGCCCACCGAAATCCGTCAAGTGCGTACATTCACACACCATTGTGTCGGCATCGGCATACACAGCGAGACATCCGTCGCTGCTCCAATTGCCCGCCGCGGTGTCCCAATATATACAGGACCCTTCCAAGGTCGGCGCTGGGCATGTGTAGTTCTGCCAATTGGGAGTGTCCGTTACATTCATCACATCTGTAATAGGGCATGTGAGATTCACTGGTGTCCCATCGCTACATGTGGTGTTGGCTATTAGAGATTGCTTAGTGGCGGCGGGCTGGGTTGAGTTTGATGATTCTAATAATAAGAGTGTTGTATTACTGAGACATGCATATGTGAGATTAGATGGCAGGCGACTGGCGCGTGTTTCGGCGGGGAGGGCGTAGCTAAAACGGAACGGTTTTGCGAGGTTTTTCACGGTGATAGACTCGCCGGTTGCGGAGGACAGCTCGAAGGACAGGACGGGGGTGTTCAGGGGTTCTCCGCCGGCACCTGCGAAAGGATTCGTGGTCCAGACAATGACGGACGCACTGAGCCCTGGAACGGCGATGTCGGCGGGCAGTGGCGGGACGGCGATGGCCAGGCCGGCGGCGGTAGAAATTGTGACGGTGGTGTTTTCATCAGCGCCGGCGGCTGCGAAGGCCAGGGGCGCGGCGATGAACTGGAATGCGTCCGTTTTAATTTCGAACGTCTCATTTTCGCCCATGCCGGCCTTTGGTAAGGCTGCGAGGAGGCGCAGTGTATTTTTCACATCTTCTGTGGGCAAGTCCGCAGGAAGATTTTCTGCGATTGCGGTGAGTTGGCCAGGGTCTGCGGGCGGACCGGCGAACATATCATTGAGGAATCCCTGGAGGGCCGTGGAGTTTTGTAGAACGCCCGCTGCCTCTCCTAATAGTGATGACGGAGTAACTGTTAGGGAGGGTGTTGTGGTTGGTGTGGCGGACGATGTTGCACTAGTTGTGCTAGACGTTGTGCTAGTAATAGAAGGACTCATAGAACTTGAATAAGAAGGGCTTATTGACGTTGTCTGAGATGGGCTATTAGAGATTGTTGCGGACGCCGAACCAGTAGGAGTGATGGATGCAGAGCTGGTTGCCGATGCCGTCGCCGACGCCGAGTTGGACGCCGATGCCGATGCCGAGCTGGTCACTGATGCCGATGCCGACGCCGAGCTGGTCGGTTTTTTAGAAAAAGTTTTTGTGACTGACGACGTCGATGAAGTAGTAATAGAAGTAGATGATGAACTTGTAATAGAGGCGCTAGTTGAACTTGACACAGATGAGCTCGGCGTGGGTGAAATAGTCGCAGATGCAGTCGATGAAGCCGTAATAGAACCGGATGATGAAACTGTAACAGAAGGGCTCGTTGAACTTGACATAGTTTGAGTGTTTGAAGGGGTGGGAGAGGTGGAAATACTTGGTGAATTTGTATTTGTCGAAGTTTGACTCGGACTTGAGCTGGCCGACGGACTTGCCGACGCGGAAGTTGTCGCGGAAGAAGTTTGCGTTTTTGAGGGTGTCGGAGTATTTGAACGCGTTTGGCTGGATGAAGCCGTAATGGACGTACTTGGTGAGACCGTAATGGAAGGGCTCATTGAAGATGTCACACTTGGGCTATTAGAGGTAGATTGAGTCATCGACTGACTCGGTGATTTTGTATTTGTTTGACTCGAGCTCGGGCTCGGGCTGGCCGAGGCAGATGCCGAGGCCGAACTTGTCAGCGATGCAGATTGCGTATTTGTGCGCGTTGGAGAACGCGTTATTGATGAACTTGCAGACGCAGTAATAGTTGATGATATTGTAATGGAAGGGCTCATTGAACTTGTCACACTTGGACTATTAGAGGTTGTCTTGGTCGCCGACTGACTAGGTGATTTCGTATTTGTGCGGGTTGGTGTTTGACTCGAGCTAGAGCTCGGGCTGGCCGAGGCGGATACCGAGGATGATTTTGTATTTGTTACTGAGCGCGATGTTGATGGACTCGACGAAGCTGTAATAGACGAACTTGGCGAGACCGTAATAGAAGGACTCATTGTGTTTGTCACACTTGGGCTATTAGAGATTGTCTGGGTCATAGATTGACTAGGTGATTTCGTATTTGTGCGGGTTGGTGTTTGACTCGGGCTCGGACTCGGGCTCGGGCTGACCGAGGCCGAATTTGTCAGCGATGAAGTTTGCGTATTTGTGCGCGTCGGCGAGTGCGTCGGTGTATTTGATGTAGTTGCACTAGGCGATGTACTTGTACTAACTGTAATAGAAGGACTCATTGATCCTGTCACACTTGGACTAGTAGATATGGTCTGAGTCCGCGTAGGACAACTAGTAGGGGTTGTTGTCACAGTTGTTGTAGCACTCGCAGTCAGGGATGTACTGGGGCTAAGTGTAGGTGTCACAGAGGCCGATGGAGTGATCGACGGGCTGCGCTCAATATACACCGTCACAGTCTCTGTAACCGTCCGTGTTACAGTGGCCGTAACAGTCACATAACGGAAATGCACGTAGGATGGTGATGGGGTGATGGAAGAAGAGACTGTTACAGTTGCAGTTAGAGATGGAGATGTGGATATTGAGGCAGATGTTGTTGGTGAGCGGCTAATTGAGGGGGATACAGAGGCCGAGCGAGTGTTGGACGGGGTTTCTGATGGGCTCCGTGTGATACTAGAGGTCAGCGAAGGGGATGCAGTTACAGATGGCGTGATGGACGCCGAGGGAGTACCTGAGCGACTCACAGACGATGTCGGTGTTTCAGACGGTGTCTGTGATGGAGTCGGCGAAGGGGATGGCGGGTCCGTCACACGTACGATGATATTTACTCCAGAATATACAATGCTAACATCAGTTGTCCATTGCAAATATGCGGCAGACCCTGTGCTGTAAATATCGGCCGGCACGCCAAATCCTGATTTGGAGAAAATCATCGGGGCAGCGGCGCTCGGCCCGTCGTAAATTCTGATGAAATCATAACTTTGTTCGGTCGCAAATGTGTTAAATACAAATACGAGGCGCTTATGTTGTGGTGCCTCTAATAGCACCTTACATGTCATAAAATCAATGTAATTTCCTCCATAATTTGTGTAAAAAGAAAATGGGAACGTCTGGACCGTGTAGGAGTTCGTATTTCGGTTCAGCGGACACACAATTTGCGTCACAGCGGCTGCCGGCGTCGGCGTCCTGGTCGCCGAGAAGCTGGCGGTCGGCGTTTGGCTCGGTGTGCGTGTTTCTGATCGTGTCGGTGTCAGCGTACCAGTCGGCGATCGAGTCTCCGTGGGAGACTTGGTAGGACTCGGCGGAGGCGGATAGGAGTATCCTGGATAATAGGACGGATCAAATGACGGTTCTGGCTCTAGATAGAATGATGCACTTGTCGTGGGAGATGGGGATGTTGAAATGGAAGACGTTGATGACGGCGAGGAGGATTCGGAGGAGGTGTGCGAAGGACTTGTAGTGGGCGTTGTTGTTGGACTAGTTGTGATGGACGGAGACGGACTCCAGGACCCCGTAAGAGTTGCAGTTAGGGATGTTGAAGGGGTCGGCGTGGTAGTTCGCGATGGACTTACAGAAGATGTGGTAGATACAGAAGAACTCGCGGAAACCGAGGCTGAAGCCGAGGAGCTGGTAGAAGGACTTCCAGTGGCAGAAGGGGAGCGACTAGGGGTAGTTGATCGTGTCGGCGTGGGGCTCGTGGAAGGCCACACTGCACATTCTGCGGCGGACAACGTTAAATCGTCGCACAAACTAAACTGGAGCCGCCCCGCGTGCTCCGTCCAGGTAGCTCGTCGAGCCGTTGTGGTTGAATTGCATGGCCCGCCGACCCACGTGGCTTTCCAGTATGTATTCTCGGCACCCGCCTCATAGAACCACTCAGCCTGGCGCAAAACAGGCCCTCCAGGAGCCGGCCGCGGATGCACCGTGAGCCAGACCGGCGAATCTGGAGTCAAATATGTACCGACAGCTCCCGTATCCAGCGAGAAATCCGCTATACCCGTAATAGTCGTCTCCGAAAACTGCGTAGTGGCTGTTAGGAGTGTGCTGCCGACCCGCGCGCCACCGACATCGTCGTACAACCCGATCTCCCATGATGTCGGTGCTTGTCCTGGCGGTGTATTCAGCGTCAGGCGGACGAAACGGGTCTGGCCTTCAGCGCTCGGTGTGAATCGGGTGGCCAGGATCGTACAGCTCGTCTCACTGGATCCGAATGGTACCGAGTCCCCGTAAAACGCAGTGTGAAGTGTTGTGGTGTCGTAGAGCGTCGTTGGGCCCACGAGTGGAGCCAACCACAACACACCTAATAGTCCAAGTAGGACTCTGCGGAGGCCTAGACCTAGGCCCAGAGAATTGTGCGTCATTATGATACCTATAGTTTAAAAGTACAACAGTATAACACAAGAAGGATGAGCGGGGTTCAGCGTGTATTGGCGTTTGATATTGGAATCAAGAATTTGGCATACTGCATCTTGGAGAAGTCCTTGGCTGGTGGATCCGGGCCTGATGCATCAGGGGCAAAGATCATTGCATGGGAGAACGTGAATTTGCTATTAGAGGGTGTCGAGAGCAGAGCTGCGGCTGCCGCGAAGCCTGTGTGTGCGACATGTGGCAAGGGGGCAAAGTGGGCCGTGGTGAGGACTGGCGAGGCTGGGACCGAGCAACAGCAGCGCCTTGTGTGCGCACGTCACGTGCCGGCGGATCGTAAGGTGCTGGCGGGGGCTGACGGGAAGCCATTGAAGACGTTGCCGGCGGTGGGCGAGCTGAAGACGATATGTGAGACCGCGGGTCTCGGCAAACCGGCCTCTAAAAGCCCAAAGAAAGAGGACTGGGTGGGACTATTAGCGACGCGATATGTGCTTCCCGTGAGTGCCGTGGTGAAGGGCGCGGCGAAGGTGACACGGGCTCTTGGGGCAAACGTGACGGCGCTCCATGACGGAATATTGGCGATGATCCTGGATGACCGGCGCTATGACACATTTATGAGTTGTGATGCAGTGCTGCTGGAAAATCAACCGGTCCTGAAGAATCCGACCATGAAGACGGTGCAGATTTTACTGTTTGCCACGCTGCGGGACAACTTCAAAGCGGAGCGAGATGGTGAGCGCCCTTTGCCGCCGTTCCACCTAGTCCATGCAGGAAAGAAGGTGCAAGGAGTGGAGTCCGGTGATGCGGGCTATGCTGCACGTAAGCAAGGGAGTGAAGAGCGGGCTAAGGCGTGGCTGACACAGAACGCCGCAGGATCGACGTGGGAGCGGAGTTTCCTGGCGGCGGGCAAGAAATCGGACTTGGCCGATGCGCTGTGTATGTGCATAGATTTCGCCCGTTAATGTAGATATGGCGGCATTATGTCCTGTCAAATATAAAGGTATAGAGACGATAACAGATTTACGAAATCGTTGTGATGGTGCGCCCAGGACAGATTTTAAGGTCAAGGATATGTCCGAAATGGCGATAGCAGAGTTGCGTATATTGTACAAATACGCCGATTTATTGCACGATCATTGTGATGGTGCGCGGACCACCGTGAAAAACTGCGCCAAAAATCGCTATCATTTTATTCCTGATGAACTTGGTGCGCTGGTGGAACCGTCAGGAGCGGCTGTAGATTTGTCCAACATTCGCCTCATACAATTCCTAAAAGCCATTCACAATGATGTCAAGTCGTTAAATACAAATAACATAGAAGATTCACTTTCGGAACTCGGATCATACGCGTTTCCTCGCGAATTTGGCGGTGTGACCGTACAAGTAGGGGAGGAGCGGGAAAGGAAGCGGGCAAAGATTGACGAGGCACATCGGCGAGCACGGGTTTTATCGCACGTATATGGCGGTCCAGATGAGTCTGTGCCGACCCTTACAGTTGAGGATATTATGCGCAGCGAGTACGACCTCAACGCTCTACAAGAGTACAATGCCCTTCAGATCTCCTTGGACCATCATAGTGTGAGCACCGAGGCGTTGGCGAGTGTCGGCAGGTTTATACACGAATTTTATGTGTCACAAACCGGTAGTAAGAATGTTACAAATTACAATGTATTTTGTGATGCCGCCCCAAATGTTGTAAAGTTCATGAAGGAGGTCCCATCATTCACCCAGATTTTTACAGCACAAACTGTACTGGACTCGGCGCCCTCTGGGCGAGAACTATTAGGGGAGCGGGTCGCGTTGTATGTTGGGGCAGCGGACGAAAGTGGTGTGGAGCATGTGTATGATACGTATGGCCTGACAAATCGCACGGCTGGTCTTGGGCGGGCAAATCGTGTGGCGACAATTAAGACACGGGCGATGAAGGTCGGTGGTACCGAGGTTATTGAAATTACAACGGAGCTTACAAACATTGGGCCTGGCGTGGCACCCATTGTGGAACAGCTGTATGTGAAGGGAGGAGGTGGGACTGGAGCCGATGGAAAGCCGGTTATTAGCACGGGCCCCACGTTGCCGTATATTGCACAATTACATGATTTACTAGATGAACAGGCTGTTATTACAGTCGCTAGTGTGAAAAAGGCCATTCAAACTGCCAGGGCTGCCAGTGATCCGTCAATGTGGGACTTGTCACACACCCTAATAGCATTTGTACAAACCTACGCCAGTAAAATCCCTCGGACAGGAGTCATATCACGTGCAAGCAGTCGCCCAGATGTGATTACGCACGCACAGCTGAAGGCCGATCTGTTAGATTACATCAATGACTGGAAGGGGTTTGGTGACGCAGAAATGGTACGCGCCGCACAATTGTATCCAGAACAGGATGGCGAAAAGACGATGTTTGTTACAGGTGACCGCATAAGTGCCATGTATGGGCGTCTTGCGGGTTTGCCGACGGCCATATCAAATATGATGCATGAGCATATATTGTATCGTCCTGTAGTACAACAGGCCGCTGGCGGGCGCGTCTTGGCCGAGTTGAAACTAGTTTTGTCCCGCTTACAATCGTACAATTTTATCGTTAAAGATTTGACAGAAGATGGGAAGTATTTGGGACATTTAGGGGCGCTGAAGGAATTTACAAATGTGGATGATCCTGCTAACGCGCTGCATACAATGCCGAAGTTGCCGGCATATATCGAATTCCCCCTAAAAGCCAAACTGCGTGATTTACATGCATATTTGTCTGTTATAGAAGCTGGTATAGCCGCTCTACACCTACCTGGACGCTTGGGGCCAGTGCTTATACTAGGAGAATTAACAGCATTGTCACAAATTGTATATGATGTAAGAATTACTAAGAACTTGGAAGCGTATAGGTTATACGACGAAGCAGCAGTGATGAGTTTTAAAGTATTTCCTATATCACGCACTTTATTGACCGCGTACCGCGCCCTAATAGACACTGTAGAAACACGTGAGCGTATCGATGAAATTCTCGCGACCGCGCAATATTCTACAGTTTTTGCAAATCCTGGAAAGCGCAAGCGGCCAGTAACAGAAGACACGATTGTACATATGATTTCTATACCACTATTAGTGGAGTTATTGAAAATCTACTTGGAACATGTAGGGCGGGTTATACCTGAGCTAGCTGAACTCGATCGTAAAATACGCGAAATCACTCGTTTGCAAATTATGCGGCGCGGTGAAGCGGTGAGCGGATACGGTGCATTTGTGAATAAGATAAATAGTTTGAAAACACAAATACACAATGGTAGTGTATTTGAACTAAATGCTGCATTGCGTATGGGTCCTGATGCATTTGCACAAATCGTATTGGAGCATGATGAGATGTTTAAACGTCATATTACGCGTGATACAATAAATAATCGGCATGATTTTATTAGTACATTATGCGCCGTGAGTAAATCGTTTTTTGTGCAGCGCCACATTGATGCATATAATGCATTTATTATGGGTGATTTTACTACACAATTAGCGCGTGGTATTACAACAACGATTGACGCAGCTGGCGGGCGAATTGGTAAAGCTATGAATGATATTATTCGCGCTGATTTTGATGCGCTTTTTCACATGGCGGCTGCGGCTGCCCCTGTCCCTGCCATGGTTGGCGGTGACAGTCAGAGCACAGGGGGATCAGATGCACAAAAACTACGGTTTCTCGTATTTATGAACACATTAAATGAAGAATTTTACGACAATAGTGTGATGACAGTAGTAAATGCAGATGGTGTGCAATTAGAGACTCTGAACGTCCATATTGATACTGTAGAGGTTCCAACAGTGCTTGATAATCCTGCTGTTCAGTTGGCCAATACGCCGCAACTTGTCACACCTCCAGCCGCTGGCACTACATTGGAAGCATATGTAGAGTCCGTAATAGCCCGCTGTGGATTTTCACGCGATTCGTTTGTGTTCTTGGAGGATCTGAAGGAGCGCTGTAAGGCCGTGTTTGACATACCTGAGTTGCAAGTTGGGGATACGCCAATTGTAACGCCCAAGAAAACGCCTCTGACGGGAAAACGCTCGCACATAGAAGCCAAACTTAATGAGTACATTACAAAGCCTGTTAGCGCAAAACGCTCACGTATGAGCACGACTAATCGCACTATACATGACTCAACGGTGGTACATCAGGAAGATCGCTTGGTGTGAATACTTCAAAGTCGCAAGCGCGCTAAATAACCGCGCTTAAAACGTCCGCCAGACGACAGAACATATGAGCGCATACGGTATTCCCATTTCGGAGCTGAAGGAAATTGCCGACCTCGGTAACTCGATGGGCGACGGCGGAAACGTCATCAACCTCAGTGATATGGGCGGCGATGACCTCGGTATGGGCCTTCTTTCTAATATCAATCTCTCACGTGCAGATGGCCCGGCAACGACTGTAAGTGTCAGCGCACCTCCTCCTCTGTCCAGTGATATCAACATTACCCCTCTGGAGCCCCTTGAGATGTCCAGCATTGACATTCCCCTTGCGGACAATCTGGAGCCTCTGGGTGGCGGTGGTTTCCCTAACATTACAATTAGCCGCGATCCTCCTCCCCTGTTTGGCTCTGATAGCAACATCCCGCAGCCCAACCTGGGACTGGGGTCTGGCTTTTCTGTGAATCCCGAGGAGGAGAAGAAGGAGAAGTTCGACCTGATTAACAAGCTGAATCGCCTGGAGGCCAAGGGGTTCCCTGTGAGCCGCAAATATACGATGGACAACAGTCTCGAGGAGATGAAGACCGAGTTCGAGCGCCTGGTGGATGCTCGCCAGCTGGAGCAGTCCGTGAAGTTCCAGCGTCAGATGCTTGTAGGGTTCGCGACAGGCCTGGAGATGATGAATGAGAAGTTCAATCCCCTGGACTGGAAGCTGGATGGTTGGTCCGAGTCCGTGCATGAGAACATCGAGGACTTCGATGAGATCTTCGAGGAGCTGTATGACAAGTACAAGGGCAAGGGCAACATGCCGCCCGAGGCGAAGCTGGTGTTCAAGCTGGCCGGTTCGGGTTTCATGTTCCACGTGTCGAACAACTTCTTCCGCGCGAAGGCCCCGTCGATGAACGATATCTTTACCAATAATCCTCAGCTGCGCGCACAGTTCGCTCAGGCGGCGGCCCAGCAGGCGGGCCCTGGCTTTGGTAACTTCATGGGGATGGCAATGGGTGTCCCTCAACAGGGGGCACCACAGGCCCAGGCCCAGCCTCAGTTCCAGCAGCAGTCCATGCCTGGCGGTCCTGGCGGGGCGTTCTTCCAGTCTCCCCAGGTTCCTCAGACTGTAGCCGCGGCGGAGCCTGCCAGGACTGCACGGAAGGAGATGAAGGGTCCCTCGGGTGTGGATGACATTCTGAACACCTTCCGCGAGGTGCGCGAGTCTGAGGTTAGCTTTGGCGCACCATCGGCACCTTTCGGGTCCGTGGGTGGTGGCTTTGGGATGCCGCTGGATGGGATCCCGCCGGCCATGGCTAACCAGCGCTCCCAGGCGTTCTCCTCGCCGGCTACGATGGCAGCCTCTGAGCTCCAGTCTCTTGCATCGGATGATCTGGGCAGTGTTGGGACCAGTGCCACGGCCTCTCGTGGGGGCTCCAGGAAGCGCAAGCCCGTACCCGTGGGGAATACTGTGACGCTCAACGTTTAAGGTGGGGGACGACGCGTCCCCCTTAGCCCCCTCCACTGAATAAGGGCTTCGCATTCTCAGCCCCTATACTCATCTAATAGTCACTAGTTGGATAGTTTATGAAATAATAAAAAATATAATCTATATCCTTTATTATTTATTACATATACACACATAATCGTACTATTAGTGGTGTATTATGACTAGGAATGCGAAGCCCTTATTCAGTGGAGGGGTCTAAGGGGACGGAACGTCCCCCTAAAGTGCATCCGCCACACTCTGGCCCGCCAATGCCGCCTGCTTCACTGCTGCCTTGACCAAGAACTCCTGACTCTGTGCGCCAAACTTCGCCGTCAAAGAGTTGTCCTCCACCTTCAGCTTCTTCAGCTCCTCCACGGACTTCCCAGCATCCAAGTTAGCCGCAGCCTGGCCCGCCGCGACAATAAGGGGCTGCTGTGCAACGCTCGCAGCAGGGGTCGTCGCCGCCGCAGTCGGATCCAGAGAACCCAAATCCTCAAACGCCTCCCAGGACTTCACTTTGCCCTCCAACATCCTGTAAATGTTCATCTCCTGGTCAGTCGGCTTCGGGGGAGCCGGCCCACTTGCTGCCCGTGCGCACTTTGATCCCTCAATCCCACGACGGCCTAGCACACAGAATGCCGAGTTCTCATTGAACAAATAGCCGAGGGACATAATAATCAGCAGCCAGAGCCAGAACGCCGTCACTAGATTTCGCGTGGCAATAAAGAGGACCACAAAGATCAGCCCACGCCGCACAACTGGATGGCTCAAGAACGCCTCTTGGCCCTTCGTCACCTCCAGGGCCAAGAAACGACCCCCGAGGTTCATTAGCAGCATCATCAGGCCGATGAAGTAAGGATTCGTATTTATGCCCGCAATAAGAGCACTTATGGGACCGACTGGGCCCGCAGAGGCCGCCGCAAATATGCCGGGACTAGCTCCTAACATACTCATATCTATCTGATTTCACCAATGTTTTTCTATGTTATTCGCCCACCATCTCGTAAAAGTGCTCCAACATAGCGGCCTCAATATCGGGCTCCTCGGGGCGCATCAGGAGATCCATATCGGACAAGTAGAGGAGGACGGCGAGGCCGGCCAGAACACCGACGCGCGGACACCAGATGGCGCCAGCTGCTACCATTGCGACCAGGAGAATGTTCCACCACGGGTATAGATGGAGTTCTATAAGTTGCAGGCTGTAGGGCTCCTGGAACACCATCCCGTTAAAGTAGAGCCACATAGAGAGGCCAAGTATAGCCAGCCCACGCAGGATCGTGTCAGTCGGCCCTTCGGGCTCTAAAAATGCGAACCACTCCTTAAGAGTCTTCATCCGAATGCTATTAAGGTATGGTATAGTTTTCTAGAGAGGTTTTCTTAGCTCCCCTGGACAGCCTGTGTGCGGACCTTGTCGGTCTCGATGCGCGTGGGGTTTTCCTTCAGGACACGCTCAATGAACCACTTGTGCTTCTTCTTCTCAATGGGCTGGATGGTCATATGATCACCGAACACTAGAGGAAACACGGCTGCCCCATCCTTTTCCCCATCCGGGGCATCAGCATCAGCATCGGCGAAAGCCTCTTGTAGGGGGGCTTCGAAGCGTTCAGCAGTCATCTGCTCTGCGCGACCGGTGTGTTGGATGAGTCGGGCGGCAAGGAGAGCAAACAGCAGGCCAATCGTCCAGCCCTTCCACGCCGTAAATGCAATGGTGAGGGCAAACAGGAGTGCGCGTCCGAGGAGTGTGTCAGTGAAGCGGAGAAGTTCGACGGGGGCCTGGTGGGCCTGAGCAATACTGACTATTAGGATGAGCCCGAGGAGTACATCAGGGGCATTTACAGTACCGTCTGCAGTCATGCGTGCTCCTCCCGCCTGAAGGGGTGGTGAAGGGGCTTTTAGGGGGTGTAAGTTAGCCTGGGGAGGATTCATACGACACTTCTATTGTAGAGATGGATAGAAATATATGGACATATATTATAAGAATGTCAAACAGGCCCGTTACAAAAGAGGACCGCATGCGCATGATCCGTGAGGCCGCTGGTCTAATTGGTACTAGTGCAGCTCTTATCAAGAATCTTATAGCGAGTGCCCCAGAGGATATTCAGCCAGAGTTGAAGATGTTGGTATGGGAGTTGAAGCTGGACAAGTTGGTCGAGTCGGCGCCTAATAGTCTGTACGTCCCACCGGCGAACCGTAATACGATCTTGGAGGGGGCAACGAACCCTGAGTTGGCGCGGCTGCGGGAGGAGACGGAGTCGATGGTTGGCCGGCTGAACCCGAATGCGGCGGAATTTGTCCCGACGGGCAAGGGGCGCTTCAATCCGTTTGCGGCTGAGTATGTGCCTGGTGGGCGGCGGAAGATACGACGGACAATGCGCGGAGGGGATGATGATGAAAATGAGCCCGAAACATATTTTAACCAATCGTCTAATCAATCAAATAATAACAACCCTACACCTCTGACTATAAACAATGAACCACAATCGTATAATCAACCCTCGGATGAACCTGAAAACCTCATAAGTGGTGGGCGCCGTAAAAGCCGTCGTCGTATTGCACGCAAACATCGCAAATCCCGTCGGGTGAATCGCAAGTAAGCTGGTCTGTAATGTAGGCCAGCGTCAAATTGCAACACAAATATAACAGCTGGACAAAGTAGTATTGGATGGACTACTGTTCGCTGGATGACGCATTCCCGGCTGTAGGGCCGACCCCGCCCGGTTGTCGCGGCGCCGATTCTGGTGCTGCGGCCCGAAAGGCGGAGCGGCGGAAGGCCAAGCGGTGCAAAGTTCCCGCGATGCAAGGTTTAGATCAGCCGTTCGACGAGGCGGCGGAGACGCCTGACAACCCCCCGCAATCAGTGGATCCCGACCGTCCCCAACTTGGTCAAAAGACGGAAGCCCCGCCGGCCTTCGACCATGGTGCTGGCATGAATGGTGTCGAGGAAGGAATGCAGCCGGTCATTGAGCCGACCCAGTACAATCAGCCTGCAACAATGAAGAAGGCGCCAGCATGGTTTGGCACGAAGGTCGGTGGCGAGGAAGGCTTCACTCCCTACGTGGGAACACAAGGAGGCAGCGATGCAGATGTGGCGAACTCAAGCGAGTACATGCTGAAGCCATCATTCGAGGATGCCTACAAGGCTCGGGCCCTGGACAAGCCGAGCGGGGGGCCTGTGCTGCCGTTGCCGAACTTGAACGACAACTGGAAGCCGCTCAGTATGGGGCCGGCGGGTGCGCAGACGGCGTATTACGAGCGTTATGACACTGCGCGCGGTGGAGCGAAGGCTGTCGCCACGGGTGCCGCAGCCGCCCCTGTTACGGCCGATATGGCGGAAATCAAGAAGAAGCTGGACAAAATCTTTTCACGTCTGGACGACATTGAGCGGACACGTGTATGCACGGACAACTCCAATACAGAGGTGGGGATGTTTGTAATGACGGGTGTATTTGTGTTGTTTTTCATGGACATACTGGTCCGCAAGACCACAAATATGCGCGTATATCCTCTTTAGGGGAAGGGCAGTCTATATTAGAATTAAAATATAACATAGATTTCATTAGAAATTCTATACTATATTTTACTTATACACACCTAATTGTTACTATTAGGGTATTTGCGAAATTAAGTGTATGACATGATTTTTTGAAAAATACGAAATACGTTTTGGAACTTGGCCGGCTTGGCTCGGACCGGTTGGCGGCTGACGGATATTTCTGTCGCGCGATTTCTGAACTGTTGCGGGTCGGTATGCAGTGGTGACTAAAAGGGTATTATGTGCGCGTAACTTACTTTATTTGTTAAGTATAAGATTTAAATACCTGTCCTGTTATTCGTTTGCAAATTATGAATTCGTGATTTTTGGCTGGCGCGCTGCAAAAATACGAAATACGTTTTCGGTTTTGGCCGGCTCGGCTTGGACGACTTGGCCGCCGACGGTCGGCTGAAAATGTGATATCAAAAATTTTTCTGCGCTCGCTTCGCTCGCGCCCCTGCAAATATAAACGGCAGAGTATAAAAGCGCACATAAATGTATTTAGCTGTTTATAAGTATTATTAATTATAGTATAGTGTTATACTTTAATTAATGCAATAATACTATTAAATGTACAATAAGGGCGTGGTATGTTACGTACGTTTTAGCGTACGACGCCCCTTTTTGGACGCACGTTTTAATGTTCGCTTGCGCTTGCTTGCACCACCACTTGTTGGTTGTTCAGGATTAGTCCCAGATGCAGCTGGTTGTGCAACCTCAGTTATAGTCTCGGATGCAGCTGCTGGTACGGCCGGTTGTTCAGCCACAGGTGCAGCCACAGGTACAGCCACAGGTGCAGCTGGTTGTGCAACCTCAGTTACAGTCTCGGATGCAGCCACAGGTGCAGCTGGTTGTGCAACCTCAGTTACAGTCTCGGATGCAGCCACAGGTGCAGCCACAGGTACAACTGGTTGTGCAACCTCAGTTACAGTATCGGATGCAGCCCCAGGTGCAGCCCCAGGTGCAGCCCCAGGTGCAGCCCCAGGTGCAGCCCCAGGTGCAGCCCCAGGTGCAGCCCCAGGTGCAACCCCAGGTGCAGCCAGAGCCACAGGATTGCTGGCATCCTCTTCAATGCTGGCTATAAGAACTTCACGTGCTTTTGCAACTGTTTTGAGTGCTTCTTTTGCAGTTGTTTCTGCCTTGACGGCCTCTTCCTCGCTTCCTTTCACAGCCCGTATAGCAGCAGCTTTCTCCTGTGATTCTTTCACCAATGCTTCCGCTTCACGAAGAACTTTATTTGCCCTTTTAATACGCTGAAGTGCCTCCTGCTCCTTCCTTACTGCAACCTCTAATGTAGATGCACGCTTTCCCTGCACAACTGGCTTGTCCTCAATGCGCAAAAACCGCCCCGCCACAAACTCCTCGAACCCCGTATTTCCACGCAATTTCTTCCCCAACCACACAATGAAATCATTGTATGCCGCCTCGCCCCCAAACTTCTCCCGCAGCTCCTCCACAGAGCGGACCACATAATTTCGCGGAGCATATTGGCTCGTCTCAGTCAGCTTCAACACATCCTCTAATAGTCGCCCCTGCCCCTCCGCCCCAGGGACTGTAATAGCACCACCTTCAAACTTCTGCAGCACAGCCCCAGGGTTCTGCTGCAACATTGACACATCATTTCGGTAATCCAGCCCCGCGCCTCCGTCCGCACCAGGCATACCGCCCCCCATAAACACTTTTAGGGACGCATCTGGATTTGTTTGCAACATAGATGCGCCAGGATTATATCCGCCAGCCGCCGAGTCAGCCATATCTAACGGTACCGCCGAAATTCAACTGCCCTACGTCTAGCGCGCGTAAAAATACCTAAGGCACAACTATTCCAACCCATTTAGGAATATGGATCATAACCGTCGTAAGAAAATAGACTGCAAACCGGAGCTCGTCATTTCGTCCCTCCAAAAATTCTACACAAACCGAGAGGACATTGAGCGGATCCTCCCTTATCTGCAGGGCACGGCCGATCTTTCCCTGCGTCTAATTGACTGGTTCGTGACAAACTACTGTCGCCGCTACTTCGTGAGTTACCCGCTGAATGGCCAGGAGTTCCTTGTCTATGTCAGCTACAAGTCCCAGCTGAAGGCCTACTCCAAGCAGTATTTCGATCCCAATTGTCGCCGTGAGCGGATCCTCTTCCAGATCCCGGGCCATGAGCCGTTCCTTACCACGGTCGGCAAGCTGAACTTCTTCCGGTGGGCCATCGAGACGCAGCTCCTGGACTACATCGACGAGCACCTGGAGGAGATCCAGAAGGAGCGGGCGGAGGCAATTAAGGCGTCTGGTAAGACCCGCCGCGAGGGCACGGAATCTTCCACAGGATCCACCGACTCCATCCTAACTGTTAGCACGGATGCCAGTACGGAGACTGCGTCCTCGGACAACACCACTGGGACCTGGGATTTCACCACGGCCCCTATGCCGGCTGTTACGGGGACACGCCGACGCCGCTCGAAGCAGATTCCTGCAGCCACGCGCCGTCTGCAGCGGCATGATGCGCCGATTGTGGTGACCTTCGAGTAGGGGGCGGAACGCCCCCTATGACCCCCTTCTTCTGGAGGCTTCGCCAGTACAACCCTAATAGTTGCTATTAGGACATGCTGGCGAAGCACCCAGTAGGGAGGGTTTTTAAGGACGGGACGTTCCTAATGCGGAGCCCTTATTCAAGGGAGGGGTCTAAGGGGACGTTTGCGTCCCCTTCACCCCATCCAAAGGTTTATACACCTTGGTCATATCATTGAACGCCGGCAGCAATGTAAAACCCGCCTCCACGCGCTCCTGAATGTCCCGTTCCACGTTCTCCTTCGCCATCCACCGAGTATCAAACGACCGTTGTAACAGTCGCCGTGATTCCCGCAGCCCCCTATCATCCTTGTCCTCATAGACCGCCCCCTGGAGCTCTCGTGCAACATTCCGTGGGTCCGATGCCACATCATACTTGTCAAAATACGGATTCCCGACAAGCTGTGGCCCATCCGCCTGAAACGACGGCGCCGGCCGATTGTCTCGCCGATCCAGCCGTGCCGAGTTCGCCATCATGTCCATGAATGTCGGGGCCGCATTCGGATCACGCCTATCATAAATCCCATAGCGCCCATCCGTCTGCCAATGCTCATACGTCCGCGCATTTACAGTATCTCGTGTGCGCACCTCTCGGCGCGACCGTATAGACATCTCAGGATACGGGATAACCGGTGTCTGTGCGCCTTCAACAGGGATGCGTAACATACCTCTTCCTAGTTGATTCCCCGAACAATTTACTTCAGTCTAAACCCCACGACCCCTAATATTCCAAGTACGGCCCGCCACCTAAATGAAACTGTTTGTATTCGTCCCGTCTATTGTGAAACAGCCGTCGATTCTCTGTGAAACGGCCTCTATTATCCGCCTAACTGTACTATTAGCGGGCGGGGTGGGTCTCTGGGAAGATAGCACTCCTCGCAAAACTCCCCATACCGCCGAGTCCATCAAGGCCGCCTACCTCACCCCTAATGGTATTCCTGTGACGGCAATCGAACAGCTGCCCGACGCACCTGATACGTGGTGGGTGTGCGCCGACGCGGCAAAACTCCGCATGGAAGATTTCTACACGGCGGCCGAGGCGGAGGCAGCCGGCGTCTATGCCGAGGATCCCACGGCCCTTGTATGGAAGGATCACTACATCTTCCTACATGGAACGACCCGTGAAGACCTTGTCGGTAGTACAGAGTACCTCGGACAAATCCAGGTGCCGGCTGCTTATGTCCTAAAGACCCTGCTCGCTGTTTGATGTTGGTGTCGGCGCGGACTGCCTGTGCGTTTGCCTCTTAAAGTCCATATCGGGTATTATAGTAAAGATGTCTGCATCAACTCCAGCACCGGTTTCTATGGGTTCTGCTGCGGCGGCTGCGGCTCAGATGCATAATAAAACGGCCAAGCGGATTTCGTCCGAGAACTTCACAAAGGTCGTGGAGGAGACGAGCCAGGACGCCTACAAGCGACCCTGGCATCGTCTTGAGCGTGGTCTGCGCTTGAATCGTCTGCGCATGTTCATGGAGGAGGAGAAGAAGAAGCTGAAGCTCACGCAGTTCGAAGGTGCGTCTCTACTTGCCCTTCTGCAGAAGGCTCTGGAGAAGCGTCTGTTGAATTCCAAGACGACCGTTGTGTATGATACTGACGCGGAGCGGATCCTGGAAATCAAGGGGCTTGTCATGCACCGCGGGGCGGATGGTGTGATGCAGTTTCAGATCTTGGAGAAGAAGCCGGCAGGGACTGTTAGGAAGCGGCGGGAGGATTCTGCAGGCGGCGGAGCTGGCGCTAGCGCTGGCGCGGCTCAGTCCGAGTAAAATTGAGTACATAATGTGCGCACACAATAAGTAAGCAACTCATAACACACTATGAATTCCCTACTTATACCTACATTCGACCACTTAGTTGCAATGGATCATATTATTCCGTCCCCGCTCGACTGTACGGAGATCCGTACATATCGCCGCGAGTTTGAGCTCGCCCTACAACAGGCGCGCCTGGGGCGCATGATCGATCATCCGATCGTGGAGGCTATTCTGGACAGCTGGGAGGCACATCACGCGGAACGCCTGCAGACACAGGCTGGCACCGCGCCGCAACAAACACCAGCATCATTTCAACACCGTGACGCTGCTATTGCAGGCCTAATAGCACGCCAAAGTGTCGAGCAGCGGACGCCGGCCTGGTACGCCCAAGCAGCCCGCGTCTTAACTGCGTCCGAATTTGCGACTATTCTGCGACCGACTAGGCAACGTGCCCTACTAGCCCACTCCAAGGCGTTCCCGCCGACTCCTGAAGAGGCCGCCGCGAAATTCCGTGCGCCGCTCACGTGCCCCTCACAGTACATGTCGCCGTTTGATTGGGGGATCCGCTTTGAACCGGTGGTCAAACAGATCTACGAGTACATCCATGCGGTTCAAATCACCGACCTCGGGCGTCTCATGCATCCCACGGACGAACGCCTGGCCGCGTCTCCTGATGGCCTCATTGCCGGCGGCACAGACCATGCCAACCCTCTAATTGGACGATTAATTGAGATTAAATGTCCTATCAGTCGCGAGATTGGCGGGGAGATTCCAGAAGAATATTATGCACAAATGCAGTTACAATTAGAGGTGACAGGGCTGGATACGTGTCAGTATGTGGAGGTCCGTTTCAGGTCGCCGGCGGGACCAAAAACCCTAGTCCATGAAGGGCCAGGGCGGCTTGCAGGAGTCTTGTGGCACGTAGAACGGATTGACCCTGTGACAAACGAAGCCAAACGGCGTTATGAGTACGGACCTGTGGGCTACCCTGACTTGGTGGATCCCCCTTGCCACCTAATTGGACAACATGATACGGTGCTGGAGCGCGTACCATGGGAACTATTAGGGTGGCACGAGGTGGAAGTGCGGCGGTCGGCGACGTGGTGGGCTGGAGCCGCCAAGGCCGTGGATGCGTTCTGGGCGGATGTTGCAGGGGCCGTGGCTGGGACCTTTGTCGTGCCGGCGTCGAAGCGGCCGCCGCGGGCTCCCAAGGAAGAGGCACTGCGGATTACTTTGGCAGAAGAGACTCCCCCTGGACCTGGACCTTTAGATATAGATGAACCAATGACCGTGAGCAATGAATGTGCTATAAAATTTACACAGTAAGTTAAAGGGTCAGTACTATATACTAAATAAAATGCTGTCACTTTCTGCAGCTGATCGCGCAAAAGTTGCAGTTTGGGGTTTTTCAATAAAGTATAATAATACACATAAATATGAATATCGTTTTGTAGATGAGTTGGAAGTCTATGAATGTGTATTTCTAAATCGTAGCGCAAACCCGCGTGTTATTAGTGCATATGAAGTTATTCCATGTACTGGCGAACAAGCTAAGCAAATTACTTATTATTTAGATAAGTGTATGAAAGAAGCAGATAATGACAGTTATGTAGTATCGCCAAATGATAAATGTGAAGTAAATGAGCCCAATAAAGTACATGTAAAACAGTCTATTCCACCAGAGTTTCTACATATGTATTCATAGGGACGGAGTATTATTGCTGAATTAATATTTGCAACTTATTAAGCATACTTTCCCGCGTTCTTGTAGAAACTCAACACACCCTCCTGGAACCCTGTCATACAAGAATCAGGGTAGTCCATGCGGTAGTTGTTAGTCTCCTGGCGGTAGTTGCCGACGGTTTCGCGCGGACGCCAGCCGTCCTTGGCGTAGCAACTGATGGCCGTCTCGCCCTTGTGGAACACGTCCTGCTCTGTGGGCCGGAGAACATCCTCTAATAGTACGTAGGGCTCGCCACCGACTTTCTTCACATCTGCAGGGCCGGCACGCGGTGCATCGGAGTCATTCAGGGATGCGGGGTTGAGTCCCTGGAATCCCTCAACGGACGGAAGGTGCGTGCTGGGATTGCCAAATCCCTCCCGTGCAAACGCTGGTTTGGGCTTGTACGTGGCGGGCGTGGGAGCACTAGCGGCAGCCGAATAGAGTATATAAAACAGCGCAAGGGCCAGTATTACCATTCCAGTAGGGCTTGTCTTCATTCTGCTGCGTATCTGCTAGGGGCACCTAAAAATTGATCTTGTGCGAAGCAATCTAAGGTCCAGCACAGATTCCACGTAGATACGACTCATGAACTTCATCAAATCTCTATTCGGTGCCAACAAGATTGCAACCAGTCCCTCTCTGACCCCCGAGCAGCTGAAGCAGGCAGTTGGTGAGCTGTTCTATCATGCCAATGCCTTTGACTTAGGCCAGTTTGGCCCCACAGCTGGCTATGAGATGATGTCTGTAAAAGGCTCCCGTGCGCGTATCTTCCTGGCCGGATTCGAGGAGGCCATGAAGCATGTAGAGAGCACGGAGGCAGTGCTCGATATTGCCGGCAAGGTACATGATGCGATGGTCGCAGCCTGGCGCGAGGTCCGCACGAACCAGGAGATCCACAGTGCGATGGAGCGTGAGTTCGAGTACCGCGTAGGTGCATACAGTGGGCTGACCGAGAAGGCCGCCCGTGCTGAGCCCATCTTCATCCTTCTGGCCATCCGTGAGCTCGCAAAGGCGACGACCGATGATGTCAGTGCTGGTTCTGTCGCCGACCGTGCGGATGCCCTGATGCTGGCAGCATACAAGGCCATGGAGTAAATACACTCACAAACAAACAAAACATCACAACTACCAAACACCTCTAATAGTACTATTATGGGTGTTTGGTATTTTCATACGGGACGTGGTAAAATTGACCCTGCGGTCAGCCAGGGACTTAAGGCACCCCCCAACCGATCCAACCTAAGTCCCAAGCCAGATGTCCAACACCAGCATGAACGTCATTAAACGCGATGGCCGTCGCGAAGAAGTCAGTTTCGACAAGGTCCTCCGTCGCATCCAGACGGCGGGCCGAGGCCTGGATGTCAATCCCGCCCTAATTGCCCAAAAGGTGCTCGCCCGTATTTATGACGGTGTCCGTACAAGTGAGCTGGACGAACTGGCGGCCCACTTAGCCTCCGCTGCGGCCACTGTGCAGCCCGACTACGGAACACTGGCGGCCCGCATTGCCATCAGCAATCACCAAGCGAATACACGTGGTGTCTTCTCAGATGTCATGCACGAACTCGCACATCAGGTCCATCCAAAGACCGGCGAGCCCGTGCGTTACATCTCGGAGGAGCTGGAGGCCGTTGTGGCTGCCCATGCAGAGGCTATTAATGCCCGCGTCGAGTACGAGCGCGATTTCCTCTTTGATTACTTCGGATTCAAGACACTGGAACGCGCCTATCTCCTAAAAGACAGCTCAGGGAAAATCCTGGAACGCCCACAGGACATGTGGATGCGCGTGGCCCTCGGAATCTGGGGTGCTGATCTCGAACAGGCCTTCCGCACGTATGACCTCATGAGCCAGAAGTACTGCACGCACGCCACGCCGACACTCTTTAATGCTGGCACACCCAACCCACAGCTCAGTTCGTGCTACCTACTTGCCATGGACGATGACAGCATTTCAGGCATCTACAAGACCCTCAGTGACTGTGCGAAGATCTCGAAGCACGCTGGCGGGATTGGCCTACACATTCACAATGTTCGCGCCAAGGGGTCGCTCATCCACGGCACGAATGGGACCTCGAACGGGATTGTGCCTATGCTTCGTGTCTTCAACTCCACGGCACGCTATGTTGACCAAGGTGGCGGGAAGCGTAACGGCTCTTTCGCGATCTACCTGGAGCCGTGGCACGACGACGTGGAGGATTTCCTGCGTCTCAAGCTGAACACTGGTACGGAGGAAGAACGCGCCCGTGACTTGTTCTACGCTATGTGGATGCCCGACCTCTTCATGGAGCGCGTGGAGGCCGGCGGCGACTGGACGCTGTTCTGCCCTGCGGAGGCCCCTGGTCTGGCCGACGTATGGGGCGCGGAGTTCAAGGAGCTGTATGAGCGCTATGAGCACGAAGGCCGTGGGCGCCGCAAGGTTCCTGCACAGCAACTGTGGTTCCAGATCTTGTCGGCACAGATTGAAACCGGCACGCCCTACTTGGTCTATAAGGACGCGGCCAATCGTAAATCCAACCAGCAGAACCTGGGGACGATTAAGAGCAGCAATTTGTGCTCCGAAATTGTGGAGTACTCTGATAAAAACGAAACGGCCGTGTGCAACCTCGCTAGTCTCGCCCTACCTGCCTACGTGGATTCCAAGAAGAAGACGTTTGATTATGCCAAGCTCCGTGAAGTGGTCAAGCAGCTTGTGCGAAACTTGGACCGCGTCATTGACATCAACTATTACCCGACACCCGAGACTCGCCGTTCCAACATGCGCCATCGCCCGATTGGTCTCGGCGTGCAAGGCCTCGCTGATGTGTTTGCGATGATGCGTCTGCCGTGGGAAGACCCGAGGGCTGCCGAGCTCAACCAGCGCATCTTCGAGCACATCTATTACGCGGCTGTAGAGACGTCTGTAGAGTTGGCCGTGGAAAAGGGCGCTTATGAGACGTTTGCTGGTTCTCCAGCATCCCGTGGCGAACTGCAGCCCGCATTGTGGGGTGTCACGCCATTGACCGAGGCAGACGGCACGCTGGACTGGACCGACCTCAAGGCCCGTGTCGTCCGTGACGGCCTGCGCAACTCCCTACTAGTCGCCCCGATGCCGACCGCGAGCACATCCCAGATTCTGGGCTATAACGAGTGCTTCGAGCCTTTCACGAGCAACATTTATACGCGCCGCACACTGGCCGGCGAGTTCATCATTGTGAATAAGTACTTGATGCGTGATTTGATGGCCTTTGACCTGTGGGACGAAACCATGAAGCAGAAGATCATCGCCCACAATGGATCCGTACAGGACATTGCGGAAATCCCGGATGCCCTGAAGCGCCTATACAAGACTGCATGGGAGATCAAGCAGCGAACGCTCATTGATATGGCGGCGGATCGCGGGGCGTTCATCTGTCAGAGCCAGTCACTGAACTTGTTCATGGCCGACCCGAACTTCTCCAAGCTGACGTCGATGCATTTCCACGCGTGGAAGCGCGGGCTGAAGACAGGCATCTACTACTTGCGCACGAAGGCACCCGCGGCTGCTCAGAAATTCACAGTGGATCCTGAGTTGCTCACGGCGATTGAAGCGGACAAGGCCAAGCGACGCGCCGAGGAGTTGGCGGCGGCAGAGGGGTGCTTGCATTGTTCCTCTTAGGGGAGCTGCGCTCCGCGCGTAGCGCGTTGGGGTTCGCACTGGTGCGAACCGCTTCCCCTATAACCCCTAGCCCTTGAATGAAAGCTTCGCATTCATGTCATAACCCCCCTAATAGTAAATAGTATAGTTAATATACATTAATAATAACTATATAATTATCTTAATGCGAAGCCTTTATTCAAGGGAGGGGGTTTAGGGGGTAGAGGCTCGCATATATGCGAGCCCCAACGCCTTCGGCGGACGGGACGTCCCCCTAGGAGTATGTGTGAGAAATACGTATAAAATACCACATCACTAAATAAGTATGGACGCAGCAGCCGAAGAATCGATGCCTGATCTCATGGACCGGCTCGGGGAACTTTTTGAGCACGTCGCGCAAAATCCAAATATGCCCACGCAAATCTACGACCTTTTTTCACTCATCAGCAAAATACTGTTTGAATATAAGGTCGCCTTAGAGTCCGGTCAGACCACTGGTTGGGCCGACAAGGTACAATTAGAGGATGGGTCGCCGGCCTTCCAGCCACACGAGGCGCGCATGCTCGAAAATTCCATTGCACCAATGGCCGACAATGTTCGCGCACTGTTTGCCGTTCCTGGTCAGACGGGTGGTGCGGGGCCAGCGGCTTCTGGTCCAGCCATAACAGCTTCTGGTCCAGCCTCTATCGCGGCTTCAGCACAAGCCCTTGCACGTACAATGAAGGACGACAGCAATCTCTCTCTCGATTACTTCGTGGAGGTCGTGGCCGAATACATCGACAAACTCAATACGACCAGTCGGCACATTGCCGAAAAGGCCGGCATTCTCCGCTTTGAGAAGGCGTTTCCAGTCATTCCCATTCCCACGCCATTCGCCGGCATTCCCCTACAAGTCCCTTCACGGATGCTTGTACTCGTACTCCAAGGGGTCTTGGAATTTTTACGGATTTCCTTTGCATTTTCGGAGTCACGTGGTGGCGTACTAGCCCGTATTTTCACGTCCATTGGGGCTGCACTAGTAGATGTGGGCAAGGGCGATTGGAAGAGCGCACTCTTTACTATTATAGGTGTATTCAATGGCCAAATGGTCGTAATAGGGGCCGTCGGTAAAATGATGGTGAAGATTTTGTCATTTATCAGCGACGACATTTCGTCCCAGCTCGGCTGGGCAGCCTACGACTCGGCGAAATCCTGGGTGGCTGGGATCTGGATTTTCGTATTTTCTGTATTTGCCCCTGTGCCCATCAGGATGCTAATAGAGACACAATTTGGTGAGCTCAATGGAATTATTGATACACTTAATGAGAAAATGGGCGAAACTGTGGGCGCCTTACAAGCAAATCCTGCGTTTAAATGTCATGATATTACTTGGGAAAAACAGGCACCTATTGATTTCTCGTCACTCGACCGCTTACAAAATCTGATGAATAACCCTGGATTTTATTGCAGTAAGGAAATACAGTCGCTCATTCATGGGCTGAAATCAAATCCTCCCGTGCGGATCATTTTGGAACTGCTCGGTCTGCCGACGACGGAGAAGGGAATTACACGTATGTGCGCGAAATTACCTGCTCATTTGGTCGGTCAGACCCTTGGTGCTACCCTAATAGACGGTCTGGAGCCTGAAGTGGTGCTGAAATCACCTAGGCCAGCTGGCTGCGAAGCTCCGCCTTCCGTGGAGGCTGTGCGGCAGACCCTTGCGGGTATTTTTGCCCCAGGGGTAAATCCTACACCCTAATAGGATTTTAAATTATTTACATCTAAGTTATAAATTATCTTAATGCGAAGCTAGATTTGAAGGGGGTGTGGGGGGCGTCAGCCCTCCACTTTCACCCCTGCAAGTCCATGTAGGAACACCAGCAAATCGCGGTCAAAGCCCCAGAAGCAGCTCACAGGTGCCTCCGCCGGCACCTTCCGTGAGCTCAAGTTGGCATCATGACTGAGTGCCACAATGATTTGCTGCGGCGGGATCTCTAACACCTCGCCCTCACGGCCGGCCAACCACGCCTCCCCTTCCGCAACATTTACGGATGGGAAGGCGCGCTCGCTCCAGAACGACTTATAAAACGCCATACTTGCCTCGCTCACGCGCGCCCCAAGAGCCAATCCCCAAGGCGGCACATTGACAGCCGACTTGCCGCTCATCAGATCATACATGGCCAGCATCGTCGCCGCCACTGCCCGAGGCTTGGCCGCCAGACCAGGCCCAAAGGCCCCCTTTGTGAGCCACGCCACGCGCCGGCGGAACGAAGTCGCAGGGTAGAAATCGTCGTCGTCCATCATCACCACAATGTCGTGTGCCGCCCGTTCAATCCCCGCATTCCGCTTCTCGCCAATTGGCGTCTTTTTTGCGAGCGGCAGGTAACTCACCGTAATCTCGGGATGGTCCGCCGCGAACTTCAGGATTTTATCCGACGCCGCCTTGTCCTGGTCGTCACTGTCCTCCACCACGAGCCACTCGATCTTCGCACGAGGATAGTCCGTCGTCAGTAAGTTGAACATCGGCAGGTCAATGAACTTCCGCCGGTTGTACGTCAGTGTCAGTACTGTAATCGGCGGACAATCCTCGGGCGTCAGCACAGGTGGCAAGACGCGCGCCCCGCGAACCTCATCCACACACCCTACTAGTCGCCCCACAGGCCCCTGTGCGCTCACAATGGACTCCTCCCAGCGCCCGCGTGCTGCCGTCTTGCGAATAAGCAAATCATCCGCATCATAGTCGTACAGGCGCAAAAAGGCCCGCTCGAGATCCGACCGCAGACCCGCCACATCGACCTCATACACTCCACTGCGAGCCCCCTCGCGAACTCCCAAGTAACTCACACCTGCGCCCTCGCTATCCCCGTAATAGTCCTTGAACACAGGTAGGCCAGTCATAAGTGCAAAGGCGCCAGCTCCCTCGGCCTCCGCCGCGGCATACCCGAAGCCTTCCCCACCACTTACAATTAGGTGTGCGGCGTGGTACTTCTGGAGACGCTGGAGCTCATCGGCGGGCAGCTCACGCACGGCGACCTCCACTGTGCCAGCCACGTGGGCCGCCGCGGCGGTCAGCCGAGCACCGACATCGGCGCGCGTGGTATAAATGCGCAGCTTCGGATCAGCGGGCCGCCAGGCAGCCAACACAGCCTCTGCCGCTGCGGCCTTTGTCTCGGAGCCACCGAGGAACGCCACAAAGCCGGCGGTCTTGCGATCGGGCAGGCTCGCGGCCGTCGCCGCCGCTGCCTTCTTGCCAATCTCCACGGCCCCCGCCGAACCAATGGACCAATGCACGCAGCACACCTTGTCGGCATGAGCGGCTCCCACAATCTCCCTAATAGTCTTCGCGGCAGTCTCGTCGCGCACCCACACCTGATCGAAGGAGGACAAGTAGGGAGTGTAGGCGGCTGGCTCATAATGCTCCAGATTGACCAGCAGGATATTTGTTGCAGCCCAAGGCACGGCCGAATACACGGGGTGCTCCAGGTGGAACTGGATGTCGGCCTGCTTGGGAGGCTCGCGGGGGTCCAGTAGATTCACAGGCCCAATACGACCCGCTGCCGCTGCACGAACAAGCTCAGACAACACTGCAGCATCACGTGCAAGACCGAACGTATTGGCCTTATTGTATATGATATTCACCTGTAATAGGGGCTGCTTAGAAGACTTAGAAGGCATATGCATATCACGAGCCTCCACCTTTTAAATAGGGGGACATACTGTCCGCCAGAGGCGTTGGAGCTCGCATATATGCGAGCTGCTACCCCCTTAACCCCCTCCCTTGAATAAGAGCTTCGCATTATTAAATATAGAGGAATAATAGTATGAGCTCCCCGCTCGGCAAACCAATACGGGACATAGGGTTTGTTTCGTGGAGCGACGAATTAGCCCCACTCGAGTACATGAAGGGTGCGCTGTGGAAAAAGACCATCGCCGCCGAAACACGTGCCTACAAGTCAGTTGCGGACCTACCTGCTGTGGCACAACAGGCCAAGAAGAACGAGGTGCAGCTACGGGCGGCCTGGAAGATGTTCGATCGTGATGTGTTCCAATCATGCGGTAACACAGTGAAGATCACCCCCGACAATGAGTGGTCCTGGAAAGGTGCTCCTATGAAATCGCGCCGGCGCTTTGAGGACCTGGATGCCCACCCCGAGTATGTATGGGAGATTCGCGACCTGACCGACGAGGCCGACAATTATGGGGCGCTGAAGGACCGCTGCGAACTCGGGCTTTACAAGCGCGGAGAATCCAAGCCCATCTGGACACGCCGTGGCGTTGGTACAGAAGTCGCAGTTATGGACGGCCGATGCTATTACACGCTCGTCAAGAATCTGCATCGGGCCTACGCGGTGGAATCGTGTTCCGCCATGACGGGCACCGACCAGCGCCAACATATGCACGAAGCCGCCGAAACAATCAACCTCACACTCCTAAAAGCCTCCCGTGGAGCGCTCTACGTGTCGGCTGAGGACTCAGGTAAGACGGCCTTGTATGAACTTCCTATGGACCCAGAAGGAAAGGCCATACTCCTCGACGCGGACTCGCATTCACAGATCCCCGTCGGTCCTGGTGCATGGATCGCGTTGGCAGCCGATGGATCCGCTGAATGCCGCGGAAAAGTCAGCGGCTGGCCCTTGCCGCCCCATGGCGAACCGACCTGGGGCGATTCAGAACGTGGCTTCCTACTCTCCTACAAGTTCGGTGCCAGCCATCTCTACGAATGGGGCCCGCGCAAGCTCAAGCTCCTCACTACCATCGACATTGGTACAATTGAGCCTGATCCATGGACCACATGGGAAAACACACAGGGCTATGATGACGCCAGGTTCTTCGTCGCCCCTTTGACTGCCGCACCTTACATACTCACAATCGACGCGGCCCATAAACAGAAGAAGGAACTGCTCGATGTCGGCCCCTATACACCCCTAATAGTCCATCGTGGAACAGCAAAGAGTCAGGACGGTACGCACGTACCGTATAACATCATGCGCCTGCAGGGTCATACAGGCCCGCCACCTGGCCTACTTGTATATGGGTACGGGGCCTATGGTGCAACAACGCCGACGCGGAAGGTGTGGGCACTCTGGGCTCCACTATTAGAGGCCGGTTGGACGGTGGTGTATGCGTATGTGCGGGGCGGTGGTGACGGGGGTGAGCCGTGGGCCGAGGCGGGGCGGCGCACTCGGCGCCTAAAAGCCGTGGAGGACTTCGAGGCGGTCATTGTGACTGCACAGAAGAGTACTGGGGTGCCGCCACAGCGCACCGTGATTTCGGGGCGGTCGGCAGGAGGTGTGCTAGTAGGGACGACGGTGGCGCGCCACCGTGACGGGGACCTAGTGGGAGCGGCATTCGCCGAGGTCCCCTACTTGGATGTACTGCGGACGACGACGAACCCGACGCTCCCTCTGACGACCATTGAGTATAACGAATTCGGCAATCCGCGCGAACGCTTAGAGGATTTGATGTCGGTGATGCGGGTGTCACCGGTTGATCAGGCAGCAGGCCGCGGCGCACCTGGTGTGTTTGTCTTATCCCGGGCCGGCGGAAAGGACACACAAGTCCTGGCCTACGAGCCGCTCAAATGGACATTGCGCCTGCGCGAAGGAGGTGGGGGCGAAGGCAAACTGTTCGCCTATGAGCCCGACGAGGGGCACTTTTACAGACGTAAGGCGGAGATCAAAGCACGGGCCACGGATCTGGCGATCCTGATGACCCGTTTAGACGAGCCGCTGGTGCGTGAAAAAATCGCACATATAGATATACAAATGGCCCGCTCTACTCGCTCTTCCACTCGTAAGGTTTCTGGCGGTCGTCGCCGCGTTGCTCGCAAGTCCCGCAAGGCTGGTCGCAAGGCCCGCAAGACCCGCAAGGCTTCACGCCGTTAGGAGACGTACCGTCCCCTAAACCCCTCCCTTGTGGAAAGCTCCGCCACAAGGGAATTTGGTGCGTAAATGCGCACACCAGTGCAATCACCCATAATAGTCCCAATTGTAAGCCATTCCTAACGTCTTACAATTGCAGAGCTGCCCGTTCATCCGCCTCGCTCAGTACAATCTGGCATGAGTCCTCCCCGCGCCTCTTATAGCCCCCAGCCGCCGCCCCGCCCCCATAAATGAACCGTTGCCTATGTTCCTCGTGTGGGTTGTGTTCCTGGAGCGCCGCCCGATGTTTGGCCGTGCCATAGCCCTTGTTGGTCGCAAAGCCAAACCGTTCCGCTGTCACGGGATCGCGCACACAGAAGTCGCGCACCCAATCATCGTGGGCCTCCTTGGCCAAGATGGACGCCGCCGCAATCGACAAGTAGGTCGCGTCACCATCTATAATAGTACATACCTCACCACCCTCATAGTTGCACGGTAGAGTCCCGTCAATGAGGAGACGTCCAGGCTTTGTCTGTAAGGCCTCCACGGCCCGCTCGAAGGCCGTCTGGTTCGCCCAAGTGACTCCGTGAGCATCCAGATCCGCGGCCATAACAGTCCCTACGCCCCAGGCGACAGCGAGTTCCTTAATCGCGGCGGCATATTCAGCACGGCGTTTTGGCGAGAGCTTCTTGGAGTCACGGAGTTTCGGCGCAAGGGCCCGCATTTTGTCAGACCAGGCAGCTTCTGCGGGAAGAATCACAGCGGCGGCCGTCAAAGGTCCCCAGAAACAACCCCGACCGGCTTCGTCAATTCCCGCTTCGAGGAGTTCATCTTGGATGTGGCGTGTGCGGAGTGTGATGGCTTGTGTTGTTGTGGTCATTGTGAGGGTGCTAGTAGGGCCCGTGGCGTGGTCCCCTCAATTTTAATCGGCGGAGGTAGTAAGATGGACAAGGTCACGTTACTATTAGGGATACTTATAGGGGTGGTCGTTGTGTTGTATTTTATACCTGTGTGGCGCGAATTTGCGCGCCCACTCGAAGGGTTTGAGGGATCGTCTTCTAGTGAGGCACCGCGTGGGTCATCGTCCTCGTTTGCACAAGGGTCTAGTTCAAGTTCTATGAAGATGGTCGCGGCACCTCCTGTGGCACCGGCGCCTGCACCAGCTTCTTGTCCTCCGCAGCCAAACATCGAGGATGCGGTGGCGAAGGCGATTTCAGATACGTTGGCACGCGTTGGCGGCGGCTCGGCCCGTAATAGGAAACCCATGAGCCTCGGTGCGTCACCGACAAATGGGGTGGGCACAGGACTCCCGTTGGCCGCACCCCCGCTCAACATGGAAGCCCTTATTACAATCTCAAAGTCCCTCATGGAGCCTGGTGTAAGTGCCGATTACACGTCGGTGCGCAAGGAATTTACGAACAAGTATGGCGCGCAGACGATGCTCCAGCCGACGGATTACGCCAGTGCATTCTTGATTTACATGGAGTACAGTAATTTCTACACGAACTTTTACAGTATTTTGGACGATGCCAATAAGGGTGTATTTAGGAAGGCGCCGATTGACCAGCAGGCGACTGCGATTTCGATGATCAACACGTTTGGCTTGGAGACGATGATTTACTTGCACCAGCAGCTGGATCCGAATTTTGAGGCGGATTTCGGCGATGAGTATGATATGGGGGCGGATACGGGAGCCGGCGGCAGTGGTACTTGTAAGGATAGTCAGGCGCTTATTGAGGAGCTCAAGAAGTGTTTAACTAGCAGCGACGTGAATTGCGTACAGAAAGTGTTAGAGAAGGCAAATCCCGATGGCGCACCAGGACCCGGTGGTGCTCCTGGCCCTGGTGGTGCGCCTGGGCCTGGTGGTGCTCCTGGGCCTGGCGGTGCTCCTGGTCCAGGTGGGGCTCCTGGTCCCGATGGTGTGCCTGGCCCCAAGGACAAGATCCCAGCCGTGGCATCCAGCTCGTACCAGTACGTACCCCCTCCGTCTATTCCAGTAGGGTCTTCTAGTTCGTATGGGTTGGTTATTCCGCCACCTGCGGCAGGTGGTATAACTGGTGGCAGCGGAAGTGGAGCAAGTTTTAAGGTGGGTACTGGCGCAGGTGCAGGTGCAGGCGAAGAAGAGTGTGCTGATGGTGACATAGAGGTGATTGTAAAACCGCCGCCGGCGGCAGCACAATCGAGTTGCCCGGTGTGCGACGGTTCGGGGTGCAACCTGTGCTCAGGAACTGGCTCTCCGAGCCTTGGCCAGGGGATGAACTGGAACTACATAACACCCCAGGTGTCCAAATGTAAGCCCGAGGAGCCGATTGATATGCGCTGGGGGTACTAAGATGTTGTTTTTTGTCGATTGATGTGATGTGGGCGTGTAATAGTATTATGCGATGTATTATTTTTTGAAATAATAGATAGCTTAATATAGAAGTATGACAAGCATTGCCGCTGGGTCAGTCAATTTGTATAGTACCTACATTGGTACGACTATAACAATCCAAAATGGCATATTGAATATGGGATACACTATACCATTCTTCTCATCGACACCTGATACAACATACATTGCGAATGGTGGTGCCACTGTAATGGAGTTACGAGTGATACCTGGTGTTACAGGTGTAGCAAATACGGTGAGTTTTGAATTTACATATGGTTCAACAAAATATTATATTAGGGCGCCTAATGCACCTAGTTCAAATATATATTTAGTACCTTCTATAGCAAGTGCTAGTGCATTCCAAATTTTAAATGGAGAGTCCTATATGTCAAATGCTACAACTATACCTACTCGTGTTGCTATACGTTTGTACGATACTTCTATATCATATTCTATATATTTTAATGCACTCTCAGGAGGCCTATTTTCAAGTGATAACAAATATGTAACATCTATGTCTATCTTACCTTTAACTATAACCGTGTTGTATCGTCCTCCTGCTGGCTCTTCGAGTTCCTCAGCAGCCCGTGTAATAGTCCCTACAGGCCCAGGTTCCTCGAGTTCTTCAGCAGCCCCTGTAATAGCCCCTACAGGCCCAGGCTCTTCAAGTTCTTCAGCAGCCCGTGTAACAGCCCCTACAGGCCCAGGCTCATCTAGTTCTTCGGCAGCCCCTGTAATAGCCCCTACAGGCCCAGGCTCCTCGAGCTCGTCTGCTGCGGCCCCGACAATTGGCTCTTCTAGTAGTAGTATGAGTAGTACTAGCTCGACAGCACAGACTCAATTAACATCAACCTACACGGTCCCTGAAGCGTATGTTGTCGGTTTCTATACTGGAACCACTTCGACATCAGTACTATTAACCCCTGCTGAAGTTATTGCTAATATCTTACCATTATTCCCTATTGGAACTCGTATTGCAACAGTCACTGATATATCAGGAGATAACAGCTGGAGAAGTGATGTTAATTTCACAGGTACAATTTTGGCTCCAACCAACGTGGCTGATAAATATGCAGTCATAAATCGTGGTACTGACACTGCTCCTGATTATATTAGTGCAGGTTCAGTGACGGCAGTTGGAACTACCCCTGCAGTTACAATCACTAGCCTACTTAATATTTCATCTACTACAAACTTATCAACTCAAGTTGTTACAACATCAGCAAGTAAGTATGTACTGTATGGCCCTAAACCGACGCGGGATACAACACAATTTAGTGGTGCAACCGATTTAACTAAACCGTATTATACAACTACGTCAGCACCTGTAATAGCTGGTAGAACAACTTCCATCGCTGTGTTACAAAATACAAAGAGTAATCCTACTACATACACGTGGAGTAAGAATGACAAGTTAGCAGGCATACTTAATGTTACATCTAGCAGTCAGTCAAATGAAGCGTATGTGGTCAATATATTTGGATACCCTACTAATGTTACTATTGCTACTATATTAACTGAACTAACAAGTAGTGCAAAGTTTGAACTTCCATGGGAAGGCGCTGCATCAATTGACGATCTAAAACGTCAGTCGGCAACCCGTGGATTTGTTGTAAATGGTAATTCTACAGCATACAAGACAACCAGTCCGTATTTGCCGTCAGGTAAAACATCGTATGGTAACAGTGCTATTAAAAGCTCATCAGGGGTTATAAGTGGGTTTAACTGGGGTACAAACACTATAACTTCTACAGCACCAGGTTCAAGCATTGGAGGTATTGTATTATACGGAAAAAAACCAACGTCTGGTAACTACCAAGTTACTGTGAGCGGTGTGCGCTATTTATTAAGCATAAACCCTTATAGTTACAAGGCTACCCCCACTACATCTAACCCAAACGCAGTAACCGCTGTAAATTCATATTACGATATTACAACAACGCAATTTCCTAATACATACCCCCTTGAAATCGAGTATGGGCTGATCTTAAATACAGCAACCAACAGTAGCACACCAGTTGCACAAACTGTTATAGACTATATAAGAGATAACTCATTTTTAGTAGGGGACTCACGGTTTATTCCAGTGAATAACAAAAATGTGCCACTGTACTTTATAAATACACCTACACCCCCTGTAGGGTCATCTAGTTCAGCGCCACCAACTATAATGGCAACGTTGGGTAAATTCGTGCATCCTGACGGGAGAACTACTGCAACCCTACCTGCGAATGTACCCATTTCATTGCACACCGATGGTCCTATTGCATTGAATGGCTGGGTAAATGTCCCACAGAAACTATTAGAGGCGTTTGACGGACCTTCTCGCACTATTACAAGTTTAACACAAGTGATTGAAGCCGGCCCAGATGCACTGAACATTGGCTCTTCAAGCTCTTCTGCGCGCCAAATTGGTTCCTCCAGTAGCTCCCTCTGGAGTCCGTTTGGGTCTTCTTCCAGTTCTTCTGCGCGCCAAATTGGTTCTTCCAGTTCCTCGGCTCTAACGCAGCTAGGTTCCTCAAGTTCTTCAGCTCCTGCAATACAGGTATTTTCAGGTAGAATTGAACCAGTTTCGCAGCCAGGTAAAGTATTGAATTCTTATGGGGGTCCTCTTCCATCTTTGGCTGAAAACTTTATATTTACTGATCAAAATATGGGAATTAATACTACTCATACTATAGGTCCTGCAATTGATGGAGACGTAAATGCTGTAAGTATTATGTCTCAACAAACAAATAGGTATATTATATTGGATCCAACAGGTACATATAACGTAAGGTTTTATAATACTTCGGATACTATATCTAAAGCAGTGTTTATTGTTAAAAAGTACGAAAATTCCTATAAATTTATTTCGAAATTTAATCAAAATTATGCATTAACTGTTCTATTTACTTATAGTAACTATCACTTGCGATCAGCCACTTTAAATGATACAAGTGACCAATTATTTAATTTAAGTAGCCCATTGGACCCGAAATTAGTAAGTGAAGTTGTAACTTCTAGGGGCTCTTCTAGTTCTTCTGCACGCCAAATCGGCTCCTCAAGTAGTTCAGGTGGGCTCCCTGGCATGGGCTCTTCTAGTTCTTCATTTAAGGGGTTCGCATCCTCGAGTAGTTCGTTTGCGCCGTTTGGCTCTTCGAGTTCCTCTGCAGCCCCTGTAACAGTCCCTGCAGGTCCAGGCTCCTCAAGTTCTTCTGCAGCCCGTGTAACAGTCCCTACAGGTCCAGGTTCCTCAAGTTCTTCAGCAGCCCTAATAGGTGGTCCATTTGGCTCCTCGAGTTCCTATGCTGCCATTGCAGGTGGTCCATTTGGCTCCTCGAGTTCTTCAGCTGCAACAGCAGCCCTAACAGGCAGTCCATTTGGGTCCTCGAGTTCGTCGAGTGTATCGACAGTATTAACCCAATTAACATCATCTTACACTGTCCCTGAGGCGTATGTTGTTAGCTTTTCTACTGCATATACACCTGCGGATGTTATTGCAACTATTTTACCATTGTTCCCATCTGGAACTCGTATTGCAACCCTTGAAGATATTTCTGGAGATAATTTTATGAGAAGCAGTATTACGTTTGAAGTATTGCCACCAACACAGCTAAACTATGCTACAATTAATAAGGGTACAGTTATAGCTCCTAATTATATTAACGCTATAACTGATAATTTCTCCCAGATCGTTCGTTTAAATGACATTGGTGCTAATACAAGTTTAACATCCAAGCCTGTTACAACAACATCATTTAAATATGCGTTTTATGGCCCTAAACCAACCAAAAATACATCACAATTTACAACTGCTGCTGCTACAGACACATATAATACAGTCCGCGGAACATCTATTACGATTAATGTATTACCATCGTGTATATCACATGATAATATACGTGTATGGAGTAAAAATGACCAGTTCCCCTCATTTGTGTTCCCAACGACTACAAATCCAGTGCCAGAAACATATTTAATACGATTGTGGTCTGCTGATAAAACAGTTCTAAATGCTGCTCCAGCAGTGCCATATAACACGTTTTTAAACAGTTTATATTTACATGGCCTAAGTAGTGATACACGCTATGCAACAAATACTGATATTACATCACAGTCTGCAACAATTGCATACACTGGGGCAGCAAACAGTATTAAATTTAAAAATCCTGATATCCCAGTATTAGGCCCTGGTGTAGCAATAAATACTTCTATATTTATGAATAATGGTGTTATGAGCACCATTAGATATGCGTCTGGTAGTGGGATTACCACTTTAACTAGTATAACATATAATGCCCAATCAATACTTTTATATGGAATAAAACCTGTACCAAAGTTTTATGTTATAAATATAAACAATCGGCGAGTGGGCCTTGATATTATTTACTATGATTCTACACGAGCATCATATAATAACGTGATTGAAAATTTCCCTAATAGTAATCCACTAGAAATCACATATAGTATATTGTTACAAACACCACCTATATCAGGATCGTATGATGGCAGTAGCATCATAAATTTCATTAATGATAACACTTTCACAATTGGGTCTATGAAGTACATAAATATTGCAAATAAGAACATCGCTGTATATACACGCCCTGTGCCTACACCAGCGCCTGGTTCATCATCGGCACAAGCGCCTGCAACTGCTGGAATATTGTCAAAGATTGTAGATGGTTTGTTATGGGACTACACGTTGGATGCAACTGGCTCAGTCATGAGGAACGGCTGGGACACTAGAGTCCCAGCATTACTGGAACTGTTTGCAAACCCTAGCTTGAATACACAGCAGCTATTAGAAAATGCAATAAATGGTAATATGCCAGTAGGGTCTTCCAGTTCTTCTGCAAAAACTATTGGGTCATCAAGTAGTTCTTGGTGGAATATATTTGGCTCCTCTAGTTCCTCGGCAGCCCGCGTAACAGCCCCTACAGGCCCAGGTTCTTCGAGTTCCTCAGCAGCCCGCGTAACAGTCCCTACAGGCCCAGGTTCTTCGAGTTCTTCAGCTGCAACAGCAGCCCGTGTAACAGTCCCTACAGGCCCAGGTTCCTCAAGTTCTTCGGCAGCCCGCGTAACAGTCCCTACAGGCCCAGGTTCTTCGAGTTCTTCAGCTGCAACAGCAGCCCCTGTAATAGCCCCTACAGGCCCAGGCTCTTCAAGTTCTTCAGCAGCCCGCGTAACAGCCCCTACAGGCCCAGGTTCTTCGAGTTCTTCAGCTGCAACAGCAGCCCCTGTAATAGCCCCTGCAACAGGCCCAGGTTCCTCAAGTTCTTCGGCAGCCCGCGTAACAGTCCCTACAGGCCCAGGTTCTTCGAGTTCCTCAGCTGCAACAGCAGCCCGTGTAACAGTCCCTACAGGCCCAGGCTCTTCAAGTTCTTCAGCAGCCCGCGTAACAGTCCCTACAGGCCCAGGTTCCTCGAGTTCCTCAGCAGCCCTAACTGGGGGTCCATTTGGCTCCTCAAGTTCCTCAGCAGCCCTAATAGGTGGTCCATTTGGTTCCTCTAGTTCAGCAATCGTGTATCCACCACCCACACGCGCGCTTTTATTTAATACATCTAGGCCAGACTATTATGAGGTGTATGTGATTACTGGTTTGTATGCGTTTGATTCTAGGACAACACCAGTAACTAACTACACTAATTTACCAATTGATACAGTTATTAGATTTATGAACGCATATTTCCCACAAACCACCAAAATAGCATCAACTAGTGACTTAAGCCGCGAAGTAGATTTAGGCGTACTAACAAACAATACAGTTTCCTCGGTTGTAGCATATGATGAATTGTCTGGGCAGTACAAGACATATGCTAATGTAGCAGCATTGCAAACTAACACATCATCATCAGTTGCAACAACAGCAAAAGAGATTGTATTATATGGTCCTAAATTGAGAGCAACTATTAATTATCCTGGTAATACTATAAATTCAATAACAGTACCATTTGAAGGTTTATCTTATAAGTTTTGGGTATCATTCAATAAGGAACCAGTACGGGACCCTACTAATAGTAATAATACAACAAATGTGATAGAAAATGGTATATATAGTTCATTGGCACGTTTGCAGTCTGGAATGGGCTCTTCCAGTTCCTCCGCGCGTCAAACCGTGGTCCCTCCATTTGAGGAACCCGTTGGCTCTTCCAGTTCTTCCATGGCCTCCTTCTTCTCCAGCCTACTTGGTACTCCTCCCACACCATTTGGCAGCTCATCGTCCGAGCGCAAGGAGTTTTCCAGTTGGAATGTACCCATTATTGAACCAACCCCTGTTGCGCAAAGGCCAGTCGCAAGTTCAAGCTCCTACTTCGGCGGCCTACCTGGCTTTGCCCCAGAGCCGCAGCCTGAGTTTGCTCCTGAGCCTGAACCCCAGCCCCAGCCCTCAACTTCAATCCCCACCCTCTCAGACCAGCTGTACCCCGTGAGCTTCACTAACGGATCCTCCATTAAGCCTACAGACATTAACGAAATCATCACCGCCCTCGAGAATAACGGAATCTCTAACATCAGTGTCGGCACCACAGAAGACCTCTTAGTTGCCACCAAGTTCGGTCTCAACTGGTGCTACCCTTCATACATCATAAAGAGCATCAATGAACCGACTGTCCTTACAATCTTCGCCGCGTCCCAGCCAGGCAAGTGTGGTGCAAATAGCCAGCGCCAACTCATCAAGGTGGTCCCTACAACACAGTACGATCCCGCTTATGTGTTCCTGTTCGGTCCCAAGCCGACGCCCGAGTACAGCTCAGGTGCAATCAAAACTGCATCTGGCCGCGCACTCCAGATCAACAACTTCTACGAGCCTATTACGGGTGCGAGTGGGTTCCGCAATATGCGCGAGCGGTTTGTCGATGCGACCACATGTTACGACGCCCTCGCCTGTACAAACACCACCGTTCAGGCCGCTGTTAGCACACAGACTCTAGCCGCCCCCCTTAGTGTCACAGTAGATACTGCTGCAGCCTCCCAGACTGGTACTGGATCAGGCTCCTATGCGGTAATACCCGCACAGACGCTTGCGGCGCCGATTGTTCTCACCACTCAGAGTACCGTGACACCGTTGGCAGCTGCAGAAATCCCTGTGATCCCTGCTGCCCAGATGCCACAATACACGTCCTACTACAAGCCTACCCCACGTGGATCCTCCTCGTCGGCCGCAAAGGCAGCATCTGCGCCTGCGCCTGCGCCTGCTGCAACAAAGCCGGCGGCAGCAACAGTGCCTACCACACAACCAACACAGACAATTATAAACAATATTGTTAAGTCCTCACCAGATTACCAGGCCCTCCGACAGGAGCTCGCCTCTGCAAAACGTGATTCGCAGGCTGCACAACAGGTCGCCAAGCAGGCCCAGGTCGTCCAGTATGTCCAGGCACAGGCCCCTGCTGCGGCTGCTCCTTCGTTCTACGACCCCAATGCAGGCTTCTTCGCCAATCTGTTTGGCGAGTTCCTCCATGATGCGAGCCGGCTCCTGAAGGGCTTCCAGGCCATTTGAATCTCCTAAACCGCTAAGTAAAACCCGGCCTAGGGACTATTAGAGAATGAATAACAAACTATAGTATGGATTCACTACAGCAGTTTGTTAGTTCTGCATATCAATGGATATCAGCCTTACTTGTTGGACTTGTAGGAGTGTTGTTGAGATATATTCGACCGGCACCGACGCCTGCGGAACCAGACAGCCAGCTAGAGGCAGAAGCCCAACCCCAACCCCAACCCCAACCCCAACAAATTCCCAAACGGCCAGTTCCTCAAGAGCAACCACGCACATCTAATAGTCTTGACAAGGAGTTGCAATCGAAGCTCGCACATCGCCGTGGAGCAATGGCCGAATATACGCGACCGAAATACGAAGTCCGTGAGTGGTAGGCTGCAGAGCCCTCTACCAATTTCTAGCGCCACAACAGTTAGATATGCAAGGGGCGATTCTCTTTTTCTTATTATTGTTCGCCGTCTTCTTTGCTTATAAAGTGTTCCCGACAGTGGGACTGCACATATACACGAAGACGGAGCCACAGGTCGAACCCGAACCCGAGCCCGAGACTGCATCTAGCGAGGCCTTCGTAAATCCCATCCCGTGCCCGCTGCCCAGTGACCCCCCTGGGTCCATTCCGACGGCGACCTACGGTGGAATGCCTGATACAATCCCTCGGCCGGCCATGGATCCGACACTGGAGCCGACGACACGTGCCCGTATCATGCAGACCCTCGACGATCTCCGTGGGTTCTTGAATTTTGAGGGCGACCAGTTGGAGGAGAAGTCAGATCCGAACATCCAGCTCCCACTCTCCACCCTAAAAGCCGATACACAGATGGTCACGAACGAGGTCATGGTGCTCCAGCGGAATCCTGGCCTGCGCCCGACGATTACGGAGCGACAGATTGCCGAGATCGAGGCGAACCTGGACTACTTGCGCCAGGCATGGCGGCGGTTCGCGGGCGTAGGGGCTGTTGAGACCACGCCACCTAAGACAGAGGGCTTCATGGAAGGTTTTACGTCTTCATCGTCCTCTTTTACGCCTACCGCCGTTGGTGTAACACCACCCCCTTATGGTTCATCTTCGTCTTCCTATGTCGCCCAAGCATCGACCCCAGCTCCAGCTCCAGCTCCTGCTCCCTTCGGCTCTTCATCCTCCTTCTCGGGCTCCTACACAGTCACGACCGCGGACCGCAAGGCAACCAAAGCGGAGTTAGAAGAATTCAGTACGAAACTCTATGGTGAGCTCACACGACTCATCAACACAGGCGCCACAGATGACATCACGAAGGGTCGCATTGCCTGGCTCGAGAAGACTTACACATATATCAAGGATCTCCTGTACAAGATCGACACTAAGAAGATCAAGATGGAGGACGTTACGATTATGAAGTCGTCCATTGACGCAGCCTTCAAGGCTTTAACAAGTGCAACTGGTTCGCTGCCGACAATTATGCAGCAGAGCACAATCCCTTCCTGGCTCAACAATCTTCTCAGTGGCGGCTCAGCGGACGATCCCGAGACGAAGAAGCAGATGGCCGATGCTCTAGCAAACTACGCGAACAACTTTGCGAACAATTTTAGTTGGAACGTTGATATCGGTCTCGGCTACACTGCACCGGCTAAGGAGAAGGCCATGGCGTCGTATTATAACAGCCGTGGTGCGGAGGGCCGTGGGCACTCATCGGCGGTCAATTCGGGCCTGAATCTGACGTACGCCGGCGATGGCGCGGGCGTGACTCCCGATGGATCCGCAGATGGGACTGTTACGGATGAGTACGGGCGCCAGCCTGGGGAGCGCTGTGCCAACGACTCGGCTGCACGTTTCGATTGGAAGAAGCGCAGCCGCGAGATCTGTAGTGCCGTCAAGGCGCGCGGGCTCGAACCGACCGACTACGGGTGCATGCCTGATGGCGTGACGGTCAGTGCGGACTTCAGCTACAAGGGTTACGCGAAGATGGTGTGCCACCGCCTGTCGGCCAACTACGACCCTGGCTTCGGCTACCTCGTGGGCTGCCCACCGGCGGATTGGCGTGGCTGGTAGGGGAGATTCCATCTCCCCCTAAACCCCCTACGGAGTTAAATACAGTGGTCCCTAGCGGGACCACACACATTCTTATCTCGTAGATGTCTCCAGTGCAACACCCAGCACCCTTAATAGCCCCATTATAATTATAATAAGAAAGTCCTATTATAATTATATCAAACGCACCTACACCAAACACACCCCTAATAGCCCCTACCGTGATTTCCGTAATTTGCTTCGCGACTGACGTGATCGTCTCGGCCGCCGGCGCTTCCCTCCATGCGCCCCGCCAGTATTTTTCCGTGTAGTATTTCGCGGCGTAAATACTCGTGCATTTAGTCCGCGAACATTGTATAATAGGACAGGTCTATTATGGTTATTAGATATAGGCTCCTCTAATAGCGGCACATAGCGTGGCGGATATACGTCAATTGTAAGTGGTGCGCCGTCCCGTGGTACAAACCGAGAATTACCTGGGATCACAAATTCGTTCTCATACTTGTACGTCACAATCCCCGCAGCATCGTAATACTTTGTGAAATCCAAATACCGAACTCCAGGATGCAAATACAACGTAAATACGCGCCCCTCCGCCGCGTTTCTGGCAAATCCTTCCGCCGCCGACCTGCTCTTGCTCACCGAAATCAACGGAGTTTTCATAAATTCAGCAAAATCTTGCCCTCTATACACTCTAAATGTCTCCCTAATAGTATCCCAGTGGTCCAAATACCGCACTAGGCAAGCCTTGGTCACTTCTGGATCTACGACATCCGCTCGTATATAGTCTTTTATGCAACGCAACATTTCTGGCGGTAAATCGCCCATAATAGCTTACTATTAGGGGTGTGCGAATTTTGTGCCGAATACACAGAATGAAGGTCACACCGACGCACCTTGTGCTAATATTTCTCGTCGGGTATCTTGCCGGCCATATATTGCGCCCCTTCGTGCGTCGCGAGGGTTTCTCCGGCGACTCCTCTACACCCGTCTGTGGGACTTGCAACGCGTCTCTGACAAAGTGCGGCTGCGGTGCGAGCCGGCCCATCTGCCCTCCTTGCCCTCCCGCGAAGATGCCCGATATGAGCCTGTATGTCCTGAAGTCGTCCGTGCCGCCGTGCAAGAGCTGCCCTGATCTGAGCAACTACATGCTGAAGACCGAGTGCCCGCCCGTCCCCGACCTCAGCAACTACGTGCTCAAGTCGTCCATCCCCAAGCAGCAGCCCGTTATCCTGGACTGCAGCAAGTGCAAGGCCCCCAAGGGTGAGTGCCCTCCTTGCCCTCGCCCCCGCTGCCCCGAGGTGAAGTGCCCTGAGCCGACCAAGTGCCCCCCTTGCGCCCCTTGCGCCCGTGCTACTTGCCCCCAGACGAAGGTCAAGTGCCAGGCCCAGGAGATCGACAACGACCGCGTACGCCCTTACCTCGCGCCCCTGTCCATGCCTGGATTTGGTACCTCATAGGGGGGGAGCGTCCGCCGAAGGCGTTGGGCCTCACACTTGTGTGAGGCGCTACCCGCTCCCCCTTAACCCCCTACGGAGTTAATCAGGTTTATTGAACCAACGGTATTTAATTTGACCTCTCCCGCCTACACAAAATCCTATTAAGGTCCGCAGCAAACACACCCTAATAGTATTCCCACTCAAACCCCATAAAACCGCCCCTACAAGTAATATGGATACCCGTTTCTGGGGCCCGCCCGCGTGGAAACTTCTACATACACTCGGGGCATCCTACGATCCCACCAAACAGCGCACAGCAATGGCCAAATACCTCGAGCTACTTCCCTACGTGCTCCCGTGTAAATTCTGCCGCGCCAACCTAACTGCCCATTATGAGTCCCATCCACCGGCCCTCGCCTCACAGCCCACCTTCGAGCGCTGGCTCTACGATCTCCACGGCGCCGTAAGTTCCACCCTAAAAGCCCAAGGACAGGCCATCACTCCAGCCCCGACATTTGCCCACGTGAAAGACTATTACGCGGCTTTGGTGCCGACCCCGACAAACCCCGTGCCGTTCCCCGCATGGGATTTCCTCTACGCTGTCGCACATACCCACCCGCTCGTCCTGGAAGAAACACCGATTCCCGATGCTCCTGCATGCCAGGGAGCATGTGATCACGAGAAGAATCGCTGGAATAAGCTGTCGCCGGCACGGCGGTTCCACTATTGGCAACAGTTCTGGAAGGCACTTCCGGCTGTCCTGCCTCCCTACTGGGCCGCGGCCTGGGAAGCGGCCACCGAGGCCGCCGGCCCATACAACCCTAAAAGTCGCCGGTCGGTGGTCGCCTGGCTCTGGCGGGTTCGCTGTGGGATCGAAGGAGACAAGAACGATCCCTACGCAGATGTGTGTGGGCGCCTGACGTATTATTCTAGTGGCTGCTCTACAGCTGCATCGGCACGCACGAAGACTTGTAGGAGGAGCGTGGCAGCAACGCGCAAAGTAAAACATAAGCCCCAGACCAAGTAGCTAAGATGGAAATGACCGATGCGTGGTTGGGGCTCCAAGTATGGCAATGGATCATACTGGCCTTGACGGTATTTGCCTGTATGAACTATTTATGGAGTGTGATTGAAAGTCGTTTGGCTGCGCCGCCTACAGAGGGATTCCAGGGGGCCCGATCTTCGGCTGCAGATGAGTCCAAGTACGAGTGGATGGATACAGCGGCTCTCTATGACAACTTCTATTGTGACTTGTACGACAAACTTGTACAGGGTGAGAAGCGGACGTTGTTAGAGGCGAATTTGTTGAAGGGCGAGTGGGAACAGGCCACTCCGACGCTACCGATTCAACAGTGGCGTGTCCTGGACGTGGGCTGTGGGACTGGTATCCTGACGGCGGCCTTTGCGAAGATGGGCGTGCAGTTGGTTGTAGGCTTGGACCGGTCCGAGGCGATGATTCGGCGTGTGCGCTCCGTGACGATCCCTGCCACCACCCTAACTGATCAACAGAAGGGGGCCATTGAGTTACGATTAGGGGATGTTGCGGATCTTTCGGCGGCACGGGAGGCAGAATTTACGCATGCGGCAGTGATGTATTTTGCTGTGTATTACGTTGAAGACAAGGTGAATTTCTTCCGTAATTTGGCATATTGGGTCGCACCTGGGGGCGCCGTGTCGGTGCATGTGGTGAATAAACACAAATTCGACCCCATGCTGGAGGCTGCTGCGCCGACCGTATTTTCGCTGCAGAAATATTCAGATAAGCGTATTTTGAAATCCCAGGTGGCATTTGATGCGTTTGACTATGAGGGTGATTTCGATTGCGATGAGACGGGGGCGGGTGCAGAGTTCAGGGAGACGTTCCGTTTCAAGGATGGGTCGGTGCGGCGGCAGAAACACACGCTGTTCATGCCCGAGATTGCGGCTATAGTGGAGGCTGCTCAGACGGCGGGATGGCAGTACAGAGGGTATGTAGATAATGTTGCGACGGGATTCGAATACACTTACACCTTGCTATTTACACACTAGGGGGACGTGCCGTCCCCCATACCCCCTCCCTTGAATAAAGGCTCCGCATTAAGGGCCTACCATACCTAATCTGCTACAATACATTCTAATAGTATTTTTTTAAAAAACAGTAATTGTTTCATATTAACGGTAAAATGCCGCTAATGCGAAGCCTTTATTCAAGGGAGGGGGTATGGGGGACGATACGTCCCCCAATTCTTCCGTGGAAGTATTAGGTTGAAAAATGTCGCTAACGCCAGGCATGATTTTGGCAATCAATCTCCCGCAAGGAGATTTGAATGCCCTCATAGGCCCTCCGGGCTCGACTGGCTCCACAGGTCCTGTGGGCTCTGCGGGTCCGATTGGTCCTACTGGTGCAACTGGTGATGGAGGTACGGGTATGACCGGTTTAACGGGTTCTACTGGCCAAACTGGCGAGACAGGTGTTTCTGGTACAACAGGTAACACTGGTGCAACAGGATCGATTGGCCCTACAGGCGAGACTGGTTTAACCGGCCCCGCTGGTTCTACGGGAGCATCTGGACAGACTGGTCCTACTGGTCAGACAGGCACAACAGGCTCTACAGGTACCACAGGTTCAATTGGCCCAACTGGGCAGACAGGTACTACTGGTTTGACTGGTTCTACTGGACAGACTGGTACAACAGGTCTAACAGGTCCTACTGGACAGACTGGTACAACAGGCTCTACGGGTACCACAGGTTCAATTGGCCCAACTGGGCAGACAGGTACTACTGGTTTGACTGGTTCTACTGGACAGACTGGTACAACAGGTTTGACAGGTCCTACTGGACAGACGGGTACAACAGGCTCTACAGGTACCACAGGTTCAATTGGTCCTACAGGTGAGACTGGTATTGCAGGTAACACTGGTGCTACAGGTATGACTGGCCCCACAGGTCAGACGGGTACTACGGGTTCAACGGGCTCTACTGGTTCAATTGGTCCTACGGGCCAGACGGGTACAACCGGTAACACTGGTACCACAGGTTTGACTGGTTCTACTGGACAGACTGGTACAACAGGTTTGACTGGTTCTACTGGACAGACAGGCACAACGGGCTCTACAGGTACCACAGGTTCAATTGGTCCTACAGGTGAGACTGGTATTGCAGGTAACACTGGTTCTACAGGTCTGACTGGCCCCACAGGCCAAACTGGTACTACAGGCTCTACGGGACCTACTGGGCAGACTGGTACTACAGGCTCTACTGGCTCTACAGGCCAAACTGGTACAACAGGCTCTACAGGTCCTACTGGACAGACGGGTAATACAGGCGAGACGGGACCTACTGGGCAGACTGGTACTACAGGTATCCCTGGTCTCCCTGGTACAACTGGTACAACTGGCACAACTGGCACAACTGGCTCTACTGGTGCAACAGGGGCTGCCTATTATGGATTGTCATCATCAGCTGTAATAGATCCCTATACACAAGATCCAGTTCAACTTACAATTTATGCAAATCTGCCATTTACTGCTAACAACTTTGTACTTGTAACAGATCAGGCAAATCCGTTTGTAAATTACTTTTATGGGTACGTCCAGAGTTATAACACAAATACTGGTGTTATTAATATAACCAATATATTACACGTGAATGGTACATATACAATTTCAACATTATATAATGTAAGTTTGGCTGGTGAATTTGGTTCCACAGGTGAGACTGGTTCCACAGGTGAGACTGGTGCCACAGGTGAGACTGGTGCCACAGGTGAAACTGGTACTACAGGCGAGACTGGTTCCACAGGTGAGACTGGTTCCACAGGTGAGACTGGTACTACAGGTGAGACTGGTTCCACAGGTGAGACTGGTTCCACAGGTGAGACTGGTTCCACAGGTGAGACTGGTTCCACAGGTGAGACTGGTTCCACAGGTGAGACTGGTTCCACAGGTGAGACTGGTACTACAGGTGAGACTGGTTCCACAGGTGAGACTGGTTCCACAGGTGAGACTGGTACTACAGGCGAGACTGGTTCCACAGGCGAGACTGGTTCCACAGGTGAGACTGGTTCCACAGGTGAGACTGGTACTACTGGTGAGACTGGTGCTACTGGTGAGACTGGTGCTACTGGTGCGACTGGACAGACAGGTACAACAGGTATTCCTGGCTTACCAGGAACTACTGGCACAACTGGTAGTACGGGTCCTACTGGCGCAACGGGAGCTGCCTATTATGGCGCCTCATCTGCTACCGTTATCAATCCTAATAGCCCTCCTGTGGTTCTCACAATCTACACCAACCTCCCCTTTACAGCTAACAACTTTGTACTTGTGTCAGAGATTGCGAATCCATTTGTGAATTACTTTTATGGGTATGTACAGGCGTATAATAGTGGAACTGGACAAATAACAATTGGTAGTATTTCACACATTAATGGTACATTTGGTTCATCTACAACTTATAATGTAAGCTTGGCAGGTGAGTTTGGTTCCACGGGTGAGACTGGTGCTACAGGTGAAACTGGTGCTACAGGTGAGACTGGGCCCACGGGTGAAACTGGTAATACAGGCGAGACTGGTACTACAGGTGAAACTGGTGCTACAGGTGAAACTGATAACACAGGTGAGACTGGTGCTACAGGTGAAACTGGTAACACAGGTGAGACTGGTGCTACAGGTGAAACTGGTAACACAGGTGAGACTGGGCCCACGGGTGAAACTGGTAATACAGGTGAGACTGGTGCCACGGGCGCCATAGCTTCGCCATTCTTAATTGACTCAAATAATCCTCAAATCGAAATACTATCGGCATCATCTATTACAGGCATTTTAACAACTGGTAATGATGGGTGGAAGGGGCGAGCATATAGTGCAGCTTTCTACACTGGTCCATGCACAGTAACATTTAGTGCCGATAGTAATTACGTATTTGTCGGTTTATCGACAAACCCCACATATAATAGTCACGATGTTAATGGTTATTTTAATGCAGCATTTTATGTCGATACCTCAAATGTTTTGCGGATCAAGTATATTGCATCAGGCGATCAACAACAAGTTGTTGGCACATGGGCTCCAGGTGATTTATTCCAAATCACATATGATGGTCTTGTGACAGCGTATTTCATCCATAATGGTAGTTTAGTGGCAACAAAAACGATTGATGCACCATCTGGTCCTATGTATTTAACAGCATCAATCTATACTGAAACTCCAGTCACGCCAGCACCTAGTGTAACTTTGACACAACTTACATTTAGTCCTGTTGGCGCATCAGGTGCATCTGGTGTAACTGGTACCACAGGCGAAACTGGTACCACAGGAACTACTGGCGAGACTGGTACTACAGGATCCACTGGTGAGACTGGTATAACGGGCCCTACAGGCGAGACTGGTACTACTGGTAGCACAGGCCAAACGGGCACAACAGGTATCCCTGGCTTACCAGGAACAACAGGTACAACAGGTACCACAGGCACAACGGGAGCTGCCTATTACGGTGCCTCATCTGCTGCCGTTATCAACCCTAATAGTCCTCCCGTGCTTCTCACAATCTACACAGATTTACCTTTCACTGCAAACAACTTTGTGCTTGTATCAGAGATTGCTAATCCATTTGTGAATTACTTTTATGGGTACGTACAGGCATATAACAACCTTACAGGGCAAATCACAATTGGTAGCATTTCACATATTAATGGCACATTTGGTTCATCGACAACCTACAATGTAAGCTTAGCTGGTGAATTTGGAGCTACAGGTGAAACTGGTAACACAGGCGAGACTGGTAACACAGGCGAGACTGGTGCTACTGGTGAGACTGGTGCTACTGGTCCTACAGGTGAAACTGGTAACACAGGTGAGACTGGTCCTACAGGTGAAACTGGTAACACAGGTGAAACTGGTCCTACAGGTGAGACTGGACCCACGGGTGAGACTGGCCCTACAGGTGAGACTGGTCCTACAGGTGAGACTGGTCCTACAGGTGAGACTGGACCCACGGGTGAGACTGGTACCACGGGTAACACAGGTGAAACTGGTACCACGGGTAACACAGGTGAAACTGGTACGACGGGTAACACAGGTGAAACTGGTACGACGGGTAACACAGGTGAGACTGGCACTACAGGTTCCACTGGTCCCACAGGTCAGACTGGTACAACGGGTATCCCTGGCTTACCAGGGACGACTGGTACAACAGGTACCACAGGCACAACGGGAGCTGCCTATTACGGTGCTTCGTCAGCTGCCACCATCAACCCTAATAGTCCTCCTGTGCTACTAACAATTTACACGAATTTACCTTTTACTGCTAATAACTTTGTACTTGTGTCAGAGATTGCGAATCCATTTGTGAATTACTTTTATGGGTACGTACAGGCGTATAATAGTGGAACTGGACAAATCACAATTGGTAGTATTTCACATATTAATGGTACATTCGGTTCATCTACAACTTATAATGTAAGCTTGGCAGGTGAGTTTGGTTCCACTGGGGAAACTGGACCTACTGGTGAGACTGGTAATACAGGCGAGACTGGTCCCACAGGTGAAACAGGTACCACGGGTAACACAGGTGAGACTGGTACTACAGGTGAAACTGGTAATACAGGCGAGACTGGTACCACGGGTAACACTGGGGAAACTGGACCTACTGGTGAGACTGGACCTACTGGTGAGACTGGACCTACAGGTGAGACTGGACCTACTGGTGAGACTGGTACTACAGGTGAGACTGGTGCTACAGGTGAAACTGGTAATACAGGCGAGACTGGTACCACGGGTGAAACTGGTAATACAGGCGAGACTGGTACCACGGGTAACACTGGGGAAACTGGACCTACAGGTGAAACTGGTACGACGGGTAACACAGGTGAGACTGGTACCACGGGTAACACTGGCGAGACTGGTACCACGGGCGAGACTGGAGCTACAGGTGAGACAGGCCCCACTGGTCAGACTGGTACAACAGGTATTCCTGGCTTACCAGGAACTACTGGTACAACTGGTACCACAGGTCCTACTGGCACAACGGGAGCTGCCTATTACGGCGCATCATCTGCAGCCACAATCAACCCTAATAGTCCTCCTGTGGTTCTCACAATCTACACCAACCTCCCCTTTACAGCTAACAACTTTGTACTTGTGTCAGAAATTGCTAACCCATTCTTGAATTACTTTTATGGGTATGTGCAGTCTTACAACGCTGGTACAGGACAAATCACAATTGGTAGCATTTCACACATTAATGGTACGTTTGGTTCATCGACAACCTACAATGTGAGCTTAGCAGGTGAATTTGGCGCTACAGGTGAGACTGGTGCTACTGGTTTGACTGGTTCCACTGGAGAAACAGGTAACACAGGCGAGACAGGTACCACTGGCGAAACTGGCCCTACAGGTGAAACCGGCCCTACTGGCTCAACTGGTCCCACAGGTTCCTTCGAATTCGTTGGTGTGACCGCCGGCACAGTGTTGTATTATGACGGTGCAGGAGTAACTGGGTCTGAGTTCTTCCGTTTCGACCCATCCGTTGGCGTTTCAGGCGAAGTGATCATCAATGGTAAGCTCACCGTCGATGGCCTCATTGACCCTATTGGTTTAGTCCTGGCACCGACTGCGACAAACCCGAACCCTGGCGTAACTGGCACAGTGTGGTTTAACTCTGGTGACAACTCACTGTATGTAAATGATACAGCATTATCGACTGGTGGCGCAGGTCCCACAGGTGCAACCGGTGAAACAGGTCCCACAGGCGCACAAGGGCCCGCCACATTTGATTGGGGTACCACAAACGTCACCTTATTGTCCATGACGGAACTCGAAAAGACATCGGGTGGGGATGCTTGGAATGCCGGCGCTTGGTCTATACAGGGATACAGTCGTGCATGCTATGCCACCATGAAGCCCGAGCAGATCGATAAGGGAATTATTTTAGGCCTAGCTGAATCAGTAGCAAGTGTCAATTACACAAACACAAATTATGGCTTGTACGCTGGTGATGACGGTAATATGTACATTTACGAGTCTGGGTCGCTCGTATCATCGCACGGTGCTTATTCAACAGGCGACCAATTCACTGTCTTGTATGATGGGTCGTATGTCCATTACATCCATAATAGTACAACCCTGCGATCTGTAGCACGTGTAATAGGAAATGCCCTGCATCTTATGATGAATTTCTATACAGCTGGTGGAAAGGCGGATAATGTCCATTTTGGTCCTATGGGTCAATCAGGATCTGGATCAACAGGTGCAACTGGCGAGACAGGCCCTACAGGCGAGACTGGCACAACTGGCCCTACTGGTGAAACTGGTACCACAGGTCCTACGGGCGAGACTGGTACTACGGGTCCTACAGGCCAGACTGGTACAACTGGTATTCCTGGCCTTCCAGGTACAACTGGTGAGACTGGTACTACAGGTCCCACTGGTGAAACTGGTACCACAGGTCCCACTGGCGAGACTGGACCAACAGGTGAGTCTGGTGTCACAGGCGAGACAGGCACAACAGGAACAACCGGCCAAACGGGTACAACTGGTATCCCTGGTTTGCCAGGGACAACTGGTACTACAGGTACGACAGGCACAACAGGAGCGGCCTATTATGGCGCCTCATCTGCTGCCGTTATCAACCCTAATAGTCCTCCTGTGGTCCTCAATATTTACACAAATCTCCCCTTTACAGCAAACAACTTTGTACTTGTAACGGAAATAGCAAATCCTTTCGTGAATTACTTTTATGGGTACGTTCAGTCTTACAATAATGGGACTGGGCAAATTACAATTGGTGATATTTCACACATCAATGGCTCATTTGGTTCATCGACTACCTACAATGTAAGCTTGGCGGGCGAATTTGGCTCGACAGGCGAGACTGGCCCCACGGGCGAGACTGGCCCCACGGGCGAAACAGGTCCCACAGGCGAGACTGGCCCCACGGGCGAAACGGGGCCAGCTCTTGATATCATTGGCTCAGGCACAGGCTCTATCCTCGTGAATGGCCCCACGGGCTCTACTGCAGTGTATTACAGTGATATTTTCCAGGTTGGCGTAAGCGGCTCCACCAACTACGGACAGTTAGATGGCAACTTCCTTCCTTCTACAAGCCTTACATACTCCCTCGGCTCTACGGATGCGCGCTGGTCAGAGATGTACGTCGGCCCAGGTACAATCAACATAGCAGGCCCATCTGGTTCCACTGCGTCTGGTACAATTGGAACAGATAGTCAAGGTATTATTTACACAGAAACCGGCTTTGCATCACCGTTCGTCAATGTTGGCCCTGCACAGCTCACACCGAGCGCAGTCGGTGGCTGGCAAATCGGCCCCACAGGAACTCAGGGCTCACCCACATACGACATTGTAGCCCAGCAAGTGGATCCATCTGGGTCCGGTCTCACTGGCGCGGCCTACTCCATTATTCGCTCCACTGCATCTGCTGGCGGCTACGGTATCAAGGTCGATAAGATATACGGTAACGACACGAACGCCAACGCCGACCCTTACAATGTGCCCTTCTTGACAATCGGTGCCGCGCTCACCAAGGCCGCCACGCTCGCATCCGCCGCAACACCCCTAACAGTCAGTATCAACTCGGGCATCTGGAATGAGTCTATTGTGATTCCATCCTACGTCAGCGTGCGCGGTATGACTGTCAATTCCACCATCATTTCTCTCCCACTCGTCACTACAAGTACCAACGCAGTCACAATGGGAGTTAATACACGTCTAGAGGATCTCACTGTTTCTATTACGACGGTCACCGCAGGCATTACTATTACGGGTGTGTATTTCCCCGCGGGAACGCAACAGACAGCCAAGGTCCGTACATCTTCAATTAGCGCGACTACCACTGTGAATGCCACTGTGTATGGTGTGCTCTCTTCTGGCACCTCTGCGGTCACATACAGTTCAGCCGATGCGTTCTGTGGATGTTCTATTACAGCCAACTCCACTGGTACGAGCGTGTGCCGCGCAGTGTATGTCAATGGATCCAATCGCATAGCATTCCGCGATTGTAATATATTCTCGAACGGCGGCGGTTCAAATAGTACTGGTGTAGAAATCAATGACGTAAGTGGTGTTTTACAGATTAAGACATCTTCTATCTTTGGTGATGTATATGACGTGGCCCGCACAAATGGCACGCTCCTCCTACAGGCGTGCGACTTGATTCACGGAACAACTGATGGAAACAGCTTTACGACAAGTACGGCAGGTGGAACACAGCAGTATGGTTTAATGGGTAATATTACCGCAGGTACGCACTACCTTGTACCAGGAACAGTGAATCACAATGACACTCCCACCAACCCGTTCAATCTCAAGTTTGATCAAACCATTGTTGTGTATTATGCGACATTTAGTGCATACACGGCGCTCACGGGATCAAACACTGCGACGTTCAATATATACAAAAACACTACGGCTTCTACGCCCTTCATTACTGGTACGCTTGACTCGACACATCAGACAGTTGTTGTAAATAACAAATCTGGCACGATTACAACCAGCGATTCTCTTATTGTGGAAGTTGTTAGCACAGCAATTGGATCTGGTAATATTTTACTCGGAACACTTGGTATATTATAAACGCACCTAATAGACACAATGGTTGCAACACGTAAGCAACGCGAGGGCGAGCAACGCGGGGGCGAGCAACGCGGAGGAGTTATGGCGCAGCGCAGGCGCAAGGCGCAGCCTACCAAGCGGCGCCGTCATGGTTCCTTGGCCGCTCGGCGGGCGCGTATGTACGCCGCAATGAGCGCGGCAGAAGTGGCCGAGGCCATGGCAAATCGCAGGATTGGGCCGAACAATTACGAGTACAACAACTATAATAGTAACAATGCGAATAACAACAACAATAATAATAATGACAATAATAACAATGGAAATAACAACAAGAACAACAATAATAATTCGTATCACAAATGTATCAGCCTGCAGTCATCAATCGAAGCACTCAGTGCCGAACTGGAGTTGCTAGGGAACGGGATCAATAACGACTCTAAAAGCAACATACGCAAAAAGGAAGAACGCCTAGCTCGCCTATATGACGAGTTGTATAAGCACTGTTAGTGGGCCGCACAAGTGCCTAAATTACACCTGCAAATTCTAGAAAAGAAGTCATATGTCTGAGCTCTTTCCTACAATTTCACCAACTGCCTCTGATGTGGGGGTCTTCGCTCCTCGCCTAGAGGCAAAGGCTGAGACGGGCCCACAAATCTGCCTCGCCATGATCGTCAAAAATGAATCCCACGTGATTGAGCGCGCGCTCAAGTCAGCAATCCCTTTCATTACCCATTATTGTATTCATGATACGGGCTCCACGGACAACACAAAGGATATCATTCAGCGGACTATGGCAGCGGCCGGCATTCCAGGCTGCATTGTTGATCAGCCGTGGGCGAATTTTGGTCATAATCGCTCGGCCTGTCTCGCGTCTGTCCGTGAGCTGTGTCCTGAAGGCTGGGCCTGGGTTCTTGACGCTGACGATTCTATCGAAGGCGTCCCGCCCCCAGCAAGTTTCTGGGAGACCCTCGCGCCATCTGTAAATGCCCTCCGTGTGCGGATTCACCATGGTTCGCTCCGCCACCAGCGCACACAACTGTTTTCGTCCAAGGCACATTGGGTCTATAAGGGTGCAGTGCATGAATGGCCGGCCTGTGAGGGTGCGCCTGAAATCCACGGCATCCTCCCAGACACTGTGTGGCACCAGGCTCGGTGCGAAGGTGCGCGCTCCCAGGACCCGCTCAAGTATGTCCGCGACGCATTTGCGCTACGTGATGAACTCCAGAAAGTCCCCGACGAGCCACGTGCGTGTTTCTATTTGGCCCAGAGCTACCGCGATGCCGGCCTACGCAATGAAGCCATTGTGGCATACAAGAAGCGCGCAGAGCTTACCACTGGGTATTGGCAGGAACGCTATATGAGCTACGTGAATCTCATCAAGCTCACGGATGACCTTGAGGAGAAGCTTGCATATGCATGGCTGGCCGTTGAGATTGATCGCGAGCGTCTAGAGGCCCCCTATTATGTCATGTTCGCGGCCCGCAAGCAGAGCAAAATGACGCAGAAAATCTATGGTCTCGCGATGACGATTGAGAATCGCCAACCCAAGGACAGTTTCCTCTTTATTGACAGTGACGTGTATAAGTGGTCCTACGACGATGAGCTGTCGATTTTGGCCTATTACACGGGGCACTATAAGGTGGCGTTGGAGGCAGGTGAGCGCGCACGCAAGGCCGGCCCTGCTCACATGCAACCCCGCCTACAAGCTAACGTAGATTTCGCTAGGGGAGCGTCCCGCTCCGCCGCAGGCGTTGGGACTCCGCATTAGTGCGGAGTCGCTACCCCTTAAGACCCCTACGGAGTTATGCGGTCTCTAAAGAGACCGCGCAATTTCATTGGAACTAATGACAGACAAATATGTAATAATGTCGCACTACAAATACAAATTCTCCCTTACTAGTAATAAGGCTATGCCTAGTAAGAAGATTTACGACGTATTTCAGGCGGGTCTCCGCCGTGGATCCGAGCGGCTTCCCCACGACCCTGTAAAAGCCTACGCCTACGTCGAGCATCCCACTGAAGGATGGCGCGTGTATTTGCGCTCGGCAGTCTTTTTACATCCCGCAGGCGCGCCCCCTAACTGCAAGAATTTCCTTGTAGTGAAGCGTACAGGGGCACCCTACAACGCCCCTACATGGGAACCCCCGAAGGGGCAAATGGAAGGTAAGGATATCAGCCATAATCAGCCCATTGCGAAACTATTAGAGGAGAATGTGCGGCGCGAAACGGAAGAAGAGGCACATATCACGGATTTGCGCGGGCTGAAGCACACGGGTCTTGCTTTCCAGGGCCAGGAGAAGACGTACCCTCCGAATTGGTATTTTCAGTATCATATTTTCCGCGCGGAAATCACGGCAGAGGCTGTACATGCCTCACAAGCATGGTTCCAGTGGGCTGCTGATCACCCGCGCGCCTTTGCGCGCATGCGCCGTGACCGACGCGAAAAGGACGCGGTGGCATTTTACTCCCCGCGCGCCACACCGTTGAACCCGCGTTGGTGTCCGCAGATTGCCGCCCTGTATTTCAAGAGCGCTTGTGGTGCGAAACACACTAGGCGCAATCGGCGCGGAGGTAGTTTAACACGAAATGCAAAACGCTCTAAGGAGTGTGCCGAATACAAAGAGGTGCTGGTAGATTTTAAAGATCTATTAGAAACACAATATACAATTTTTCTTAATGCACCTAGTGTGAAAAAACGTAATGAAATCTACAAAGAACTATTAGACACGCTTCGGTATTTTAACAGTTTAAAACATGAAATAATTACACGTTGTAATACAAATATACCAAATGAGTATGACTTTAATGTTATTAAATCATCTATAAATACTCGACATGCCGCGGCCAATGATGAATGAGTATGCGCGGGTGATATCTATCGTGTAAATAATACCCACAAATACAGTGAAAAATGAGCGTATATAATCCCACGGCCCCGGTGATTGATTTTGATGCGGCCTCACGTGCCTGGAGGGCAAATAAACGCCGTATCCGTGGTGGTTCATTTGTATATACGTGTGCATACGTACATACAAATGGTCGATCATGTCATAAACCAACAGAAGCAACCCAGCTTCCCCGATGGCGCTTTGCCACCCACCCTAATTGGAAAGATCAACGTCAAGGCACAATGCCTTATAAGTATTGCCGGCGACATAAAGTACGCGGACCGGCGAAAGAGCTTTCTGCTGAACTATTATAGGATGGCAGCTAAATCACGCATGCAAATACCATGGCATTTAATTTTGGTATTGGGTGTCTGTGTTGCAGTATTGTACATGTATCAGCGTAAGCAGATTCGCGGCAAGAGCCGCGAACAGTTCTCATCCGATCTAAGTACCACGTTCAATTCGATTTATTCAAATAAAACTTGGACAGGCGACGGTGATGGTAGCGGACCAGGGTCTGAACCAGAAAATACAACAGAATTTCGTAAATTACTCACAAAACTTGTAAAAGACAATAATGTCAAGGTATTTGTGGATGCACCTTGCGGTGCCTGCAAATGGACAAAGGTGTGGCTAGAAGAGTTAAAATCGCAAGGGATTAAAATCACATATTTGGGCTTTGATATCGCAGACGAGGCAATTACGAAGGCGCGCGAAAATCTGGCACCATTAATGAAGTATCACACAATCAAGATCGAACACGGAGATATTACATCATCAAAACTACCGGCCGCTGATATACTTATGTGCCGCGATACATTGCAGCATTTGTCCCACGCTTCAATTCAGAAGGCCCTCGCAAATCTACAGGCATCCAACTCCAAGATGTATTTGCTCGGCGGTTATGCGAATGGGGAAAATAAGGATATCAAAGATGGTGACTACTTCAGTATAAATTATTTGGCCCCTCCATATTCGCTAAAGCCTGATGCAATGTATCGTGAGCACAATAAAAACGAGGACTACGCAGAACCCAAATACTTGTTTGCATTTAAGCAGCTGCAGTAACCCGACCGCACATTATAGTCGCTCCCCGCTCATCTTATCTCCCACGCACAACACCATACTTGACGACAAGACCGCCCGACCGGCGCCCTTATGGTCAAAGTCACATTCGTGGTCCTCGGGCATCCTGTGGGCGACACAATAGACACGCGCACATTTGCACGCGAACCCCGTTAGGCCCACCTTCTTCTCACACATATCACAACGCGCAGGCTTGGTTTTCTTCACTGATTCCATTCTAGTTTCCGCCGTGTATTATATGGCGCCCGCGCGTCAAATTTACACAGGGGCACAGATCGCGGCCCCATTACCTAAGTTCGCTATACTACCCTAATAGTAAGATATGGCCGCCGCCGCTGCAGCCAGCCCTGTGTCCATAATTCCATCCTTCTGGTCCTCCTCTGCAAGGCCAACACTCACACAAGTTCTCTGTACGAAACTGTTCGGACCTAGTCAAGAAACACTACAGAATCCCCCGCAACACATTTGCCAACCTACAGGAGCGGAAGAATTGACCCTCGCCGATCTCCCACAAGCCACTGCAGCACAAACGGACTACGAACTCACAGAGTACGTGAAGTTTCTTGCGGATAACTTCAGTGCCGCCCCTGATCATCCCCAATCATCCCTAACTGTCAAGCAAACAAGACTATTACAGGCTCGAGGGGCACGCCACATCATATGGTGGTGTGGATCTACAGGCAAGGCCGTTGGTTGCATTGGATCTCTTCCTCTTGGCCGACTCCGCCGAGCTGGTTCGGCGCTCACGGACTACGAGGTGCGGCTTATCCGCGATTTCTGTGTAGGGCCTGTTCATCGCAGGCGCGGTATTGGTAATGGGCTCCTACATGCCATTCTCGCAGATTCGCGTGCGCTCGGCCAAGTGTGTGCCGTGTTTCTCAAGGAGGGCGCACCAATTGGCCGTGCTGGACCATCCTTGTACAGTAGTATGTGGATGTATAGGCGCTATAAGGGGCGCGAGTCGGTCTTCGGTGTGAGTGATATACCCACCCAGCATGTGAATGAGATGCTCGCGGCTTATGCTGCCGAGACTACTCGGCTGATTTACAATGTTCCTCGTGATTCGGCCGCCACTTCTACTCGCGTATTTTTGTATAGAGGATTTTCGGGTGGCATCCTCGTTGGCTTCACGCCGGCCTACCAGCGTCATCCCGCAAACGGCGCCGAAATCATTTACCAAACAGGTTGGCTGGAACGCGGGTATATTTTCCCAATGGAACGCATAAATGCTGTGCGGGCTCTTTCAGAATACGCTGCACGGTCCATGAAGGCCGGCTGGATTTGGATGGATCGTGCGGTGTTTGGGAAACAATCACTACCCCCTAAATGGAAAGCAGATGGCCCATTCCACTGGTACGCCTATAATTGGACAGCGGGACATTACGGGAATGTGCCACTCTTTTGGCGCTTTTAGTGGGGGGTGCCTCGCTGTGCTCGCGCCCCCATACCCCCTTCTATTGGGGGTTGTGCCTAGAAGGCCCGACACATTACATGCGGTGCCTCGATCGCGCCCCCCTAAACCCCTCAGCATGAAGTGTTGCACACCATCCTAAATGTAGGCCACGGTAAGACTATTAGGATGAGTATGAATCTAGAGGGTGTTGATTCTATTGTACGAGCCGTTCTGGAGAAATTTGTGGAGCGCTCGCGCGTGGGTCGCGCAAAATACGGGACGGATTTAGACCGCACGGACTTAGCGGTCGGCGACTGGATTACGCACGCCCAGGAGGAGCTGATGGACGGGATTTTGTATTTGGAGAAGCTACGGGGGGAGCTTACGCTCCCCCTCACCCCCCTTTCACTTGTAAATTCCATGGCACCTCCTACTAAAATTGACGGGGACGAAGCCTCTCACACATACACCACCTAATAGCACAAGTATCAAATGACAGACACAAACGCAGATAATAGTTATATATATGTGTTTGTGGCAACAACAATAATTGGCGGCTTAGTCAGTATAGGAACCGCGTTGTATTTCTCGCTTCGCTGTATGCGTGCTCGTGGAGACATTCCGCTCGAGCCCGAGTCTCTTAGTGAAGTCGTTATTTCACCTGTGCCGCTTTCTGCGCAGCAGCAGCAACCACGCCAACTGGTGCTGGCTTCTGCGGAGCAACGGCGCCAACCCCTCTTGGCCGCACAGCGGCTGCCGCCGGCGCAGCAGCAGCTACAACTGGCATAGTCCCAATCATTTCACTAACGCCCGTCCTATAAGACGTCTCACATCCAACGTAGTATTTCATCAGGATTTCGCGCGCCTTCGCCGCCAACGCATCGAGGCCAGGCAAACCCGCCGCCACAATCTTCGGATTTACGCCAATCTGATTTCCGCCCGAAATGCTGAACATCGCCGCGAATAATTTATCAACCTCCTTCACGTGTGCCATGTGAATCCCCCACATCTCCTTCACGCGCTTCTTCGCCGCCTCCAGCCCCTTCCCCGCCACAGGAATGGTCGTACCCTGACGATCTTTTATTTGTGCCGGCAAAACACGCTTACATGTCTCATCATCTACTTGGCTTGTTATACCAGTCAATGATTTGGCACCAACAACCTTCCCCTGGAATAGCCCTTCCATGGCCCGCAAAAACGCCATGTACTCCGCTGACCCCTCTGGCAGCGCAACTTTACCGTTCTCATACACTTGATACAAGGCCTCCAACGACGCCAACCCAGGACTTTTAGAGAGCTTCTCACCTGGCCGAGGGATTCCATCGGCGGCCGACTCGGGCACGAGGAACTTCACATTACATATGAATGACTGGCCGGCCCGCGCGGATGCCGGCCCGAGGGCATCTAATTGTAGGAGTTGCAGGGACCGTGCAATGCAATGTGCGACCGGCTTTGTCCGCTCCAGGGCCGTCACAATCCCCGCCAATTCGGCCGGCGCAGCAGTGGAGGCCTGGCCAGGCACACCAGACACCCGCTCGCCCCTGTAATAGTCCTTCCCAGAATCGCGCTGCTCTGCCTTCTTCTCTACGTCGCTAGGCCTCAATGGCGGGACTGGAGCACCCGCAGTGCCCTTTGTATAAATATGGTCTGCAATTGTCCGCAACGCCGTTGTCAGCCCACGCCCCTCCAGGCTCGCTGGCTTTTCCACCATCCACTTTTCCAGTCCAGGGCGTGGAGTAAGTGTTAGATTCACTTCACTGTATCCTGTTATTCCAAGCGGCTCGCCTTGCTTATATGCGTCTGTAAAATAGATCAGTTTGTTTTCGCTATTTGGAGCACTTCGTAGCATGATTTGCACCATAAAATTCACTGAATTATCAATTAGATCTTTCCGACCAATGAAGTATTTGGACCCATCGATGACAATTAGATACATATCAGAAGATTTCTCGAATTTATAGCCAGTTACTTCGGTCCTAGGGGCACCGACATATCGCCGTTGTATTGTAAGTTTTGTTGGTGTTGCACTAATGTATGGGTTGAGTAACGCAAAAGACCCCTCAAGGATACCTGAGCCCCCGCGTTGCTCGCCCCCACGCACATACTGGCCCTGGCCTGGCGCAAATACCTTGCCGGCCAAATACGGTTGGCCGTAAATACTGCGCCCAGGAACCGCGGCAGCAGCCCCTGGCCCACCTAATAGTCCAAATACACCGGTCGCCTGTCGAATGGTTTCACTGTCAAATACACTTAGGGCAAGTGCGGCGTAAATCTGGAAAAATCGCTTGAAAAAATACCCGAGGAGCACGCACACTTCTTGGCGCATCTTCTTGTATGCCTCTGATGTTCCTGGGGCCGTGCCGGTCAAAACATCCGTGCGCTGGAAATAAATCGTCGCCGGTTTCCCTTTTATGACCGGCATCACGTCAATACTACGAAAATATTGGTCAAATGCCCCGCTGATCACAAGGACGTATTTGTTACATGTATTTGGATTTCCGAGATCGAGCAAGTCCTTCGGTGTTATGCGCTCAAACATCACACGAAGGGCCGCATCGGCAATGAGCCGCATTGGCTGTGAGGATTTTAATAGAGTCTCGCGCGAGACTCCCATAGACGATTGTGCGCCTCCCATATTACTTGTAGGGGTGTTTTTATTACTAGATGCTTAGCTTCTAAAGCCAGCCGCTGCTAATAGTACATCCTTATAGACGTCCAGGCGTCGGAGACACTTCTGGAGGGTCGCCACACTAACATCGGCGGCCTTTGCAATGTCCGCCAACGGGATGTTCATGTCCTCCATGTTCGACAACACGAAGCCCACACAGCCGGCCGCAAGGGAAGGCGGAACGTTCTCCACACTGTACCCCTCGCGCTCTGCCAGGGCCGCTACTGCACGCGCACCCGCTTCAATGGCCGCCGCCTTTGCACGTGGAATCGCTAAACGGCTGAGTGGCAGGGACACGTAATCCTCGGCCTTCGTGGAACCATATCCAGTATCCACGGTGGATTTCTTCAGCAGACCCTTTTGTTCGGCCAGGGCAAACACCTCCTGGAAGAACTTCAGGGCCTTCGTGAAGGTCGCCGTACTGAGGGCAAACATGTCGGCGATCTCCTTCGGCTTGCGCGGCGTCTGGGCCTGCTTGAGGGCCGTGTAGAGACAACTAGCCAGGACCGCATCACGGGTTAAACCACGGCGGTCACACAACTCATGCAACATCACGTACATGTCCTTCGTGTCCTCCAAGATGGAAGAACTGAGCCCGTGGTTGGTGGCAATTAGGGAGAGGCGGTCGAAGATCTGGAGGAGCGAGCGCTCCTTGTAGGGCATCGCATTCCACGTGTGATACTTGCGGATTCTGTACATATTCTTGCCGCGACCACCGAGAATCATCGTACCAAGAGACGCTTCCGGGAGTCGGTGGTCCTGTGGGGCGCCCACACGGCACGGGTCACCGCCCTTGTCGTCGTTTGCAAAGAAGCGGTATTCGGCCGTGGTGTCGTAGAGACGCCCGAGGACTTCGCCGCACTTGAGACATACAGAGTTGTCCTCGTGCAGAATCTCCTCGGGGCCGGCCCCACAGGCGCAGCCGGCGAACTGACTCATTGGCTCAGCCGCACCTTTCGTCGGCCGCAAGGTCGTTCGCACGTCCTCGTCATCAAAGGCGTTCCACCATTCTTGCATTGTCTGTTCTATTGGCGCACTGGGCTTGTAGAGTTTCGGGAATAGAGCATCCATAGTGAGGGTACTTCGCTTTTCCGCCGCGGACTACCTTCAAATTTATGCCCTCACCTAATAGGTATGTCGGCATCTGCACAACAGCAATACGGAAATGAAACACGTACGTCAATTCTGCCGAAAGCAGATACGACGAAGCTCGGGTATTTGGGGCCCCAGTTTGACCCGACCGATGAGCTGCTGATTCCCAGCCAGATCGGTGTGCGCAGTGAAGGCACAATGGGCGCGACTATTGATGCGGCCAAGGGCGCGGCCTGGTACGCGGACATGATCGGATTCGGCGCGCCTTCGACGGATTTCACGCGGTCCATGGATGTCAAGCCGTATCCGATTGGTGTCAATTACTTCCTCCGTACAAGTCAGCAGTGCTCGAATGGCGCGGATATGTGGGAGTACGTGGAAGGAATCCCGCGGGGCGATATGCTCGGTAAGAAGATTACGTCGGCATTGAATGCCCTCGGGTATCCTCCTATGAAAGGTATGGCCTCAGGGATGATCGAGGATGCACAGGCGGCTCTCAATCCTGGTCCAATGGTGCGGGCCATGTTCGGCTCGGCGTATCCGCGATGCAAACAAGTCACAAGGCGCGTAGGATCGTCCATGAATAAGATCAAGAATGATGACGGGAAATCGTATGTAGAAGACCCTGATTCTGTGGAGTACAAAGCGGGTGTTCCCTATCAGACACGGTGGGTCCTGGATGAGTATGTGGATCGTGATGCGTGGGAACAGGATCAAAAAATATTTGAACGAGATGGATCTGCGCGCACCCCTACAAGTGAAGCCGAGGGATTTTGTGGTGGGGGACAATTAGGTGCGTTGGGATTTACTGCTGGAGCGCTATTTTTGTTGTTTTTATATGTTTCTAGGGGGCGTGGTGATTAATCAAGGGGGGTAGGGGATACTCGTGTCCCTAATCAAGGGAGGGTCTTAGGGTAGTGGTTCGCGCTTTGCGCGAACCCCAACGCCTCTGGCGGACGCTTGCGTCCCTAATGCGAAGCCCTTATTCAAGGGAGGGTCTTAGGGACGCTTGCGTCCCTAATTGGCTTGCGTACAAGTTTTCCCTCCGTCAGGAGACGGGATGAGATACACATCGTCTCCAGCTCTTGGATGAGCAGTTTGGACGCATAGGGAATCTGCACGGTACTGAAGTCGGTCGTATTCCCGCACGCCTTACAGTTCCACACGCCGGCTGTGGGATTGGATATTGCGAGCAGCCCACAGTCGCGACATACGTGGCACACGAACGCATCTGAGCACTCCATCAGGCGCTCTTTGGTGAAGTCGCTCACACCGTGAGCCGCCACACAATCTCTCTCCATCTCGCCGAAGCGGAGCCCACCCTCCCGTGCGCGACCCTCGGCCGGCTGACGTGTGAGCATCACCAGCGGCCCCGATGCGCGACTGTGCATCTTGTCCGCCGAGCAGTGACGCAACCGCTGGTAATAGCATGGCCCCACAAAGATGGCCGTCTCCATCATACGCCCCGTGTGCCCATTGTAGAGGATCTCATTGCCATACGGCTCCAGCCCATAATCGTCCCGCATAATCCGCGCGATGTCATCCACCGTCGTCTCATTGAACGGCGTACCATCTCCCAGTGTCCCTGCGCGACAACACATCTTGCCCAGCAGCGTCTCCATCAGCTGGGCGATCGTCATACGCGAAGGGATCGCATGCGGATTCACGATGATGTCTGGGGTCATACCACCAGCTGTCTGAGGCATGTCCTCGGGATTCAGGATCATGCCCATTGTACCCTTCTGACCATGGCGACTCGAGAACTTATCACCAATCTCAGGTACGCGATCCTGGCGCATGCGAATCTTTGCAAACGAGTAGCCCTCGCCGTTACGGTTGCGATAGATCTTATCCACATAACCCACCTCATTGTTGCGTGGCGTCCGTGACACATCGCGGAACCGCTTCGACCCTGCCGGCAGCACCGTCCCTGTAGGAACACGTAGTGGCACCACCTTACCAATCAACACATCGTCAGAATCGACGTAGGCGTTCTCGGGCACAAATCCGTCGGCCCCCAACTTGCTGTAATTGGCGTTTTTCATCTGCTTCGTCAGCTCCGCCTCGGGCTTACAGAACCGTTCCTCCTCGCCGCTCGACTGATTCTTCCGCTCCTCATCCTTGTAGGTGCGGTAGAAGATACTGCGGAAACGCCCACGGTCCAACGCGGCCCGATTCATCATCACTGAATCCTCCTGATTGTACCCCGAGTAGGTCATAATTGCCACAATCACGTTCTGGCCCGTCGGCAACTGCTGGGCTCCGTAGAATTTGCTCATGAAGGGGCTCACAAACGGCTTCTCCACGTATGACAGCACGTGCGCCATGGTGTCAAAGCGGTTCAAGTAGTTCGTCGCGTAGATTCCCATGGCCTGCTTGCCCATCGACGCCTGGTACGCGTTACGAGGAGACTGATTGTGGTCAGGGAAGGGAATGTTGCTCGCCAGTGTCCCCAGGGCCGTCGAAGGGTGGATCTCCGCGTGCGTGTGCGAACTATCACTCCCCTGTAGGTCCTTCATGGTCATCGCAATGTAGGCACCCTCCGTCTCTCCTGCATCCACATACTCAATCAAGTTGTGCCCACCAGGAGTCTGCCAGAGCATCAACCGGTTCCAGTCGGCCATCTCATTCACCTCCGCCGCCAGCCGGCCCGTCTCGTCCGCCATAATCTCCCTAACAGCATCCGCCACGTAGAGTGGGCGAATCATACGCCCAGCCTCCGTCGTGATCCACAGCTCCTTGTATTGCGGCTTCCAGATAATCCCCGTGTGAATGTGGAGAACACCTGAGCGCTTTGCCTTCCGCAACGCCTCCACCGTCGGCATCGTGTCCTCCGCCGTCAGCGTACCAATCCAGGCGCCGTTCAAGAACACCCGCACATTGGTGTGCAAATCCTCTACTGGTGTCCCTACGAGGGGTCGCAGAGTCCCCAGACGACCAAAGTAGTCGCTCACCACACCGGCCGCTGAGTAGATTGTAATGAGCGCAGTGGAAGACATGTTCTTCACTACACCCACTGAGTGGCCTTCTGGAGTCTCACAAGGGCACATGTAACCGAACTGGCTATTATGGAGCTTGCGAGGAGCGATGAGCTTGCCCGTCTTCTCGATCGGCGTGGAGATGCGGCGCAAGTGTGAAATGCCGGCCAGATAATTCAAGCGGTTGAGCACCTGCGACACACCAATCTTCGCCGGCCCGCCGATCTTCATGGACCCAAAGTTGCCCGTTGCAAGGGACGACTTCAGACTCACGTCGAGGATCGTGGATTTGATGATCTTGTTGATGTTGTTAATATTGACGATCTCCTCGAAATTCCCGTTGGCCCGCCAAGATCCTCCGTGGATCTCCTTGCCTAGCGAGGCCCGAATGTCCTTCACCATGCGCGTCGTAAATGTCTTACGGAACAGGTCGGCCAAGAGGAAACCTGGGATATCCACGCGCTTGTTGGGGTACGCATCACGGTCATCGGCTGGCAGGCGCTTGGCGCTCGACCATAGGACCTTGCGTGTAATGTGCGCCAAGAAACATGCCTTCTCATACGTCTTCTCCACGCCGCCGATTTGCGGGAACAGCTCTTCACCCAAGACATCGGCCGCACTAACCGTGCGCTGACTCTTCACGGACCAGGCGGTCATGTACTGCGCAATCCAGGCCAGTGCCTCCTCCTGTGTGTGGATCTCACTGGCCTCTGCGATGGACTCGGACAGCACAATGTCAAACGCAGGGTCGCCACCAGGTCCCAAGATCAGCTCACAGATGTCCATGTCAGTCGTTACACCTAGTGCCTTGAACAGGACAAATAGGGGGATGTCAGTCTTCACACGAGGCACCGTGGCACGCAGGAGGGTGATCTGCGGGTTCTTCGGGTGATACACCATCCGCACAGCGTTACTCTTGGGGACCTGGTCGTTATCAGGCCCAATGCACTTGATCTCCACCACCTCCTGCTCCTTGGCCGTGTTGCGGCCATTGCGGAACACGAAGGGGCGGTTCTCACTCATGCGCTCCTGCGAGATGATCACGCGCTCGCCGCCCTGGATGATGAAGTAGCCACCCATGTCCAGCTCACACTCCCCTAACTGTGACGGGTGGATGTGAGGCTGGTCATTCAAGAGACAGTACTTGGAACCGACCATTACGGGGATCTTACCGAGATGCACATTGGGGAACAGGCGCGTACGGGACTCGCGGACGCCACCGCGTGTGTGATCAATGGCTGTTGTGGTGATTCGCACATCTACATTTAGGGGTGCGGCGTAGGTCAGATTGCGCAGGCGGGCGTCGTTGGGGAGCATCGGATGCACGGCGCCGTTGTTCTCGAAGATCGTCGGCTTGCGCAAGGTCGTCTTCTCGAACACCACGCTGATCTCATACTCGTGATTCACAGGGGCCGCGGCGGGCACGGGAGGCGGCGCACTCTCGGCTCCTATTAGGGCATTTGCAGCCGAAGTAGAGAGCCCCATTGCAGATGCCAAGACAGAACGCGGCCCGGCAAGGGGTGTCTCGGGTGAGCCTTTGACTGTAATAGGATTGACCATTGTGATAATCTCAGGGATGTCGTGTTCCATGAACTGGTTGAACGACTCCAACTGATGGCTCAGAATCTGCTTCCCGTCCGACTGCGCAAAGAACACATCAAGGATGTGGCGATAAGAGGGCGTGGGTATTGATTCTGTGGGCGTGGCACTCATTATTGTGTCTGAGAGTTTGGTACCTGCCCAAACCAGGGCCGCAACATTCAAATTTAGGCGGGCTCCCTTTATGCGCCCATGAACTTGGGCAAATCTCCACTACAAGTAAGGTATGGACATTAAACGTGTTACTGTTACGGGTGGAAAGGCGGTGTTTAATCCCGTCGCCGAAACAGACGACGGCGAGAAGAAGCGGCTGCGGAGGACGCGCAAGCAGCCTGTTGCATATCGCGTAACAGGGAAACTCGATGAACACGGGGAGGCTATTATGGGTGGTGAGCGGGCCAGCGCGCCGCCTGCGGCCGACCCTGTGGGGGAAATCAAGAAGATTTCTGTGAAACCCGATGTCCCGGAGGTGGGTGGTGGTGCGGCGGCGGCTTCGCCATCTTCCCCTAATACAAAAGTGCTATTAGGGGGTAAGAAGCCTCACCGCGTGAAGGTGTTATTGACGAAGAAGCGGCGGGTCGGCGAGGATGCGGCAGCGGGTGGTGCTGCTCCAAAGCCAGTGAGGGCTGCACGGAAAATCCAGTTGGGGGTTGGGGCAATCAAGAAAAATGTCACGCGAGCAAAGCGGATCACGCGGACGGCGAAGACCCTTCCGATAGAGACTATACGGGGCGAGTTAGTGAAGGCAGGGATGATTAAGGAGTCCAGTAAGGCACCCGATAGTATTTTGCGGCAAATGTATGCGGACGCTAAGACTGTGAGCACTCAGAGTCTTTGAGGGTGCGCGTGGTGGTTAAATACACAAATACGTGATTATTATATAAGAGTGTATTTGTGTAAATTCAACTAAACTATATTTACTAGTAGATAGAATGGAACGCAAATATTTGCTCGGCAGTATTTTGCTAATAGTTGTCGTGGCAATGGTGTATTTGAGCGTCGAAGGATTTTACGCCTACACCAGTTACAGTGATTATTTGAAACAGAAATACGGTATGGTCCCTGGTATGGATACGGCGTCCATGTCGGCGTCTGAAGCTAAATTTCGACTTGCATGGACGGCTGACAACGCCCCGTCGGCGTCTCAGATGAATCTCTATGATTTAATTCGCAAATCAGGTAATTTGGATGAAATCAAAAAACTCATGAAAGATCCTGCGGCCAAGATCCCGAAAGAGTGGCTGACGTATTTCGACGATACTGATTATTCGAACCGTGTGTGTGCGTCGGCGCCAGTACAGTCAGGGAGTGTGTGTGGATATGGCGAGGGCGTTGTATGTACTGGTTCTGGTGAAGATTTGCGGTGTAATATAAAACCCAAAACAGGCAGTCGGCTAAATACGAGTGCAAATACTCGAAATCCTACATACTCAAATCTTGACAGCGCTGGCGGAAAATACTTGACCCAGTGTGACTCAAATGATTTCAACTGCATCCGAAATCTTACGTTCGCCGACGCAAATTATCGCCCGTATTCGATGCCCACTGCCGATCTATTCGGCGCCTTTGATGACAGTATCACAAAGCCATTCCCCAGCTATGCCCCTGGCACAACCTCCCCTACTAGCACACCCCCTACTAGCACATCAACTACTGCAACCGATGCGAAAAATACAGCTATTGATTGTATATTAAAGTGTATAGGTGACTATGGGTATTCTGTTGCAACTGCAGAATCATGTAAAACGTTGTGTAAGAGCAAGAACTAAAAAGCTCCTAAGCCCTGCGCACTACCCTACAAGTATGTCGGTACCTCGCTTGCGCAAGGCATTGCCGTTCCATGGAACGGTACAGTGGCGTCGTGTGAGTTATTACTGGAATCGTGCTGTCCTCCCTGGGCTCGCAGGATTTATTAGTGGAAGTACGCTAACTTGGATGATGATTGACGGAAAATACCAGGCACTCCACGGCCCGCCGCCTTCTCAGCGCCTGATCTAGGTCGCAGGCAGCGGTCCTAAGCCCGTCACACAACACCTCTAATAGTAGTTCTAGATGGCCGTCAGCACACTTCAAACCATCGCATCAATTGTCACTGCGGTTTTCACAATCGGCTGTTACGATCAGTTGCGCACCATGAACAAAGGTGGCGAGTCACCATTTATTGCAGCCGTTAAGAAGACATCTGGGGCGGTCGTGGAGGGATTGCGCAGTGGCACCACAGGAAAGACCTAAGCCCCGCTCGCGTCTTTACTTTAAGAGTGGCATCACAAACATCCTAAATGAACAACGAATATACACAATTTTGGAATCAGTACAGGCCCAAATATGGTCCCAATACTGCTATCCTATTAATGGTCGGTAAATTCTACGAACTATACGATGTACAAGACCCCGAAACGGGCCAAACTCAGTTTAATGTGCGTGACATTTGCGATTTTCTCGGTCTGCAACTCACTGTGCGCCGAGGCGAGGCCCCTGGGGGCAAGGACGTCCTGTTCGCCGGCATTCCTGAACAGGTCCTCCATAAATGGGCGGGGCGGCTCACGGACAACGGCTGGACCGTCGTCGTGATTGACCAGGTGAAGGACCGCGCTGGAAAAGTTGTTCGCCGTGAAGTCGCGCGTATCTTGAGCCCAGGGACGCATTGGGAACACGCCGCCTCACATGAAACGCCGTCCATCGTCGGCATCTGGATGAGCGCCGGTGCGACCTTCGGAGCGCCTCCCACGTTCGGTGCGGCGTCCTTCGACCTCTCCACAGGAATCACCTCTACTCTGAGCGGCGAGACTTGTGGGCGCACCGACGTCTGGAGCTCCGATGATCTCACACACTACCTACAAGTACAGGCCCCGCGCGAACTCATCTTCTGGTGGGCCGGCGATGCACTCGACCGCCCCGATGAGCCGACCTTGCGCCGCCGCCTCGCCTACCCCGCCGGCGCCCTACATGTCCGCCAAGTTGCACCATCCGCCCTTGACGCCAGCCTCGCACGCGAGAACTTCTTGCGTGAAGTGTATAATATACAGAGTCTATTACCGGTTCGTGAATGGTTGCACCTACGTGATGATGTGATCGCCGAGTTCGCCTTGTGTCATCTACTCCTGTTTGTTAAAGAGCATCTGCCGTCGGCCTTCGAGCGGCTCCACCAGAACCAACGGTGGTCCCCGCCAGCCGCCATGCGCCTTGGCAACAACGCGCTGACACAGCTCCAGATCATCGCACCGCGCCTTCAGGATTCTGTCTTGGGCCTATTTGGGTCCTGTATTACTCCAATGGGAAAGCGTGGGATTCGTGGGCGTCTCTTGCAACCGACTGCCGACGCGGCCATCTTACAGCGCCGCTACGATCAACTAGGGACTTTTATGACGGCGGGTGAGAATCAGCGGAAAAACATCCAGAAGCTCTTGCGGGCGATGTTTGATTTGCCACGTCTGCATCGGCGCATGATCTGCTCCCAGACGACCGCCGCCGACATTGGCTGCCTCCATCAGTCTTACTTGGCCGCGGAACTCCTGGCCCTCGCTGTGCCGCCCGCCCTCCAGCCCCCGCCAACACTCCTAACTGCCCTTTCTGAGTGGCGCCAGCAGGTGTTCGAACGTGAATTTTCTGTGGAAAAGGCCCAACAGGCTACGGCTAGTCCTGACATTACATTCCTACAAGCAAGTACAGAGAAGAACCCTGATATTTTCCGCCTGGAGGGACAATTAGCGAGTGTGCGGGAGGAAGCGGTGAAGTTCTGCGAGATGGCAAAGGCGATGGCAGGGGCAACAGGCGATGCGATCCGCCTGGAGGAGCGTGATACGGTCCCGTATGGCGTGCGCGGAACGACGACGGCACTCAAGGGGTTCAAGGCCGCGATGTCCCCTGGGGGTGCCGCGTCGCTCATTGAGGCATTCAAGGACGTCAGCGTGAAATCCCAGACGAGCGGGGGCTGGATCGAGACGCCGTGGCTGGAGGCCCTCAATGCGAAGACCTTGCGCCTGCGTGAAGCCCTCAGCGCCGCCGTAAAAGTCGCCCTGCCAGATATTTGTCGGACCGTCGGCGAGGCCGCTGGTGAGCTCTGGAGGACTCTTGAAGACTGGGTGGAAGATGTAGATATTGTCCAGTGTTTGGCCCGTGTAAGCGAAGAGCGGGCCTATGTGCGCCCCACGCTAGTCGCAGGAGATTCTGCGGCGGTCTCGGCGAAGCATCTGCGTCATCCCCTAATTGAAAGCATCTTGACTCGTACGGAGTATGTGAAACACAATGTGGAGCTGGGCTCGGAGGCACTCGGTTGGCTCGTGTATGGCATGAATGCATCGGGCAAATCGTCACTTATGAAGTCCATTGGAATTGCCGTGCATCTGGCCCAGTGTGGCTGTTATGTGCCTGCCTCGGAGTTCAGCCTCACCCCGTTCAAGTCCATTTACACGCGGATTTTGAATCAGGACAATCTGTGGGCGGGCTTGTCGAGTTTCGCGGTGGAGATGAGCGAGATGCGCGAAATCTTGGCGGCGGCCGACGAGCACACGCTGGTCCTCGGGGATGAGCTGTGTTCTGGCACGGAATCCACGGGAGCACAGGCGTTGGTCGCGGCGGGCATTGAGTGGCTCTCGGAGCGGCGGGCTCGCTATGTGTTTGCGACACACTTGCATGGGCTCACGGACATTTTGCCAGCACCCGAGAGCCTGCGGCTTCAAGTGTGGCATCTACGTGTTGTGTATGATGCGGCACATGACCGGCTCATTTACGACCGCTCTTTGCGCCCTGGTTCGGGCTCGTCACAGTACGGCCTGGAGGTCGCGCGGGCCATGCATTTGCCCACGGAGTTCCTCACGAAAGCCCATGCGTATCGGCGGAAACTATTAGGGGCGGTGAATGAGGCTGAGGCGGTGGGCTCAGCGTGGAATTCAGCGGTTCAGCGACGGGTCTGTGAAATGTGCGGGGCTGGAATGGTACGGGACTTGGAGGTCCATCACATTCGGCCGCGTGCGGAGGCGGGGGGAGCGGATGCAACACACTTTGCCGACGGGGCTGGACGCGATGATGCGCGAAACCTGGTCGTCGTATGTCAGCGATGCCACGATGCGCACCATGCAGGGCGCCTCGACATTCAGCCATTGCGGATGACCAGTGAGGGGCCTGTGCGGGTGCCCGTGCCTGCAACTGAGCCCGATGTGCCTCCCGTAAAGACCCTTGATTTCTCCAAATTTAATTACACAGGTTCTATTACAACATCAACAACTGTTGCTACAGCAACAACCACACATCCTAATGGGGGACGAAACGTCCCCCAGACCCCCTCCCTTGAATCTAGCTCCGCATTTTCGTCTATCCCGCATACTAAAAGTAAGTGGTCAGCGGCCGATCAGGAGACTGTTATGGATGTATTGCGGAAAAATCCAGGGGTCAGTCTGAAGCTTCTCGTGTTCAAGTTACAGGCGACGCATGGAATTGAGATTAGTGAAGGGGTGCTACGAAAAGTGCGGGCGTATGGGGGCTTTTAGAGGTACGTGTTGAATCCTAAATGTGGTTTATTAGACAAATAAACACGGTTTAGTATTTTTACTCAGATGCGGCAGCGGCAACGGCGGCGGTAGCGGCGGCCTCCAGCTTCTCAATGCGAGCCACCAGACGATCAATCAGAGAACGCTGCTCCATCACCATGGAGCTCGCGCCCAGCTGGGCAGACTCGACGCGGGAAATACGAGTCCCATAGTCGGCCGCGGACCCCTCGGCGCGATCCAGGCGCCCCAGCAGGCTGCTCAGCGAACCCTGTACAGACTGCAGATCGTCGCTTACCTTCTGGATGCGGCTCTCGAACTCCGTGGAGCTCACGGAAGGAGTCGTTGCAGCCGACGCCGCAGCACCGCTGCCATACGCCTTCTTCAGATCCTCAAATGAAGAGATCAGGTCATTTACCTTGCGATCCACCTGGCGAATCTCAGAACGAACGGGGTTACCAGTCTGGTAATTCAGGCCACTGCCATAGAGTACGCTAGTCATTTGGTTTTCTGTAGAAGGCGCCGGAATCAACCGCACACTCCTAAACGCAGATAGACCTATGTGTGCGCGCCCACAGTCGGCCTAAATTTGAAATTCATCATGCCCGACAGAGTTAGACACCCGCCCGCCATGATCATTCCCATCCGTTGCATGAACTGTGGAGACATCATCGCCGACAAGTGGCGTACATACCAGGCCCGCCTAGCAGCCCGTCGTGGTGCTAGCAAGCAGACGACTACACTATACATTGATGGCACCAAGAACGTTGATACCCCAGAGAAGCAGACCCTGGACGAACTGGGTCTCCGGCGGGATTGCTGCCGCAAGCACTTCCTGACCCACGTCGATCTGATTGATAAACTTTAGGGGGAGCGTCCGCCGAAGGCGTTGGGCCACACATTTATGTGTGGCGCTACCCGCCCCCCCTTAGCCCCCTACGGAGATATGTGGTCTCCTGCGGAGACCACGCTCTTCATTAGAAGCTAACGATAACCAATACACCCCTAATAGTCCCCTACCGTGCCCGCAATACACCCCCTAATAGTCCCCTACCGTGCCCGCAATACACCCCTAATAGTCCCCTACCGTGCCCGCAATACACCCCTAATAGTCTCCCTACGGAACCGCAGAGGAAACCCTCTCTAAACTCTCACACACAAACAGTTATAGGCACATGGAGTTGCTCATCCCAGGATTTTTTGTATTAATGTTCGCAATTGCAACAGTGTTTGCGATTGTGCCCCGCTTCGGGCCCACCGTCACCCTACTATTATGTGGTGTGGGGCTCGTCGCAGGGATGTACCACCACTACAAGTTGTTCTACCATGAATACCGTCTCGCCACATGGGCCGAGAAGCTCCGCACATACGGCCCAGGAGTGCTCACTACGGCGCTCATCCTCTTCGTCCTCGGCTTCATCTTTACCCTCTTCGGCGGCCCTTCCGTTCCTGTACCAAATATGCCCTCTACTTACGAGAGCGAGGGCGAGACACCTCCTCTCTCCATCTTTGGCCCCAATAAGCCCGAGACGGCCATAAATACCATCAAAAATACACTCAGCGAGGGAGTAAATGCCGCCAAGTCTGCGGTCGGCGAAGGCATAAATACAGTCACAAATCTAGCAAATAGTACGTCACGGGCCGTCCGAAATGCACTCAAAAATAACGTTCCTCCTTCGTTTTTTGAACAAATCTGAAGGGAGCGTCCCGCTCCCTTTCAAACCCTACGGAGGTAAGTGGTCTCTTTCAGAGACCACGCTCTTCCATTCGGATTTATAAAGAATACAGTTCCTCCTAGATACCCCCTCCCACAATCACCCTAATAGTAACTATTAAGGTGATTATGTGTAATCCTATAATTCCCTCCTCTTAGTAAAGAGACAAATGCCAACTCCGGTACTACAATCAGGGGGTGCGAAGACAATTCCAGAGCTCCGCGAGGCCTTTGAACGCATGGAAACATTTGCAAAGAATTTGCTCCAAACCGGCGGTTCAATGAAGACCATGAGCCGTGATTTGGCGGCCGAGTGGAAGACTGTATTTGGCCGCAAGATTGACGGAGGGGCGGCTGAAGAGTATTTGAAGTTCATCGGCGGTGAGCCCGAGCCGCAGGTTAGCACAGTGACCCCTAAGCGCAATAAGACGCGCAAGCTCAAGGGTGGTGCAGTCGCAGCTCCTCTTGCCGGCGCCCCTCTAGACTACCAGACCCGCCCTGGTATTGATGGTCCCTACGGGAACTTCCCGCCCTACGTAAGTGACGGGTTCGGTGTCGGCGTACCAGCGATCTCGCAGAACTACATTATGACCCCGAAGATTGAGCCCACGATCGATGCCGGCGATGGCGGTAATCGCCCTCTACAGACCGGCGGTGCGGCCCCTAAGAAGCAGACCGCTCCATGGAGCGGTAATGCCTCGCCCAGGCGAGGCACCGCCAAGCGGAAGCTGCGGGGTGCTGCAGCCCGTCGCACTCTAAAGGGAGGCAGCAAGTTCATCCTGTCAGCGGCCCCTACTACGGTTCTCCAGGATGCTGTTACGGCGTGGCGTGGGCAGCAGTTGCCCGTAAGTCCCGATCCCAGCTCCACGGCTTTCAAGTTTTAATTCCGATCACACACACCCTAATAGCAGATACGTAAATCCTAGCGTTTGCCCCTTTAAGGAGCAAACTCTACTCTAGAGTAGATTTCCCGCATGAATACCAGCGAAGTCCCAGACTCTGTAAATATACAGAGTGGCGAATCGGCCGCCCCGACCCCAGCGTCTGTGAATTCCTACACAAACGCCGACATCCCGGCCGATCTAGCTCTTGACACTGGTCGCGGCGACATGTTTCGCGCCCTCTCACGCTCCCTCATTGACCGCTATTACAGGACAAATGAGTACCCTTACACGCGCCACCACATTCAGTCCTACAACCAGTTCATCTCTCATGACCTCCCGTCTATTATCAAGTCCAACAACCCCATTCTCCTCCTAAAAGACCTGATCCCGGGCCACCCAGGGAAATACACGTACAAGGTGGAAATCTTCGTCGGCGGCCAGGAAGGCAAGAATGTCCGTGTCGGCACTCCCACAATCAGTCTTCAAAATACGGAAGAAGTGCGCCTCCTCTACCCCAATGAGTGCCGTCTTCGCAATCTCACCTACGCCACCACAGTCACCGCTGACATTGATGTCAAAATCACTTACACGGAGGTTGTCGAAGAACGCACGCGCACCTCCAGCGGCCAGGAGACCGTCACGCGCCGGCTCGTGGAAACCGTCCGCGATCAGGTGATTCCCGAGTTCGAGCTGTTCCGCATTCCTATTATGCTTCACAGCAATGTATGTCTTCTTAATGGCAAATCCAAGGAGTTCCTACGCCAGGCTGGCGAATGCCCCCAGGACCACGGCGGGTACTTCATCGTGGATGGGTCCGAGAAGGTTCTCATTACGAGCCAGGAGCAGTCATTCAACACACTCTACATTAATTTCCGCAAGGCCGACCCCGAGCTCCTCATCTATGCTCCTATATCATGTCTGTCCCCCGAGACTCGCGTGGTCAAGCGTGTGATGTTCCTCTTGACCCGTGAGCGCCCCTACAAGGCCACGCCTGAGGAGAAGGTGGTGGGCTATGAGGACGCAGCTGACAAGCCCAATTCGTTCCGCCGGCAGAAGAACGGTGGTGGCACACTGTGTGTCAGCATCCCGTTCGTGCGCAAGCCGATCCCCGTGTTTGTCCTGTTCCGTGCCCTCGGCATCCAGAGCGACCAGGAGATCATGAGCCTCATTTTCCCTGACATGAACGGCCCCGAGGCACAGATGCTGGCGCACATGCTCGTCCCCAGCATTGCAGAGGCCGCGCCCTTCTACAACAAGCACACGGCCATCCAGTACATCAAGTCACTCACAAAGGGCTACGGTGAGGCCCACGTGCTAGATATCATCCACAATCAGCTCTTCATCCACATTGATGATCAGCCGCGCGCTCGTGCCATGTTCCTTGCCGACTGCGTCCGCTCTATCCTACGTGTTGCTGCGGGAATTGACCCCGAGACAGACAAGGACGATATCCGCAACCAGCGCTGTCTCGTGTCAGGCTTCCACATCCAGCTCCTGTTCAACCAGATCTACGCCCAGTGGCGCAAACAGATCAACAAGGTCGTCGGTACGGAGTACAAAATGAACAGCGCGATCTACCAAGGTGCCAACTTCGCCCAGCTCTTCAGCCCAGAGCGTGCCAAGCAGGCGTTCCTCCACGGGTACATGACCGATGCCTTGCGTAAGGCCTTTAAGGGTCGCTGGGGTGCCGGCATCGGCGAGGACAAGAAGGGTCTCCTACAAGCCCTGTCCCGCCTGTCCTACATGGACTTCATGAGTCACACTCGCCGTGTTATTATGAACTTCGACACTAGCATTAAAATCACGGGCCCTCGCCATCTCCACCCATCCCAGTTCGGCTATTTCTGTACCAACGAGACACCTTCAGGCGCACCGATCGGTATCACAAAAAACTTGACCGTTCTGACCTACATTTCCACGGCGACTATGCCAGCGTATTTTGTGGAGTGGTTGCGCGAACGTATGAACCTCCGTATGCCGGCCAACATTTCGTCCAGCGAGCGTATCCAGCTCACCCCCGTGTATCTAAATGGCGGCATCGTCGGCTACACGAAGGCCCCCCAGCGCCTCACACGCCTCCTCAAGCTCCTCAAGCGGACCTGCTGGCTCCCACCGACCACCTCCGTGAGCTTCAACATCCGCCAGAAGCGCGTCCAGATTTACCTCGACGAGGGCCGTCCCGTGCGACCCCTCATTGTCCTCCGTTCCGCCGATGCGGCCCGCGGTGTGCAGCGTGTGCCGACCGAGCGTCTAGCCAAGCTCCCTACTTGGCGCGACCTTATCTGCGGCACTCATCGCCCTGATGCCGACCTCACAAACACCGAGTTCGAGGACCCCCTCAAAGAAATGGACATGAGCACCATGAAGCTCGAGGCCCGCTTCGAGACTTACGAGAAGCTCCTGGAGTCCCACGTAGCCCCCTTGGAGTACGTGGATCCCTACGAGCAGAATGAGGCGTACATTGCGACCTTCGCAGAGTACATTCAGCCCGAAACGACCCACATGGAGCTCCATCCTTCCACGATCCTGTCCGTGATCAACTCCCAGATTCCCTTCTTGAACCACAACCAGTCCCCTCGTAACCAGCTCGGCTGCTCTCAGTCCAAGCAGGGCCTCAGTATGTATGCCACCAACTGGCGTAACCGTTACGACAATACAGCCCATGTACTCTCTTATGGCGAGTCCCCGCTCTGTCGCACACTCTACCAGGACTACTTCGGCGAGGGTCGCATGAGCTTCGGTCAGAACATGGTGTTGGCTATTACGTCATATACGGGCTACAACCAAGAGGACGGTCTTATTATCAACAAGGACGCTGTGGATCGCGGCCTGTTCCGTTCGCTGGCCTACCGGTCCTACGAGGCGTACGAGGAGGACGACGAGGACTCCCATATGCAAACCCGCTTCGGTAACCCAACCCACGTGGCGGCCTGGATGGATCTACGCCCTGGCCTGGACTACTCCAAGCTCGACGACCGTGGTATCATTCGTGTCGGCGAGTACGTGGATGAGATGACCGTCATTGTCGGTGCCTACATGATGTCCAATAAGGGTGCCTACAAGGACGCATCGGTCGCACCCCAGGTTTGGACACGTGGTCGTGTGGAGAGCGTGGTGGTGACGGTGAATAACATGGGCCTGCGCATGGTCAAGATCCGCGTCGTCCAGGATCGCAAGCCCGAGATCGGCGACAAGTTCTGTCTGAGCCCCGATCACGAGGTCCTGACGAGCCACGGCTGGAAGGGGATCCGCTACGTCACGGCTGAGGATTTCGTGTGTATGTATGACCCCGTGTCGAAGGGCACCAAATTCAGCACACCCGAAGACTTCCCCGAGTTCAGTCACGCAGGCGGCCCTATGATTGACGTTGCACTCCCTAATTGCACACTCCAGGTGACCCCTAATCACCGCCTCTATCTCCGTGATGCGGCCGATGCCAACGCCCCCTACATGTTCATGGAGGCCCGTGAGGCACAAATCATGATGACGGGTGGCAAATCCTATTACACCCTAAGTGCTGATAATAGCGAACACCTCATTGAAGACATGACAAGTACGACGTTGGATGCACGCTATTCGACGGTGCATTGCTTGACGATGCCGACGGGGATTTTCATGGTTCGTCGTAAGGGCAGTCAGGCCGCTTATTGGACTGGTAATAGTAATCGTCACGGCCAGAAGGGTACGATTGGTATGCTATTACGGGGACACGACATGCCTCGGACAGCGTCTGGCTTGGTACCTGACATGATCATGACTCCTTACGGTATTGTCTCTCGTATGACCCTGGGGCAGATCATGGAGATGATTTGTGGCAAGTATGGCCTGAAGGCGGGGGCTGTTATGGATGGCACGGCATTCATGAATGATGGGTCGCCGGCGGATGCGATTGGGGATCGTCTGGAGGAACTCGGGTTTGAGCGCTACGGCAACGAGATTATGTACAACGGCGCAACGGGACACCAGATCCAGACGGAAATCTTCATGTGTCCGCTGTATGGTATGCGCCTGAAGCACATGACGGAGGACAAGTGGCAGGCGCGCGACAAGGGCCGCAAGGAGCAGCGGACGCACCAGCCGACGGGTGGGCGTGGCAACCAGGGCGGCTTGAAGATTGGTGAGATGGACCGCGACACGATCTTGTGCCACGGCATTGCGGGCTTCATCCGCGAGTCATACATGCAGCGGTCTGATGGGGCCAAGTTCCCTGTATGCACGGGCTGTGGTACGATTCCCATCTACAACCCAAAGCTGGGCCTGGCGATATGTACGCTATGTGATGGACCGGTGGAATTCACAGGGTCCAATGCGAACAACATCGAGATCGTCCCGCCGCTCAAGAAGCCGTCGTCAGAGATTGTGCAAGTAGAGATGCCATATGCGACGAAGTTGCTAGACCAGGAGATGAGCAGTTTCTTGAACATGGGTCTGCGCTTTGTCACGTCGGCGGGTGTGACGAAGCTGCGTAATCCTACGAACGAGTTCTTCTCCACGGAAGTCCCTACAGGTCCCCAGGAGCCTCTGCGGGAGCGAGTGGTGCCCGAGATTCAGGTGGCACAGATCCTGCCTGCTCGCGAGCCGCCGAAGATCGAGGACCTGCAGGCCCAGGCGGAGTTGGCCGGCATGACGTTAGTCCCGAAGGCCGACGCGGTGGCAGAGCCGGTTCCCGAGACGAATCCTGTGGTAGAACCTGCGCTAGAAGGGGCCGTGGAGCCAGTTGAAGCCACCGAGCCAGCCAGCGAGGGCACCATAACAGCCATGCCCGAGATTGTACAGGGAGTTCGGATTGGTGAGGAGGGTGAGCCATTGGCCCCCGCAGCCCCTGGTGAGGCCCCCGTAATCGCCATTGCGACGGATGATGCTGCAATGGGGGCTGATGGTCTAGCGCCAACGGAAAGTCTCATTAAGTCGTTCTCGATTCCTATTGAGTCGGTGTCATTGGGCCAAACGGCGGCGGCCCCTGGTGCAGCAGCAGCTCCTCCTCGGCGGATTTTGCGGCAGCGCGCAGCTCCTGCGACCAACCCCGAGGGCGGCATCGCAACGACGTCCGTGATGGGTGGCGCCGGCGGAACACCGACCATTGTCGTGAATAAGACAGGATAAGAGAACCAAGGTTCTCTTAAATCTCTCCTGTGTTAATGCCTTTTATTGGTGGGCCTTGACAGGCCCACTATGAAAGTGTTATCCAGCCGAGCCTTTGATACAACCCTAATAGTAGTTTCTTAGTGAAAATTCATACACCCGTAATAGTCCTATGCCGCGTGTATAAATTTGAGGACCAGTCTTTCTCGTGGTATGTAGTAAGCAAGTTCCAAGCCATGGCATCCTTTGATTACATTGACGCACTGTATCGCTCGCGCATCACGCTCATGAAGATCCTGACCCTTCGTGGGTACGAGGTGAGCGCCTACAATAGGTTCTCTCCGAAGGAGGTGGAGGCCATGTCGCCTGACCATTCCATTGCTTCGGCGGGATTTATGGTGAGCCACACGACTGACCCGAAGAAGAAGTGTTTGGTGGTGTATTACATGAACAAGTTCAAGAGCAGTTCGAAGGTTCTCGATATTATTGTGCAAACGAGCGGCATGAAGGGGAGTGGCTCGGACGGAGCGTACGAGAACGAGCTGCAGCGGATTGGCTATGAGAATCTGGAGGTGATTGTGATGACGGGTGACATTATTACGGAGACGCACAAGACGTTGGCGCTCCAGGAGTGGTCCCGTCGCAAGCTAAGTGTGAGCTTCTTCGGGATTTACCAGACGATTAACAATCCTATGGAGCATGTACTTGTACCGAAGCACGAGCGGGTCGGCGAGGAAGAGGAGGTGGAGGTGATGAAGCTCGTCCAGAGCAAGGCACAGCTTCCTGTGATCAAGTACCACCTGGACCCTATTGCACGGTGCCTTGGACTGACCCCGGGTGAGCTCGTGAAGATTACACGTTCATCGCCGTCGGCTGGTGTGTATGTTGTGTATAGGGTATGTGCGCCATAATCAGATAGATGTCGTCCTCGTCGTCGTCCTATAAGGAAAGTACGCCGGCTCCCGTGGGCTCCTCGTCGAGTTCGGAGGTAGCAGCCGCTGCTGCATTACATATGGGAAGCAGTTCGTCCTCAGCACCTCTAATTGCCCCCAAACCAAGTACATATGGATCTTCTTCGAGTTCCTTTGCGCCAGTACAGCCTAGCCCGCTTCCTCTACGTGGATCTTCCTCTTCACAGGGACCCTCAACGAGCGGTGGTGTTGCACCGACAACAGTTGATATAGGTGCCCTGCAAGTAAAAGCGGACGGTTTGACGTCCTTTGTTACAACTGGTGCCGCCCCTTTATTAAATACAATTACGGATCCTCAGTCATTGGCGGGTCTTAATCAAAAATTAACCGAGTTCCGCTCATTCAATAACAGTCTGCGCACACAAGTGAGCGTGCTCTCAAAGGACATTGACATTGGTCGCCGCACACAACAATTAGGGGATTTGCGGGAGCGGATCAAGAAACTGGAGGGACTGGAGGCCACGGCTCGCGAAGAGGCCGAGACGGCCAATGCTCGTCTGCGCTATGTAGAGAAACGTGATCAGGACGTAAGCTACAAGCAGCTGTTTTTCTTGGACCGCCCTGTCCGCCAATTTAGCGTCCCGACATTTGTCACGCTCTCTGTGCTGCTTGCATTGCTGACGATTCGCTTTATCTACATGCTGTACGCGGGCGTCCAGGTGGGGGATGTCAGTGCTTCGTTTTTGACTGGCGTGGGGTCTGCACCGGCGGCAGGTACTGGTGGCATAGGGGCTCTCTTTGGATACGGTCAGCCGGCAGTGGCACCTGGGCTCGGTGGGCTCTTCTCAAGCAGTGGCATTACTGGCCAATTAAGGTAAGGGGGGCGTAGCCCCTTAGACTCCGCACCATCAGGCCCCCTGCCTCCCTCATTAGAATGCGAATCGTTTGAAAAGTACAATCAAGTCCATAGAAATCTCCGCCACTAGTAATATGCCGACCGCAGTATCAAGCGAATACATACGACCCCTAATAGTCCTCCTAGTGTTCGTATGCGCACTCGGGTTTGCAGTAAATTACCTGCCCCTCATCTTCACAACGGAACATTTCGTGGGCGCCCCTTACACATGTGGCGACTCGACGACCCGTGACAGTTGCATGAAGGCCGGCGGGATCTGGGCCGCCGATGGCCGCCCAAGTGGCTGTGCAACGGGCTGCACATGCTGCATGCCGAACATGAAATACGCCATGACGGTCAGCTACCCCGAGCCGACTTGTCCTGCTTCTACGGAGAGCTTCACGCTCACGTCAGCTGACCAGGTCCCTGATAAGACCTACTTACCGGCCTCGTCGATTCCTCTTGACCCTGATGGGACTGCTACGGAGGAGGGTATAAAAACGCACATAGAACAATTAGAGACGGCGCGACTACTTCCCAAGAGTCTTACTGCAGACGAAAAGAAGGATTCACAGACAGTATATGCATACTTAGCGGCCGATGAGGCTGCATTGGCTGCAATCAAGAACGAGTTCTGTTACTACAATGCCCGCTACCGCTATGTAGCTCAACAGTTCTTGTCACAAATAAGCGAATCGGGCTCATCGGCCTCAACCGCAAATCCTAGTGCAGATGCCTGGCTTTCCTTATTGCGCAAAATCATTGTTCGTATGATGAATCTACTTAACTTAATGGCTCTGCTTACTCAACGACGTATGAATGAATATGGAGAGGCCGGTCCCGAGTTGGCAAAGCGCAATGCCGACTTGGTTATGCGCCTCAATGCGCTCAAGGACAAGAAGGCGGGCCTCGACAAGCCCACTGCGGAGGTGGATGTAAGTGAGCGCATGATGTCCTACACGAAGGAGAAGGCTCGTGCCAATCGCAACCTAATTGCCCTTTACAGTTTCCTCAACTTGGTTGCCATGGGTATGCTTTTCTATGTATATAGGGCCACGTAATAGTCTCGCCTTCCGGTGTTAGCTTCATAATTAATGTGAAACATTAGTAAATGAGTCTAAAAGATGTCATAGTGGATACGATTGCGGGTTCTGATACTGCAAGTATTATTGCAGGGAAGCTGAAATCGGCAAGTGATATTGATATATACAGAAAGGCCCTTCTAGATGGTCCGTCAGAATTTCTTTATAAAGAATCGCAAAGTAAGCTGAATATGATCAGTAAGAACCGTGATGTGCAGCTGTTCTATGCTGGCATGGAGGGACAATTAGGGGCGGCGAATGCGAACCTGGAGCAGTCGATGATTCCAGGCGAGGAGGCCGAGAAGGTCCGTCAGGATACGTACAAGCGCCAATTCGAGATCAACGAATGGACGGCGGCGAATCGCCAGGAGACGCTGTTTGTGTTCCAGCTGATCTTCTTTGGGATTGTGCTGGCGACCATTTTGGGCGGCTTCTGGCGCATGGGTGTAGTGAGCGGGGCGTTTGTGTCGATGCTGACGACTCTGATTGTCGTCGTTCTGGTGTTTGTGATCGTGTATCGCGCACAATACACTGCGGCCAAGCGCGACAAGCGCTACTGGAACAGGCGCCGCTTCGAGAGCGCCGGCCCTCTCCTCAACCTCCCTAATTGCCCGGCCATAACGGACTTTGCCACAAATGCAACAGAGACACTCGGATCTCTTGATACGAAGGGTAGCGCTTTACTGAACCGCTTGGCAAATGCCAGTGTGACTGTGAATTTCTAATAACTTCTAGGCACACTGCAGATATGTCAGCATCTGGTAATGGTACTCCAGACTTACAAGGCTTACTAGGGGCAGCCACTACAGGCGGTCTCCCAGATGCGGCTCCTGGTCCAACGGCGCCTCCTGCAGAAACGGCGGCTGGTGTGTCGGCGGTCGAACTGAAATCATGGTACGTTCAAAAATTCAACGATGAGGTGGCAGTTAGCCAGGATTTGATGAATAGCATTCGTGTATTAACATCGGCGGCCCCTAATGAGACCGTGAAATCCACGCTCGATAACACCATAAAAGTACTGCAGGGCCGTGAGGCGGACCTAAAGCAGTCTGTTGCGGAACTGGAAACCGTCGCCGAACAGGCCGCCGTGCCCTTTACCGAGGAGGCGCCGGCTGTCACAGGGATTGCCCGTGAGCACATTTACACACTCCAGGATTACATCCTCTTTATTTTTGTCCTTACTTACACCGTCTTTGCACTCATCCTACTTGTACTTGTAGGGAAGCGCACAGGGTGGTCGAAGTCGGCACTGGGGAAGATGTTAGGCGGGTTGGCGGTATTTACGGGGCTTGGGTATGTTGTGATACAGCGTTACGCATGAGGGAGAGTGCCTCTCCCTCAGACCCTACGCCCTCATCCTCGTCCTCATCCTTGTCCCCGTCCTCATCCTTGTCCTCGTCCTCATCCTTGTCCCCGTCCTCATCCTTGTCCTCGTCCTCATCCTCATCCTCATCCTCGTCCTCGTCCTCGTCCTCGTCCTCACCCTTGCGATCAAGTGGAACCGTATAAGAACCACACTGTTGCCAATCATATTCCCAATCACCACCAATAACTGGACAGTAAGAAGGTTCCATTATTTCATCAATATCTACTTCTATATTTAATGATTTGTAATATATTTTACAAGATTCAATAAATTCCATTAGTCTTTTATATTCAGATTCATTATAAGTAACTATTGAGGACACATTGCATTCAATGCCAATAATAGGATTAATATTGTACCCTTTATTTATCTCACCTGCATATACGCCAATTCCTAAAGGGGGGGAGTCAGGTTCCATAATTTTACCATCACCCCAATTAAAGCGCACATCTGCAAATCCATATACAACTCGAGGGTAGTACCGAGAATATCCCATGTATGATTCTGATACCCTTTGTTTATTCACACATATGGTGGTCAATTTTCCCTCTGTATGAAGGCTTTGTATTCACATCCTAATAGTACTAATATGGCCATGTATTACAACTTTCACATATTTGCTATTAGGGTTGTTATGATTAGTATTTTGTATTTGCAAATACGAAATACTACTCGCGGAAATCTTGGCGAGGCTGCCAAGCCGAGCCAGCCGCCAGGCCAGGAAAGATTTTCCAAATTTGGATCACATGATTTCGTCGGTGGAAATCACGTACATCCCTAATAGTCCTTGTCGTAGGGGATATTATTATAACGGAGATATTGTATTGTAAGTACTATAAAATAGCGAGTTGGTGACTATTAGGTGAGTATTTGGGCAAAATACAAAATACACTTCGCGAAAATTCTGACGCGGGAGGCGAGGCTGCCAAGCCGAGCCGAGTCCTGCCGGCAAATTCAGATTTCGTATTTTATGATTTGTGATTTTTTCCTAAATACGTAGCTCATACACACCTAATAGTACATCCTGTAAATGAAATTAATAGGCACCTTCCATTACACATTTGACCCTCGTAATAAAATATGTCAAACTAGCAATTGTGTTACTTTGTTATTAGTTTAATAGTATGTTTCTATTACGCCTCCGCTCCTCCTGCATCAAATTCGCCCACCTCCTCGTCACTCATAAACACCCGCGTCGCCCTGTATGTCTTCCGCGAGCCCGCACCACGACTCTCCGAAGTCTGTGACAGCGCCTTGTCGATCTTGTCCTCGAAGTCCGTACGAGTCAGCTGGGCCCCGAGCTGGTACTCGCGGTGCCACGTCTGGTAGGCGCGCCACAGGTCCGCAATCGTCGCCGTGTATTCCAGTGCCTTCTCGCCCGTCCGAATACGCTCGCTCTTGAATTTCGCGAACCCGTCGAACGACTCCTTGTACTTGTCCGAGACCTGGCTCACAATGGGAGGAATGGGGTTCAGGCCCGTCTTGCAATACACATTCTCATACACCCATACAAGTCGGCTGAAGAACGCCTCGCGCCAACGGAACAACTTCTCGTCCAGCTCATAGTCCTTCGGATACACGTTCCTCTCAGGATTGATCTCTGGGCTATCAGGATCCACGAAGCGGCTCTCATAGGGAATCACACACAAACGGCGCGAAATGCCGCCGTCAATGTTCTTAATGGGCGGCAGCTGGTTGCACATCAAGTGCATCTTGCCTGTAATGCGGAAGCTGACGAGATCCTTGAAGAGCCCACGGCCCTGCATCAAGTCGCTCGTCATCTGTTTGATGATCGATGCATTGAGTGGCTCACGCTCCTCGGGTTCCTGCATGTAGATGAACCGCTTGTTGCGAATGGCCATGATCTCAGGCGACGCCGCACTGGCATCATTGCGCTTGCGCGTCACCGCGGTCGCATTCAAGTCGGCCGCATAGTCTCCTAGAGCGTAGCGCATTAGATCCACCAACTTCGACTTACCATTACCGCCCGAACCTGTCCAGATCAGGAAGATCTCCTCCTTGTTGGTCCCCTCCAAGTGGGACGCCAACAGGCGCCACATGAACTCCCGCAAGTCCGAGCGGGGGAACACCTTCTCGAAGAAGTCGTCGATTTCGTCATGGACAGGATCGCGTGCGGCAGGATCGTAGGGCTTGTAGGAGATCGCAGGGTGGATCCCACCGACGTTGCCGGCCTGCATCCGCACATGGTCCTGTGCGCGCCCCTGGCGATGCTGGACCTTATACACATCCCGCGGCTTCCCGTCCTTCCCCCTAACAGTCTCCCCCGATGGCACACGGAGGTCCAGCACACCATTGGCCACGCCCATCATATAGACGTTCGCATCCAGATTGAGCAAGAACTTGGGCACATAGAACATGCCGGCCGCCTCCTTCATGATACCGTTCTTGAAATCCGAGGCCTCCAGCTTGGCCTCAAGTTGGTGCAGCTCCTTCCACTTGGCGTCCAGAATCTTCCCCGTGATTCCCTCCGTCCCGCGTTCCTCCTCGTCGCGGATCTTGCGTTTCACTCGCTGCTTCGCCATCACTACGTACTTGGACAACTCACGGTCGATGCTATTACGGATGTCGATGCCTTGCGGGATGTCGAGCCAGGTGTTGCTCGTGAATTCGAACCAGGCCGTCTCGCGCTGCTCAATGGAGGCTACGTAGCGCCCGTCGTACATCTTCTTCAAGATACGAGCCACGCTCGTATGCGTGGCCTTCACCTCCTTCTCAATGAACTCCACAATGTCGTCATCGACAATCTCCTTGTACTTGTCTGGGTTGTCCTCCTTGGCCCACATGCGGAGCGTACCGAGGCGCAGAGTCGTCCCGTCGGTCGGTCCGCGGCCCCAGTTGTTCTGCCACTTACGGTACAAGTCGGTCGTGTCATTCTCCACATACTTCGACGACTTCCTGCTGAAGTCCATCCAGGTCTCGAAGCCGGTGTCACTGGGGTCGATGCTGTGGAGACACCAGCCGACCTCCTGCCAGGTCATGAAGCCGTCAGCACGGGCCGTTGAGAGACACTCCAGGGCGAGCCGGCGGGCCAGCACCACCTCGTCGTCCCGGTACTTCGTATCAATCATGGCCATTCCCTCGGCCAGGGCCACATCGGTCGCCGAGGAAGGCGGTACATCTTCTGCGCCTGCACCGCCGGCAGCCGCAGGTGCGACCGCCGGCCCAGCATTGAGCCGCGCCAAGTGCGCCTTGGCCTGGGCGTACATCCCCTCCGCAGACTCCCTAATAGTCAGCTCGGAGGGCACAATGTTGTAGCGAATGCTGAGGCGCTCCATCAGCATCCGCGGGGTGTATTCAGTGATGCTCTTCTCGGCCAATGAGTCTTTCGTAGGATCGTAGGACCACACCGCGTGCAACTGGTAGGGCGGGATCTCGGCCTTCGACTCGCCGTAATAGAACCAGCCGTTCTTCTTGATTACGGTCTCGTCGTAGATGTCCTTCTCGGGGTTGATGAAGCTCGTGCCGTCAAACGCGGATCCGACGGCATGCTTGTCGAGCATACCCAGACGGATGATCTGCTGGGCCTCACTGTGTAGAATCAGATCAGGACACTCGATATGTACGCCGTCCTTGATGACCTTCGCACCACCTTTACGGGACTCGTAGGGGACGCTGCGGAGGCACACAAAGAAGCGGAGAGGGGACTGACCGCTGATGTCGTAGAATTCTTTGAGGGTGTCGATGTACGTTTTGATGAAAGCCTTAATGTTCTTCTTTTCAAATCGTCTGCGGTGTAGGGCGTGCTCGGTACTGTACTGGAAGTCTAGATCAACCAGGAGAGGCGAGTATCCGTCGGTGCGGCGCTGCTCTACGAGATTGAGTGGTCTGAACCCCTTGTTATTGTCGGCAACGAACAGGTAGTCGTGGAGATGATCGAGAAATTCCGGATAATCATCGTCGCTCACGTACCACTTTCCGCCGCCGTCACTGCCCATTTTGGTGATGTTCCAGGGGCTTGAACGGCCCGTGACGCGGCGCTCACGGAGGAAGGCATGGATCGGGTGAGTCAAGTCACCACGCTCGGTTGGCATTTGGACGCTGATAAGGCTTGGTACTTAAACCTGGTCGGACGGGACGCGCTCAATTTTCCAACGGTGGGCACTCTATTACACTGCTGCTGTCCCTAATAGCATCCCTCTACTACCCTAATAGCCGGTTCAATGACTTTTAGGGGTGTATAATGTGCCTACAGGGAGGACTATTAGGGTGTGTGTGGCGGTGGCAAAATATTGTATTACACTTTCACTAATTTGGAGAAGATATATTGCTTACTAATACACCTAACATAGACGATGGGCCCCAACGGGGCCCATTATCTGCGTAGGGGGCTATGGGGGAGATGCAATCTCCCCCAAAATTTGATTTAAGGTCGCTCGGCAATGTAGAGTACCCAGATCCAAGCCATGTCATCATTAAAGTTCTGTCCTGTATGTCGCAATCTCCTGTTCTTGATGAATTCCAGCGATGGTGCCACCGAAGATGGCAAGCCAGGCTCACAGGTGAATCAGAGTACGCTCCGGTGGTCCTGTAAGGCATGTGGGCACGGAGAGGATTATGTGGAGGGCGGCATGCTGTATGAGATCAACTTGCAGCAGAAGGTGAGCGAGGGCTACAAGGTTCTGCTCAATGAATTCACGCGCCTGGATCCCACACTACCACACGTGAGTAACATTAAGTGCCCGAACGAGACGTGCGGGTCAAATACGGGAGCAGCGGACCGTGATGTGATCTACATGAAGTATGACGCGGTCAATCTGAAATACTTGTACATCTGTAATGTTTGTGAGCAACACTGGAAATCCAGGGCATAAATGCCCTGGATTGTCCCCTGCTGCAAGCGTTAGCTTCGCTAACGCGAGCAACACTGGAAGAGCCGCGCTTAGGCGCGGCTCTGGTTCCCTTGAATAAAGGCTCCGCATTGGCGACCTTCAATAAAGGCTTCGCATTGGCGACCTTCAATAAAGGATCCACATTTGCCCTAGTAGCAATACCCCTAAAAGCCCACTTATGGATACGGCACGTCCCCCTCACAATGAGCGGTAGTCCTAACAGTAGCCGCATACCATCCGTCGCATCCACCGATTCCTTCGACGACACGGATCGCCGCAGTGCGGCAACCGCAGCAACCACGGCAACCTCATCCGTGGCCGCCTCTCTTTTTCCCACAGCTCCTCCCGAATTCACGCCCGACCAGCAGTCCGCCCTTATTACCAAATACAACGACACCAGTCTTGTCGCCGCCAGCCGTTCCGATTACGACCGCGCGATCCACGCCTGGATCCGCGCCATTCACGCATCCCCCTCCTCCTTCGCCACCTACATCGACACCTGGGCCCAGCAAATCTACAATAAAAATCCCATTCGTCATCACATCTCCAACATTCGTCTGCGGCGCACCATATACTCCCCTAATAGTCTCGCCAATCTACTCCTAATTGTCAGCTCCGTCGTCCATTACATCGCCCTCCTACTTGCCATCCTCTTCGTCATCGCGCGTCACATGCCCTCTATGCTTCCCGCCGCCCTTCGTCCCGCCGAGCAGCCCCTCGCCAACCCCACGATCTTCGACCACGCCTACGCCTACACGTTCGGCCTCATCGTAGATTTTTCACATAAAACCGCCCAAGTCAGTTTCGACATCGCCTACAGTATCGTCGCCGCCATATTCCTGTGGATCCTCGGTACATGGGCCGGCAGTTCGCTCCACAAATACAGCGAGTTCATTCGGCGCAAAGGGACCCTCGACCGCCTGGAATCCAAGTTCCTGGCCGAGTTCCGTGCGGCCATCACGAGCCAACTCCGCACACACCTAACTGTCCCATTACTGGAAACCTATCGCAGCCTCCTACTTCTCGGTCCCGTCCAGCGTGCCGAAATGCTTGCCACTTACGGACGCGCCGATGAAGACTTGGCCACACTTCACACATTTATCCTGAATCAACTTGCCACAATTGCAATGAGCCCCCAAATGGAGACGTTGTGTGTGAGCCAAATGAACGCCGACATGTTCAAAGAACTCGTCAGTCTTTCTACGACAGACTACATCGACAGTTATGTACAGTTTTATGCGGCACTTCAGAATGCTGGGCAGTCTCAAGTGTGCGCGATCCAAACCGGCGCCTACGATTCAATGAAATCTTTGTTGCGGTTTTCTGTAAATACGGCCTTGTATGGACCCACCGCCGCCACCCTACAAGCCGTTGGGAAAACTCTTACACCTGCGCCTCCAAATACCTCTTAATAGTTCATCCCACGGAGCTGAGCAATACGCTTTGCGTTCTCCTCCTGTTGCGAGCCCTTCACTTGTGCCGCATGCTGAATTGCAAGGAACCCTTCTGCCTTAGCAGTAGAGCCCTTGCTACATGAATCCACGGGCTTCGACATAACATAGTCAAGGCGCTTCTTGGCGTTCTGCGCACGTGTCGGTGCACTTTCCACATAATAACGCTTACCAGGAATGACGTACTCTTTCGGCCCAGCTGAGCACGACGCCGTCTGCTTCGGCGGAGGAGGCCGCCGCCCTTTCATGCCAGCCGGCAACGTCGCGGTCCCATAATAGGTCCCTCCATCCCCCGTATCATCGGCAATACTCGTCACTCCATAAGGATCCACGCGCTCGTATCCTGGAGGTAGCTTCACTTCAGGCTTCTTCGGCCTCGGCGGACCAGGCTTCGGCTCTTCATAGGCCGGCACAGGTGCCAATGGAATGCAACAATCGCCCGCTGCACACCGTTTATTTCCAGAAGAATCCGTGATATTTTCATGGAATCCGAGTGCCTTGCAGAAATTACCCTTGAGCCGAGTCTGGTCCGCAGAACCATCCACAACAGGACAGTACTGGATCAGCTCACTTTGGCGATCATTAAACGTGTAGGGTCTGTAATTGTACTCCAGGACTCCTTCCACAGGACGCGACAGAGGCACCTGTGGTTCAGGAACAGGAAACACCAAGTCCAGCCCACGACCAATGAACCGCTTGTAGAATGCCGAACGTTGCTCAGTAGAGGAGTTCAGATTCATGGACCCTGTACGCCGACCCGCAACAATATCGTAGGCCTTGTTGAATTTTATGAGCAACGTCTCGTAACTGTCCCCTTCCTTCGGAGGGTCGTAATCGGGCCCGTTGCGCTCTATGTGTCCTGCTATTAGGGATTCGTACGTGCTCAAGTTCGTCTTGCTTGCGGTGGCGTTTGAAAGCACATTTGCCGCATTTGTATTGGGATCTCCTCCACTAGTCATTTCGGCGAACGTCGGCGGGGCTGTCTGCTGCTCAATGGGGTCCAGCTCGTCGAGTAACACCTCGGACATTGCGGGAGGTGTCGGTGCGCCAGGGGTCGGTGCAATGTACTTCTGGAAATTCGCCTGGAAGTCCGCGTCAGACATACTATTCGCTTTTGCCTCATCAAGAATGCCCCCTGGGGCTGTTACACGGGCAAAATTGTCATTGTAAATCCCGATATTTCTTACAAAGACAGGATCGCCCCATGGTGGCAATGGAGGGTCGTATTTTGTCATCGCGGTTTGCCACACAGCCTGCCATCCACCCATATTCCACCGCTGATTGTAACTCGCCAACTCCCTGTAATAGGCATAGACGCCCTCCTTTGTCACCCGCTGCTTCGCATACATCAAGCCCGAGCGGCTCGTGCCGACCACGCCCACCGCACACTCCGCACCACTAAATGTCACCCGCCGATAGTCCCGCTCTGAATAACCAGTGCCAATGTTTGTATAGGCATACTCCACATCACAGGCACCCTTCAAGTCAGTGGGCTGTAATGTGCTTTGGAGAGTAATACTGTATCCTTTGTATTCGGCCAACTGCTCTAAGGCTGTCCTGATCTTGTCTTTTGTGGCGTCCGTATCACACATGACGACACATTGTGTCTCAAATGGTTCTGAGGACCAGGCTGCTCCCATATTACTATTAGGGGTGATTAGAGTTTGCTTGCTGGGGCTTCCGCTCTCGCTTACAGCTGGGGTCGGCCAAATGCATAGTCCAGAAATCCACTCTGGGTCCGCTGCTGCTGCTTTGCGGCGGCCTTCTCGTCGAAGTATTTCTTCACGAAATCTGGGACGTAATCGTTGTATTTCTTACAGGCGCCGGTCGAGCATTTTGGCAAGGGCGCACCAGCGGCGGCCGCAGCGGACGACGATGTACTCACGGGAAACTGGAGCTTGTCGCGGGCTGCCTGCAGCATTGAGACCAAGTAGGCTGTCGGGAGCGTGTAGCTCTGGTCGTTCTTTGCTGGAGGAATGGCCGAACCACCTTGCTGGGCGTCGGCATATTTCTGCGGGTTTGTGAGCAGATCCTTGAGGAGCGACGGGTAGGCCGGCGGCTCGGGTAACGGTTGGAGGTCCTCGGGCAGGCGCACAGTTGGTGAGTTCTCCGTGTATTGGCGCAGAAGGCTCTTCACCTTGTCATTGTATGTCTCAATGCTCTGCACATACTGATTGTCCTCGGGCTCATCGGCAGGGTCGAGCCACACAGGGATCGGTGGATTGTAGGGGCGCTCCCGATTAGACTGATCCCGCCACCCGTACTTGTAGAGCCAGAACTCGTTGTAGGATGTGAGCATATCATAATAGGCCTTGATGTCGGCGATCTTGAACTCGGACTTTGAGCTCATTTGGAATGCATAGGCGTTTTTGTCGTAACTGGCCGTCTGCTTGGCGACTTTGTCGATGTCGGCGCTCTGGTCGAAGCTGTGCCAGCGGTACAGGTACTTCTTGGCGTCGGCCTGGACATCCCCCACGGAATTGCCAATATATGTGGGGCGTATGCGCTGGGGCCCTGTACCGGCCGTAATAGTCGTGCTAGGGTCAGGTGTGATACCATCGGCCATTGTGGCACCTACCGTGACCTGCGTAGAATTGGGTGTAGAGCCGAGCGTGGGAGGCACGTAGGGAGGAGGGGCTGGAGCACTGCTGCCACTGCCACTGCCACTGCCACCGATTGGTGTCATGGTAGTAGCTGCAGGTGCCACCTTCAAGTAACAATTGGTAATACATTCGGGATCCTCACCGGCGACGTACTCATACCCTGGTATGGTCCCGCAGAAATCGATCTTCATCAGCTCGCGGTCCAATGTGCGCGCACTGGAGTAGTTGTAAAACCACGTCTGATTGGGTGTCAGCGGCGCGCATGTGCGACCGGCTTTGAACGGTTCTATAGTTTGGCGCTGCCCTACAAACCCCTCCCTAATAGTCATATAGCGCGGCATCATAATGAAAAATGGCTCATCTCCTTTTACATCTGCCCAAATATTACGGAGTTTATCGTACAATTCAAAGAATTTCTCCTGAACATCGTAATTCGTATCACTCGCCGTCGGCGGCTGATTTGCTACCACCGCCTCGTAATTGTCCCGTGGGAAAAGCGACTGGAACATCCGCCGGCCGTCCTCGTACAGCGTCTGGTATTTGCGCGCATTGTACTGCACAATCGTCTCACTGGCCGATACAGGGGGTGGCGTGCGACCAGCCGCAGGCACAGGGGCCGGTCGTGGCTTATTCTGTACAACTGTCTGTGGGGGCGGGCGAGGAACAGGCGGGCGATTCAAGATTTCCACCATCTCTTTGCTCGGATTCGCCATATTTCCACGACGGGCTAGAAGTGCCGCAATCTGAGCTTTATAGGTAGCTATCTCAAAGTCAAATACATTGTCCTGCCCACCAGCCGCCACATCAATCCACGGAGGATACGGAGGGTTGTAGTCAATTGCAGCCGTCACCGCCGCAAAGTTCAATGTATTCCCCGTGCGAACCGCAAGGGACCTGTAAGGGCGATTGTAGTCGCGTATGGCCGTCATATAATCATCGACCTGCCATTGTTCGACTGGTTTATATTTGGTCTGGGGCAAAGATGCACTCATTACTAGTAGCGGGGATATTCAGGGCGTCAGCGAACGCCACACACACCTACCCTACTAGTAATTACTGGAGTTGCTATCCCGCCTAATTCTGTAGTGCGCGCCGCAAGAGCTTCATGCTTTTGCGCTCCTGGACCGTCGTGCGCACAGAGGCCGACTTCGGCTTACAGAACTGGTCTTTCACGGCCTGTGAAACGGCCTTGCGCCGGCGATTGGTCAAACTGTAGGCGTCCGTATTGATCGGTGCCGGGCCCAGCTCGCTATCACACGGTTCCTCCACAGGCTCGCACGTTTTGTTCAACGTGGCTGCGGCCGGATCATCGGCGGCCAGCGGAAGATCAATGCGGACATCCGTATCGGGGCTGCAACACCAACTGTCTGCAGGACAGCCGTCATACGCCTTCCGCTCGTTGGCAGATAACACCACAACACCGCCGGCATCCCTACATGCATTCACTAGGCGAATCGCCATGGAACGTTTCGGCTCACTTGTGCCCGTCACTCCCATCCCCTCTTTTAGTACATCAGGCGTATCAGCCTTGCTCGGCGAAACCACGGGCTGATCCTTCCATTGCTTGTAACTGTTAAGGTTGGGCGGAGGACGCACAGGATAGGGCGTTTGCGAGGTCTCGCATGCGTTACATGTAGAGGGACACCCAGGATAAGCACGATTTTCTGCGTAGGCCCCTGTGATTTTCACGGGAGTTGTGGGCGAAGATCCATTGCCGGCGACCTCCAGGGCGCTGACGTATTTCCGTGCGTATTCGCCATAGGTCATTGAGGAGGTCTGGTTAATGGAGGGCGAGGGCGTACATGTATAGACAGCCATGTCATATTTGCTCCACACATTGCGGACAGTGTTGTAGAACTCGGCCGTAAAAGTACGACCACCGATTGTCACTTCGCGGTTCTCGTAAGTCGGCTTGGGTCCGTACAGAAGGAGTGCGGGGGCTGTTGGGGTTGATGCGAGGGGCTTCAGTTCGTATTTCAGCACGGCTTTGGGTGTTTGGATTGCAGCTGTGGCTGCAGTGGCAGCTGCTGCAGGCCCACTTGAGCTGCTCGATCCAGGCCCACTGGGCGGCCCCTCGGGTTCTGAACTGGGTCGCATAAAGCGCACTGATCCCTGCGGTCCTTCTGCCCCTGTGGTACCCATAATAGTCCAATGAGGATAGATTGTGCCTGACATAATGCCGGTCCGCACGGAGCTCACCACTTGCTCAATGGTCGGCAATTTGGACTTGTAGGCGGCGGCGATTTGTGCTGGCAAATCACCCTGTACTTCTATCTCTCCTACCTTGCCATACACCGCAAAGATCTCATGCTTCGTCGGCGGGGATGCCTGGAACCACCAGTCAGGAACGTAGTCATTGAATGGGCCGATGGTCATTGTGATATCTCCGTTTTTCCGCGGGGGCTCATTTTGCGGTGGCTTGGGTCCATAGGCGTAGATGACTGAAACTGTTGGTTGAGCAGTCTCAAACACTAATTGGGCATATCCATTGTCAAAATCAGGGGCTGCCGATAGACCTATACCTCTACATGCATACATTTCTTGTAATTTCCCCCCAATAGCTCTTATATATCTATTATAATTACTATAAGAATTTGCAATAAAACCATAGGTGCATTTAGAAAATCCTGATCCTATTGCTTCTCTAAACTGTGTAATAGTCGCCACGCTTGCATTATAACGACTTACTACAAATGGTACTTCAGTTAATGTAACTGGTCTGCTACACAATATAGGATACACTTCACTTGTACTTTTTGTTGTGGGAATTATACCTGACGTATATTGATAATAATTTAGCGTGTAATTTTGCCAATACGCTTTATATTCATTATTTATAGGTATAATTGTAGGTGTAACTCCAAACCAATCAGTCCCCGCGGCGAACCCCTCACGGGTCCAACATGTTTTATACTTGTAATAGACTGCAATTACAAGTATGATACATAATGATGCGTATAATGCCCACATCTAATTACTAGTAGGGGTGGAATTAATTCACGGGCTGATTCCGTAGGGTCTGGAGCTTCTGGCTCTTCGCGTTTGCAACTTGGGTCCGCAACGGGGTTGCACCAGTACTAGCACATTTTGGTGCTGGTGCGGCCGCGGGCCCAGCCCCGCCTTTCCTCTTGAGGCGATAACCGGCGTGGGCTGGGGTGTGTCGGATGAGTGCCTTGGAGGCCGGTTCCGCACATCCACCCTCATCGTCGCATGTAGGAGCCCCTGGGCCGCTGGTCTTCCGCCAGTTCTTGATGAGACTGGGGTCGAGCTGCCGGCCGTCATCGGGGAAGCAGCAGATCGTATCACATCCAGGATACACGTTGGGATCCTCAGTAAGATTCACGGCACCACCTGCTTTCTGGCAGTTGAGGATATCTATGACCGCCTGGCGGGTCGCATTATCCACACCGCCTTGGCTGACAAATGCCTCGCGCACAGGAATCTGTGGGCGCCCCGAGTCCCCTTCTCCAGCTAGCTCCGTACTCATCCCTACAAGTCCCTCCACGCTAACAGGTGCGCGACTGAACAACTCCATGTCAGACATCATTCGGGCCATCCCTGGGGCTGGTAGAGGTGTATCACGTTGCCCCTGGAATCCGTCCTTCGTCGTGGATTTATACAGAGTGGCGTCCTCCAAATCCAAATTTGTCCATTTGCCGGTTGAACTTGTAGGCGCCGTGTATTTTCGCTCGATCTCGGAGTCACCGTCTGACGTTGCTATACAAGTCATATTTCGTGTGTCACATCCATTGTACCGCTCGGCATCTTCCAGGTTTCGCACAAATACGATGTTTTTCTGTTCGCGCCCATCATTGACGATCATCGCCGCCTTGAAATATGCGTTCTCCTCTTTTGCGATGGCATCGATGTTCTTCGGTATGTATGTGTTGTACGGTACATCATTCTGTTTGCTCCATATGTGGCGGTCATAATTGTAGTCGCTGACGGTGCCTTTTGTGAGGACTCCACTGAGATCATAGATCGCTTCGTATTTGGTCCTGTCAATGTTTTTCTTTGAGCCGTAACAGATTACTCCGTTGAGGACTTGATCCGTCATTGTCTTAGAGATGTCTGTTATGCGAACACCGAGTACCTTTCCATTGTCGTCCTTGTAAGGGATTGAGGGATGGCCAATGGTGATTAAGTTGTTCTTATCTCCACTCGCAAACAGTTTATACATGGCCCCTAACATGGGCCATTGGGCCCCAATCGGCGTACTTTTACCGAACTCATCCACCGTACTTGTAAGGGCCACATCACCGCCAAATGTTTTACATTTTTCGCGGGCATCTTCAAATGTGGATTTGTTGGGTAAATTCACGTAGAAAATCTCATTGGTCGGTGCAACTGTGTCGAAGCTTTCTTGGCCTGTGTAAGTGTTGAACTTCACGACGGTAAATCCTGCGGTGGCAGCTGCTTTGCGATCACCTTTGGCTAAGATGCCGGCCTTGCCGTCGGGTGGCAAATACGAAATCACGTAGGGCCCTTTTGGAACAGGCCCAGGTGCTGCATTTGTCGCGAAAGACGCACGATGAGGCACTAGGTACTTCTGTATTTCACTGTACTCATTTACAGGATACACAGGGGGCTTGTCAATATCTCCAAGAATCCATCCAGGGGTGTCCCAGTTTGCACCGCCAAAGTTGTTCTTGCCCTTCGCAGCGGCTTTTACGTCTGCGAGTGTGGCAGGTAACACACCAGTTGGTAATGTTATTTTACTTGCATCATCACGTTTGAAGCCGGCTTTCGTAGCTCCGTCTAATAGTAAAAACACATCAGTTTCTGTGGGATTGTTTGTCGCACACGATTCATACACGGCTGGTATTGTTATAGTTGAAATTTCCTTAGTAGTAGGATCTGATTTTGCTTGATACAATTGCGAACCGCCAAGTGATATACTAGCACTAATGGACAGTGGTGTTGTTGTAGCTAAGATTCCTGTATTGTCCTGGATAATTACTTCGGCCCCCGTATTTGTGATTGCGACTAATTTCCCAGTGAAAACATTTAACCGCATACGACTTATAGCACCAGATGGATCAAGAGTGATGGAGACTGGCTTTGCATTTATTGTAATTGTAAGTGTATAGTTACCAGGTGGTAATTGAGTAGTCTTATTAAATGTAGTATTTCGTAACGTAAAAATCACTTCACCCACGTTCCATGAAGTCTCCACGACTTGCGTACCAAGGGCTGCGTCGTTTGTTTGCTTGAAAATTGTTTTTGACACGGGGGGCGTACTAGCAGGTACAACTGTACCGTCACTAGCGGAGTTTGCAGTGCCAGTGTAATTGACAAGCTGTGTGATTTCGATCGTGATTTTCTCGTCATTCATGCGGCGCAATTCAGGGGCCGAACTGCCCGTTTTTGGCAGACTTGATACTAGTTCAGGACCAACTCTGGCACCAGCTGCCGTCAAAAAGGTGACGGTGTTTGCATCGCGATTGTAATTGACCGCTGCAATCGTTTTAGTTTCCGTTAAAGATCCTGATTTGAATGCTGCCTTGAACAATTCTCCAGTCGCTTTGCGATTAACTGTTATGACGTAGTCAGTGTTTGGCTCGAGTTGGCTCACAGGTGTAATGGAAGACCCTGGGATGGATGAACCAGAGAGGCTTCCTGATTTTGCGCCGAAATCCACACGAACATTTGTAGATTCATCCGATCCAGAATAGATCGCCGAGTCTCCTACAGGGTTGAACTGGGTTGGTTTTATAGTCGCTTTTGCGCTAGTAGTGTCCAGTGGGAAATCCACACCGTTCATTTTGAGTTTTACATCCAAATCCCTGCTAGTCTGGCCAGCGAGGCCCGAGTCGCGTAAGCCTTGAACATCAAACCGGTTAATTGTGGCACCGCGCGTGCTGATAAACGCGACCTCGCCAGTATTTACATTGATGGTGAATTTGCGGGTAGGCGCAGTTGGCTTGAATTTCATGACGCCATAATTAGGCATTTTACCTGTCGCATTATCAAGAACACCAGAGCTCAACGTTAGCTCGTACTCGGTCGCAGGGGCCGTTATAAGCACGTAGGGCTCAGGGAGTACGTACTCATAGACTTCAGGATTTTCCGCCGTTTGTGTAATTGTGAATTTGGGGGCTTCTATTGTAATTGTCTTATCAAGTTTAATTGTGCGATTTAGTACAATATCGAGTGACGTATTTGTAGTGGATGATAGTTGGGTGATGAAACTTGTAGGAAACGTTAGTGATTTTCTGATGGTATTATCAGATTTGAAAAACGTTATTGTATTTTTTGTAATATTTAATTCATAACGTGTTGCATCACTTAACTCATTACTAAATATATTAAATAATGTGTCAGCATTGTTATTGAACGCAATTGTGTAATTCAAATTCGTTAATGCCACGGGTTTTCCATCTTGCATAATATTGCCACTTATGACGTAGCCCACATCAGTCATAGCTGCTGCGCCTATTAAGTAAATACCACCTAATTGTATATAGCGGGTCGTAAAAGGGCCAATTGTTGTACCTACACCTGATACATCAATTTGGATTGAACGTTCCTCTTGAGACAGCTTACGATTGAAATCATTGATCAATGGTATAGTCTGTATCACAGTATTGGGCGCGTTTTTACCGTAAAAGAGTATGGCTTGTCCAACAGTGTCTATTGCGTAAGAATGTAGTGGGGTAGTGAAGGCTATTTCTGTATTTGATGTATGTTCTATGGTTTGTGTTGCAGTTTCTGTGCTGGATCCAGATGCGGACCCTGTACGTGTCATTACAGAAGAACGTACAGATATTACGTACCTTCCTACTGGTAATACAACAGGGTTATTAGAGTTCATCATAAACTTACCAGATACGGTTGTACCGCCTGATGCATTTCCTTTATCAATTGTGAGTTCCGTTGATGGAATTGTAATAGTGTCTGATACGAACGTACGATCGCCAAAACTGAGTGAAACTGTTGCTGTGCGTGCAGTGTTGTATAAATAATGCATAGCAAATTGTTTCACAACCCCAGTAAGGTTCTTATCGGTCTTATAATAGTTGTATGATACATAGCCACTTGCGTCATTTAGCGTCACTTTGACTCCATTTACATCAGTATAAGTCTCAGTAGTGTCTATTGCACTGTCTAGAGTTAGTTTGAGTATTTGGCGATTAGTTGATGACATTGTAAATCCGTTATTAAATGTAATTGTGTAATCTAGCCCAGATGTGACAGGCGTTTTAGTAAATGCTTGTAATATAAAATCATTCATAGGCATAATATAGTACCCCGTTACATTATCTAAAATTGTAATTCTGACAATGTTATCAGATGTATCTAATACACTTTCAGGGTAAGTTCTAGTATTAGTTCCTATTGACGTAACAATTACATCAGCTAGTTTTATAGTATATTCACTTATATTAGCTGTAGCTGCTGTATCAAACTGATCTATTATACGTAATTGCCTAATTGATGGGCCGTGGTATATGCTGACCTTGTATGGGTTTGGATTTGATGATAGTGGCAGTACAGAATTGTTAGAAAATGTCGCTTTATACGTATATGGTTGATTAGCAATCGGTACTAGATTATAACTGAAATCTCTACGAATATCAATTGGAAATGCATTTGTATTTTCAAATATTAATCCTGTAGATACTCCAAGATCTGGCCACCCCCCTGCTGGTTTTTTGTAAATACGTAACGTGTAATTTGGATTATAAGTTTTATCCCCTTGAAGCTGTTCAAGTATATTTTTAGTAATTATAAGTGGTGTAACAGTAGATATAATTGTATTATTTGGGCCAAGTGCATATAACTTGTTTTCATTTGCGTTAATTTGCAACCCACGTAATACAGTATTTTTAGGTATAACTAGCGTGTTACTAGTTGCATTGTCATCATGTACTGTTTGTATTGAACCGAGTATATCATTTTCACCAGAATTTGAACTTGAATCTGGAAATGTTTGTATTAAGTGTATTTTATACTCGGCAGCTTCAGATACAGCTGCAGTAGGTAACGTAGTAGAACCTGGCAGCATAACATTAAATTTGTATTTGTCGGTCGCATCTTGGGTTACAGTAAGGGGTTGTTTGGCGGGTGTCCATGAGTTACTTACATCGGTAAAATCAGATTCAACGCAAACTGTACATGCAGATATATCGGTTAGAGTGTATGCTGTATATGTGGATTTTAGAGCATCTACTGAACTTTTGCAACCGGTTTTGTCACATCCTGTTATACGCATGCTTCCATAAAATATACTGGTTTTAAAAATATTTAAAAATGCTGTGGCATCGGTATTTTTATCAGTATCAGTAATGCTTGCAATTGGACTATATTTAATATTATTATACATATTCATTATTGTTTCATGTAGTGTTTTACTAGTTATATAATATGAGTTGTTATTTGATCCATTTATTATTTGATATGTATCATATGAAAATACAAGTTTGTATTTGTTACACAAATCTTGTAGTTTTTGTATATTTGTAGAATGATCTGATGATTTTATACTAACTTCTTTTATTGCTGTTGGCGCTGTAACAGTTGATCTAAATGTTCCTATTTGTGATGCATTTGTAGAATAAAGGGAATAAACTTTACCTACTATAAAAAAATATGTCCAATACCCTGCGCCAGTATCATAAATAATCCACCTCTTATCTGCATAACCAGACGTAGTAAATGGGTATCCTACTTTAGAGTACTTACCCCATTTAGCAGCAGAGGTTTCCATTTGAGTTGATTTATCTGGATGAGGACCAACTATCCATTGTATAGGAGAACCAGTTGTTTCTATCATTTCTTCTGGAATATTATAAATTCGATTAGAATAATCATATGCTTCATATAATATACTAGATAATGTACCAGTTTGACACCTTAACCATGTAAGTTCTTCTTGAGTAGCAGGCCTATATTCTGACATACTATTTGCAAAAGCGTAAAAATAAGACCCCCCATTCATACCTGTGTTCATACAAGTGTTAAAATCATTGTTTCCACAAATTATACCAGCTGTACCATATGTTGCGGTAACACCATTTATAGTTTCATTAGCTCTATACATGTTATAACCATAGTCAAGTGCAATATTACCGTTATATTTACGTGCTACTGGAATTAATGTATAAGCTGGGTCTGGCACTGGCCTTAATTGAAACCGATTAGGATTGTTCATATCAGTACACTCTGTTTGTAATGCTAATCTACTATCGCCAAGACTACCACGATTTATTTGTACGCATATAGGAAATATGCAGAGTGTATCGGATAAGTGTGTAAATGTATTTACAGCAGACGGTGCAGCTGTACAAATTCCACCTGTTTGAGCATTTGTTGTATTATCATAAATAGTTAATATACCATTTGTTATTGCTGGTCTTTTATAATTTGTAGAGTTATATTTATAACTAGTGTACCCACCAGTGTTTATACTTGTATCATTTGGATTTTGAGTAATGATATCTCGCATTTCAGTTTCCCCACTATACACTTTCTTACCAATCGTCCAACATTTAGCGACAATAGATTCATACTTAGTCCCATCTGATGCTTCATAATATCCAAAAACGTTATATGTTTTATTAGGTGTATAAATATTAGTTGGTGCTACAAACGGTTCTATATACATTTCAGTGCGCCCTATACTCCGCAAATACCGCCTATATATCCACACCACCAATACTATACCCAGTAATAGTGCAAGATACACATACATATTACTGTATATACATATTAAAAACCTGCGGAAATTATCCACAGGTCACAAGCTTGGCACGCCCACGACGCAATCTGTACGGGCTCGGGAGCGATGGAGTTAAACAGTCATCAGAGAACCCCTCCTCCCTGCCACCCAAATACGCCGGCACCATACGTTGCTGGAAGAACCGCCACCCTTTCACCAACCCTGCCGTAGCCTTGGCCGTCTCCTTGTCCGTAAAACCTTCCTTCACACAAACATCCTTCTCCTCCACACCTAACGGTAACTCCCGCCGCTTCAACCTGTAGGGCCGATTGAAATGCACACATTTGTCCTCATCACCCGATCCCAGCTCTTTCTTTGCCTCTGCGGCTGCAACCGCCGCAGCCACGGCCCCCGCAGCTCCAGTCCGCCGCCGAAACGTCGTCTTGTAATCCACTGGGATGCAACACCCTTCGCAAGTGCAACTGCTCACCCCATCCTTCGAGTAGTACCCGTAGGATGCGCACAGATTCGTCCGATACTTCGCCAACAACTGCAAATTCGTCATCGTCACACTCTCGTACGGCCGCGACGACAAATACGTAATGATCTTACGCTGCACATCGGACAAATCGTAGCACTTCAACCCGATCGGCGCCCGACTGGGCTCCTCCATGTTGTTCATAATGTCGTACATCGCCGGGTCATAGGCATACGGTACCTCCAAATTGTACCCCTGTAAAGCTCGCACATCCACCACGCCATTTGTCGTCACGGACTTCAAGATAAGCCGGTCCAACTCCAGGAACTTCAACGCCGTCAGCTCGTACGTCTGCCCCTCCGTTCCCGCCCCCGCCGTCTGTGCATACGACTTCACTTCCGCCGCGGCCCCGCGTACAGACCCCAGCATCTTCGCAAATAAAGCCCGATTGCGGAACCACGCGTCCTCATAATAGACCAACTCAGGCAACTCCAGGCGCTCACCACCTGCTGCCCCTCCAGATGGCCTCGTCCCCGCAGCCGATGACGACGTCGCCCCCACCGCCGAACTACTCACACTTACAGGCACAGGTGTGTGCGTCTCCACCGCCGCATTCACATCATCCTGGGTCTTCAAATCCACCCGTAATAGCAACTCAAATACACTCAAGCTGTTCTCCAAATCCGTCCCAGCAATCGGCCGCAAATTCTGTGTCCCCGCCGTCATTGTGTAGGTCACACCAACTAGAGTATTCATTTTTAGATTACTCACATACAGTACATCCTTGAGAGGATCCTTGGGCGTCGAGAACTCCTTCCTGAATTTGTACGGCTCGCCGCCGATCTGGATGTATGTACCAAACTCCTTCAAAGTAGTACCTGCGGACGTCGTCCAAACACGGAGCTGCGAATTAATCCACTGTTCCCACGGCGTCAATACAGGATTTACAGCGCTGTCATTGCTGAAGCGTGCATTGCCCTGCCCGCCCTGATACACAGGAGGTGCCGCATAAAACACAAACTCCTTGTCCGTATTGAGTGCAACCGCCGATGGCACTTTCGCCCCGAAATCTCCCGCCGTTAGCGCAGGAAACGGCGTCCCACTCTTCCAGCCTCCCACTGCCGCCGCAAACGCCGCCGCACCAGGAAGAATAGGGGGCTTGTAGGCCCCCGCCGTCAGCGCCGCCCCACCCGTATAAGCCGCACAACGCAGATCTGTTACAGTACCCGTAGTACCTGTACAAGCCGCCGCATAGATCTCATTGTATTCCTTCAGCGCCGTCAAAAACGCCGCAATATCGACCCCGCCCCCTGCAAAGGGCTCGGTCTGCCGCCAACCACCAGCCTTCAGTAACCATCCAAACCACCCCCAGTACCCTAATAGCAGCAATATCAATATGATTAAAAATACTGATATAGCGGCAAAGTGTTTCATATGCCCTTCTTACTTTTACAGGCCAAAATGGAGTCGCCCCCTACGCTCACACCAAGAGCGTTTGTAGCTTCACTGCTTTCGCCACACGCGCCGTCTCCCGCACATCTAATTGTCGCTCACCTAGATCAGCCGCCCCATCTTCAAAGCACTCGAAGAGTGCGGCAGTCGGAGATGGGACTTTCTTGAACTGCGCCGGCTTGCGCTTGAGTACGTATTCGCGCAACACAGGCTGCGGGCACTTTGCCTCTCCAGCTCCAATTGCAGCCCCTGTCGCGGCAACCCCTGTAGCCCCTACAGCCCCCGTACCTGTCACAGCCCCTGCTGGAGCCAACTCTTCTGCCGACGGCCGGCAACACCCCAAGCAGCCCGTGCCACACCCCTTATAGGATGTAGCCTCAGCCCCATTGCCCCACCCCTTCGCTGCACACAAGTTCGCCGTAACTGCCGCAGCAATCGCATCACGTTCTGTCGGTGTTCCAAAAATACGCCGTTTCAAGGTTTTTATAATGCCCTGTTCGGCCTCATCAAATGTTACACATCCATAACTTTTCGGCACAGCTACACTAGGATACGCGGAATTGTAGCGCGCAAGCACAGCCCCCTTATAGTCTTCCTTCGAAAGCACGTCTGGCACCCTGTATTTGTAGGCCAGTGAGACCTTCGTCAAATATGTGTTCATTGTCGTCTCATAGTCGTTAAATTTCTGCACAATATCCGCATACAAATCTGTCGCAGGATCGGGTCGGACCTCACAAAACTTCGCCGTCAAGTTTCGTGCCGCATCCAAGTTCTTTGTCGCTTCATCTTCCGTTACAGTTGAGCCCAATAAGGGGGCCACGCTATTTATGTACATATCGGATAAGTGACACATATTCACGACGTAACCGCCACGCGCATTATCCTTGTATTGCTCACAATTTTGCGCAAACCCCCCAAGGCTCTTAATCAGATCCGTTAATTGCCCACTTGTCAAATTCCCAGGATCCGCACACAAGGCTGCACTAGGCTCACTGAACACCCCTAATAGGAGCCCATTAGTACTATTAGAGGGTGTTGTGGTAGCGGCGGCGGACGACGACGAGCTGCCAAAATCCGCGAACCCATCAGCTGCCTGATAGGCAGCTCTTGGGTGCTGTTGGCCTCCGTGGCCAACGAACCCATCCCCGAAAAACCAGCCCCACAGCATTTTCAAAATCCAAATCGCAATTCCAAACATTGTCATTATAAGCGTGCCGACCATTGGCAGCCCGATAAACAGTAGTATAAGTATTAGTATAATACTCATTTCTGTCACACCTCTTATTGTATTTGTAGATTTTCCCAACGATGTGCGCACTAAGCTCGCACAATCTCAGGGTACGCCGCGCTCAAATCGGCCAAGACAGCCGCCGGCTCACATGACGGTGCGGCAAACGACTGGCTTCCTAACAGGAAATAGACCCAGTCCAGGCCGCGCTCGCCCATATTCTCCAAGAATTGTATGTAATCCCGTCCGGGAATCGTCAGCCATTTCTTGAAGAGCCCGCGCAGACCGACCGACATGCGCCCCCGAAACTCCTCGCACATGTACATAACAGTCAAGAGCTGGAACAGATCACGGCCCGTCTTTGGGCACGGATCACTCGCGGGGAAGAACCCCGTCGCATTCACCAGTGTCCGCCGCCCCGTCCCCGCGCAGGCAAATCCGAAATCCACCAGCTTCACGGACCACCGACCGCCGACACACACGAGCCGATCGGCCCATGCCACTTCGATACCCTCCCCGTCGCACAAAATCACATTGTTCGTCTTCAAATCACGGTGGTTCATGTCGAGCCGCTCGCCCAAGATCCATAAAAGTACGCCAACTTGGCCGAGCACGCTCACCACGTCGGCCTCAGGCAGTTCGCCCAACATATCACTGAACAACTTGATGTCCTGGAAGGGGACCATCGTGAAGACTCCGCGCCCCGTACGGGCATCACGGAAAATATCACGCACCTCCGCGATCGCCCCTTCCAGTCCATACTCGGCTAACACGCCCCGTGCTGCCACCTGAAAGAACGCCTCACACGACAACGATTCGCCGTCCTTCGACGACTTCTGGAACAACACCTCGGCCTCCTCTGTGCCCCCATCCTCTACCCCTAATAGCCCATCTTCGCCCCCTTCGCGCACTTCCACCACCTCTACCAGACCATGACTCCCATTAAATGCCACTTCTTTCGGTGTTATTACACGGTGTTTGTATAAATTACCACTCGCAAATTGTAACTCTTGTGTCCTCTCGTCCTCTCGCATCACAGCCTGGGGCAGAAATCCGTCACTCACGTATTTCACGCCCAAAAAAGGACCCGCATAAGAAATACCGTAGGGTCGTAAATTGACAAAATCCATCTATTGACCGCCGTCGTTATATATCTCTAACGCGCGAATTGTTCAACGGCCGCCTCCATGCGAGCCCGTGCAGGGGCAACAGGTCCCACAGCCGGCGCCGACAACCAGTACGCCGCCAGCTCATTCGGGTGCTCCTGCTCGCTCGCCGACAGCTCCCCGAAGTCCGCCACAAACTCGGGCGGCGCGTAGCTCTGCCATTCCCCGCGCTCCAAATCATACCACGCCACCCTAATAGCCCCTAGTGCAGGAGACTCTGGACGTGTATAGACAGGGACAGCTACCCAGCGCCGGCGCCACATGTAGAGACCCGCCCACACCGTATCAGGGTTCAAACGCCGCCGCTTCTCGAGTTCTTCGGGAATCCGTCCTGTGTATGGCTCCAGGCCCCACACATCCGCATAGAGCCGATTCCAGGCTGCGGCATGTTCCCGTTGATGGACATGTATGCACTCGTGCGTGAAAGTCGTTTGACCGGCCGCGCCGTCGAGTTGGAAATACTGCGGGAAACATACGATCCCACCTGGGCGTGTATGAGGCATACCGCCATCCGCCGAGTTCGCCAACATCACCGCGCGCAGTCGCACAGGCATTCCGCGCTTTAACCATGCAGGCATTGCCTCCCCCGCGACCATCATCTTGTATTGGAACTCGGCTTCAGGGGCGCGCGGCGAGTAGTCCATCTGCCGACGGGCCGCCGCATTGGCCGCACATGAAGCACATTTCCACCTGTAATTGTCCCGTGCTTCGGCTTGTTCGAGTGCTTCGTGGGCTTCTGCTGCGCTCAGCGCATAATACTCCCGCGGAACCTGTGGGGGCATCACCGTAGGCACAAACGATTCGGTATTCCCCATTTATGATTGCTTAGAAATCACACATGGGGTTTATATGTATTTAGCACGACGTGTTCTGGTATGTATCCAATACAGCCGCGCCTTCAGGAGTATCATTTACGATGTATATAGCAGCCACACCAGTCTTACGCGCTTTGATATTGTTCTTGCACTGAGTCTTTGTGACAGCCGTTGTGTTGTACTTGTCGCACAGTGCCTGAATGCTGGCAGTTATATCGGCAGGTACCTTATCCACAGTATTTAAGGCTGCACGTGTCTTCCCTTTTTGTAGTACAACTGACTTCCCCTTAATGTATTTATCAAGGTCGGCCTTCGATGCAATGTGGTTGTTCAAAATGTACCTGTGGGCAGCGGCCTCACACTTGAACCCTTCCTCGGCCCGCAAGGCCGAGTCAAACCCCTCCGCGTACCCTGAGCGACGCAGCAAATACACTACCAGCACAAATACGAGCGCATGCACAAGCACAGCCGTCACACTTGTCTTGCCGCTCATAAATACGCGCCGACCAACCGCGGGCAATGTGAGCAGTAGGCCGGGCTGTAATAGTACAAATAGGACCATGTACAGTAAAATAGACATAATTGGTTACTAGACTATATCTAGATTTTAGTTGCTGATAGACCCAGAAATACTTGATGAAACAGTATTTGCCGCAGTTAATAGTTGATTTTTTCGTAATTTAATTAAAGTCTGTACTTCCGTATAAAGTATTATTTCTGCGTTCTTTTTATCAATATCAGCAACCCATGCATTTACATTGTTTATATTTTTGGGTTCTATGTCCTTTTTACGGTATGGTTGTACGCGTGTAGTTAGACTTGTTATAGCACTAGTAAGTAACTCTATACGTTGTTTAATTCGCGTCTGAAGTTTTGTTAGTTGTTCTTGAGTTACTTTCGGCGAACGTATTTCAGCTTTATACGCATCTGTTTCTTTTACAACAGTAGTTGAAGCAAGTGAGCGCATTTGATTGTAAAAATCAGCGGGGGTTGCATACATACGCATAGGTTTAATTGCTGACGGGGGTAATGCGAACTTTTCTACAACAGTGTGACGTAACACATGTACGACCAGAGCAAATACGAGGGCATGTACGAACACCGCCTGCACGCTCATCTTACCGCTCATGAACACAGAGCGGCCCACTGCGGGCAACGTGAGCAATAGACCGGGCTGTAATAGTATAAATAAAACAATGTACAGTAAAATAGACATTGTACTATATATATGGCCCATATTATTTTTTGAACTGAATAGTATTAGGGCTATCTTTATTTGTATAGGCATATTTTGCAGGCCCTAATGATGTTGATTTAGAACCCAAGGAACCCGATTGTAAAATTATTGGGATCTGTGATATTTTACTTTGTAATGTAAAATAGTGGTATCCATCGGTGGCTTTCCTATGACGTTCAATAACTGTATTATTTAATGAATCTTGTGCTGATTGTAATTTTCGTAAATCAGAGCGATATACATCATCAAGTCTAGCAACGTCTTTTTCAAGCTTACTAACTGTTCCATCTAATTGTGCCTTAATTTTAGCAATACGTGTAGGGGGTGTAGATGGTGAAGCTATTTCTTTTTCTAAGTCTCGTATTTCTTTAGCAACGGAATCCGATGGTTTAGCATTATAAACTAATGGCACTCCAGTGTATCCAGATGGTTGCCAGTTTGAATCATTTAATGCAACAGTAGGAGCAAAAAACCCTTCAGCAAACCCTGAGCGACGCAGCAAATGTACTACAAGCGCAAATACGAGGGCATGTACGAACACCGCCTGCACGCTCATCTTACCGCTCATGAACACAGAGCGACCCACTGCGGGCAACGTGAGTAGCACACCGGGCTGTAATAGTATAAATAAAACAATGTACAGTAAAATAGACATTGTTTGTTACTAAAGTATAGACAGAAATTACTTGCGCATACTACTGGATGCCATCCTTGCGCCTGACATAGACCCTGACATCATGGACATACTGGGGTACATGTAGCTGGGATACATGCTGGGCCCTGACATCATGGACATAGTGGGATACATGCCGCTCATCACGTAGCTAGGCTTTGCTGAACTGGCCATGCTTGCGACGGGTGCAGCCTGGAACATGCTGCTCAGCAAGCTAGTAGGCTTGGTCGCACTGCTCGACACCATTGATGCAGGCTTGGCAACAGTGCTGCTTATAATGGGTGCCACCTTTGCTGCACTGCTTGCCATCATAGGTACTTGCGAAGGTTCTGTCTTGAAGATGCCCTGAACAGTTTGTAGCATGCTAGGCGCCACCTTCGTTGCACTACTAGATGCCATCATGCTCGCAGGCATAGGCATACCACTTGTCATAAACTTCGTGGGCTCAGGGGCAATCCTGGCCGCACTACTAGCCATCATAGGTACTTGCGAAGGTTCTGTCTTGAAGATGCCCTGAACAGTTTGTAGCATGCTAGGTGCCACCTTGGCTGCACTGCTAGACGCCATCATTCCAGGTACTGCCTTTACTGCACTAGCAGATGGGATACCATTGGTCATTATATCCTTCATCTTGTTATCAATTAATGCAATAAGAGTCTGGTATTGTGCAAAATCAAGTGTGTATGTATTGTATAAGTCCAACTCTTTAGCCGATAGCGGATTAGAAGCAGATTTAGCCTTTATTGTATTTATCAAGTTCCGTAATTTGATTAATTGCTGGTTGGCAAGTGTTCGTATTTGGGCCAAACGTGGCGGGGTCTTGGGGGTAACAGGCCCATTGATTTCCGCGATGTATTTATCAATTTGGGCAATTGTAGCGGGAGATGCCGAGGATGCAAACCCCTCCGCAGTCCATAGGGCTGCGTTGGGGTAAGCCTGGCCCAACGGGCCAGCGAACCCCTCAAAGTACCCCCCGCGACGCAGGACATGCAACACCACAGCAAACACAAGTGCATGTACAAACACGGCCTGCACGCTCATCTTGCCGCTCATGAAAATAGAGCGACCCACTGCAGGAAGTGTGAGGAACATGCCGGGCTGTAATAGAACAAACAATAGCATCATAGCAATTACGGACATTTCACGGGGGTTCTACTATTAGGGCCCTGTTTTACGCATCAACCTCGGCCAGTCGCTCGGCCTCCATCGCGAGCTCGAGCTTCTCCTTTGCCGTCGCCTTCTTCTGGCGCAACTTGAGCAGCGCCGCGTCGGCGAACCAGTCCGAGATCTTCGTCTGGACTTTCGGGGGCGCCGCCGCGGCAGCGGCCACCGCAGGCTTGGTCTTCACCGGTGCCCTAACTGTCCCTTGTGCGTAGAATTTCATACTATCACTTTCTTTCGCCGGCGCACCGGTTAATGTCACTTGCTTGCCTGGGCGCATCGCCGCCACAAACGCCCGCTTACTGTCCTCTGCGATCCGTGCCAACGCATCGCCGAACAGCAACTTCGCCGCCACGTTCTCCCGCATCGCCACTCGCCGGTCCTCGTCCAAGTTCCGCCATCCATCAGGCAAGAGCGCCGGCGAATACCCTGGCATTTGCTCCAACAAGATCCCAAACATCTGGCTAATAGGATTCTTCAGTTGATGCTGGATGTAGTACTCATAATCCACCACCAAGCCCTTCTCGCGCACAAACTGTGGGGTCTCAATACGTTCGCCTTGGAGCTTCGCTGCAACTTGTCCCACCGCCGGCCGCACATACACGTAGGGGAGTCGGTCACCGGCCGCGGGGGCGTTACCAGGATCCCGCGCCTTAATTCGATCTGCCAGGACCTTATGTGCCGGCGGCGTGCAGGCATATTCAGCCTTCAGGGACTTCGTAATAATCAACTGGCCCATCTTCGTGCGGCCTTCCACCAAGTCCGCCACACCACGCCGCACAATCTCCGCCGCCCCCACAACGTCCCGCTCTTCCAACACCTTGTTCATCGCCGCGCCATAAATGGTCTTCACTAGTGGAGCATTTCCACGACGCTTGATGGAAATCCCCATGTACTTATACACGAAGTCATCGGGCTTCTTCTCGTTCTCGAACATGCGACCCGCATACAGCTTTTTACTGAACATCAACAACGGGTCATACACCTTGTCGAACTCGAAGTCGTGCGGCGCCTTCAAGACCTGCGTCACTAAATGACCCGCCTCGCCCGTCAGCTCAATCGTCGCGATCCGCGCCTCACGGCCGGTCAGCGGGGTCCCCGTTTCAGGATTCTGTGGATTAAACTGGACGAAGAGGGAATCAGTGTTATGTACGACGAGCGCACCAGGGCCCACCGCAAAGTGGTGATTCTCCGTTTCAAAGTCATACACGTAGGCCTCACCAGGGTGTGCCAGCTCACGAATCACCTTGATTTTCGTAGGAGACTTGCGCTGGGGAGAGCGTGTCATCGTCAAGCGGAACACGTCCAGCTTTGACGCGCGGTCATTTACACTCACGTTATAGCCAAGCTTACGGGCCAACAAGTAGAGCCCAGTACATACCTCCTTTCCCTTCTGGTCAAAGCGGCAGAATCCTAGAGGGTCCTTGTCGCCATCTCCAGCATAGAACCCGTTCCAGAATGCCTGTGCAATGTTCAGTGGTGCATTCAGAATCTCCGCAGGCACTTTCTTCTCACGGTGTTCATTGTAGAACATCTCTCGGTAGCGAGTCGCAATTACACGAGTGCGCTCACCCGTAGGCACAAGCTTATATACGCCAGAGCTCTCCAGGGTATCTAGGATCTTTGTCTGGAATGGACACTTACCACGAGCTTGCTCCAGTAGTGCCATATCAGACTTGTTGATAGCCCAAGATGATTTCACACCCGATGGACAGTCATACACGTCCGCCGAGCCGTCGGCCATGAAGAATCCCATGACCCACGCCTCATCCTCCGTAATAGTCGTCGCATTAGTCTGCAGAACCGTGTGCTGGTCATGATTGTGGAGTAGCTCCGTCCCCACCACCACCTCACCAGGCCTGCACTCGGACCCATCAGGGCGCACCAAACTGTGGTCCTCCGTGGCATCCACAACACCCGTATGTGTCAAGATACGGTACAGCTTCTTTCCAGGTGCAAGGCGATGGCGGATTAGTCGCCGCACTGCAGTGAATCCGCGCTCCGTCCATACCTGTAGGCTGGTGCCCGTCAAGTCAATCGCCTCCTTCGTATCATGATGAACCTGCCACCGTGCATCATCGGCAGCAAACAACTCGTCCATACGAGCCGTGTAAGGAGCCCCGTCGCCTTGCCGCATGAAGAGCCCCGTGTTTCCCACCACAGAATCACCATACACAGTTTTTGCCATGCATGTCGCCGCCGTCCGTGCGTTCCCCGCCTTCGGTCCGTAAAACTCCTCAATCACCGCCTTCGCGAACATAATCTGCTTGCGCCCATAGCCAGTCACGGACGCGGCCAAGTGCTGGAGCCGCAGCTTGAACGTCTTACTCCCTAACTGTCCATACAGCGAGTTGGCCGTAATCTTGTAGGCATTCTGCTGAGCATCGAGGAGGGAAATCTTGAGTGGATCCGTCTCTTTCGGAATGAGCGCCCGTGTCGCCTTACGGGCCGCCAACAGACCCTCAATAATCAACGGCACGGTCCCCTTTGCGTCCTGGGCGTAACGGCAAATCCGCTTACCCACCGAGATCTTCCGTGGGTCCTTACGAGTATCTGTGGGGTCAGCCTGTAGCAGGTCAAACTCAATGTCCGTAAAGGGAATCTCGGCCGGCAAGTCGTAGTCCGCACTGTCCCCGCACGTCCAGGCCGTCTTCATGTAGCGCCCCTGGTGATCATAGTCCTTCACCCACACCAATGTGTCGTGACTGATGTTTTCACTGACAATCGTGGAGGGATACAGTGACGCGAAGTCGGCCACACCCACGGGCGCCCCAAGCAACCCCACGGTCGGCTCCAGTACAATCGCGCCCTCGTACTTGTCCTCACCGCCCCCAGCTCCACGATTCGCCGGCGCGGGCAACACATGCACCGCCTGGCCCCGCTTGTACGCCTCCTTGAACATCAGGGACTCGATCTTGATGCCCTGGCCGCGCGTGAAGATGTAGCTTACAGGCACCGTACAAACGTTCGCCATCGACATAGACGTGTTGAAGATCTCCAGCTTGTAGTACAAGTCGAGCACCAGGTCACAATCCTGTACGCAGTATGCGGCCACGCGCGCCCGATCCTCCGCGGACCCCGTGTGGAGCCTGAACAGCTCCGCCGGCGACACGTCGTCCTTTACAATGACCCACTGTGTCGCATCCTTCCACGCCTCATCCTCAATGTCATCCTCGGGCCGGCCGACCCAGCGCACCCGCAACTCCCCCTTCTTGTGCGCTAAGATCGGCATCTTCTCCGTCAGGGACTCGCCGGTTTCATCCAGCAAGCACACGTAGCGACCAGGACGAGCATCGGCCCACGCCCCCTTCACCTGCAACACGAGTTCATCGGAGCCGCTGCGCTCCACCCCTAATAGCCCACCTGACATGTACGTCTTGGTCACCTCATCCAACTTGTAGGATGGCAACGGGGTCGAACGGCAGATGTAGAACATCACATCCACCCGCAAGCGGCCCTGTGTGGCCCACATATACAAGTTCTTATCGCCGATCGCCGACGACGACAAGAACTTCTCCTCCAGTTTCATCTCGCCCCCGTCATCTACGAGCCGATTCAGACCCTGGATCTCCTCCGAGTACTGCACACCGAGTTCGTCAGCACGGTCCCACAGATACTTCTCATCAAAGCCAAAGACGTTGTAGCCGATTAAGATATCAGGATCCCGCTCGGTCATCCATGCACCCCACGCCTTGATCATCTCAGCCTCCGTGCGTGCCTCGTGAATCACCACGCCCTCCACGGGCGCACACGACGGCCACACGAAGCAGTGTCGCTCCGTCAGTTCGGGCCGTCCCGCCACAGCCAACACAGTGCCGATCTGGATCACAGGGTCGCCGGCCAACGGCGCACGACCGACTCGCCCCAGTGTCGCATCCAGGAACTGCGCGAGCCCCTTCACGGCCTCGTCCTTTGGCCGTCCCGCATCGCACCCTTCGACGAGTGCTGCAAGGTTCGCTGCCGACCCCAGCCACTTCCCTACTTGTTCTCTTCCAGGCCGAGCACCGCGTGCCTGAATACGTGTCAATGGCCCCTTCCCCTCAAAGGCGTCCTGAATCAGCCCCACCAGCTCATCACCACTCATCCCAGCCCCATGGGTCCGCAGGTCCTTCGCCACCCGCAAGTATCCCTTCTTGGCCAACGGGAAATCCCCGCTTTCACTGAAACACTCAATATCCCAGCTCGCCACCACGAACGGCGCCACTGCACCCGCCGCCGGTCCCACATCTTCCCAATCACACTCCACTTGCATCCCTTCGTCCTCAGCCGGCATCTCTACACCCCTAATAGTCACCCACCCACACGGGTCAATGCCGCGCAAGTGGAAGAACCGCAGCATGGGGTCGAGGTTCGCCTCGAACACCTCAGGAGCTTCCTTGAAGGGCGCCCCGAGCTTCTTGCCGAACTTCAGGGCCGGCCTTGACGTCTCGTAGTCCAGGAAGCATCCGCGCAGGGCCCGAAAGGTCGCCGTGGAGCTCACCGTGATCCGTGCGAACGGGTACTTCTTTCCTTTATGGTACCCGAAGAACAGCTCTTTTTCTTCGTAGGCCAGTTCATATGTCTCAGGGCGCACCTTCACGTCCTTCAAGTACCGCCGAATGGCGTCGAAGGCCGCCGCACGTGTCTCGCGTGCAGGGATGCGCACATAGAAGAACGGCTTGAATCCCTTGACATCCACGCGCACCGTATTGCCGGCCGCTGTTTTCCCGAATAAATGTACAATCATCTCTTTCCGTTGTGTCACGTCATACTGTTTTTTCTGCACACGACCCCCGAGGGAGTCGTCTGATTCCGCCCCAGACTCGTAGGCCACCTCACGCGTTTCTCCGTCGTCAGCTAGGACGGCTTCGTCACGGGTAAAGGTGTCTAGGATCTGGAAGGTCAGTGTAGGCTTGGATGACATGACTAATTGTTGCGTCGCGTAGCTGCATTAGGCGGCGAAGATGACGTCAATTTTGGGTCTCTATTATGCACACATCACATCCTACTAGTACAGTACTATTAGGGGAGCGCTGGGCGTGAATAAAATTGACTTCTGTGGTCCAGATGTAAAATACTACCCTACATGTCCTCTTTACTAAGTCGTGTAAAGTCCCTGCGTCACGTCAAGTTCCAGCGTCACATAACGTTCCAGTACGTAAGTGATTTACATCTTGAATTCTACGATGTCCTTCCACCCGAACGACTTCCGTTGCTTATCAATCCAGTCGCGCCATACCTTGTGTTGGCCGGCGACATTGGCCATCCAAATGAAATCTTCAAGGAGCTCATGGCGTACGTATCAGCCCACTGGAAGCACGTGTTCTATGTCGCAGGGAATCACGAATACTACACCCTTAGTGATCCAGCTAAGTGGAAGTATAAGAAACCTGTGACAATGCAAGAACGTGAGGCCGAGTTAGAAGCGTGCGTGCGCCCCTACAAGAATGTACATATGTTAAATGCCAAACGCCCTTCATACTTCTTACATGAAGAGGGTATGGCGGTTGTGGGTGCGACGCTGTGGTCGCATGTACCGCCGCATGTAGAATTGGACGCCGCTACCCGCATGAATGACTACAGACAGATTCCCTATCGCGAGTCTGATGAGCGAGGGACCATTAGGAGTCTGTGGCCGACCGATACAAATGCGTTTCATGCGCGTGACAAGGCGATTCTGCGGGAGCAGATTGAGGCGTGGGGTAGGAAAAACATAGATGTGTGTGTTGTAACACACTACATTCCGAGTTTTACAATGATTCATCGTGACTACATCGGCAAACCCCTCAATGAATGTTATGCATCGCATTGTGATGATCTGTTTCTGCCGAATGTAAAGGGCTGGATCTATGGGCACACCCACACGGCCGCAGCGGGGACATTTAGGGGCGCAGTTACGGGGTGTAATCCGCGGGGCTATAAAATGCAGTGGGTGGAAGGCTGGAGCTCGCAGCAGTGTATGGAGCTAAAGGTCAGGCCCTTGGAGTTAGCAGATATGTCATCGCGGCCGCCTATGCAGTGTCGTCATTGTACGGAGAATTTGGATGGCGGGGATGTTCTGGAGGTGCTGCGTGAAAAGTACCCAGACGTCGGCGAGGAGGAGTTGGTACGGATGGCGGCTGACTATGGCTGGACACGGGAGACGCCAATCAGGTTTTCACGCGAGATCGCCGTGCAAACTGAGCGCGGCGATCCCGAATTTACAATCTGTCCTGCTTGTCACGGTGTGAATCCTTGTGCGCTAGTTTAGGCACGACGACGAGTCTGCTTACGCTTCTTTGCACCACCCTTCTGTGTCTTGGCCTTGCTCTTGCCGATGCGCGCGCGACGGGCGGCGCTCTGCTGGGCTGCAAGTAGAATTGCCGCGGGAGCGGCAGCAGTGGCGAGCGAAGCGAGCACCGGTGAGCCAGCGGAGTAGGTCGAGAGGGCTTCAAAGAGCGAGCCGCCCTTTGTATTGCCGTTGCCACCCCCCTGTGTCCCTGGTGCAACTACTTTGCGACTCGCAGTGCTTTCACCAGAGTCCAGTACTTCAGCCGACGGAGGTTCCGTAAAAGCAGGTGTAACGGGCTCCTCATAGATGTCCTCTTCAGCACCCTCCTCAGCGCTCTCTAAAGGCCTGGACTGCGTTTTTTCACCCTCTGCATTTAGGGCGGCTTGCGAGATTTCTGCGGGCTTCGCCGTGGTCCCCTTGGGGAGTACGCTTGCGTTCATGAGCCGCGTGGAACCTGCGAGGCTGGCCTTGAGGGCGGCATTGGCGGCGCGGATGCTCTCCTCGGCCGTTACAATGGGGATGTTCATACTGGCGACATTCTTTGTGGGAACCTCTGGTGAAGCTTCTGCGCTAGCAGAAGCGACCAAAGCTTCTGCGTTAGCAGAAGCGACCGAAGCTGCCGTACCAACGGGCTCAGGTGCGTTGTTCATCAGGAGCTCGGACATCGCCTCTTCGTCGCGCGAGTTCTCGACCGGCTCGGCCTCCAATACACCCTTATTGTTCTTCACGCTGAGGACGGTAGGGTACGCATTGACGGCCATCGGTGCCCCGTCGGGGCCCTTGATGCTCCCGAGGAACTCCTGCACGGCCTCCTTGGCACCAGGGGCTTCGGATGCGGCGTCCATTTCGATCATGGGCGCACGGCTCGGGAGGCCCTTCAGCTTGTTCCAGGTCTCCATGTAAGAGTGGCAATGAGGGCACCAGTTGGCGAAGACGAGAACGATGGTGATCGGAGACTTCTTCATAATCTCCAGGGCGTTATCGGCCTCGGCCTCATTCCGGACATTAAGACTCACGTTCTTAGTCTTGGGCTTACTGGACTTCGGCGTCTTCTTGGTAGCAGTCTTGGCCTTCGTCGCCGTCTTATAAGGGGTGATACTGCCGTTGCGACTGACGCTAATAATGGGCGGCATGCTACGAGACAGGTTTTTCTTCGTCGGCTTTGCTCGCCGCTTTCCACCGCGATGTTTGACTGTGCGCATACTACTATTGGTGGAGTTTTCTTTGGACCTATTAGACTAGGGACATTATGGATGTCATGAATTTGTTTTTATTATTCGCCATTGGCCTCGGCGCATATACATATTTCGCTGGACTTAGCGCGGGGCCCATTACACTCGCCCTAATAGTCGTTGGAATGCTGGTGCTGTACGTGGGCGGGAAGCAGTATTTGCCTGATAATTTTGCCAACAAAGAAGCCTTCGCATCAGGATCGTACCCTGCCGAGGCCGGCCCGATCGCTGATACGGTGGGTGTAAGTGAGGCGACGTTGGTGCCACGATCACGGGCATTCCTCGGTGGCGCCAGTGGGAGCGATGTGATGTACGAGGATGCTGCGACGGGAGAGGTCTCGGACAAGCCGACGGAGTCCGATGTGCCGCTGGTGGATAACGAGTTGCCGTATGCGACGGCACCTATCCTAGAGCTGGCCGACTATGATGATCCTGCAAGTAGTGGTATGTTGCTCGGCGATCTGAACCCCGATGAGACGGAGCTGGATCGCATTGCGGCGGAGGAGGGCGAGCGCGGTCAGGACGTGTCAAGGGCCATTGTGAATAAGAAGATGATCGACAAGCAGTTCGAGTGGTCCCGTAATTTGCCGCCGTCGTCGATCGTCCAGCAGATCCAGCAGAGCAAGTGGAACGCTGGTCTTGCGGTGAATTCGGCACCTTACGTGGATCCTAAGGCGGGCTCTGCAGAAGGTTTCCAAAGCGGCTCAGAAAAACCCAAGAAGACCCCGTATGATGACATCAATGCATCCAATCTCCAGCCCCCCGATATGGACAAGGTAGAGGCCGAGGAGCGGAAGATCCTAGCCACTTACAACCCTAAACTCTCCAAGGATATGCTTGAGTACGACCCCGAGGACGTCAAGAAGCTCCTGGATAAGGTGTATAAGGTGAAGGGCAAGAAGCCGAGTTATTACAAGCGCGACGATGGCGTGATTGAGGTGTATGAGACGACCGATTTGGAGCCGAAGATCTGGTACGAGGGCGAGGAGGAGCCCGAGCGGGCCAAAGAGGGTGACGGCACTGATACAGTTGCTGTTCCTCAGGGCGTGGCGCGCTATGCGGCTGGCATGGACCCGTTTTTCGAGCCGCGCCAGACGACTCGCCCCGACCGCAATGACTACACGGCATGGACCCCTGGCCTGGAACGCATGTTCGCCCCCACAAACCCCACGGAGGCATGGTACTAGGGGAGCTGCGCTCCCCTATGACCCCTAGCCCTCGAATTGGGGGTGCCTCACCCCGCACAGCGGGGTTCGCGCCCCCATACCCCCTCCCTGAATAAAGGCTCCGCGTGCAGCGCACTGGGATTCGCACTAGTGCGAACCGCTACCCTAAAAAACTCTTCCTTGAATGGGGGTATGGGGGAGCGAGCCTCTAGGCGAGTCACCCCCATACATACAATTAGGGATATTTCTATATATCAAATATCCCTAATAGTAGTTACCGTAGAACACAAAATGAGTCAAAATAACAACTACCCCGAAGTGTGGTCGATTAACGCACCACCCCTAAATGTATTACAGTCCAATCAGCAGTTCATTGAATTAGTGGAGCACTATATGCGGCAAAAGCACAAATACGAAAAAGTATCAAGTGCGTATGAAGCGGCTCATTTAGAAGCCTTGCATTTAGAACTTGATCCGACCAGTACGCAGGAACAATTAGATGCAGCGGCGGAGCGTGAGCAGGCCCTCTATGTCGAATCGGCAGATTTACAGCATCAATTAAATCAAATATTGGCATCGGCTGGTATGAGTGAGTTGGAGCTGCGGACACGTCACCGAAATCTTGTAAAGAATGTGACATTCGCAGCTAACCCGCGGTATAAGAATTTACGTGCTGCGCTGGCTGATTTATACCCCAATGCTGATATATCAAATAGTAATATGGAAGCGCTATTACGAGGAAATGTAAATATACCAAATAACTCGGTGACAAATACGCCAAATACGCTGGCCAAAAAATCACGCGCACGGGCTGCTGTCGCTCAGACGCGGAGCGGTGGGCGGCGGCGGGTGCGACGCACCCGAAAATCACGTCGGTCCGCGCGGAAATACTAAGCGGGCTAAGAGGTTGCGCATGTAGGCCGTCATGCGAAGGGGGTCTGGGGGAGCGAACCCCGCATAGCGGGGTGAGTCACCCCCTACCCCCATCCTAAAAGGCTCAATAAAGACTATTAGGAGACACATCATGGACTCATGGGCCGCAAACTTGGTTGCACAAATGGAAGGCGAAGAAGACATCTCCTCGGCCCCTTATAGTGTAAAAACAATCGCACAGGTGGCGTCACCAGCGCCAGCCCCCACTCTAGGCCCTACATCCTCTGCAGCGTCACCTCTACGTGTCGATATGCGGGAGACGGGGCTTAAAGCCGCCCTGACCAGCTCGTACGTGAGTTGCGCGCTCCCTGTGGCGGATGTATGGATCGGTTGCAGTGGGGAAGACGTGGCGGCCGGCGGGATCCTCTTGGAGCGCAAAACAGTCGCAGATTTTGACGCGTCGGTGAAGGACGGTCGCTACCGTGAGCAGAAGGGGCGCCTGCTGGCCTACGCACAAGAACGCGGGGCGAAAGTCGCCTACGTGGTGGAGGGCGACATTAGTCGCAGCACCCTCGGCCCAAAGGCCCTGACGAAACTCATTGCCCGCTGTGAGTTTGTGTATGGAATCCCCGTATTCCGTGTGCGGACTCTGCAGGAAACCGCGGAGCTCGTGGAGACGCTGCTCGCCATGTGGGCCGAGGGCGACTTTACAGCCACAGAGCGCGCCCAGAAGGCCGCTGATGGGATCCACGTAGTCAAGAAGACAAACAACGCTGACCCGCACACATACGCCCTAAATGTCCTCTGTCAGTGTCCTGGGGTGAGCGTAAAAATCGCGGAAGCGTGGCTGACGGCCCATGGTGGATCCCTAAAAGCCGTCTTGGAGGCCGACGTGGTGACACTAGCGAACTTGAAGGTGGGTGCGCGGCGAGTTGGCAATGCGGTCGCTGAGCGATTCAAGGCCTTTTGGTAGGGGTAGGGGGTGCCTCGCTGATGCTCGCGCCCCCTTAGCCCCCAGCACTTGGGGGTGCCTCTTCGGCCTTCGGCCTCAAACCCCTTAACCAGCGCCAGGGGGTGCCTCAATCTCAAGTACAGTTAGGTGTAGTGTGCGAGGAATGAACGCAATGCAATGTAATTAATAAAAAGCAATACAAATATAAGAAAGACTATTAGGAGTGCGAGCCACATACTTCTAATAGTATTTTACACAGGCTTTATGGTGCTGGGGTTTAGGGGGGGCGAGCGTCTGCGAGCCACTACCCCCAACGCAATCTCCTGATTGTCTCGGCCCGTTCCTGGCACCAAACCGTGTCATCGTCACGCATGCGCATCAGCTCGGCCAACTCATCGTTGTCAATCACCCATTTGTAGTAGTGCGCCGGCACACGCGTCACAAGCTCCAATTCCTCCCTAATAGTCCTACAGCGTGCAACACAACGCGGCTTGCTTTCCTTCATAGATTTATACCCCATATCATTGTAACACATAAATTCCCAATGCCAAGGTATGTGTGGATTTGCGTCAATAATGTCCCACGTAATACTCGGATTACAGCTCACCATGTCCCATTCCCATGGCTTACCAGGATTTGTCTGAATGATGTCCCATGTGATATTTGGATTTGTACTAATACAGCGCCAATGCCACGCTTTGTCAGGATTTGCGTTTATGATGTTCCACGTAATATTTGGATTTTGAGCTAGCCAGCCCCAGTCCCAGCGATAGTCAGGATTTGCTTTTACGATGTCCCACGTTATATTTGTATTTCGGCTAATAATACTGTCTGCGGGACATCCTGGGTTTGGGAGCTGTGTAGATATATAGTCCCACTTCAGCCGGCTATTGAATCTGAGCTTGTCCATGTCCCACGGATGTTGTGGATTGTCGCGCACGATGTCCCAGGTGATATTTCGGTTCATCGATAAGAGTCCCCAGTCCCAGGGCTTGTCCAGATTTTCCCGCACAATGTCCCAGGTGATATTTGGATTTATGCTAATATTTCGGTAACACCACTTGATTTCTGGATGCGCTTGGATAAACTCCCAGGTCACAGTTGGGTTGGATCCGAAGTGAGGGATAGACCATGGTGCCCAGTGAGTTTCTTGTATCATATCCCACGTAATATTCGGGTTCATACTAAGGGCATGCCAGAGCTTCGGCTTGGTGTGGTCGTGGATGAACTCTTTCCATCGCAACTTCATTTGTGCGGCATTGAGTGGCATTTAGGGTAGGCTTGTAGGGGGTGCTGCTAGCCACCTTACAAGTCTGCGGTGTCAAATTTATGCATGCGTTGCCCCCCCCCTAATATTGCCTTGTGCCAACGCCTGGAACTGTTCCAGCCCCGCCTCCCCCATTCAGTCTGTAAAAGTCGTTTTGCACTGTGCTCGGCGGTGCCTGCCCCTGGCCTTGGCTTGGAGAGCCCCACAATGCCGCAATAGCCCCGCTCGCCTGGCTCGTCGGCCGCTCCACGTTATTGTAGAAACTATTAGGGAGTGTGTAGTCATCTACAGATCGCTTCGGGCGTCCTGGTGGTAATCCGTGCGTGGGTTGTGCGCGGCCGGCCGCGGCACCAGCCGTCGGATCCGAGTCGAACCGCACGGACTTCTTCAGGGCCGCCTTTGGACCGGCCTTCTTGGCCTCTGCGGCCACACGTTCCTCAGCCGCCGTCTTTGTGGCCATCATGGCCTGCAAGATCGGGCTGTTATTGACTAGGTAGTCCTTCTCGTGGTGCTTCCACGAAATGTAGAGGAGATTCGGATAGGTGTAGCGGACCTCGAACCCCGATGAGCGCAGTTGATACACCAAATACACCACACAGTCTTCCAGGTCGATCCGCGGCAGGCCCAGGATGAATGTAGGAATGTTGTATAACAAATACGTCTGGCCGGTGGGCAACTGTGATGTCACGCGTACGCGGTGATAAATCACCTCCAGCATCTGATTGTACGCTTTTAGCCGGGCCTTGTCGCGTGTTTGACGTTTTTGATAAAGGTCGGTCACTTGTAACATAGGAATCTCAATAGTTTCATCGGCTCGCGCTGGCCCAGGCCTATACGACATACTTACTCGCACCGCAGATTTCTTCGAGGGCTCGGCCAGCGCATAAAGTCCCGCCCTGGGGTTCAAGTAATACGTATGAATTTGACCCCCACTGGCTTTCCACGACCAAAGATCGTTGTCTTGGCATCTGGTGGGATCCGCGTGTTATCATATGTGGGGGCCCTGGAAGAGTTGGCTGCCCAGGGGTGCCTGGACGGTGTGCGGACATGGTGCGGCGTCAGTGGCGGGGCCTTGATCGCCACGGCCCTCGCCTTCGCCTACAGCTACAGCGAACTCCGCGAAATATGCGAGCGGTTCGACTTCGGTGTCCTGAAACACATCGACGAACACAGCCCAATTCGACTATTAGAGGGATGCTACGGGCTCGATTCGGGGGAAACGTTGGGCCGTTTCTGCTCGGCACTGGCGCATGTGAAAGGTCTGGATGACGGGATCACGTTCGGCGAATTGGCGGCCCTGCCACACAAGCCCGATTTGCGCATCTGGTGCGCCGAGCTCGAGAGCGGCGAGCTGCGTCTCTTCAGTCCCGCAACCACTCCTAATAGTCCCGTTCTATTGGCTCTACGAGCTTCTATGAGCATCCCGATTGTGTATGAGCCGGTTGTGGGGCCGTCGGGCGAGTTGCTTGTAGATGGGGCCGTGATTCATTCGTACCCTATACACACGTTGTCTGCGGCTGAACGAGCTGGAGCCCTGGGGATTTTTCCGTCTGTAGGACAGAGTCAAGGAATTGGCGGATATGGGCGTTATTCAGTACTATCGTACTTGTATAGGTGCTGGAGTGTGTTGTTTAATCACCGAAGTGACCCTATAATAGAGTTATTTCGGGCATCTACAGTTGTAGTGCGGATTGCAAATATTTCGCCGACTGAATTTGATTTGAACGCGGAGCAACGTATGTTGCTCGTGACGGCGGGTCGGCGGGCAGCTCGGGCGTATTTGCGGGAGTTCAAGACGGCACGCACAGAGCGTATTTTGCGCCTGCGGCGTCACTCAGTCGGTTAGGGCGTTTGCGCCCCTAAGCCAGCGTAGAAATCCACGCCTTCAGGGCCTCCAGGGTCCGCTCACCCCCAGGGTACTCCTGCAGCGCACCGGGCGTGCCATAGAAGAACGAAGGGTAGCCCTCCACAGGCACACCGAGGGCCTTGATGCGGTCCTTCTCCTCGGACTCGACGATCTCCACGCCGACCTTCTTGCCGCCGATGTTCAGCGGGCCAGCGGCCTGGGCCTCCTGCATCTTGGGCAGCACACCCTTACAGTGAGGGCACCAAGTTGCATAGACGAAGTAAAGGGACGGCTCACCGCCGGCGAAGCCTTCCATAGAGTTACCTGAGGGCCCCCAAACAGCCCGCTTTACGGTCTGACGAGTACCGATGTAAGAGGCGATGACGAGGACGGCCAGGAGAATCAGGACGAGCTTGCTGTTCTTCTTGTAGAACTCCAGGGCTGCGCTGATGATGTTCTTGACTGCATTGGTGACGGCGTTCATTTGGACTGTTTCTGTATGATTAATAAGATTTATACCCTTTCACATAAATCCCGCGGCAAACTCGTCGCAACTTCGCAACCCACATCCTAAAAGTACCCCACGATGAACAAGTAGGGATAGGACAGATGAATTTCTGGAGACCTGATGTGGAGCGCTGCGATTGGAGCCCGCCGGGAGGCTGGGATCCCCGCTGGAATGCAGAGCACCGTTGGGCTGCGGGAGCCATGGTCGATGCGGGGGTGCGGGCGGGATACGAGGTTGGCGATGCGGGGAGGCTGGCGACGATGTGTATGAATATGCGAGTCCTTGAAGGGCTGCGGTATTCAGACTATTGGATGAGCCGTGTGGGGGCTTTTCGACGGGCTGTACTTGTGCATTAAGGGGCTCTATGGTACCGCCATGGTGCAAAATAAACCTGTTTAACTTCATACCCTTAACAGATGCGATGGTGCAAAATAAAATTGTTTAACTAAAAACGTAAGACTAAAAGGGGCCCGCTAGGGCCCTCTTTTAGTCTTTAGGGAACATCATCAGTGCAAATATTGTCAAAAAGAACAAAAATGTATGGGCAAAGAAGCCAAACGACGTTGGGGTTCCTTCGCGATCACTTATGGGCGAGAAAGAACCAAAAATAGACTGTGTGAATTTGTAGGTCTCAGGATTTCCAATCAGGAAAAATACCAGGGCCGAGTAAAAACTGTATTTTGCACGTAGGCCGAGGCTGATTTCGGAGGATCCCATGATTTCTGCTATTTAGCGCCCCTCATAATTTTCAACTCGCAATTCCTCGCCAGCAGGCTTTGTGGGCCCTTGTACTGGTGTCTCCGCTGCCCGCCGCCGCTCAGTATTTAAATTTTGCTCTGCCTTTGCGAGCTTCTCTGTTAGCTCCGCCAAGGCAACATCCCGCTCATCTAATTTTGCTTGCGTGGCAGCTAGATTGGTCTGCGCCTTTGCCTCCAACGGAAACAGCTTATTAAACACTTCACGCAAATACGCCTCTGTAACAGCAAAGAGTGATTTCTCAAATACATGGTCCAAATACAGTTCGACCGCCTCAGCCCGTGTGACCTGCCGAGGAATCTTTCCAGGACAGGCGCGATCCGTGGAGGCCATGAAATCCTTGATCTTATCATAAATTTCCCGCAAATACTGTGCATTCGGAGTGACCACGGGGGCTGTTAGGGGAGTGCCAGGGAATGTTGCACGGATCATCTGGGTCTCGAGTGTGGCCAGGCGGTTCTTCAGGAGGGGCATGATGATGCGCAGGTCCTCCGTGGGGCACTGCGAGGTGAGCATGTTGAAGGCCGGCGAGTTGTGGTTGAAATACTTGCTGACGACCTCCATGATCCGCTTGATCTTCTCGGGCTTATAAAGGGTCATGCGGTAGTTGGCGAAGAACTGGTTGATCGATCCGAGGTCGAGAACAGCGTGCTCGTAGTTGGTGTCCGTGGGATGTATGATGCGGCTGTGATAGACGTCACCGAATATGTCGATGTAGTCGCCCTTCTCCAAGAGCTCCTTTTCGGCCTGGAGTACATCACGGCGCTTCTCAAGGAGCGCCACCGCGCCCTTGGCATCGATCTCGGCCAGGTCACGCCTATACACCTCTAATTGTTTGTCGTACTGGGCTATGAGGGACTCGAGTTCGGCACGGCGGGCCTTCACCTGCTCCGTTTGCTGCTCGCTCTGAGACTTGCTGTCGAGTTCCTTCATTTCGGTCTTGAGCTTGGCGATTTCGGCGGCTAGCTCGGTACTTCCTGTGGAGCGGAGCTGGATGTAGCGACCAATGAGGTCGGCGAGGTTTGCCTCTTCCGCGCTCAGGTAGTTGGCGCCCATATTGGGGCTGCCTGTGGGAGCTGGAGTGACATTTAGAGCTTCTTCTGTTGTAGTTTGGGCTGTATTTTCTATTGGTGCCTCGGAAGGAACTTGTATAGATGGCGTGGAGACTGACGAACGCTTTGGGGGCTTTAATGTATTGAACAACTTTCTGAAGTTTGGTAGGCGTTTGGGTTGCTGTGCCGTGTCCTGTGGTGCGGCTTGTGGTGCGGTCTGTGGTGCGGCCTGTGGTGCAACAGCGGGAGAAGTCCCCAATGAACTTAGTACAGCAACAAGTGATTCTACTTCAGGAGCCAACTGAGGTTGAGGAGGTGCTATTACAGGCGGTGGGGCAGGCTGTTGTGGAGCTGGCGGGGCCGTTGTTGCACCTGTAATAGGAGTTCCCGTTGGGGCTTGTATGGAACCAAGAGCTGCAACTAGATTTGCCGCGTTAGTCTGCTGAGGGGCTATTACAGGTGTTTGGGTAGGCTGTGGTGCTGCTGGCGAAGCCGTTGTTACACCTGTAATAGGAGGTTCCGTTGGGGCTTGCATGGATGACATTATAGCAGCTAAGTTTTCCATGTTTGTTTGCGGTGGAGGGGCTGGTACAGGCGCTGGGGTAGGCTGTGGCGCAGCTGGAGCAGCTGGTGTGGCACCTGTAATAGGAACTTCCGTTGGCGCTTGCATGGATGACATTACAGCTGCTAAGTTCCCTATGTTAGTCTGCTGTTGAGGGGCTGTTACAGGCGTTGGGGTAGGCAGCGGTGGAGTAGCTGGAGGAGCTGGCGTGGCAGTTGTAATAGGAACTTCCGTTGGCTGCTGAATGGAACCAAGAGTCGCAATTAGATTCGCTGAATTAGTTGGTCGAGGAGGTGTTGTGGTTGTCTGTGGCGCGGGAGCTGCAGGAACAGGCGGTGTAACACGAGCTAGTTGGCGACCTGTAATAGGAGTTATTCCTAATTCACTTAGAACTGCTGTGAGGGCTTCGAGCTCAGATTCTGATGCGGACGCGGGTATGGTAATTTGTGGTATTTGAGGAGGTGGTTGCGATGAGGAATTAGGGATTCCTGCAGTTGTAGTCTCAGGCTCAGGCTCAGGTGCAGCCACAGCCACAGGTGCAGGCTCAGGTGCAGGCTCAGGAGCAGGAGCAGGTTCAGGTGTAGCCACAGGTACAGCCACAGGTGCAGGCTCAGGAGCAGGTTCAGGTCCATCCACAGGTGCAGCCTCAGGTGCAGCCACAGGCACGGGCGCAGGTGCAACCGCAGCCTCAGGTATGGCATTTAAATTAGGCATATCGCCATACTCTATTATTTCCATTGCAAGTCGCTTTGCACGTGCTTTCAGTACATGTAATTGATATATAGAGTTTTTTCTTAGTGCAAGCATTTCATCTTTTATTCTAGTTGATACTAGTGTTGATATGTCTTTTACTAGTGTGTCCATATTATTAGTATTTGATAATAGGTCTGTAAATTTTGTTGTCTTATATATAGTATCAAGAGTATTTATACTCATATTAATTAGTTTGTTACGCATATTGTCTATACCATCACCATTTAATTGTCCCACTAATGTATTTGCGTAATTTTCATTAGCTTGACGAAATATATTAATATCTATTTTATTGCCAACCTCATCAACCGCCAATTCCTTTATTTCATTCAACCTATATACATTTGTTAATACTTTATTTATGATTGCTGCTATTACTATCATAGTCCATGCCTCTGGTGGTACGCTTGTTGTATTAGGAAGTTGTATTAGGCCTGCGAGCGTTGCATTTGTTGTGCTAACAATAGTTGGATTAAGAACTGTACTTCCAATAAATGGCATCTCAGTGCTTTTAGAAGCTGGTTGTTGTGCGGGTTGTTCGTTTGCACGGGGGATCCCTACTAGTTGATTCAAACCTTGTACTTGTAGAGGTTGTTGTGATTGTTGAAATATAGATGGTAGGGTTGTAGCACTTTGTACAGGAATCGTAGGAATATGTTGCCAAGGTGTGACACCAAAATGTGGAAATTGGCCTGGTGTATTATTTTTACGAGCGTCTTCTAGTTGTCCAATTTTGCTATGTAAGGTTGGAACCGAGGATTGTGCTGTGGGCTCTTCTTGTGTTATTCCAGTTCCTGATGTATTAGGGTTAGTATTAATATGTGTAGTTGTAGTTTGGTTTGTGTTATTTAATATGGTATAATCAAATAAGTTATTATCAATTATATACAGCAAAAAATTTTTCGCATCACTAATTCGAACGAATAATTTAGAGTTACCCCCCTTATTGGGATGCATAGTTCGACTAAGTTTTCTAAAGGCTGACTGTATAGTACTATTTATAGTATCACGCGTAATATTAGTAAAATCTGTAATTCCAAGTAGTGCTAGCGCTTCTAACAAATAACGTTTTAAATTTATAGTTTGTTCAGAATAATTTGAAGTAAATAGTGTTGTATAATTTTTTAATACATCATCGATTGATAAAATTGGCGTACTAGGTTGTGTGGTTGCTAAATCAACATAATGTATAATGTAAGATTTCAATAAATGGAATAGTTGCACAAGTGGTACATATTTAAAGTTGTTATTTATTGTAGCATTTAAAAATAATAAATATAATGTTGTTTTTAATGTTTTAACGGTATTTTCATTAAGTGTAGTTTGATTAGCAATTAATTGTCGTAACACACCATAACTCGTAATTGGCTCCCTACGTTCCTGCAAAATAGGCATATTTAACAACTCTACAATTTTATCGCGTGTGTTATTTATTGCTGTTAAACACTCTTCAATATTAATTAAACTGTTTGCACTATATTTACTATCGGTTTCATATGTATTGCGTTGAATATCTGTTAGAGCTGCTGGGCGTGAATCTAAACTATATAATAGTGTCAATAAGTCATTTATAATTACAGCAGCATTCAAATTATGTATATATTTAAGATTTTGATTATTAGCAGTATATAATGTATATACATAACGCACTGTCTCTGCTAAATATGTATCTGTTTCATTTATATGTTCTACAAATGTCGATTCATCCCCGCGCTCTAGATCATAGGGTATAAATTTTAAATACACATCCTTTGGACTTGGACTAGGTATTGTAGATGGCACTGTATCACCTGGTTCTTGTCTTCTTTTCTTACGAAGCCAGTCAAACGGCCCACCCCCTTCTAAAATTGACGACGGGTCTGCACTCATACTACTAATAGACACAGAATCGTCGCAACTTAAATCTCCCACACTACCTACTAGTAGAGATGTCCGCGACCCAGAACGTATCCGCTGCAGCAGTCCAAAGCGCAGATTCCAAGGTTTTCAATCCCTGGAATCTGCGCAACCGTGAAATTCAACTCGACGGCATCCACCGCATTCTCCGTAAATATGGCTGGAAGGGCCGGGTGCGTGCGCCTAACCTGTTCCAACAGGCTTGTACGCACAAGTCGTATGTAGATCGGCCCGATCTCTGGGCGGAGCACTCGGAAAACGGCGAGCCCATGGTGATGGCCGAGCGGCCCGAAGGCTGCCTGCCCCTCCGTGTCAGCGACAATGAAGAGCTGGAGTTCCTCGGCGACTCCGTGCTGGGTTGTGTGGTTGCAACGTACTTGGCCGAGCGCTACCCTGGACAAGGTGAGGGATTCCTGACACGCCTGCGCACGCGCATTGTCAATAACAAGATGCTCGGTCTTCTTGCAAAGGAAGTTGGACTGCACCAATGGGCCGTTCTGAGCCGACATGTAGAAGAGGTGTGTGATGGTCGTAATAACCTACGTATTCTTGGTTCGCTTCTGGAGGCCTGGATCGGCGCCTTGTACAAGCAGGAGGACCAGGTGGGGCGTGGCTATCAGGTGTGCTACGAGTGGATTGTGAGCCTCCTGGAGCGCCATGTGGATCTTGTGCAGCTCATCACAGAGGACACGAACTTCAAGGACCAGCTCCTGCGCTGGTTCCAGGCTGCGTACCACCAGCCCCCGCGCTACAAGGAAGTGGAGGTCGTCGGCCCACCCCACGACCGCGTCTTCACCATGGGTGTTCTGGATCCCAGCGGGAACGTCATCGCCACGAGTACCGCGCGCAACAAGAAGGTCGCGGAACAGGAAGCTTCCAAACTTGCCCTGGAAAAACTCACAGGCGCCCCTAGTTCAACTGCATAATCCCTTAATAGTCATACACGTAAGTTGTGGTGAGGGCGGATAGGTACTATCCGCTACCAGCCGGCCTTCTTAGCAGCCTCCTCCGCTTTCTTGCGTCCAATGTGTTCCTGAAGCCGCCGTTCCTGTGAAGGCGTTCGCTTGAGCCTATGTTTTTCATACTCATCTACCATCTTGTTTCTCCACTGGACTTCGGGCGTAATTCCCATGAATTCTGAAATACTCTTGCTGATATTATCCATGGGCATATACACATTATTCAGCGACCGCTCCTGAGCATTACATACCCCCTTAACGCGCGTGTCGTCCGTTTTTCCAACAATTAGCATTCTAACTACATATGTTTCGCACAATTTACGTAGCTAGCAGCCCACGCCAACACACCTAAATGTCCTCCTCGCAAATACGTACAATGAGCTCGACACAGCCTGAGTACAAAAATCCGTCCGCCACGGCGCAGAAATACCGCGCCGCCCTAATTGTCGACTTGGAACTCACGGAAAAATACATGTGCCCATATTGCCTCATAAATATTCCTGACGGGGACTATGACGGAAACTGCTATTATGAGTGTGACCCAAACAATAAGAAACGTCTATTGCTAAATTGTGCATATGAGTACCGTGATACACCACCCGAGAAGATCGCGGCCTACTGGGCCGAGGGGGTCCTGAAAGAGTGCGCGCGGGTCGGCGGGGATGAACTGGTCGCAAAATGGGCCGCGATCTTCAAGGCCGACGGGGTTTTGTAAGCCCCCTGCCTAAGATACACTCACACATACCCTAATAGTCTTCCCTCTCCCCTAATGAAATTAACAGTAACGGTCGGCACGGACCTTATTTTTGAACTCTACTCCTATACAGTCCATGATCATCACAAAATCCGCATAGAACGCCACTGGAGTCTCAAACAAATGACGGCTGATCCCCATGCCGAGCCGCTCGTCCTCAACCTTATCGACGCCAATCCCGCAACAATCACGGACCACATCGTCGCAGAATCCATCGCCTACAACAGTTTCGCCGAAACCCTGGACATCAGCTGGACTCTCCATAGCGGCCTCCTCAACACCACCCTATCTGCCCGAGGCCAAGAAACGGCCGTCCCATCGTCCCACTTCAGTTTCCCACGGCTTCGCTTAGAAGAGCGCCTTCGTGCCGTCGTCGGCCTTATGAACTCCACCGACGACTATTTCCCCCAAAAACAAGAGGCAAAATCTACACACCCCTAATAGTAAGAATGGACGCCAGTCAGCTCACACGGATTCGCATGGAGAAGGCCCAGCAATACGTGAGCCGCAATAAGCCCGTGGATTCGTCTCTCCAGACATACCGCACAATGCTCGTCGCCGCCTCGGGTGGCTGCACAACGCCCAACCTAGCAACGGGCGGCTTCGTGGAGCAATACGCATCTCCGACGGCCGAACCTGTGGGGGTGACTATGAGGGATGGCGTGGTGCTCGCCACGCAGGTCCGCACCAAGACCCAAGAGGACCACCTCCGACTGGGCTCACAGGGGTCTGGGTCGTTCGTGCGCAGCTGTGATTCTGTGGCCCTCCGCAACGCCGGTCGCGCCGAATGCTCTGGTCCTTCTCGGACGGCCGAGCCCATTGGTATCTCCTATATGACTCCTGGCTGTGAGACCAATTCATCAGTCTATTACGAGCCTGGGAGTTACGATTTGGCGCACCCCGACCCGCGCCTCTTAGTGCCCGCCCCTTGTGGAATTGTAGGCGCCGATCTACGACGCACAGTGGAGGCCCCTTGCGCGCCTGTCGATACGCCGCTGTACATAAACGGCGCCTGGACGCACCAGACGACCACAGAAGCTGTCTATCCCCCGCCTCCATCCGGTTAAACCCCCAACACACCCTAATAGTCTTCATTTGTGTTATGAATGTTTCATATCAAACCTCCATAACACAATAGAATGCAGCCAGCGAAGCGGGGCCCCCCGAAATTCAGTAAAATGCCGACGACCCGCGTTGTGAAAAACGCGGAGGCAATCCCATCCCACACAGAATTGAGCGCGAATCCACTGGAAGTCGCCCCGCAGCCTGTTGCGGTGGAGACCCAGCCTGTCTCAGCCGCGCCCCTAATAGCCCCTGTGGAACTACAGGCTCCACCTCCACCAATCCCCACAGAAACAACTATTAGTGAAGTGGTTGCTCCTGCTGCAGAACCTGCACCCGTTCCTGCTGCAGAACCTGCACCCGTTCCTGCTGCAGAACCTGCCAAGCGCCGCATTGTGCTCCGCTCAAAAACTGCCATTGCATCCGAGAAAGAGGCAAAGGCGGGTACAGAGCGTCAGCGTTACAAGGACGCTGAAACCGAGGAGATCCAGCGCCAACGCTACCTACTTGTACCCGATGCGTCCGATCCTGCCAAGCGCCTCCCCAGTGCCTTCCATCCTCCTACACGCGCTGGCCTGGGAGATTTCCTCTACACGACCTTCCGCTCTTTCACACTGGAGCCCATCCGTCAGGACCTCACACAGGATGCCTGTAAGAAGATGATGGCCGGTCCTGGGGCCGGCAACCAGGTAGAGATGTTCTTGTACCAGAAGTTCATTCGTGAATATATTCGTGGGCGCACCCCTTACCGCGGTGTTCTTGTGTATCACGGTCTCGGTTCAGGTAAGACGTGCTCGGCCATTGCGGGTGCCGAGGCGCTCTACGGTGCCGGCAGCGTGAAGAAGATCATCATTATGACCCCTGGCTCCCTGCGTGGTAACTTCCAGTCCCAGATACAGTTCTGTGGGTTCCGCCATTACCAGCTCGACAATCACTGGGTGTTCCAGCCCGTGTTTGACGCCGGCAGTCGGCTGTACGCGAAGCAGCTCCTGGATTTGCCCGATGCGTTCTTGGCCGAAGTGGCAGCGCGGGCCGACGACGAGCTGCGCGGCGTGTGGTACCCCGATTTCTCCAAGACGTCCCCTGAAGGCCGCCACTACAATACCCTACCTGCCAATGTACAGGCCGCCATTCGTCAGCAGATCGTGAAAACACTGGAGTCCCGTATTACGTTCATCAACTACAACGGTATTTTATCGACGCGCCTGAAGGAGTATGCTTGTACGGATCCTGGGTATTTCGACAATGCCGTGATCATCATTGATGAAGTCCATAACTTGACCCGCTTGATGGCCGGCAAGCTCAATAAGTATTTGATGCCACCGAAGACCACGCGCCGGCCAGGTGCGACCAGTGCGGCGGCCATGGAGCGCGCACAGGCCCTCAAGGAGAACTATGAGCCGATTACGACGGACACGTGGATGCCGAAGTTGTGTGGGTCGGCGAAGAAATACGAGCGCGCCTACATGTTTTACCGCTTCTTGTCGTGCGCGAAGAACTCGAAGATCATTGCGTTGTCTGGTACGCCGATTATCAACAAGCCCGATGAAGTGGGGATTTTGTTGAACATCCTGGGCGGCCACATTCACACCGCGAACGGGGCACTTATAGGGAAGTCCGAGGAGGCGAAGGCTATTCTGCGCAAGTTGGTGGCGGACCACCCGCGCCTGGATTCCATCTTCTTCAAGCCGGCCACGGGAGATGCGACGACGGTCACGCCTTTCACGGTCAGTATTTTCAAGGAGGGCTACAAGAAGGTCACGGAGGCGGGGCCCGATGGTCAGACCATCTTCAAGGGGCTTGTACAGGATGAGGAGGGTGATCCGTTGTACCAGACGGACATCAAGACGGCCTTCGCGGAGCTCGTCGCAGCGGCCCAGGCGGCGGGCCTGAAGTTGCGGGCAAGTGTGGAAGAGAAGGTCCCAGGGGAGACATACAAGGCTGAGCCGCTGTTCCCGCCGACCCGTGGTGAGTTCAATGATATGTTTGTGGATGCACGAACGTCCAGTATTATCAATGACAATACATTCATGCGGCGTTCGTTCGGTCTCGTGTCGTACTATAAGGGTGCGATTGAGGGTGTGATGCCGAAGGCACGGGATCATATTGTAGAGGTGCCGCTGAAGGGGTATGCACTGGCGTACTACTTGTCACGGCGTAAGAAGGAGATCGAGGAGGAGTCGCCGGCGGACGAGGGGGATGCCGAGGAGGACGATGACAGCAAGCCGGCCACGTCGGCGTACCGCTTTAACAGTCGTGCGGCATCGAACTTTGCGTTCCCTGCGACGATTCCTCGGCCGTTCCGCGGGAAGATGCTGAAGTTTGAGGCGGGGCGGGACGAAGTGCAGGCGGCGGCGAAGACTGTGGCCCTGGAGGAAGGGACGGTGGCTCTGGAAGATGTTGTGGAAGAGCAGGCAGAGTTGGACGCGGTGCAGCAGGAAGAGGCGGCCATGAAGGAGGAGGAGAAGGTGGCTGCGGTGCCTGTTGTGGCGGCTGCTGCTGCAGCTGCGGCCGGTCCTGTATTAAGTGCTATTACGGAGGGTGTGGAGGCCGAAGGTGAGGCTGAAGAGGAGGGCGAGGAAGAAGTAGAGGAAGAGGATGAATTTGCACATTTGCTCGAGAACAGCAACAATGAAGAGGAGGAAGAGGAGGAAGAAGGCGAAGAGAACGTATTTGAAAACAATGAAGAGGTTGAAGAGGAAGACCTTGAGGCGGGCCAAGAAGGAGGTATGGTACCTGCGCGTAGGATTATCAGGACTTCTACAACTGTGCCTGCGGCCGCCCCTGCAGCTCCCGCGGCGCCCGTTGCAGCTCCTGCAGCTCCTGTGGTAGCCCCTGAAGCACCTGTAATAGCCCCTCCTGCAGCCCCTGCCGCTCCTGCTCGCCGTATCATCAGGACAACTAAGACTGTACCTGCTGCAGCAGTCCCAGTAGCCCCTCCTGCACCTGTAGAAGCTCCTCCTGCCCCCGCACCAGAACCCGCTATTAAAACAATGGACGCCGAGTCGATCTACGAGACTACCAAGGGTGACATCTTCTACAAGCGCCGCCAGGATTCCGCCAAGCTCCGTGCATACACGGAAATCAGGGGCCTCGAGGCCCACGCAGCCGAGAGCGTCAAATCCTACGAGCAGCAGCTCACCAATGCAATCGCCCGCTTGCGAGCCGAGCGCGACACTCTTCTCGTACGTCGCTACCCCGATGGCTCCCCTGGTCCGCTGTACGATTTCGCCCCCAAGTTCGCCGCAATGATCGAGCGCATAGAGGCCGCCCCTGGCACGTCCCTCATCTATTCCGCCTTCAAGACCGCCGAGGGTCTCGGTATTTTCGGCATTGCACTAGAAGCCGCCGGTTACACAAAGATCGAATATTCGGGCAAGGGCGAAGACCTCCAATTCACCGAAGAGACCGTGCGCAGCTTCACGGACCCTGACCTGAAGGACAAGCCCCGCTACATGTTCTTCACGGGTGACGGTGATCTGGCCACACGTAAGGCGATTTTGAATATTTTCAACGCCAACATTCAGTCCTTGCCGCCAAAGATCAAGTCGGTGATCGAGGCCGCCGGCTTGACGAACAACATCGAGGGCCAGATTTGCCGCGTCATTGGTATTACGGGTGCCGGCGCAGAAGGTATTTCACTCAAGACGGTCCGTGCCGTGCATATTATGGAGCCGTACTGGAACCGCGTGCGTACAGAGCAGGTGAAGGGCCGCGCTATCCGTATTTGCTCCCATATGGACATCGCTGATCCCGCCGAGCGCACTGTGGAGATTTACACATACATTACGACGTTTGACCAGAAGGACATCGACAGCGGGGCCGTCACCCAGACTATAAAAGTCCATGATGGGGGTCGCACCACGGATCAGCACATCTATGAGCTGGCCGCGCGCAAGGATAAGCTCAATCAGTCGTTCATTGACACCTTGAAGAATGTGGCCGTGGATTGTTTGCTGAACATCCAGCAAAACAAGGAGGAGATCGTACAGGCCGATGGGAGTACAGAAACAACGTACCCTACATGTTTCCCTGGTATGCCTGGCTCGATTGACCAGCCGGCGTTTATTCCGAACCTGTTTGAGGACAAGGTTGCCAACGAGGCCATCCGTGTGCGCGGTGTAGATAGCCGCAAGGCCACGGAGCTCGCCCAGACGGCGACGGCAGAGGCCGCGGCGGCCCCGAAAGAGCCCGCACAATCTGAGGCGGCCCGCCTAGCCCTCGCGGCTGGTCCGACGCGCCTACAGACACGCCGCATGGCGGAACGCGAAGCAGCGGCCACTACAGCGGCTGCGGCGCCAGTCCCAGAGGCCGCCCCGAAGCCTCCCACTGAAAAACTCAAGAAGTCCAAGGGGATCGTCGAATACGCCAGCATTGGCTATAAGGGTGCGTCCTACATAGTCGTTCCTGATCGTGCCAGTGACGTATGCAAGTTATACGACTCGCGCGATATTTTGCGCAAGACGCAGGTCGGCGAGCTCAAGTACAGCAAGGTCGCCAAGAACCCTGATGGCAGCTTCAAGGTGGAGTCAATTCGTATTTTTTAGGGACGGAACGTCCGCCAAAGGCGTTGGGGTAAGCGCTTCGCGCTAACCGCTACCCTAAAACCCTCTCTTGAATAAAGGCTTCGCATTAATAATACATAACACACAACATTGATATATATTAATACAACTATACTATTACAGTTGTATTAATAGGTACTATTAGGGGTATTTAGTATGGCTTCGGGGCAACGCTCATATTTGCCGCAGCAGTTCCTACAGGGGAATTCAGGGACTTAATAGGGATTGCAGCAGCGGCGGGGGCAGGAGCCACAATGGGGGCTGCTGCTGGAACAGCAGGCGTCAGCTCGCGCTCAATGGGCTTTGCGTTGGCCGTATTACGAACATTCGATGCAAAGCGGACTTGCTTATTGGCAGTCCGTGCGCGGACCTTCTTGGGGCGATTAGGGGATTTGCGTACAGAGCGCTTGGCTGGCTTCTTGGTAAGGAGCCGCGTGGTCCGCTTCCGCCGGCCAAACATGCGCGCCGCCAGCCGCCGCGTGCCCCGAGCAAGATTCATCGATTTCCTCCCCACAAACACCGCACCATCCTTTACAGCAATTGCCCCACGGACCGTCACGGACCCGACCTTCCGTGCAGTATTGCGCACAAGCTTCAGTGTCTTCCGCCCAGTCTTCCTCGACTTCCGCTTGACCTCGCCCACGTCCAGCGCCGCAATGTCCTTGTAGCCCGGTATTTTACGCGTCAGTTTAGCCACGAATTTCACTCCAGGGACGACCATTCTACTTAATTCCACCAATCTTTTTCCCAGGCGTCGGCAATATCTACCTTATAGTCCTCCTCGGTCAGCGTGTAATCAAAGACGTGCATACGTGCAACCATTGCCGTCATTCCCGCAGCCCCGCCCCCATATTTCTGCCATCCTAGCGTCAAATACGGCACGTGGGCCGGCGTATCGGTCGCTTCCAGAGGTTGCACTCTGTAAAATACGTCATCCTCCACACGCATAACAGCCTCCGCCGTACGCCCATACAGCGTCCGCGCATTAGCCGCCGCATCCCGCATAGGAACCACCCGCAAATGCAGTGAGCCCGGGACGCCGTCTGTATAAGAGATGCTGATGTAATACCACGACGCCCGCTCAATCCGCTGACGCGAAAACACGTAGGCCGCGCCTCGTTGCCTGAACAAGTAGAGATATACCCCTTGTGCGACCTGCTCCCCATCAGGGCGCCGTTGGGCCGGCGTATAGGCCAAGTAGAGGAAGAACGGGTACGCCCCTGCCACACAGCGCATGGGCGACGAGCCCGCCGTAGGCAGCGCCTCGAACCGCATCACCCACGTAATTGTCCTCCACGCCATTGGACTCACAGGTGTCGTGCATTGCCAGAACGATTGGCCCTTGAAGAGCGCGTAGGAGTCGTAGCCGGCCAATGTGTTCCGCCGGTTGTCAATCTCGACATCGTGCGTCAGCGAGTAGAACACATCGGGACAGCGCCGTTCCTCGAAGCGCCGGCCCGAACCGAAAGTACCGACAAACTGCGGGTTCGCGTAGGTCCCGCGCGGAGGTGCCGCCCGTTCGCGCGCATACACTGCGAAGCGGAGCATCGGGGCCTTTGCCCTTTGCACAAGTTTCACCACACCATTCCCTAATAGTCTTGGCTTGGATCCAGGGGCTGCCTCTTGGAACTCCACTATGTCCTCTGGGTAGGCCGACCAGTTGATCCGCAAGTAGTGGGGCTTGTAGGGAGTGAGGGTGGTGACTTCGCGGCTCGTGTGCCGACCGGCCTTCAGGGCGCGGAAATCCCCAGGCTCATCGCGCGAATCCACTTCGAAATCCCACATCTCCTTATTGATCGTGAGGAGGAGTCCCGCCGTCGCCCGTACAGACCACCGCCATTTCTGTGGGGAATCCACATACAAGGCCCCAATGGCCAGGTAGTCCGCCTGCGAGCCGAGGAACTCAGGAAAGGCCGCGGCTGGCAAAGGGAATCCACTGACGATTCGCCGACGCACGAGGGTTCGCGAGGGCCCCACGCGGGCGAACACTTCCATCCCTGGCTCCCAAGGGCGCTCGGCTGGTCTCGCTGCACCCCCTAATAGTGCTCGTTGTGCGGCCTGTTGTGTATTCGGATTGGGCGAGCGGATTTCGGCCGCCAGACCGGCCAGGAAAATCTTCATTTCAGCCCAGGTAGGAAGACTGTAGAGTTCGGCGGTCGTGTCGGCAGGTAAGCCGAGGCCTTGTAGAGACCCGCCGGCGGCCAAAAATGCCTCTTTGGCACAGCGCACAGGAACTTTGTGGGCCGGCGTGGCGGCGGGAATATCCGTACAGAAATTGTAGTCCTCCCAGCCTTCACGGAAGACACGGCGATCGGGTAGGGTTGCTTGTAGGATAGGATCGAGGCGTTCCTTGGTGCGGGCGGGGATCGGTTGTGTGGGATTGTCAAGGGACGCCGAGCTGACATATGGGCGGTCGTCGGTGGTTCTGGAGCGGAGCTCGTCCTTGGCCCGGGCCGCAATATAAGAGAAGTTTGCTTCACGTTTCGGGGGCGCCTCGAACACCATTGTGATCTTCTCGGCCTCGCGTGTGTGTGGGCCGAGACTGAGGTCGAGCACATCGTCGGTGCGAAAGTTATTGCCAGTTTGCGCGGCGAGTTTCAGGGCCTCTTGGCGTGGTGCGCGGGCGGATGCGGGCGGGGCTCGTGTGCCCCCAAGACCGGTCCCTTCTGTGCGCGGATCGAACGCTTTTAGGGCGGGTGGTAATTCAGCAGGCTTCACAATTGGCAAAACGGTCTTGACCGCCGCTTTGACGGTCCGCGCGGCCTCGCGGGCCTTTTCGGCTAGAATGGCTCCCAACTTGGCCGACTGGACATAATCCTCCTTCCGTAATAGCAATGCTAGCGGGTCTATCATTTGACTGGGAGGAGGCACGACAGGAGTTAAGCCACTGGCTGGCTGCCCTAAAAGAACTGTTAGAGGGTCTTCAAGACCTAACTTTGTAACGGGGGATACATAGCCTTCGGTCGTATAACGTCCATGAATGTCGCGGGCTCGACGAGGCAGCTCTCGCTCCGCTGAAGGTCCAGGGGGCTCCGAATACACTTTGGACTTGGTTCTTCGTTCGGCCCGCGGCTCTGGAATTGGCGCCGGCACTTCGTCGGCTTCTAGCGCCTCTGCAAGTGCGCGAAACATCTTACTAGTAGGCGCGGTTTTGGGGGTGCCTCGCTAACGCTCGCGCCCCCATACCCCCTTAGCATGGAACCTTCACTGCGGAACCCCCATATCCCTTAGCATTAAGCCCTCACTTAATTTTTCTCAGGTGCCATGAACCCCGCGAACCACGCCGCGGCTGCGTCAAGGAGGGCTTTTAGGGATGGGACTTGGGTTGGCGGGGGTGTGCTCCAGGATTGCGGGGGTCCGCCGGCGGTCGTCTCCACGGCCTCCAGAGTCTTCAGTCGGCCAAAGCATTTCCGTTGTGCCGATGCGATGGCCCGCTCTGATGCCTGTGAGCCGTCTGCTTTGCGCCCTATACGTGCTGTGGCACCCATTTCGCGCACGTAGGCGTGGATCTGCTGGAGACTCTGGGCCTTGCCTGTGTCGTAGTCCCACAGGAGTTCGGCGGCCTGCTTGATGTCCCGCGGGTATCCATGACCGGCCGGCGAGCAGCCATTGACGGCCCAAATGTGCTGCAGACACTCCAGGCTGTAATTGCCAGGGAATGAGTGCTCGCCCGCACAGGCGTTGAACCCGATCTGTTCGGCGGATTCACGTGAGCGTAATACGGGCCCGCTATTACAGCCATCTGAACCTGCCCCTTCTGTGCCGAGGAACTCGTAGGGGATACGTAGGGGGAGAACGAGGCCTGAATTGCCAGCGGCGATCATGCGATAGACGTAGGCCGCGGGTGGTGCGCCAGCGTCTTCGCGGATCCCAATGTACCCTTCACGGCGGGGCGCGGAGCCTGAAATCATATCGACGAAAATCAACTTGGAAATGTCGGCTGAGTAGGTGCCGGCCGCTGTGGGACCCATGAGAAGCCCGCCAACTATACCTGGGGCGCCGACGCGCAAATGCAGGACAGTGCCTTCAGTGATGCCTGTTAAGGGGATGAGGATGCCGCCGGCGGTGTTCAGAGTTCCACGGAACATCGGCTTCTCGGCACCCTGGACCTGGACAATTATGGGGCCGTGACCGTAGAGGCGGAGAATGGGCCTGGAGGCGGCCGTTGTGGCGGTGGGGATGTATTTGGCGGCCCCATCGGTGCTGCACACGGCACAATCAGGGTCGCTGTATTTCCCTGGGCCTTCACAAAAGAGCTGGCGTTTGCGGGCCAGACAGCGCTCCTTATCGACCACGAAGCCGCCGCGAGAGCACTGTCCATAGGTCGGCTTCGGAGGATCATAATAGGTCCCATCAGGTTTCTTCATGACGGTCTGCTCGGCCCCGTTGAAATACTGGCCAGCGGCAAATACAGGCGTGTCACTGCTGCCGTCGGTGCCCCCGCCGCGGGTCAAGCAGAGCCCACAGTATTTTGCAAACAGTGGGTCATCAAATGCGCTGCAGTCTGCCTTGTCCCACTGCCCACAGAATTGTATGAGTGTCTGTACAGCCGCATCATTAGCTGTGCCCTTGCTAGCCGCGTAGGCCAACTCCGCCTCCGTAAAAGTCCGTTTAGTGGAGGTCGTGGAGTCTGCCGCGGCCTTGGTGTAGTTACTGTCCTTGAAATCATATAAGCCGGGTCGGGCCCCAAAGATCGTCACTGGGCGTTGATTTGGAAGCCCACGAAATGCTGTAGCAGGTGTAGTCGTTTGCTTGCGGTCCTTTGAGTTCCAGTTGCTGCTATTCCAGTCACTGGGTGTAGTATAAGGGATAAATTTATCGGGCATCGTGCTACGTACGTCTTACTAGTAGGAGTGGAAAGGCGTGCGGGGGCAGTTAATACACGTGTAATCGTCAATAATGTAATGACTATTATGGGTGTATAAGGGTAAATATTAAGTGTATTTGGGTGTATTTGTGAAAATCATGGTGTGCAGTTGGAAAAATACGCCTGGTCGCCGGTCTCGGGTCGGCAGCCGAGCCCGAGGTGGATTTACACGGGAGCAGATTTGGTGGATTTTTTTAAAATACAAATACACACATAATAGTCCATTATAGCAATGAATATTTTGTTATTGCGTCGCGTATATATACGGGATTTTTAATATGCACATGACCGTCGCTGTAATGACGATTTAGATACCCGCGGTCATTACTATATGCATTATACACATCTATAAATGTCAAACCGCGTGCGCCACACACAGTAGCTAGGGCATTGTTAAAATACTGTGTATAGGATTTGCGTTCTTCATCGCTCCCCAAAAATGGGTATTCCCTATTTTCGGGGGACGTATGACGCTCTACAGGTGGAACGACATTGTAAATGCACCAGCGGACGCCAGGTAGGGACGTGGAGAGTTCCGAAATACGCTGGATGTATGTCAGTACAATGGCCTCGATAATACTCTGATAGGTCCGCACGGGGCTCACGTGTTTGTGTATGTGACAACGACAGTCGATTTCGCCGAACGAAACGACGACTGTATCGCCGGCTTTTATGCCGTGATCCGGTGGAAGCGTGAGCCCGTCGCGGCCAATTGAAAAGGCGAGCTTGGGGCCAATGTGATGGACAACGACCCCTGATATGTCACGCCACCCGAACATAGAGTGGCTGTCTCCAATGGTGTGTATGGTCATATTGGTAGTACTATTAGGGGTGTATTTAGACACTAGATTACATGATTTTAAACAGCGAAGTTCTTAATTTAGGTTATCAGGGCGCAAGCGGGTGGCCGCATCCAGCTCGCGGGTAATCACACGGAACACAAACTGCGTCTGGCGGTTCAGGTTGATCAGCTTGCCCGAGTACGTCGTGCTGCCGGCTAGGAAGTTGTTGTGAGCCGTCGCGTCGGCCCCAAATGGATTGACATCAGTAGAGCCAGTCGTGGGGTCCGCCATTTCCACTTCAAACACAATGTAATTTGCGTAGCCGACCGTGTTGGCCCCCATAACAATCGTCCCTGGGGTCACCGTGTCGTTTGCAATATCAACCGCAATAAGCCCACTCGTCTGGTTCATGTACGTCATCATCTGTAGGGCCGACTCAGGGTAGGTCGCGTTTGTCGCCACAAACTGCTGGAAGAGGATGCGGTCACCCTTCTGCACGGCGAACTGCGAGAAATACGTGGAGGTCTTCACGAAAATATAACGCGCAGCACCGGCCGCTGTGTAATACGTGGTACCAATCGCTCCTGCCTCGTTGCTGCCTACAACATCCGCCACAGAGTTCGTGTCGAGCCCCGTCTGCAGCAGCGTACCATCGGGCCGCTCCAGGCGCAGGGTCAGACGCGTCAGCGTGGCAAGGGGCGTCGGCTTCCACTCGCGCTGCGCCTTCAGACTCTTCGGGATGAACGCATAATACCCCTTACAGGCCGTGTTAGTCGTATCGGCACCCCAGTTGGCATCGTACTGGAGCACAGCGTAGGCGTTGTCCAGGTTGTTGTCCGTCCCGTAATTGTTGGCATCAAACTCGCCAATACGCAGATTCAAGTAAGGGAACGAAAGGGCGTTTGTCACACTGCTTGTAGAATATGTAATACTTGGGCTTACCGCTGTCTGCTGGATAATCACGTCCAGGCCCTCCGCGGGTACAATGGCCTTCACAAACTCAATGCGCACAATGTTGCGGAACTTCACGTTGGCCGCAGGATTCAGTCCGAAGGTCTGCTTGTTGTTCGCTGGATCGAAGGTCACGTAGAAGTTGTAGCGGTTGTCCGTGGTGTTCGTCGCACCATACCAGTCGCGGTCCGCAGAATACACGAAGAGGTTGTTCTCCACCTCCTTATAGCCTACCACATCGTCGTCCTTGATCACCACCTGCTGGCTCAAGATCTTGCGATCGTCCAGGGGCGCCAGCACAAGGTTGGGAGAGGCAGTGGCAATGCCGCGCTCACGTGCATCCTCCATGTCCATGCCGGCGACAGTTACACGGGGCTGGCGGGTCTCGGCCGGCACCAGCACATCGATCTTCTTGGCTGTAGGAGGATCCATGAGCAAGCCGTCCTTCTCGCGGGCCTTCTTGGCACGCTCATAGAGCTCCATGGGAGTCGGCCCGTCGTCGTTAAAGTCGATCTTGAACTCGGGAATCGGGGGCGGCTTGGGTTTCGCGTCCATTGCCGCGCGCTCCTTCTGCAGACCGTCCAGACGAGTGCTGGTATCCTGGAAGAGCGCCTCTAGACTTGTAGAGGCAGGTCCGTCGGGCATCACGGTCCCCTTGGAGCCGCCGTTGGCAAAGAACTCGTCCTCTACTTCGCGCGCAGGAGGACGGCCAACGGCGCGGGCGGCCACCACAGGACCAGTACCAAGTGCTGCCGCAACTGCGGCCTTAGCCTTTGCCGGGGCCGCCTTCAAGGTCTTCGCAAACTCTGTGGCGGTCACAACAAGAGTCTCCTTGTTCAAGAACTGGAGGGGCTTGGGGCCCTGGACCTCAAACACTTCGCTGATGTAATGATCCAGATAGCCCTCCAGCTGGTCGGCCGTCTCTCCCGTAATAGAGTAACCCTTCTTCGCGAGGTCCTTTGTGAGAAGCCCGTAGAGCATGTGGCGATTCTCGGAAGACATGAACTTTTCCTTTATAGGTGGCGTTGCAGCCGGCGGCTGTGAATATACAGGACGACTCATACTAATCACTAGTAGGGATAGTATAAAGCTAAATTTAAGCGGCCAGTAACAACTATGTCATGTCTTAAAATTGAACACCTTACACTATTAATACAATAGTAACAAACAGTATGGGTGTTCAAATCGTAGTAGATTCTACAAGCAATCCGTCCTTCTATGCACCCGATGATCCAAATCGGTACTTGAAGTGGGCGTGGCGGGATATACGTTGGGAGGACATCTTTGACTGCATCGGCATAGACATGTCACCCTACGCGTATAACGATGACCCTGCTTACAATTACAGGTCCCCCGAGGAAGTCACCGCAATGAGAAATGCCATTCAGGCGTTTGTAGAGCGGGACGTGTCGTATTGCGATGAAGCCGCTAATCAGCGTCGTGATGAACTACATGACGATGCTGTACTGTTACTAGCATTCTTTGACTATTATGTGGCCCACGGGGCACATATATGGCTATGCTAGTTGCACACACTAGTTAATTTTGCGATGCTATAGTATAACATGGCAAAGAAAGCAAATGGTCCTATTGTAAGCGCCTTCAAACTTGGGTTTGGCGCGGGTCTTGGACTTCTCCTTGCGAATGTTCTATTCATATTGGTTGGAATGGCGCTGTTTGTACCAGGCCTGATTATGTATTCAAAGGAGAAGAAGAAGGCGGAGGGCGAGAAGAGTACAACAAAGGTCGTGTTTGCGTTTATCCTTATGGGTGTAGGGTGCGTGATTGGCCTTGGCCTTGGTGCGGGTATATTGTTTGAGAACATTGCATCCGAGTTTTAATGCGGCAGTTGCTCCCATGGGGCCCAACCCTTAAGAAAACAGCCAATCCCGCAGCCCGAGCATAAACTTGTCTGGTACCGGCCGCTTCACGAACTTGGCAAACGGATAGCCGTGCATGAGGCAAATCAGGAAGAACATGCTGTACATGCCACACTCCGAGTTCCCAAACTGGAACCGCCGGCCATTGTATCCTAGTACAGCCCGTGGCTCTTCGATGCTCAAGTCCTGCATAAACACCCACACTTGCTTCGGCGGCTTCATCCCGTAACTGTCAAAGTAATACACGCCAGGCTTCTTCGGGCTCGCGTCGATCATGAGCGCGACCCAGTGGCTCCCCGAACCCAAGTGATTGTCCAAGTTGAAAATCACGCCGGCGTAGCGGATTCCTTCACGGCGCAGACTCGGAATCTCAATAGAACACATCTTAGGAATCAAGCACTCCTTCGCGCCGCTCTTCTTGTACGGTGACGGGGCCGAAAAGTCGATCGGATGGACCCCATAGAAGCGGAACCACGGGTACGTCTCTTCGTACTGTTTCATGACCGCCGCAATGTTATGGTTGTCGAGCCACTGGTCCGGGTCCTTGTCCCAGTCCGCGGGCTTGGCCGGCCGCAACTCCCCTAAAAGTCCCTTCGCGCCTAGTTTCTCGAGCATACACCGCTCATCCGTCGGCGAACACCCGGTCCGTTCCGCCACAGTTTTCCGCAGAGTCTTGCCTTTGGCCCCGGTGATTCCCGCGGCCGCAGCCGCGGCTGCGAACTCCTTGTCCGAACTACACGTACCGCGCCGCCGACGTGTCCGGGCCGCCGCCCCACGATACCGTGGGTGACATTTGGGCGCACCCAAATACTCTTCGTAAATCTTCAATACCATACGCACTACTTACTATTAGGAGGGAAAGAAATCACCCCTAGAAGTAAGATGGATTCTGCGCAGCCTTTTTCGCGTTACGTGAAATTTAGCCCACATTTGTATTGGCACATCGTGTTCCCACTGATGTTGCTGGGTCTCCTTGGTATGTTTTTGTACATCACCTACAAGTATCCCGCCGCCGCCGATCTCGCCCGTGCATCGACAATTGTATCTGCAGTGCGGACCGCAAGTAACGCGGTGAGCAACGCTGCTGCCAAGGTCAGTGCCAATGCCGCGAAGGCAGTAGGAAAACCCACACCCTAATAGTTACAACTATGAATGAGAAGGTGATACTGGGGCTAATCGGTGTGGGCTCATTAATGTTCTTGGCGACGTTCATTATGCTGAGCTATTATGTGGGCGGCAAGGATGATTATGCGGCCCTGCGGCCTATGCTGACGACGGTCACCGCGGTCAATATGGTCGCCGTGGCAGTGTTCATGATTGGTACAATGGCGTATTTCGCACGGAATCCTGCGAACGGGACCATCTACAGCGTGGTGATGTCCGGATTTGCCATCTTCCTTGGCTTCACGGCAGTCAGCGTGAGTGTGTTGGGTAAAGTGTATAGTTAGGGATGGGGGACATCCTGTCCCCCAGACCCCCTCCCTTAAATGAAAGCTCCGCGCGCTGCGCGTTGGGCCCTACAGGCACTACAGCATTGGGCCATATTATTTGAATGATCTAGTGTTTAGAAAGAGAACACTGCAGCAATAGACTGCTGGAACCGAATACGAAAAATGTTCGGATCCGTAATAGGAATAAATGCCGGCGCAAACGAATTTGAGAGTACTGAAATTCCTTGCAACGTAAATGCCACGCGCATCTTCTGGCCATTCGCGGCCATCCCAGGGAACCCTTCCTGGGTCTCGCCCCCTGCACTCATGTACTTCAGGGTCCGCGCTGATGCCCCCATGAACAGCGTCAGGCGCTTATTATTTACCAGCGGAAACAGCATGCGCTTAAAATGATCCACCGTCAGTCCCAGTGGAAAGTGGAAAAACGTCTGTTGGTTCTGCGCCAGGGTCATTGCCATGGCTTCGTGGAGCAGTGCCAACTTGCTCACGAAGAACGGGTGCTCGCTTGCGTCAAACACAATGCGGCCCGTATGTGGATCGTGGTGGATGACAGTTAGGGTTGGTGTGAGGATCGTCAGCGTGTTCAGGCTAACGCTCGGGCTCTTGTATTTCAGCGGCGCCACGAGGACTCGCTGGTTCTCGGACGGCTGGAAGGAGCCCAGATTTATGTATTGTATATCGAGGGTCTGTGCAGGTATCCATAAGTCCATATGTGCGTGCGCGTATTATTTGGTCTGTGCCGTGCCGGCTTAGGCTGCCTAAGCGGCCGCCCTCATATTACACCAATATGTCCCTAAAAGTCCCCAATCTAGTATGGATAGGCCCACGTGGTGCGGGCAAGCGCACGGCGCTTCAGGGCTTCCTGGAGTCCTACACGCGCCGCATCGGACAGACGTACATTCTACAGGCAAAACGCTGGCTCCTCCAGGGGGCCGACGGAGATGGTGGCGAGATTTCGACCAGTGTCGAGGACAGCGGCTCGTCGGCCAAGTCCGAGAAGAAGGGTCTCGTGTATGAGGTGTCGCGGATTCACCAGGGCTTTGACGTGGCGCGCATGAGTCTCCAGGACAAGAACTACATTCAGGCCATTCTGGAGACGTACCAGGGCACGTCGAATATCCTGCTCGGCGAAGGGCCCGCAGCCAGTCACGTGCTCGTGATTTACCATGCACATTTGCTGAGCGAGGAGAGCGTGATCTTGCTCCAGGAACTCCTGGAGAAGTACTCCGATACCGTCAGCATCCTCCTAACTGCCGAATACCCGTTGTCCCATCGTCTGGCCGACTGGTTCATGGAGATTCCTTACCCTGGCCCTGACAGGTCTTACACGACGCTGCGTGGGACCCACGCGGCCCTGCCGGCGCTTCCCGAGGATGGCCAGGGGGATGCGTGGATGCGGTTTTTCCAGGAGTCGTGGGACAAGTGGCGCGCTCACAGGACGAAGCAGTGGAGCGTCGATGATGTGTTAGTGATCCGCCAGTGGATTTATACGTGCATGCAGCGGAATTTGCGGTGGTGTGATATGATCATGTACTGGACGCAGACGATTTATAAGAACTGGAAGAGTGGGCAGATGAGCGTAGAAGAGGCGGTGGCTGCATTCCGTGTGTTGTCCGAGGCAAAGACGGGCGGGGGCTATGTGATGTTGCCGAGCTACCGCATTCCAGTGGCCTGGGAGAATTTCATGATGGATTTCCTGCGGACGTGGGCTGGCGCCTAGGTGGGGGACGACGCGTCCCCCATACCCCCTCCACCAAATCTAGCTTCGCATTAGAGGTCCAACTACCTCACTAAACTCATTTCCACTGGCGGAGCTCTCCAGTGGGGAGGGGGGTAAGGGGGACGGAACGTCCCCCTAAATTTGAGCGCATCCTCCAGCACACCCTAATAGTACCTGCATCGTTTCCCACCCCACGCCACAATGAAGTCCTACACACACGACGGAGTCACATACAAGGTCGGCGAGTCAGCCGAAGACAACTGGTCCATCATCCAGAGCGCCTCCAAGTCCTATCACTGGGTTCATATTGAAGGCAAACCATCCGCCCACGTCATCGTCGAACACGACATGCCCATTGAGGCCGAGCTACAGCACGCCGGCCATCTTTGTCTTGCACAAACTTACAAGAATAAGTCCGTGCCAGCCAAACTCGTCTTTGTCACAACTCCTGTGCGAAACCTGAAGCTCGGATCCAAGCCAGGCGAGGTCGTGTTCCGCAAGGAAGACCAGCTTACCTTATTTGCCTTATAAGCTTCGCACAACACTCTAATAGCCCCCTTATTTCAAACGCTCAATAGCGTTTGCAATACGCCCTAGAGTACGTGTATGGTTACGTTTTGCTTCTAAATGTGATCGACTGTGTTCAAACGCATTAAATGCACACCATGCAAAAAACAGCTTGAACCCAATGTGACCATAGACAGGGTAGAAATTCATTATTGAGTAGGACGCGCAATAGTTTTAAACCACCCACCATACTTTTCAAAGGAGAATCTAAAAATTGATAGCCCTAAAATTACAAGATACATACTAGCATCACACTAAAATGGATCCCAAGCCTCTTATTCAATTAATTACACCATACGCGACTAAAGTAAATGAGAACCCAGAACGCACATACTATTCTTGTGCTAAGTATAAGCATGTAATAACTGGCGAGCATTTAGATAAGTCAGGACAAACTGTTATATATTATGAGCCAGGGTAATGGTCATGTACAAAGGGGTTATATGAATATTGGGACAGGACCTATAACAAAAAAATGATTGAATTTAAATCTATGAGTTACAATAAGACCACAGAAGATACAGTCGCAGAGTTGCAAAAGAGTCTTAACGAAGAGTTTATATTATATGTTCCAAAGCAATAATGTAAGTCTTAACCGTGTTTCATTGCATGTTTAAACCACGCCGCAATCTCAGCACGGTTCATATACCCCTGATAGCCAACATAGGCCGATGGAACAATGACTGTTAGAGGAATATGTATGTATTTTTCGTTGCTGATGGCGTAAGCGAGCCCTAGTCCGCACAACACATTACGCATGGGAGTAAAAAGTACATGGCGCTGTGTCGCGGGTACAATAGTTTTGATGATGGTTTGTGGAATGGTCATATGTTACTATTAAGGCACCAATGCTTTATGTAAATTTGCGTCCCCATCTGGCCCAGAAGATTGAGGTTAGGACCTCTGTATCGCGATCCGCCGAGTGCGCCCCCGCCGGCGCCTTGCTGCCGAACGTCGCCTCATACAGCTCGTCCAGGCGCGGCAACTTGTACAGATCCCCAGGCTTCGGGTAGCGCGCAGGAATCTTCAGCTCGTCCCGTGCAAGCACCATCGTACAGACCTCCGCCGAGTACGGCCAGAAGCTGTGTGGGTCCGCACCCAGGCGCCACTTGAGCGCCGCGTGGATTACATTGCGATCGAACTCCATGTTGTGCGCCACCACGTAATTGCACCCAATCAGATCCGCAACGAAGCCCGCCAGTACGTCGCGCAGCGGCGCACCCCGTTGCTGTGCGATCTCATTTGTGATCCCGTGAATCCGCGCGGCCTCCGCTGGAATGTCCCAGCCCTCAGGTCGAATGATATTTGACTGTTGTTTGATCCGCTGCCCGTTCTCATAGAGAATCCACGAAATGCTTACCAAGTCAGGCCAATTCCCGCGCTGCAGGAGCGCATTCAAAGACTTGTCCTTGGGCAGACCGGTGGTTTCAGTATCAAAGAAGAGAATACGGGAATTCATAAAGCTGGTTGGCTGTTTTCCCATTTGCAGGAGGAACTCAATTTTACTCTGCGTTTAAACCGCACCCACACACCCTAACATTAGAACCCAGAGATGCCCATTGCTTTCAATATTGAGGAACTACGCCAGCGTTTCGGTTGCACCACGTACCTGGAGACTGGTCTCTACGATCCCCGTATGGATGTGAGTTGTCGCAAGGCGCTGCAGTGCGGCTTCAAGAAGCTCTATACTGTGGAGCTCCGCCAGGATTGGGTGGATCTTGGCAAGGCCGAGTTCGCTGCTGACGTGGAATCCGGCAGGCTGACTGTGATCCACGATGATAGTGCGAACCTGGCGGCGCACATTCATGGAAATGCGGACTTCGAGGAGCGCACGTTCTTCTTCCTGGACGCCCACGTGGATAACCACTTGATCAAGAACTACGTGAAGCGGTGCCCGATTGTGGAGGAGCTGACTGCAATTAAGGAGCTGTTGCGGAAGGACCATGTGATTTGCGTGGATGATATGCGTATTATGCGGACCCCGTTCCCTTGGCAGGAAGCGTCGGCAGGAAACGTGAATTACGAGGACAAGATTCGCGAGCTGATTCGTGAAATCAATCCCGCGTACCAGTTTATGTACCTGGATGGACACGTGCCTGGGGATGTAATGTGCGCTTACGTTGCTTAAGGGAGGTTATGTTTAATTTCTGAGGGTGTTATAGAAAGTTAGATGTCATTTTTTGGTCGTCGTAATCCTATTCGCCAAGAAGCAGCTGAAATAGGTGCCGCAAGGGTTGCAGCTGAGGCAGCAGCTACTGCACCGCCGTCTTTTTGCGGTAAGCCTAAGACACGGCGTAATAATATTGGCACCAAGACCAAAAATATATTGAAGTCATATGGTATTGAAGACGCAAATCTAACAAAAATAAGTGAGGCTGTTAAGAAATTAAGTGCGGCAAACAATGGTAGTGGCAATAATGCTATTGTAAATGGTGCTAAGAAGCCTGCACAGGCTGCTAATGCTGCTGCTGCACCTGCTGCTGCTAATGCTGCTGCTGCTGCTGCTAATGCTAATCCTGCTGCACCTGCTAATGGTGCTGCTGCTCCTGCTCCTGCTAATGGTGCTCCTGCTCCTGAGCCTCCTGCTGCTCAGCCTGCTGCTCTTACTGGAATGAGGATGTTTCAGAATCCCATGTATAGACACACCAGGCGTACAGGCGGCCGTCGCAAGCGCACAGCTCGTCGTAAGACTGCCCGTTCCGCTAAACGCAAAGCAACCCGCAAGTCTCGCCGCTCCTCTCGTCGTAGTCGCCGCAACTAAACAACCGCATTCTTAAACCCGAATCTCGCCTACTAGTAAGAACGTATGCATACACAGCATCCATTATGGCAGCAGCTGTACGCATCCATACAAGTAGAAGCAAAAAAGACGGCACCCATCTGGACTCGTGGCACCCTAACAGCAGCTGATAAGACCTGGATAGAGGAAGCCGGCGAGCCGTCCAAGTTTGACCGCCTGAACCTCCGATCGCAACTATTAGGGGAGTTGCGCGCAGGCAAGGCTCATGCATATGTACGGGAATGCCCTTACGGGCGCATCATTGTCCTCACGCACACCAAGACCCCTACAAAGCGGGACCTGGAAGTGTTCGATGTATGGGGGCGCGTGTTTCGCATTTTCAACCCAACGCCCAACGCAAAGCCCAAGCCAGCCGCTCTGTGGTTCGCCGTGCAGGCCAAGCGGACCTGGCCGGCCCCTGGAGCCCCCTGTGGGCCCGAGCATATCAATGGAGGCTACTGCACAGCGTGCAAGCCAGGGACCATCGTGATTTACCGCCACGAAGATGCCACCCGTGTGCTTATTCACGAACTCCTACATGCATTCTGTACGGACAATCACGAGGAGCCAATTGAGATCGTGGAGGCCAAGACGGAGGCGTGGGCGGAACTCGTGCTGGCTGCAATGAGGGAAGCGGGGATTGCTGGACCGAGGCTGCGCGGCGCCCTACATGCACAATTAGCGTGGTCGGCAGCACAGAACGAGAGGCTCCAACGTGAGCACCTGGTTCGCACACAAGCAGACTACGCATGGCGTTACACCGTGGGCAAATCCGAGGCATTGGCTAGTATGGGATTTGGGGAGCCGAAGGGTGTTGTGGCGGCCCGTGATGTGCGCGCTAGTTTGCGGCTGACGCCACCGAATGGGCCAAATGGGGCTTTATAACTGTAATAGGACCTTGCTATTATGAAATCTTGCATGTCTATTACAGAGTTACTATTAGGGTGTATTTAGGATTTCAGAAAATACTCTCGCGAAATATTTAGCGGACGGCGAGGCCGCCAGGCCGAGCCCGAGTGGGGGACGTGCCGTCCCCCATACCCCCTCCCTAAATCTAGCTTCGCATTCACACACCCTAATAGTAAATACGGTGGATGCGCTTCGCGCTGTCGCGAGGGATATTAGCTTAATAGAAAAGTTCTATTACAATTACGAGAGTGGCTATTACACACTAGTCATTGTAATCATGCGGATACTATTAGGGATGTTGGGTGAGCTACGCGCAGATTCCTAGGTATGGAAGAATGCGAAGCCTTTATTCAAGGGAGGGTCTTAGGGTAGCGGTTAGCGCGAAGCGCTTACCCCAACGCCTTTGGCGGACGGCACGTCCCTAATGCGAAGCCTTCATTCAAGGGAGGGGGGCAAGGGGGGACGGCACGTCCCCCCAAAGGTATTCTCCCCCGCGTAAATCATATAGAGAAACCCGTCCTCCGCCTTATGGTACTGATAGATTTGGCTGAGGAGGGTCGAGGTGGTCGGCAGGGTGTTATTGACAAATAAAAAAAGGGACTTCTCGGGTGCCAGTGACAAGCGCCGACGTACCACGTAAATAAACTGGCCGACGGTGAGGTCGTTGGGTGCCAGGAATTTATGTTTGTCTAGCTCGGGGGCGTCTGTGCGTTTGGCTTTATTGACTATAATAGGGATTCGCCCAGGGTATCTCTCATTAATACGTTGAACCTCGGCCTTGCGCTGTTCTAGGCTCATGAGGGGCATACACACTTACTCATTATAGGGGTATTCTGTCTAGGTTGTGGGCGCAAGGGGGGTGTATTTAGTGCTGCTCGTAGCCGTAGTGAGTGTGGTAGAGGATCTTCTGGATGGCGGGCCAGGAGGTGGAGCTGCCGGCCTCTACGCCCAGCAGAGTCGCCAGGGTCGCATCGGGCATGATGATGCTCTTCTTCTCGCCCCACAGCTTGTTCTCGTAGATGTACGCCTTGATGCGGGTGATGACCTCCGTGGGCGCGATCTCAGTGGTATTGGAGATGTCGAGGAAAGTGTAGAGGGCGTCACTGACCTTGCGGGGGATGTTGAACACACAAGGGCGCTTGGAGGCCTCCTCGGCGCCCGCCACAGTACCGTCGCTGGTCTCGGTCAGCTTCTTCTTGTTCTTGCGCTTGCGGGCGTCCTTCACCTCACGGTTGTGCTTTACAATGAGGGCCTTCAGGCACGCAATGCTGGCACTTGCCTCGTCGCGGATTTTAATCAGACGCGCCAGATTCGCGTGGATGTCCTCCACGACGGTCGGCTTAGGGGCGGCAGTGGTGGCTGCGGTGGTGCCAGTGATCTCCGTTGCAGTAGGAACCGCGGACTCGGAGCCGGCACCTCCCCCGCTAACCGCTGCAGGGGCAGGCGCCTCGGGCTCTGCAGGAACGGCCTCTGCGGTAGCGGCCTTCTTGGGCCCGCGCTTCTTAGGGGCAGGTGCGGCAGCGGCGGCGGTCTCAACGGGTGCAGCAACAGGTGCGGCGGCGGTGGTCTCAACGGGTGCGGCCACAGGAGCAGACTCCTCAGCGGTCTTCTTGATGATGCGCTTCTTCATGGGGGCGGTAGTAGTGGCAGGCGTGGCAGTGGAAGAGTTCATTGCGATAGGCGTGGGGTGGGTGCCTACACCATCGGGCCGCCGGCAAATCAATTTTTGGCCCGCCACTTAGGTGCCGGGCCGCCTCTATGCCCGCCACCGCCTATTTTTTTGAAATCCACAGGACTGACTAGATGTCCGAGAGAATCGCGGGACCGGGCGCCACAATACAACGATGCGCCCTACTACACACCCTAACAGTACTCTCTATTGGCCCACCCGCTGCCCCGCCAAACCGTAGAAAAGGCCCGCAGAACCATATAATACTATCCCGTACTTGTAAAATGCGAACCTGTTGGGGAAATCATACAACCGCCTGCAAAGCCCGCGCAACACAAGGCGACTATTGCTTTGACCATTCTCTCGCCGCCCCTCCTGACCCTTACGTCAAGGCCCCGCCATGGACTAGTACGGAGCACGAGGTGGCAGCACAATGCGTCGTAGCACGGGCCTGGCGCGCCCGCGGTCCCGCTCTCGTCCAGCGCACGGCCGGCCCTTATAGTCGCCCCGCCTGGTTCGCCCTCGCCACCAACGACGAAGAGTTCGCGTCACTAGAGCCACTCACGGCCATCCCGACGCCCTACGTGCTTACTTTCGTGGATTTGCAACACAAACTTTGGGTCTTTGATATACGGTCCCTTGCGGCCTCTCCGCGTAATGGCATGGCCCTGCGCAATCCGTACAATCGCGTCAGCCTCGAGGACCGCGCCGTGCGCCGTTATGAGGCCCGCATGCAGTGGCTCCAACGGCGCGGCTATTGCCGCATCGCCTATTCTCCCACCACATCCCTAACTGTAAAACAACAGTGGAATCACCGTATTCTCGAAGTGTTTCTCACATTAGACACACTTGGGTTTATTGTGAATCCCGCGTGGTTCGAAGAGCTGACCCCGCCGCAGCACATGTATTTCCGTTACCAGCTCGATGATATATGGGCGCGGCGGGTAAAACCCGAGGATCGCGAGTCGATCCTTCCTGGAATCACGGAACGCACGGGTGGGCGTCTTTTCACGCGCCGCTTGTTCCCTGGGATCGGCCCTGATACGACCGCCGCCGAAACGTTGCAACTCATTGAGCGGCTCACCACCGCCAGCCCTGATAAGGCCCTGCGCACACTCGGTGCGCTCTACATCTTGGCCGCCTTAACAACTGTTAGTGAGCCAGCGCGCGAAGCGTATCCTTGGTTATGGCCTTATAGGGGGACGTGACGTCCGCTGAAGGCGTTGGGTCTCGCATATATGCGAGACGCTACCCCCTAAACCCCCTCCCTTGAATCTAGCTTCGCATTGTAATTTACAATGTAATTTACAATCTAATAGAAATTACCCTTACATAATCATCAAAAGCAGTCACCTGCCATATCCCTAATAGCACCCTACTAGTGATATGTTTGATTTGCAATACAAATTGACAGCCGACCAGGGGGCGCGTCAAAAATTGATCTCCGATTCCCTCGCCATCAAATACCACCCCCTCCCACGCTACAGATGTCCGACTCTATCGTTTTCGCCTCTAACTTTAACGCCACCAAGCTAACCATCTCCGATGTCCGCACGAATCCCACTACAAAGGCCAAGCAAGCTTACATCAACTACAACGGCGGCAAGTTCATCGTACAGACTCCCCACAATATGAATCTGCCTTTCGGCCTGGGTGTCCAGGACAAGAGCAAGTTCGGTGGTGTTGGATTCGAGTACAGCTTGGACCTGTCCCTGAACGGCTACAATGACGACAGCAGCCCCGTAGGCCAGTACTACGAGATGCTGCAGGCCCTGGATGAGTATGTCATCAAGACCGCCGTCAGCAAGTCCGAAGAGTGGTTCGGCAAGAAGAAGTCCGAGGAGGTCATCCGCGACATGTACAAGTCCGCGGTGAAGATGCCTCGTGATGAGTCCAAGGGCTATGCGCCCACCCAGAAGATCAAGCTGCGCAAGAACCAGACTGGCGAGTTTGAGACCAAGTTCTACAACCCCAAGGGCAAGCTCTACACTAACACTCCCATTGAGGATCTGCTGCCCAAGCGCGCACAGGTGACTGTGCTGCTTCAGTGTGCCGGCCTGTGGTTCACCGCCGCCGGTTTCGGTGTGACCTGGCGCGCCCAGCAGGTGGTCATCCACAAGCTGCCCGAGAAGATGAAGGAGTTCGCCTTCGTGGGCGCCTTCGAGGCGGCCGATGACGACGAGGAGACTGGTACTGGTGGCGCTGGCAGCGATGATGCCCCTGTACAGATCAACGATGACGCCCTCCTGGGTGCTGTCATGCCGGCCGCCGCAAAGCCTGTTGCAAAGACCGCTCCTGCTCCTGCTCCTGCACCCGTTGAGGAGGAGTCTGAGCATGAGGCCGAGGACCATGAGCCCATCCCTGCCCCCGCACCCGTCAAGACCACCGTGGTCAAGAAGGTTGTGAAGAAAGTCGTGAAAGCCTAATAGGCTTTCCCTCCTTAGAGCAAACCTGCGGTTTGCGAAAAGGTCGTGAAGGCATAAATGCCTAGCCCGTCTTAGAGCGAACTAAACAAACCCCTAATAGCAACCTACAATAACTATATTATACAATCAAACATATAATATAATTATTAACTTCATAGTATGTTTTTTATTTACACAATTGATGCGGCGTATGTTGCACCAACCGTTAGACTGTTGAATGCAGCACGAGCAGCCTGTGCAGCTGCAATACGTGCAGTCTGGCCATTGTTACCAAACATTACTATGCTAAACTCTGCTCCTCCATCTGCCCAATCAAACCCTGATACAATTGCAGTGGTCCCTAGCATAAGCGTACCAGAAGATGTACCAGACCCACCGCTAGTGAAACCTAGTGTGGTCGCTGTAGAAACACCATTTATTGTTTTACTTAAATACAATGTGAATTCCTCACCAACTGCATCCATGTATGTACTGTACATACCAGTCTGACCAGCAGGAATGCTGCCCCACTCACCGAAATTCTTGAAGCCTGTCACTGTGGTCCCACCACCACCGCCACCGCCACCGCCACCACCAGCGCCACCGTCACCACCGCCAGTACCATCACCAACGGTAAATTCAAGCACATAATAGCCATCTTCCAAAGGACGACCAGGGTTATTGACAGGGGTCACAGTGTTTGAGTAATTCACGTTCATTAACACAGGGTGATCGCCAGCCGTCTGGGTGGTGAGTTGATAGCTGTTGTTTGACAACTTCATCTGAATATAGAACTTGTCCCCAGCCTTCCAAATAAGGGGCTGCAATGTGCCACGGTCGCCAACTGTAGAAAAACGCTCAGGAGCCTGGTTCATGAACTGCTGGAGAATAATGTTCAAGTCTGAACCACTGAGGCCGCCTGTTACACCATCGCCGGCAAGGGTTGCTAAATCTTCATATGTAACTGGCGTACTAAACGCGCGGTCATCAGCACCTAGCATTGCCTGCAGTGCATCATTGAACTTGGCCGAAATCTCCTGACGCAAAGACCCGTCATTGGAAATAATGGACAGTGCGCCAGGGTGGCCTAGAATCTTGAATGCAAACATGGCGAGAACCGTGTCCTGGATGCTGAAGTAATTCTGCCACTTTGAATCAACAGACGGGAAAACACCAGATGCATCCAAGTTCTCCGTACCATTGTTTGTAGGATCGTATGTTTCGCCAGGTACTAAATACAGCGAATCCTTGACTTCCTTGATAACATTCGTGGCGTGGCCCACATTCACGTACCCCTCAAACGAATCCTCGTCCTCCTTCTGTATGTAGTGTAGCCACCCAGAACCAGCGCTATTATACATAATGTCCAAGGGAATCTCACGCATGACCTTGATGATAGTACCACTCAAATCCACCGCCTTACCAAAGAGTTCCGCCGTCAAGTCGTCCATGGTAAGATTGAACGGCATAAACACGGATACATTGTTTGCTAGCCCACTCGTTGCCTCTGCACCAGATGTATCACTGGGCAGAGTTGTGTTATTAGGAGCGTTAGACATAGTTGTACTTATGCCGAAGAGTATATTATAGGTGTGCGTATATTTTAAACAGTGTGTGCGTGCAGTGTTAATACTATACAAATAAATAACATACTAGCATTGTAAATGTGCGCATGATGTAATGTAACTATAGTAGGAATTATGCCAGTAATTATACAATCGGTCACAATGTCATAAACCTATATAAAATTAGTGTAATAATATTTACATAATTTTATATATATTGTTTCATGTTTTACATATTATAATTATGCTTTTACGCCAGTGCTAAATTTAAGCACCCACGGTGAACACCAGCACGTAGTAATCGTTGGTGATGGAGGTGGGGGTAGCCAGGGTGGTGGCGTTGGTGGCGTTCAGGAGCACGGGGTGGGTAGAGGAAGAGGCCACGGAGTTCAGCTGGTACTGGTTGTCGGCGAGCTTGAGCTGGATGTAGATCTTGTCGCCAACCTTCCACTGCACGGGCTGCAGGGTACCGCGGTCACCAACCTCAGTGGAGAAGCGCTCGGGGGCCTGGTTCATCATCTGCTGCACGATGATGTTGAGGTCCTCCTGGGACAGACCATTGACGGGCTCATCGAGCACCATCATGCCGGCCACGCCAGACACATCAAGGGTGGCAGGGAGGCCAGAGATAGCAGAGGCAGCCTCACCCTCGATGGCGCGCATACCGAGCTTGTACTTGGCCTCGTACTGCGCACGCAGAGAAGAGTCGTTGGAGATGGCGGCGAGGGCACCAGGGTGGCCCAGAATCTTCTTGGCGAAGTAGCCCATCAGGAAGTCCTGGAGAGAGTTGTACATGTACCACTTATCAGTCACCTCAGGGCCGAACACGCCAGAGCAGTCCAGGTGCTCAGAGCCGTTGTTGGCGGGGTCATAGGTGGCACCAGCCTCGATGTAGAGAGCATTGGCGAAGGCACCAGACACATCCTCCACCTTGGAGCGATTCACATACACAGAGAAGGTGTCCTCATCGATGGCCTGCAGGAAGTGCAGCCAGCCCTCAGCACCAGAAGCATCATACAGAGCACCAACGGGCAGCTCATCAACCACGCGGATCTCAGTACCGGAGAGATCCACGGCCTTACCGAAGAGCTCGGCGGTCAGGGCATCCACGACCACGTTGAAGGGCATGTAGATGCTGACGTTGTTGTCCAGGCCAGTTGTTGCCTCGGCACCAGAGGTGTCGCTAGGGAAGGTAGTATTGGCAGGAGCGGCAGACATTTGTTGTACTTACACCGTAGTAGTTTTTTCCAAAACTCCGCGAAATTAAACATCACGTGTCATTTGACGATGACAATAGTTTATATAAACAATCATACATACTGGCCCTTATGTTAAAACTGACGCATGTTTCAAATACATTCACTATAGTTTCTCTGCGTAACTATTGTGATCACAGTACAACTCGTACATGCCTGTAGTACGTTAATTTTGTCGCGAATTATTACACATGCGATACTAGAATTGCTATGTCTGTTACAAGGTTGAATCAGCAACGTGTAGATTTTTACGTGGGGGTGCTAGATGATCTACTTGATATAATAGACCGCATTGAAAACTGTAGCAACAACAACGTCATTCGTGATACGTCAATTCCAGTCGTGGCAAAGGTCGAAATGACTGGCTTCAATGTGCAAATCGGTATGGAATATTTCATTTACATTAACACCTATGGTATTCCACTAGACGGTGTGTTTGACGAAACGCTTCTACAAAAAATTCGCGATGGGTTGCCTATTCCTTCATCCTCGCTATGTGGAGGCTGTCAGAAGACTGTATGTGTTTGCAAGCCTGTTACATCGTGTCCGACAGAAACGGATACATCAGGGTGCCCAGTTCAAGACGATTCTGATAGCGATTCTGACTGTCACACCGAATCACATGCTTGTAATTCATGCCATTATGTTGTATGTTGTTGCAATTCCGGATGTGGCAATTGTGGGGCAACTGGTACGTCTGGCACTGGCTCTGGCACTGGCTCTGGCTCTGGCTCTGGCTCTGGCTCTGACTCTGGCTCTGGCACTGGCACTGGTACTACTACAAATGGCACAACACGTATTGATAATGACACTGCGGGGGGCGGTGATCTAGGGATTGTTATAGTAGAATAGTCAATGCCTACATCATTGTTTCAATATGATTCAAAACGCGTAGTTCTTAAACAGCTACCCGACCAGCGCTTGAAATTCTATCAGTATATTGAAAACAAAATACGTGGTATATTTGCTGCACTTATCACTAAATCCGCGCCAATTGCTGAAATAAAATCCCAAATTCTCCAGCTCCGTCACGCACTCACCATGGACTTCGTAGATACAACGGGTCGCCCTATTGGCTAAAATGACCACTTAGGGGTTGTAGCTCAAATACTGCTTATATAACGTCGCATTGGTCACTTCGGTCACTTCAAATGTTACATTTATATTTACCCTGCGCATCGGTATTTCCTCGCCATACATATCTAATAGTCGTACATGGAAGCGCGGAATATTTGACGGCTTGGGAAATATGAATTCACGCGTATATAACGTGCCGTCATCGTCAGCAAATATGATGTTGTATTTATCCTCCTTAATTGTGATTTTACCAAATGCAAATACACCGATCGATCCACTGTTTTGCTGAAATGATTCATAGTCATTGACCTGTAATAGTACATACGTGTCAATGAGTGTATCAGGCGGGGCTTCCGCCAAATACCGCGAGCCTTCACCGTATTTGCGATGACGAAATCCGAGGGCATATCCGAGCCCCCAATCGTTCGCCCGATCAGCCCGTATTTGCGAAAAATCAAGTACGAAATCTTGCGGGGTCGCCGAATCGTCAAAAATAACAATCTGTGTCCGCACAGGATCCAACTGGATTTTCAAGTCAGTTCCTTCGACCGTATTTATTTTATCCAATTCGAACTGTACTGCATCCAGCAAGTTTGTACTAGTAGAACCCAGTGTGTAATTACCGTCGTCAATCACAACTAAATACTCAAATCCACTCGTCACCATTTGAATGTGAAATGACGTATTTTTGCGCTCTGATGAAAACGCGTACCATACGTTTGGTATTTCTCCCGATACCAGCTTGATCCGCACAATATTTTTCAGCGGATACGCCGGCCGATAATAGAAATTCGACGGGGTGTCATACGGATTTTCCTTGAAACGGCTATCCACACTTATAAGGGTCTTCTTGAAGTCCGTGCTGTTCGGAACGTCATTTGCGTACCAAAATTCGTTCCGCTTGGAGTTCTGCATCTCTAGTCCTACGTGTCAAACAATTAGGACGTGATATGCGCACATAATAGTCATTTCTAGATGGAAACTGGCGTGTAATTTACTGGGTGCTGGTATTCACAGGGTAGGCATTGATGGTCTGCGCACCATTCGTGCAGGCACAGCCGCGCTCAGCATACACCTGCGTCACGATCTGCGTCGGCCCACCGAGGTTGGTCTGGACGCGCACATCATTGTCCAGACCACCGCCCTGCGAAGGACGCGCAGAGAGGCCAGCCTGCACGGCGGCGTTGCGAGCAGCGTTGAATGAATAGAGCGCACGGGCCCGACGGAACTGTGTCAATGTAGATGAGTCAAAGGACTGGGTAGGCATTCTACATGAACGTAACAATAGTTTGCGCCGGCAGCGACCGGGTTCCACGCCAGTTGTTTCGTGCAACCGGCTCTATGACAACGGTCAGACCTGTATTGACTGCATAAGGCCCGATGGTCGTCGTTGTTGCACTCACATTCGCCTGTAATAGCACACCATTCACATATACGTTGTATTTCACAATCGACCTGTCATTGCCCGGTACCCAGCTCACACGGAAGTTCCCGTTGAAATCAAGTTGGACCATTATGACAGAGGTCGGCTGTGAGTTGAGAGGGTTGGGTCCCGAGACTGCCACACCTGGGAGCAAGCAGGCGTCCGATGTAGGCACCGGAACAGGCGTTTGTGGAACGGGCGTAGGAGGACACGGCGGAAATACGGGGGCCGGTGGGAAATACTTGAGGAACCGCGTGTCCTGGATCGTCGGATTGTTGGCCGCTTGGGTTGTGAAATCGATCAAATCACGAATGCGCTCTGACTCCTTTGTACCGCCCGCAGAGTAGCCCAGTGGTGTTATATCCGGGTACTGAATACCACTAGGGTCCGCACTAATTCCGTAACAAGCCCCTTCGCCATATGTTGTGGGGATCCGTGGAACAAAGTTGTAGCAGCCGCTCGTTATCAAGTTGCGCGTACGGTCTTGTGAGGTCCCCTGGATCTTCAACACGGGCTGTGGACAACACACGACCTGGGCTTGTCGTATAGCCGCCGCCACATTACATCGCACAGCTTCTCGTTGGAGCTGCGCAGTGTATCCCGATGAACTTGTAGGGTATTGTTGTGTGAGTGACACAGCGTCCGTCATATCTGTTTAATTTGTAGTATCTTTAGTAAGACGTGCGCATCACAATGACACCACCTTCCTATGCTGCTGCCCGAACACTCCTAATAGTCGGTGTGTTGTTTGTACTCTACATATATGCGCGGCCTCTGTTGGAACGATTCGCAGATCTCTCTACAAGCCCCGCCGAAGAGACGAAGGGCTTACTTGTAGAGCAGGACGAGTTGCCGCTGGTGGGCCCGAGTGTGCGCGAGGAGCTCATGCGGATCGACCCGAAGTTCATCGAGACGCTCATGGACATCGAGAAGGACACCATTGAAATCATGGGGAATGTGGTGACGACCGTGGCGGGTCTGTTGGCCTCGGAGGCCCAGGACCGTAACATAGACGCATATAGGCAAGAGGCCATACAGTACATTAGCAAGGAGACGGGTGGAACGCCGCCGAAGTTCTGCACGAAGGAGCGCTTGGATCGCGGGTTCGACGTGGATGCGGCCAAAGGCCTTACCCAGCTCCAGAACTGCTTGCCGGCGCGGCCGGCGAAGTATTTGCTGCTCTTGTCGTACGCGGCAAAGGTGTATATGAAACAGTTACGGGAGACGCGCGAGTCGTTGGGTGGGGCGTACTCGGGCTCGGGTGCGGTCCAAGGTGGGCCCCAGATGGACATGCCGTCGTTCGCCGCACCACGCAATGACAACGGGACTGCACGCTTGCCGCCTGGAAGTATCTTTCCTGTGGAAGGTTTCCAGGACAACCTTGATTCGGCCTCCAACTCGCTCTATTATAGTAGCTCCTATGCACTTTCCGCTCCTGAACGGGGCAGCGGCGCACCAACTACCGCGGCAGCCAAAACGCCGTTCGAAAACTCGGTGGATGCGTGGAAGGCCGCCTACGATGCAGAGGCATTGAAACAAATACGCGCCTATATACGTTACTGTAAATGGGCCCGTAAGGAAATTGCCGCAATCCGCCGTGATTCTGAATCAGGGGCCATCGCAAATAAAATTCAGATGCCGGCTGGGACGTCCCCTAGTGCGTCCGCTCTGCCTCTCTAATGCTTACTCTTCCGTGTAATCCGCTGCCGCCGTGACCGACTCCTACTAGTCTTTCGTGATTTCACCGAGGCCCGCCGAGTCTTCGCCCCTTTTATGCGCTCCACCTTTTCCCGCAGCAAACTCTGGAACGACTTCTGGTGCCCTGAGCACTCAATACTGATGAACGGGAACGGCGCATGTGTGCTCTTCCTGTATGTCATCTGCAGGTGAATCAGTTGATCCACCAGGCACAAAATGGGCCGCGCAAACAGCGCCTGTAATGTCTTACGGAACATCAGACTCAAGTAGAGTGTGATCAACGTATCAAAGCTGGCAATGTGTAGGCGTCGGCCGTCGTCCAGACTCACTGTATTGTAGGCGTGGCACGCCGTCTCCTGTATAATGGCTATTACGGGCCCGCTGCGTTCGTCCCGAAATCCCAAATACACGGTCGGGAAAAACTCGGCCTCGGCCGCGTACTTCTTGAACGACAACTCGGTCTTGAATTTCCCGTAAATCGTCTTGATATCCGCCGTCGGATCTGGACTGTAGAACAAGATCGGCGCGCGCCCTGACAACAACCACCCTAATTGCCGCCCTCGCCCTCGTAAGCGCCTCTTATAGAACTCCACTACGTCCGCGCCACACATAACGCGCCGTTCCGTTATAATGTGCTGGATGAACTTGTCGCGCATTTCTGCCGAGGGTCCCGCGGGTTTTCGCACACGGCCTTTGACGGACTTCGCACATGCCTGGATCGGTGCATATGTGTTCAGCAACATCAGCCGCTCAAACACCTTCTCCCATCGTGTCACATCTCCACGCGGCCGGCTCAGCTCCAAATACATCATCATGCGCAGCGTGTCAGGATCCATGTAGGCGATCCCTTGCTGCTTCACGGCCTTCTCGGCAATCATCTTGTAGAAGAGCGGGTTGATCTCCGTGCAGTCCGCCACAGCGATGAAATTCACATACACCTTTGTCGTTCCCTCGTGGATCCCAGGGCGCACACCAATCTCCGTGAAACCCTCGTGCTTGAACATCCGTACAAGTAACTCCAAGTCGGCCTTCCCGTTCGGCGTGAAGAAGTCGTAGTCAGGGATCGTCGTCTCGGGATCGTAGAACTTGTACTTGGCCGGCAAATGGGCATTGATGGCCTGCCCACCGTAACACACACGACCCTTGTCGCGCAGAAATCGTTCAACCACCTCCACCGCTAATAGCACCTCCTCATTGTGGGCCGCATCGTAGTCCAGCTTGTTCTCCGCCTCCGTCGCCGCGGCGACCAGAAGTTCCTTTTGTTTTTCCATTACACGTGTAAAATCAAATGGAATTCGTGTGAGCGTGTCCTCCATATCTACTAGTAGGGTGCGTGTTAATTTCAAGGCTAAGTTTGGACCACACCTCCGTTGGAATTGTTCTTTATGTCTGATGGTGCGATTGCCCCTGTAATAGGAGGAGCAAGACGAGCGGCCTTCTGCTTTGCCACATAACTGAATGTGGCGAACCGCTTGGGTGCAAACACGGTCTCTGCGTTGGCCCCGTCGGCAAACACATCGACCACGACGCCCTGTATGCCGAGCGTGTCCATCACCAGATCGAGCTCGGCGGCCGTCGGTGGCACATCCAAGCTCGGGGTCATCACCAGGGACCACGTATTGCGCGCCTCGTCGGCCGTCTGGCCCGTCTTCGGGAGCGTCAAGCAGTAGTCGTACGAGTACGCCTTTGCACCCGCCACGGACCCCGCCTTCGGCGCCTCCATACTATCCAGAGGACCCTTCGCCATCCCCGCGTAGAGCCGCGCGTGAATGTACTTATTCAGCTTCCGCGCCTCCGTAATTGTCACTGCATTGTCACTCGTGAAACCTGTAGTGTCGGCGTTTGTCAGCATTACAATGGAGTTCGCGTAGGCCTCCAGGGGCTGCTTGAGCACATCGGCCTCCGTAATAGCACCAGACGCAGGCGGCTTGTACAAATAAGGCACAACTGCCTGCAACTCGGCCGCCACTGCACCCATGAAGTTCAGGGCCTCCTTCGAGCTCGGATTATCCCCTGGTATGCGGCGCATATAGAGAACGACTATTAGGGGGTCATCGGCGATTAACTTCTGATCCTTCGTGTGCTTCTTGAGGGCGCGCATCACGGCGCCAATGGAGCCCGTGTTACGGGACAAGTTGTTGGCGGCGGGGTCGCGATACACTAGAACGGGCACTTCAGGGGCACGCTCGAGGTAGTCGATCTCCAGCATGAAGAGCCGGCAGCCTTTGCGCAGGGCCAGTTCGACGGCCCTGTCGGCGGCATAGAGGCCGCCGGTTGTGGAATTCCCGAGGAACCCGCCGAGGCGCGCACCGAGGACGTGGAAGTTCAAGAAGAGGCGCTCCGCTGCCGGCATATCGGGCACCGCAAGACCCAGTTCGCCGGCCGTCCCGCCGGCCGATTTCCCGCCGCCACCGCCCTCGGACCCCAGGATCGGCCTGTGTGCGGCCATCAGCGCGTCAGCAATAGGAATCTGCTTACGTGTCACATCATCCGTGAATTTCTGGTTGTTCGCCGGCGTGGGTGCCGACCCAATGTCGGCTTTTACCGTCTTATACACCCGTGAATTCACGAGTGCCCATGCAAGCCCAATGATCGCAAACACCCCTACTAGGACAAGTAGGATGGTCTTCACGGAAAAGGGGGCCTCTGTTACTGTGGCAGCAGCGGCGGCTGTGGCGGCCTTTGTTGCACCCAAAGCTATTCCTTTTGCGGCGTTTGTAGTAAGGACCGCAGCCCCTTTTGCAGCATTTGTGGCCGCCGTTGCGGCCGCATTTACGGTAGCAACTGCAGCTCCTGGTGCAGACATATCTACGTAGGACCCAGATATGTTTGCAACACTCCCACCCCGCACCGCCAGAGGCGTTGGGGCCCGCGCAAAGCGCAAACCACTACCCTTAATAGTCCTTTTAGTACGTCCTGTTCATGAACTCCGCCATCGCCGCCTCATAGGCCGCCTCTTTGTCCGATGCCGCCATACCATCTCCCCCTTTCGGTTTCTTCGTCTTCGCCTTGCTTACCGTCTTCGGAAGAATCTTCGTCAAGGCGGGATACACCATAACTTCCTTGAAAAATAACGGAACAAGCTCTACAATCCGTAATAGTGCCGCCGGGTCTTTCACAAGTGGAGGTGCGCGAGGAATTTTCCACCGTGGAACCTCGCTCAAGATCTGTATCATGAGAAACAGGATCTCCGTTCGCCGCCGTGCTGTTAGGCGAGTGTCGGCTGTCCTATACAAGTCTAGGAGGGTCTGAAACTCCTCGTGCATCGCAATGAGGCCCTTGCCGGCCAATTCTCTGTAGGTTTCGCCTATACATGCGACCAGGAAGAAACCGACGTTGTTCTTGCCTTTTCCCCCAGGAGGTCCGCGGTCTAATGTAGAGAGACCTGGCCCCTTGAACTCCTTGCGAACCAGCGAATCTTCTTCGAAGAGCCATTTTGTCCAAAAGAGGGCCCGTTCTAGTTCGCCGCCGTTGATTGCACCCACAATCTCATTGGCTGCACTGTACATTTGGCGGGCATCGACTGACGGCTGGTAGATACGCCGCACGGCCGCCGAATCGGGTGAGCGCAACACAGAGCGCAACCAGGCCTCATCGCGATGCGTCTTCGGGTCTATGATAGGAATCTTGAGCTTCGGTCGGCGTGGGCACAATTGCATCACCAAGGCCACCTCGCCGGCCCGTTTTTGTACCGTCAAGGAGCCATAGAACGCTTCTGTTGTTTGCAGGGCCGCGTCCTTGTCGAGCTCCGCAAAACGGCTGCGCAGATAATGGAAAATACGGGGCGACGCCAGGCCAATGTGGTCAAGTGCGTGTTCATAACAGAGACGTCCCCACAGGTCTTTTCCACCGGATGCAATAAGGTCCGCAGTGTGATGTAGGAGTTTTCCTGTGGCATCGGTTCCAGTTTGGCCCATGTGGAGGTCTGTGGCACGGACGGCCTCTTTGAGGTCGTAGCCGGCGCGCGTACGTGTAATTTTCAGGAGCTCGTCTTGGTCCTCCTCTTCCTCGTAATAGGGCTGTATTTGGAGCCGCGGAATCATTACTTTTAGGGGAGATTGGGTTATGTGTTGCTGGCCGCGGTTGCAGCGGTAGCCGCAATTGGCGCGGCGGCTGAAATCCACTCAATCGTGGGCGCGTAGTCGTCTGGCCGGGTTTCATCGTAGAGAGTCTCCAGGGCGACGATGTAGCGGCGGCGCAAGGCCATCCAGTCTTCGCCGGCGGCCGGCCACAGGGGAGGGGCTGTGTGGGTGCGGAGCGTAATGTCTCCGCGGAGCCATTTGTAGATTTCGACGATGTTCGGGAAGGCCCAGATCCCGTGGAAATGCTCGTAGAACCAGAGTTGGAAGCGACCGAGGATGCCTTTCCAATTGACCTTGACGGCGAACATCTCGTTCTCGCCATATGTGAGGACGGGAACAATGGGGACGCGGTGTTTGACGGCGAGTTCAAAGATCCCACGACGGTCGGCACACAGGCGCATTTTGTGTGGTTCTGTGGCCAGGGCTTCGCGGGCCCCGCCGAGGATCACCGTGAGGGATTTGCCGGCGGCCAGGTGTGCATCCACAGCGGACTTGTTGCTGTCAATAACACTGAGGGCCGAACGAATATGGCGGATCAGCGGAAAATTCACCACAAAGGGCGTGGTCATCGTCGGGACTCCACGTATGAGCGTGTAGTGGATGTAAGGGGCAGCGGCAATGAGGCCGTGGGGGTGGCAACTGTAGATGGCCTGTTGATCGGCGGGGAGCGGGTCCAAGTTGTGGGCCGGTGAGACGGTGGCCATTTGCTGGCCTATCCAGTGCATTGTGCGGGAAAACCAGGCGGGTCCGTAATAGATCCGCAAGAACAGCCAGATGGCGATGCATGGGAGGACGACAAAGAGAAACATGTTGATACTGATAAATGCGACGCTGGCGACGAGGAGCATGGTTAGTCCTATGGCGACCATAATAGGCCACAATATGCATAACCTGGAAAGGGCTAGTAGGAGACTCGAATCATACATCTAATTGTTTGTACGTGGGGTTTATTTATATTTATTACTCACACGACGTGTCCCATTAGCACGAGGGATAAGGCCCTTGGCCTTGAGAGAAGACCGCATAGTGAAGCCGATGGATTTGCCGGCACGGTAGCGGCGGAGGGCTGCGCGGTCACGGGCGGTGGGCTTGTAGTTGCCTCCACGCACCAGCTTGCTCAGCGAGCAAGGGCAAGCGCCCCCAACATGCCTACTAGTCTTCCCACGCTTGCCTCCATTCATGATCCCTAGTGCGCGCAGCATAGTCGGCTGGCCTGTGCAACCGCCATAACCTCCACGCATACGGCGAGTCTTCGGAGGCTCGCCGCCAAAACAACCGCAGCCTCCCTTCATCGCCGGCAGCTGACGCATTGCGACCGCCGCCGCGCCCGCATCGGGGCCTAGTTTATAGGTGTCATTCACCACGCCAGCAATCTTATTGCCATACATGGTTTCCGTTACGCCACACGACATATCTATTAGGGGCGCATAAAATATACGCTCATAATAGCTATGAGTAAAACACGGAAATACAAGAAAAATAATCCGCGCTGGCCGCCCAAGTACTACGCGGGCCTCACGGCCAAGCAGGCAGCTGCCCGCCGCAAAGAAATCCTGAAATACGGGGCGCTTCCGTCCAGTGACCGCCGTGCCTATGTCGGGTTCAAGACGGATCGCGGCATCAAGACCCGTACAAGCAGTTATACGGCCCAATGGCGCCGCCGTTTCCCGCGCGCCAAGAGTCTCGCCCAAAAGGCCGCCGCAACAGGTGTCCCCGTACGCACCCTAAAAGCCAGTTACGACCGCGGCCTCGCCGCCTGGCGCACCGGTCACCGCCCTGGAGCCACGGGACAGCAATGGGGATACGCGCGGGTCCATTCATTCCTGTTGTGCGGGAAAACGCACTACGGGCCCGACTCGGACCTCGTGCGTGCAGCAAAGGCCAAGTCGGCCTCGGCCCGACGTTGGTTCGCCCAGTGTAAAGCTAGCAAAACCACAAAAGGGGGCGCGTTGCTTGCACAGGGTCGCCACGGGGCCGTCTTCTCACCGCCGCTCCCATGCCTTCCCGAGTTCCAGGGCGCCGCCTACGTTTCAAAGCTCACTGACAACAATCGCGAAGCCCAAAATGAAATACGGAAATCCGCCGAAATACGCCGCCTCGATCCTGACCAGCGATACACCTGCCCCGTCCTCGCCACCTGTGTGCCGTCCGCCGACGTCCTTGCAGCCGCAAATACAGCCGAGGTTGTGAAATATTATCAAATACAGTCCCCTATACTCCTGTATTACACACATTGCGGAAAATCATATGAATCATATTTACGTAATTTTGTCTATGATCGCACCACCGCAGCACAAATACCGCCCCTTATGCGTGCCCTAATAGTCCTTATACGGGAGTTTATACTACCTACTCTACATGCAAACTCGTATGTCCATGGTGATTTACATGCAGGAAACATTGTATTTAGTGAGGCCGAAGGCCGCGCTCGATTAGTGGATTTTGATTGGTTGATTTTACCTGCTGATCGCGCAAAATACCCTGAACGGATAGAGCAGGTGGATTTAGGATTTCTTGCGTCTGTCATGATTTCACTTGTAGAGGCGTATTTGGTATTTGGTGGTGTCAGCGATGAACGTCGCGAGGCTGTTACAGACATAATAGACGATCTCTATTACAATTATGGATCCATCCCTGACCAAGCGCGACTGCTTCCAGGACGGCGTGGGCCAGGATACACGTTAGACGATTTCATGGACGACATGGGGCGTCTTGAAGAGGTCATGGGGGTTTAATACGATTTAGGATACGGGCCCTTGCCAACTAAATCTGATGTTATTATAGAATGCCCGTTACTCGTCGTCGTAAAACTAAGCAGCGTGCGCGCAAAGCTACCCGCCGGCGCCGCTCTCAGCGCAAATCCTACCGCCGCGGTGGTGCGCTTGAACACCCTATACGGCGCAACAACAACAATGTTGAAATGATTAATAACAATAACAACCACAATATTAACAATAACGATGGGTATAATGGTCTAATTGAATCAATGTTTCATGGACTTTATGAAAATAACTACATTGTTGTAGATGAAGTGTTAGGAGCGTTTGATGGGGCCGTTCATGAACGCGATGAAGACGGGCGGACACCACTCATGGTTGCTGTTATGCAGGGTAACGTTGAACTTGTTGAGCTCATTTTAACATATCGTCCCGATTTGCGTGCAGTCGATGCTAATGGAAATGATGCATTTGCGCTAGTAAATGCTGCACAATATGGTGTGCAACTTAAACATAAAATGCGGCAATTGTTGGCCGCTGCTGATCAAGCGTAAAAGATTTTATTTAGTGTTATGTATTTTACGTGCATATATCATATTTACGTAAAATTATAGTACAGGCCGTTCTCGCAGAGCTTCGAAGGTGGCCTTTACAGGCCGTTCTCGCAGAGCTTCGAAGGTGGCCTTTACAGGCCATCCGCCACATCATCCCGTGTGTGCTCCAGACGCCGCACAAGCACCTTCACCGCCTCCGCCCACGTATAACCCGCCACGCGCGCCGCACCAGCCTTTCCATGCTGCACCCGCAGTTCCGAGTCCAACACATAATTCTCCATCGCCAGGCACAAGTCGTGCGGGTCACACACCCACGCCTCGCCCCCAACCGGCGATTGCATCATCGTGTAATAGTACCGCCACTTCGGCTTCACCAGGAACGAGCAGTCCGTCGCACAATACTCCTTATAGCCGCCCACGTCAGGAGCCACCTGGGGCACACCGAGGCCCATCTGCTCAAACGTACAGAGCCCCCAGCCCTCGCCCTCCGCCGCCGATACGCCCACATCACCAGCATTGTAGAGCATATTGATCTCCTCGTCCGTATAAGTCATATCACGCTGGGTAATAATCAGACGATCCCCATACATCTCAGGGCGCACACCACGTGCGCGCAGCTCGCGCACATAAATCTCAAACAGCGACCAGCCGCCCTTCTCGCCCTTATCGCACACACAGAGCAACCCAATCTTCTTGCTGGGGTACTTCACAATCAGCTCCACAAACGCCATAATCAGCAGGTCCAGGCGCTTCCGCGGCTGGTTCCGATTGAACGACGTCAGCAAGAACATATCTACAGGCAGGCCGAGGGCTTTGCGGGCCACATCGCGATCCACCTTACGGAACAGATCCGCGTCAAACCCGTGCGTCAGCACATCGATCGGCCGATGGACACCCTGGGCCTTCAGTGTGTCCCGCCAATACTTCGTAAAAGTAAAAACGCGGTCAGCCTCGCGGTTCAGGACGTCAATGTGCGCCAACGTTTGGCACGTATAGACCTGATCAATATAGACCCACGTCTGGAATGTACGCTCAATCCCCGCCTTCTTAACGGCGTCCATGAAGTTCGCCACAATGCTCATGTCATTATACACCATCACCACATGCGGCTTCTCTTGCTGGATCACTTCAGGCAGCGCCGAGAAGGCGAAACCCATTTGCTGGTTCTGAGGATCCATCGCCGCGGCGTCAATCTCACGAACGCCGGCAGGATACCGCCGCTCCACTGCGCCGTTCCCCTTGAACTTCTGGAAGCCAAAATGGACCACGTCCAACCAAGGAAGCTTCGCCAGCTCCTTCAGAATCCCGTAGCTCACCTTACTGTACCCTGTCACCTGGGAAATGTGCGTGCTTACAAGCATGAACTTGATCTTGGTTGGGGGTGGTGTTGCCTCAACCCCAGACCCCCGTTCATTTGTAGTCTGAATAGGAGCAAGAGAAGCAGTGGTTGCAGCTGGCATAACACCATTTGTGCTCACTGGTGTCTGAATTGCATTCTGTAGATTCCTCAAATAACTAGCAAGGTCTGACATACCTATTTGAGAATTCATCGTTTTCTACGTTTAGATTGTTGTAGGTCCGTCGCCCTATGCAAGCATCTCCGCAATCTTCGTCTTGAGCTCCGCCTTCCACTCAGCCCACTTCCCTACAAGTGTCTCGCGATACATGTCCAGGACCATGTCATTCTCCGTCAGCACCTTCAGTGTATCCGCCGCACTCTTCCATGAAGGCACCGCGTAAATCGGCAGGCGCGCCGTCAGGAACGCCCAGTACGCATCATCGCCCGCCTGGCGCACATACAGGGGAACACACCCGTGTTCCAGGGCCTCCCACATACGGAACGTCTCTACATTGTTCCCTGCCAGCACAGGAACCGCCTTCGTGTTGTCCAGCAACGCGCAATAGGCCCCCGCATCATATGGCGTATCCTCGCGCCACTCACCGCGTAGCTCCATATGATGCTTTACACCAGCCCCACGCAACCCCTCTAATAGTCCAGTACGGTTGGGCCAATTTGTACCTTCAAATGCCCATACAAGTTCGCGCTGAGCTGACAGGCGCTGCTGCCGAGGGCCTGCGCGACTGCGTGCGTAGCCCAGAGGAACAGTTAGGATGTGTGGCGCGGTCGGTACATCGGCCCGTGGGTAGGTCCTGATAACACCCTTGCACGCGCCGTAACTGTACCACTCAATGGGGTCAGGAGTGGCGGCATGTTCATCGCTCAAGTGAATTGCATAGAAGGACTGGCCGAGACCATTCCAGAATGCGAACAGATTCTTCCAGAAATCCATGTGGGGACGCTGAACAATACAAATAGGAGGCGGGGTAATGGTTTGGCCGAGGGGAATCGAGCGAATTCCACGGAACTCTAGGTCAGCCTGTAGGAGCTCCTTTAGCCAATCACGCTCCATACAATCATAGGTCTCCGTAAAGGTGTAGATGACCTTTGTAGGCAGTTTTGCCGCAGGAGCCGCCACAGGAGCCGCCACAGGAGCCGCCGCAGGAGCCGCCGCAGGAGCCGCCGCAGGAGCCGCCGCAGGAGCCGTCACAGGAGCCGCCGCAGGTGCCGCCACGGCCATACCACGTACTTCCGCCAGTGCCATCCGTACATCCAATGGAGCCCCCGCAGCCAGTGCGCTCGTCTGCTCTGCTTCCGTAAAGCGCTCATCATTGTTCCACAGATCACTGTCGAACGAATCCTCGCGCCCATAATTGTTAAAATCGGACTGGACGTACTTCGGATCCTCCTCCTGAATGCAACCCACGGGCTGTGAGTCCAAGAAATACAAGTTAAGAGCCATGCTATTCCCTTCATTACACATCATGTGGTCAGAAACCGCATAGTACCCATCATGTGCGCGCAGAATCTCCAACATCTTCTGTGCGCCCCGCTTCGACATCACATATGCATAAGCGCAGAAGTGGAAATACCGCGTCGGCTCCCGCTGACCAAACATCTGGTTAGCCCGCACACGGCACCAAGGGCCGCCATCCACGGGCTCCTTTACAGCCTCCAACATCGTCTTGTTGGGAGGCAGCACACCACCAAAGTACAACACATCAAACTCCTTTGGCGCACACATCATCGCCCGCATAGCCTCCATCTCGAAGTTCGGCCGCAGCTTCGCATCATCCTCAAAGATGAAATAGGTTGTATCGGCCGGCCCAGGCTCCGTCGCCAGTTGATTCCACAGACTCAGATGCGACAGCGAGCACCCCATAACAGCCTTCTTCCAGTGGAACGTGTTTGGGCGGAATAGACGCGCCACATGAGGCGTCAGCTTCATCGCCCGCCCATCCACGCCAGGGCATACTCGTACCTTCTTCATGATAGGACTCTGGGCCTTGAAACGCTCCAGACGATCCGCACGACGAGGCAGATTAATCACATACGCGTCCGTGAAAAGGTTCATGAATGACGCGTTTTGTTTGAAGTCACCGCGATGTACGTAATAGGCCGCGCCCGTTATAAATGTGCGACGCAGACTCTCATCACAATACTCACGCGCAGCAGGCAGCCACGCGACTGGATGGCGCCGACCAAGGACGCTCAAGATGGACTGATCATGGCGATGCCCATATGGCTGACCGGTCGCCAACACACCCTCCCACTTTGGGCCAGCAAGGACCTCGCGGCGCTGCGCTAAAGCCCAAGCCTCCTCAAAGAACCGCACCGCCAACTCGTGGCCCGACTTGAATGCCACAAGCCCCGCCAGAGTCTGTGGCTTCTCCAGCTCAGCCTCCGTTACGTTCAGTGCCGTCTTGAATGACGCCGAACACCAGTACTTGTTCAACTGCGTCGCGTCCTCATACAAGCACACACCGTGCTCCAGGGCCAGCTCACCAGCCTCGAGAGGGAGTCGCACCATCACTGAACCGGCGTCTGAGTAGAGCACAAGAGACCCTTCATACACGGCCTGCTTGGCCAGCACTTTCAGGACGTGCAGCTTCCAGCCATAATGCTGCTGCTCCCAGAAATCGGGGAACTCCGCCGGCGCCTCCTTTGGAACCACATACATGTCACAATTAGGGACCTTTGCAATCTCCGTACGGGCCTCTGTATCCACATCGTGCGCCAAGAACACAGCAATCGTGTAGTTCTTAAATGCTGCCGCCTGCTTCTCAACGAATCCCATCCATTGAGTCAAAGACCCCAGGAATTTCTTTGATGCATACGTGGCAAACACCACAGGAGTGTTCTCGTTCATCGGCATGCTGGTACTATTAGGTGTTGTTGGGTGTGATTTAGGTGCAAGGGCAAGCGAAGCAGAAAGCGAAGCAGTAGGCGTAACAGCAGGCGCCGCCGCAGCCAATTCCATCCCTAATAGTCCAGGAACATAGCTCACGTCCTCACCGACCCGCGCCAAGATCCGCCGAGCCACATCGGCGAGCAAACCGCGGACCTCACGGGCCTTCTCGGCCGACACCGCCGGCACTGCCGCCATCTCCTGCCAACGTCCCTCGGCCTCCATAACTGCCGCCACAAGGTCCCGTCCCTCGAGATCGTTCGCATTCACAAAGCCTCGTGGGTCGAAATCCTCGACCACATCCCGTGCGCCCCAGTAAATCGGCACGGCCCCCGCCGCCTTTGCGTGGAAAATCTTCTCCGTGATATACCCTGGTGCGCGCTGGTTCTCATATGCGATGACAAACTTGTAGTCCTTCAGGAACTCCAGCTTGCGTAGCTCACCACCACCTCCACCGGCCCCCGCAAAAATCCCGTCGCCCACGTTATTGTACAGCCGGCCGGCTGAATCCACAGGCTTGTAGGAGTTCAGTGTATGGAACGCTGCATTCCGCACAGGGTTCATCGGATTTGTCACCACAAATGCACAGAACTTGCGCTTGCGATCCCACTCGCCCCTATCTACCGCGCACACGCGCTCCAGCGGGATCAGCTTCGGATTCACCAGGCGCTCGTTGTCAGCCCCAAACCAGTCAATCGACATCATCCACAGAGGCAAGCGGACTACGCGCTCTGCAGTTGCCTCTGTCGGCGCGGTAAAACCGAGGTTCAAGAACACGTCCGTACAGTCCAGTGGCACGGGCACCTGTTCCGCCGTGTGAAACACCGTCGGCACTCCAGGGAACGGCGGGAAATCGCGTGTCTGATCCCCATACGGCCCCAGGACCACCAGGTCAGGCTTGATGCCCGCCGCCTTCACCTCATAATAGCCCATACCACGAATCTGTAATGGTGTCGGCCTATTACGCACAGCAGCCTCGAGTAGGAGCGTGAAGAAATTGTAGGCCGGCTGGAAATTCTCCCACATATTCACGAACGCGACTGTTAGGGTTGTGCCCGCAGGGCCCAACGCGCTACACGCGGTAGTGCGCGTAGGAGCCAGGCTAGAAGCTGGGACAGGGGCCAAAGTAAGAGATGCGCTGGTGCTGCCACAAATTCCCGCAACAGCAGCCCGCCAGCCGGCCTGGACCTCCGCCCGCTCACCACCCCACACCTCTAATAGTCGCTGACGAGTCGCCGACAAATTCGCTCGCAGAGTCCGCGCAGCCCCAGGAAGGCGCCCAAATGCCGCCAACACCCCCGAAATACTGTTGGCCTCATAATACAAATCCTCCCACACACCCCCTAATTGTCTCAACCAATGACTATTATGGACGACTGGTGTGCCGGTCCAGGCACAGTCGAAATACGTGTATTTTCCATGGGCAAATCGCACATGCCCAAAGAGGGCCGTATTTTCCCCGAGTAACTGCCAGTCACAGGCCCGCTGGCGGCCCACGAAATTGTACTCGATCCCCTCAACCTTTGCATGGGCAAATACGTTGTCTTGGAAGAATTTACTGGTCTTCAGTTGCTCCCCGTTATACACCGTGACACTCTTAATAGGAATTGTTTTAGATTCACACACGGCTCGCATGCCTACAAGCGGGAAAATCGCGGAACTCCCGTTGCGCTGATTGGATTCGGCGATCCGAATGACCCATGGATCAGTTTCTGCGGCAGGTCGTGGATTGGGTAGCGGCAATGTCTCCAAATGGGCAATTAGGGGTGCGGGTGACCAGAAGAATGGGAGCCGGCGCGTCGGCTTGCCGGCACTGATGGCCGTCCAGGCCTCTTGGTCGTCGGCTGCGAGTGTGTCCCACATCCACACCTCATCGACGGCCTTGATGGCCCTGCGGATGCTCATAATAGGATAAATGGATGCCTCGATCTCGCGCAAAGCGCCGTTTTCCCGTGCAAATAGTACGTTGCGATGGGCGAGGCGCTGACGGTCTTCCGTGGTCAGCACACCGACCATGTCGATCAACAGGTCGTACTTCGCCTGGGCCGGCTGTGCATTCAAGGCGGCCCGCAGACCCACCACGGGCCATTGCGACTTCAGGCGCTCACAATCAATGAACCAATAAGACGTGGTCGAGCCAGCAGGTGGGCACTCCACTTCTCCTACATGGATCAGCGTGACGGTGTGTCCAAGGTCGGCCAGGAGCTCCGCCAAATTCAGTGTTGCCACTGATTGACTCCCTCCAAAATAGGAGCCGCCAATAAAACTGGCGATTGCTATATTGTGCATTTTAACAAACTCTACACTACAATCATTGCCCACCCTTAGATTGTAGCATGGCGGCCCATGTGTCCTGGACCGTGGGATTGTGGATGCTGTGACGCCAGAAGAGCGTCTGGGCGCGACTCGTCATAATAGGCCCGTCGATCTTGTGGGTGCGGGTGCGATCAATGGCCGCATTCAGGTCGGCGAGAGAGTTCCCCTTGTAACTGTAGGCAAAGTCCGCCCAGCGTTCGCCATTATGGATCACAGGGAACCCGCAATACAAGAGCTCCAACACCATATAATTGTACTCATTATTGACCTGGTGACACAAGAAGGTCGCCGAGGGGAACTCTTCCATCATCTCGACCATCGTGGCTCGACCGCGGAAGTCACAGTAAGGGCGAATGGCGAGATTTGGGAGGATATTTTCCACAAAATGGCCCGACGCTAATAGACGCTGTCCATTAATCACAATGACGCGCGGAGTCCATCCAGGGTTCGCACGGGCGCGCTCAGACAGGGCTAGTAGGGGGATGATAGCGGACTTCTGGAAGCTGATGTTGGGTTCCATGATGATGAACGTCTCGGGTTCGCCGGCCGCAGGCATCCGCCATGACAAGCGGCGTCGTCCGTGGTCGCTGATGAAACACGGGTCCCACACGTAGGGTGCGATTTTGGCCGCGGGTAAGGGCACATGATTCAAAACGCCGGCGTACTCACGATGCATTTCATAGTGCGGCGACACCCAGATTTCGTCCATTTCGCCGACGACATGGTGACTGAAGTTAATGTCCGTGTAAAACTGAATCGTCTCCACGTCGATATTTAGGATATTTCCCAAATACAACTTAATATTTCGCGCTCCAAGTGCTTTCATGAATTTCCTGAAAGGGATGTCGATGGACATGCCGATTTCCAAATACACCTTCACGGGGATCGGAGATTTCATCAGCGTCTCGACGGTCAAAATACGACAGTCGGCGAGGAACGGCTCGGGGGTCGTGACGGCAGCGTTGAACAAGAAGAATGGCAAATACCCGAGGGCCTCGCACAGACGATAAATCATGTAAATATTTTGATACAAACCGTTGCAGAAAATCGCCCCCTTGTTGATCGTGGCGGATGCAATCAGGACGACGGGTCGCTCCAATACTTCCCCTAATTGTGCCGTGGTGGTCGCTGGGGCCAACATATCCGGGTCAGGGACGGTCGTATTCATCCCTGGTAGAGGCTTTAGTGGGATCTCACTCATTTACTTAATAGTCACACTGGGCCTTAAAATGGCGCTGCATGTATAGATATGGAGGTATTTCTGGTGCCCTTTCAAGCAAAATTCTTTGCCCCGCTGCGTCCATCTCAACTGATGGCATACAGGGACGCGTGGATGTATTTTGAATATGTGGGGATGTACAATTACGGGGTGCGGGAGCGGCGCTTGGCAGATCCGACGGCGGCCGTTTCGTATTTCCGCTTTCCGTCCGATGAGGACAAGCAGCGTTATACGCTTGGGTTGCAGTTGTATTTACGGGCTTATCCAGAATACCGCTATAATTTGTCGGCAATTGTTCCAATCGAGATTTAAGGGGGGGGTGAATTTGTCGTAAAATACTGTTAGGGGTGTTTTTTGGTCTGGCTGGCTAGGCTCGGTCGCAAGCGTATTTTGGCACGCATGGCAAGATTTTGTGACAAATACATTAAACTCACACAAATACAACTGTTTATGAACACTTATATTTGTAGTATTTCTGTTATTAACCTTGCAACATCCCCTAATAGCCCCCTTACTTAGCACGCTTGGCCGCCTTCATGGCATCCTTGAGCTTGGTGTTAGGGTTCTTCTTCTTCATGGTGCGGTACATCTCCATCACCTTCTTGTTCCATGCCTTGAGCGCAGGGGAGAGCTTGCGCTTGCCACCAGCCTGCTTACGAGTCTTACGCATAGCAACATTGTTCTTACGAGTGGCGGCCATTTGTTCTAGTTTATTCTGAGAAAATTTGAACCTGGGGCCATGCCAGGACGGCCTTCTGCCCACCTTATGTCAAAGAGCTGCACGTATTGCAAATCCGTTCTTATCGGATATCGTATCCCCCATGCCCCCTCCGCCTGCCCGCTAAAAGCCGCCGAGTATTGTTCCACCTGTTTCGTGTATGGACACCGGGCCGCCGAGTGCGCCCGCACAGATGCACCCGAGTACCGGACTGATCCAATTGAATTAACGCAACCGGAGCCTGCTGCAACCCCCGCGGTCAATGGCATCCAAGTTGTCAAAAATGAACACGTATTGGCTGCGTATTTGCGCCGGCACAAAATCCACCCCAGAGGTTCTCTAGAAGACATGATGATCCAAGTGTATGAGCTAGCACATAAGTTGAAACTCCCTTCGACCGCCGTGAAATTCATTGAGCCGCAGCGGTCATTCAAGACACTGGATGCTTGAATTGTGTAATAGAACCCGCCTATTATTTTTAATGCGGTGACGCTGTTCCTATCACAAATTGAGACAGTCGCTGGCACATGTGACGACTACCACCATGTCTGACGTCGCCACTGCTGCTGATGCAGCTGTAACAGAAACCGCAACCCCCTACGAGTCCGATCGCAACTATAAGAGGCTGGAAAAGCGGGTCCAAACCATCTTTAAAACAAGTAAGAAACGATCCACAATAGATAATAAATACAAAGAACTGACTGATGGATTTCTCGCGCTTCACACTGCAGACCAGACTCAACAAACTTACGCCGCTAACCTACTTGCACACTTACACTCACATGTGTATAGTCCGTTGATCAAAGAATTGAACAATAAGGAAGCCGATACTATCAAAACTGCCGCAGAATCTCACGTGAAGACCGTACTGGAAACCATGGAACTTGCAGATTCGCTGTATTCAAAGAAACGCTCCAGTAGTACGAAACTAAAAGACGCCGAAAAAACGTATTTGAATGCACAAAAGGAACTCACACGACAGTATGATGCGACAGTTCGGGCCATTAAGGAAGAGTATGATCTTAAAATGATAGATGCGGCGCTAGAAGAAGTGTATAAAACATATAGACCCATTCATAATTACTATAATAAAATCAGATACACCGATACAGCTCGCGCGTATGCCAGTGCTGTAAATACTGCACTAGATGCTACAACAGTAAATAATACAAAGAGGGCTGAAGTGATTAAAACACTGACATATTAACCCCCCCCCGCAGCCACCTCTAATTGTAACAATTAGAGAGTACCACATGAAGCACATAAGTGACTATAAGAGGCATGTGGAAGGGCCGAGCAGATACAATCATCGGGTGTTAGGCCGTCATGTGTAGTGTCACACAGCTCTACCAGGCCGAATGTTTGGAATACGTGGCAGATGAAACATCCTTCGCCGGTCCAGGCTTCAATACACAGTTCGAGTGGGCTTTTAGGAGGTTGGGCTGATTCGGCAGTGGGCTGTTCCGTTGCGGCCTGTTTGGCGGCGATGCGTGAAGAGCGGCGGCGTGTGCTGGAAGACATAAGGGGCGTGAGCTTGAATGGGGCTGCTCATGATGAGTCGCGTCGGCGAGTTCAAATTTTTGTCAGGATGGGCGAGGGTGGCACTCGTGAAATTTGAACTTGTAAGCGGACGACAAGAGCTGCTACAGCGTCCTTTCACCACAATGAAGATCACCGAAGAAATGATTGAGGCCAAGGCTCGCATCTTCCCACAGGAGGTCAGTGAATTCTTGGAGATCGAGACGGACTACCTCAAGAATTACAAACCAAAAAGCAAAACAAAGACGATGGAAGAACGCCAGGCCATGTTTCAGACATATAACGCAAAAAAACTTGAGTTAAAGGACTTGTATAAGGAACTTGGCGGGCATAAGCACCGCAGTTATTATGCAAACATTCCAGTGTATAAGCGTCTTGCAATTGAAGAAACACAGAAACACCTGCTTGCATCTAACCCGGATCTGACAAAGGTGCGCTGTACAATTGCTAGAATACTTACATACATTGATAAAGACTGGATTTACAGGGCGTATTATTATCACCACGGAAAGTATGATTATGCAGCTGACAAATATCGCACTGCCAAACATACAAAAGAACACGTTGGTTTGGACTTTCCAGGCTTGATTGGATTCCCTGACCCTAAGCTGTAGAGAAGCCTCGGCTGTTGCTGTTGCTCTGCCATCCCGCTCACACCGCCAGAGGCGTTGGGGCCCACGGGCACTACCGCATTTGCGAGCCACTACCCCTAATTGTTTTTCATGCGGATTAGTAGAAGATGCCTCGTCGTAGTTCGCGCAGCGTTAAACCTCGTAAGGGACGTCGCACATCACGACGCCTGGCGCGCTCTAAGCGCCGCCTACACAAACGCCTGGCGCGATCTAAGCGGACCCAAAAGCGCCAACGTGGAGGTATGGCCGAGTCTGTAATGAGCCCCGAGGGAATTCCCATTGCACTCCAGGGAGCTAATACGGAGACGACAGTCATCAAGAAGGTGGGGGACGTACCCACAGTGATGTCGTACAACACGTATGCGAAGCACTATAAGGGGCGTGATGAGTCCGATTTTAATTAACATAGGAGAGTTTTAAGAGAACCTTGGTTCTCTTAGAGCTTAAACTCTGCGCACACTCTACATGTAAATGGTCAATAAAACTGGCGGCAAGGGATACAAGAAGGGGAAGGGTGCGGGCGATACGGCCCCCGAGTTCCCCGAGCCAGGTGAAGGTACGCTGTTTGCGAGGGTTCTACGAACTCTTGGGAATTGCCGCATAATTGCCTACTGTAACGACAATGAGCGCCGCATTTGCCACATTCGTGGGGCCATGCGGAAGCGCGTATGGATCAATGCGGGCGATGTAATCCTGGTGAGCACACGTGATTTCGAGGGAGGTCTCGGCGGAGGCGCGGGGGCGGATACGGGCGACGCATTGAGCAAGAAGTTTGAGAATGCTGATGTACTAGCCAAGTACGACCCGAAGCATTATGCACGGCTGAAGAAGGAGCCTGGATTTAATACACAGCTCCTAGTGGAACTGGAGAAGATCGACTTTGACGCGAATGGGGTTGGTCATAAGATCCAGGCAATGTTGGCCGCGGCAAAGGGTGGCAACACTGTCACAATTGATCATGAGACGGGTGAGGCTAAGGTGGAGGACATTGGGTATGAGTGGGATCGCGGGGACGATGAGGAGGAGGCCGCTGCGGCGGCGGAAGATGATGGGACTGTGAAGCCTGACTATAAGAAGCGCCACAAGATTCAAGACGCGAAGCGCAATGAAGCTCGGGCGACGAAGGAGACGGATGACATTGATATTGACGCCATCTAAGACGGGAGGCGAACCGCCATCTAAGGATTGGGAGCTTGTCCCGCCAACGCCGCCTCTACACTCCGTAATAGTCCGAGTAACTCCCCACGACGCACCTCCAGTGCATAGCGATTGTCCTCATTGGCCTCCGTGCGAAGAACATTTGCGACGTTGAGCAGTGTCTCAATGTAGGCCTGTTTTAAAGATTGTAGCTTATCTGTTGTAAGGCGTTCCATATGAACTCTACCCTCACATAAAAAATTATGAGAGGCTAGCGTTGTTTTTTACATGTAGGGGATTGCAAGTGTGCAAGGGCTCAGATGCTTACGACTCCATTGCAGGCGCAACAGAGATAAGCACCCTTGCTGCCGCCAATATGTTTATATTTGAGGTGTTGTATGCCCTTGCACAAGCACCAACCGGCAGGGTTGGCCGGCGGCACAGGGACGGGCGGGAGCAGAATCATAGCAGGGGCTTGAGAAGACACGGGCTTGGGCATGGCTAGCGGTCGGGCTACCCACACAATCATCCTAATAGTCGTTCAAATTTTATCCAAACATCCCCTAATAGTCTTCATTGCAGGCGACCAGCAATGCACCCCAGCGCCGACGCAGTTCCATATCGCGTTCGCGGATACAAGACGGGTCGCGCATGTACATAATGTGGATGCCAAGATAGGTCTCATACATGTGCCACAGATCTGCGGCCTCGGCTAGGTCTGTAACAGTACCTGTTTGCGCACACTGGTGTTTGGCAGATTTGATGAAGGTCCAGAGCCAATCCTGGACAGGGCGAAAGGTATTGATGAAGAGAACCTCGGATGCTTCACTGACATACAGATCAGTGGCATCAAAGACAGGATAGTCGGCCTGGATCCAGTCATTCTTGAGAGATTCATCAAGGGCCGAATAGGAACGGGCGAGAGTAGTTGCAATGGCAATGGCGGACATTTGGGCTTGGAGGATGGGGCTTGTAGAGTTGGTACTAGGCGACACTGACTTAAAAATAATATTGTAAATGATTCAAATTTTTACCAAAACGGGCCTACTTATCATCGACAAACGTAACTGTTTTTTTGTTTGTAGATGGAACCCATGTATCCAAGTTTATGTTATTTTCACAGCAACGTAGGCTAATACCGCTTTTTGCTGGTTTTAATACAAACGCATCCCCAATTGTACCAATGCCAGTATGCGGATTTCTTATCCAATGTCGTCCGCATGTTGTGACTTCACCAAGGTTTGCCGTCCATAACCCAACTACCTCCTTCTGGGATGGAGCATGATCCATACAAGTAGGAGGGGGTTTGTAAGTACGATAGACAGTTGGCCTTTTACCGCATGTAGAACAGCAGGCAAGGCCTTTTGATTTCATATGATCCCAAAATGCTTCTTCTAGATCCGCATATTCGCCCCAATGAGTTGGCAGCCACTGTCCAACAGGACGAATTTCTGGTCTGGGATTCATGGCCCAACTACAATACATCTCGCATAGTGTGTATATAGGAAATCCTGCTGTGGCCCATTCAGCAAATGATTTATCTTTTTCTAGTTGTAGTGCAGCAGCAGCTACAAGCGCTTCTGCTTTCGCTTTTGCTTCTGCTGCCTTTTCTGCTGCATGTTCTATAACTACTTGACGCTCATAGGGTTGCATTATTTTACGTGCAACTACGCGCGCTTTGGGTTTGTTTTTTTCTATTGCGAATTTAATAAATTCTTCTTTATCCGCTGTATTTGTATCTACAGGAGGTATTTCGGCGCGTTCTTTGCTGCGCATCACGTTAGCATCTTCAAGTAATTTGTCTTTCATGAGACGCTTTGCTTCGTGTAGGCGACGCTGCGCTTCCTTTTCAACTGCAATTTCTAGCATACGCTTCTTCACGGCGTCCTCAAAATCGAATGGCGCGGGGCTTGGAATGGAAGTCATGTGTAAGGCTTGTATAGACGACTTGCTTGTCTGGTTTAGCTATCTGAATTCAAATTTTTGCCAATTAAAAATGTTGCAAGTATTTGTGGGTTAGTGCAGCGCGTACTAGCCTAGTTACGCGGTCGCAGGATTTGAGTGGAGGGCAATTAGGTGTGTGAGTTTGTCGTAGAACTGGGCCTTATCGTCTGCCCCGTGGTACTGCACGCCCCTCTCTACAAGTTCTCGGATGTAAGAGTAATGGGCCTTTGCATATGTACAGTAAGCGGTGAAGCTGGACCAACCGGCGGCCACAAAGAAGAGGAAGTTGGCCGCATGGATCGCGCTCGCCTCCTGTGGGGGTGAGGCATACAGCTCAGCAACTTTCTTGCCGGTTGTTTCGAGGAGGCCAGGGTAGGCTGTCAGTCGTTGCATTATGTCAATGCATGTGGCATTGATGCGGTCTGCCTGACGTGGCGTAGGAACGGTGCTACACCTCGAGACGATGGTGTCGAACATGTCGGCCATGTCGTCCATTGCAGGGTCTTCTATATAGGACTCTTCGTCGAACTCGGTGGTTGCAGCAGCGGCCGGCACACGAGGAGCCCGTCGAGGGCGTACAGGGGCGGCATAAGATACAATGGGCTTGGATGCGAGGCGTGTAGAACGGCGTACAACTGGCATTGTGCGGGCGGGTGGGCGGCACACAACTTGCCGTCGCGCACTATTCAATTTTATCAGTAAGTGTGCGTCTTATTAAAATCCTCTACAACTTTCAGCCAAGTGTCCAGCCATGCATCAATCATGTCCATAAATATTTCGGGGTCTAGTTTTCCACGCTGGCGAATTAATGCGCGATATTGAAAAATATATGGTGTGAGAATGCGGTCTTTTTCTGGTACCGCTCCATGGAGCGGTAATGCCTCGCCCAAGCGAGGTACGCCGGTTAAGTGTATCATCTCTACATGTAGAGTTGTGGTTGTGATTTATATATTGCAATTTCAGCGAATGGCAGGAGTAACAAAGCGCCCGTTTAGGATTTTTTTGAACAATTTACGATGTTTTTCACATTTAACCTTATCTGCATGATTTGTAGGTAGAGGAAAGCAGGACTTTATAAGGTAATTATTAAGACTAGCCTTAATTGTGGGCACACTCCAACAGGTACGTCTGCGAGCAAGAGGTTCTTGCTTGAGAGCTTCTATTACAGGCTTTGCGAGATTTTCGAGTTTTGTATGCATTCTAACCAACTTGATGTAAAGCTCGTCAAATTCTTTGATTGTTTCGACGAGCTCGGTGAAAGAAGTATCAATTAGTTCCTTCTTACACCGCAGAGGAGTTTCATAGGTATCTCTGCGAGCACGCTTATGTGCATCTGCAAGTGTGTTGTAGAGGGGGTAATCACCAGCGGACGTAGGGAGCTCACGAATGAAGGTCTCTGCGGCAACTCGTTCTTCATCTTCTTCGGCGAGGTCAGCGAACATCTTTAAGAAGCACTTTTTACAAGATAGATATATCATATGGCTGCAAATATATGCTTTATCAACTTTTTCTGTTAGGAGCGTATCAAACATGGCCTTCGTGCGCTCCTTCAGGAGTTCATCGGGCAGTTCGCGCTCAGGGGCGTAATTCTTCGCAGGCTTTGTAGCCAGACGGGGCGAGCGACGAACGTTAGTGGGAGCAACGCTAGTGGGAGCAGGAGCAGGAGCATCAGGAATATCGAGGGGCTTGGAAGACATAATGGTGCGTAGAATGGCACTAGAGTTGGTGGCATGGGTTGGTCAGGCTGACAATGTTCAATTTTATGCGATTTAGACATTCACACTAAAAATCTGGAAATTGCACGAGGGCGTGTTTATAGTATTTTCATGTGGTAATTACAACATGTGTTTTAATAGCAAGTGTGAATTGGTTGTGTTGTAAAGCGTCCAGTACCCCGTAGAATCTTGTAGAGAGTCGTGCGGAGTGCTGTCCATTCATATAGTTCCTCTTCGAATTCAGCATCTGTAAAGTTGCACCCATCATCCTTTGTTAATAAGGGCTCTGGGAAGCTTGATTCCAACAGGTACTGTTTTAACTTTAGGGTGTTGTAGTCCGATGACTCTTCTTCCATGGCTTTTACTACAGGCATTGCGAGCTCGTGGAGGGATTTTTGAGCTTTCTTTAATTCATTGTAGAGCTTACGGTGCTCCTTGACCTTTTCAACGAGCGCGGGGAAGGAGGGGCCAAGCATCTCCTTCTTGCACTTCAAGGGGGTTTCGCGCTCCTCCTTGGCGGCCAGTTTATAGGTCTTATAGAGGGTCTTGCAAAGGGGGTACTCGTCGGCATCCGAAGGAAGGTCCCACTTCACGAAGTTTTCGGCCGCGATGCGCTCTACGTCGTCCTCAGGGAGGTCCGCAAACAGTTTGAGGAAGCGCTTTTGGCAAGGGTAATATGTTGTGACGTAGTTGCGACAACGAGGGTTCATCTTTTCGAACGTCTCGGTCAGGAGCGTGTCGAACATAGCCTTCGTGCGCTCCTTCAGGAGTTCATCAGGCAGTTCGCGCTCAGGGGCGTAGTTCTTGACAGGCTTTGCGGCCAGGCGGGCGGAACGACGAACGCCAGTGGAAGCAGGGGCATGGATGGGCGTGGAGGACATGGGGGCTTAAGGTTTAGGGCTTGTTGCGGGGGCGCGGTCTTAGATGCCGGCCAGCCCGTGGTTCAATTTTTTCATTTTATTACACGCGCCGCACATACCAACACACCTCTAATAGTACCTTGTAGATGTGCTCAAATAAAAAGTTCAAAGGATTTTGTATTTTAAATAATAAGCTCAGGCCAAATTATATAGGCATCTTGCGCTTATCTTGCCTTTCTTCACAATTGTTATCATTTTTTCGGCAATGTGTGGTGCTAACCATTCATACTTAGGATTCTTCTTTTTATAGTCTGCAATTACATATTTATAGACTAGAGAGCGCATACTTTCACGTGCAGCTGCGCTACGATCAGACTCAATAACCTTCTTGAGCTTACAGGCGTAAGTTTTAATATCACATATCGCCGAGACAATACTGTTGTACTCGTGAAGTAATTTATCAATTACAGGAATTGCAATGGTAAATTTGGCGTCTAATACAGCAACTTGTTCTTTCTGAGCCTTTTCAGTTTGGGCTTCTAAATACTTGAGAATAATTGGGTGCTTGTAGGGGTCGTCAGGGAGCTTGCTCACAAATGTTTCTGCTGCGATGCGTTCCACATCATCAGCAGGGAGGTCAGCGTAGAGGTTCAGGAAATCCTTGCGGCATTTTCTATAACCACCACGAAAGTTAAACTTACCTGTGTTCATACGCTCTTCGAGGAGCGTCTCAAACATCGCCTGTGTGCGCTCAATTAGGGGCTCATCAGGGATTTCAGTGGTTTCGATGTAGCTGACAGTAGGCTTTGCGGCTAGACGGGCTGAGCGTCGAACGCTAGTGGGAGCAACGGTAGTGGGCGTGGAAGACATTGGTGAGGGGAGCGGTCGTGTGCTTGTAGGGTAACTTGTAGTATGGCACACAGTTCCTCATCGCCAGGCGAGAGTTCAAATTTTCCAACGTATGAAAAACACAACACACCCTAATAGTTACACCGCAGCAGTCTAACTACTCAACCAACGAGCGACCTGCTCTTTTAGTCCAGGTACTCCAGCGTACGCTTGCAGGGTCCGTGCAAGCATGCCATCATTTGCTTTATTATTTAGGTCATACATATTAAGGGCATTAATAAGCCCGTCATTTGTTATAAAGTTGCGCGCACACCCAATGAGTCGCGCGGCTTCGGCTTGGCCAACTGAACGTAAGGTTTCAACAATTCGCAATGACATCCCTACTTGCCATACACACGCACCCTAACTGTCAATTTTCCAAAGCTGCCTAAATAAAAAGTTCAAAGGGTGTTGTTTTGTTTGAGTAGAAGAGCTAAGTGTATTTAGAGAATGTAACGCGTAGGAGGCACTAAGATGCGATATTCAAGGAGTTCAATGAACCTCTCAATGGCTTCAGTGGCATAGCGATGCTCATCATTGCCTGGTACGGCATCCCAGATGCACTCGTGATAGCAATCACTGAGGTCACACAGGTCCATCATGCCAGACTTGAGCTTCTTAGCTCCTACATGCCATAGAGCATCTGCCCGCTCCCCGCATGACCGGATCTCTTCGAGTGTAGTGGCTGACACGAGTGCAGCGCGGATTGACTTTGCTTCAGTGAGCAATGTTTGACGAACGGCCAGCTCACTGGCCATCTCATCAGCTGTTAGGGGGATAAGCGTAGGAGGTTGCCTCTCCTGTTTGGTCGCACGGCGCTTCTTGGGGGCAGCGACGGTAGGCTCAACAGGAGCAGGAGCAGGGGGAGCCGCAGCCGCTGCGACGCGGGCAGCAATGCGAGCAGAGCGGCGGGGAGCAATGGAAGGCGTGGAAGACATCTTGAGGGGGGCTTGTAGTGAAGGGCTTGTAGGCGTGGTGCGCACCGAGATTGGTCTGCGTTAAGCCCTTCAAATTTACCACACACACCCCTAATAGCACTTTCATAATAAGCCGTTATAACGCCCGTAATAGTAAAATCTCTTAATCATAGAGCGCACGCAAAAAAACAGCTGCCCCAAGACGGGCAGCAAAAACAAGTCCCTTTCGGGGTGTTTTTGTTTGGGGTTTTGTGTTTTGTTTAGACGGGCTGCGGTGGGGTGTGGGGGGCTATGCCCCCCGCCTAGAAGTCCTGGTAGTACTCGAGTTCGTCGATGAGTTGGTCGATGCTGTCGTCAGAGACATCATCGTCCTCGTCGTCGCCGACAATCTCGGGCTCGGCCAGGCGGTGCGCACGTTGGGCGATGCGGGCGCGCTCGCTGCGGACTGAGTGGATCGCGCCAACGATCAGTCTGCCGCGAGTTGCCTGGCGCCCACAGAACACCCACAACCAATCGAATGCGTCGTAGATGTCCTTTACAGGGCCGCTGATGTCACCTACAACGGCGCCGGTCATCTGGTCCATTGTATAGCGCCACAGGGCGTCACTGAGCCAGTTGATGGCGGGCTGCATCGCGTTGATGAACATCCGCTTGGTCTGCTCTGACAGCACGTCCGAGTCGGCGGGGCAGTCGGCCTCTAGCCAGTCAGCCTCGAAGGCAGCCTGGATGCGGCGCGCCGCCTCTTGGAGGTCAGACAGCAGAGTAGCAGGGGGTGTCGCGTAGGAGGGAGCGACGGAAGGGTCTGCAGAAGCAGTGAAGGGAGAAGGGAAAGAGGAAGCAGATTACCGGTTAAGGGCGGGTTGGTGGGCACACACCTGCCAAGAGTATTTCTCTTGGCCTTCCGCCGCTGCGCCTATTAAGCCGTTTGAAGGGCACGAAGGTCGCGAACGTCGCTTGGCGTCAAACTAGAACCATTGGGATTACAACACACAAGGCCACTGCATTCTACAGCTCGCCGTTCTACGTTTGTCCGATGCCCGAGAAGCGCCTTTCAGCACTAACCAGCCTAACCGTTTCACCGAGTTAGGCCGTACAGCCCTCGCACGAGACCATGGAAGTCTCTGTCCCCACACTACTTACCAGGCCTTTCGGCCCAGCCCACACTTTAATGCATGGAAGGGATGCGCACTTATACTGAGCGGATTTGCAAACGTGCATGTGTAACCCCAAGGGCCCCTTGCACTCACTATACGCCTCCCACGCAGGGGAAGACGCTAGCTGTGCGAAGCACCTGTGTCCAAGCACACAAACCTACAGATCCAGGGGCAGCGTCAAGGGGTACAAGCCCATGGCGCCGAGCCAGTTATCTATCTGTAGGGGGCAGCCAGGGCAGTTTACCACTCCAGTACTCGCAAGTACCTTCAATGTGGGCTTACCTCTAGCCTACCCACATATCCTCTTAGGCCTCTGTGGGTACCCTATAGTGGGGCAAAAACCCCGATTTCAATTTTTTAATCTACTTGAAATACACCCCCGTAATGGGGCCCGCCTATTACCCCCACACCCCCCTAATAGCCCCATTTTCAAGTAGTTTAAAAAATTGAAATCGACGGGTTTGCCCCATTAAAAGCTGCCCCCTGGCTGGGGCGGCCCTCGCTGAGAGGGCAATGTGGAGCTCTGCGCCGAATGGCAGTACTGCCGCGCTCCCTTACATATCTACTACTTCTAGTGCTCATCCCAGGATGGTATGCCATGAATGTCTAGATCGAAGCTGGGTTTCCCAGACTAATAGTACTGCCAACACATTGATGGGCGCGCTCTTAGCGATTCTTGGTAAAACAAGGACACTGACCGAGCCCTACCATTGTGGAAATTATAAGCCTGTGTGTGGCGAAACTCCTCTCTATCCAGTACTCCCGTACCATTCATCCTAGAGCCATCCACTGGCCCTGGCTGACTCTAGTATGGCTTGCGTGTGTGCTGGGCGGGGAAGGAGGACCGGTAGAGATTCACTACCTGAACGTGAAGCCCACCTAGCAAGAGTGGGTCGCCTGCCGTTAGCAGGGCAGCTCGCTGGAGCGCTGCCCTAGACTATGCTGGGTGTTGTCCATAAGAGGCTGCACCTGGAGACTGCGCATCTTGCAGCGGAACCCGCATGGTACTAGTAGGACCTGCGCGTGGTGTCCTGGATGGATCGGGTTGTGTCAATGCATGCCCACCGCATATTCACACGTGCGGAAAACCAATTGACTAGGCAGATAGGGCCCTGGGTCCGCGGTCAGCGCGGAGTATGGAAACAGTCTATCGCAAAGGATGCCTATGACCAAACGCCTTTAGCTGGAAGTGATGAAATCTCACTTATTTTTCGTTGGCCAGGCCAATCGCAACACACCCTAATAGTACCCACCTATTAGCGTCGCACCGGCTCTAGACGTCGGTCGCGCGCCCGAGGAGCCGCCAACAGCCGGCTCCGTTATTTTTACGTGGGCTTAACGGACAACAATAGACTTACGAACATATAAGGGGATTTAAAAAATTGAAGGACCGCCGGCCGCCCAACTTATAGCACGCCGCCAGGTACAAGCCCACACGCTCTCAAGCTCCCCAGCTCTCAAGCCCCCAAGCCCCCTTACAAGCTCTACAATGCCTACCCCCAGCAAGACCCTGATGACCAAGTCCGGTTCCAAGGCCGCCAAGGCCAAGAAGGCCGCCGCCCGCCCTCTGAACCGCGTCGCCCAGATGAAGGCCAAGAAGAACCAAGACATGGTGCAAGACGCCGTCAATGGTGATCTCCTTGGTGTCATCTACGGCCGCGTCGAGAAGCACTTCGGTCACTCCCGTATCCAGGTCCTCACTTCGGACCTCATCACACACCTCGCGACTATCCGCAACATACTCCGCAACAAGCGCGCCACTCGCATCGACGTGGGCGACGTTGTCATCCTCTCGCCCCGCGACTTTGAAACCACTAAGGGTGAGATCAATGAGGATGGCATCGCTGCCGATGACGTGTTCGACGTGATCGGCGTTATGGATCGCAAGGCCGCCAAGAAGCTCCAGCGCAACGGTGAAATCCCCGCCTGGATGACTGGCGCCCAGACCGCCGAAGAGATCATGAACCCCAAGGCCGGCGGCGCCGGCGACGAGGAGGGCTTCTACTTCGACTACGAATCTGACGACGACTCGGACAGCGAGGAGAGCGAAGGCGCCGATGCCCCAGCCACCGCAGCCCCCACTCGCGACCTCCCGCCTGCCTACAGCGATCCCTCCTGGACCCGTGCTAGCGTAGCAGCCGCCAAGAAGTCCGCCATCCTCCCTAACGGTGACATCGATATCGATCTGATCTAAATCACACAAATCTAAATCACACACAAATCCAAATACAAAATACCACCCCCAACCCAAATCCTTTGAACTTTTTATTTGATCTCCCCCCGTCTAAATTTGAACCGCGCCCACCCACAAATCACAGGTAGAGGCCGACATGTTGTATCGCGCAACTGAACGCTACCAAACCTCACATGGTACATACGAAGGCCCTATTGTCATCACAGACGACCTAGACACAGCCCTCGCCGCCGCCCTCGAGCGCTTCTTTGAACTATACAACTCTCTCTGCAGCGAAGTCGGCGACAGCCTCGACACCTTCGTCCGCATCGGCACCAACCCTACACACTACATCCCCCTACTTGCCATTCGCCAACACATCAATGAAACCTATCGTCCCAATGATGAACTCGTCATCAGTATGGACGGCGGCGACTATGTTAGCGTACAACCAACCGAAGCACAACACACCTAATAGCATCACCCTATTATTTTTATTTGACACCCGCTAAAACTCGTAAATTTGACGCCAACTGTCCCGCGCCCCTACTAGCACTCACACAGCCTTTCACGCCGCCATGCCCAAGCTCTCTGAACTAAAGCGCAGCAGCCCTCCAAGCCCCTCAACCTCTCTTGATGCACTGAAGAAGACCCTTCTTCAGGCCAAGGAAGCGTACTTCACCACAGGTACTCCTATTATGACTGACGAAGCCTACGATGCACTCGAAGCCCGTGTGAAACGCGAAGACCCCTCCGCGACCAAAGCCCTGGATGCGACTGGTTGGACCCCGAAGGCCGACACCATCCCCCTACCTGTCCCCTTGCCGTCCCTCGACAAGGGCAAGTTCGGCGAACGGGCCCTCCAACGGTTCCTCGAGACCAAGAAGGGCCCCTATGTCCTGTCCGATAAACTAGACGGTGTCAGTGTGCTGTGGGACAGCCGCACGGGCCGCCTCTACAACCGCGGCAACGGCACCATTGGCGCCGACATCACCCCCTACGTGCCCCATATTGCTGGTCTCATCAAAAGCCCCCCTGGCAGTGCTACACCTCACTTCGTCCGCGGCGAGGTCGTGATGCGTAAGGCTGACGTCAAGGGAACCACGCCGGCCCGCTCCCAGGTCAATGGCTGGCTCCATAATGACAAGATCATTGGCCTGACCGGTTCCGCTGTTCTGCCTCTGCGGTTCGTGGCGTACCAGATCTGTGCGCCGGCAGACCTGCGCCGCATTGACCAATTCAAGACTCTCGCCACCGCTGGCTATGAAGTCCCGTGGAACACGACCGTTCTCGGACTCACGGGCGATGCCCTCGCGGCCCGCCTACTTGCCCGCCGTGCAGAGTCCGCCTATGACATTGACGGCATTGTGATCGGCCAGGCCACGTCCGTTCCAGTCCAGACTGCTGAAAACCCTGCCGACGCCGTGGCGTTCAAGATGGCCCTCGACGACCAGCGCGCAGAGACCACGGTCGTCCGCGTCGAGTGGAACATCAGCCGTCAGGGGGTGTATATTCCCCGCCTGGAAATCTCTCCTGTGGAAATCGGTGGAGCGACTATTACGTATGTGACAGGGCACAACTGCAAGTTCGTCCAGGATGCCGGCATTGGCCCTGGTGCGCGCGTCACGATCCGCCGCTCAGGCGACGTCATTCCTATCGTGGAGGGTGTCGTGAAGCCCGCGCCTGTGCAACTCCCCGCTGGCGAGTGGGACGGCGTCAATATCCGCGCAGCCGGCGAGACGGCCGAGGAACTCACCGCCAAACTCGACCACTCCCTAAAAGTCCTCGAAGTGGATGGCGTGGGTCCAGCGGCGGCCAAGGCACTCGTAGAGGGTGGTGTGCGGACGGTGGCAGAGATCCTGGCGAGCCCCGATGAAATCCTGGCGGCGCTGCTGGGTCCTGGCCTGGGGCCGCGCCTGAAGGAGCGCCTGACGACGGCGTTGCGTGTTGCGGACTTGTCCAAGAAGGTCCTGGCGTCGCCGGCGGGCCCTCGTGGGTTCGGCAAGACGAAGCTGGCCACGGCCTTGGCGGCGTACCCTGATTGGTCCGCCTGGACTGTCGCTTCCGCGCCCCCTGCAGGCTGGAGCGCTAAGACGTGGGCCGAGTTCTGCGCGACCGTGCCGGCCATTCGCGCCGATGTGGAGACCTGGAGCCGACATGTAGGGGTTGCTGCTAGGCCCACAGGAGGCGCCGGCGGACCCGTTGCAGCGCAAGCGCAAGCCCGTGGTAGCATCTGTATGACCGGCTTCCGCGATGCGGCCCTTGCTGCGGCCAGTGCAGCCGCCGGCTACACCCAGGATGACAACGTGAAGCGCACCACCACGTACCTAATTGTCAGCGATGCGGAAGACCCTGCAACCGTCGGCTCGGGAAAGGCCACTAAGGCCCGCGAGTACGGTGTGCGGATCATGCGGGCATCCGAGTGGCGGGCTGCGCTAGCCCGTGGTGCATAAACAGGTGCGGTCATTACAACGTGATTAAAATAATACAAAAACTCTATTAACATTTTTATGTAGCAGGCCAGTAAGGACTCTTACATAAAAATTTGAAGTCATGTGGGCTGACTAACTTATACCAGCGCCCTTTGCTACCCTTTCAAGCCCTTCTCGTCCTCAAGCCATGAAGAACTCCAAGCCCAAGTCCTACGCTGCCGCCGTTGGTCGCCCTATGCCCGTTGCTGCCGCTGTACCCGCACCCGCGCCTGCTGCTGCGCCAGCCCCAGAAGAGCCACCCTACAACGGCCCCTTCGTGAGCGCCTCCAGGGGCCGCGAGATGTTTCGCGGCGCTCTCTACAAGTTCCGCGACGACCCGACCGGTCTTGAGGGCCTGCCTCGCCGCCCGACCGCGGCCCAGTTGGACGCCATGACGCCCCTTGAGCGCGTCACATACGACGGCGACTACCTCCAGCATGTTGCAGAGCAGACCCCCGAGATCTGCATTGCGGCCTGCTCTGAAGACTCCTTCGCACTCCGCTATGTAAAAGAGCAGACCCCCGAGATCTGCCTTGCGGCATTCAGGCGGCTGGCGACGGAGTGGCGTCGCTGCGTCCTGGACACTGCCGGCAGTCTGTTGGCCATTGTGCGCGACCAGACCCCAGAGATCTGCCTTGCCGCCATGGCCATCGACATACGAGCCTTCCGTTATGTCCGCGACCCGACCCCCGAGGTGGGCCTTGCCGCCGTCAAATACTGCGGCAAGATGCTGAACTACATGAAGTACAAGTACCGCACCTTTGATGTGTGTGTGGCCGCCTGCCGCCAGAACCTGTACGCCATGCGCTATGTGCCCCCGCATATGGCCCGTGCTGTTGCGCGCACTGTCAAGCGCGCCTGGACCGGCGACTGCTCGTGCCGCGGCTGCTGCAGCAAGATGTTCCACTTCCTACATCACAACACCACTATGTCAAGTGATGCCCATGCGTACGGCTTCAAGGTGCGCGGCGCGTACAATCCTTAACTACCCCACATCCTCTAATAGCCAAACCATACAAAATATTACAAAGGCTTAGTATCATTTAAGCCAACTACTTTTATAAGTACAGGTATATCATCTTCCATGTGATCATAACGGAAATATCCCAATCGTTCAAACTGCACAGTTTCACTGTTCAACGGCATATTTTTAGAAACATACCCATGACTGCGAATTAGTTTAGAATTTACATCAATGTCTTCATAAATGTCAAAGATTGCTGGAATAGAATCTAATGCAGAAACCCAGTGAATAATACCTTTTATTTTTTTTGGATTGTCAGGCGTTGTAATGGAACCTTTCACTTCGCATGTATCATGTGATTCATATTTTATGAATGAACTATGACGAAGCCGAATTGTTTTACCTGGCGCAAGACGATAATAATCGGGCGAATCTACTTCGCGGAAGTCCGAAGATTCAATATACACTTTAGTACCATCATCTATAGATAGTGTAATAGGATTTAGAACTGCCATATATTTAGGCGCAGTTACAAATAAATGAGAACGAAGATGATGCAACACAATACTTTTGGAAAGAATAGTATCACGCATATCAAGCCCAGATAGTCCTGCCAATGTTTTTAAAATAGTAGGTGTAAATCCACGCCGACGAAGACCGCGAATTGTAAAGAGTCGCGGGTCATCATACCCTGACAAAGTGCCAGTTTCAACAAGTGGAATAATTTTACGTTTAGACAATGATACGCCTTCTACATTAAGCCTCCCAAATTCAATTACTGTTGCTGGCGTTAGATTTAGTGCAAGTACAGGCCACATATAAAGTGGCCTACGAATATAGAATTCAGATGTACAATATGAATACGTAATATTTTCCAATGCATCTACAATTCCATGACTATAATCATAAGATGGATATATACACCACTTGTTTCGAGTACGATAATGGGGAGTATAATTAATACGATATGCAACAGGATCGCGCATAACTGCATTTTCATGTGACATGTCGATCTTTAGTCGAAGCACACAAGTTCCCGCTTCATAGGCACCTGATCGCATTTTGCGGAATTCGGCTAAATGGAATTCTTGTTCCTTATTTCTCCAGACAGATTCAGTGGAAGTCAAACGTTCAGCTTTAATTGTATCGGCTGGTGAGAAATCTACATAGGCCTTATTGTCTAAAATAAGAGTTTCTGCAAATTCATATAATTGATCAAAGTAGTCGCTTGTATATGTAACACGACTATACTTAAATCCCATCCAGCAAACATCTTCTTCAATTGCTTTTACAAATTCTGCCCTTTCAGTTTCGGGATTTGTATCATCAAAGCGGAGCGTACAATCACTATTAGGGTGGTACTCAAAATCAAATAACATTGCTTTTATATGGCCCATATGAAGATATCCATTTGGTTCAGGTGGAAATCGTGTGCGTATCATATTTATACATTCGTTGCAATATTTCTTTATACTCTTAGGTAAAATTTGAACCGTCGGTACGTGCTCCCTAAAAGCCAGCCGCAGACCTTTCCACATGTCTTCCACGCCCACCCCCACGCCCACATCCATGCCTTCCATCATCGTTGAGAGCGTCATCGCTCCCTGTATGTCATTCGCCACAGATGCCTACGTGCGCTGTGCTGAGCGCAACTTTGACCGCCGCTGGTATAACCGCCTCTTCTTCGGTGAAAACTGCGGTGTCACGATGACCCGTGTGTTTGAAGGCTGCAAGCACGTCGCACTAGAAACTGGCATGTTCATAAAGCCTCGTGACGAGCAGCCCAAGTAAATACTCACACACCCTAATAGCAACCACATATGAAACTAAAAACACCACACATACTCACCCTACTTGTACTTTTTTTGCTAACGTTGTATTTGCTATTAAGGTTTGGTGCGCGGGAACCACAGCAGATTGTCGTGATTTCCGAGACGACGGTGTGCGAGCAGCAGCAGTCACCGACGTATTTCGGGGCGGCGACCATTCTACCTCCAGCATTTCCTGTATTTGGGATTCCCACTCGCCCGCTTCGAGAGCTTGGTGGGTGGCGCGTAAATTACGGTGTGTGAAGCACGGGGGGGATGTTTCCAAAAAATTGAAGTCTGGTCCGCCGTCCTGTACATGTCACCCGCCTATCTCCACGCCCTTATGTCTTCCACACCCACGCCCCTACGTCGTTCCGCCCGCCTTGCTGCCAAGGCCGCTGTGAAGGCCGCCGTGTCTGCTCCTGTAGTAGAACCGACAGCCGCTCAACAGAAGGAGTATGATATTGATACATACATTGATCTTATGGCGACCCTTAATGCTACTTTCGTAGGAAGTCGTCGCCAACACTTCTATAGTATAGCACCTTACTTGATTCATGATCTCATCACTACTCCCACTCAATTACAAAAGGCAATTGACTTCTTCAATTCAACGGATAAATACTATATACCATTTGACAAGTTCGAGGAGGTATGTGGGATTCCTGTAGGAGCACTTGATAAAAAACTTAGAACCGAGGAATCTGTTGCACCCGAACTCGACCCATGTGCAGCCTTCATTGCCGCCGAGAAGGAATACCTAGAGATCAAAGAGGAGTACGAAGAAATCACCTACGACTGCTTTGGACTCTACATACTTGAAGAGTTCGAAGAGGGATATACTGCAGGAAACCGCTTCAGGTACATGCGATGGTCGTCCGAAGAAGACCTAATGACTCTTGGAAACGGGGCACATGGCGCTTCCACATATGTGATCATTCCTATTACAAAGTGCGCCAATGGCAAAACTTACACACGCTTCAAGCAGCCGGTTGATTGGCACACTCGCGATAAATATAAGAGTACCTTCACGTTTGACTACAAAAATCCTATCCAGCACGACTATAAGGACATCAGCGAGTACCTGTATGAGTATGAGGGTGAGTGCAAAGTGCTGCTTGCATCGCGCCAGGCGTTTGACGAGGATGAGCATGACCGTTATAAAAACCCAAACCCCCGCACATGGATCTCACTGACTCGGTTGAAGGCGGGTGGCGACGGCGATGCTGCTATTGGAACATCTGCATCCAAGATGCCCGAAGAGTGGCAAGACTATAATATATCAAAGGGCCAGATGTGTATCATGTGGCAGGAGTAAGCACATACTCGCTTTACCTGTGTGTCCCCTATTAAATACAAAAATTCTCGTAACATTTTTATGTCCCAAAAATTGAAGCGCACCCCCACCCGTCCCTAAAAATCACCCTCTTATAATCCAGGTTTATAGTCATATAATCATACAATCATATGCAATACATTAAATGACTACCCATAACACACATTATATCGGCCGTTAATTTTCCTTTTTGATCCCAATGTTTATATCTGCCATGTAATATTCCGTCACGATAATTTGCTTCAATATTTTTTTGGCCATTTTCATACCAGCGTTGGCTGAGCCCATTCAACTTCCCAGTAATATAGTTAGATTCATGTTTCTTTTGGCCGTTTTCATACCAAGATTCATCTGAACCCTCTTTCAAGTCATTAACATATTGTGTAACTACTTCTCTTGTACCATCTGAATACCATAATTTGTAGGTTCCGTGTATCTTTCCATCAATATAATTTGCTTCTAGACGCATTTGGCCATTTTTGAACCAGCTGTTATCTACACCATACCGTGTGCCGTTATGATAATGCGTTTCACTCCATTTACTGCCAGTATCGTGCCATAATAAACGTGGTCCATGCACCTTTCCATTCACATAATGTATTTCCTCTTTCATTGTTCCATTACTATACCATGTATGATACATTCCATGTTTCATCCCATCATCATTGTAGGGTAACTCACTAATTTTCTGACCATTGTCTGCCCATTCATAATGTACGCCTCTACAAACCCCATTAACATAGTATCCTTCCGTTGCTTTTGTACCGTTAGGATGCCATGTTTCTATTAATCCATGAAAGTTCCCATCGACAAACTCATAGCTTTTTATTATTTGACCGTAGTAGTCCCTGTTTTTGTATGACCCATGAAGTACATCGTTTGCGAAGTTGGCTTCGTATAATTTATTGCTGTTATTCCACCACTTTATATACAATCCGTGGCGTTTTCCATTGACATAGCTGATTTCTGTTAATTTTGTACCGTCACTCCTCAAAGTTGTAAGAACTCCAGTGTAGTTGGAACTCCATGGTTTCTTGCAAATCGTACAAACGTTGCTTTTAGATTTTAAATCGCTATAACATGATGTATGGAGTTTAATACTACCCTTGCAATCACATGGGGTTGGATCAACATATGGATTTGTATCACTGGAACCTTCACAACAGACATAACACGCGTCTTTGTCCATTTGGGGGGGGCTTGATTTGACTTGTAGGTGCGTAATGTACAGCGTCTGAAAGGTCTTTCAAATTTAGGTGTTCGATTAGGCCCTCGTCGGCGACTTTGTACCATACAACACTGCAAAATCGGCCAAAATAAAAATTCCAAACCCCTGCACTCAACCATATATAGTACTTTAATTAATACACAAAGCATTAACAGACGTAGTCGTATTTATTATATTTCCTTCTTTATCCCATATATAATTCACGGCGTGTATTTTTCCATCAATATATGTAGATTCCATTAATATATGTCCTTCAGAATCCCAACTTTGCCCTACTGCATTATTATTGTCAATATAATTAATTTCATGCCCTTTCTGACCGTTGGAAAACCAACTTTGATATAATCCAATATGCATTCCATTTTCAATATTGCATGAAATCTTTAATTTACCATCATAATACCACTCACGGTATAACCCATGGATTTTTCCGTCAATATAATTACACTCTTTTTCTTTTTGACCATTATAATGCCATGTTTGGTATAATCCAGTTTTTTTGCCATCTTTATACTCATATGATGCTTCTATATCACCATTACTGTACCATTCATGATATGTCCCATTAAGACTACCATCATCATTATGACTATATTCAACGCATTTTTTCCCATTTTTATGCCATGATTGATATAACCCAATCATTTTTCCGTCAATATAATTGCACTCAACGTGTTTTTGGCCATTATCATACCATGATTGGTATAATCCAACTTTTTTGCTATCTTTATACTCACACGATATGTCTATATTACCATTGTTGTGCCATGTATAATATGGCCCATTAATTTTTTTATTGCTATAAGTACATTCACAGTGTTTTTTTCCATTGTCATGCCATGATTGATATAACCCATTTATTCTCCCGTCAATATAATTACATTCTTCTTTTTTTTGGCCATTAAAGTACCATTTACGATACTCTCCATGTAGTATATCATTAATATAATTAATCTCACGCATTATAATACCATTTTGATACCATGATCTAAATGTACCATTCATATCCCCATGCAAGTAATGGTTTTCGTCCTCTTTTTTTCCATTAAAGTACCATTTCTTATACACCCCATGTTTCTTTCCATCAACATACTCACACGATTCCCATAGATTACCATTTTCGTGCCATAAACGATATAATCCATGGCGCACATCATGCAAGTAATATGCTTCTTCCATTTTTTTTCCATTAATGTACCATTTCTCATGCACTCCATGTTTCTTTCCATCGACATACTCGCACGATTCCCATAGCTTACCATTGTTGTGCCATTTACGATACAATCCATGACGCACACCATGCATATAATGTACCTCCTTTCTTTTCCAACGATTCTCGTACCATTTTTCACATAGTTCGTGTTTCTCTCCATTGAGATAATTGTATCTTTTTGACATGGTACCGCCACGCCAGTATGTTGTAATAACTCCAGTGTAGTTCGCACCCCATTTACATTGACAAATACCGCAAGAATCGCTTTTATTGATGAGTATATTATAGCAAGAATTGTGTAGTTTAATACTTCCTTTACATTTACAAGGGATTTGATCAATAAATGGTTTGGTTTTACTTGGGCCATCAAAACATATGTAACACACGTCTTGGTCCATTTGGGGCTTGATTTGACTAGTAGGTGCGTATTTTAATGGGTCTGATAAATCCTTCAATTTTGTGAAGGCACCATTACACTAGATATTAAACCCTCGGCACACTAACTCATAGTATGCAGTCAAATACTGAACCCGAACCCACGTCCATAAATTACGCATTATGTATGGAACACCGCTATTTGTGATTCTTCGTTCATATATCTAACTGGGCAATGTACAAGCATTTTTGAACATACGCAACGCAAATAAAATTGACCTATATTTGTTCTACATGTATCGCACCCCTCCATCAAGCCACCATGGGCCAACGTACCTCCACGCCTACTACCCAACAAACCTCTCTTGCAGTGACTGTGCGCCAACCAATCCCATATCGCCCACCCTTGTATTGGCGCCTTTCAGAACGTAACCCAGTAAGCATTGATGATTTCACTGCCTACAATGTTACATCTTCATTAGAGTTATCATTGCGAAACGGAACTATTCTAGTAAGCCTAAAACCATATTATGACATTCGCAGTTACAAAGAAGGCTCTACGCTGTATATTACTCCAATGCGCTCTGACAGGGCCAGCCGTGTCTCTGTCAGCATACAATACGATAAGACTATTACGTGCATTGAGATTGAACAAACGCCCCTATATTGATAATCTTACCTAATAGTAATATGTCGGCGGCGGAAAACATTCCCAATCTAAATCAATTGGTCCTCCATTCCGGTTTGGCGGGATCAACTGGGGCAAAATTGTATAAGAATGCCACAGGAAAACGTTGGGTCGTCAAAACAGGCAAGAAGCCGGCCATCTGTGCGCAACCTGGGCTCGAATCGCGGGCAAATCGAGTGTATGCTGCCCTCGGTATCCCCGTGCCCCGCAGCAAGTTCGACGATCGTGAATGCAAATTGACGTTGGAGTATATTGACGGAAAGACTTTGAAAGAAGCCACTGCAGCCGAGGCCGCAAAAGCCACAGCCGAACTCCGCGCAGGATTTGTCGTCGATGCGCTCCTGGCCAACTGGGATGTCATCGGGTCCGATATGGACAACATTTTGCTGCCGACCGACGGATCACCTGCCGTCCGCATTGACAACGGCGGTGCATTTACCATGAAAGCCACAGGCGTCGGCTCCAAGCCATACACACGGACCGTCCGCGAACTCGATACAATGCGCGATCCTGCAGTCGCCCCTCAGGCCAGTAAGATATTTGGCGTCTTAACGGATGACGACATTCACGAACAAATACGTACCCTAATAGTCCCTAATAGGAAACGCCTAGAGGATTTGATGGCCAACGCGCCAAATCTTGCGCCGACCTTCGAAACACGTCTTGACTACTTGATTGAACGTCTTGCATGGGCCGACGTAAGTAAAGTGCGCAATGATCCTCCTGACGTGATCGACGCCGCAAATACTCCACTTGTAGAGGCCGCGTTGGTCGAGGTTTTCCGCGCAGGTTGGCTGGCGAATTTCGCGGACCAGAACAAAGGTCCTGCGGATGAATCCGATGCACGCCTTCTTGCGTACTTAAAGCGGCTCTTGAAAGATACGCGCGCGGTCATCGGCGGACCGTTTATTTTGCGCGCAATGGGCGCCTGTGATACAATAGGATCGGCCATTAACATCTTTGTAACAGAGTCCCAGTATAAGTTTGTGTTATATGCTATGAACAAGTTCTTCCCAACAGGATTTCAGAGCCACTACGTGCCAACACCGATTGTTGCAAGTTTCTATAACACCCTTGGCATTGCATCAACAAGTATTTTCTTGCGCGGGTCATTAATTATCAGTAAAATAAGCGGCAGTTTAATGCCACGCGATGTTGTAAAGCGCGAGTTGGTATCCTTTATACAAAACTATTATGCGCCTGATGGGCTTCATGTATTGTACCCAGAACATGTCAGCACAAAACGCGGTATGATAAATCCGAGTATGTATTTTGAACTATTCAAATACCCAGAACGGATTGAAGCGAATTTGGCAAAATTTGTACATTGTGATTTTACGATTGCGTGCTTTAATCCAACTACGCGCGCCGTCGAAGATTTGACGCACGCAATTAAACACAATAAGCTCGCATTTCAACTGTTTTACAATTATATGGAGCGGCCGGCTGCAGCCGCAGCCCCTGTAGCCCATATTGCTAACAACAGTAATAGCAATAGCAATAGTAACAGCAACAGTAACAATAACAATGAAGGGCGCCTAGTTGATCCCACCGATATTCCTAATGCAGTCGTACAAGTACCGCCGATGTCGAACATTCGAACTGTCAATGAAACGAACTTAGTGATGCTAAATGTACCAGATTTGTCGGCATTAACAGGATTTGATAAATTATGTATAAAATCATACACCGATCGTGACTATAAAGCTGTAAATACGTTTTTGTATCGTTCCATCTACCGCTGGAGCGTATTTAACAGTTTAACAACCGCAGATCTGCTACAAATGAAATACCCTAAACGTACCAACGTGCCAGAAGGGGCCAACGAATATATGCACCGTATTTTGTACTATTATTTTGTCGGCCTTTATAATGCACTCGTAAAGGGGCCGCGTGAATTACGTCATCCTTTTAGGGTGTATCGTGGAACAACTACGTGGTATTTGAAAGAAGATCCTAGCGTATTTTATTACACAAATTCATTTACATCAACGTCTATGAAATCAACCGAGGCACATAAATTCATGACGGCGACAAATCCTGAAATACGGACCTACGAATTTTACGTCCATCCGTCGTGTATTTACATGAATGTGAGCGAATTGTCCAAATACAGGACCGAAGCGGAGTGCTTATTGACCCCGTATCATCGGTATTATTTCATTGACGAAGAAGTGATCAGCCCCCTACCCGTCCCTGGCTCAACTGCAAAGCCGAATGTTGTTAAGCGATATGCGGTTTTGCCGACGGATCTCGAAATACCCGTCACGTATGAATCGTTTATTGGATGGAAAGACACTGTGACAAGTATGCAAGTGGTCCGTGGCGGACGCTTGTTGGCGGACACTCATGCCTTGACAAGGGCCAACTCTTACACTCGTACAAACAATGTGAAATCACGGCGTACCAATCGCAAGCAAACGCGGAAGCTCGCAAATCGTGCCGCCAAACGGAACATGAAGGCCGCCCCAAATACACCCCTAAATGTCTCACATCGTTTCACCGATCCAATTCCGTCCTTCCCTGGCAAGGCGCCTACTGAACGTGAGTTGGCCGAGATTCAACGTATGGTGAAGTATTTCAAATCACGACCTCGAGTGTGAATTTAGGGAGAAATATAGTAATGTTAATATATTTATAATAACACTAATACTACATATAAGTTTAGAACGCTGTACAATATATGCATGTATAGTATGATAATACCAACTCTGCATTACATATTTATACATTTTGTAGCACATACACCCATAATAGTATCGAATGCGTAAATCATTAACTGTAAATTTACTGCCATTTTCCCAAACAGATTGCTCGCGTATCCATTGAGGTAGTCGTGTATTTGCAACATAGATTTCATCTAGAGTTGTTGGTATATTTGGCAAGCACTTTATTGGACTATTATGAATGTCTAAAAAAAGTAATGTAGGTGGCAAACGTGGTAATGTTGTTAATTGTGTAGATTCTGCTTCTAAGCGCAACAACTGTGAAGGTAAGTGTGAAATATGCGTTATATTATTATTATTAATATTTAAATGTGTAAGTGAGTTTGGTAATTCTGGTAATACTGATATAGTATTGTGCTCAACATTTAATTCGCGCAATGTATTTGGTAGGGCGGGTAACTCGTGCAAATCATTATAACTACATTCTAAAGTTTCTAATTGTGGTGGTAATCTTGGTAATGTGCTAAGGCTATTAAAGTTACAATACAGGTCTATTAAATTGCTTGGAAGCGACTCTATATGAGTTAGTTTGTTATATGTTATATTTAACATACATACAGTGTGTGGAAGTGTAGGAAGTACTGTTAAATTTAAGTTTGATAAATCTAATACATTGTTAATATTAGATTTATCAATCCAATCATCTATAATATGTTGAACCTGCGAGCTATTCATTATTTATTACTATAAATTTATAGATATCACCTTTATATAGGCCTGGTAAAATATGTTGCACAATTTCATCTTGAACAGTCTGTATTGTAGATGGCAATGTATTTAGATTGAATGTCCTGTAATAGCTCTGTGGTTGCTTATAATAGTCTTCTCCGCGCGACATAATACGAGTTTTTAATGTATTAAGTTGAACAACAGGATATATAACTACAATTTTATAACCGTGCTTACGCAAATTATTATAATGTGGCATAATGACTTTATCGTATTTTGATGTTAATTCAATTATAATATTTACAGAATTCCGTATTGATTCTGCAAATAATGTATTCATATGTGCTCCAATAGTTTTAGTTCCAGTTGATTTTAGAGAAGATTTGTTAATATGTGTGATTTTTCGCGTTTTAATAAATGATGTATGAACAGTCGATAATTTGTCATAAAATGATTTATTAAAGTTTCGTGTTTTATAGTTATTTCGTATTGCGCGTGTTGTATTTCTGAATAAAGCACTGGATGCTAAAATCTTATCAACGTCAAATAACACTGTGTCATTTATATTTACCCCTAAATTAGACACTTCCTTATTAGTTATATCACTACTTTTACCTGACCCGGGTGGGCCTAACTTTACAATTAGATAGGGTGCTTTTGATTTTGGTATTTCACTAAGTAATCTCCCTCGACCAATTACACGTTCGACATTTAGGGTAGTTAGATTTAGCGTATTTTCCGTATTCATCTATCTTAAAACGCACATATTACTTCGTCCGTTTTGCCAATAGGGCCCGCCCATAGGCCAAAGATGGACGCACTACGATCTGGTCCATTGGATTTAGGCGCACGTAGCACTCCTCTAATAGCCACTTCGCTATTAGAGCTTGTTGTTTCAAACAGGCATGAATATAAATCTTCTGAAACACATACGCAAAATTTACCGTCGTGATTTGGGAAATCTCGTCGCGGACAAATACTTGCAGGCCGGCCAAATCTCCCAGCTCGACCAAATATTTGGCGGCCATGATTTCTGGTATTTCGGGTGCCATCAAAAATTCTATTAGGTTTGTATTTCCTAATGTTTAAACGTGCGGGCCCATTATTCCCAATCCTATTCCCCTAATAGTATTTCACCACAGAGACAACGCTATATGTAAAATTTGAAGCCAGGGCCTCGAGTAAATCATCCAAAGCAATCCATGCAATTCACCCACGCTATGTCCCTACAAGTCGTTGTCACCGAAGACACATACGGATACATTGAACAATATACGATCAATTCGGCCGGCCAGAAACACGGCGTCGAATATGTGTATTACCCTGACTCTACGGACTATTGTCGAATTTCCCATTACAAGAATGGCGAACCATCGGGTCCATCCATGTATTTCGACCGCAGCGGTGTAATTACCCAAATTGCGCACATTGTAAGCCCGTGGGGCCAGAATCCTACAGTGGATGAAGTGCGGACTTATACGGTGGTGTTAGACGAGTATGATTAGAGACCTTCGCCGACCAAAATGAGTTCTTATCCGCCGAAATCGTACGCCCCGCGCCATCCATCGCCCCTCTCATCGCCACCCACGTCCCCTGCTATGAGACCCATGGCCCAACGACAAATCCAAAAGATCGACAATCACGACAACGTCGTTACGTCTTTTTTGAATGACGCCGGCGAGATTCATGGACTCCAAACCGTCCATACACGCAAAGGTCGTCTGCTTGAAAAACGCACCTACAAGGACGGTGCGCTAGATGGCCCTGTAGAGTCGTATTATGATAACGGAAAGCTAATGTATTTGTGCCACTTCAAAGCTGGACTATTAGAGGGAGATTACAAACGCTGGGCGCCCGAAGGCCAACTTCTGAGCCACGCGCGCTACATCGGCGGCAAGCGCGAAGGCCTGCAGGAGTCGTGGTACATCACGGGCCGGCCATGGCAGCGCTATGAAGCCCACGCAGATGTGTATCACGGCAAGTATGAACTGTTTGACGGTACGGGGGCCGCACTGGAAGAGTACAACTATAAGGACGGGAAGCTCCACGGGGTGTGTTTGCGTCACATACAGGGCGGACAAGTGCGCAAAATGATCTACAATTGCGGGACGTTAGTGCGGGCGACGACAGAGAACGCCGAGCAGATCACGTTTGACTATGATGTAGTGGCGGCGCTCTGAAGCGGTGGCGGCGGGGGCAGCCAATCCCCAGAAAATTTGAAGTCCCCCTCGCACACACCCTAATAGTCACTCTACGAGCCCAACTATGGACCACGCCTCTGCCCAAGCCCAAGCCCAAGCCCGCGCACAACTGGACAGCATGACCTTGCCTCCCGCGCTGCGCCTACTTGACTCCCTTGCCTACGACATGGGACACTTTATCAAGGAATGGCCCGCCGGCCGCCCTCTACATACACGGCCGACCCCATTGGAATTACCAACAATCCCTAAAGAGCCAGGATCCTTCGAACTCAAGGATCTTGTAGTCGAGCCCATTCCAGAAACAAACAATACGTATCAAGTTCGACACGCCGATGATACTTGGCGCCTCGAATTCAAGGTCCGTCTGGCCGACAAAGATGTGCGCGCGTGTGCATGTTTGGCCGCCCGCTTTGCCCCTCCTGGCTCCACTGTCAGCCTCCAAGCAGACGCCCATGGTGCCGGCAACGTGTATGTGGGGATGATCATGAGCTTCGCTCACCAGGCCATTCCCGTAAATCTAGTGTCAGGAGACATCGGGTGCGGCCTCTCCGTCGTACCTGTCGTACGCAACGGCGTACATCTACATGAATCCAGTGTGCGCGACCCGGTCTCCTTCCACTCCTACGTACTAGCCACCGTACGCCGCAGCCTGAAGCGCGGGAAGGCCGCCGAGGAAGGCACGATGCTCAGCCAAAACATCGGCAAGGCCATGGCATTCTATGGCACTGAGGAACTGCCCGTTTGGCTGGATGAAATGCGCGACATCCTCACCCACGTCGGCATCACACCACCAGCTGCGTCAGCCGATGCCGAGTGCGACGGTCTGACACCAGAGCAGGCCCAGACGCTCCAATACATTGCCCGCTATGCACAGAGCCTCGGGTCCAGTGGGAACCATTTCCTAGAGATGGCCACGGATGAACAGGGCTACTACTGGTGGGTCGTACATAGCGGCTCTCGCGGACTCGGTGCGCGTGTCTATGAAGTCATCGCCGCCGCATGCCGGCTCCTAACAGGCGGCCTCGAGATTGCCACGGGCCCGCTGGCGGCGTTCTACGCTCGCACCTACGACGCCCTCAACAAGTTTGCCAAGCTGAATCGCCTCCTGTGCGCCCTCGCAGTGTCCAATGCACTCGGCTTCTCGACCGATGCACCTACCCTACATGCAGCTATGAAGGCCAGCTTCTTGTTTGAGCCCGCCATGCGCGCCGTGGGTCACGACGCGGACGCCATGCTCTCACTTATGTCAGGGCTCACTCACAATGGCCTCAAGGCGTACGTAAATGACGAGACCCGTCAGGTCCTGTTTGTCCTTTCGAAGGGCGCCATTGCGATGACGAAGCGAGCATCGGCCAGCATTGTGGCGTTGCGAGCAGGCGACGGGTGCTATGTATGGACGTTAGCCGACGCGACCTGCCCATGGTATGAGCAGCGCGTACAAGACGCCGTGGGCAAGGTCCGCACCGAGGCCTACCAGGTCGTCCATAGTAGCCCCGATATCATCTATTCGGGCCACGGAGCTGGCCGTTCCAGGCCGACCTCCAAGACCGCCGAGCAATCTACCTTTACGGACGTGGATGCATTCTACGCAGAGGCAGGGATTGTAGGAAACATCGCCCCTGGGGTGCTGGGTGATAACCCGCGCATCGCCTACAACGACGTGCCGACGATCTTGGCACACTTGCCGCTCGACATCGCGGCCACGAAGTCAAAGCTCGCCACGCGAGTCACCTACAAGGAAGGCATCGTGACCTGGCCGAAGACCCTCGTGGATCAATGCGCCGATTACATTGTTAGTCAGTGGGCCAGCAGTACAGACAATAAGAAGATGTGGATGGACCTGAACTTGTGCCTGAGTTGTAATGCACACAGGGAGACTATTATGGAGCTTGTGAAAGAGCGTGATGTGGTGTATGAGCGTATGAAGGCCGAGTATGAAGCTGGGGCGTGGTGGGGACCAGCGTAGATGAAGGAGTAAGTCCAGTAATAAAACAAAAACCCTGCAACCTTGCAACATTTTTATCGACCAGAAAATTTGAACCTGGCCGCCCGACCCACCTACATGCCACCTAGCAGCCATGTCCAGTTACAACGTCCTCATGCCCAACCCGTTCAAGGGATACTCTTTCGAGCAGTCCCTATTCGCCCTAAATGCACACAATACAGGCCCCGTGAAGTTCGCCTACGGGACCAACGACCGTGCGTATTTCGCCTTCAATAACCACCGCACGATTAGCGCCGTTGATTTCGCCGCTTTCTCTTGCATACCCGCTGACGCTGGCGCCTCTGCAGCCGGCTGGTTCGTCCTTGAAATCCCCGCCGCTCGCCTAGAGACCTGGCAGGGTGATCTCCTCGCCATCCTCCAGACGGTCTCCCGCAATGATGGCGTAGAGTACTACGAGCCGCTGTTCAAGTCCGAATCTCCATTGATTCCAACGGATCCCGATGGACCGACTAAATTCAACCGCCTCGAACTCGAGGAGTACCCTTATGGGTACAGCGGGGGAGGCATTGTCACGTCCAGAGAACGTCGCGAGGCTGCCGCCGAACCAGCAGAGGTCAGTGCAGCCGCCGCCGCAATTGCTCTAACGGACACTTTCACATACATCCCCTCACCCTACTGCGTCGGCAGCCCACTCGAAGTCCTCCAGTCCATCGCCAGGTGCCACAAAGGGCACACACAAGCAAATCGCCCTGCGGCCAAGGCGTACGAAGCCCTCGCCGGCATCATCGGTAAAGACGGCGTCCTCTACACGCTCGACCTCGAGACCCACACCATCGATGTGTGTGCCGAGCAACACCGTGACATCTCCGTAACACTCCCACTCTCCCCTAATAGTACGCCCCACATGTGGCTCATGCTCCACTGTGAGCCAGAGATGTGCCTGCCACTGTTCAAGCAGATCTACACGGATCTGTGCAAATCCCAGCGATTCAGCGCACCCGAAGGGCGCTCCGCCGACTTCGCCGTGTATGACGCCGAGCAAGCACACTACACACCCTACAAGTCATGTGAAGGAACCATCTTCTACATTCCTACAGCCCACGGCCCTTACTCACACATTCTCACTCTGCCGCCCATCTTTGATGGATATATAGGCTAATTGCATCCCCCCCACCAACCACAAACAACCACAATAGAGCCCCTCCATATTTTCATGGTCTGTACTACACCACCAGGAAAATTTGAAACCGCCCTGCCCACCCGCCTAAATGTCACCTTCTGTGTCATCCCACACCATGTCCGCCACTGAATCCAAGCCCACTACTGAAGAACCCAAGGAATGTCCTGTTTGTATTACAACCTACACGAAAACTGTGCGCCGCCCTATTAGCTGCCCTACATGCCATGCCGAAAGCTGCATTCAATGCACGCAGCGCTACCTCACTGAGACCGCCGAAGATGCACATTGTATGCATTGTAGGGCGCGCTGGGGTCGCCGCTTCTTACTCACCACATTTAACAAGACATGGCTCGACACCGACTACCAGCACCACCGTGCGGAACTATTATGGCGGCGCGAGGAGTCGTTCCTGCCGGCCACGATGCCCCGTGTGGAGCTCATTGTGCGCGGCCGACGGGCCATGAAGGAAGTCATCGAGCCCATGCAAGAGCAGCTGGCCGCTAAGCAGGCCGAAATGAAGACACGCCTACTGGCCCTTGATAAGAGCTACAGAATAATCGAGAAGGAGATTGGATCGCTAGAAACTGAGCTAGCCAATACAAAGCGGTCCATCCAACGGATGCTCCGTGGAGAAGAGCCTGAGCCTTCGCGTGCCGTCCGTGCCGATGGAGGAGCTGGGGCTGCCGAGCCTGAGCCTCGCCGTGATGGCGGTGCTGGAGGGCCGGCCGCCGAGCCCGAAAAGCCCAAGGTGGAGTTCCACCGTAAGTGCATGCACGACGACTGCAATGGCTGGCTCAGCACGGCCTGGCGGTGCGGCGTGTGCGAGAACTACACGTGCGCCACCTGTTATGCCAATAAGGGCAAGGAGCGTGACGCTGCCACCCACATTTGCAAGGAGGAAGACAAGGCCACTGTAGCCCTGCTAGCCAAGGACACCAAGTCATGCCCTAATTGTGGTATGGGAGTCCAGCGTACCGAAGGCTGCCCTGTGATGTTCTGCACGTCGTGCCATAAGGGGTTCAATTGGAACACCCTTAAGATCATGGAAACGGGCATCCACAACCCCCACTACTTCGAGTGGCGTAATCGCGTGGGGATTTTGGCGGCCCCTGCTCGTACAATGGGCGACATCCCATGCGGCGGCTTGCCACATGAACAGTTAATGTACTACTTGCCCAAAGCGGAACAGGCGTATGTCACTTGCATGTACAGGTGTATTCAACACATTACAGACAACTGGTTTATGCGCCAGTACCGTGTGGATGGCATTGAGTCCCTAGAGCTCCGTACGAAGTTCCTCCTTGGTGATTCCACGAAGAAGGCCGTGCAGACCGCGCTAGCTCGCCAGGAGAAATCCAATGAACTCAAGATGGCCTTGTGGGACTGCTATAACACGTGCGCAGTAGCAGGCTCAGAACTCCTTCGCGAATTCTTCGCACACATTGAAACAGCTGTGCGTGATCGGGGCTACAACCGCTATTACAACCCCACTGTTACTCCTGTTGTATTCAATGATGCATTCCCGCGCTCACTCTACGAGACCTTCCATCGCGATGCCGAGGCGTTGCGCATCTTCATCAACAAGGCCATCTTGGATGTAGCGGACGTATATCGTTCTACCACCGGTGTGCAAGTGATCCACTCCTCTGGAGGCAAAGTGTGGAACAGCTTTGTAAATCTTGAACATGTACTTGCAATTGATCTAGAAGCGAAAGACAAAGTAGAGCGTCGTGGGATCCTCAAGGAAGCCGATAAGAAGGCGACTATTACGGGCGAGCAGTCGCCCCTACTTGCCGAAACCGGCTTCATCTGGCACAAGGGCGACATTGTCAGTCCTGACGCCAAGGTGTTGAAGCGCGGCGCAGGCACGAGCGCCAGTGGCGGCGCAGGCAGCAGCTAACCCCATCCCTAATTGTCCTCCTTGGTCACAGCACTAACACTATCATCATCCGTCTTATAAGCGGACTCTATTATTTTATATACACGCAATATTGCCTTCTTCCCTAATTGAGCCCACGGTTTGTGAAATCCGCACGGCAACGGGCTATCTTCTATAGGCCAACTTTCCACAGCGAATTGACGTGCTAATTCGACCGATGGAAATCGCAACGTGTGTCCGCAAATTATACAGAAAAACCCGTCTTCGCTATTATAGCGAGCGCCTGGTTTTTTATGCAAAAGCAGTGTGCGTTTCATTGCTTCCACGTTGCGAATCGTAAGACCTCCGTTACCGACCCGCCCTTCTGGGCCGGCCCATTTTAACCGTGGATGCCATGGCGCGCCCACGTAGTCATACTCGCAAAACCGTTCGATTTCCCCGTTAATCAACACAGTATCAAGTTCAAAGCGCAATATAGTACGCGGAGCGCCCGGTAAAATATCCCAAAATTTGTCCGATAGAAGTAAATCATTATACATTTGCACTGTTAAATTTTCCACCCCTAATTGTATCATACTAATACCGGGCCACGTCTTGTACAATTTGTGTGCTAATTCGACGTTCGCCCGCCCATGCATGAGACAAAACCGCCACCCACGCCCCGCTAATTGGCGAATAAAGATTTCCATTACTGTTTCCAAAAACGGATCATCACGCATTTCCACAATGACGGCCAGGCGATCTCCTGTAGTCGGTATTACAACTTCAGGAATCGCTACACGAAGCCGATCACGTAAGCCCGTACAAGCTGTTATCCAACGTGGCGGATATGATGAGCTCATCTATTACTATTGTTCAGTTAAACTTTTTAGTAGGCGTGCTCGTATGTCCATATAATAGTCGTTTTCTCGCGGTATTTTCCACTCCCGTATTTGCGTACATATGTTCGCCACATCTGATTTTGCGTAGGGTAAATACAACAAATCATCCCTCAGCCCAATCAGCCCTACATGTATTTTCTCATGGATTTGGTATTTACTATCCACGTGCCACCAATAATAGTTGTGATATACATAGTTAAATATATGAGCACCTCTTATTGCAAATATATGATTTGGGATATCTATACCACCCAAATACAGTGCATGAAATATTTGTCCAGGAATTCCAATCAGCACCAAATCACCGCCTGTCAGATCGGCAAAGAAGCTCACAAAATCTGAATGTTTGGTTGGCCTTACCAGCGGATTTACAGTAAATACGTCGTATCCACTGTAATTGTTGAGTGCCGCTAAAATACAAGTAAGATGTGCAATCCCGCAAATATAGGGGCCAGTATGCATGATGCCACGTATTTACTTTTAGTTTGCAAATAACAACCTACACCGTCCGTCTTTCACCTCCATAACTGCCCACTGTTCCGTGCAAATCTGCATGTAGGTCCGCCGTTGATTTACCAGAGGGTTGTGTTGGACGTTATAGAGGGACATCTGGAGCGTCGGCCGGTCCGCCGTCGAGAAATTCACCGCACCCTCTAACTGTCGAGGGGCCGGATTCGGGCGCTCATATTGCGCCCCCAGGGACCAGCGCACCTCATTCTGGTGTCGCCCACAGTCCCGCTCGTCTTTCACCAGCGCCTCCACATCTTGCCACACTGTCGGGCTCCACGTATCTTCACGGGGTTTGCCGGCTATTATGAGGGTCGCACCCGAATAGAACTGCCCCGTTGCATTCTGGGCCGCCGCTGGCCCAGCATACACGTCCTGGGTCGCAAAGTTCCACCGCTGGTTCGCCGCGAGGGCCTGGGCCTCACGCATGTACCAAATGACGCGCTCCACTGGATGCCGCCCTTCGAGTCGCCGCTGCACCGCCGCCACGCCACCCGCCTTGTCGATCGGCGCATACTCGGGCTCATTGAACGTGTATTCCTCGTCCGTGTAGTTACGGAACGGCACGTGTATCTCAGCCTCCCTAATAGCATTTATGTCACGGGGCGTAATGTACAGCTGCGTTGTCTCCAGCTGAATCAGCGGCTTCCCAATACGCTCGCGTGGCAAACTCCGCGCTGTCATCGTGACCCCATCACGATCCGTCGCTACAAAATTCCGTCCAGGGACGACGGTCCCTAGCGCCGGCCCCCACGGGTTCGGATTGAAATGGCCATCCGAGCCTTCCACTACATCCTCTAATCGTCGCAATACAAGCCGCACACGGAAATTCTGATCCCGCGTAGCACACAACGGCCAGCCGCCATCTGCGACATCTTGACACCCTGGGAACGGAATCCGCAAGCGCAGCTGGCCAGGTGCTGCATTCAGCCCCACCGCCCGTGCAGACCCGTCATGCCGACCCGTAATAGCATCCCGCAAGAAGGCCTGATTATAGGACGACTCTGTTATATGTACAGCCTGTAACGAATCCCCCGTTACATCAACAAGTAGGATACGGTCTTGGAACACCTGGATACGTTCGAACAGATAATAGGCAATTCCGTTAATATAACCAAACGCCACACCACTTGCATCCACGTCGCTGCAGCGCCAGTCGTTTTCGAGGAGGCTTTTACGGACGGTGGTGGGACCAAGGGCGGCGGTGAAGGGCAGACTCTCGAACCAGGCGGGGAGGTCAATGAGCACCGAAACGTCGGTCAAGATGTCGGCGTAGGTCTCAATGGTGAATTCAACAGAGCGACCGAACTCGGCGGCATTTAGGGATTGTTGTACGCGCGTCTCGGGAATACGGGGGGCCGTCGGCGTGTAATACGTGTCAAACGGGTTTTCGGCGGCGGGACCTTCCGAGAAGAAATATGTGTCCTTTTTGCCTCGGGCGACGAGCTCGTAGAGCGCACCGGGCGCTTTCCCCGCAGTTGTAAGCATACCTATTAGGAGTGTGGGAGGTTAAGACCCGCGCTTTGGCGCTGCCCGCGAAAATATCCCTACCAGCAGAACCTCCCCGATGGCCGACTCTGCATCCCTACATGCCCCTACTGTGACCACGAAGAAGGCGATTTATGCGGAGGATATTCTGGAGGCGGTTGTTGGATTTTATTTGGAACAGCGGGCTGCGGCGGTGGAAGAAAAGAAGCTCTGGCCGCGGACCATGCAGACGCCGCAGATGGGTGCGGTGCGCTCGCTGGGGGCCGCGGAAGTGGCGCTCTTGACTGCCGCGCCGACCAATCGGATCGCTTTGCGGGACATTTTGGAATACGCTGCACATGTTTGCTTCAAGGACTATTACAGCGCGAATGTGATGCCGGCAACGGGTCGGCAGGTGAAGTATGCGGAGGTGTTCAATATCTTGAAGAAGGGTACGGGGTTGGCTGTGCTGAAGGAGGCGTTCGGGCGGCGCCTGGAGAAGACGAAGACGAAGTTGGTGTGCGATTTGACTCGGGCGGGGATGACGGGCTCGGCGTACGAGTACTACAATGCGTTTTTACTGGATGCTGGTAATCTGTACGTACCTGTGACTACGACGCCGGCCGCATGGGCTGATAAGGTGAAGGAAGTGGGGGTACGGGTGGGCCTCAAGGAGACGCCGATGGCTACGGCTATGACGGCCCCTGTTGAGCCGCCGGCTCTGGCACTGGCAGAGGCGGTTACGACCGCTGCTGCCACTACAAACGAGAAGGATGTTGAAACGTACGCAAAGGCGGGCGTGGCTGCGTCACAGAGCTCGTGGTTCTGGCGGATGCTCGGGTATTAAGGGGCCGGCGGATAAGGCAGCCGCTTTTTAAACCGCTTACACCAATAATTGCCAAACCGTTTAATGAGCTCTTGCTCTTGTGGCAAATAAGATGCAAAAAACATACGCGAAAAATCATACGTTTGTCCGCGCATGGTTTCATACATCTGTTCCAAGTAGGCCGGTGTAATTTCACTATAGTCCTTCGTGTAAAGAATAGGACACCCGACGTATTTCTGTCGTATTTCGGGGCAGTCCTCTACGATAGGAATGCACCCCGCTAAAAGTGCTTCGTAGTGACGATGGCAGTCAATCCCGTTTCCTTCAGGAGAAAATACGAATTTGTAGTTGGGGAGACTTGTAAAATACGTGGCGGGATCTGTATAAGTCAGATGAAATCCATTGGCCTCTAGAGTTTTTGCAATTATGGCGCGATTAATAGGTCCTTTGCCGCGACGACGACGGTCGGTCACAATTCCAAATGTTGTGGCTGCGAGTTCGGTGTGCTGCCCTACTTGTACTTGGTCGGGCTTATCAATCCAATCCATATAGCCGTAGGCGACGCCGATGGGAAAGGATACCCAGCGATCTGAATGATCATCGGGTGATGACTGTAAGAGGAGCGTGTTTGCCGGTTTTATGGTACGCTGCCATTCTTCAAGGCTCATTTTATAGTTCATTTATGTTACGATATATAAAACTGGGCTGTATCGCCTATATTAAGCACGGGCACCCTAATAGTTCCAAAATAAAAAACTCCCCACAACAGGATAGTCCTGCTGTGGGGAGTCTCGAACACCAGCATATATGGGATTATTGTGGTATATGCTCCACAGGCAGCCTTTAGTGCGAAACACTAATCTCAGTAACCCGTCACCAGTGTATGATATTTAACGTAGCACACACACTACGGGGATTTACTAATTGTAATTAAAGTACGCCAATGCGGAGCCTTTATTCAAGGGAGGGGGGTATGGGGGACGTCCCGTCCCCCAATTTAGGCCTTGATCACCTTGGCCTTGGGGGCAGCCTTGGCCTTGGCAGCGGGGGCAGCGGCGGTGGTGGCGACAGGGGCAGCAGCCACGGGAGCGGCGGCGGCCACGGGGGCAGCAGCCTTGGCGGCCTTAGGGGCCTTCTTGGCGGCGGCGGTGGTCTTGGGGGCAGCCGCATCGCCAGCCTCGCGACGACGCTTGGCCTCGATCATGGCATCCTTGTAGGTAGCGGCGGTGTTGGCCTTCTGCAGCTCGGCGCGCACGGAGGCCACGTAGGCGTTCCAGGCCTTCTGGCCCTCAGAGGGCACGTAGTCACCCTTGCGCTCACGCTTGGCCTTCTTGGCCTTGGTGGCATCCTTGATGGTCTTGGCAACCTCCTTGGAGGCCTCCTTGAAAGACTTCTCCAGGGTGGCGACGGCGGTCTTCAGGGACTTCAGCTGCTCACCCAGGGTGTTCAGCTGGGACACGGAGGCAGTGTTAGCGACAGGAGTGGAATCGGCGGAGGACATTTGGTTCTATATCTCTCTATCAGGTAAGCTTTAGACCACTTTTTCCGCACTCGCGAGCCGCCGGGCTGGACTTTTCTAGAGTCGCCTGCCCAAAACCAGCCAACCGCCGGTCTCTACTGCCGGATGCCGGAACTCTCCACCACACGTCTGCCGGGTGCCGGACCGGAGTCTCCCCAGAATCCAAGAGAAGAACCCTCACACCACCCTAAAAGTCGCTCACCCGGACAGAATGAAAATTAACCTAACTATACGCGGCGTGCGTTTGTTACCTAGCATGTTTAGCTGGTACTCCACAGTATTTCATATGTATTTGTTGCATTAACAGGCGGTCGGATCTTCGTCATCGACGACTTTCACGTGGATTGGATTTGGATTTACGCCAGGATTTGCGTCGGCAGTATTTCGTAGTTCATGACATCCATAAAGACTCCTTATAAGAATGAACACTCCAATACCACACAGTACTCCCCAGTACCAGTAGTCACTGTCCATTAAGAGTGAAAACGCAAGGATCCCTCCAGCAACACATGTAACTGCCGCTGCAACGTCGATCCAAATAGGCTTCTTTAGTGCGATTTGACTATTAGGGGCTTGTTGTGTCATTGGTTGCGTGCGCCAACCACGCCTCGCGCCGACTCAAATTTACTCATACACCATCCCAATGCCGGCCGCACGACCAGCCTCGGCAATCGCCGTCATCTGGGCCAACCCAATGTGTCCCTCGCCAGGCGGCGCGTGCCGATCCACGCATGAACCACGCACCCCCAGGCTGTCGTTGAAGTGGATGAGCCGCACCCAGCCTGGATACTCCCTAATAGCCCGTTGCAAGTACTCCAGCGGACATTGGCCCGAGGCAAACACATGGCATGTATCCACACATACACGTAGGCGCGGATCGGCAATCTCCGCGACGAACCCGAAGAACTCTGCATACGTCAAGAGCGTCTCCGTACCCTGACCCGCCGGCGTCTCCAGCAGCAGCGGACAGTCGGCTGTCGCGGTATGCAGGCAGGCCAGCACGTTTGCCCGCATATTTGCCAGCGCCTCTGCAGCGTCCATCTTCACCGTCTTCCCTACATGCACCACCACACCACGGCATCCCATCGCGGCAGCTGCAGTCAGCGTGCTGCGGAGACACGCCACTCCATAATTGTCTGGACCAGGGGCTTGGCACAGGTTAATAATGTAAGGGCTGTGGATGAAGATACGGGCTCCTGTGCGGGTAATGTAGGCCCGTGATGCCGCCACATCCTCCGCGCTCACAGACACGCGTGTCATCCGCGGGGATGACAGGAAATACTGCCACGCACGGGACACATCAGGAATGACTTGTAGGGACTGCGCGAGGGTCTTCTCCTTCGACAAATGCCGACCGATCCCGTAGTGGTCCATCAGCGCGGATCCTGTTGTGAGCTCGGCCATGCGCTCTACAAGTTCATTCATAGCGGTCATATCAGTGGCCTCCAAGGTCTCAGTACAGAAAGACCGCGCAAGTTCCTCTAGGAAGCGCCCCCGCTCCTTCCACGATCCTACATGTAGAGTGTGGGCAAATCCTTGTAGGGGAAATACGAGGATGATCTCCGTGATTTCAGGCGGGGCCACGGCGGCCATCGCATAGCCGGCCAGGATGTCGCGCTCCCAACTTGCGGGCAGCGTCAGGCGCGGCATCACTTCGCATAGGATGTGCGACCCTCCCAGTGTCCCCCATGCTTGCATTCCGTGATTCTCGTAGATTGGAACGGCTTCAACGGGATCTCCTATTAGGGATCGTACATGGTTGCGCAACCAATTCACAATGCGGATGAAATCATGTGTGGCGGCCGATTTGGTGTCGCGAAATCCTGGAACGGCCTCGGCACATATCTTGGCAAATACGGTGGGTGTTATATCTTCCGACGGAGAAATACTAAATACGTCGCGAACAATACGATGGAGGATATCAGGGGTATATGATGCAAATTCAGTGTGGATTTTATGAATAGGGGAGCCTACTTGTGAGCACTGAAAGCTACTTGCGGGGACGAGCGAACGAAGGATCGCGAGTATGTCGGCGGGCAGCGAGTAAATCGCGCTAGGAAAGATGGGCGTGGGCGTGGAATGGGACTTGCACATTGTAGTGTGTTCAGGGGCGCCTACTCTACCTTGGCTTCCCCGCTTCAAATTTTCCCCACCCTACAAGTAGAATGAACTCTGGATCAAACGGCTCTCTGACAGGGAAACGCCCTCGCCCAAATGAGTCCAACAACTCAAATACGTCAAACAACGACAACGACTCTAATAGTAACAATAACGGGCTCAGCTCAGGATTTGCTCTTCTGCGTACAAATTCAAACATACGTCGTCCCAGCGCAAAGCGCCCGCGCCTAGCAGCCCCATCCCTCGGCCCACAGCTCGTCCGCCAAAACGCAATTGTTCCTGGTGCGCCCCGCAAGGCCGCGCGTCCCTCAAATCTACTGTTCGCCGCTCCCCCATCGGCTCTTAAGGGGACGGCCCCGAAGAACCGCACACGCCGTGTAAGTCACTCACAGGCCGCCCCCACTGTTCTCGCGTACGAACTGAACAACAACGCCGCACCGATGGTTCATATGAACTCTCAGACCTACCAGACGTTCCACCGCTACATTCTCCCGTGCCTACTAGGCAAGATCCCTGACCAGGAAATACAGCGCATATATGACATGTATGTGATGGGGCGTACGTCATACAAGGCCGTTGCTTCAGATTCCCCTAAAATAAATCCAGAGGTGACGGCCTACAATGCCGAGTCATCGGCCGTATTTGGTGCGCTCATGGCCGAGCTACAGGACGTGAATAGTGTAAATTACCGTACCTTCCCTCGGTCCCTCCGAAATCTCCCTCCTGGGTCTGGTGTATTTGACTGGATTTTGGAGTTATTTGCATCCATTCGTTCGCAGTACAGCGCTGACCCTGCCCGCATGAAGGCGAAGATGTCCGCAGTATTTAGTATTTTGGAACCGTATTTGCAGCCGCTGCAACGTCAGGAACTGAGTTACACGATTGAGTCTATACGTGGCGGACGGGCTGCTAGTAAGCGGCGCACCAACAAGCGCAAGCGCAGCACCAGGGGCAGTCGCAAAAATTGACCCTCGCAACCACACTAATAGTCCGCACACACGCCCTACAAGCCTAACGACCGCCAGACCAATGAAACTTGTCGTTGTAGAATCCCCCGCAAAGTGCGCAAAAATCAAGAGTTTCCTCGGTGCAGGATACAATGTCATCGCCTCCATGGGCCATATCCGAGCCCTACAACAACACTTAGATGCAGTTGGGATCGATCGTGATTTCACTCCCACCTACACATTTATGGAAGAAAAAGCGAAGGCCATCGCCGCCCTACGAGCCGCCGCCAAAGGATGCGAACAAGTGATCCTGGCCGCCGACGATGACCGTGAGGGCGAGGCGATTGCCTACAGCGTGTGCGAACTGCTTCGCCTGAAGCCCGCCGAAACCCCTCGTGCCGTCTTCCACGAGATCACCGAGAAGGCCGTGCGGGCCGCCGTGGCAAATCCACGTCGCCTCGACATGAACCGCGTGAATGCCCAGCAGGCCCGCGCAATGCTCGACATGATGATCGGCTTTACCATCTCGCCCCTCCTGTGGAAACATGTGGCCCCTGGCCTCTCTGCTGGCCGCTGCCAGACGCCGGCTCTCCGCTTTGTCGTCGAGAAGGAGCAGGAATGTGAGACCCACGTCAGTGCCTCTTCCTGGAAGATCGCGGGCAAGTGGGCTGCTGCGGAAGGCACCCAGCCCTTCCCTGCGACCCTCGATGACCCCCTCGTCGATGAAGAGTCCGCACGGGCCTACCTCGAAATGCGCCACGAGAGCCCCTGGGCCACTGTCCGCAAGGCCGTCACGGCTCCCTGGACCGCCTCTGCACCGGCCCCCCTCATCACCTCCACACTCCAACAAGAAGCCTCCGCGCTCTTCCATACACCCCCTAAAAGTACCATGAAAGCCGCCCAGCGCCTCTATGAGGCGGGCCATATCACCTATATGCGCACAGACTCCGCAGTCCTCTCAGAAGAAGCCGCCCAGGCTGCAAAGGAGCTCGTCACGACCCGCTTCGGGGGCGAATTCGTGGGCTCAGCCGCACCAGCAGCAGCTCCCAAAAAGGCCTCCCCGAAGAAGGCTGCTGCCGCTACCGCAGCTCCAGAGGCACCTAAAGCCCAGGAGGCCCACGAAGCGATCCGCCCAACCCACTTTGAGCTCGAGGCCCTCGCGACTGACGAAGACTGGACCCACCAAGAGCGCCAAATCTACAAACTCATCTGGCAGCGTGCCGTCCAAAGTGTCATGGCACCGGCCCGCGGTGAGACCCGCACTGTCGGCTTCCACCCAGACGACGAGGTCGAGTTCAACTGGACCGCCACCTGGCGTCGCACCACGTTCGCCGGCTGGAAGGCACTCGGTGTCAAGCAGGCCAACCTCGACGGCGACTCGGATGCCGAAGCAGAAGCGCAAGCGCAATCCCCTGCCGCCACCTGGGCCGCCGCAACCACCCTAACAGTCGGTACGCAGCTCAAATGGGCCGAACTCCAGGCCACGCCCCATGAAACCAAGGCCCCACCCCGCTACACCGAGGCCACCCTTGTACGAGAACTAGAGAAGCGCGGCATTGGTCGCCCCTCCACCTTCGCCTCCCTAATTGCCAGTATCACAGACAAGGCGTACGTCGAAACCAAGGACATTCCAGGTAAGGAAGTAGCGCAAAAGATCCTATCACTCTCCCCTGGTCAGTGGCCCCCACAGGAAACTACACAGAAACGCACGGTGGGTGCCGAAAAGCGCAAGCTAGTTCCCACGTCTCTCGGTCGGTCCGTCCATGCGTTCGCATTGAAACACTTTAATGACTTGTTTGATTACAGTTTCACGGCCGCAATGGAAGCCCGCCTGGATCACATCGCCGCCGGCGAGGAGGCGTGGAAGGGCGTGTTGCAGGACACGTGGGCCTCTTACAAGGATCGCTACACCACCCTAAATGCAACAGCCACGACGACCCAAAAGGGCAAGGTCGATCCAGCTCGTCAGCGCGACTTGGGCGACGGTCTGAAGGCCATCCAGAGCCGCAAAGGCCCACTGCTTCTCATTGAGCCTGCCGAGGAAGGTGCCAAGGCCCAGTTCTTCGCGCTGCCCCCCAAGACCACCTACGAGTCCCTCACAGCAGAAGCAGCACATGCATGGGTGAAAGCCCAGAAGGCGGCCAAACAGGGTGAGACTATTACAGCAGGTGGAGGCGCAGGCGGCGAAGGCACGGACGACGCACAAATTGTGCGTAAGAAGGGTCCATATGGGTGGTACGCTCAATGTGGTGATGTGCGCGTCAGTTGTGGCGAACATGACACGTACGAAGAGCTGGAGGAGAAGATCGCGGCCAAACGGGCTGGCGCGGCTGCCGCCTCACCCGCCGTAAAAGTCGGTCCCTATGAGTTCAAAACGGGCGCCTATGGGCCTTACATGTACAAGACGGATCTGAAAACCCGCAAGAACGTCAGTGTCCCCGCGGGCACAGATCCGTCCAAGCTGACCCAGAAAGACGCTGATGCCCTGTACAAAGCCGGCCTGGAAAAGAAATCCAAGGCGGCACCGTCTAACTGGAAGCGGGCTGGATGTTAGTCTAAATATGTAGTGTATGTAGTTAGAAGTATGGAAGTTAAACTTTTACAAAAAACTACGAACATTTATCGCTCATATAGTGACGACTCAAAACGTGAAGGGTATTGGTTTGCATTAAATATGAATGATGTACTTGGATATGGTAACAAAACTGGTATATATAATGCAGTAAGAGATTTAAAACTAATAAACATTGCACATCCTGATTTTTACACATTTTTAAAAGAAACAATGAAATCATTATTGCCAAATAATCCTACACTATTGGAAAACGGACATTCTATTTTATTTCCACTAGGTTTTGATGATATCATATATTATAGAGAATTGGCCAGTGATGCAGGAGTTAATCCGGCATCATATGCTCTTAAACCTGCAGTACATACTGAATCTATACTTTCATTTAATGGCAGGTCTAGATTATCACTTATAGCTTGTGATGTAGAGTTAATGGCTTATTTAAAAATGATATGTGGGTCTATGTATGACGGTATAATAAGTGAGCGTCAATTTCCAGATATAATACGGAATGGATTTCATTTTCCAGAAATCAGCATTTTTGATAAATCTTTAGTGAATTTTGTAAGCGAAGTCGTACGTCCAGTTGTTGGGGGATCTACAAATACAGATTTCCTACCACCAATTAAATTTGAAGAAATGACACCAAAATTCCAAGAAACTATTAGGCGTACTGCCGCAATGATAGAGAACCTTGATTTGACAAATTTTAAATTTCCTAATTACACAGTGCATGAATCATATGTAACAAACAATACTGAAATCAATGCATTAAAAACTGTCTCAAATGTGCGTAAAACTAGACGGAATCGTCGCCGGTAATAGTATAGGCAAATAATGTTATTTTTGCAACCAATAGATTCAAAAACATTAACCCCAGAATTTCAAGAATCTCTTAAACGTACCGATGAAATGTTAAATAGTGTTGATTGGTCAAAGGTTAGAAATGCATTACCCCCTATGGAAATCCGTGAAACACCATTACTAACAAAAATTAAACACATAGGCGGAAGCCGAACTATGCGCCGCAGCAAACGTCGTAACCATACCCATAAGAAATAAACTACACCATCTAATAGCAAACTATCATGAGTACCCCTACAGAATCCCCAGTAGTAACACCTGAACCCACCACGCCAATCGCTCTGCCGAAGAAGAAGAACAATGGCTGGGCCCGTGAGCAGGAAGAGTTGATGGCCGATTGGTCCGACATTGCCGCGTGCTACCGTTGGCTCCATGATCGCACCAACAAGCGCTACGCGCGTTATAATATGGGCTTCACGATGCCTGTGATCATCCTCTCCACCCTAACAGGGACGGCCAACTTCGGTCTCGGCAGCTTTTTCGGCGACGACGAGTCCGCCCAGAAGAAGGCCACCCTCGCCATCGGCGGCGCGTCCCTACTTGCCGGCATCTTGGCCACCATCAACAACTACCTCAAGTTCGCCCAGGAGTCCGAGGCGAACCGCGTAGCGTCCATTGCATGGGGCAAGTTTCAACGTCTCCTTGCCATTGAGCTCGCCATTTCCCCCGAGGAGCGCATAGATGCCCAGGATTTCCTCAAAATGTGCCGCAATGAGCTCGACCGTCTTATCGAGCAGTCGCCGTGCATCCCGGATAAGATCATAGAGGATTTCAGCGCCAAATTCGGACGCATTAAGAATTTACGCAAGCCCGATATTTGCGGCCAAATCGAGCACACACACATTTACATTGACAAGGACGGCAAGCTGAAGCACATCGCCGCCGAGGCCGCGCTGATCCTGAAAGGCAAGAAGCGACTCTTGAGTGAAATGATCGAGCAGGACCTCGAAGGGAAGGTCTTGAGGCGTATGGAAGAGCGCCTAGCAATCCAGGAGCGCCTCCAGGGAGTCACGAAACCGAAGGACGCTGCCATTGTCAATATAGAGGATATGGAGGACACCGAAGCGTAAATTTGAAGCCCATAGGGACCACCCTACCTTCGTCGCCAACTCTCATGCCCTCTTATGAGCTCTCCCAGTTCGAGCATCTCATTCCCTATGCACGCCTAAAAAGGCAGCGTTGCCGATCAAAACTCCATGTAGGGGTCTTAATGAAAGGACAAAAAATCATCGCCGTGGCGACAAATAAGCCAGGGTCCCGCGGATCTGGATACAGCAAAGACATGATCCACGCCGAGGTGAATGTCGTCAAGACCCTCGGTGATATTTCGAAGCTCCGCGGCACATCCCTAATAGTCCTTCGCTATAAAGGCAGTATAGACAGTTGGGGGTACAGCAAGCCGTGTGAAAAATGCACGGTGTTTCTCGAAAAATGCTTGCGTGAATACGGCCTACAGCGTGTGTATTACTCTTAGACCGCTGTGCTAATCCGATAAAATTGAATGTTTGCCAACCTGTGTATTTGGATGTGACACAATTACAATGTCTAATTCCAAGCCCAGCACTCCTCTTTATGGTCGTATTTCATCTGACATCGTCACATTAAATACGCTCAGTGAAATTTATCCGTGGATCCCAAATGAACACACAATTCGCCCTTCGCCTACTACACTTGCACGGAAACACATTGAACTCCCTGAAATGGAACACACGTGGATGACTATTAGGGATTGTATATATCATGATGTGTATGGGCTGCCTTACAAGATCTGTCCCGTGACGGGAAAACAGTACGTAGATGGTACGCCGTCGGCGCATGAGGCGTGGGCGTTTCGGCCGTCGCGCTTCCCGTATGATTTGCCGGCGGGAGCGAATCATTGGATCTTGTGGAACTCTGAAGGGACCTTTGATGATGAGTACGATGACGCGACGGTGAATGCGGCCATTGTCTTCGCCTTGGATAGCCACTTGGAACACGGGGAGTTCCAGTATGCGTGGTATAAAAATCCGAAGCCGACGGTGCCGCATGTGTGGCATGTACAGGTGTTTTGGAAAAACACCCGCAGCGCAGCGTAGCTGCTTTACAAGTGTTTTGGACTACCGCTGTCATCTCGCAACACTCCTAATAGTCATATTTATAGTAACAAAACCACACCAATCTCAGGTGCATATTTTTTGGACTTGTAAATGTCAAAATTGATAGTTTGCACGTTTATTCTAAACAACTAGATATGGATAATTATAATAAAATAGTTGATGCTTGTAAAAGTAATGGATGTGATCTATTAATGACATATGACGAGTTTGAAAGATGTCGTGAAACAGCTCATAGGAACATGTATTCATATGTACGTATAAGATTTACAGGTGTTTGTGGGCATGAATCAAGTGCAATTGTTACAAACTATTTGCTACGAAAAACTGGCTTACGATGCAAAGCTTGTGTGAAACAATCAACGTATGATTTATCACAAACTAAAGAGTATTTACATGGCAGTATTGTAGAAAATAATGGGATTAATATTATATCTTCACTTTTAGAGAGTGTATATACTGTTGTTAGAACAAAAGAAGGTTGTATTGCAGACATATTGATACGTAAAATTGGTAGTACAGAAAATAGTTGGTATAATTTGCAACTAAAAACGTGTTCTAAATTATCACATAGCATGTATTCATTCTCATGTATTAAAAGTACATATACTGATATGTTGTTAATATGTGTATGTATTTCAGATAATAAGGTATGGGTTATACCATATAACGAGTTAAACATTAAAAATAAGTTAAATATTTCGGTTGTATCAAAATACAACAAATATTTAGTGTCAGATACTATACACACCCTACTTGATACATATTTACCACTTTGTAAAACTACAACATTAGAAGATGGTTTAACCCCAGCTAGCGAGTTGCAACAGCGTGAGCAAGAGTATGTTACAAAACGTGAAACATATATACCACAATTAACATATGTATATCCTGAACTACAAAATACTCCTACTGACTTCATTGTTAATAATAAACGTGTCCAGGAAAAAGTTATGGGCACTATTAAGAAGTCGTTATATGCGTTGTTTGCATCAAATAATGGAAAGAAACCTAATGGTGTCCGTAAATTCCGCTCATATACGCGGAGTGAAAATGACTTCTATTGGTTGCATTCTAGTGTTGATAATCGCTTTTGGGTTATTCCTGAACATGAATTATATGAACGCGAATATATATCAGATGATCATGTTGTTATGAACCGTAAAACGATCCACATTCCCATGTTGGAGTATAGTGAAACAAATATGTGGCTTTCGCAATATGAATTTAACTATAATAGTGTTGATACTGAGAAGTTACTACGTATGTTTGCATAATAGATTCAAATAAATAAGAATATTTGAAACTATTTGTGCCTTTACCTGACACTTACGCCCCCTGTTGGGATTGAACCAACGACTTCGTGGTGATTGCTATAATATAATATTTATATTACAATAACAGCCACGCGTTCTACCTCTGAGCTAAGGAAGCTTACCAGAGACCCCTCACGAAGACTCCTACCATGACCCGGGACAAAATTTCGCCAGAATTTACGCACACGTTCGCTGTGTAAAGTTCCACGGCAAAAATTGACATGATATTTTTCTTACTGTTTCCCACCAACTCATCTACCTGCCCCCCTCAAGCCCTCAAGCCTCCACTAAATGGACTCAAATGAAGACGCCTCTAAATTTACTCTTTGTGTTCTAATGACACAATTGGGAAAAACATTTACAACGATTAATCGTATTGTTACAGAAATCGAACAAGATGAAGAGTTTGGACGAAGTATTCACATTGTATTTACCATGAACACGCTATTGAACAACCGCCAATTTGCCAAGCGTCTTCATGAGATCGAATCCACATATGGACGCGGTTCTGTTGTCGTATTTGCGTCAAAGTATGAAGGCACTTATACACACGTTAAAAGTAGAGCAGAATTACAGGGCATTTGTCTAGATGAAGCCACATGCCCACGAGTCGTTGCTATGTGCAGCAATCATAGGCGTTATGATGATGGTGTAGAGTTCCTAAATGTTCTCAATAAAAACAAAACAAATATTGTGCGAGCATTTGCATATTATGATGAGCTGCATAAATACATTTCACCCGAACTACGTGCGCAAATCGAACATATTCATGATCTAGAGATTGTCAATGGGATCATTGCATTAACTGCATCGCCTGATAGAATTTGGAAGTCGTCAGGGTTCTGGTCAAAGCTTCGCCTTATTCAACTTGACCATTTCAATGATTCCAATTATGCCGGCTATAAGGATATGGTGTTTAATTGCATAGACGACTTCTTTGCAAACCCATATGTACGTCCGCGGCCATTTGACTTCGACGAACTAGATCGCCAAACGCTAGGATTTATAGAACACACATTGAAGCGGTACCCCGAATTATTGACAGAAAATACTCGCACCTTTATTCCTGCTCATGTTCGTCGCAGTGGGCATAATGCTGTGCGCGATTTGGTGTTTGCCCTTAATACTCAATGCGTCGTCGTCGTTATAAATGGCTTTGAGAAAACCCTACAATACAAGGATCATCTAGGGCACACTAAAATACTTCCATTGGCATCCGATGATGAGGAAGTGTGTGAAACAATTTCCAGATTAGTCCTCAGACACTCCCTACAAGCACGTCCTCTTGTTATTACTGGATTCCTGTGCGTTGGCATGGGCCAAACATTGACACACAGATCACTCGGGTCATTCACATCCGCCATATTTGGCCATATGGACCTTACAAATGATGAAATCTATCAGTTGTTTGGACGCATAACAGGTCGCGTCAAAGACTGGGGAGAAAAATACGTTCAGACCCAGGTGTATTGTCCCACCACTATTATGCACAGATGCCATGTAATGGAAGAGTGCGCACGAAACATGGCATGTGAGCACAATGGTGACATTGTAACACAAGATGATTACAGAGAACCAATGAATGAAATGGGAGAAGTTGGCGAGGCCGCTAAGAGTAACATACGTAAGGAGAAGACACCAGCTGAAAAACGTGAGAAGAAACCTGAAGAGTTTAGGGGAGAGATCGCATTCTTCAAGAAATCTGATGGGTTTGCAATATCAGATGCGTACATTCGCGCTGTCATGGCAGGCATTACAGTCGATGATGCTAAGAAACTTACGACTGAGTACTACTTTGGCAAAGGGAGTCATAAGGAAAACGGGTTCATTAAGTGTGCATTGTTTGGCAAAAAGTCAATGGTACATACGTTTGATGAACTGCGTGAGACTAAGAAATGGATTGATAAAAATCCTACCACATGGTTTGGTGGCGCTGTCAAGACTGCTAGGATAACTGGATGGGCCATTCACTTTGATTACGGGTACGAAAACAAAGAAGACGTAAATTCTGTGTGGTACGGTGTGCGCTGGATTCGTAAGATCCAGAGCCCCGCCTAAATTCTCCAGGCGACCCCATACTAGTATGGGCTACGACCTGATCGCAATTTCCAATGTGGAGCCATCTGCGCTCCCAGTGAATGCCACACCATTTGCCGAGTGTATGTACTGTGCAGCCAATGAGACCTACTACGAGCACACACGTAATGGTGTGACGAACTATTACAAGCAAACCGCCGACAGCCACACAATGACATGTGAGATTTCATTGCACACCACAGATACTATACTAGACACCTTGAGGAACCACGGGATACATCTCGGCGATTTATTTTTCAACACATCGCACACTCCTACTACCCTACAAGTCCCTCATATACAAGCCCTCCACAACATCAACCTCGACATTTTTAGCCCACCTGTTGCACAGAATGTTGCCGAGCTCATTGCCATCATTGATTTTACTTGCAACAACTCAGGCATTTTACTAAATATTTAACCACAGCCGCCACCCCCAGCTCTTACACGTATTTCCATCCATTGGCCGTCCGTGCAGGCACCGTCAGCATCAAATACAGGATCAACGCCAAGCCACCGAAGGCCACTGCTCCACTTAATACGAGCGGCATACTACCAATACGCCACCCGTAATAGCCCCAAATAGCCGCGTTACAAATACTTACAACTGTCGTCAAAAAAGACAAATCATCATGACTCTGGCGCTGCCAAATCTTCCAAGCCTGGACGTAAATAAAGGCGTTGGAAATAAATGGTAAAATCATCATAAATGTCGCAAATTCGGCCGAAATACTCCCGCTCGCCATACTCTAATAGCCCCTTACAAAAGACGCCAATAACCTTCCGATATATACCACACATTCTTATAGCCCAGGCCCCGTAACACCTCCGTGGCATGTCGGGCCCGCTGACCGGTGTTACAATAGACAACTATGGGCTCCTCCAGGTTCGGCAGCATATGATATGCCTCCATTAAGAGTTCCCCCGTGGGAATATGAACGGCCCCAGGGTAGTGACCGGCCCACCATTTGACATCGGTGCGAACATCGAGGACGACTTTGATGTCCCCGCGCAAAATACGGGCCTTCGCCTCGTCGGCACGTATGCGGAATGGACTGTCTTTTGCGTAGTTAAATGCCAACACGGCCGCACCGGCGGCCAACAGAGACACACAAATGATCAACAGTTGGAATTTGTATTTTTCCACAAACGTCGGACCGAGGTAATCCACCATACTATTATGCGTACGGAGTATTTCCTACACACCCCTAATAGGAATGCCGACCAGACCCCGTAATAGGACACGTAGGAGACTCGGTACGCTTCATGAAGAGGAGAATTTGGAGCCGATCTTGGTCCAGGCGTACGATTTGGCTATCGGAACATACAATGGACCCGTGGATAGGACAATTAGGGGTATTGTGAAAGAGCATATGGAGGAATCAGTGATTATGAGCCTGGGGAAGCGCAGCCCTTATAACGGAAACGCCGTGGAGGACGTGATTGATGCATTTTTGGCTGGGCGGGATGTAGAGGCGGATATTGTGCGGGCCCGCTACGCGAGGCACAGGCGGCGTGGAGGCGGTAAGCGTAGGCGCACAAAGCGCAGCAGCGGCAGTCGCGGTTAATTGCCGCAAAAAACATATCGGCATATATTGGGTGATCATCATACATCAGACTTGTCATAAATATGCAAGGTTGGTGCAATGGTATCTGCTCATGTAGTCTTGTAGTACAATGGTTAGTACATATGACTCTGAATCATACGATCCAGGTTCGATTCCTGGCAAGACTGACAGGCACGTGTAGAGGTTTTCTATGGAAGCCCTTCACGTGCGCGACTCGCGATAGCTCAGTGGTAGAGCAGAGGACTGTAGAATCACATGCGTCATTCTAATTGATCGTCTTCCTCGGGTCATCGGTTCAATTCCGGTTCGTGAGATCCACCTTTTTGAAAGCCTATACTATAGGGTTCCAAACTGTGTGCGTAATTCTTATCCCTTCCGAAGCGGCCCTACTTGTTTTCTCACGTAACAATATAAGATGTCCAAGAAGGCCGAGCTGATGGCAGCCCTGAAAGAGGAGCGTATCAAGAACGTGGAGGCCGCGATTGCCAAGGTTGAGTCCGCGCTTGCTGAGGGCAAGGTCACTGTGACCAACCCCAAGACCCGCGCACAGATTGTGAAGAACATGACCAATGCCCAGCGCACCAAGAAGCTGGACCAGAAGTCCAAGCTGGAGGCCAAGCTGGCCGAGATGAAGGGTCTGACCCCGAAGGCTGCCCGCGCACGGTCCGTGAAGGCTACCCAAATGACGTCTAACCTCGAGAGCGGCACTCTGTACTGCTACAAGGCGACCCCTGAGGGCAAGCGCGGGTCTGAGCTCGATGGTGCTCTGATCGGCGATGCGTACCTGTCGGCCGAGGAGCTGAAGGTCCGCTGGGGCAAGAAGACCGCCGTGAAGCCCACCGGTACGCGCGCATCGTCCCGTGCGACCAGTCGTGCTGCTTCCCCTGCAAAGGGTGGGCCTGGCATGGAGGGTGGTGCTCGCCGTCGCCGCACGGTCCGTCGCCGCCGCTCCGCTTCTCGTAAGGCCTCTCGCAAGGTCTCTCGTAAGACTTCCCGCTCCGCTCGTCGCAAGTCTCTCCGTCGTAGCCGTCGCCATTAAGTGGAGGGCAGAGCCCCCCACACCCCCTTAATTTTATAAAGATATAAAGTACATACCCCTAATAGCCCCTCGTATTCCATATATAAGTATGATATTCATGTATATATATGTGCGTTTAATCGACTTAAACACTTGTTACGGCGTACAGGTAGGCGGATGTCGTACTGGCGCCGCCCGAGCCCGTTTAGCACAGTGGTAGTGCGTCTCACTTGTATATTGCAATGTAATGAGAAGGTCCAAGGTTCAATTCCTTGAACGGGCATAAAATACTATTATATGTATAGTTATATTCATATATTAGGTCTCATTGCTATCCACCAAGGTTTTCAAGTACCTATATAACTCCTTCCCAAATCCAATGCGCACCTCACGTGATAGCCCCAATGCGTAGGCCGCCATCTCACGCGTAATATCCTCGCGCCAAATGACCTGTCGTAACACCCGCGGCTCACCCCTAATAGCCCGCATACATTTCTCTGGAGTCTGTGTCATACTCCGCAAACACCACGGGGACACATCTAGGATTTCCAGCTCCAGCTCTGGTGTGATACATTCCTCGGGAATCCTCTCATAAATCCCTGGCCAGCGTCGAAGAGCCTCTAAGATGATCTCACGGGTCAAATGGTGCTGAGGTATGTACTGTATATTTGCCCCCGCCATATCACTTGTAGGGTTGCTGCGTGCAGGCGACGTGATGGCAAGGTAGGCCAACTTGGACGATCTGAACACCTCAGGGACATTCTTGATGTCCGCCCCATCGGCCCCTACTGCAATATAGCACAGGTCGCGCGTTAAAAAACGCTGTGGGATGAAATTCAAGCACGGATACCCAGCCTTCGCCGCCGCCAAACACATCGCCTCATCAATGAACCCCTTTGGGACGTACTGAAGTGTCTGCCCATTCCGCCTAACAGCCGAATAGCAGTTGTCATACGTCTTGAACTCGTCGCGCACATACTGGAGCGCCCAACATCCGCCCCTAACTGCCTCATCACACAGTTCCTGTGTATGTACATCGCTTGGAATATATTTCAGGTCCGATCCATTTACCCTAACAGTATGTAAGCATATGTCATAATATTCGCGCATAGTAAATAAGTGGCGGCGCTCAAGAATACTAGGAATTTCCCCACCATACCATGTAATAGCAGATATACATAAATCGTAGGTGATAAACTCGTCATTTACATAATCAATTGATGTACCTATCAGCTCTACAGACTGTGCCACACTCTCGGGTGTTTGCACAAATATATGGCGGTTTCGCTCAGTGAGATAGTCAAGATGTATAGGCGAAGTTGATTCAGTCCTGTCCATGTTCTCGTCTTCGTCTTCACTATAACAGCAGCTACATAGCGGCGCATTGTCACCATAGCAACTAAAGTCGCTACTGTGGAGTGATTCGGTGTCGTCTTCGGGCATACTAGTAGGGTGGTCTTGTGTGTTATTTAAACGCACCCAAGTTTTCAGTCTCAATGGTTGTAGTTAATTCACTTAATAGTTGTTTGTGATTAGTATATGTATTAGTACTTTCTGTATTATAAATAATACAAGGCGTATCATAGGATTTAATCAGAGGAATCAGAAATTTATCTGATACAGATTCAGTATCTTTGAAATATTCAGTTTGAACACATCTTATAAGAGACAACTCATGATCAAGTGCATACTTCATTTTCAACACATCACGCCTAATTGTTTCTTCGGGTGGATTCCAATTATGAACTTGTTTGAAATGATGGGGGCCATCCAATTCTATAATAAGTTTATGTGATGGTATATAGAAATCATATGGTAATATACGATCTGTGTCTGGATTAATACACCAAGATGGTTTATAATTATGAATTGTATCAGGATATTTAGCAATTAGTAGCTCAAATAAACGCTTTTCTGTTTTATTTACACATGTTGGACAACCCTGGCCGATTGCTCTGCTATTAACAGATGTTAGCCATACATGATCTTTATTTATTCTGCATACCCACCATACTTTCTCCTTACTTGAACCCGCTCGCAATTTAAGAATATCAATCTCTGTATTTTTTGTTGGATGTATTTCGTTCAATAGATGCGAGTGTGTGTATTTAATTGATTTATGAATACAATGTGATTGATTGCAACAATATGGACATTTTGAATTTGTTAAACATCGTGAATATACATATGCATCCCACTCGTGTGCGCACCCATAAGTACATGTTTTATCACAAATCCACCAGACCCTCCTACCAGAACCACTAGATACTTGTTCTGGTTTTAATTGACCATTTTTTGTTGGATGCCATTGCTTTGCAACTTCAGGATGTGTAAATGCGATTGATTGGTGAATACAAATAGTAGTGCTTCTTGATGCACAATAGTGACACCCTTTTTTATCAACTGCTCTTGCGCGTGGTGTCATTTCCCATTCATGCACACACCCGTAACTGCAACTATTGGGACACAACCACCAAACTTTTGTTCGCGATGAACTCACTACATCATATGGAGTAAGATCCTTATTCTTTATTGGATGCCATTGTTTTGCAATTTCGGGGAATTTATCGGCTAACGACATTTATTTTTCTTCGTGTGCATTCTTTACATGTTAAAATTTAAGGCGCGTAAAACTACTTAAAAGTTTGTCCCGACATATGATTGTAACGGACATATATGTGTATGCTATACACCATTATGTCCATTAAGTCAGTTGGTTAGACTATCGCTCTTATAGACATTGACTCTATGCTTGTTAGGCGAAGGCCGCGAGTTCGATCCTCGCATGGACAAATTCTTTAGAAATTTACGTTAAATCTCCAAAGAATTCTAAACCACCCCTAACAGCAGATATGGCGACCTACCAGGCATTCATCGACTGTTTCCCAGGAGACAACTCACTCTACGCCACCCAGTATTTGCACGTAGATCCCAGTGCGAACACGGTGACTTTTACCGGCGCTTTCACGCTGACCCCTGATGAGCTTCCGCACGAGTACCGTATGATCCTCTGGGAGAACAACGTGTATGTATCGTACAATGTGATCAAAGTCCTGACCGTGAGCCGCACAGGGGATCCCGAGGAGATTACTCTTACGTACGAGGTGGTGCGCCCCCTGGCCCTCTGAGAGTACCGCGTTCGCCAGCCCGCAATAGTTTCTCCGGATACAGTGGGGGCAAGCTCCCACGCTACGAGTTAGCTCAGAGGTAGAGCGGCGGGCTCATAACCCGCAAGTCGGTCGATCGAAACTTCCACTCGTAAAAACCCCACATCTTCCATGTACCACAGTGGTCCATAGAAGATGTCCTAGGTGCTGGCGCACCTAATCACGACCTGACATATTACCACTATGTTCTCTCTACGAAAGGCCCTCTTCGCCACCCTACTAGTCCTCTCAGAGGCAGTTGCCCGATACAAAAAACGACCGAGTCCTGCCCCTGCATGGTACTCCATATGGAAAATCCGTGCCGGCCCCCCAGGGTCTCAGATCCTAGATGTAGCTGAGCGCCACGGGATCCTTCGTGGCTATATGCCACCCCATGCAGAAGATCAGCGAGCCACTGGTATTAACTCATATGTAGCACGCCTCATATCAGCCCAAGCCCTTCACGCCTCCAAGTAATGCCGCCGGCACACGGGCTTGTACATGTCCGCCCCGCCGACCGCCTTCTGCTCGGCCGTCGCCCCTGTCCGCCGCGTGAAGTGCGCATGCGTCCCATCACGGCACACCGCACAGTACGCCGACAGGCGCATCACGGTCTCCGCGTGAGGTACCAGCCGCAGCACGTCCCCAAACGGCCGTCGCTCAGCGTCCCCGTCCAGCCCACACACGATCACATGTAGTGGTAGCGTATCGCACCAGCGCGTAACGCACTCATACAAGTCCCCGAAGAACTGCCCCTCGTCAATCACTAGCACATCCACGCCCCCTAATTGTCCCTCCAGCTCGGCCAGCCGCTCCACGCACTGTGCTGGATGCTGATCCACATCATGCGAAGAAATACAGTTCTCGCCATATCGCGTGTCCTCCTTGTAATTCACTACACGAACCCTGTAGCCGATCGAAGAATACCGCCGGATTTGCCGCAGCAGCTCCGTGGTCTTCTGTGCAAACATACATCCAATGATCAGTGTGAGTTGTCCCATTGTATAAAGAGTGGTTGGTACCTACCTCACACACCCATATCACATGTCAATTTTGAGCCGCGCGCCTATGCCCCAGCCCGCCCTTACAATCCCCTAATAGTAGATAGATGTCGTGGGATATTGCGAAAATACCAGTGGTGTGTATAAATTTAGACCGCCGCCCGGACCGCTGGGAAAGACTCCAGAGCCAACCAGGATTCGCGGAGTTTCCACGGGCCATCCAGCGCTGGCCGGCCAAGGACGCGAAGACCCTCAATCCCGAGACCGACCCCAATGTCAGCATCACAGTCCGCCGAAACATCGCCAAGAAGCGCCGACGGGCCCATGAGGACATCGGCGGCATCGGTGCGGTGGGGTGCTATTACAGCCACTTGTCGGTGGCCCAATGGCTCCTCCAGCAGAGCAGCCCCGTCGTACTCGTCCTGGAGGACGATATTAAGCTTCCCGCCGGCACCTTTGCCAAAATCAAGGAGCACATCGCGAAGACACCGCAGCTCCAGGATGCGCACAAATGGGACGTGTGGAACCTCGGCGCGTGGGCACAGGACTCGACCCCGCTTGACGACGCCAATATGAAGATGACGGCGTATTTCCTCAACCACGCCTACCTTCTTAGCAAACCTGGGGCGGAGAAGCTCGTTGCCCACGCATTTCCTATACTAGTCCAGTACGACGGTTACATGAGCATCCTGTCCCAGATTGGTATTCTCAAGCTGTATGGTACAAAGAAGCAGCTCGTGGAACAGTGGGGCGATGAGGGCTCCGAGACCCAAGGGTCCGCCGCGTGTCCGCTGTGTGCCTTGCCCGATGACTGGAAGGGCCCCAAAGAAGGGTTCTCTGGCCCAGGCCAGAATTACCCTAGCGCAAATCTGCGCGAAGGGTTCGCCGGCGGCCAGCTCAGCCCTGCCCCTTTCTCCATACAGACCTCCGCCTCCACATCCGTCCTAACGCCCCTCACGCTCATCCTACTTGCCACCACAGCGTGGGCCACATGGCGGATGATGCGGGCCACAAAGGCCCGCTAAGCCCAAGCCTAAGTCCTGCTCACATATCACACCCTAATAGTAACATGGCACCCTTCATACAATTACCCTATGTGATTGTATCAAGAATGGAATATGAATGGCTCGTCTTTACACGAAATGCACTGGTCGGCGTATCTGTACTATTAGGGGCCGCGTTATGGGACAGGTGTAGGCGTAAGCCCGAGCCGCCAAAAGAGGAGTAATATATAGAATGAGTTGGAACTTGGACCAAATTCCGGTAGTGTGCTTAAATCTAGACCGCCGCCCAGACCGCTGGGAGCGCGTACAGAACTCGCCTGGCTTCAAGGCATTTCCCCACATTGAGCGCTGGTCAGGCACGGACGGCAAGACCCTCGACATCCAGAACGACCCGCGCATCTCCGTACTAGTCAAGCACAATGTGATCCGTCACACACGCCGCGGACACGAGTTCATCAACACGGCGGGTGCTGTGGGCTGCTACCTGAGCCATGCATCCGCCTACGAGTGGTTCGCCAAGTCCAATCACCCTGTCATCCTGATCTTCGAGGACGACGTGGATCTGCCGGCGGGCTGTTATGAGCGCTTGAAGGAGTATGTGGCAAAGACCCCGCTCCTCCAGGACAGCACCAAGTGGGACATGTGGCAGTTGGGTGCGAACATTGCGGAAGGTTCGCCCGTGAGTAGCTCGGACCCGACTGTGGATGTGAAGTCGTTCGTGCTCGCTCATGCGTATTTCGTGAGTCAGCGTGGGGTTAAGCGTCTCCTCGAGCAGATTTATCCGTTGGAACTCCACGTCGATGGGTACATGTCGTATTTGGCCAAGATTGACCGCCTCAAGATTTACGCCTCGCCGACGTATTTGTTCCACCAGGCCGGCAGTACGAGTGACATTTATCCTGGTCATTTGTGCCCGTTGTGCGACATTCCTGATGATTTTGACAAGCATAGCGCCATTGTCCCAAAAGGGGATTTGCGGAAGATTATGATGGCCGATAAGGGGCTCAAGGTGTTTGGTGCGCTAGCCACGGCATATGCGCTGTATCGCGTGTATCGGCTTACACGCAGTCGCAATTAAATATATAGTACCATGAACGTTCAAAAAAATGAGCAATTTCTGAATCTTTATGCGCTAAATCAGGCAACTCTAATAGTGATTTGTAGTATGACAATGGGCGTGATAATATGCGATCTTTTGTTACACTGAAAATAGCATTCCAATAAATATTTGCAGGCGATGGAATATTAGGTTTAACGTGGGTTGTAAAAAACGTCTCCATCGTGTATTTTGATTCTACAAGTGTGCAGTTATAATGTGTGATTTTATAATTTATTAAGTAATCTGTTAATTGTCCTATACGTGATGTATTTGAATATGTTTTTATATTTATATATTTAGCATACAAATCATCACTTTTTATACTAATATCATGGTCTGATATGCTCCCTTGTGTGAAAAAACATACGTTTGGTAAATTATTGTAATGTTCAACAATGTACGATAAATATGTGTGCGCCTCACGACCAATATTTGGTAATTGTATTTGTGTATAGTTACATGCAGGTAGTGCATCGCCTTTATTGTATATGATTACGTTAGATGGGTTAAATGCCGATAACCAACTTATATCTTCATTGTAACGTGCAACGACCACACTATATTCCATATTATTTATAGATTTTTTTTCAATATAACGCCCAGCTCGTGTAAATAAATACCCTAACACTTTTTCTAAATGAAATATGCCATTGCCCGCTTCACCCATAAGAGATAGTATGGCTTCACCTTTGTCTTCATTTGCGCCAACATATGTACGTAATGATAATGGGTCATGGTGCATTGTTACAGACCCTATAATGTGATATTTACTTACAACGTAATTAAATACACCTTGTTCATAGTATTTTCCAGTGTTAGCATCTGTATGTTTTAGCAGCTGTATTTCGTCAAATGCAGATTTGACACCATCGCCAGCGGTAAATCCAAACATGCCGGCCGTAAATCCCCCAGCAGATTGCATAAATTCATGTAGGGTAGAGTTATAGTAGTTTATTTCACTTGAAATACGACAGCCTGGTAAAAATGCCCCCAAGTGGCAATCGCTATGTATTGATACCCCCTCTAACATCGTAAAAATTATATTTGGCCCCAGTGTGGGCCAAGGAAGCGAACGCAACGGTTTCTGAAATATTGTGTCAATGTCCATATGAAGAAATATTGTGTTATTACAATTAGGGTGTGCCATCAAATAACGAATAAACGTGGGATCGTGGCGATTAAAGAACCCTTCTAGTAGTGTGCTAGGCGCAGGATGAATGTAATATGTTAGCATTTCATTTGTAATGACTTGTAAATCATTGTGCAATTCTATACGTTTAATAAACGTATATGTAGCAGGATCAATATGCACTACAATGCGATCACATGTGTGATCAAGGCCGCCATTTAGCAATAGACTCCAAAGCCACGTAAAATAAATCCAAACATATTGGTTATTTGCAGGATCACGGTCGGCTAACGTGAAAAGGGACGTGTAAATGCAAAACGCCGGTGCCTGCATGTGTTTATATGTAGCATAGGACTCCTCTTCGAAAATTTGAACACACCCACTAAACTACCCTAATAGCACCCCCGCTACACTACAATGACCAGTCCCTACAAGCCCAAAGTTGCCCTCTGTTTCCTCGTGTATGACCGTATTGTCCAAGAGTCAATTTGGAACTCTTGGTTGGCTGGACAAGGGGACTATTACAGTGTTTATATACACAGTAAGGAGCCCCTAAATATTAATATGCCTGATGTGAAATTCCAGGTAATTCCTCGTGTGCCAACTGATTGGGGCACACTAGGCCTCGTGAAGGCCGAGCTCAAGCTCTTTGAAGCTGCATTGGCCGATCACGCGAATGCCAAGTTTGTACTAGTGAGTGGAGACTGCGTACCAATTAAGCCGGCGTGGCACGTCTATAACGAACTCCTGGCCACTCCTAAAAGTTTCATTGAGTTTGCGCATCATAGCCAAGTGTTTCCCCGTTATGACTCACTGCGCGCGCACTTTGACCGCGCACACATCGTCAAACACAGCCAATGGGTCGCCCTCAGTCGCAAACACGCATCTTACTTGACAATGGAGACAGGTACGATTAGTGAGCTATTTGCGGACACCAAGATTCCTGATGAGTGCGTCTTTGGTACAATGCTGATGGATGTTGGCGAGGCCAGGGAACTTGTAGTGGGCCCTGGTACGATGTATGTGGATTGGGAGCGCGGCGACCCTTATCGATTCACCGTGATCAGGCCGGCGGAATTCACTCGGATGATTGAGAGCCCTGAATTCTTCGCGCGTAAGTTCTCCGTGCTGGCCCACATTTCCGATGGGACGACACGGCAATCCCTCTTTGATGCTCTGCGAAGCGCTGGTGTAATCCCCTAGAGGAAACTCCAGCCCCAACTCCTATATAAGGTTTAGCCACAAGCACCCTAATAGTCAATTCTACGGCCAACAATGGACCTCGGACAGCTGAAATCACAGGTGATGGCAATGATGATGATGAAATCCTCGGCCCCTGGTGCGGCCCAGAAAAACTTCGACGATATTTGGATGCTGATCTACAGCATGCTGATGATGAGCTTTGTGGAGTACGTGTTCAAGGTCCTCCCTGATCTCACAAAGGCCGGCCAACAGGTCGCGTTCCGTTATTTTTCCAAGGCATCGAAGTCCGTGCCGCTCCTTCAGGACACACTCAAGAACGCCAAGAAGGAGGAAGAACAGATCCACTCGGTCACACTGCTACGCCGGTTTGTCGCCCAAGGTTCGGGAAAACAATCGGTCGCGGACACAAGTATGGTCGAGCGGGTCGATGCGGTGATCGACCACATTTGCAGCCTGGATGCAGCAAATCACATCCGCATTGAGACACGTCACGCCTTAAATGCAGTCACTGAAATTCCCCTCACGCCACTCCTAAAAGCAAAAATCAAACAATCTGGCGACCCCGCGTCGGCCGGCGAAGAATCATCCATTGAGGTCATGTTGTACAGCACTGTTATGCAGATCTCGGACATCAAGAAGTGGATCGAGGAAATCTACGCCCAGTACATGTATGAGCGCGCGAATAAACTGGGCAACAAAATCTTCTACTTCAATGAGGTCCCCATCGAGCCTCCTCGGGAGCCGATGAACGACACGAAATCTGGTAAGCCGCAGCAGTGGAAATACCGTCTAGAGAGCGCAAATAAAACGCTCATGTTTGGGATGAACGAGTTCTCTACGTCAAAGAGCTTTTCTAACATTTATGGGACACATGTAGAGGAACTGCGGGAGCGCCTGGACCTGTTTATGAACCACCCTGAATGGTACATCGATCGTGGCATTCCTCACACACTTGGGATTATGATGCATGGTGTTCCTGGTGCGGGCAAGACTTCGACCATTAAGGCGATCGCACGAGACACGAACCGCCACATTTTTAATCTGTCGTTGCGCCCTTACACGACTTGTAAGCAGCTGACGAACTTGTTCTACAATGAGACTGTACATGTAATGGAAGGGCCTTCTACTGTGACGTATAAGATTCCGCTCAATAAACGCTTGTATGTGATTGAGGACATTGACTGCTTGACGGACGTTGTCCTAGATCGCGCCCTCTTGAAGGAGGAGGGCGCGGTCGAGGAGAATCAGGGCCAGCAAGGGGATAAGGTGACATTGAGCTTCCTGCTGAATTTACTGGATGGCGTACTGGAGACCCCTGGGCGGATTTTGGCGATTACGAGCAACTACCCTGAGCGGATCGACGCGGCGCTGATTCGTCCTGGACGCATTGATGTCAAGCTGGAGTTCAAGCGGGCTACGCGGGCGTTCATTGCTGATATGATGGCGCACTTCTATTCGATGTCACGCGAGGATCTGGACGTCCCTGAACGTCTGGAGGATGTTTATACGCCGGCGGAGGTAATGGAGAGCATGTGTGTGCATTTCAAGGACCCGATGGCGGCTATTAGGAGGATGGTGGGACGGGCGATGGAACGCCAGACGTTGGGTGGGGCGGCCGAGGTCGTGGCGCCTGCTGTGGGCGCTGCCGCTGAACCGTCTGCTGCTGTGCCGCCACACACTCCTAATAGTCCCTTCAATGAGCCGATTGCAGATAGTGATGTGAAACTGTCGAATGACGAAGGCAGCGAAATACCAGAAAATGAGTTTCTTGAGACAGAAAAGGGTAGTATTTCTGGAACTATGCTAGAACATCTCGAGAAGTCAAGGAAATCAGTATCATTCATTAAAAAACAACCGGCCGATACTATTACTCCATTTGCTAATTCAACTAAGGTAGATACTATGAGTTCTGTAATGGCAGCACAAGTAAGCAAACTAAAAGGGCGTGTTTCTGATAGTACTATGATAGATTTGTCACTCGAAGGAGCTGGTGATACAACATCATCATGGGAGTCGTTTTTTGGTTAAAATGTATTTAGATTGAATAATGAATTACATAAATTATGACACATCGTTTATGTAATTTTGTGACATTTAGGGGGTAGTGCGGACGTTGGCAACATCCGCAGCTCCCTAATGCGGTAGTGCCCGTAGGGCCGAACACACTCTGCGTGGAACCCAACACATTCTTCATGTTGGCCCTAATGCGAAGCTAGATTCAAGGGAGGGGGGTTGCGCCCGTAGGGCCCAACGCCTAACGGCGGACGGTACGTCCCCCACTAGCACCCCCAATGCTGCAACGGCGATCCCTGACCCTCTGCATGGAACGCCTTCAACTTCTCCAGATCAATAATAATTTCCATCCCGCTCATCTCAATCTCGCTCTTAATAGGTAACACATTGTTGATTTTCCTGACAAACTCGTCCTTTGTAATAGTAATCTGATTGACAGGCGTAGGAGGAGGAGCAGGAGTAGGCGCAGCCACAGGAGCAGCAGCAGGAGCTGCCGCCACAGACCACGTGTCCTCCATCAAGGCCGCCCATGACACAGGGAAGGCACTCTGGAGGCACCGTGCGATCGCATCAGCGTAGTCGCGGATCTCCTTCTGGGCGTGTGGGTCCAGGCGCAGCTTGCACAGACGCGCATAAGCGTACAGCGAACCCGTCTCAATGAACTCCGTGTGCATCGACTGGGGCAACACACCACGAGCCACCTCAGGGGCCACACCAAGGGCCAGTAAGTCCTCGTAAAAGCCCACAGCGCTCTTCTGGAACTCCGCGATCATCCCCACGACCTTCGCATTGTCGGCCACATTCGTACTCTTACTGCCCTGCTTGGCCTTCGCGTCCCGCTCACGTACGCCTGCCACGGGAACCCAGCACTCAGGCCGAGTATCCACGTAGCGACGAGACACCTCGTTGCGCGCAAAGCCGACCGTATGGCGGAACCACTCACGGGCCACGAAGATCGGCATCTTGAGACGGAACCGAACCTGCGGATGGAAGAACGGCGTAATATGGTTGTGGCGTGCCAAGTACTTGATCAGCTTCGCGTCCCGCTCGTCCAACTCCGCCGACTCCTTCGCGAAGCTCACACGGGCCGCATTGACCACCGTCAAGTCATCGCCGAACGTCTCCAGGCGCTCCACGAATCCGACCCCATCGTGCAAAAAATATTTGACAGTGCCCTTGTGGGACTGGGGAGGGACGATTTTTGATTGATTAGGGATAGACATTATGCTGATACTCTGTACAATTATGTGGCACGGGGTTTAGGTGTGTGGGGCGGGGCGAGGGGGTAGATCCGTGAATCGCCTCGGCAGCGGTGGCATCATCGACAACGGCATAGCAACACCGCCGGCCGCCATTTGGCCGTTCGGATAGAACAGGGGCTGTTCGATGTGGATCGCCGGCCCGCCAGCGGGGATGTCATCCATGCGATTGTTGAGGACCGGTTCTGCATTCGCCGCGCGGTTGAACAATTCTACGAACTCCGCACTACTCCTAATAGTACTTGTAGAGAGGTGTGTGGTGTCACCAGGAAGGGACGTGGGGAATTCGTCTTCCTCTACGTCTGGAATAGGAGATGGGAGCTGACCATCGGCATACATAGCTGCCATACGACGGAGCCCACCGTGGCGAACAGGGGGTGGTGGCAATGGGATCGCCGACCCAACGTTGCGCGGAGGAGTCCGCAGCAGAGGAGGAGGTGTGAGATGTGCGCTGTCAAAGGCGGGGTCCTCGGTCTCGTGGTCCGTCCGCGCGGACAACACTGCGCCGCCACTTACATGGCGCGCGAAGGGAGACATGAACGGGTCCTGGGTGACAGCCTGGGACAAGACGATGCCACCACTGGTTGCCCGCGTGCCGCTGCCCTGACTCAAGTAGCGTGCGTGCTGGGCCATAATTGTCATATCCTCGGTTGCTTCGTACAACGGCCGGTCGCGCATGCGCTCGAGGATGGTCTTTGCCTCGTAAATCTCCTGCCTGAGAACTTGTAGGATAGGGCGGCCGGCTTCCCAGGAGACCATCAGCGCCTCAACCTTCTCGTTGAGCGTGTTCGCCTGTCCGAGGAGCCATGGAATGCTAGTGTTGCTAGTGCGAGCACCGACTTCGCGCAGCAACTTGGCGATCTCCTGGCGGAGACAGTACAGTGCGCGCTCGCGACCAATCTCGTCCGTTTCGGACTGAATCTCGATGGCCGTATCGTAGGCCGAACGGCTCAGTACGTCATACACTTGTAGGCGGATGTGAGTGAGTGGTATTGGGCTCACGGGGAGGGCCAGTTCAATGGTAGTTGTAGTCTCGGCATACACGTCACCTAGGGAGATGGCAGCCAGGGTCTCTTCGACGTCCTCCATGTGACGCTCTTCATGAATGGTTGTACCACGAGGGGCGAGCACGCGCAAGTTGAGGCCCACGCAGCTCACCAGACTTCCCATAACAGCCCCAAAGACGGACGCCACATCGTCGCGGTTGCGCACAATGTTGTATGTACCGGTGGCACGCGTGCTCATTTCATTGAGAAGCTGGACGTTGTGCTCTGTCCCGTATCCGACGGCAGTTAGGGATGCGCGGGGGAACTCGGTCATGAAGTCCGAGACCATGTTTGTGAGCGAGTTTGTATCGACCAGGCCCATATTGACGTAGCCGTCGGTCAGCAGGAGAACACCTTGCTTGAGTGCAGGGAAGTGTTCGGTACAGGACCGCAGCACCTCGGTGAGGCGCTCGAGGGCGGATCCGAGGTTTGTACTACCGCTGCTACGAGTTTGGTCAAGTAGGCGTAGAATGGAGGCCTTGCCGACCTCGTCCATTTGGACAATGTGTGCGCGTATGTGGGCGCTATCAGAGAATGTAATAAGAGTGAAATAGTCGTCGTCGGTCAAGAAGCGGGCCACGTACTTCAGACTGTCAATGCAGTTCTGCAGACGACTCTCTGTCTCCATTGACCCACTCGTGTCGAGCAGGCAGATGAAGTGAGTTGGTGTGCGACCTTCAATGCGACCCCCTTGGACTTTTAGGAAGATACGTTGCTGTTGATTGCTGGGCCGATTGATAGTATCGTAGGCCGAGATTTGGATGGCTTGGGGCATGGGCGTGGGCATGGACATGGACATCTTAGCAGGAAGGCTAGAGCAGGGGTGCTTCATCCTGGCCCTGATCGGCGGGTTCAAATTTTCGCCACGCAACCGCGCAACCGCTCGCCCCAACACCTAAGCATCCCTACTAGTACCAGCCTAGATGGACCCCCGTATATACGATCCTGCCACGATTGATCCGCAGTATGCGTGCCCGTTCTGTATTCGTGTAGCGTTTCCCACGACAGATGCCCTTATGGACCATGTAGGGGCGTGTGATTTCTATCATGCACTTGATGAAAATCTTCCAGTTTCTCCAGCATCTGCTATAGTTGTTGATCCCGATATCCCATATACACTAGAGGAGTATTTGTCCGACGAAATCCTGTATTTTCAACTCATGAAATCTGTCAGCGCCGCCTGGCCGTCCGCCGACGCGCCGGCCGACTTGGCGGCGGCCGAGGAGTATTTTGCAAACGTGATTTCGGCGGCCGCAGCAAATACGCGCGCACCCCTAACAGCCCAGCGCGCGAAAAATCTTGTGTTTCGTCTAATAACAACCTTCTATACACTCCCACAACACCTAATAGAAACATACATGGCTTCCATGTACGACATCCAAGTAGGGTCGGCGGATAACGACCTAGATAGTACTTAAGTTTTGCAGCAAATGCACACATATAAAATGTATTATCGTCTGCGCATGACGAATTGTGTCAAGTTGTTGAATTTGAGGTTAATTAAAAGTATTAGTTGTGAAGACGATAAGCTACTAATTGAGTACCCGTATGTGTCATATGGCAGTTCTATGTATATTCGTAGCGAACCGGCGAAAGAGTATTTTAAATTCGAGTCTTCCGCGGCAGCACAGAAGGTGTTGGACGAAATTCATGACCTCACGCAGGAGATGCACTAGCCGCCCGTGCTTTCTTCCACGCCTTGTAACTGTGCGTGCGATCCATGAAATACGAGCTGCCGAGTTTCTCGGCGGCCAGGGCGTGCAACTGGCGTTCTACTTCGGGCAAACTCGCGAGGAACTCGGCGGCATCTGGGGGCAGAGCGTGAGGAGGAGGGGGCGTGTAGGTTTCGACGGCCGCAGGCGCAGCAACAGTGGTGGCAGACATTGCAGGCGGTGGGTACTTCCACACAGCCCCGCCAACCCAGCATCAAATTTTCCTCAGCCCCGCCACACACCCTAATAGTAACCTAAACGCATACCACCACAATTCTACAGAAGACCCCAAATGACCGATTCTATGATCATCCGTTTCCAGAAGACCAACTCTTGTGCCGAGAATGATGATACGCTCGTGGCATACAACAACCACGACGGTACCATTGATGTAGTCATGAAGGTATTTACCAACCCAGGCAACGATGCGTACTATACTCTGTCTATTCACGAGTTCTACCGTTACATCACCAAGCTGTTCAGCATCTTCAAGATGGACACGAAGTCCGACGATGGCACTGACATGCACTGCATCCAGGTGGATATCACTGGGTTCCCTACGTTTTTGCTCGGTAAGCGCAACTTCAACAAGCATATCAACCGCCTAAGTTCGCTGATCGAGTATTGGGCCGAGAGTGCCTAAATGTACTACACAAATCTCTACGTAGAACCAATATGTCCTCGTTTGTAGTCCGTTTTTATGAGCAATCTGATGCTTCTGGTAATCAGAAGCCTTACGATGATTCGTATGTACTGACCTACGATCACTTTTACGAGTACTACGTAATCACCACATACTTCTCTAATAGTCAAGCCAAGCCTATCAGTATGAACACCCTGGAGGAGGTCCGCCGCTTCTTCCACACCCTCTACAAGTACGTCAATCTGGATATGACTGTGCAGAGTGGTAACTACATTGCCTACTGTCAGGTCGATGCTGGTATGTTCCCAAGCATCGCCGTACCTCGTCGTGCGCTACTAGAGAAGAATACTGTAGAGGTTCTAGATGAGGCCCTGGATGTGTGGGCGTCGATTACCATCCCTGGTATGCATATGGCGAAGGCTGCCGCGGAAGCGAAGGTCAGTGCTCAGAACACCCTTAATAGCCTGTTCATTTAATCGTATTACAACCCCTAATAGTCTTATAGTTATATGCGATGATTGGCCCAATCATGACATGTAACGTTTATCCGACAAAAATCGTCCCGTCCAAGTAATGGGGTGCTGTGCAAGTTGCTTGTACTATTACGATAATCAGGCGGATTACGATGATTATGTGGAGGCGCACAAGGAAATGACGCGCCAGCGCGTTATACAGATGTACAGGGAACAGTACGCACGCGAGCAGGCCGAGGGAATTGTGGTGATTCCTGTGCGGACGTCGATTGACATTTACAGGGCTCGTGCAGTGTTTCCTCCATTGCCAGTTCGCGAAGATGTTCCTGTTACGAACTGATGGGGCTATGGATGGCATCACTGGTCGTCCGCGGACAAGGCTCGGGCGTCTCTTCCACGGCGACCTCAAAGAGGGCCGGCTGGAGGGCGACTTCCCGCAAGGCTGCGGTCTGTTTTTCATCCAGACCCGTAACAGTTACCACACGTTGAAAGAGTCGCTCGGCGACAATATACCATAAGTTATTGAGTGCATTTAGGGTGGCGGCGTTGGACTTGCAAGATGACATAGGGAGGGTACTGTTAGGGTAGTGTGCGAGCCGCTTCAAATTTATGCGTGGGCCGCTAGCTTGCCGCGGTTTAAACTCGCCCCGCACATATATCACTAAGTAGATTCTCTGTGATGAACTCTGCAGCCTCCGCAACGAACGAGTTTGAGACGATGTCGATCCATTCTGCCGACTCCAATCATGACGACACGGGCCTCACTGCCCCTCCCAAGGACGGCGACATGTCGGCCCTGCCACAGGCTATTACACAGTGGCGCAAGATCCTGGATGATATCAAGGAGAAAAAGATCGAGATCCGCGAGAAGCAGAAGCATATGAAGACTCTAGAGGAGTTCATTATGCGAATCATGAAGAAGAATGGGATTGATGCTCTAGCCCTCCGCAATTCCGGCGGCCGTGTGCGCCTGAAGGAGACGAAGCGCCCCGAGGGTCTCGGTCCGAAGAACCTGCAGCGCATCTTGACACAGAAGTTCCAGAACGAGGAGCAGGCCGCCGATCTGCTGAAGTTTATCAATGACAACCGCACGACCAAGGAGTCGGCCAAGCTGGTTCATGAGTCCATGGATGCTTAGAGGCGCATATTGAATCCATGGATGCTTAGAGGCGCTTCCCTGGGCCCACCGATGCTTCGCTTCGCCATCCCCGCAGCACTCCTAAAAGTCCGCACTACAACTAGAAATGGTCCTCCGTGAAGCCTTCCAAGCCGTCGTCAGCACCGTCGCATCCGATGCCTCCTCCAAGGTGGAGACTCGCCAGGCCTACGTGGATCTGGTGAGCGCCCTCCTGGCCTTCGTCGTCAGCGTTCTCATCATCAGCTTCGTCGGCAAGCTGCTGTGGAACTCCGTCGTGTTCGATCTATTCACGTTCGTCAAGCCGGCCCGCTCCGTGTGGCAGATCCTGGGTCTCGCCATCTTTGTGAAGCTCATCATCTATTAAACCCGCCGCCTCTAACACACCCTAATAGTAATTCTGTAAGATCAGTAAAACGTATGCAGCGCATCCCTTTTACTGCTCCTTCTTTCTATGCTCTCGCCCTTACCGGCATTGCAATCGCCGCAATACTCCTCTACTTGTACTCAACGGGCATCGCCAATATGAAGCCGTTCCAGCTCGCCACACTTGCGTCTCTACTAGGAATTCTCGTTGGTATCCACGGACTGTTACATTTAGGGGTGGAGACGATCTATGGATACAACCCACTAGGAAATCTCTCGGACTAAAGTAAATGAACACACAGACGTGGTACAAAGATTTCAAGGGCTGCAACTACATGGCCGGTGGCGGCCTCGTGTGCGGCGCCAAGTGGGAGCAGGTCCCAGAGCAGCAATTCACGGCCGAACCCGAGCGCAACTACCATTACAGTGTATATGGGACACAGGGTGACCTGCAGTGCGGCGTGGATTACTCGAAATACGTCAAAAACACGTTCAATCCCCAGTTCGCCCCCGTAAATCGCCCTTCGATGGACCTCGGCCTGGAGTCGATTGCGCCTGTGAAGCCCCTCCCCGCCAAGCTCATTGAGCGCTTCCAGGGTTCCTGTGGAGCCAAGAAGACATTCCCGATGGACACATTTGCCCCGACAGGGAAGTAGGCGAGCAAGCACCCCTAATAGTAACTCTCTATAAACTGCATACTACATATATTTATACACTATATGTAGTATGCCAAGTGATTTAGCCCGTCTATTTCGCGCAATTGAAGATGATGATATTGAAACTATTAGCGCGATTGTGACTGAAAATCCGGCACTTATTAATTGGCGGAGAGACACATCTGGTATGACACCATTACATGCAGCCGCATCAAAAGGTAGTGAGGCAATTCTTGATATATTACTTCATGCAGGAGGCAGAGTAAGAGAAAGGGATGGCGATGGTATGACTGTGCTGCATCGTGCAATAGACTCGTATAGTGACGAAGATGACGAGGGATTCACACTTGTATTTCGCTGGGCAATCGATCATGCACCGTCTGTATTGAATATGAAAAATGAAGATGCTCTTACTCCATTGACATACGCAATAGTAACTGGAAAATACGGAGCTGCAGATGATTTAGTCAATAACGGTGTGGAACATGGAGTAAATATAAATGTAATAAGTCATGATAGCCAAACTCCGTTAAGTTTAGCAATGAGAATACAAGCAAGGTCTGGTAATAATGATGTAAAGCGTTTAAGTATAACTTTATTACGACATGGTGCAATTATTACACCCAACGTTATACGAGAAGCCACACCTATATATGGCCCAAATGCACTGAGATATTTACAGGAAATGCGGAGAACCGCGCAATATATCCGCCCGCCGAATAACAGTCGAAATGTCAGATCTATTTTGTCAAATAGATCTCCTGCTCCGCCAAATAATGTCACATCTATTTTGTCAAATGGGTCTCCTGCAAGCCGACTCGGAACACAGGCGGTCAATTCCGCTTCCGCCCCAACGACATGTTATGACCCCATGATGGCAATGAATGGCGAACCTATAACTCCAGAGGCCACCACGATTTACATCATGGACGAGGCAGGAGCAATCAAGTCAGCCACATGTTTGGATGAAGGTACGTTGCAACAGTATAAAACGATGAATGAATACATGTTCTTCCGCTGTAAGGACAGTGTGCCGCCTACCGCACTCCACATTAGCCGTAGCCATGTGCATCCTGGTGCGATTCGTCTGCTTAACTTGAACATGCGAGTGTATGTGAAAGACTCACAGGCACAACAATTAGAGGTGGGAAAGAAGTATGTGGTGAAGCCTGGGGCCGCTCTTGGACGTATTGCATCGCACAGTGTAATTACAACCGGCCATGTTGTAAGTGGTGTTCATTGTGGGCCGGCCGATGGGAGCAAGTTGTATGAGCTATTAGAGGTGGTTGCGGCAACGGGTGGTGGGCGGTTGCGGCGGTTGCGCCTGCGGCCCTTGCGGCGGACCAAGCGGTCAGTCACGAGGAAGCGGCGTCATCGCTCCACTCGCCGCCGCCTGCAATAAAAATGTTTAGAGATATTTGTGCGTTTTCTACTATTGATATCCCAATACACCCCTAATAGTTATTACTAGTAGGGGCGTGTTTGTTATTAACTGGTGTTCAAATGCCATAGAATGTCCAAAGATGCCACCCCTCACGGATCGGCTGATCAAATGGAATCTCGCGTACCACATGTTTGAACACTGTACCTAAATTCTCCCCTAATTAGTAATGAGTGCCGACACAGCCTCCCGTAAAATATACGAACTCCTAGAAGCCCATTTGCCCGCGAAATCACGGGAAAAGGCGGACCTCGGCGAAGTATTTACTCCCGTGGAAATGATCCAGTCCCTGTATGAACAATTTCCTAAATCCGCCTTCGCCGACCCTAAAAGTACCTTTCTGGACCCGGCCGCTGGTATAGGGAATTTTGGCGTGGTGTTATATTTTACCCTTATGACTACGTTAGCACATAAACTTCCAAATAAGGCAAAACGGTCAGCCCATATTATAAATCACATGATTTACATGGTTGAACTAAATCCACAAAATACTGTCACGGCCCGCCAAATCTTCGCCGATCTGGACGCCGACGCCAAACCAAATATCGCCGAGGAAGATTTCCTCAAGATTTCGGACGGAAATCAAGGTCTCAAATACAAGGGCTGGCCCACACTTTATACTGCTGTAATAGGAAATCCCCCTTACAACATTGGGGGCACAGGGTTGGAAGGCCAAAAACGCGCTCATATTCCTTTTACGGAGCGAGGCCTGCAAATCCTGGAGCCTCGTGGTTTCCTGGCGTACATTTGCCCGCCGAGTTACCGCGAAGCCGGCACGCCGATGAACACCTTGTTCAAGGAGGCCAAAGGACATTTTCCCTATATCCGCATTTACGGGGCAAAGGAAACGCACAAACTGTTTAAAATCCAGGGCCGCGTGGATGCATTCTTGTACCAGCGAGATGTCAGAGGGACGACCACGATCGACGACGAGTACGGTGTCCGCTCCACAGGTCTCACCCTTGACCTCGACCACCATGTGCCGAATTTCGCCCACGGAATGTTCGCCAAGCTCCTCGCCCAGGTCGAGCGCCATGGCAAGCCGACCGCCTACCGTACTACGGAGCAATCCACCACGAAGGCCGCGACGTTCAACTGTACCTCGGGCCGAAACCGCGTACTCCACCTAATCGTCAAGGAGGGTCGGCGGGTCTATCGCACGTCCTATAAGAGCCCCCTTACAACGACTCCGAAGCTCTTCGTGAATGGTCTCGGCTTACCCTACGTGTATTACGATAGCACGGGCAAGTACCACCCGAGCCAGAGCCCCGTGATTGTAGAGCGTCCGTCGGCACAACTGGTGCGCTTTGCAAAGAGCCCGTATTTCTACTGCCTGGCATGGGGTCTGCGCCTTACAGGAAACAACACGCTCCCATATACGTTTGATTATGTCCCGAATTTCGGACCGAAATACACCCTCGATGCCTTCGTCGCATCCTTAACAGCCGCTGAACGGGAGTTTGTAAAAAAACACTTTGCCGTGCCGACATCGGCCGACAAGGATTTAGTGGAGCCGTGTGCTGGCCGTAATACGACCAGGAAAGTGCGGAAGTAGATTATAGTTTAATTTGCTGCAAGGACGCATCGTTCTTCTTCGTGCTCAATCTCGAGTTGAACGTAGGATGTTAGTGCTAACCCCTGCGCACCTATAATGGAGTATGATGCGACTTCAGGGTTCTCCACTAGGATGCGTGTAAGAGTATCAGATAGGTCCTTAACGGTAAGGCCACAAAGGTTAATGCATGTATTGGGCTTGGCATCGGGTGCAGCGAACGGGCTTGACTTGGAGGACATGGCTAGCGTGCGAGGGGGGCGGTACTTGCTCCTAGCCACCCCAACTGGCTTCAAATTTCCGAGCGGTCCCTCCACAAACACACCTAATAGTAAAACACATCACACAATAAAAAGTTCGCAGGAGTTTGTTATTGTTTGTTTTTCATATGGCACACATGCTTAATACTTCAGTGCCTTGTACTTGTCGCACACATCGTACAGCTTGTTGATCAGCGTACGCCTGTGCTGCTTTTCCTCGGCCGTGAAGTGCGCATAGAATGTGTAAGGGTTGGACATGTGTTCTAGCCATGACACACACACCGCACGGATTTGATCGGCTTTCTTCATGCTTACATGGCGGTAGTCAGGATAATCGCGCAGAGCCTCTAGGGTCACTGGCGATTCTACCAGATAGTTATACACAGCTAAACATCTCTCCAAGTTGTTGTTTATGTCCGCATCGTTCTTGACACCCTGTGAGAAGGTCTCACTGGCAGCCAGGAGTTCGCGATTCTTTGCGACCCATTCGCTTTCTGTATCTTCACCTACAGCTGCAGTGAATGTTTCACTAGCTGCCTCATGCAAACGTGCAGGCTGTGGCATAGACTCCATCGGCGGGGACTTAGGGAAGTCGCATGTTGGGCCAGCGGTTGCAGCAGTGGGCTCCGCAGCAACCTCCTCTTCCCTGGACTCCCCACAGAAAGAACAGCAGTCACAGTCCTTAGAGCCCTCAGACTCGCTGTCTGATTCCTCGTCATTGTAATAGAAGTTTGAGCGGTCATTGACAACCACTAGATCCAACTTAGAGTCGTACGCGGCGTCCAGGCATACGTGGCAATCAAGGAACAGTTCCGCATCTCTGCCATTCGACACCAACTCGCACATGATGCCCACGCGGGCCTCGGCAAGTTGGAGTTCGAAGGCGGCGCGCGCACGCTCAATGATTTCGTCCGCAATCGAGTTGTACGACATCATACTAGATGCTGTCTCGGATGCGGCGGGGGCTTGGGTTGCTACCATAGAGCGGGTGAAAGGCTTGGAAGACATAAGGCTTGAGTTATCGGCACGGGAGCACGGCTTACATTCCACGTCAGCCTATGTTCAATTTTTCTACGTCCAGAGCCCTGCTCGCAACACACCCTAATAGTCCCAACTTAGAAAATCACATAAAAATGTTCGCAGGGTTATGTGTTTTTGTTTTTCGCACGCACTTAATACCTTGTCTGGGCGAGATACGCCCCACATAGACGAATGAGCTCGTTTGACAGCGTCTCAAACTCGTCCTCTTGTGCGCGCGTGTAGGAGTCGTAACAGCCGCACTTAGCATGCATGTGGTTCAGCAATACATAACAGTGCTCACGCAGGTCCTCTGCCTTGATCCGTGTGGCCGTTGCCATGTGTGGGAAGGTGCGGAGAATCGCGGAGCTCTCGGGCGCCTCTAGCAGGTGCTTGTAGTTGGCGATTGCGATCTTGAGTTTGCGGGCTTTGTTGGCGTAGCCTGTTTCGCACTTTGCTGCCTCAAGCTCTGTTAAGTATGTGCGTATCGTAGCACACCATTGGGCGAACTTGTCGGCGCCAATTTCTGCCTCAATGGCTTTCTTTCTCATCTCCTTGAGCCGCTGAGACTGGCGAGGAGGCAGGCTAAAGGTCCTGTACTCAAACTCGTCATATGGGCATTTGACGGGCTCAGGCTCAGGCTGAGGCTCGGGCTCCTCCTTGGGTTCTCCGCAGAAGTCGCAACAGCACTCCTCCTTGGGCTCCTCGGTCTCGCCGCACTCACCACAGTCACAGTCGCCATCCAACATGTTACAGACGATAACTAGATCCAGTTTCTTGTCGTAGGCGCCCTTGAAACTCACGCCGCAATTAATGTAGGCATCACTGTGGGGACCGTCACGCAGCAGATCACGGACGATGCCAGCGCGGGCCTCCGCGAGCTGCTTTTCAAACTCTGCGCGGGCGCGCTCAACGAGCTCGTCCGCAACGGCGTTGATTGTTTCCATATTGTTAGCGTGCTTGGCAGCACGGGCTTGGGTGGAGGCCATAGAGCGGGTGAAAGGCTTGGAAGACATGGGGGGCTTGTAGGTACTGGCACAGGGCGCAACATACGTTTCACCGCATCATATGTTCAATTTTTCGATGACCAGCCCGCCCACAACCCTAATAGTCACCAAATAAAAAAGTTCATAGGATCTTTGTGGTGGTTTTACCGCTCCATGGAGCGGCATTGCCTCGCTTGGACGAGGTACTGTTAGGGTAGTGGCGGGGGTTAATAATAACGGTCAAAGTCAGAGTCGTAGTCGGCCCCGCAGCGGCCGCGGCAGACATCGATGCAGCCGCACCACAGCAGCCCACAGTCATGCAGGCAGCGGCGGTCGCCGCATGCGGAGCAGACACCGTACTTTGCGACGAACGCATCTTCCTCGGCCTTGCGAACGGTCTCGACGAGCTCGGGGTCTGACAAGGTGATGATCTGGAGAGGGGCGTTGCCGAAGTTTGTGGTACCGTCTAACTGAAGCTCAATGCTGCAGAGCTTCCCGCCGACTGTAATCTCCTCTTTGTATTCACGTAGGGTGGCCGAGAGGTCGGTAGTAATTGGTAGAAAGTCCTCCTTCTCGTCGTAGCGGGTGCCACGGAGGATGATGTGGAACTGTTCGTTGGGGTAGCGACCAAGGCGCTCGGCCATATAGGCGATGATCGCGCTGGTCGCGTCCTCGTAGGAGTCGTGGGACGAAGAGGTCTCCTCTTTGTCCTGGACGGCGTGCTGGGTCTGGTAGTAGCTGACGTGGAGGGGCATGGTGGCTTGGGCTTGGGGCTTGGACTAGCAAAGCGGGGGCTTGAAAGGGTGGCAACGGTGCGCACTACACATATAGGCGCCCACATTTGTTCAATTTTTTAAATCGTCATGCCCGCTACTAAAAACAATAAGGGACTCCCGTTACACACACCTAATAGTCACCCTCCCCAATAAAAAGTTCAAAGGATTGGGGGATATTTTGTTGGGGTTTTTGTGGTATTGAGTAAAGGATGTACATTTAGGCAGTCGGGTCGGCTACGGACTTGTCGAAGGTCTTGGTTGCCTCGCTGTAGAGGCCGACATACACCATATCGTCGCCATTGGCGATCCAACTGTGGCCAGTGGAGATACGGTAATAGGTGGTCCCATTGACGTCAAAGGGGGTTAGGTCAGCCTCCTCTTCAGCGGCAGCCAAGGCTGCCAAGGCTACTGCAGCCGGCACCCTTGCCTCCTCTTCAGCCGCGGCAATCTTAGCGGCCTTGTTGGCGGCACGAGTGGCAGCGGCCTTGGCCTTCTGCTCCTCGGTCAGCTTGGTGCCCTTCGGGCGACCGCGCTTCTTGGCGCCATCAGAGGCAGCACCAGAGTCGGATGAGGTCCCATCAGCGGCAGCGGCATCAGCAGGGGAGAGGGGGTGAGCTGCGAGCCAGGCCTCAAAGGCGAGGTTCGTAGGACCCATGCCCTCCTCAGGGTCATCCTTGAGGAGCTTTGCCTGCTCAACGCGCTCGGCAAAGGGGGTCTTCTTGTATTCAGGGTCTGCAGCAGTGAGCGTCTCAGTGAGGTAACTCACATAGCGGTTCCAACGAGTCGGTCCGCGCTTCACTGTAGGCTTCACGGCTGCAATCGCAGCAGTGGCAGCGGCAGGAGTGGCAATTAGAGGAGCGGAGGACATACCGAGGAGCGACTTGATCTCAGTCTTCAGCACTGTGTTCGTCATCTCGACCTGCTCTAGACGAGCGAGGATAGAGTGGAGCGTGGTGGCAGGGATGGAAATCGTGGAGGACATTTGGGCTTGGGTAGGGCGTGTAGGCGTGTGTGACTAGCGGCACTGATCAGAGTGGGGCCGGCCCAGGCTTCAATTTTTTGACGCTCATAATCCGCCTATTGCGCACGTAAAAATAAGGGCGGGCGCCCATTACACTTGGGACCCATAATAAGCCCGCGCGGCCCACATAATAGTCCCTGTTGCGGAGCTGTAATAGGCGGTGGCTATTACACGTAAAAATAAGGGAGATACAACAGTGTGGTGTGGGGGCAGCTTAGCGAGACGGATGGGGGGCTCGCTCGTCAATAGACCCAGTTATATATATACCAGTGCTATGCACATTGCTCCATGCTTCTGTCAATGTGGATTTATAGAGTCCAACATAGACCATCCCTTCTGGGTATTGCTCCCGTCGATCATAGTCGTTAAACTTACGCCAAGCATGACCAGTTGGCAGACAATAGTAGGTGCCTTGTGTCCAGAGCGGAGGCGAGCCCTCTCGCATTACAGCATTAATCGTGACCTCCTTCAGGTTGGCGAAGAACCCACGGGGGCCTGTGGCCATCGCTTCTTCGTACGCCTTTTTTGCGGCGGCTCGCTCTTCTGCTACCATAGCTTGACGCTTGACAAATGCATCGGCAGCTATCTTAGCAGCCTCCGCTGCCGCAGCTTTCTCCGCGTCTAACTTTCGCTGTGCCTCGCGCGTACTCTTGATTGCTTCATCAGCAACTGAGCGTATTTTATTGATGTGTGCAGGGGCATCGGTCGTGCACCAAACCAACTTAGCTTTCTCTTTATTGAACAGGTCCAGTGCAAGCGATCCGGCTTTGCGAACACGATCCAACTCATCTGACACTATCCGCTTCACAGCTTCCGTAATCAGATCCTTTTCAAGCTTCTCAGCAGCGGCTTTCGCAGCTTTCTCAGCAGCGGCCTTCGCAGCTTTCGCAGCTGCCTTATCAGCAGCCATCCGCAACTCCTCCAGTTTCTTCTGCACCTGACTTTCAAAGTCAGTCTCCTTTGACGCAAGACCCAACCTCTTCTTAGCCTCCTCCTCGACCTTCTTGGCTGCATCTTGGCCCGCCAAGAGCTCCTCCATCTCCTTTATCACCTCCTGCACTTTACAATCAAAATCGGTAGGTCGTGTCTATGTGGGGGCCGACCCTAGCCATCCCACACCCAGCCTTGATCGCCCCGCAGGGCACGAAAGGTCTGGAAAACGCCGCTGACATCAGCTGAAGCCGCGTACGCTTAGAGGAAACAAGCCATCTGCTGTGGCCACGCTACACAATTCCCATTGCCCGAGAGGAGCGGTCCTTGCGGACCACACCAAACAGCCATAGCCTTTCACAGCTATGGCCGAACAGCCCTCAGTGGGTGCCATGGAAGCACCTCGGCCGTCCCTTGCGGGACAGCCTACACCCCACACTCCTTGGGGCCACTGCACTTATACTGAGCGAGATGATTGTGTGTCTCTCCTAATTGTACGCCGCCGCCGGCAGTGCCCGAAGGCCTGCCATAAGCTCCTGGTGGTCAGACGATCACCTAATAGGTCGGTTCCGTCCCCGCAACACCCCTTAACAGAGGTCTCGCCGAGCGTATATAGCCGTCCTATCTTCGAAGTGGGTAGTCTACCGCTCCAGCACCCGTAGGTGCCTTCGACGCGGGCTTGCCTCACCTCTATCACGTATCCCCTATGGGCCTCTGTGGGTACCTTCTACTAGGGCAAAAACGCTGGTTTCAATTTTTAAATCTAGTTGAAATATGGACATATAACGGGCGCCTGCTATTACGGGTGCGCGCACTAATAGCCGCGTTTCAAGCTGGTTTAAAAATTGAAACCGGTGGTTTTGCCCCATTAAAGACCAGCCGGCCAACGGGGCGTTGTACCGTGGCATCCACACACATGGGGTCAAATGTGTAGGTTCCTGGGCCTTACCAGGTGGAGGTGCCAAATAGCTAACCCGAGAGGGAGGGGCAGGTGGGCATCACAATGGACTGCGAGAGTGGGGCAGTGAATGAAAAGAACCGAAGGGCCTTTGGCCCGCACGTTTTTCCGTGTAGCTCCGCTTACACGATAAACCGAAGGGCCTTTGGCCCGCACGTTTTTTTCATGTAGGTCGGCATATATAGGCAGTGAAGTCGTTTGACACAGGAAAATTTGAAACATTTTTATTTAATTCCAGCAATATCAGCCCTTGACCACTTAACTGCCGTCACGCCGTGCCCCTTCAAGCCCACAATGAACATCCTCACATCAGACCGTATTATCACCATGACCGACAATGAACTGTGCGAACAAATCACCGCTCATACAGGTGTATCAACACTTTATTGCACACACTGCAAGCGTGCTACTCCCATTCAAGAGCGATGGGTCGTATCTCTTCGTCGGCGTCTCCTCAAACTCGCAAAATCATCAGGCGCCATTGCCTTGAGCTCTTCCATTGCCTTCCCTAAGACGTGTGACAGCCAGACTCTTAAGAACGACAAGAGTAACCCGATTAACAACAGTTTCTACCCCCAGATCCGCAAGGCCTTCAAGAAAGGTGACGCCGATGAGGTCAAAGAACTCCAAAAAATGCGCGGGGCGCATCATATTATCGAAAATTCAATTGTGCCTTGTCCTTACAAGTACTCTCCAGCAAAGTCTTCTGTTGAATACTACATTGAAGAGCCTCAGGTCAAGAAGTCCATAAAACTACGCCTTCGTCCTGCTCCAGAACCTGCCACGACGCCAACCATACGTGGCATTATAGACGATCTATCAGACCTCGATAAACGTCTCAAGGCCCGTCTGATACAATAACCACCCTACTTGTCACCAATGAGTCGCAGCAGTAGGCTATAAATTTGAAATTTTTCCACGATGGATGAGCATGTCGTCCTCTTGTTGCACATCTCAACTTTCAAGCCTTTCTACTCACAATGTCTTACGCCGATGTTATGATTAGCTACGTCAATGCAGAAACTGCGCCTATCATGGAAGACCGCTTTCGTGCGGGAAATCATGTGCTCATATCCAAGACCCGCTGTAAATCTATCGGCCCTGGTACAATCATTGTGGTCATCCACATGGACATCCAACAGATTTATATGACAGTTAAAGCATCTGGATACACTACGTTGGACCAAGTGCGGTCTGCTGACGAGAAACGTCCCTATGTCATTCCAATTGACCCATCTAGTATTCGGCGTCCCAACATACAGCTTTCAGAGATTGCGTATCGTCTGAACATTAGTACTACAAAGGCACTCACAAACCTTTCTAAACGTACTCAAATGGAGTATGCCCGCCCGTTCATTAAGGTAGAGAATGAGGCAGAGATTGTTGCAGAATACACGTCTATCATCAAAAACATCTACAGAAAGGTGAAGCTGCGCCTGATTCGTAGTGAAACTCCTGTTCATGTAGAACCCGAGCCTGAGATGGAGCCTGAGTCCGAGCCTGAGTCCGAGCCTGAGTCCGAGCCTGAGACAGAACTTGAGTCCGAGCCTGAGACAGAACTTGAGTCCGAGCCTGAGACAGAATCTGAGCCCGAGCCTGAGACAGAACTTGAGTCCGAGCCTGAGACAGAACTTGAGTCCGAGCCTGAGACAGAATCTGAGCCCGAGCCTGAGTCCAAGTCCGAGACAAAGCCAGAGTCAGAGCCTGAGACAAAGCCAGAACAAACAACAATTACAAATGACGCAGACAGAACCAATATATTCGCATGGTTTCTACTTATAGTGCTGTTGTGCGTTCTGTCTTCACACACCCACGAGTTGAGTGACACACCACAACTCCTAGAACTTCCTAGACCAGAGATCATTATAGACACACCACGACCGTTAGAACTTCCTGGACCGCCTCTGTACTATTTCTACAAAGACCCTATACCAACACAATACTTGCGACGAACAGGAGTCTGGGGATGACATTCCTGGTTCATCTAAATACACTACAACATCCACCGCTCTCCTACATATTTTTAATCCACACTCCCTAATAGGAATCCCCTATGTCACGTACTTGTAAGCATGGCACCATCCGTCGTGTTGCTTTTACCCGCAAGTCAGGCAGTCGCGTGAAGTCCCGCTGTGTGCGGAATATGGGCGCGCCCGGTAAATGGACGTCCAAACACCGCTCTGCCGGCATCGGCGCCCTCAAGCAGGGCCGCCTCGCCAAGTTCGGCTACAACTCCACAAAGCGCACCGGCCTCCGTCGTCAGGCCCTCCGTAAGGCCGTGAAGTCCGAGGGCAAGACCGCCGTCCTTCGCATGCTCCAGGCCGTCGCCACTTACACCAAGCGCACCAGCCCCAAGAAGTCCGCGCTGTTCCTAGCTGACCGCGCCGCTGTGGCAAAGATGCAGTAAATACCATGAAATGCGCATGAGTCCCTCTATACCACCCTAATAGTACAGTGTGCGGGAAATGATGAAATCTCTTGCCGTGGTATGTATGGCAAGACGGTTGTGAAATACGTTCCCCAGTTCAAGCTGTGGATCATGGCAAATGATATGCCGAAATTATCCAAATACGATCAAGGCATTGAACGTCGCATGCGCTGTGTGCATTTTCCTACGCGGTTTGTACATACTCCTCGGCATGAGAACGAGCGACTACGAGATGATACACTCAAGGACAAAATCAAGAGCGACCCCGCGTGGCAATATGGATTCCTGGGACTTTTAATAGACGCTTCTAAGACGATGAAAGGCAAACCGTTGGACATGCCACGGGAAGTTCGTGAATTCACCGATGCTTACATGTTGGAAAATAACCCAGTGGGTGCATGGTTACGGGAACATTATGAACTTACGGGGCATCGTGATGATATTGTTTTAAAAACAGATTTATATGCTATATTCTTAACAGAAACAGGTATTGCAAAGAGTCATAAAATCTTTACGGAAGACTTAGTGAAATGTAATGTATATGAAAAGGCGTTGAAAGGTATCCGTTATTATTTTGGCTTACGTCGAAAGGGTGACATTTAAGGGTGCAGGAGGGTGCAGGGTTACCTCCAACTTTCCTATATTTTTGATTCCCCGAGATATTTGGAGGTAACCCTGCACCCTCCTGCACCCTGTAATTATTTCTACACAATATACAAAAACTCATGAATATATAGTAAGCTTGTATAGTGTAATTAGTAACAACGTATTTGTGTATGTAGAAAGGAGCTCCGAAAAATTTGAACCCTCCTTCTCTGACCAAGTGTCGCACCAAGCCAGACACAAAATGTCCGCCCTCAAGCCCATCTACGAAGAAACCATCATGGCCATCAAGGCCGCCTGTGAGACCATCAACGTCTCTTTCACGACCGCCGCCACGGATGGCCGCATCGGCAGCGCCATGAAGGAATCCGAATATCTCACCACCCTAAAAGCCGCCCTTCCATCCCACTTCACCACAGAAATCGCCAAGGACCGTCATTGGTACGATGTACGCATCAATGACATTCCCATTAACCTCAAACTCACCACAGGCGGAACCGACAACGCCTTCAACAAAGTCGCCCTCATCTACACCCTCACAGGCACCGAGCCGGCCAAACGGAACATGAACTTCAGTGAGCTGTGGAACCATCTCAAAGCGACCCCCAAGAAGCACACCCGTGATCGCCAAACCGAGTACCACTACCTCGTCGTGGATAAGCCGACAGGCGATACGCTCCTCAAATCGATCCTCGACATCCACACCTACAAGTCAAATCCTTGCAACGACATGCAGATCAATTGGGCCAACGAATTCCGCAATTTGGACTATTACAGCGCGGATGAGGAGTACCACGAAAAAATCAAGGAGCTCGTTGGCTGCGTACAGCGGTCCGTACGTCAGGCCCTTGAGGGATTCAAGGCGTTCGCGGAGGCCGACGTGGGCTCACTGTTCCCCGCGGATCCCGAGCCAGCCGAAGAGACAATCTTAGAGCCAACCATAGCCGAAACTTCCTAAAGCATCATACAACACAACTGCTTCTGGCCCATCTTGAAGCGCCCAGCATACATGTAATTTTTCTTGCATTCTTCACTATTAAGCCGCGCCACCACGGCGTCCAGATCCACCTCAGCCCCAGCCCGTGGAATCATGCAGAGCAGGCCGCCCCCGAAGTATCCCACAACACCCCTAAAAGCCACCACTGCGTTTCGCGTCAAGGTCCGCACATAGATACACGGCCGTCCCACAGCTTCCCGCATGACCCTGATGTTCCGCGGCGCACCCCATTCGTACCAATTGGTCTCCCCAAACGACCGAATCCCGCGCCCTAACAGTTCCGCTTTGTGGGCAAGTAGGTGGGCATCTGTCGCCTCATCGCCTGTAGGGAACCGTTCTGCGAAGATGAAGCGCTCCTGTCGGCCTTCATCTACAAGCACTGACATAGTCCCGAATTGTTGCTTATACACCTCGTCGCGCCCCGATACGAGCCCCACATACACATCAAACTGCTCTTCAACCGGCTGCCCTGCGACCCCGTCGGCCCCTCCAAAGGTCAAGATGCCGCGCACTGCCATGTACGTCCGCGGCTCCCCATTCACCATACAAGCAGTCCCTGCCAATCCTTTTTGGTACCGAAATACGACCACGTCAATGTTCGCTCCCTCAAAGAGCCGCTCATCGGCAGGAAAGTGGAAGTCCGTGAAGGATCCTGCAGCCACCATCTTGGCTATTAGGGGTGCAGCGTGGGTGAGCTTGAGGAAATCGGACGGCACGATGAACACCAGCTCGCCGTCATCGGCCAGTACCTCAAAGCAGGCCGCTATGAATTTCAAATACAAATTCCCACACCGCTGTTTCACGTATGGAGGATTGCCGATAATTGTTTTGAATTTACTCCCTATGCTCCCCGCAGCCTCAAGAAAGTCCGCATACACAACGCCTTGGGCCGGTCCGAAACTCACCACAGGTTTCACGCGTGCATCGATCTCGTAACACACCATGGGATACGCAGCGTCGGCGGCCAAGAACGGTCGCAGCAAATGGCCGGCCCCAAACGACGGCTCTAATAGCAACTCTCCGTGGTTTCTTACAAATCCATAGACGGTGGCTTGAAGGTGTTCAGACACAGTGAAATACTGACCGAGTTCTTTTACGGAGGTCATTGTGTGTCAGTTGGTGCGTCTTGTAGGGGCGCGCCAGACTCATCAAATTTAGATGCATCGACGTACTTGAATTCACATGACGCCAATGGGTTAGGGATATTATTGTCTTGCAAATATTTAATCATGGTGTTCCATATGCAAGCGGGAATCAACTGCTCCAGATCACGCAGATCATAGAATACGGACGCGGTCAATAGTTTCTCTAAGTAATTGTGCTCAAATGTCGTACCAGAACACAGCATTTGAACAACTTGGAACTGCGCTTCTTCTTTGTAAAAGACTGAGTACATGTTTGACTGGATCATTTCAGGTGTTGAAAACATTCCTACAGACAACTCTGGGTGCTCTCCCAGTAATTCATTGACAATTGCCTGGTCCTGCCGACCTGTTTCAGCTATCATGTTGCGTACTTGCGTGAAAAATGCGAGTGTTGCCGGCGTACATTTAATAAGTCCGAATCCAATGTTTAGTGTATTATTTCCCAGATTATCACGCATATATACAATATCGTACGCCATATACTTCTCCAAATAAGAACGCAATTGTTCGCTTTGTAGTATGCACAAATCTGCATCGCTTACAATTATATAACGCCCATCACACTCTTTCATTGCATCCAACATAACATTAAATTTCAAACAATTTCCAGCAAAGAAATGTTCAGACCCTGGCTTGTAGAGTGTGGAAAATGCACTTTGTGGAAAGAAGCATGGGTGTAACTTGAATCCACTGCAGTCGCTTACAGAGTTGTAAATCAGTTGGTGAAATATTTCGTATTTAGGACTATACACATAATACCAATCAAGCGCCATTCTATTGATCAATTACCCCCACCCCTTTAAGCAAATCCCCCCCCGCCAGCCAACCTGAGTCTAAATTACGAGCGCGCATATCTCCCCTAATAGTATGGGCGATGGCCCGAGCTACAAATACAGTTACGACATGTTGAAATCACATGCTCAGCAAGTGTGCGCGGCTGCTGCCGATGTATTTTTAATACAACCTGCCTATTACGACGTCCTAAAAGTATTTGCAAATACACCAACAGCCGTCCCACATCTCATGTACGAAATTTACGCGACGCAGTTGTGTCGGCTCGTGAATCGCCGCCGGCGGCGGCTGCCGTTCCCGTGTTGGCAGCGACTAAAAGATTTGCTACGAAATTTCTCGCCCAAAAATCCACTTCGTACCTATTACGAGGGCCTATTACAGTCTATTAGGGCTCTAACAAAATCAGGACATGTCCTATTAGAAGATTTGGATTATAATGACAGTGAATTTGCGATCATTTGGGAGGATTTGTGTGCGCACGAACTTTGTTTGCCGCGAACGTTGGCCGCCTCACCCCAGCTGACGCCGCCGCCGTCGGTCAGCGGAGAATTTCAGGACGAGTATTTTGTTGTCGAACACGCACACGACCCCTTGTATCGCAGCCTAAACATCCTCTAATAGTTTCATGTAGAAAAATGCCTGTAACGACCCGTTCTAACACTCGCTCCCCCCCTACTAGCCGCTCACTGCACACCTACTCCCTCCGCGAGAACCGTCCTGCTCCTGGTCATTTTGCCCGCATGGAGGCTGATGAGGACATGGAGGAGGCTGCAGAGGCTCTGATGATGCTGTCTCAGGTACCGGTCATTAGCAGTGTCATTTGCACTAGTAACTTGGAGGCGCTTTTGCCCCCTCGTCGTTCTGCGCGAATCGCCTCTCGCGCTTAATTTCCAGGCACAGACTCTGTGACCGCAGGTTTTTTCTTTAGTACAATCTTCTTTCTTACAACGGGTTCAGGCGGTGCAGCCGCACCAATAGATGTAGTTGCCAAGTTGGCCGCCAACTTAGCAACTGCAGCTTCCTCGGCATCGCGTTCAGATGCCTTCACTTTCGCGCCAATCTTGCGCCGTTTTGCGGGCAGTGGTAAGGCCGTCGCCGCAGCCGGCATACCAGCCCACACATTGCCGCTCATATCACGACCGGCCCGCATATCAGGCACATCGTCCTCGTTAAAGTAGGTAAGCGACTTAATCAGTGGATGAGTCTGCAGGGTCTTCCATGTTTCATGAGCCCTAATCGTATCAATGACTTCATCTAGGTCGTGCCCGTATTTTTCACATAAGATCGACAACACGGCACTAAATGCATCCGCCGTATGACAACTAATAATATCCATCGTGGCCTTCAAGATGGCTGACGGGTGTCTCTCTAGGAACTCCCGTGAGAAGGGCTTGTAATCGTCGGCATTGCCGACAAGTTCAGGTTGAACGCGCAGTTCCATAGTGGCTTGGTGCAGGTACCTTACCTGACGCCACTAGCCGCCTTCAAATTTTCCTCAACCCCCGCCAATTCGCCGCACGCCAGTCCAAGTGTGACGATGTTCGGGCTCAACTACCGCCCGTCCAGCCAGTCCCAACACCCCTAAAAGTCCCAGTGTCGTTCCTGACTCCACCCATGGTACGCGCTTTCCCTCAGCCCACACGCGCCGCGCCGCCGACCATCCAACCGCCGCTAAAAGTGCTATTAGGAACATATCAGCAGCCGCCACAAGACGATCGGTGTTGTTAATAAGAATACATCCTATCACAAGCGCCCCCACGGCCAACAAAATACGATGCGGTGCCGACCGTGTATTTAGCCCGCGCAACCATTCCACTACCCCTCCATCTAACCCTTTTATGCCACTGTAAATGTACCGTGAAACACCAACATATTGGATAAATGCACTGATCAATATAAATATACCTACAAGTACATCCATATTGGCTCCCGTACCTTTCCCAAACCACGCCTCGCTGATGTCTGCCAGTGCATTGTGGAACGACCCGCCGTCAATTCCACCGCGCCCACGCAGTGGCACAAGCGCAACAAACGCCACACACACCCCTACAAGTAAGAGCGCACTTACAATGTTCGACCCGTACATGGCCGCCGGCACATCTTCCACAGGTTTCACAGTCTCCTCCGTGAATTTCATAATCACATCGAAGCCGGCTAGAATGAAGAACACATAGAGGAACGCCTTGCCGATATGGAGCTCCGTTCCTGCGCCTGCATCCAGCCGAGGTGCCGGCGGCCCAGAGATTGCCACACTGAGCCCTATAAGACCCACTGCACCCAATACAAACACAAACAGGGCCGACGTGAAACTCACCACACGTTTGTTAATGTCAATCCCAAGTACTCCCACAACAATTAGGAGTACAGCCATCTGAACCGCCACGAGCACTTGGAAGAGCCACGACGCACCAGGACAGAAGATCCGCGTGATGAACAACAGGCCCACAGCAATTGACACAATACCATATGCCACAACTCCTACTTGTGTGCCCGCCGCCGCCCATGGACCAATCTCGTCAGCGATGATGCGCGATTCGCTATCGTTCGTCTGGTACGCTTCGTGGGCCACCGCATACGTCTTACTACTCCCTAATAGCAACCCAGTGACACCTGCAATGACCTCAGGGTAATATTGTCGTGCGGAAAGTATTGTAGGGCCGACCAAGTTCGCCGCACCTGATCCCAGGATGTTTGTGATCCCAAAGAAAAACAGGTCGGACAAGCCGAGGGTCCGTTTGAGCCCTTCAAGTTTTTCCGTATGGACCTGTTCAGGTTCGCTCATTACTCTAGGGGGAGGCTTTTAGAGGAGGTCAGTCGCGGATAGTGGGATTCCAAGAACAGTTTGATGTAGCGATTGACGGCGCATGTCATCAACTCCTCGGCGCTCATCCACTTCACTTCGCCGACTTCATCGGTGTCCTGCGGATTGACGGTTCCCACGAGGTCGTACATGTCTTCGTCGAAGTAGAAGAAGATCCCTTTGCCCAACCGGAACCTCCGTGGTGTGGCCTTCACATGTACATACATTCCAGTTTCTTCCACAAATTCGCGCATGGCACACTGCCAGTCGCTCTCTCCAGCTTCTACATGTCCTTTCGGGAACGACCATATGGAGGCCCGTCGGCCATATACAGTCAGGAAGTAATCACCCTTTTTCAAGATTATCCCGCATACTTTATTGGATCGCTTGGGGCTTGGATCGGGTGTTACAGTTAGGCTTGGTTGATCCGTGACCTCAATGGGTCGTGGAGTGCATTCGTTCTCAAGTATAGAGGCAAAGTAAGACGTCGTAGTTGCGGACATTATTCGGCTCGACCTTCCTACTAGTCCCTACCTGGTGTCAATTTTAGACCAGTAAAAATGGGTGCGGACTGTCCCATATGACAATTAGGTATGTAGGCGTTGCTCACCAGGGAATTAGATAGGTGATGTTGCAGTAAAGAACGAACTCACACCTACGTTAGTTTTCATTGATTTGATTTCATCGCGACTAAACCAGCCAGCTTCCGTGATCTCATTTGTATCCCGTGGGACAGGGTCGGGTTCCACGGGCATCCAGAAGAGATAGTAGGTGCCACCGTGGAGCGGCACGCATCGCAACGGCTTTGGCAAGATGTTGTAACCGGTCTCTTCGCGGATCTCACGGCAGACACATTCGAGTGCGGTCTCACCAGGTTCGATGTGACCCTTTGGGAACGACCACTTGCCTGAGAGGCGCCCACGGACGAGCAGGAATCGATCATTTGCACTTTGAATGATCCCACCATAGACACGGTCCTGCTTCCGCTTCATGCTAGGAGACGGAGGGGAGACTGTGCGGATTCGCGGGGAACAGAAGGCGGCGGGAAAACTGGGTAGGCTTAGCGCATTAACATTCATATTTTGTTTTGTTTTGGGTACTCTGTCATCGTACATCGGCTCTAAATCAAATTTTGGGGGAGATTCCATCTCCCCCATAGCCCCCTACGGAGGTAATGGTCCCCTACGGGGACCATTGTCTATATGGGTCATGTGGATATTAATTCCCACAGTTCGATTGCCTCGCACCTAACCCGCCTAAACCCTCCACACGAAATCCACATAAATGGCGTCTCGTTACAACTGGTACTCTGATGATTCACAAATCTCACCAGTGCTCCAGCATCCCCGCATGCTACACATGCAGTTGTCTGATTCCTCCCTAAAAGAGCTGTATGGGCGCAACCCAAAGAACCACGCGACCGACTCGGGCTTTGATCTGTACGTCCCCGAGGACATCACCATCCAGCCGTTCTCACAGGCCACTATTGACCACAAGATTCTGTGTGAGCCCGCATTCGCCGGCGGATACTACCTCTACCCTCGGTCCTCTATTAGTAAGACTCCTCTCCGTCTAGCGAACTCCGTCGGCATTATTGACAACACCTATCGTGGCTCTATTATGGCCAAGGTGGATAACATCAGTGACGCACCTTTCACGATCCGTCGTGGCGAGCGTCTATTCCAGCTGTGCCACCCCTCTCTACTTCCTCTACATGTCATGTTCGCCGACTCCATCAACACTGATACGGCCCGTGGCGCAGGCGGCTTCGGTTCGACGAACACCGCGTAAATTTGACGGTCTCGCCTCAGTACCCTAAAAGTACCCAACATCCCAGGTCCTACCACGCCCTCCAGCTTAATATGTACATGCCCCATGATCCAATGACACTATTCGCCCTGTTCTTGGGCAAAGACAGCCCAGTTATGCTATATGTAATTCTCATAACTGTGATGTATCAAAATCGCGAACTCTTTACAACACTCTGGCGCAACATACGGCATTTCGGTCTCTCCACGCTCACACTTGAAGGGCGCATTGTGAATGACGTCCGCCGTGCGGACCAGTATTCCAACTTCTCACCCACCCTAAAAGCCCTCATCCATCGGCTCAACTCATCCAAACCCCAGGATATCTACTCAAATGTCAAACATGCGACCTATTACAGGTTCGGTGATGATAGTTCCGAAAAGAGCGATGAAAAGCTCGAGACAGTCTTGCCGCTTGATAATACCCACGGTATGAAGCTGACGCCCGATATTACACTGTTTGCCCGTATTCGCCAAGGTGCGCAAACATCGGTCAATCCACGATCCATGTCCGACCCAGAGACACGCGAATATTCCGAGATTATTGTGTATATTGATCTGAAGACGCGCAAGCCCTTGAGCCACATCCACGAGTTCCTAAATGTCTGTAAAGCGGAGTATGACACGTACCTAGAGCATGAAGCCCGCAAGACAATGATCATTCGTCCAGAGTTCCCTGAACTTCAATCAGCTTTCATCTCATCCCAGCTAATCCCCATTCCCAAGTTCAAGACGTTCGACAACATGTTCTTCGAGAGCAAGGACGCGATCATCACGCGCCTCAATGCATTCCGCAACAAGGACATTTACAGGCGCCTCGGCATTCCCGATTCTCTCGGCATGCTGTTCTACGGGGAGCCAGGTACAGGCAAGACGAGCGCCATCAAGGCCATTGCCAACTACATGAACATGAACCTGATTATTGTCCCTATGAATGCCATTACAACTCGCAGACAACTCGAGATGCTCTTCTACAAGCGCAAGGCCGGTACCGACTACGTCGTCCCCTACGACAAACGCATCTATGTGTTCGAGGAGATCGACTGTAATGGCTGGGAAAATGTCGTGCGCGACCGTGAGATTATCAAGGAGGAAGCGAAGGAACAGAAGGCCGCCAATGCGGTGGCGATGGCAGCCTGTGGTATGATGCAGCAAACTGGTCCCAGCACAGGTTCCGCCCCGCAGAAAAAGAAGTCCAAGGACGAGCCGCTCAGCCTCGGTGCATTCCTGGAGATCATCGACGGCCTGGTAGAGCTCCCTGGACGCATCATCATTATGACCACCAACAACCCTAATTGTCTTGATGCGGCTCTCAAGCGGCCTGGGCGCATCGATATGATGGTGGAGTTCAAGCGCCTCCGTGCGATTGACATTGCGCACACATATGAGCGCTGGTGCGGCGAGCAGTTCCCGCCACACGATCTTGCCAAAGTAAAAGACTACAAATTCACACAGGCCGACGTGTCTCAAATCCTGTTCAGACACGAGAACGACCCCGCCGGTTTTGTGACAGAGCTTGTAGAGACCAGTGGGGGTACGCAGCAGTCCGCCGACATATTCCCTTCAGAGTAGATCACTCGTACTCGACACATTAGGACGTGGAACTACCACCCATGACGGTAGTGTATGTGTAGGTACATACCGTTCATACTTTATTTTACGATCATTAATGTACATGTGAATTCGTACGTAATCACCATCAAAGTTGTAATGGCTCCCTGATAGCCGTCCTTCAGAGTAGGAACGCACTTCAACTTGCTGTCCGTCATCACCCCACACATAATAGTACGAGTTCAGTTGGCCATTCAAGTAAGTGTAGCGTTCAATAAGGTCCCCGTGTGTGTTCCATGTATAACCAATATGTACTGGAGCCCCATGTTCATACCTGCGATGCGTCTGTATTGCACCGTGTGGATAACGGATGATATAAGAACCGTGTGGGATATTTTCATCAACTATGTAGGTATAATAGTGGATGTAACCAGCCGAATCTATATACGTTTTTATCTTCAGTCCATCTCTAGTGGGATACGGGGTTTTACAAGTAGGGCATGTGGAGTGTCTATTACGGAGATTTGCGTAACATGCAGCGTGTAATTGTAAAGATCCTTTGCAATTACATACTTGTTCAATATAAGGGTTTGTTGAAGTTGCATGTTCCATACATATGAAACATGTGGGGTCGGTCATTCAGCGTCTAATTGGGTTAATAAGAAATCAAGTAACTCATTATCATCAAATTTTGGGTGTTCCATAGTGTCTTCGCTGGAGGGCGTGGGCGGACGAGCAACAGGAATAGGTGTATCGATGCGTTTTACGCCTGTGAAAAACCAGGTCTTGAACGCGGACGGTGTAGTGATAATTGTGTCCCCTGTACGAGTTTTCCAACGGAAAGACATAGCACCAGAAGGGTCGATTGTGACAGCATTTACACGTAATAAAAAATCATTCAAGCTGTCTTCAATGACACACAATAAAGCGTGCGATGGAAGGCCAGCGGAAGTCCATATATGTGTTATTTCAGATGACTTATCGGCGCTACATGTATAAAGCCCGTATGGGTCCATGAGAATTTATTAAAGGACCATGTAATAAGTCAATTCCGCGCCATATTAACGCAAGCGGGCAATAAAGCGGGCGACATCTTCAGGCCGATTGTGCCCCACGGCGTCCCCAATGTAGTTGTTGTACAGCATGACAGGGGCCGGCATGTGGTCAATCCAGCGCTTGTGGTACTTGTCTAGGGACTGCAAGTAGTCGATGGGAATCTCCTCTTCTCCCTTGCGTCCGCGCCGACCAATCCGCTCAGCGCACACCTGAGGTGACGTATTGACATAAACAATGCCAGTCACTCGCGTCGTATCTTGGAGCATGCGGTACCATTGCTTATACAGCTCCCACTCAATGCCGTCCAAGCAACCATCATCGCGGAGCATCTGAGCAAACACATTGAAGTCGGTCTCAAGGCAGCGCTCAGTGATGAAGATGTTTTTCATAGCTGCTGCCGGATTCCGCGCACATTCACGTTGCCAATCATCAATGGCCCGCTTAATGTTCAAGTAGCGGCTGAGCACTGCACAGTTCTGGAATGTGTAAGACCAGCGGCGCTTGTCCTTATAGAACACCTCTAGTAAGTTCTCACCGCTCTCATTTTGGAGGGCCGTCCAGGTATCAAGGGGTTCATCAATAAAGTGCCAATCAGGGTATTCGCGGCGGAGTTGGTCAAGTAGAGTACTCTTACCAGAGCCAACACCACCGTCGATGCTGATCAGGATAGGTACAGGCGAACCGCAGACGTTGGAAGTGTTCATTAGAAGTTGTAGTGGAGGGTACTCGACTCTCCCATCACTCCTCGTCATCAAATTTAGAGGCCCTCTCATAAAGATCCATCTTGCCAACACTAATAGTACTTTCTTAATGAACCTACTGTAAAGTATGCCCGACAAACTTTATTCAAATGAAGGGTGAAATTATACTGTAATATTATACATCTAGTATATAGACAAGAGCACGATGAATATACTATATTATATAGCATTATTTGTACTATTGAATCTACGTATGACATCAATGAAGTATAATTCATATGTAAAAATATCGGTTAAGGGTATATTAATAAATGCATGCATATTGTATTTAATAGTATTGATTTCTAAATTATTTTATAACAACGAATATTTTTCTACACAACTATATGAAAAAAAACACAATAAAGTGTGTGTAGTTACACACGTTGATTACGGAGATGTAATAAATCAACTTGGTGCATTGCGTTATTTAGCAAGTATGTATGATGAGGTTGTATTATGTATTAAGAAAGGGACAAAACAAAAGTTACTAGATATTATAACTACAATACCACCTATTGACTCTAATACGAAAGAACCAAATATTGTATTACATGAGTTAAATACAGAAAATATATATATAAATATTAATGAAGTTGCAGAAGAAATTAAACAATACGAACATACACATGATATACGATGTGGTGGCACATTCAGTAGCATACTAGATATCCCAAAAACGGATGAAAATATATTCTTATTTAAGCTTTATAAGGATTTGGATATTGATATTTCACACTATCACAATAGTACATTTATAGCAACACTACCAGAAAGTATGGACTTATATAATAAAGTCAAGCACTTACCATATGCATTTATTACAACTGATATAGCAACAGGGGAATTGTTTGACTATAGCATGTTAAAAACTAAATTAAATATTGATAAAGATGAAACATTAATAGTATGTTCAAATAAAAACATATATACACCTGAACATCAATATTATACACTTGCAAATGAATTTGTAATGAAACCATTTTTATGGTATGTTGATACAATTAAGCACGCTACACATGTTGTTTTATCTGATAGTAGTATGTTCTGTTTGGCATTACATATTCCAATTGAAACATCTGAATGTTACGTGATACCACGTTTAGAAGGTACTGATTATTCATATTTATGGGACAGTGCAAATCATTATAATCCGGATAGCGGTAAAAAAGTCTTTAAGAAATTATAGACTATCAAGATAGTACGATGATACCAATCTACAAGCCATATTTGAAACCTTACAAAGCATCTGCATTAAAAGCGATTGAGGATGAGTGGATTAGTAATCACGGCATTTATGTAGATTTAGCAACAAATTTGATGAAAGACATATTGGGCGTCCAATATTGCATACTAATGAATAATGGTACATCAACAACGCATTGTTTGTTTAAAGCTCTTAAATTTAAATATCCACACATATCTAAACTGTATGTCCCTAATAATGTATTTATTGCACCATGGAATTGTGCATTAATGGAATATGATAGCTCACAACTAACAGTATTGAAGATAGACCCGATTACAATGAATATGGATACATCAGATGAATATATACAATCACTTGAGCCTAATTCTGCAGTTGTAATTGTCCATAATTTAGGAAATATTGTAAATGTTCCACGTCTAAAACGCCTACGTCCAGATTTGATTTTTGTAGAGGACAATTGTGAAGGGTTATTTGGAAAATACGAGGGACAATACTCTGGTACAAGTGTCGCATCGTTATGTTCGGCAGTGAGTTTTTATGGAAATAAAACAATAACAACTGGGGAGGGTGGAGCATTTTTTACGAACGATTTTGAAGTGTATAAATATATTAAAACATATTACAGCCATGGAATGAGTGATATACGTTATGTTCATTGTATAGAAGGGACAAATTACAGAATGACGAATGTACAAGCAGCTTTCTTATATGACCAATTAAATGATATAAACAATATACTATTACTTAAATCACGTGTATATAATACTTATACGTCGTTATTAGAACCTCATATATCATCTGGGGTCGTGCGTTTATTGAAACCTGAACCACATACAAATCATTCACATTGGATGTATTCACTGTTTATAAATAATCTTAATTACGATGATTTTGAACGTTATATGAATAATAAAAATGTACAAGTTAGGCCGTTATTTTATGATATACATGCCCATGCACATTTGCAATCCATAATCAAACATGACACACATGTTGATGAGTCATTGACATCTGGATGTATGATACCTTCGTACCCCGAATTATCGTACGAAGAACAACAGTATATTGCACATTGTATTAACGAATATATATTATTAAAACACAGCTTAACTGAGTAAATTAATTAGGACGTCGATGTCGTTTTTTTCTTAGATCCACTCTTCTTTGTACTAGGCTTTTCATTTGGATTTGACACAACTCCAGTGCAAACTTCTGTTACACTTGCAGCAGCAGGAGTAGGAGCAGCTTCTTCTTCAACTTCAAACTTATAAGTCCCTAATAGCACCCCCAGTGTCATAGTGACTTCATCTTTGAGGAGCTTGACCATCCCCAGAGTCCCATCATATGCATCAAGTGCAGCCTTGCGATCAATCACAAGTTTATTATAGAGCAAGCGTAAGCGCCCAGCAGCTCCTTCAAGGTACCCAGTTCCTTGACGCAGCCGCCCTTCAAGTCCCGCAGCAGTTCCCTGCTCGCCTGCCATACGAGCCTCCCAGATCCGCCCCGCAACTTCTAATAGCTGCCCAATAACACCTAGTGTGTAACTCACAGGAATACCACTAGTCAAAAATTCACCAACAAAGATGAGGAGCCGACCATCTTCCGTCCAACCTGTAAAGAGACCAGACTTGCCATTACTACGTAGAGGGGCAGTCATAGCAATGAACACACCCGCACCAATCTCAGGGTGCTCCTTCATGTCCCTGTGGAACTTCACAATCTCCTTGGAAGGGACTGTATCAGCATGAGCCTTGATCTCAAAATACACCCCCATGCCCCTTACATCCCCCTTATAGTCACACTGGTGGCTCTCACCAGCAGTCCGTTCAAGGTGCCAGTCCATACCAGCCGCGAGTTCTGCGAACTCTTCTTCACCCTCCTTTCCTCGCAGTGCGGCATTTGCCTTGACTTTACCGCGGGCCAGGAGTTGCTCCTGGAGCTCCTTCACAACTACATCACGTTGTGCCTTCTCGCCCTTCAAGTACTCAATCATGGATTCTTTATCAGCTAGTGCGCGATCCCGTTCGCGATTACAGGCTTCAACTGTGCGCTGAATGTCGGCATTACGACGGGACTCATCGGCTGCGGCGGCAGCTCGAAGAGCATCAACCGTTGCACGAAGTTCGCACAGCGCCCTCTCAGCCTCCGCGGCAGCAGTTGTGCGAATTGCAGCAGCGCGTTCGTCAGCGGCAGCAGCCATACCTCCAATCTTCCCACGGAGCTCTTCCAACTCCCCTAATAGTCCTGTACGTTCCTTACGAAGAACATCAAGTTCCAGGGTTAGTTTCCGCTCAGTATCAGCAATCTTCTTAGCGGCCCTTTCTTGGACGAGTTGATCATTAGCTGCCCCCGCATGTTCTTCTTGGAGCTCACGAATAGCTTGGAAGCTTTTTACACCAAGTTCAAGCGCGGTCTGAATATCATCAGATGGGGCTGACTCATAGAAATCAGGGAGCTTCCAGGATCCATGCAAAGAGAATGATACTATTTGCATGGACTCGTCTCGCACCTTACTTGTAAAACCCTTAGGCATGCTTACTTAACTAGTGTGGGCAGACTTTAGATGTGACCGCCTAAATCTCGGACACTCTCTACAATTATAGAGATGCTCACAGAGACACTTACACACTTAGTGCAGGCACATGGGTTCCAGAGTGTGTATCAAGAGTTGATGCGTGTGTCAAATACGTTGTTGGCAAAATACAAATCTGAAATCCAATTTATTGAAAGTCTTGGGACTCCAAATACAGTCCAGGAAAATACTGAAACAAAAGAAATCCAAATTACGTCAGAGGTTGCACAAGTAGCATCTGAAAAGGGTGAGGGTAAGGAAATACCGATGGTTGAATCACGCCCTAGAAAGATGAAGGTGATTCGCAAGGGTGGTCGTTTCATTAAGGTAGATGAGCAACCTGTAGAGGCTCCTATTAACGAGTTTGTAGCACCTGTTGTCGTTCAAAAGCTAGAAGAAAATACTGTTGTGACAAATACAGTTGTAGAAAATACTGACACAAAGCGGACGCCAAAGGAAATCAAGAAGTGGCAGCGTGAGCAGGAGTCGGCACGACGCAAATACATGAAGGAAAATAACATTACTCAAAAAAGTGTTTTAGTAGAAGATCAAATTCGTCAGTATTTGAGTGAAGGAAAAACGTATGCGTGGATTGCGCGGGAGGTTACAGGGCAAAAGGAGGAAGAGGTATCAAAATGGTGTCGCGAGCGTGGGCTGGGCAAGGGAGAAATACTAAGACAAATACTGACAGGATCATGTATTTAATGCCGTCACTGGGGCATCAAGTGCCCCGCGACG